>ENA-OWPN01000041-OWPN01000041.1-human-gut-metagenome-genome-assembly--contig:-NODE-41-length-215143-cov-9.442103_pt1 | contig 215143 bp, 199 predicted proteins | sample MGYA00248266_ERZ651850 | MGnify/ENA primary metagenome ERZ651850 (study PRJEB26924, sample SAMEA4378296) | human gut metagenome | biome: human gut; feature: human-associated habitat; material: faeces... | reverse complement strand
TTCAGTTCCTGCACGTCTCCTTTGAGTACCTGCACGTCTCCTTTCAGCACCTGCACATCTCCTTTGAGTACCTGCACGTCACCTTTCAGTTCCTGCACGTCTCCTTTGAGTACCTGCACGTCTCCTTTCAGCACCTGCACATCTCCTTTGAGTACCTGCACGTCACCTTTCAGTTCCTGCACGTCTCCTTTGAGTACCTGCACGTCTCCTTTCAGCACCTGCATATCCCCCTGCAGCGACTGCACATCCTCACCTACCGAGACAAGACCGCCCTCGATTCCCCCTAACTTCTGAAGAATCAAATCCATTTTCTGATTTTCTGTCATTTCCTCATCCTTTCTCTTATGCAATGACGATATCCATTGCAGCATCCAACACCTCTCCAAATATCAGATGCACCGTAAAGGCTAACTCTATTATACTATCCCGGAGGGTCTATTTCCAGATTGAATTTCAAAAATTATATTATTCCTGGTTCATTATCCCGTGATATACAAAACCGCATATTTCATTTCCGGACATGTGGATACCATCAGAAATCTGCCAAAGGACCTAAATGGTTTAAACGGCCAGCCATATGCCCCTCCAACCGCAACACCCATCTGACGGAACGCAATTTTCCAACACGCTCTAATGCAGACGGCAGGAAACCGTGAATGGGATATGCACCTTGCCTCCGGCTGCACATCCCACTCAATCACAGTTTCCTGCCGCATTTAGGACAGTATTCAAACTCTTCTTCCGTCTCATATCCGCAATTGCTGCATTTTCTCCAGGTCTTATAAGCCCCGCTGTCATAATAGCCCCGGCGGTTCCCCTCCTGTACCAGGGTCAAGTCGGAACTTCTTATGTCCACCTGCTGCCCGTGAAGCAGCGCTTTTCCCACCTCCGGGTCCAGCTCGTAAACAGCATCGCAGCAGGACATTTTAACATAGAACTTTTTATTCCATTTAAACAGGGGAATAAAGAAAAAGCTGAAATACATATAGGTCATAAATACCTGGTAACGCCCGTATCCGCCGCACCGGTCACATATGACAGTCTTCACATAATCCAGTATTTTCTGGCCCTGGCTGATTCCTCCTATGAATATCATTAAATTTATCTCCTATCCTGCCTATATTGCGCTTGTATGTATTCCAAAAGTCCGGGCCGGCAAAAGCCGGCCCAATATTAAACCATACGGCAGAGTATATCCCCTGCTACAGATAAGATTTCTTAAGTGCCTTCAGAAGTATCTTAGGCTGCCTGTTGTAAGGCGTCACCGGACAAATCTTCTTCTTCACATCCATAAGGCCGTACACCGCAATGCGTGCCGCGCGTACTGAGTATTCCTCGGTAAATACCATGTCCTCCGGTATCTCCACAAACTGGCTCACCATTGCGAAGTTGGTGGAGCCTGCCGGAATCACCGGCGGCCTGTCGCTCATCTTGCGCGGTTCAAACTGTGCATCCACATAAGGCATATAGCATGGAATTACATTGATGACCGTCTTCATCAGCTCTGCAATCCTGTCCTCCGGAATATGCAGATGATGGAGATATTCATTTAACAGCTCCTGTCCCGTACAATCCTTCATTGGCTTCTTTACATAATCGCCAATGGCTTCTGTGTGCAGTCCATATCCCCAGAATATAGTCTGGTCTGCCGGCTGGTTCACAAAATGAGGCTGTGCCGCAACCACGCTGCTCATAAGCCAGCTGGAATCCTTAAAGGTCATAAGGGCGCCGCTGCCGGGCACATTGCCGGTAAAGTTCTCAATGGTCTTTAAGATATCATCGCCCCGGCAGGTAACGGTAAAGCTGAGCCAGTTAGTCTCCTCAGGCTTGGTAAAGAATGGCTCCGGATTCCCCAGCCCCGGCTTCTTCCCGGCCACCTTGGTCCAGAGTTCTCCGCTGATTGGCTTCTTCTCAGGAGCAGGTGCTGGTTTGTAAAGGCTTCCCAGGGTAGCGCTGTCCGTCATACACGCATTGGTCATAATGCAGATATCACTCTTGTTTAACTGGACCTCCTCGGTCACATAAGAAACCTCAGCCGGCCCGTCTGCATCCTCACCTGAGTCCTCTGTACTCTCCACTTTCTTCTTCAGATACAGGGTTTTCACCGTAATTCCAGGTCCGTCCGTGAAATCTATATCCGTCACTTCACAGTTCTCACGGAAATTGACCCCTGCCTTTCTCAGATAGGTCTCCAGAGGGCGAATCACGCTGTCGTACTGGTTTAACGGCGTCCTGGTAACTCCCTCCAGTGTCTCGATACGGCTGAACTCAAAAATCATGCGGTTCATATACCGTCTGAATTCAAACAGGCTGCTGTACTTCTGGAACGCAAAAGTAGTCTGCCACATATACCAGAAATTAGTCTCGAAAATATGGGGCGTCTCCTTGAACCAGTCCTGAATGGTCAGGTTGTCCAGCTTTTTCTCGTCTGTCATCAGCAGCTTCAGAAGGGCCATGCGGTCAGCCTGGTTAAAGCCCATGGATTTCACATCCAAAATGTTGCCGTCCTTATCCACCAGTCTTGCCTTAGCGCAGGTGGGATGGGCATGGTCAAACTCCAGAATCTCCTCCGTCACACTGTGTCCGGGCTGGCGCAGGGATGGGATGGAACGAAAGAGCTCCCAGAAGTTCTCATAAGTCTCCTCATTGAGCATACGTCCCCCGCGGCATACAAAGCCCTGCTCCGGCGTACCAATGCCGTCATTGCTTCCCCCAAGTATGTGCATACCTTCGTAAACCGTTATCTGGTTGGCAGGAAACTTGCAGTCACGAATCAGATACGCCGCCGCTGCCATGGTGGCCAGGCCGCCGCCCACCAGATACGCCTTCCTGTCGCCGTAATCCCGGTTATTCATCACCGCTTCCTCAATGGCGGCAACCCTCTCATCTTCCTTTTCCTTCCGGCTGTCCTGCAGCTTTTTCACTGCCACACCCACTGCTGCTCCTGCTGCCGCAGCTGTCAGGATTTTACCCACTTTCTTGTTCATCGACTTACCTTCCTTTCTGTTTTATATATAAATTCTCTGATGATACAGATAATTGTCCTTCCAGGATTATTCCCTTTATCCGCCTGAAATACACAGCAGACCCCCGTTTTTGTGCTCCTGGCATAACATTATGAACCGCAGGCCCCGTTTCCCGCTGTCCGGGTAAAATAATTGGACAGGCCGGCAAACTGCTCCAGTGTCAGTGCTTCCCCCCTGACAGAGGCAGGAACTCCCAGGCTCTCAATAGCAGCAGCAATCTGCTCCTTTGTATACGGAACCTCCGGTGAATTATTCAGTCCGTTCTGAAGTGTCTTCCTGCGCTGGTTAAATGAAGCCCGTATAAGGCGGAACATGACCCCCGGCTCGTCCACCTGCACCGGCGGTTCCTGATACCTGGTCAGGCGGATAACTGCAGAACCTACATTGGGACGCGGAATAAAACAGTTAGGCGGTACATTTGCCACGATATAAGGCTTTGCATAATACTGCACCGCCAGGGACAGGGCGCCATAGTCCTTGGAGCCTGGCCCCACCTGCATCCGGTCCGCCACTTCTTTCTGCACCATGACAGTAATATTGTCAATGGGTACATTGCTCTCAAACAATCCCATGATAATGGGCGTGGTGATGTAGTAGGGCAGGTTGGCCACCACCTTAATCGGCCTTCCATCATTATACTCATCCACCAGCCGGTTCATGTCTATCTTCAGGATATCACTGTTGATGACAGTCACATTGGAATAGCCCTTTAAGGTCTCGTCCAATATGGGAAGAAGATTGGTGTCAATCTCAACTGCCACTACTTTTCCTGCGTGTTCTGCCAGATACTGGGTCATGGTACCGATGCCTGGTCCGATTTCCAGCACACAGTCAGCCTCTGTAATCCCTGCGGCGCTTATAATTTTGTCCAGCACATGGATATCAATAAGAAAATTCTGACCGAATTTCTTCTGGAATGCGAACTGGTATTTCTGTATGATTTCAATGGTATTTTTCGGATTACCCAAAGTTGCCATGTATGATAATTTCCTTTCTGCGGGCCGGATCCGGCCCTCTTTTAAGAGTAATGGATTCCCGTCCAAAAGTCAATGCCTGGGCAAAAGAACAGGAAAAAAAGAAGCGCTGTATATCGTACATCACAGCGCCTTTTGTCTATTACTCAACTCTGTTTCCCATAACCCGGCATTCTACAGCCGGTAAAGCTTTTTTCCATTTTCCCAGGTGACCTTCATGACGGTTTCCGGGTCCACTCCCTTTAACTGGCTGACAGCTTCCACCACATAGGGAAGATTCAGGGAAGAATTCCTTTTTCCCCGGTTGGGGACCGGAGCAAGATAGGGACAGTCTGTCTCCAGAACAATGGATTCCAGAGGTATATACTCCACCACCTCTTTCAGTTTCCTGGCATTGCTGAAGGTAAGGACACCTCCGATTCCAAGGAAGAATCCCATGTTCAGGTATTCCCTGGCCATTTCCCTGGTGTAGGAAAAACAATGGACAACGCCTCCTATATCCCCGGCCCCGGCCGCCTTCATCATATCCAGGGTATCCTTTGCAGCATCCCTGCTGTGGATGATTATGGGAAGCTTTACCTGCCTGGCCAAATCCATCTGTGCCTCAAACCACTTTTTCTGTATGTCATGGGCCGGCTCCTCCCAGTAATAATCCAGGCCAATCTCACCCACGGCCTTTATCACCGGGCGGTCACACTGTTCCTTAATCCACTGAAGTCCCTCCTGGTCCATCTCCCCTGTCTCACTGGGATGGACTCCCACGGATCCGTATATCCAGTCATGGGCTTCGGCCAGTTTTATGGTACTCCGGCAGCTCTCCAGGCTGGCTGCCACATTCATGACCGCACCGATTCCGGCTTCCTGCAGACGTCCCAGAAGCTCTGTCCGGTCCTCATCAAATGCCTCATCGTCATAATGGGCATGGGTATCAAATATCATGATTTTATACTCCTTTTGCTATCCACATGCTCACCCCATACAGCACCAGAAAATGTACCGGATAAAACACGCAGAACATATATTTAAGCTGAAACGCCCCCCGCCTTCCATTGTACAGGACAATGGGCACAAAGGACAAGGCCGACACACAATAGCAGCTGATGCTCTCCACTGCACAGATTCCCACTCCGGCAACCAGCTGGGCCGTATCATTGCGGCGGAAACAGTACATGGCGGCTATGAACAGCACTCCCACCACATTATAATCAAACTGCAGCACCCATGACAGAGCGCATCCTGCTGCCAGGGCAGCTGCCCGCAGCCCCAGGCTGTGGGTGTACTCCATAACAGCCATAACCAGAATGCCTGCAAACAGGGTAAACATCATATTCTGATAATGGGGATAGAATGGGGTATGGTATACAGCCAAATCAAAGGGCACCTCGGATAACAGGGCAAACAGCAGCATTCTGAGAGCGTACTGCCGGCGGTCCCTGGTGCGCACGAATTCCTCCGCTGTGAGATAGGCCAGAATGGGAAAGCCCAGTCTGCCCACATAGCGGCAGACCTGTCCCGCAATCAGCCAGTAATGACCGGAAGGCGTCAGCACCACCGCATGATAAAGAGCGCTGTCCGTTCCATGGAGAATCCCTCCCTGAATCACCACAGCACCGATATTATCAATAAGAATTGCCACAATTCCCAGAATCTTCAGCTGGTTTCCCGTAAGCCCCTGCCGGTGGCCGGCGTATGGACCGCGGCTGCGTTTTCTCCCCATATCGTACCCTCTTTAGGGCCATATAAGCCCCCTCATGTTTTAATTTCCTTTCATCATACTCCAAAATGGCGAAAATTGCAAGTTTCTCCCACTTCAGGTCGATTTTTCCATGATACAGGGTATACCCCTCCCATTTTCACCCAGATTTCAGTGCTTTTACATACAATTACAGGATTCCAATATTTTTTTGCTTATGCCTGCCCAGGATATGCGGCTTAAATCCGGAAGAGAGGCCGTATCTGCCGGAATGGCAGCTGCCCCACATTTTGCGCTGGCTGTTTCCTGAGCCATGCCGGTCATATCCAAACTCCGGCCTATGGCCTCTGCCAGACGCTGTTCAAATCCGGGAAGCTCCTGTTCAACCGGTTCATCCGCATTTACAATGGCGGGAAGGGACACAAATTCCACGGGACATGTTCCGATATTTTCCTCCAGCCAGGGCCTGACCCCCGGCAAATCCGTGCAGACCACCTTTAAGCCGCAGGCCAGGGCCTCTATCACCACAAGGGGAAGACCCTCATAAAAGGACGGGAGTACAAAAACATCTGCCTGGTTCATCTGTTCCGCCAGCCGGGACTGTTCCAGCCTTCCAAGAAATTTTACCGGATAAGGCGACTGCTCTGCCAGCTTCTCAATGGCTTCGTATTCCGGCAGATTTCCGTATCCGCCGGCCAGCCATACCTCAAGCTTCATGGACGCCGGAGCCTGTTGCGCAGGCGGCACCTGCCCCTGCCTATCCTGCCCCTGCCTATCCTGCTCCTGCCGCTCTATGCCCTCTCCCTGGCACTCCGCCAGATACGTCAGGCTGCGCAGCAGGCTCATAACCCCCTTTTTTTCGGACAGCTTGCCTGCGTATATCAGCCGCCTGACCCCATCCGCCTTTTTAACCGGCATATACCGGAAAACAGAATCATCAAAGCCGCTTCCAATCACCTCCAGCCGTTCCTCCGGCACACCGTATACCCGGCTGATTTCCTCCTTCTGCTCCCTGTGGAGGCAGAACACCTTGTCCAGCTCCTTTATGCGGGCCAGGATATAGTCCCGTTCCAGGCCGTTTTTCTTTACCTGGCGCAGGCCCGTGCCATGGCATATGGCTGCTGTTTTATACTGGGGGAATGCCTCCCGCACCACGGCTGTAAGCAGATACAGATGGTGGCACAGAATCAGGTCCGGCCGGAAGCCCTCCACCGCCTCCCTGGTCTTTTCCAAAAACGCCTGTTTAAACGCATCCACCATATCGCCTGTCATCCGGCTGTATACGGTGCTCTCATAGGGCATCTCATCCGACATTCCCGCTATGGGAAAGGGCAGGCTTTCTGTCCTGTAATACACAGGATAGACCTGGGTCCCCTCAGGAAAATGCATCTCATCCTCCTTATAGACGCCTGCCACCACTGCCTGCTCATGCCCCAGTGCAGCAAACCCTTTTACCAGACCGGTGAGATAAACACCGCTCCCCGTGCTATGGGGTTTCTGGGCCGTTATGCTCAGTATCCTCATAATCCCCTCCGTTTCTCCTGAAAACATGTAATAAAACACATTATCTAAAACAGGAGCAGGTCATCACCGCCCGCTCCTGCCTTCCGGGCAGCCATGAAACGCATATGCATTCAATCACTCCTGCCCGGTATATATCCTATTCTTATTAACATTTTGTCAGCAGATTTCTGCTCCTGCCGGCATACTCTTCTCCGGTGTCATAAGCGCCAGATTGCCCTCTGCATCCTCTGCGCAGAGAATCATGCCCTCAGACACCATGCCTGCCAGCTTGGCCGGCTTTAAGTTGGTCACCACCATAACCTTCTTGCCCACCATCTCCTCAGGAGAGTAGTAAGCCTTTATGCCGCTCAAAATCTGGCGCACCTGGCTTCCAATCTTTACCTGGGAACAGAGAAGCTTCTTGGACTTGGGAACTGCCTCGCACTTGATGATTTCTCCCACCTGGAACTGAAGCTTTGCAAAATCATCATAGGTAATCTCCGGCTTGGCCTCCAGGTCAATGCCGCTGTCCTCTGCCTGCCCGGATGCTCCGTCCCCGCCGCCAGCCTGGTTTGTGTCTGCCGCAGCCTCTGCCGCATGCATGGCCTCTACCTTCTCCAGCACTTCCTTGATATCCATACGTGCGAAGAGAATCTCCGGCTTATCCGTCACCTTCTGTCCGCTTGGGTACAGTCCAAAGGTATCCATCTGGGACAAACCGCGCTTGCCTGTACGAATCTGCGCCAGAATCTTCTCAGATGTCTCAGGCATGAAGGAATACAGCAGGGAAGCCCCAATGGCAATGGCCTCAGTCAGATTGTAAAGTACGGTGGAAAGCCTGTCCTTCTGTTCCTCATCCTTAGCCAGTGTCCAGGGTGTGGTCTCATCGATATACTTGTTGCATCTTCTGAAAATGTTGAAGATTTCCGTCATGGCATCCGCCACGCGCAGCTGCTCCATCTTGGCATCCGCTTTCTTCACTTCCTCCAGCACTACCTTCTTAAGGTCCTCGTCCACCTCCTGGGAAACACCCTTGTCGCTGACCACGCCGTCAAAATACTTGTTGCTCATGGAAATGGTCCGGTTCACCAGGTTGCCCAGTATATTAGCCAGGTCAGAGTTCATGCGCTCCACCATCAGCTCCCAGGAAATAACGCCGTCATTGTCAAAGGGCATCTCATGAAGCACAAAATAACGCACGGCATCCACGCCGAAAAAGTCCACCAGCGTATCTGCATAGAGCACATTGCCCTTGGACTTGCTCATTTTGCCGTCGCCCTGCAGAAGCCATGGATGGCCAAATACCTGCTTGGGAAGGGGCACGCCCAGAGCCATCAGGAAGATGGGCCAGTAAATGGTATGGAAACGGATGATATCCTTTCCAATCAGGTGCAGGTCTGCGGGCCAGAACCGCTTAAACTGGTCTGTGCTATTGCCGTCACAATCATATCCAATACCCGTGATATAGTTAGTCAGCGCATCCAGCCATACATAGGTAACATGCTTTGAATCAAAATCAACCGGTATGCCCCAGCTGAAGGTGGTCCTGGACACACACAAATCCTGAAGGCCCGGAAGCAGGAAGTTATTCATCATCTCATTCTTCCTGGACACAGGCTGGATGAACTCGGGATGCTCATTGATATACTCAATCAGCCTGGGAGCGTACTTGCTCATGCGGAAGAAATATGCCTCCTCCTTGGCAGGCTTTACCTCGCGCCCGCAGTCAGGACACTTGCCGTCCACCAGCTGGGACTCAGTGAAAAAGGATTCACAGGGAGTGCAGTACAGCCCCTCGTAGTATCCCTTATAGATATCGCCCTGGTCGTAAAGCTTCTTGAAAATCTTCTGCACCTGGGCCTCATGGTCCTGGTCCGTGGTACGGATGAACTTGTCATAGGAAGTGTTCATCAAATCCCAAATCCGCTTTATCTCAGCAGCAGCCTTGTCCACAAACTCCTTCGGAGTCACGCCCGCTGCCTGGGCCTTTTCCTCAATCTTCTGGCCATGCTCGTCCGTGCCTGTCTGGAAGAACACGTCAAGTCCCTGCTCCCTCTTATATCTGGCTATGCTGTCAGCCAGAATGATTTCATAGGTATTGCCGATATGCGGCTTGCCGGAAGCATAGGCAATGGCCGTGGTAATATAATATGGTTTTTTACAATCCTGACACATATGATTAAATCCCTCTTTTTCTGAGCGGAAACAAAGGGCCGGGACAGAGCCTGCCTGTATCATGCTCTGGCTGTCACAGCGCCCAATCCGCTTATTTTAATAGTTTTAAGTATAAGCGTTTCCCCCATGTTCGTCAAGACGTGCCCCCTGTTTTTTCCCTCTTTGGAAAGGCCCGGCAGTTTTTTCACTGCTCATAAGTTGTAATTTCCGCTCATATACTATATAATGTCGTAATACAAAACAGAACAGACACCCCAATGGAGGATTTGTTTAGAATGAGACAACGAAAAACCATATTTTTACAATACCTTTTATCCCTGCTCCTGGTCATAAGCCTGACAGCCGGATGCACGGCGCCCGCACGCCCTCAGGCTTCCGCTCCGCCGGCAAAGGAATCCGCTGCCCGGGAAAGCACACAGTCCTATGAACAGTATGAAAAGAAAACCCTTGATGCCCAGACGTCCTTTGACCAGCTGACCACGGACCTGTTCCTGGATGAAGTTGACAATTCGCTTATCACGCTTCACTACACCCTGGCCAATCCGGCCGCCTACGGCATTACTGACTACGATAAAACCCTGGGGACCGTATCCCTGGAGGACAGTAAACAGGCTCTGAATGATGCCAAATCCCTGAAAGTACAACTAAACGACATTGACAGCCGGCTGCTCCGTGAAGACCAGCTGCTCACATACAATATCCTGTCGTCCTATTTAAACACCATGCTGACCAGTGAAGGTCTGGAGCTCTATGACCAGCCTCTTTCCTCATCCCTGGGCATACAGGCACAGCTTCCCATACTGCTGTCCGAGTATGTATTCTACAGCAAGCAGGACGTAGAGGATTACCTGTCCCTTTTATCCTCCATAGACACCTACTATGACAGCATCATTGCCTTTGAAAAGGAAAAGACCGCTGCCGGCCTGGGACTGTGCGACACGGTCATTGACCGCATCCTCAAATCCTGCAATGCATATCTGCTGGATGCAGACCACAGCTTCATGGCAGAAACCTTTGCGGAACGCCTGGAGCAGGTGGAAGGTCTGACAAAGCAGGAAAAGGATGATTTCATTGCCAGGAACCATACTGCCATTGACGAACATTTCGTACCTGCATACCAGAAGCTGATTGAGGGACTGACTCCCTTAAAAGGAACCGGAACCAATGACAAGGGACTGTATTACTTCCCTCAGGGCCAGAAATATTACCAGTACCTGGTCAATGCATATACAGGAACATCCTATCAGGATATTCCTGCCCTGAAAAAGGCCATGAGCAGCCAGATGATGGATGACCTGACCGCTATGGATGAGCTGCTGACCGAAAATCCCACCCTGGGAAAAAAACTGTACTCCTATTCCTTTTCCCTCACCGACCCAAACCAGATTCTGGAGGATTTGAGAAAACAGTGTGCAAAGGATTTCCCGGCCATTGAGGATTATACCTGCAGCATAAAAAATGTTCCGGCTGCCCTGGAAGCCACCCTGAGCCCGGCCTTCTACCTGACCGTACCCATTGACCGTCCTCAGGACAATTCCATCTACATCAACAACGGGAGCACCAACACAGCCAGGAACCTGTATTCCACCCTGGCCCATGAGGGCTATCCCGGCCATATGTACCAGACCCTCTATTTCAACAAACATAACAGCTGCAACCTGCGAAAGCTCCTGAGCTTCAGCAGCTATTCCGAAGGCTGGGCCACCTATGTGGAATACTATTCCTACAGCCTGAACAACGGCCTGGACCCGGACCTTGGAGAACTGCTCCAGCACAATGCAGCCTTTACCCTTGCCCTGTATGCCATCCTGGATGTGAACATACACTATGAAGGCTGGGACATCAAGCAGGTGGAGGATTATTTGAACCACTACTTCCGCATCAGCGATTCTTCCGTCATCACCACTATTTATTATGACATTGCGGAGAATCCTGCCAACTACCTAGAATATTATGTGGGCTACCTGGAAATCCTGGGAATGCAGCGGGAAGCCAAAAAAACCCTTGGAAGCCGCTATACCAACATGGAATTCAACCGTTTCCTCCTGGATATCGGACCCGCTCCCTTCAGCGTCATCAAACCCTATTTTGCAGAGTGGCTGACCCGGCAGAATGAGGCCGGACAGAAGGCGGTTGAAAGCCAGAATCCAGGCAATAACCAGCGGACAGACGGATAAAATAAAACAGTCTTACGCCATCCATGCATGGCCTGAACCATATACGTATCATAAAGCAGGATTTGCTTCCCCAACGGGAGAAATCCTGCTTTATTATATTAAAATCCCCATTCAGTTAAGCCGCAGACATCCATAACCGGTTATCCCCGTCCGCCTTCCCAGCCCCTTTATCCGGAACCATTAACGCTCTTTCCTTTTCCGTTTCAATTTCCCCATAACAGACAGACCTCCCGCCACTCCTGTAAAAATCCCCAGCAGCGCAGATGCCCGTACAAGCCCCGGAAATACCTGGGCTTCAGTGAGAAGCCCGCCTTCCAGCCCGCCCAGACTTCCCATGCCGTCCAGGCCGGCCACCGCAAAGGCAAGGCCCCATCGGTACAGCCAGAACAGAAGAATCAGCGGAATGACCACCCCTGCCGCCCCCATGACAACGGCCTCCGCCATAAAAGGAATCTTCACAAAGCCTTCCCGCGCTCCCATAAGCCGCATAACCCTTGTTTTCTCCTTCTGGGCCTCAATGCCCACGGACAGGGTATTATGAATCAGCAGCACTGATATCAGGACTAAAAGCACTGCGCTTCCGGTAATCAGACGGGCCGCGCCCTGGCGCAGCCTTAAAAGCGCCATAACCGTATCCGCCGAATGGGTGGTTTTCCTCACGCCTTCAAGGCCCTCGGCATACTCCACAAACCCCTCCTGGCTGCCAATCCGGTCTATATACACCTGATAATTTCCACTGGCGGCCAGAGGATTATCCTCCTCAAAAATTCCGTCCAATGCCTCTGCATTTTCGTAATACTTCTCTTTAAATCCGCTCCAGGCCTCGTCCGCCGACACATACACGGTCCGCAGCACCTCCGGACGGCTCTGAATCAGATTTCCAATCTCCTCCACCCGTTCCGGCAGGATACCCTCATCAAAGAATACAGCCACATAGACTTCCTGCTCCGTCCTCTTTACCATACTGTCCACATTGGCCGCCGCCAGATAAAAAAGGCCGAACAGAAAAATACAGGCCGACATGGTAATGACAGACGCAGCCGTATACACTCTGTGATGCCACAGGTTTTTAAACCCCAGGCGGAACAGGTAAAGCAATGTCCTAATGCCCATATGCCATTCCCTCCCTTGCAAGGTCCCTCACCACCTGTCCCCGGCGCAGCACCACCTGCCTTCTGTGCATGCTCCTCACCAGCTCCTGATTGTGTGAAACCACCAGTACCGTGGTCCCCTGACTGTTAATCCGCTCCAGCAGACGCATGACGTCCTCTGCATTCTTCTGGTCCAGATTGCCCGTAGGCTCATCCGCCAGAAGCAGCACCGGACGGTTCACAATTGCCCTGGCAATGGCTGTGCGCTGTTTTTCCCCTCCTGAGAGCTGGTCCGGATAATACCCTGCCTTTGACGCAAGCCCCACCTGGTTCAATACCTCCATAACCCTGCGCTTCATGGTTTTGTATTCCGCCTCCACGACCCGCTGGGCAAATGCCACGTTTTCATATACTGTAAAATCAGAGAAAAGCCGGAAATCCTGGAATACCATACCGATATAGCGCCGGTACTGGTAAATCTGGCGCTCCCTGAGGCCTGCCAGCTCAATCCCATTGACCCGGATATTCCCCTGGGCAGGCTCTGTTTCCTTTAAAATAAGCTCCAGCAGCGTGGTCTTTCCCGCGCCGCTGTCTCCCTCCAGAAACACCAGCTCCCCCCTGTCAACCTTCAGGCTCACATCATCCAGGGCCTTTTGCCCGTTTCCGTATATTTTAGTAACCCTGTCAAAGAAAATCATACTGTTGTCCACTGCAAACCTCTTTTCCGGGAAATTTATCCACAATCACATATCCTTATTCTGAAGCTTATAAACAAAGGCAAGTATCTTGGCCACGGTCTGATAATATTCCTCTGGAATCTCCATATCTACGTCCACCGTATCATACAATCCTCTGGCCAGAGGCCTGTCCTCCATGATATACACACCGCTGGCCTCCGCCACCTCCACTATCTTAAGGGCCAGATGGTCCGCGCCCTTGGCCAGCACAACCGGCGCCCTGTTTTTCCCGGAATCATACCCCAGGGCCACAGCGTAGTGGGTTGGGTTACGGATTACCACATCTGCATTGGGAACATTCTGCATCATACGCCTGGACGCCATCTGGCGCTGCTTCTCACGTATTTTCCCTTTAATCTGCGGGTCGCCTTCCGTCTGTTTGTACTCTTCCTTTATCTCCTGTTTGCTCATGCGCAGGTTCTTCTCATACTCCCACCATTGATAGAGATAGTCCACGGCTCCCAGAAATACAAAGGCAATTCCCACTGTGTCCACCAGGGAAACCACTGTATTCCCCACATAAATGAGGGCGGATGCAACTGTTCCCTCCATCAGTCCCGTCAGCTCCGCCAGCCTGCCCTTTAAAAAGAACCATACCACCCATCCCAGCACCGTAATCTTAATAAGGGACTTTAACAGTTCAATGACAGACCTCAGGGAAAACATACGCTTAAATCCCTTCAGGGGGCTGATTCTGTCAAACTTGAATTTTAGCACATCCCACGAAAATGCCATCCTGGTCTGGAAAAAGGTGACTATGACCGCCACCAGAACGCCGATAAAAAGCAGGGGCAGGGACGCCTTAAAGAACACCAGCACGGCTTTCATGAACAGTCCCTTCCCCCCTTCCTGCCAGAACACATCCGGCGATGAGGCATATGAAAAAAACAAGTGTATACACTCCCCAAAGCTCTCATACATCATAGGCGCCAGGGCCTTTAGGGAATGGAACAGGACCAGCAGCGAGCACACAGCGGCCACATCGCTGCTCTGGAACACATTTCCCTTTTTGCGTTCGTCCTGCCGCCGCTTTGGCGTGGCTTTCTCGGTCTTTTCCTCAGCAGCCACCTGTCACCACTTCCTCTCCCTGTATATTAAACATCCGGTTATCTGCAGCGCCCGGCATCTGCGGCATCCCGGCATCCCGTCACCCGAACATCATCAGCAGCTTCTGCGCCTCTGTCATCATGGCCTCTATATAACGGTCCATAAATGCGCCCATGGGATAGGCAAACAGCATCAGCAGCAGAATTCCCAGCAAAATCTTGCACTGTATGTTGATGACAAACACATGAATCTGGGGAATCAGCTTCATAAGCACCCCCATGGTCATCTCCAGGATGAACTCCGCCGCCACAAAGGGAAGAACCAGCTTTATCACCATGAGGAATACGGAACCAAACAGGGTTATGATATACCACAGAATACGTCCTCCCATTATAGCCCCTGCTCCCACCGGCACCACCTGGTAGCTGTAGGCAAAGAGCCGCACCATAGTCAGATGGCAGCCAGACGCAAAAAAATAAAGATAAAAAAACACGTTGACAAACTGGCCCAGAATAGCGGTCTGGACTCCGCCTGCCGGGTCCATGACCTTTCCCATGGCCAGTCCGAACACCGTGTCCAGAAAGTCTCCTGCCACATAGAGCATATAAAAAAACATGTGAAACACACAGCCAATCACCAGCCCCAGTATCACTTCCCTTATCAGGGCCTCCACCATATCAAAGGTGTTAAAGGCCATGACATGACCTGCCCCGTTTCTGACTCCGGGCGCAATAAGAAGGCTGAGGGCCAGCACCAGGCCGGTCCGCACCATGGGCGGAACGCCTTTGCGTGAAAACACGGGATTGATAAAAACCAGTCCCCCCATTCTCGCAAAGACCAAAAGAAAAATGTCAAAATACTCAAATATACCGCTGTCCATACCACACCACTCTCATCAAAGAGCTGCCATAATGGCAAACAGCTCCACCACAAACTCATTCATGACCTTGCTCATCCAGGACCCTAGGGCTAACAGCACCAGGGCAATGACAATCAGCTTGGGTACGAACGTAAGAGTCTGCTCATGAATCTGGGTGGCTGCCTGGAATATGGCCACCAGAAGCCCCACCGCTATGCTTATAATGAGAAGGGGGCCTGCGATTTCAAATGCAACCAGCATGGCCTCCTTCATGATTTCCATTACCTGTTCAGCGCTCATATCTTTTCCTCCTCAGAATGTAATCAGAGTGTCATCCCAGACTGTCACCGGAAGCTCTGGACCAGGGTCTTAATCACCAGGCTCCACCCATCCACCAGCACAAACATCATAATTTTAAAGGGAAGTGCAATCATGGTAGGCGGCAGCATAACCATTCCCATGGACATCAGCGTGCTGGACACAACCAGGTCGATAATCAGAAAGGGAATAAATATAAGGAATCCCATGGTAAATGCCTTGTTCAGCTCACTGAGGATAAAGGAAGGCACAATGGTGGTAAGACCCAGCTTCATATATCCCTCCTGTCCCTGGGATACATCCGGCGGCTGGGTTTTGGATATGGACAGGAAAAGGTCCAGACTCTTTTTCTCAGTCTGTTTCAGCATGAATTCCTTCATGGGCTCCTGTGCCCGCACAAAGGCCTCCTCCCTTGTAATCCGGCCTTCCCGGTATGGCTGGTAGGCCTGGGTATTCACAGAGGCAATAACAGGACTCATGATAAACAGGGTCAGAAACAAGGCAAGCCCTACCAGGATTTGGTTGGGCGGCGACTGCTGTGTGCCCAGAGCATTGCGCAGAAAAGACAGCACAATCACAATCCTGGTAAAGCTTGTCATCATGATAATCAGGGACGGGACCACAGCCAGGAACAGGAATAGGAACATGATGTCCAGCATATCCATGGGTTTGCCTGTGCCGGAAGCTCCCTGCAGGGTCAGGGATACATCCGTTGCATAAGATGTGACAGCGCCCGGCGCCCACATACAGACCAGCGCCCCTGCTCCTATGATTCTCCCTGTCTTTCGCAGTATCTTACTCATGATTCTTTTCTCCTGCCTTTTTCTCCTGCCTGTCCTTCTGTCCCTTTTCCTGGAAATGCCCCTTCATCTGGGATGACAGAAGGGAAATAAAATCAGGCGGTGTTTCCGCTGCCCCCTTCTTATCATAGGACTCCAGCTCTTCTATTTTGGATATCCCGCCAGGGGTTATCCCCATCAGGAAAATCCGCTCCTGCACCTTTACCACCAGCAGATAGGCATCACGGCCCAGGGCCATCTGGTCCAGAATCTCCATTCCCCCGGTCCTCTGGGCCCGTCCCATTCCCCGGCCCAGCATCCTGGTGGTGTAATAGGCCAGTACCAGCACCGCAATAAGGACAACAAGGTAAAACAGTATTTTTAAAAATGCCATATTATTCCCTCTTGCCCATGACCTCGGTGATACGCGCCCCGAAATGCTCCCCGGTCACCAGCACATCGCCTCTGCCAATCAGCTCGCCATTGACAACCACATCAGCCGGGGAGCCAGCCTGCTTATCCAGCACCAGCACCTGTCCCTCCTTAAGGGAAAGCACGTCCTTTACACTGCACACCGTGCTGCCAAGCCGTACTGATACATCCAGCGTGATATCCAGCAGCTTCTTTTTGTCTTCCCCTATCTGTTCTTTGGAATATTCAATGGGCGTGTACTTAAACTCCGGAAACGACACCTCCTGGACAGCAATGGCCTCCTTATGCTCCGCCATCTGCATTCCCGTCTCCTGTTCAGGCATATCGGCCATATCCGGTATCCCCATGACCTGTTTCAGCGCCTGGTCGGCAATGATATATGCATCTGATTCCACAACACCGTCAATGACATAGTGGAGGCCCATTAAAAGTACGGAATCCTCTGCCCTCCAGCTGCGGATAATATCCTGAATCCTCTCCGTATTGTCAAAGGCCGATATCCTGGTTATGGAATCCCGCATATCCCTGCCCAGGAAATCGTTGAGCTCATCCATGGCCGCGCCCACACATTGGGAGGCAACCTCCCTTAAAGTGCTCAGGGCAATCTCATCCAACGGGCTCAGGGTATCCACCGGTACCCCCATGATATAGTTGGTAAGCCTTATCATGTCTTCCTTTGCAAATATGTACAGCTGGTCCGCAGACATTCCCCTGACCGCCTTCCGGCTCTCTATGACCACATTAAAATGAGGCAGGCTCTCCGCCAGGGCGCCTGTGTCCGTTTCCTCCACATTGGACACCGACATCTTCACACTTCTGCCCAGAAGGGAGCCCAGTATATTGCATATAGGAACCGCCTCCATCTCCGTCAGTTCCTTGATGGCTTCTTTGTCCATTGATAACATGCCTTTTCCTCCCGGCTACAATTCACTGCTGATTTCCACGGCCTTGCGCATCTTTGTCTGGCCCGCCCTGGCCTCAAAACAGGCCACATCCTCCACATACAGGGACACGGCACTGTCAACCTTTTTATTAAGGGGAATCACATCCCCCGGAGCGAGCTGCAGTATGTCCTGGGCATCCAGGGTAAATTCATGAAGGATGGCCCTCAGCTCCACCTCGGATTCCAGCAGGTGCTGTTCAATATAGCTCCGTTTGGATTTCTGTTTGTCCTCATCCAGTTTCTTATGGCTGACCGCAAAGGAATAGCCGAACTTGGAAGTGAGCTCCTCCACATTAGGAGCAGGCATCACCATATTGAGTCTGGCCCTCAGCTTCTCAATCACCACCTCCAGCTCCACCTGGATGACCACATCCTCCTGGGCGCTCATCTGAAGCAGGTGGGGATTGGTCTGAAGCCCGGTCAGGGACGCCTCAATGTCCAGATACTGTCCCCAGGCTTCCCCTATAAATTCGGTGATTTTCTGCAGGACGTACTGTAAAATGGCCTTTTCAATGTCCGTAAAATCCCTTGACAAATCATACTCCGACCCAACTCCGCCTAAAAGCCTCTCAATCATAAAAAACGCCAGCCTGGTATCCACTTCCATGGTCAGAGGCGCCTCATTGTAATCCTTATTTGCCGGATTCATGGTAATCATTCCGAAAAGGGAATGGTCCTGCACAGAGCTGCTGAATTCCTGGTAACGCTTCTCCACAATACTGTTGATATTAATCTCACAGAAAGACTGGAGAAGACCTGTGAGATACGGCGCAAGGGCACGGGCAAAGCTGTCGTACAGATTTTCCACCGTGCTCATACGTTCCTTTGTAAATTTCTTTGGTGATTTAAAATCGTAACTCTTAATCACTGGCTGTTCCTTCCTGCATCATAGTCTCATCCCCGGGCATGGTCACCGGGAACAGGGGGTCCATTGTCTCCATTCCTTCGGCCGTATCCGGCGGCTTATATCCATTTCCAAGAATAATCATATCCACCCGCCGGTTCTGCTCACGGCCTTCCCTGGTTGTATTATCCGCAATGGGATAATATTTTCCATAACCTCGGCAAATCAGCTTCCTGGGATTGATTCCCACCTGTTCCTCCAGATAAATGGCCACATTATCCGCCCTCTCTGAAGACAGAAGCCTGTCGTTAATCAGGGAGTTTGCAGCCTGGGCCGTGTGTCCGTTTATGTAGATAGCAAGGATATTGTCCTGCTTTTCCTTAAGCATAATTCCGACTGCATCCAGCATGGATTTGCTGGCGTCTGTCAGATACGCATTGTCAGGTGCAAATAACAAATCATTCTTAAAACGGATGTACACTGCGTTCTCACTGTTGCTGACAACCGCGTCCAGATTCTCGGAGTCAAAATAAGTCTGTATATCCCTGGCCATGTCAGCCATTTCCCTGGCTGATGCCTGGTATTGCTGCGATGTCTGGTACTGCTGCGACGGCACCGCTGCATCTTCCGGCGCTTCTGCGCCTTCCCCTACAACCGGATATTTCAAATCAGAGGGCACATCCTCAATTTTAGTCTTTGCCTCGATTCCCAGCTGCCTCTGCATGGCAGATGCAACCTCCTCCAGCTTGGTCAGGTTTACATTTGATATGCTGTATAATAATACGAAAAAGGTCAGGACAAGGGTTATCATATCCGCGTAGGTATTTAACCACTCCTGGCCTCCTTCTTCATCCTTCTGCCTTTTCATTTATTTACCAATCTCCAGTGCTTTTAAAGCCATGCTTTTTGCAACATTAAGGGCCGTGACATTTGCCTCATAGGCGCGGGTGGCGGCCATCAGGTCCACCATCTCCTCTGCACTGTTTACATTGGGCATCATCACATATCCATCCTCATCGGCATCCGGATGGTCCGGGTCATAGACCGGTACCGGAGGATTCTGGCTCTCCACCACTTCCTCCACAAACACGCCGCCATTCTCCGCCTTTGTCATGGCTTTGCCCAGCTCATTCTTAAAGCTCAGGGCATTCTCCCTGAACACTACCTGCTTTCTCCTGTAGGGACCGCCCTCAGCTGTCCTGGTGGTGTTCTGGTTTGCCAGGTTCTGCATGATGATATCCGTACGGAACCGCTCTGCTGTCAGCGCGGAACCTGTTATATTAAGAGAATCCAAATACCCCATATCTGTCTCCTTTATTTGCCTGTGTTGTTAATGACATACCGCAGGGTGGACAGCCTGCCTGACACGCGCCCCGTGAGGGCTGCATACTGTGTATAGGCTTTCCACAGCTCCAGTTCTTCCTTTTCCACCTGGACATTATTGCCGTCCGGCCTGGCCTGGGTGGTTCCGTCTTCCTCCACCACGGGCTTTGCAATCCGCTCTGTCCCCTGGGCAGTCTCGCGGAATACATCCCTGAACTCCACTTTCTTGGCCTTATATCCAGGTGTTTCCACATTGGCAATGTTGTGGCTGGCAATCTGCTGCTTCAGCCACATGCCATCCATCCCTCTCTCCAGGGCTCCCAGGGCCCTGTCATCAAATAACGGCATGTTTTGCCTCCTTATCTCTCATCAGCCCGTATGGCCTATGCGTACCTGCTTGTCTGCCTGGGCAAATGCTTCCTTCAGTTCCGTTATCATGGGGAGAATCTCCTGTACCGTGTCCGGACTCTTCCTCGCATTGGCCTGAATAATCTGGTAATTAAAATACTCATAGAGAGAAGACAGTCCCTTGGAAACCGGATACTGCTGGTCCAGCGTGGATGCCAGATGACTGATAATGGCCTGAGCCTTCTTAAAATGGGTATTGGTCGCTTCATAGTCCCCTGTCTCCAGTCCCAGAAGGCCCTTGTTCAGACGGTTGATTGTCTCATCGAACAAAAGGTTAATCATATCTCCCTGGGTCATGGTCATTATGGACTGCTGCTTATATTTTGCATATGGATTCTGCATAGTGATTACTCCTTCATCATGATGAGAACTGCTGGGTAAGCCAGGAACTCTGGCTGTTCATATTCGATATAGCCTGCTCCATGGCATTAAACTGATTCCAGTACCGGGTCTTTTCCAGCTGATACTTGGTATTCAGGTTGGAAAGTGTCTCTGAAATGTGCTTCATCTCCTCATAGAGGGTATTGCTGGTGGTAAGTACGTCCTTTGTGCCTGCGTAGCGCACCATGGTTCCGGGGCTTCCGCTGCTGACATTGGCAGCCTCCTTAAGGGCATTCTGCATGCCGACTCCCAGCCCCTGGTCCCTGTCCGTAAACAGCGTGCATATGGCATCCGCATTGGTGGCAACCATGGATTTAAGAACATCCTCATCAATGACCAGCTTACCGTTGTCCCTCCAGTTATCGGATGTCTCGATACCGATATCATAAAGTGACAGCCCCGCGCCCTCCACACTGCTGTAAAGAACCATTCTCATATCGCCCAGAAAGCTGGTGATGTTGGCGTCATTGTGAAGAAGTCCCTCCTTGGATTTTTCTTCCCAGAGTTCAATCTCCTTGTCGCTCATTTCCTTCTTCTGGTCGTCTGTGAGAGGCGCATATTTTTTGTAGTTTGCAGTCTCTTTCAGATGTGCATTCAGTTCTTCCACAAGTGTGTTGTAATCTTCTACAAAACTCTTCAAACTGTCTACTATTTTATCAGTATCACGGGACGTAGTCAAGCTTATTGGAGCACCAGTATCATGATACTCCGAGGTTAATTCCATGGTAATTCCATCCAGCTCAAAGGTATTTGTATTCCGTTCAATGACAGTGCCGTCTACGGTCAGTACGGCGTTCTGGCCGGCGGTTACTTCGGCGGTCATTTGCGACGAAAATGTAATTCCATCCTGCCCAAACAGACTGTTCATGAGGGCTTTTCCGTTTGTATCCGTTCCTTCCATGGTAAATCCCTTTGATGTGCCTTGTATCTGTATTTTACCATCCGATGTATAGCTTACTGTTACACCAGCCCCGGCTTTGTTCTGAATCTCTGCTGCTAAATCCGCAAAGTTTTTAGGAATACTTAAATTGTTTACATTAATCTCCTGTGAAGTTCCATCTTCCAGAGTTAACTTTAATTTGCCTTTTAAAATACCAGTATCATTTACTGCATTGGATGTTACTGTTTTAATGTTGGGAACACTCTGAATTGATTTCTTTCCGAACATTATTTCTACCGGATTCTTTTTTATTATATTGCCATCCGGGTCGGTTATATCACCTTCCACTCCCTCAATTTTCACATTCCCGGTCAGCCCCGTTATATTAAACCGGCCATCCTTATACTCTACCTTAGCATTTCCCCCAATGGCCGCCTGCAGCCGGTTCGCCACCGTTTCCAATGTAGTACTGCCAGTTATAGAAACCTCAGTCCCATTGACCTTTATTTTTCCAGCCATACCCGCGGCATCCCAAGTGGTATCCTTGCCAAGGACATTCGTCTCTCCTCCGGCAAACCCAAACACATCTGCTCCGCCGTTCGTTACATTATCGGATGTAAACGAAACCGCGTGTTCGGAAGACTGCACTGTCACGTAATTCATTCCTGCATTGTCAGGGTCCTCCTTCAGAGAAAAGTTCACCTTACCGCCGCCAAATTCTCTGGAAAGCTTGGAATTAACCGCGTCAATGACAGCCTGTGCATTCTTATAATTTCCAACGCCGTTTTTTCCTTCCAGTTTTACAGTGAAATCTGCTCCGTCCACCTGGAACGTAAGGGACTGGTCCCTTCCGCTGTTGAGATTATTTACTATAGCATCAAAATCCACGGAAGTTCCGCTGGTAATCTCCTGTGAAAACAGAGACGACTGGACGCCTGTTGCCTCCACGCCAAACATGGTGGTCAGCAGATTCCCATAGGTCTGGGACATGGTTATATTGGATATCTCTCCGGTTGAAGATGATTCCATAATAAACTTGTCAGCCGCTGAAGAATAGGATACCCGTACCCCTGCATCGCTGCTGTTGATGGCGCTGATCACATCGCTGAGCGTGGAATCCCCGGTCAGTCCTTTTATGGTCACGCCGTTAATCTGGAATTCATACCGGTTTCCCTCAAGAGGGGTGGCAAAATTCATATTTTTTAAGGATGTGCCGTAATCCAGCTTGTTGGAAAACCCGCCGGAAAATCCCAGGTTTGCAATCGTGTCATTGCTGCCGCCCGCCGTCTCTATGATAACCCTTCTGGAGGAATCAATTGCATTACTTGTGGCATTTCCGTTTCCGTCCAGCTTCACCAGCTTCATAACATTTATGCTGGTGCCGTCTGCGTCCGTTCCGGCCACCAGGTCCATTCCCACCGATGTTCCGAAATTCCGGTATAATGCCTGGTTTATATTATCAAGAGTATCCTGCTCTGTTGCCCCTTTTGTAAATGTTATAATCCTGTTTACGCCGTCCAAAGTAATGGAAAAGGAGTTCTCGCCCTCTGCCAATGCCGACAGATTTGCTTCCTGTCCTTTGGGCTCCCCTGTCACGGTCCCTGACGATTTGACCGTGCAGGCCTTTGCCAGCTGTGAAATCTCACTGATATTCATGGAGCTGACTGCATTGGACGAGACGGAGCTTATCTTAACGGCGCCGGAGCTGCTGATACCGGTCATGGTCTTAAACAGGCTCTGGCTCATAAGATTGGTCTGGCCCGAACCGTAATAAGAAAAATATTTATCGCTGAAGGTATTGATTTTCGTTATCAGGTCCCTGTAGATATCCTGTTTCCATTCAAGCTGCTGCTTTAATCCTGACTGTTTATCAATTTTAGTCTGGGTACCCATCAGAAGACTCTGGACAATACTTTCCGTATCCATGCCGGAGGCAAGACCTGATACATAATTCTTGTTGCCGTTACCGCTGACCGTATTGATTGATGACATTGTTTGTCCCCCTATCTCCGTTTATCATAGAGCACCCCTTTGCTCCCCTGACCCATCTGTTTCAGGTAACCGGTAAATTTACCGCTTACATTATTCTTCCTTATCTTTTCCTGGAGCTGTTCCTGAATCACTGTCATTTTCATTGGAATTCTGGCCTCCAGTTCCCGGATTCTGGTCATGATGGCAAATACCTCCTGCCCGTCCCGGAACACTCCCTGCTCCGTCCCGGTAAGTCCGGCGTAATCGCACTGGTTCCGTCCAATGCTGTAGCAGTATGCGCCGTAATCCGATGCATCCCTGATGGCAGCCATTCTCTGGTCCAGTCCGTCTATTTTACCTATGAGGGACTGCCGCGCCTTCACCGCATCCGCAATATCATCCACAGCATCCAAATCATCCGTATCCAGCCTCAGGGTTTCCTGCTCATACTGTCCGAACAGAATGGCCTTTTCCCTGAGCAGCATCCGCATCTGCTCAAGCACTTCCATGTTTCTCCTCCTTTATGTCCGCCCCAGTCTCCTGGGCAAGGGCTTTCAGATTTCTGGAGAGCTGGAATACCTTAAGCAGGTCCACCTTATCAGATGCCTCCTTGTTATTCTCCATGGTAAGATACAGCTCAGTGCGGCATATCTTCATATCGCCGGGAGCTGAAATGCCCAGACGCACCTTGTCGCCTTTAATCTCAGCCACAAATATCTCAATATCATCGCCAATTTTAATTGATTCGCCCTTTTTCCTGGATAAAATCAGCATAGGCCGTCCCTCTCTCCCTGGCTGAATATGGACTGCCGTATAGGATAATCCTGGTCCAGTATTACCTGGACAGCCAGATTCGTCTTATGGTTAATGATGATGGGACTTTTCAGGTTTACCGTGGAATTGCGGAATGTCTCTCCAATGACCATGAGAACCCAGCAGTCCAAATCATCCTCAGGCACTGCCTGCAGAAGGATTAGGATATCCTGCATCACCACCGGGGCATAATCGCGTTTTACCTCCAGAGGATTCAGCATAATAAAGCATATATTCTTCTGCTCAATGGACTGCAGCCAGCAGATTCCATTTCCCATGTTGGAATCATTTACAAGTACAAACTGCGTATATTCTTCAAACCCGAATATAGGCTGTTTAAATGTTATAATATTTCTTTCTTCTATTTCAAGGATTCCGAAATCCCGCGTCTCTATCTTCAAGTAAATCCCCCTATCTCATCCCTGATGCCAATCATCCTGCCTGGCTACTGCGCCCCTTCATTGACGGCCGGATTGGCGCTGGGCGGTACATACATGGGTTCCCCCATATACTCTATCTCCACCTTGGGATATTGCTCCACATTTACGCTGAGCTCACCCGGCACATACCTGGCAGACGGCTCCTGTACCTGAGGTTCAAACTCAACCTGGGCAGGGGTAAAGTCAACGGATAAATCAGCAGGCTCCCATGAAATATCCGGACCCACCGATGGAATAAATGCAATTCCAGTGGTGATGTTGGCCTGAGCCATCATCTGATTCTTTATGATGCCGGAAACCGTTGCTCCATCCTGAATCTGCATCATCTGGTTGCCCACCCTGGAATACTGGGCAGTGGCATCCGATGCAGCTTTAAGGCCGGCGCTGGCAGCATCCCTCATTAGTCCTCTGGCTGTCTTGAATCCCAGGCTGTCCCTGGAACGGGACGTATCAATATCCACCTTGATATGCTCGGACTTCATATTCAGCTTACCAGGATTCTGGATGATTCCCACCTCCGGGTCCGGCAGCCTGCTCTCAAGCCTGGCCCGCTGGGACGTCATGGACAATTTAATGGGGGTAGACGTAATTTTTAGGACATTCATCTTCAGACACCTCTTTTCAACCTATTTCATAAAGTCAAATATGGACGGCGGTATGATGCTGGACCCCAGCTGAAGGGTAATCATCCAGGCTGTCTCATAGGATTTGTTGTTAACGGCCTCTGTCTCAATCTTAACTGCCTCCAGGTCCGTCTGGCTCTTCTGCAGATTGATAAGACCTATTTCCAGGCGGTCCTCCGTGCGGTCCAGAAGCTTTTCTCTTGTTCCCAGTTCAGATGTGGCAATGGAAATATTGCTCTGCTTTTTCTTAAGCTGTGACAGGGTATCCATGGCTCCGTCCTTGTCACCGCCCCTTAGCTGCTGCTCCACCTTGCCAATGAGGCTGTACAGATTATTGGGAAGGCCATTTTCATCCCTGCCATATCCCAGAACATCCACGCCGGATGTGGAAATCTTGATTCCTGTCTTTGCCGTGTTCATTCCCGATGCATATGTACCGAATCCGATATCCAGATAAACAGGCTTATTTTCATCAAAATATGTATCCGGATTATCCTTATCATAGGCGTCCACCAGTTTCCCGTTGAACATCAGATTTCCATCTGAATCCACGGTAAACGGAGCTTCGCTGTTGGATGAACCGGAAAACAGGAACTTATCCCCGTACCGGGCATTCATGGTCTGGAGAATCTCTTCCTTAAGACCGCCTAATTCCTCTGCAATGGCATCCATGGAATCCTGGCTGCTGGCTCCCCCTGCCTTGGTGGCCTTTTCATAGACCGTCTCAAGAATGGAGTTGAGCGTAATAATATTGGAATCCGCTGTCTCCAGCTCTCCCCTTGCATTCTTCACCACACTGATATGTTCCTCGGACCTGGCAATCTGGTCCCTGATGGCAAATGCCTTTGACGCGGTCGCCGGGTCCTCCGACACATGATTATATTGACGCCTGGATGACAGCTTCAGGTTGGAGGACGCCAAATCAGATATATTCCTCTGGAGATTCCTGTTATAGGTAGCTGTCATCATATTTTCCGTGATTCTCATATGCCCCTCCTTAACGCCCTACTATGCCCATCTTATTGATAATCATGTCCAGCTGCTCATCCATTGTAGTCATGAGTCTTCCCAGAGCCTGGTATGCTTTGTTGTATGTCATCATGCTGATTCCCTCTTCATTCAGGGAAACCCCGGACACGCCCATGCGCTCCGAATCCACGCTTTCCGCAATGGCCAGGGAAGCGCTCATCCTGGCGCTGTTTGTCTTGATTCCGCTTCCCAGCGTATTGGTGACGCTGGATATAAATTCACTGAAGGTTCCCGTGTATTCACCGCCAAAGTTAAAATCCTGCTCCAATGCAGCCTTCATATCCAGGATATCCTGATTGTCCAGCTCTCCGTCGGGATTCTGTTTCCGGATAATATAGGAAACATCGTCGGCCCACAGGTCGCTGATGCAGATATTTCCCGCTGTCACCGTTCCGTTGGAATCACCCTGGAGAAGAAACTTGTATTTATCCGGGAAATCAGGGTCATCGGCATGAATCTTATTGTTAAACACATCCGCCAGTGTCTGCGCTAAATGGTTCATCTGGTTCTGGTAGTAAGGTATCCCTGCATTGATTTGGTCCGCGCCGCTCAGCATATCCGTAAACCCTCTGATGGCTCCCTCTCCCAGACTGGCCTTCTGGTTGCTGCTGTTCCATGTGAGAGTGACGCCGTCGCTGCCAATGTTAATCTTATCATTGGTGTAGGAAGCCCCGGAAGCGTCCACCACCACCTTTCCATTGATTTTCACCTGAATCTTTCCATCATCCAGGTCGGTTACCTGGACATCGCCGTACCGTGACAGGTCATCCAGTATGACATTCCTCTGGTCCAGCAGGTCATTGGGCCCGTAGTTGACTCCGTCATAGTCGTTGTTGCTGAATATCTCATGGGCAATGGAACGGTTCAGCTCAGACAGCTGGTCTAATTTTGTGTTGATATCCGTCACTGCAGCCGATAAATCATTCTTTGTCTGTTCCATCAGGGTGTTTAGATTGGCGTCATATTCATTGAGCACCTGGGTCACGCCTTTAAACGCATTCATGACAATATTGGCATTGGTCTCCTGGTACGGGGAGGCGCTGAAATCCGCCAGTGCCTGGGACAGGGTATTCAGAGCCGCCTTGATGCCGGTTCCCTCTACCTCAGGGTCACTGATGATTCCCTCAATCTGGTCCATAATGGCTGCCTTCTGGTCATAATACCCCACGTCGCCGTACTGCTGCCTGAACTTGGCATCCAGATACGGATTGCGAATCTGCGCCACTCCCTTGACATCCACGCCCTGTCCGGCCAGGGGAATGGAGCTGTAATTATACTGGTCGCTTCCGTAGGTATGGACACTCACCGAATCCAGACGCTGTCTTGTATATCCCTTTGTTTTAGCATTGCTTATATTATTGCCTACAATATCTATGGCCTTCTGATTAACCTGAATCCCTCGTTTGGCTGTCTCCAGCCCCATAAATGTCGGTCTCAATTTACCACTCTCCTATATAGGCCCTCATCAGGCCTTTTTTTCCAGTTTACTGCCCTTATTGAATGCCGGACGTCCATAGATGCCGGTGGGATTTCCCACATATCTGGAATCAACTCCCATCTGCTCCAGCTCAGACTTGGCTAACGCTTCTGCCTTCTGGTTGTAATACTGTATATTGCCTATGGCTCCGTCAATTCTCCGGTACAGGTCCATAAGCTCCTTTTTCTGCTCCGGCCCTGCAACCTCTGCAATTTCTTTTAAGGTCCTGCCCTCAAACCCGCAGGAGACAAACAGCTTCTGACGTTTCTGCTCCATGTTCTCCAGCTTCTTATCCATGGCCTGCTGCATCATGATGGTCTGCTCAACCTTATCCAGCTCCCTGGTCATCAAAAGCCCTAATTTCTCAATCTGCTTCTGTTCCATGGCCTCCAGTGTTTCTGTGTATTCCCCCAAAAAATCAATGATTTCTTCCAATGTGTTCCCTCCTACAGGCCGCTCATAAGGCGTCTGGCAATCTGCTCCGCCGATACCTGGTATGTCCCCTCCTGCACCTGTTCCCTTAACGCGGCAATCCGGTCAGCCGGAGCCCCTTCTTCCATGGACCTTGACAGTGCGGCTGAAAATGAGGATGCACCGCTTTTTTTTGCGCCCTCGCTGCTGATGCAGACAGCATCACCCCTTGCCTTTCCGGCTGCCTGTACGGGAGCAGAAAGGCTTTTTTCCGTATGTTTTGCATTGCTCACTGCCTTCTGATAGGCTGCGTAATTTCTCGATACTTTTATATCCATATGTCCGGCTTCCTTTCCCTGCATGCTCTTTGTATGGTGGGCCTGATAAGTGGCTGTGATATTTCTATAGTACTTATCGTACAGGGAAGATAAAACTTTATAGTTCTTCAGGTTATTTTTATATTTATTTTGTATGATTGGGACCTTTTTATCTTTTTCAGAAACAAAAAACAGATAACAAAAAAACCGTTATAGGGGAAAATCCTGGGATTTTGCCTCTTAACGGCTGATGGGGTTGTTTTATATTGGTCCGGTCCTCTGTATATCTGACTGTTTACAGGCTGTCTCAGTGCCACGGGGCCTTCTTTACCACCAGGATAGCCTGTACAAGCGCCCCGGTTACTTCGGACCCATTTTCCAGCTCCGCCTTCCTGCGCTTTTCCTGTTCCCCTTCCTTCATCACCACGTACCGCGGTTTCAGACGGTTAAGGGCCAGTGCTGCTATATCCTTTTTACACTTATCACATTTACAGCAGTTAAACCGGTCCAGGGTGGAGTCCAGCTTGTTTACCACCAGTTCCTCCATAAGGTTTACCAGTACCATATTATTTTCTTCTTTAAACGGAAATGTTACCGGGCTACGCTTAAGGGTTTTTGCCATGGCGGCCGCTGAGGGCGCTGATAAAGCCGGCATGCCTGCAGCAGTTCCGTCCCCATCTGCACCATCTGACGGCACGGCGTCTATTTGCCCTGCGCCCGGGTTTCCTGTATCTCCCTGCGCTGCCTTCGCATCTCTTTTAGAGGCAGAGGGCATAATCTTGCGGTACATTATTTCCTTGTCAATCTCTGTCCTGCTCTTAGACATCTGCCTTAAGCCCCCTTTGAATCAATTCCTGTATCAGCTTTTTATAATCCCGGACCGCATTGCAGTCAGGTGCGTATTCCAGCACGGAGCGCTGGAGGGACTGGGCTTCCCGAAGCGCTACGCTGTCCCGGATAAATGTATCCAGAACCGGAAAACCCAAATCCTCCGCCACCATACGAAGGGCGCCCTCCACCTCTTTGCTGAATTTTGTCCTGGGATTGTGCTTTGTAAGAAATACCCCCAGTATCTGAATCCGGGGATTACAGTAATTTCTGACGCGGCATATGGTTTCATCCAGCTGGGTAATGCCCTGCAGGCTGAATATATCCGAAAGCATGGGCACCAGGACGTAATCAGACGCAGTAAACGCGTTCACTGTCAGCACGCCCAGGGCCGGCGGGGAATCTATGAGAATGTAGTCATAGGAGCTCTTCAGGGATTCCAGCGCCTCTTTTAAAAGGAACTCCCTGCGCGCCCCGGTAAACTCCAGCTCAATACCGCTGAGCAGGATATTGGACGGAATTATATCCACCAGAGGGGATTTCTGGACCGCATACCTGGGTTTCAGCTCTCCTTTTAACACATCGTAAATGGTAGCGCTCTCCGTGTCCGCCCCCATGGCGAAACTCAGATTGCCCTGCGGGTCCATATCCACCGCAAGGACTTTATATCCCTTTTCTTTCAGCGCTGTTGACAGCACATAGGCTGATGTGGTTTTCCCCACACCGCCCTTCTGATTGGACAACACAATTGTTACCGACATAGCTACTCCCCCGGGAACCTGAAGGTTCTCTCACATTATGTTACATATTATAGCAAGAAATGTCGAAACAGACAATTGTATTTTACTGTATGAAACCATAAAGCAGGATTCAAAAAGGCGCTGCTTCATGGCTGCGTGACCACAGCCATTTGGCAACACCTTTTTATCTTATCTGTTTGGAACTATTTTACCGTTAACCTGCCCGATTACCATACTTACTATAAATTACTGTAATAACTGTAATACGGACTGCGGCTGCTGATTGGCCTGTGCAAGCATAGCCTGTGCAGACTGAACCAGTACGCTGTTCTTGGTGTAGTTCATCATTTCCTTGGCCATATCTACGTCGCGGATACGGGACTCTGCGGAAGTGATATTCTCAGTGGTAACACCCAGGTTGTTGATGGTGTGCTCCAGACGGTTCTGGATAGCACCCAGTTTGCCGCGGCTGGTGGATACGGTGTTGATGGCGGTTTTGATTTTGCTCATGGCTGCGGCCGCGCCGTCTCTGGTGCTGATGTCAACGCTGTTTAAATCAAGGGCATTTACGTGCATGTCGGCAATGCTTAATTCCAACTGGTTGTAGGAATCATTTGTATCACCTATCTGAAGTTTCATGCCACCACCTGAGGAAAGGCCTGAACCAGCACCTGGAGCACCTGTATTTGGAAGTGTAAATGTAGCAGCTAAATCAGCCGCACTCTTGGTTCCATCAAAGGAAACTGACAATCCCGAACCAGCGCTAGACAGAAGGCTATTTAGCTCACTGGCAGTATAACTCTTATTGGGGTCAATATTTAAAACAGTTGAACCATCAACGTTCACAGTTACCCCAAGAGCAGCTGTATTATCAATTTTAAGCGTTTTGCCATTTAGTGCAGTTCCGGCTTTATTAGCCGTGACAGTTATGCCATTAGATGTAACGGTAGCCCGTGCAGCCTTTTCTGATTTTAGCTTTCCGAGATCTCCGCTACCTGCCGTATTGCCGCTAAAGGTTATATCTTGCTCTAATGTTACCTTAAGGTCCTTTGCTTCATCAGGTCTTGCTGCTGCTGCAATTGCTTTGTCAATATCCTCCTGAGTGATTTTATCACCATTCTGTGCCTTAATAGAAAGCTCTAACTTTCCGGCACTAAACGTAGCGGTAACGCCTTTAGCACCCGTTGCGGCCACAGTCTTAAGCTCAACGGTTATACCTTCTCCACCCGAAATTGACCATTTAGCTGCTGAAGCATTATCCGCAGCATTAGTCGTACCTGAATTTCCGGTACTACCAACACCCATAGTACCATCCAACAACTTAATCCCATTAAAATCAGTACCATCAGCAATACGGTTAATCTCATCCTTCAATGCAGAAACTTCATCCTGCAGTGCCTTACGGTCAACATCATCCGTATAAGTACCATTAGCAGACTTGGTAGCCAACTCAGTCATACGGTTTAACATGGAATGAACTTCCTGCAGTCCGCCCTCTGCTGTCTGCACCAGGGATATTGCATCCTGAGAGTTATCAGTAGCTGCTTCCAGGCCTTTAATCTGTGCTCTCATCTTCTCAGAGATAGCCAGTCCAGCGGCATCATCGCCTGCGCGGTTGATTCTGAAGCCTGATGATAATTTCTCCAATGATTTTGATACTGCACTGTTGTTGATTCCTAACTGCCTGTTGGAATTAAGTGCCATAATATTGTGCTGAATCCTCATACTAATTACCTCCATGTAATTGTTTTTTACCGGGACTTCCCTGTCCCTCGTTTTTTCTGGATATTCCAATGAACGACGGGCCCTGTCGGACACTGGACCGAACTTCCGGGACATACCATCTCTTCCGCTCTGTAATATTTATCGTACGCCCCTCCCATTTTATTTACCAAAAAAGTGCACAAAAATCATCGTTGATTTTCGTGCACCTTATCCATATAGACTCTGTTCAATATAAAACTCTTCCAGGGACAGGTCGTGGTCCTTCATGTATTTTGCCGCCTCCACCCCCACATAGCGGTAATGCCAGGGCTCATACTGAATTCCCGTAATATCCGTCTTATTCTCCCCATACCGCATGACAAAACCGTAATCCTGCGCATGTTCCACCAGCCATTTACTCTCCGGTGTATCCTCAAAAGCCCGTTCCAGCCTGTGGTATCTTCTGGTATAGAAGTCCACTGCCAGTCCCAGACAGTGTTCCCCTGAGCCCGGAATGGATATGGTCTGTCTGGCCAGATTATAGGATTCCTCCTTGGTATGCCCACCCTTCACATAGGACTGGACCTTTCGGTTAAACAGTTTTTCCTGCTTATCCAGCGTCCTGTAGCCGGAACACACCACCGGAGACAGGCCCTGGGCCTTCATATCTCCTATCATGGCCATCAGCGGCTCATAGATTCTCCTATCCACTGACTGCTCCGTACCGGGAATGGCCTCCAGCTCCACCTCATAATCTTCCGGCACAGGATATTCCGCATTGGTAAGTATCAGACACCACATATCCTCCTGGGCGATTCTAAGGACTCCGGCCTGGTCCCCCTCACCTTTTTCTGCATCATTTCCACTCCGCACAGCTCTCCTGCTTCCTGCCTCATCCCCACTCCCTTTAACACTCCCCCCGCGTTCCTCCCAGTCCTGCGCCGCCGTCTGTTCTTCCCCCGCCGCCAGCTCCTCCCGCACCGCCAGCTCCCTCTCCTTCTGCACCGTCCTGTGAGCCGAGATATAAAACAGGGTCAGGATTAACAGGAAGGTGTAAACCGCCACCCGCCGGTTCCTGACCACACGCTGGTCCCTGGGTTTCCTCTGAACCATATTCCGCGTTTCCTCCTAACATGCCGTTCTCTCAAATCTACCGTATCCTGCGCAGCTGGTCCCCCTGACGCCTGAGGATATACCGGTACAGCAGGTCCTCCTGCTTTGTGGCCATGTCCATGAATTCACAGCCATAGCCATATCCCCCTTCCGGGCGCTCCGCCCGCCTGCGCACTTCGCATACAAACAGCATGGAATCCCCCATAGCCGGTATGACGATATTGAAGCGGTCATTGACCTTGAATTCCTCCCTGGTACAGAACATCAGGCCTCCCAGGCTGATATCCACCAGGCGCACCTTCAGGCCATTGTAATCCTCGGCCCCCTCTCCCATGTCCAGGGTTTCATTTCCCCGTATACAGTTATAGATAATTCCATCGTCCCTTGTACTGATGCGGAAATACTCCCGGCGCTCGTCATTGGTGGCCTCATTGAGCTCCACGATTCGGACCAGCTTGGGAGAGGACAGGTATACCCGTCCTATGAGTACCTTAAATCCAAGCTGTGTATTGTATATCTCCAGCTTAATAATTAAATTATATGGAATTCCCGGCAGTTCATTGCGGGAGCTGCCCACATCTATGAAGTTCTTGCCTATACGATGGAGGACGCCCATGCTAATCAAGTCGTTGTTCTTGGCCTTTATGACACAGGACGAACCCACATACCCGTCCAGCAATTCAACCATCTTCCATACCCCCTGTTATCATGAAGTCTGCTTACTGTCATCTTTGCCGTGTCTGGATACCAGGTTCCGGCGCAGACGGCCGGGCTGGCTGGTTTCCTCTGTTTGCCCGGCAGATGCGGAGACTGAAACGCCCTTTTCCACTCCGCGTATCTGGGCGGATGTTTCTATGAGCTTGCAGTAAATAGCCGCAACCACTTCGTACAGCTCCACCGGTATATTGCTTCCCACATCCAGCATACACAGCAGGGATGCCGCGCTGTCATCCTTGAACACCGGAATGCCTTTTTTTTCCGCAATATCAATAATGTGTTCTGCAACCGTTCCATACCCCGATGCAATCACCACCGGGGACGTGTCCTCATCTACGTTGTATTTCAAAGCAACTGCTTTATTTTTCTTATATTTTGACATCTACACCCGTCCTTTTAAACGGCAGGTTTTTAAATACCTCCATCAGGGACCGCACATGGTCCATGCGCTCCACCTCTATGCCCGCCGCCCTGTATCCGTGTTCCTCCATGATGTTTCTGAACGCGGGAACCAGCCCTTCAAATATGCTTATATAGGATTCCGGACAATACAGATGGAACCCCAGCTCCCTGCCCGCCATCATGAATTCCGCCTCCATCTGACCCACTCCCGGCACATCAAAGGTTATGAGCACATGTACGTGGCTTCCTTCCCGGCTGCCGGGCTCCCCGTTCCTGCCTTCGTCCTTTGGGTCTATCCACAGTTCGGAAAATGCCTTCATCCCCTGGTAATCCACCGGTATCACAAAATGCAGAAGAGGCGTATAGTTGCAGGGAGAGGATAAAAGACTTGTGATGATTTTTTCTATCTTATCCCCGTTCAGGCTGTTCATGGGTGTCTCCCTGTCCTGCTTGGCAATGATTTTAGCCAGGGTATCCATGATGCGGGAACGGTTCATCTGATGCTCCGGCTCCCTGAAGCCGGCAATGTATTCCCTTACCAGCTCCCTGATATGTGCCTTTTCCTCCCTGTCGTTCACATGGATGAGAAGGTTCATAAGGGCCTCCTGGAGGTAGGCGTCATTGTCCTGATAGCGGGACATATTATACAGTATGTTGGGAATGACCCTGGCCGCCTGGGGCGTGTAGAGCACGCTCTGTTCCAGTTCCTTCAGGGCCTGCTGCACCTGGGGCTTCAGCTCCTCAAATTCCCGGCCGCCGGGACTCTCCCTGACACGGGCGGCAAGCTGTGAAAACATTCCGGACAGATTCCTGCTGCCTGTCAGCTGTTCGGACAGGTATTCCAGGCTGTTGGCCACTGAGTCCAGAACGTCCTGTCTGGATATGCCTGCGTTCACAGCCTTTAAAAGCTCGGCTGTTTCCATCCGCAAATCCGGCATTTCTTCCAGTATTCCCCGCAGCAAGTCAAACAGCTCGCCCTTAAACAGGGTAGAAGCGTATTCCTGGTCTACCAGTTCATCCACAATGTGTTCCGGGTCAATGAGAAGGGCATCAAATAGCTGGCGGATTTCCTGGGTCACGGTATTGTTGTTGACCGGAAGCAGATTGATGATTTCCTCCAGCATATAGATATTTTTCAGATAATTGACTGTCACAGCCGGGTCCTTCAGCAGGTTCATAAGGGTGGCTGCCCCGGCTTCCCCCTCCAGCACATTGTGATGGCCCAAAAGGCCGCTGCCCGACGGGTTCTTGGTAATATGCCTGATTTCCTGCATATCAAAGGGAACCGAAGGGTCCTTTAATGCCTTGTCAGGCTGTATAATGTTCTTGTTGATAACCGGAGAGGTCACCCGCAGGATGTCTGCCATTACCGAATTCCTTTCTTGATTTCCCCGTCAAGATAATAGAAGACACAGCTGTCCTCCTTCTTGGAAATACTCATCTTACAATCCCCGATATTGATTACGGTTCCGGGAAATACCTCCCTGGCCGTAAGCCTGGACTTGCCAACCTCCCTCAGCTTCCTGGAAAGCTCGGCACCCTGCTGCTTCAGTTTCTTTTCCTTCAGAGTATTAATAGGGGCCTCCAGCTTCAGTTTGGATAAGCGTTCCCTCTGGGAGGGTGTTATGGTCCCCTCCTTCAGCTTGCTGTTGAGATAGGAGATATCTTTATTAAGCTCCGTCAGTTTCCTGGAAAGCAGAATCATCTCCTTGCCCACTGCCTCCATCTCATCCATGAGCTGGGGCGTCAGTCCCAGGGTCACGGACGTGGCGATATGGCTGGGCGCTCCCACTGCCTTAACATTCATGCAATTGTAAACAGAACAGCTTCCGCCGATAAATGCCCCTCTTTTTCCAATCAATGTCAAATCATGGCCGCAGGACACCTCGGAATTAATGATATACTCCGCCTGGATATTATTTTTGGAATAAATATTACAATCCTCCAGAAACTTAGCCGTGATATCACCCTCAGCCTCCAGCACGCCGGTCCTCATGCCCCGCATTCCTTTGTGCAGCAGAATATCGCCTCCCGCGCTGAGACGGGCGCCTTCCACGATGCCCATCACCGTAATATCGCCCTTTGCCCTGACGCTGTAGCCCTCCAGAACATCGCCATGAATAACAACGCTGCCTGTAAAGTTAATGTTTCCCACGGAATTGTCCACATTGCCGGACACAGTAAATACATTCTCCACATGGAAACGGCCGGACCGGAAGGTCAGGTTGCCCTCGCAGCCAGCCAGCAGCCTGTCCCTTTCTTCGGAGTACACAATGTTTTTTCCCTGGGGAACAGGGGGCATGGTTCCCTTTTTGCCGTGTACAGGCTGTCCGTACACATCCATGCCGTCCTCCGGTTCGGTGGGAAAGGTAATATCGCAGACCACATCCCCCTTCTTCACATTATGTATCAGGTTCGTACTTTTAAAGTCGATTCCCCCATTGCCCTTGGAGGCGTACTTTATCTGGGCTTTTCTGGGGAAATAATCCTTAATGCGGCCGTCCTCCCCGTTTCTGGCAGGCTGGCCCCCGGCGATTATAACCATCTGCAGGTACTGTTTTTCACCGGCAACACCGCTTATCTTCTTCCGGTCTATGCCAAAGCATATTCCTTTCTGCTCCAGCGCGCCGTATATCATTTCCTCCGTTATATCAAGCCCGCCTCCGGACGGCCCGTAAACCATCATGGATACCGACATCCTGTCATCTGAAACCAGAAGCTCCACCCTTGCATCCCGGTCCGCTTCATCTTCCTCCATACTTCCATCCTGAGCATCGCTGAACCCGGACTGGTCCTCATCATATTGCCCGGCGTCTTCCCTGCCGGTTTCCGGACTCTCCTCTTCCAGCAGCTCCCGTTCCATCTGCTGCCGGCGCCTCTGCTCGGTTTCGTTCCAGTCCTCCACGGTTTCCACCCTGTGGTCCTGGTCTCTGTCCCGGCGTTCTGTCTGGTCCGTGCTGTCATAGGGCTGCCCCTGAGGCCCCGATACTCTATCCTGTTCCCGTTCCGGGCTTTCGCTGCCGTCCTCTTGCCGGGGCGTCTCCTCCTGCCCCTCATCCAGGAACTTAGAAAACAAGCTGTATATAAGGCTTTTTTCGTTCATGGGCATCTCCCCTTTCAGTAAGTTCAGCGTACGTCATTACCTTGTATGTCATTACCTTAAGTTATTAATCATCTCTTCCATCTGGTCCGCAGTCGTGACAATCCGGCTGTTGAGCTGGAATGCGCGCTGTGTCTGCATCAGATTCACCATCTCGGTTGACATGTTGGAATTGGACATCTCCAGGGCATGGCTCATGACCTTGCTCTTCTCCTGTTCATCATCCAAATCATCTATGGACAGCCATTCACCGGAGGTTTCTCCTGTGCGGAACAGGTTCATTCCCACATGCTGCAGCCCTTCCGGATTCTCACACACAAACAGTCCGATGCGGTCCGCCAGTCCGTCCAGGTCCAGCTCCCCAGTATCGCTGTCCCTGCTGTCCTCCGATACCTTGTACTCCAGCTCTATGGGTTCCCCGTCCTGGTCCAGCACATAGCTTCCATCGCTGGTGGTCAGGAAATTGCCGTCATCCGTGGAGGATATCTGGAACGCCCCGTCCCTGGTGTAAGCCGGTTCTTCCTCGTCCTCACTGGTCTGGATTGCGAAAAATGCATTGCCTGTTATGGCAAAATCCAGCTCCCGGTCCGTCCTGCGGAAAATCCCCTGCTGGAACGTGGTCCCCGGCCCGTCATTGCGGACCCCGTGTCCCACCTGCGCCTGGGGACGCATATCCATCTGCGTGTACAGTAAATCATTAAAACTGCTGCGCATGGACTTATAGCCGTTGGTACTTATATTGGCCATGTTGTTAGAAGTCACATCCAAATCCTTCTGGAACGCATTCATGGCTGATACTGCTGTATAGTACGATATATTCATCTGTGGTTCCCCCCTACAGCTTTCCAATCTCGTTGGCTGTCTTCTGATTCATCTGGTCTATGATGGTCAGGGCCTTGCCGCAGGACTGGAATGCCCTCTGCACCTCCATGGCCCTGGTCATTTCATTGTTAAGATTCACTGCTGACTGTTCCAGCTTTCCCTGATACACCGTGGGATAGACCTGGGTCAGCTCCACGCCGTCTCCTGCCCCGTAGGTACCATTGTCATAAAACTCCAGATTGTCGTAATTGTCCGGCGCCACAATCTGAATCTGGTCCAGGGCGCCGTCCTCATTATCGTAAATGATGCCGTCCGCGCCAACGCGGAATCCCTCCTCATCCACATATACCGGACCGCCGTCCCCCATGAGCTGCCCCACTCCGGGAAGCATCAGGTTTCCCTCATCATCCCTGGAAAAATGTCCGTTTCGGGTCAGATACCGGCCGTTCTCCCCCTGTATGACAAAGAACCCGTCGCCGTTAATAGCCAAATCATAGGTTTTTCCGGTATCTTCAATAGGTCCCTGTCCGTGGGTGGTCATCTCCCTGGTTCCGACGGATATGGTGGACCCCTGGCCCAGCCCCTCCGTCCTCCCGTTCATTTCCCGCACCAGCTGCTGGTCAAAGGTGGTCTTAACCAGGCGTTTCGGTTTATAACCGCTGGTCTTTACATTGGCTATGTTATTGGCTGCCATGTTTAATGACCTCTGGTTCATCAGCATGCCGGATGCGGCTGTGTAAAATCCTGAAAACATAGTTTTATCCTCTCATATAATCTTCCAGGCTGGTTTTCAGCTTATGGATTGCCTTGGTATGTATCTGGCATACACGGGACTGTCCGATACCCATGACCTGGGCAATCTCCGAATACTTCAGTTCCTCATAGTAATATAGGGTAATGACAAGCCGTTCCTTTTCTCCCAGTCCGTCTATGGCTGATGTAAGTGTTTCCATCAGCTCCTTGTAAAACAGGCTTTCCTCTGGTTTTCCCTCTATGCCGCCGGCCTCCAGCTCCCCTTTTGCCACTATGGCCGTCATATCCTGCAGCACGGACTCAAAGGAAAGAAGGTTGGCGTGATTCATATATTTAATGTGATTCTCTACCTTTTCCACGGGTATGTCAAGATAATCCGCCACATCACCCACATCCGGCTCCCTCATCTGCTCATGGGACAGAATGGAAAATGCTTCGTCTACCTTTTTCTGGAAATTCCTGGCTCTGTGAGGCACCCAGTCCTGGCTGCGAATATAGTCAATCATGGCTCCTCTTATCCGCATAAATGCAAATGTTTCAAACCTGGCGCCCCGGTCCGGGTCATACCGTTCCAGACATTCAATCAGCGCCAGCACGCCCTGGTCTATAAGCTCCTCCTGTTCCAGGAGAGAACCGGCCATGGACCGCAGCTGCACTGCCGCAGAACGCACAATGGGAAGATAGTGCACAATCAGCCTGTTCCTCAATTCCTGGCCGCCGCTTTTTCTGTAGTCGTCCAGAACACGGACCATATCCTCACTCTCTGTCTGTTCCATCAGCATATCCCGTTACCTCTGGCTTAGGGAAATATTTCCCAATGCCTGTATCTGTATATTGTTGTCAATCTCACTGAAGGATACCACCGCAACGTTGGGGTAAAACTGGTCAATGAGCTTTTTAAAGTAAATCCGCACCACCGGAGAGGTGAGTACAATAGGTACATTAACCAAATCCTTAATCTTATTGATTTCAGAGGTGGCAGAGGACACTATGCTCTGAATGGCTGTTGGTTCCAGGGCCAGGTAGGAGCCTGTATCCATCTTTTTCACGGAAGACATAATCATATTCTCTATCCGGTCGTCCAGGCTGATGACCTTCATCTGCCCTGCCTCTGAGAACCGCCGCGATATGGTACGCTTTAAGGCCTGGCGCACATACTCGGTGAGCATATCCGTATCCTTAACCTGACTGCCGTAATCGCCCAGGGTTTCTACAATGGTCTCCATATCCCGGATGGGAATTTCCTCCCGCAGAAGATTGGCCAGGACCTTCTGGAGCCCTCCCACCGATATGACGGAAGGGATGGTGTCCTCCACAATACTGCTGTTGGTCTTCTTAAGGGCCTCCAGCAGGTTGTTGACCTCCTGCCGGTTTAACAGCTCATGCAGGTGCTCCTTCACCACCTCGGACAAATGGGTGATTACCACCGAAGTGGGGTCAATCAGGGTATAACCGGCCAGCTCGGCCTGTATCTTCCTGTCCTCGCTTATCCATTTTGCCGGTATATGGAAGGCCGGGTCAATGGTATCGATTCCAGGCACATCGTCAGCATCCGTGCCCGGAGGCAGGGCCAGGTAATGGTCCATGAGTATATCCCCACGCGCCACTTCCTCCCCCTTCAGGAGGATGCTGTACTGGTTGGGATTGAGCTGCCCGCTGTCCTTGATTCGGACAGAGGGAATCACAAATCCCATATCAAGGGCCATCTGTTTGCGGAACATGACCACCCGGTCAATGAAATTCCCGCCGTTGCTTTCATCCGCCAGGGGAATCAGGCTGTATCCGAACTCCATTTCAATCTGCTCCACATTCAGCAGGCCGTATACATTTTCAATATTCTTATAGTAGGACGCCTCGCTGGTAACCTCTGTCTCCACCAGCTCCTCTGCTGTCTCCGCCACCAGGCTCTTCTGATGCCGGTACAGATAATACCCGCCCCCAATCATGCCCGCTGATATAATCAGTATCTGGAGAACAGGGAATCCTGGTATGAGGCACAGGCAGGCCGCTGCGCCGCCTGCGGTCATCAGCACCCTGGGCTGGGCCAGGAACTGCTTTGTCAGGTCCTCGCTGAGGCTGTTCTCCGAGGCTGACCGGGTCACCACCATGCCGGTGGCAACCGATATGAGCAGGGCCGGTATCTGGGACACCAGGCCGTCGCCAATGGTGGATGTGGTGTATATCTGCATGATATCCTGTATGCTTCCCTGGCTGTTCATGATTCCCACCAGAAGGCCGCCCACAAAATTGATGAAGGTGATGATGATGGAGATAATGGCATCGCCCTTTACGAACTTGGTGGCGCCGTCCATGGAGCCGAAGAAGTCGGCTTCCCTCTGGATTTTAGACCGGCGTTCCCTTGCCTGCTGTTCGTCGATAAGACCGCTGTTTAAATCAGCGTCAATGGCCATCTGCTTGCCCGGCATTGCATCCAGGGTAAACCTTGCAGCAACCTCAGCCACACGCTCAGAGCCCTTTGTGATGACGATAAACTGAACCAGCACAATAATCAGGAAAATAATAAAACCAATGACCGCGTTTCCGCGGATGACAAACTGTCCAAAGGTCTTAACCACCTGTCCCGCGTATCCATTGTCAAACAGGATTTTTCTTGTGGATGATATGTTTAGTCCCAGCCTGAACAGGGTTGTAATCAGCAGCAGGGAGGGGAACACGGAAAACTCCAATGTTTCCCTGATATACATGGACATCACAAGAATCAGCAAAGACAGGGATATGTTCAGTATAAATAAAAAGTCCAGTATAGGCGTGGGCAGGGGAATCAGTATGAGGAATATAATTCCGATGATTCCCGCTGTTACAAGGATATTAAACCGTTTCAACTTTATTCACCATTTCCAATAATGCTTCTCGTATTTACTATTTCACTGATACGCACCCCAAAGTTATCATCAATCACAACCACTTCCCCCCGCGCAATGAGCTGGCCGTTGACAATGATGTCCACCGGGGCGTCCGACTGCTTATCCAGCTCCACCACGGTGCCGTTGCTGAAATTCAGGACATCCTTTAGGCGGCGTCTTGTCTTGCCTATTTCCACGGACACGTTTAAGGGCACATCCATGATAAGGCTCAGGTTTCCGCTCATGGACGGGTTTTGCAGCGCTCTGCCCTGCATTCCCGGGAACCTGCCGCCGGGAACATTGCCCCGGACAGTGCCTGAACCGGCTGTCTGGGCCCCTGTCTCTCCGGGCCTGAGCCTCCCGCCTCCTGCCCCTGCCGGCCGCTCCTGTCCTATGATGGAATCCTGCTCCATCAGGAGGGCCTGCTTGCGGGCCTCCTCTTCTTCCAGGCGGGCTTTTTCAAAGGCCGCTCTCCGGGCCTGTATTTCCTCTGTCAGGCTGTCCATGGCAGTGGATGATATACATTCTATAAACTCTGATTCCACCATATCCTTAATCTTCATGGTGTAGCTCACCACCATGACTCTCGCATCCGGCTGCTCTCCGATGACCGAAGCCAGGTCCTGGCTCCCGTCTGAGAGCACCAGCTGGCAGTCCGACAAATCCATGGTGTCGCCCAGATATTCAGCCATGGACGAGGCGGATGCATGGGACATCTGGTTCATCAGCTCGCCTGCAGCGCTCATGGCCACATCGTCAAAGACAAAGTCCGGGTCCGGAAGGTCGTCCACGCCCATAAGTTCATTTAAGAATACCTGCATATCCCTCTGGCGCAGAACCAGGACAATATTGCCCGCCACCTGGGAGGTCAGACAGTTCTTTACAAAGATGGCAGGTTCCAGGATACCGTACTCCACATCCTTGATTGTCATATCCTGAATCCTGGGCTCGCCTATGCCTATGTCCGCCCTCAGGATGGAAGAGATGGCCTCCCCTGCTGACTGTGCATGTATTTTAATCAGTTCTTCAAACATCTGCCTGTCTGTCATTGCGCTGACATCCTGGCCTCCCTCTGCCTTTGCCATGGTTTAAGCTCCTTCTATTCCTCAATCTCTTTCTTGTTCTTTTTGCGGCGTCTTCCAAAGCCCTTTCTTTTCCCGTCCTTTTTTCCGTCCTGGTTCCCGTCCTGTTTCTGTTCCTTTTCCCCAGGCTTCTTATAGCTGGCCGGAAGAAGCTTATAGAGCTTTTCCTCTATGAACTTTGGGTTTTCCCCCTCCTGGATGGCCAGGACTCCCTCCATGACCAGCTGTTTGCACAGGAATTCCTCGTCATGGCGGGCCTTCAGCTTGCTTGCCATGGGAAGGCATACCACATTGGCCAGCAGCGAACCGTACAGGGTGGTAATAAGCGCCACTGCCATGCCCTTTGCCAGGGCATCCACATCCGACATGTTTCCCAGCATGAGAATCAGTCCGACCAGCGTGCCAATCATGCCAAAGGCAGGCGCGTAGCTGGCTGCCTTTTCATAAAACCGCCGGTCCAGGGCATGGCGCTCATCCAGCTGTTCCAGCTCTGTCTCCATGGCCTTGCGCACCTTCTCCGAGTCCACGGAATCCACCACCAGCATCAGGCTGTTATGCAGAAACGGCTCGTCAATCTCACTTAGCTTGTCCTCCAGGGACAGAAGCCCCTTCATGCGGGCCTCTGTGGCCAGATTCACAATCTGTTCCACTGAATCCGCGGGACTGTACTGGTAGGGCCTGACAATGATTTTCAGATGGCTTCCAATCTTCCTGAAGGCCCCTGCCGGGAATGATATCATCATGACCCCGATGGTTCCTCCGATGGTAATGGCCATACTGGGAACATCCAGGAACGCCTTGAGGTTATGATACACAATCCTCATGGACTCCTGGTCAAATGTCATACCAAACATCACCAGTCCAACTGCTAATATAAAACCTAAAATTGACAAGACATCCATACCCTTACATCCTTTTCCTCAACTTTTATCTTGCTGCATCAGCCCTTAATCTGTTCCAGTATGCCCCGGAAGGCATCCCTGCGGAACTCCACCACTTTTTTGACCACGTCTTCCTTGGACTCCCTGACAATCAGATGCTTTCCGTTGGTCAGGAGTATGGTGGTATCAGGGGTCTCCATAATGGTTTCAATCAGGTCGCTGTTTAACACAAACTCTTCGCCGTTCAGCTTTTTCAGGATAATCATGATACCACCCTCCCATCACTTTATCTCTTAAGGTTCACCAGTTCCTCCAGGATGGAATCCGAAACCGTAATGATTCTGGAGTTAGCCTGGAAACCTCTCTGTGTGACAATCATATCTGCAAATTCCGTGGAGATATCCACATTGGACATTTCCAGGGATGAGGTTTTTAATGCTCCTGTGCCGTTCTCTCCTGCCTGGCACAGCTTTGGGTCGCCGGAGTTAGCCGTGGTCTTGAAGTAGGAGTTGCCCACGCCCTCCAGACCATAGGGGTTATCAAAGGTAACCAAATCAATGCGTCCTATCTGAATCTTGCCCAAATCAGGGTGCGTTGCTTCGATGATTCCATTGGAAAGAATCGTCACTCCCACGCCGGACAGGGCCACATCCCCGCCCTCGCTGCCGTTTGTCAGGGTAAAGTTCTTGCTCTTCAGACCTAAATCGTTGGAGTTGGTTGCGGCTGTGATAGTACCCACATCTGTCTTTATCAGCGCATTGCCCGTAAGGTCCTTGCATGCATCCTGGATAGCGGCATAGCCCGGATGCTTCAGCTCAATATACTGGCCGGGCTGGTCGTTCAGGGGCACGGAAGAATCCTCCTCTTTCAGCCACACGCTGTTAGCCGAGGTGCTGTTCTCGCTGACCTGGCCTGTGAAATATCGTTTCGTTCTATCGTCATTCTCAACCGTGGCCTTGATAATCCATGCTGCAGGCTCGGTTGCAGTGGCTGGCTGGAAGGTCATCTCATAGCTCACCTTGCCTGAGGCAGTAAATTTGGGCTCTGTGCTGGTACCGGAGGGTTTGATTCCTCCGAATATGCCGTCCTTGATGTCTGTCGCATTGGTAAAGGTCTGTACGCCTGACTTGATTCCGAAATTCTCACCCAGCAATTCTTCTCCTGTAAGGCTGGTCTTGAATATCTTGTCCGCGGGAACCGCTGTTATGGTGAAATCGCCTGCCGGATGGGCCTTTCCGCTGTTGGCCCGTGTGATGGCGGCGTTCATCTTGCTGTTAAAATCAGCTAAACTTGTAAAAACCGCATTTTTGTTTACGCTGACCGTTATACTGGAATCCTTTAAATCCCCTGATTTTACCACCACATCCGCTCCGTCCGGAAGCGTGTCGTCCAGCCGGAATGAGATGGTGACATTGGCTGCGCCGGTGGTGTTCTGGGATGTTATGGTATATTCAATCCCATTGATAGTCTGGGAGTTAGTTGACTGTGCATTGTTCTTGCCGGGTATGCTTAAATGTATTTTGTCTGCCCCGGCAGCCTTGCCAAGAGGGTCCCCTGTAACGCCTAGCACCGTGTATCCGTTGGCATCCACCAGATTGCCGCTGTTGTTGTCCAGCTGCAGGTTTCCGGCCCTGGTATAGAATATGTTTCCGTCCGAGTCCATCACCTGGAAAAATCCCTCTCCTGTGATGGCAACATCCATGGGCCTGCCTGTGGACTGCAGGGCCGACCGTCCCATATTCAGGTCAACGCCTGCCAGCTGCGCGCCGTAGCCCACCTGGCTGGCATTGGTTCCGCCCTTATTGTTGTCACCGCCTGTGGCGCTCTGCAGTGTCTGGTAATATACGTCCTGAAAACGGGCCCGGCTTGACTTAAAGCCGTATGTATTAACGTTGGCAATATTGTTGCCGATAACATCTAGCTTTGTCTGGTGGGCCTGCATACCGGACACAGCTGAAAATAATGACCTTAACATGTTGAATTCTCCTTTTCTAACCGCCCTACCCGTCCGTCATTCGGGGTAAGGATAGCCTCCCAAAGGACCGGCTATATCATTACGGTTCCGTCGATATTCGTGAAAACAGTGCCTTTCAGGCTGTCTTCATTCACAACAGTGACTACTTTATTATTCTTTACATTTACAACAAATGCAGTGGTTCCCAGGAGAATCAGAGGTTCCTTCAGTCCCTTTTCCTCTGCCATGCGCACTCCCTCATTCAGGCGGTCCAGCTTTTCAGAGGAAACATCCACGCCCCGTTCCACCACACGCTCCATGGCATGTCTGGAAAAGGATACCTGGCTTTCTTCCTTCAGTCTCTGCTCCAGCAGTTCCTTAAATGCATTGTCGTTTCCCGTTTCCCGGGGCCTGCTCTTCGGCGGCTCACCCGGAGTCCCCGTATAGATGGGGGTATGAAGCATTTTATTATAAATCATGGAATCCATTGTTCATCCTCCAGTCCCTTGCTGCGGTTCATGAAACATCTGCTCATAAAAATGGTTATCATGCCGTGCCGCCGGATGGTGTTTTTTCATCTGGCGCAGTTTGGCCGTCAGGCGGGGTTTCATCATTTCCACCGGATTCTTCTGCTGCGGGCTTATCCTTAATTTCCATGATTTCATCCATGGAAAAGGCTTCCCCGTCCACATATATTACGAATTTCCCATCCAGCAGGGATATCTTCTCCACCACTCCGTCTGCTTTTTTCAGGTCCCCCGACACGGTGAACTTAGCTGCGGACACATTCTTGCCCACCAGGGAAGCCACATAGGAACTCTTTGCATTGTATGCCATTTCCTCCATCTGCTGCATGGTGGATATCTGGGCCAGCTGGGTCACATACTGGGTGTCATCCACCGGATTCATAAAATCCTGGTTCTTCAGCTGCGCCACCATCAGGGTGAGGAAATCATCCATGCTGACTTTCTTGTCGTCCTCGCTTCCGAAGACAGCGTCAATCACATTGCCGGAACTGTCTGTACTGTTTGTACTGTCTGTTCCCCCTGTCCCCGTATCATTGTCGTCGGACAGCCCCCTGGCTTTGGCTGAATCTGTTCCCTGTAATCCTGATTTGGAACCGGCTCCCGGCCCGGCGGCACCTGCGCCTGATGTATAAGGCGTACTGTAATCTGACTGTATGGGCATTGTTCTCTCCTATTCTGTAAGCGGCCTAAACGTAGGCGTATAGCCTGCTCATGCGGCTCTCTGCCATCATCCGCTCTGCTTCCGTCAGAAGTTCATCCTCTAATCCGCTGTCCTCTGTTCCGTGATAGCTGTATCCGAAATGGGCCTGCCGGCCCTGGCGCTGCGGCATATGCTGGCTGAATCCCGAAAAATCCATGGCATTCTGGCTGCTGTGGTAAACTTCCTGTACTTCTGTGTTTAAGGGCCTCAGCATTTCCTTAAGGCTCTCCATCTGGCTGGTAACCAGCTTTTCTGTCTCCGGATTTGTGACCCCGATTCGTACCGTCATCTTCTCCCCGGCGCTTGTCAGGCGTACCACTATATCTCCCAGTCCTTCCGGTTTTAAATGGATGGTAAGTTCCCCGCCGTCTGTCTTCACAGCCCGTTCAAACCCAGTCTTAAGCTGTTCCAGCACAGGAGTCTCCATCTGCTGTTCCCTGGCGTCCGGCACCGGCCTTAGGCTGTCATTCACCCTGTTCTGCACTGTCTTCCCGGTCAGGTCAAGCCCCCTGGCATCCGCATTCCGTTTCAGTTCCTCCAGAGCCTGGTTCACATCCCCGGGTTCTTCATCCGCTGTCCCGGCCTGTTCCCGCAGCAGATTAAAAGCCTTATTCTGCCTGCCTCCCATACCGGAAAACATATCTTCACCGGATGGCTGTGTCTCCTTGTGGTTCCGGACCGGGGCCTCCATTTCTGCTTCCATGGCATCTGTCCTTGAAAGACGGACAAAATCTGAGGTCCTGTCTGCTGTCTCCTGTCTGACCTCGGGCCTGGGCACTGCTTCCTGAGCCGTCTGCCCTCTGGCCGCTTCCGCGGTTTCCGGCTGAACCACCTCCCGGAACGGATTAGCTGCCTGCTGCCCGTAACCCTCCGGATTCGTGTTGATTAAAAGAGGCTGTCCTGTCTTCCCTGTTTCCGGGGAAAATTCCGTCTGCATGACAGCATCCTGGATATCCGGCGCTTTCCCGTCCCCAGTGAGGACCGGCACTTCCTGCAGCAATGGCATCATTGCCTGAAGGCTCATGGCTGCTTCCGTGATGGCTGCTTCCGTCATGGCGCTGTTATTCTGGCTTTTTCCGGGCTGGCTGTCCTGTTCCGCGTTATCCGTATGCTCTGTCTCTGAAACTGCCGTCTTACTGCCGCCCCGGCATGTGCTCTCTTCAGAGGTCCCGGATTGTTTGGCCCGGTCCGCAGACATGGGGTTCTTTCCTTTATCTGCTGTATCCCGTGCTTTTGAATCAGCCGCCTCGTCCCATTTCCTGCCTGCCGCCTTTGTGCCGTCTCTGCGGGCATCTTTTAAATTCTGTGCAAACACATCCATGAAACTGGCGGCATCCTCCTGTTTTTCCCTGGCCCCTGAGCCAACGGATGGATTCTCCTTAAAACGGCTGGCTGTGAGAGCCTGTGTAAATGTTCCTGCGTTCATCTGTTTCACCTCCTTTCGCAGATAATGTTCTATTTAGGAAACGCCATTCCTGACAAATGCTCCGGCAACATGCTCAATAATCAGGTCCTGCTGCTCCTTTGCCTCGTCATGGCGGTATTCCTCCAACTGTTTTTCCTTCAGCTTCTCCAGCTTCTTTACCTCCTGGGAAGCCTCTGTCACAATGCGTCTCTGCTTCTCCACCCTGGCCTGCGCCCGGGCCAGCTCTGTCTCTATTTCTTCCAGCTGGATTCTGGTGCCTTCCAGGATGGAATAGCAGCCCTTCAGGATAAATACGGTTGTCCCCTGCATCTGGCGCTGTCCGATATCCTCCTGGATATGATGGATTTTCAGCTCCTTATCCCGTTTGTCTTCCTCCAGCCTATCCCGTTCAGCCGTAACCCTGCCCAGAACGCCTTTTTCCTTTTCCAGGTTCTGTTCCTGGTACGCCAGCATGCGCTCCAGCGTAAATACAAACTTTTTCATGGCCCGCCCCTTAATCCGTTGCCTGTATCATCTGGATTACTGCCTCATCCAGGGAAAAGCTCTCATCCGTCTTCTGCTGGAGATACCCGTAAATGCGGTCGATTCGTTCCAGCGCTTCATCTAATTCCGGATTAGTCCCCTTCTTATAGGCTCCGATGGAAACCAAATCACTGTTGCTCTCATATACAGCCAGAAGCCTGCGGAGCTTTCCGGCAGCCGCTTTATGTTCCGGCGTCACAATGTCATTCATAAGACGGCTGACACTGGACAATATATCAATGGCCGGATAACGGTTCTTGGCAGCCACCTTCCGGGACAGCATGATGTGTCCGTCTATAATTCCGCGGACCGTATCGGATATGGGCTCGTTGGCATCGTCCCCCTCTACCAGGACCGTATAGATGCCGGTAATGGAACCTTCCTCAAAATTGCCGGAACGCTCCAGCAGCTTAGGCAGCTCTGAATAAATGGAAGGGGTATACCCCCTGGCTACCGGCGGCTCCCCAATGCTCAGCCCCACTTCCCTCTGGGCCATTGCAAACCTGGTAAGGGAATCCATCATGAGAAGCACATCCATGCCCTGGTCCTTAAAATACTCTGCAATGGTGGTGGCTGTCATGGTGCACTTGGAACGCATCATGGCGGACTGGTTGGAGGTTGCCACCACCAGAACCGAACGTCTGAGCCCTTCCTCTCCCAAATCCCTGTTGATAAACTCCACAACCTCCCTGCTTCTCTCCCCCACCAGGGCGATGACGTTGACATCCGCCTTTACATTCTTGGCAATCATGCCCATCAGCGTACTCTTTCCAACGCCGCTTCCTGCGAAGATTCCCATTCTCTGGCCCTTGCCCACGGTCAGAAGACCGTCTATGGCCTTTACCCCCATCTGTATGATTGTGTCGATTCTGGGACGCGTCATGGGGTTGGAGGGTTTTCCTGTGATGGAATAGTATGACACATCCTCCACCGGCCCCAAATCATCTATGGGATTTCCCATGGCATCCACGGTCCTGCCGATAAGACGGTTGGACACCGCAATGTGCAGGCGCTCCCCGGTATTGCGGACAGCGCTGCCGTAACCAATGCCCTCAGTCTCGCCATAGGGCATCAAAAGCACCTTGTTCTCCCGGAAGCCCACCACCTCGGCCATGACCGGAGAACCGCCCTCCACCACATCAATGGTGCACACGTCTCCCAGCCTGCAGGCCGGTCCCGTGGACTCAACCGTGGTTCCCACTATTTTGTCAATCTTGCCAAGATATGTGTACAGGCCGGCATTCTCAATGACCCGTTCTATCTGTTCCAGCTCCATATGCTTACCGCCTTACTCCTGACTGGTCAGGGCCGTCAGCTGCCTTTTCAGATTATCCAGCTGAACATCCAGTGACGCGTCCACAATGCCCTCCTCTGTCTCTATCTGGACAAAGCCCGGGGGCCTGCTTTCCGGCTTAATGCGGAGTACACCGCCCATTTTATCCTTCAGGGGTTCCAGGCGCTTTTCAAGAACCTCCACCAGCCCCACGGCATCCTCCGGAATGTGGACCGTTATATTCTCCTTATCCCGTTCCGAAAGCACGGCAGACGCCACCATGTCCGCCAATTCGGACGCATCATACTCCACCTTTTTCCTGAGTATTTTTTCTGCCATCATAAAGGCCAGGCCGGCCACCTTCTCATTCATCCGGCTCTTGAATTCCTCCAGTCCCTGACCCATCCGGTCAACCGCTGCCTGTATGCCGGCAACATCCCTCGAAATATCCTCCAGCGCCTGGTCCATTCCCTGGCTGTAGCCTTCCTTTTTTGCCTGGTCATGTATCCTTCCGGCTTCGTCCCGTGCCGTGTTTACTATATTGTCCCTCTGGGCATAGGCTTCCTCCAGTATCCTGGCAGCCGACTGTTCCGCCTGCTCTCTGGCATGCTCCAGAATCTTGCGCTTTTCCTCCGATATAAGGGCATACCGCTTTCCGGCTGCGTCCTGGCCGCCGGTTCCGGCTGCACCCGGTCCGCTGGCTCCGGCCCCATGGCCCTCCGGATTTCCTGTCCCGTCTGCGTTTTCCCCGGTCCGGGGCTGTCCCGGCGCTCCTGCGTCAGTCTGATATACCCTGACCCTGGCATGGCCCGTGACGGTCTGTCCCTGCTTCAATACCCTAGACAATTATCTCATCCTTTCCATCCTTGGAAATCACAATCTCGCCTTCCTCCTCCAGCCGCCTGATAACAGCCACAATCCTCTGCTGTGCATCCTCCACATCGCTCATACGTATATTATGCAGATACTCCATATCGCTCTGTATGGATTCCCGCATACGGTTGGACATATTGGAAAATATGGTTGCAGTAACATCCCGGTTGGCAACCTTCAGCGCCACAGACAAATCCTTGGAATCAATCTCACGCAGGAACCTCTGCACGGACAGGGGGTCCAGATATGCGATATCCTCGAATACAAACATGAGCTTGCGCACATCCTCGGCCAGCTGCGGATTCTTCATGTTCAGCTCGTCGAAAATATCCCGCTCCGTGCTGCGGTCCACATGGTTCATTACATCTGCTATGTAGTTAAGACCGCCCACTTCCATGGTTTCCTCTGATGAAGAGGAACCGATTTTCTTTTCCAGGACCTCTTCGGCTATCTTGATGGCCATGGGAAGGGCCCGGTCCATATTGGCAATGCGCTCCACCACATCCACCCTGGTGTCCTGGGAAAGGTTGGCTATGATTTTTGACGCCTGTTCCGGCGTTGCGTAGGACAGGATGAGAGCCAGTGTCTGCGGATGCTCATTCTGTATGGCTGCCATCAGTGTCTTATAATCCACTTTTCTGATAAAACTGAACGCCTTGGTCTTCAGGGCCTTGCTGACCCGGTCCATCAGGTTCCTGGCCTGCTGCTGCCCGAATGCCTTTTCCAGGACCTCCTTGGCATAGTCCCGTCCGCCCTCGGTTATGACCTTCTCTGTCACGCAGCAGTTATAAAAGTCCTTGGCAATGTCTTCCAATTCATTTTCAGCCAGACGGGGCAGACGGGTGATTTCCATGGACAGCTGTTCCACCTCGTTTTCCGTGAGATACCGGAACACCTCAGATGCCCGTTCGCTCCCCAGTATGGATATGACAGCCGCTGCTTTCTCTGCTGGCCTTCTCTCTTCTGCAGGCATCTTATTTCTTATCCTCCTTCAGCCATGAACTTATCATGGATGCAATAATTTCCGGATTCATCTGTGCAAAGGAGCGTACCTGCTCCACCGGGTCATCGGGATTCACCTGCATACGGCCCAGGTCATTGTGCACCGCCTCCTCCTCGGCCCGGTCAGCTGCATCTGCCTGGGGCGGAGCCTCTCCCTCAAAGGGAGCAAACAGCTCCTGGTCTTCCTTCATCTGCCTCCTGCGCCTGCGTCCGAAAAGCAGGAGCAAAAGCAGGAGGAACAAAAGGATTCCGGCTCCGGCCGCAATGGCTATGGTCCTGTAGTCAATTCCCGTATCCACAGGCGCCTGCACCGGCAGCGCCGGTTTTGCCGGAGCCGACTCCTTGGGCACTTCACGGAAACTGGACACCACGATATCCTCCGGCGCAATATTGGCTGCCTTGGAAGCCGCGTCAATCAGCTGCTGTTTCTTGGCCTCTGTCAGGTTATCGTCATTGACCGTGATGGCCACGGTCGCCTTCTGCAGTTTAACATTGTCCTTTTCAATCTGTTTCTTTATGTAGCTTACAAGGTAATCCACATCCCTGTAATAATCCCCGGTTCCCTGGGCCGCGCCGCCTGTTCCGGCAGTACCGTAGGCAGGTATGTCCGTGTTGTTCTCCTCCCCGGCAATGCCTCCCGCGCCGGCCAGGCCTCCTGCCGTGCCCCTGCTTTCCCGGTAGTGGTCCACCACTCCCTGTCCGTTCTCCTGGGGCTCGTACTCCAGATTCTCGGTTATCATCTTGTCGTAGTCTATGACAACCGTGGCAGATACCCGGATTTTATCGGGAGGATAGGCCAGGGTCAGTACATTTTTGATTTTATTCTGTAACCGTTCCTCCACCTTGGCCTCAAAATCCAGACGGTTCAGACCGTAGGCCGTGTTTCCGATATCATCGGACACCATCTCCTGCATGGACTCCGCGTTGACCACGGTTACATGTTCCGGCAGCAGGCGCGGTACGCTGTCCGCCACCAGATTCTTGATGGCCGATACCTTTTCCGGTGACAAGTCATAGGACGGCATTAAAGTCAAAGAAACGGAGCCTGTACTGCCGGAATCCCCATCATCCCAGACATAAGCGCTCTCATCGGGCACATTCAATGTGACGATGGCGTTCTTAATACCGGTCATGTCCTTCAGGGTGCGTTCCAGCCGGTCCTGAAGGTTCATAAGGAGATACTGCCGCTTCTCAAACTCCGTGGTAGTAAAACCCATATTATCTGAAAAAATATCAAAAGGAAGCGCCGTTTTCGGATATCCCAGTTCTGACATCTCAATCATGATGTCACCCAGCTGTTCCTCCGGAACCGTCACTTCACCCTCATCATTTCTTTTAGCCGGCACGCCTCTTCCGCCCAGCACTGCCAGAATCTCGTTATTCTCCTCCCTGGATATCCCTGGAAACAATGTTACATAGCTTCCGGCATTCCCTCTGTTTAATAAAATGCTGGCTGCCAGGGCTATCACTATAGCCGCAGCCACCCCCGCTGCCACGGCTTTTCTTTTGCCGCTTCCCAGGACTCGTCCTATGGCACCGTTTCCTCCGGCTCCTGGTTTTATCTTATCCTTTATCCCCATGATTCAATTGTAACATCCTTCATCCCGTATTAGACCTGCATACCCATAATCTGATTATAGGCATTCACTGCCTTTGAAGTAAGCTGAGTGGCGAACTCCACTGCTGCCGCTGACTTTTCAGCCTGTATCAAAGCGGTATGCAGGTTATCCACCTGCCCTGATGCAAGCTTCATATCCATTATCCGGGTGTCCCTGATGGACTGGTCCGCCTCCCTGACTGCTTCTTTAAGCACATTGTTAAAGCTCTTCTCCGGGACCGCCTTAACCGTGCTGTCTCCCTTTAAGTCAGATAAAGAGCCCGCACCCTCCATCCTTGTAACCGGTATGATGAACATAATCTTCCCCCCTGTATACCTCATGTTATTTACACAATTATCCAATATTTTAAGTATATCCCCATTCAGTCACTCAGTCAACAAAAATAAATGTTTTTGGAACTGTTTTGTAACCATTTTGACCCTGTTTACAGGGAAAACAGGTTGTTGGTAATTGTTTCCATGCAATAAAGCTGATATAAAGTCCGCATAAAAAGCAGCGGCAGGATATGTTTTCCATTTCCTGCCGCTGCCTAATCCTACACTGCCCTATGGCAGCCTGCCCATAGCTGCTTTAGCGTTCCTAACCATGCCAGATACCGGAACCATCCAGATACCGTCCCTCCACATAGGCATTCTTAACCATGCGCCCGTTTTCCGGACTCATATAATACCAGCTGCCGCTGTCTAAGAGCCATCCTGTATGCATGCTGCCGTCCTGGTCAAAGAAGTACATGCCGTCCCCGGCCGCAAGCCATCCCTTATACATGATGCCGTCATTTCCCAGGTAATACCATTTACGGCTGTCCTGTAACCAGCCTGTCTGCATGACTCCGTTGATATCCAGGAAATAATAATTGCCGTCCTTCTGCTGCCAGCCGGTCAGCATATACCCGCTGAAATCAAAGAGATACCATCTGCCGTCAATGTTTTTCCAGGTTCCGGCGGGATAGGTGCCGTCCGTATTCCTGTACCACCATCCTTCATCGTCCTTAATCCATCCCAGCTGGGACGGCGTCAGTGCATCGCCCTTGTCAGGACCGCCCATGTTCCCTCCGGTCAGTGTGCAGACCTCATCCGCGTCTATGTCCAGCTCGTCTGAATATACCCAGTCGCTGCTGGTGATATAGGCTGTCTCCTCCGTGTCCTTGGGAATGGCCCTGACGCGGAACTGGTATGTCCCTGCCGCAGTCATCAGAGGATAGAAATCGTAATTAGTGGCAATGACCTTTGGTATGCCCTGGACCATCTGCCCATTGCGGTAGAGCTTCAGCTCATAGGCGCCCGCGTAAGGGACCTGGGCCCAGGTGGCTTTTCCCGGCGGGTATCCCATCCATTCCGCTGTGTCCGGTATCTCCAGGGTGCCGGAAGCAGGTGTCAGCAGTACCGTGAGAAGCAGGGTTTCGTCATTGTTGGTCTTTTTTACCGACTTATAGGAAGCTCCGTCAATCTGGAACTTGCTTGGTCCTGTGACCCTGTTGAAATAATAACCGCTTCTGGCATGTATCTCAATTTGTACCTTGGGTTCATCCCCCGGCTCCCAGTAATCCTTATTATTCTTGGCAACCCATCTATAAGCGCCCACGGTATACAGGCTGCTGTCCGTGGTAGCATGCACCGTAGCCTCGTTGAGTTCATAATCCGCCTGCACATCAGAGCGGACCCTTAATGATACGCTGGTAATGGGTGTCCTTGTCTCTGTCTTTACTGCTGCCATGGATACAGCAGGGAATGCCGCTGCCAGCAACGCCCAAATCCCCATGGCTGCAGCCGCCTTCTTCCATCCATACATCCTTTTATCCTCCTTCTGCCGGTTACGGGACCCATATCCCTTCCTGATTCACATAATGCTGGTCCACAGCCATATCCCGCACCATACGCCCGCCTGACGGGTCCAGATAGTACCAATTCCCCTGCCACAGCAGCCACCCGGTTGCCATACTGCCGTCCGGATTCAGATAGTACCAGTCGTTCCCCTGCTGCAGCCACTGTCCTGTCAGCTTTCCTTTCTCCGGGTCCAGGTAATACCAGATGCGGTTGAACTGAAGCCAGCCCGTAACCATGTCCCCGTTGGATGTCAGGTAGTATTCCCTGTCGTTCTTCCACTGCCAGCCCGTAAGCATATATCCGTTTATGTCAAACAGATACCACTTACCGCCAATCTCCTGCCAGCAGCCCACGGGATAACTTCCGTCCTGGTTCCTGTACCACCAGCCGTTTTTGTCCTGGGCCCAGCCGGGGGCCTGGGCATTGGGTCCGGTTCCGTCCTTCACACTGACACCGGCGGTTCCCTTTCCCTGGGACACGGCCCTCTTATCCGCTGCCTGGGCATCCTTCCTGGTAATCTGCTGGTTGTCAGACTCGGTCCATCCTCCTGCTTTCAGATAGTCAGACTCTGACTCCGACTTTGCCACAGCCCTTACCTTGAAATAGTAATCCCCTTCTTCCGTCATATAGGGAAAGAAATCATAGCTGACGGAATTGGTCCTGGGCACATGGTAAACCATGCTCTCATCACAGAACAGCTTTACCTCGTAGGAGGAGGCCCCCTCTACCTTGGCCCATCTTGCTTTTCCCAAAGGTGTTTCCTCCCAATGGGCCTCTTCCACCTGGTCCAGTGTCCCCTTGACGCCTTTTAGCTTTGCAGTAATGGTGAGGCTGCGCTTTGCATCGCTTTTCTTGGATGACACATAATCCGCGCCCCGTATATGCGCGCTGGAGGAACTGATGCTTCCGAAATAGTACTCGTCCTCAGCAGCCAATTCAATGGTTATACGCGGTGTCTCCCCTGCCTTCCAGGATGTCTTTCCATTGATAAACCCGCAGGACACCACATGATACTTGGTGCTGTCCGCCGTGGCTGACACGCTTGCGCTGCCCCCCACCTCCACGGAAGAGGTAACCGCTATGGTCACCGACTTAATAGCCTCGTCCGCATAAGAAACCATGGCAGCGGACCACCATACCCCCAGCACAAGGAACAATCCTGCCGCTGCCCTGCAGGAAACATGTATCAGCCTGTTTCTAATCCCCATCTTAAACCTCCCCTTATCCTTTATCCCCGTTACTGCCATGGCCTGCGTATGGATACAATGGTCCGGTAGGCCGGGTCATTGCTCACCTTGATACCTTCTTTTCTGGAACTGGCATGTACGATACGGCCTCCGCCGATATACATGGCCACATGGCCGGAGTAGCACACCAAATCCCCTGGCTCCATATCCTCATACGGTACCTCTCTGCCAAATCCGGCCTGTTCCCCCGATGTTCTGGGGATACTGACGCCGAAATGCCGGTATACGGACTGGGTAAAACCGGAGCAGTCCGTTCCGTTGGTCAGGCTTGTACCTCCGTATATATAGGGATTTCCCACAAACTGCAGGGCATAGTCCGCCACATTTCTGCCGAACTCAGTGCCGCCCGTGCTTTCTGCCGGCTTGCCGCTGCTTCCCGGTTCCTGCCCCGGACCCAGGACCGGCGGCTCCTGATTGGCGCCTCCCGGTCCCTGCCCTATGCTTCCCTGCTCCTGCCTGATGCGCTCCTGCTCCTGCCTGATATGCTCCTGCCTGATACGCTCCTGCCTGGCACGTTCCTCCTCCTGCCTGGCCCTGAGAATGCGTATCTCCTCTGTCTTCCTTCTCACTTCACCGGCCGCGCGGGCGGCCCGTGTCCGGGCTGCCTCCAGTTCAAGGGCAAATCCGCTGCTCTCTTTTTCCCTCTCCCGGATAAAGCCTTCCAGCTCCTTTTGCTGGGACTCATTCTCCTCTTCCATGACCTCCAGCTGGGACTGTTTCTCCTCCAGCAGCTCCTTTTTTCCGGCAGCTTCCTTCTTTAGCCGTTCATACCTCTCTATGATTTGCCGGTCATATTCATAGAGCTGTCTGAAATATTCGGTCTGGCTGACCACATCCCCTATACTCTTTGCCTTTAAAAGGATGTCCAGATAAGTGATATCCCCTTCCTCATACAGGAACTGAATCCTCTTTTTGAGAATCCCGTACTGTGTCCGGCGCTGTTCCTCGGCCTGGCGGTAATCCAAGCCGGCCTGGTGAATCTGCGCCTTCAGTTCTTCCATATCCGATTCCAGTATATCCTTTAGGGCCAGCAGCCTTACCAGTTCATCCTCCAGGTCCTGTTCCTTCTGCCTGGACTCTCCCAGCTTCTGTTCCAGCTGCTCTGCCTCAGACTCTGCCCGGGACTTTTCTTCCTCTGCCCGGCGCTTTTCCTTCTCTGCCTTTGTGACAGGCGATGCGCGGCCTGGCACAGGCGCCTGGACTGCCAGCACAAGGGCTGCCGCAATCAGTACCGCCCTCCGCCGGCATCCCCGGTTACCACTCATTCCCATACCGTTCTTATGTATACCTTTTAACCCTTCCCAAATTACACATCATTTTTCAATAATGTCAGTATAGCACAAATGTAACCAGGAAAAAAGCCTGAAAACAGAAACATCCCGGTACAGGCCTGCAGTCATGCTGCCCCGCACCGGGATATTTCCGTAAAACCCCTGTATAACTGTTAACCTTCCATCTGCCGTCCCAGAAACCCGGCAGCCGTGGATGCCAGTTTTACCTCGGCGTCCCCGAACTTGGCCCTGGGCTCGCGGCTCATGAGAGCCACCGCGCCGATGGCATCGCCTTCACAGATGATTGGCGCAACCACCTGGGCGCTGATTCCCTCCAGCTCCTCGTCCACCAGCTGGATGAATGCCTTGTCTTCCCTGGCGGCAATGACAGTGCTCCTCTCATTGATGGCCTGTTCCAGCTGACGGCTGATATTTCTCTGAAGCAGGTCCTTCTTGGCTCCTCCTGCCACGGCTATGACCTGGTCCCTGTCCGTAATGCATACGAAAAGGCCGGTGGACTGTGCCATGGCCTCTGCATACTGCACGGCAAATGAGGTGAGTTCCATCATAGGCGAGTATTTTTTAAGGATGATTTCTCCTTCCCTGTCTGTGAATATCTCTAACGGCGTACCTTCCCTGAGCCTTAAGGTCCTCCGAATCTCCTTTGGAATGACCACACGGCCCAGATCATCAATTCTTCTGACTATTCCTGTAGCTTTCATAAACAAAATTCCTCCATTTTACTTTCTGTCATTTATCTTCTTTGTTGCCCGTAAATGTAGTATCTGTAAAACAGAGGAATTTATACTTAAAGTAACCTTCAAAGTAATTATGAGGATTCAAAGGGCTGTAACTGCCTTTATATTTTTTTGTGGTCGCCCCGGTCTGTCACAACCTCATACCCGATGGATGCCATCCTGCGCTTTAATTCTTTAATATTGGCTGCGGCTTCCACTCCCGTGCTGATTTTATTATCATAAAGCATATACTTTTTCCGCACTTCCAGGGGAGACAGGTTGGGCATCACCACATTGGCCCCTGCCATCACCCCCTGTTCCCTGCCGTCCGGTTCAATGGTTCCCAGGGCTGTGGTGGCTGGCAGCAGCACATCCGGAAGCATAAGCCGTACAATGGCCAGCAGCAAAAGAGTCTGGCGGAGGCTTCCGGCGGGCCTGTCCTTAAAAGGAGTATCATGATGGGGGATGAACGGTCCGATTCCCACCATCTCCGGCTGAAGGCCGTGCATGAATTCCAGGTCCTCCGCAATATGGGCCGTTGTCTGATAGGGCGAGCCCGCCATGATTCCGCAGCCGGTCTGATATCCAATGGCCTTCAGGTTCTGCAGGCACTCCTTCCTGTATTCAGAAGACATCTGAGGGGGATGGAGACTGGCATAATGGCATGGATTAGCTGTCTCATGGCGCAGCAGATAACGGTCCGCCCCCGCATCAAACCACCGCTTGTAAGTACTGTATCCCTTCTCCCCCACAGACAGAGTAACCGCACAGTCCGGGTACTGCTGTTTGATGCGCTCCACCAGATAGGCTATCTTCTCATCCGTAAACCATGGGTCCTCGCCTCCCTGGAGCACAAAGGTCCGAAACCCCAGTCCATAGCCAATCCGGCAGCACTCCATAATCTGTTCCGGCGACAGCCTGTAACGGGACGCCTTCTGGTTGCTCCGCCGGATACCGCAATAGTAGCAGTCATTTTTACAGTAATTAGTAAATTCCATCAGACCGCGTACATAAATCCGGTTCCCGTAATTAGCCAGGGCAGCTTCCCTGGCTTTTTCATACAGATAGGATTCCTCCTCCCCTATGTTATCCAGCAGGAAAATAAATTCCTCCCGAGATAGCATATGGGTTTTTGCCAACTTATCCACCAGTGTGGTCACCTGCTCCATCATGCACCTCTCTCCATTTTATCTTTTAATCCCACAGGCAGGACACAGGTATATGTCCTGTTCCTGAGTTTCAGCGGATACAGCCTGACCTCCACCCCAAACGCCTCATTAAGGTGTTCCTCGCTGAGTATCTCATCTGTGGGTCCAAACAGGGTAGTACCATGGGAAGTGAGCAGCAGCGCTTTTTGGGATATGGAAAGGGCGTGTTCCGGATAATGGGTGTTGACCACGGCGGATATATGTTTTTCCCTGCACAGACGTTCAATGGTTTCCAGTACAATGAGCTGGTTCCTGAAATCCAGGTTGGATTCCGGTTCATCCAGCACAAGGATGGACGGATTCGACGCCAGTGCCCTGGCAATAAGAACCATCTGCAGTTCCCCGCCGCTTATATGGCTGCAGAGCTTACCCTTAAGATATCCGATTCCAATCTCTTCCATACAGTCTCCTGCTATTTCCCAGTCCCTCTTTTTAGGCTGCCCGAAGGTGCCCAGATGCGCATTTCTCCCCAAAAGCACCATTTCCTCTGTGCTGTAGGCAAAGGCAGACGCCTTTGCCTGGGGTACGTATCCCACCTTCCGCCACAGCTGGTTATACGGTATGTCCCTTATGTTGACGCCGTCCACAAAGGTTCCTCCTGTTTTCCATTCCAGAAGGCCCAGCATACATTTAAGCAGGGTGGTCTTGCCTGCGCCGTTGGCCCCCAGGATGGACAGCACCTGGGGCTCATCCAGGGAAACATTCACATGTTCCAGTATACAATCATTGGAGGAATAACCAAATCCCCCGTCCTTCACCTCAAATATCATAAACGGATACCTCCTGTCTTTCTGAGCAGCAATATGAAACAGGGCGCTCCTATAAGGGATGTCAATATGGATACAGGTATTTCCGTGGCCATTACCGACCTGGCCGCAGTATCTATGATAAGCATGAACAGAGCCCCCGACGCCATGCTGGCGGGTACCACGGAGCGGTTGTCATTTCCGAATATCATACGCACCATATGGGGTATGAGAAGCCCTACCCACCCAATCTGCCCGCACATGGAAACCACGGCCGCAGTCACCATGGCTGCCCCCAGAATTACAAGGCTCCGGATTCTCTTCACCGGAATGCCCAGGGACTTTGCCTCGTCCTCAGGAAGGGACATGGTATTGAGTTTCCATCTCAAAAGGAACAAAAGCAGACTTCCCGCAATGATAAAGGGCGCCCCCATAAGAAGGGTGGTCCTGGTGGTGGATGCCATGCTGCCCATGAGCCAGTAGGTGATGGACGGAAGCACGTCCTGTGGGTCCGCCGCATATTTTACCAGGGATACCAGGGCGGAAAACAGGGAGCTGACCACCATGCCTGCCAGTATGACCATCAGCGGAGGTATGGTCCCCCTGACCTGGGCCACGCTCCAGGCCATAAGCACGGCCGCCACCCCGGCCGCCATGGCAAGAGTCTGTATGCCAAAGGCCGGAAGGCCTAACAGGATACCCAGGACAGCGCCAAAGGAGGCCCCGTTGGCAGCTCCCAGGGTATCCGGGGTGGCCAGGGGGTTGGCAAACAGCCCCTGGAATGCTGCCCCGGCAGCAGCCAGTCCTGCTCCGGACAATAGGGCCAGCACCACCCTTGGAAAACGGATATTGGATATGACCGTCCTTACCTGGTCCGACACCTGGACGCCGGGAAAGGAGCCCGGTATCAGCACGGCTGCCAGCTCCTTTGGAGCAATGGTAAAACGTCCGATTGCCATAGCTGCAGCTGCAGCTGCAAAAATCACTGCCAGGGAACCCAGGGTCCAGTACCGGTTCCACGTTTGTTTACTTCCACTCATGGTTATGTTCCATCCTCATATAGTTCTGGTAATATGCCCGGGCACCTATTTCTTATACCCGGCCGCTGCCTCCCGGCCAGGATGGTACATCCTCTGTACCTGCTGGCTGCTCAGCTCCACACCGTACATTTCCTCATAATAATTCTTTACCTCCCGGGTGATATCCACATCCGGGAACAGGTCCGGATATACCTGTTTTGCCATCCACAAAAGAGTCATGGGCGTATCCGTGCTGGGCGTATAGCTCCGGTAGGTTCCCAGGGGAAGCTTGTATACCTGTTTGTCCTGCACTGCTTTTACCGGACTCCAGTCATCCTGTCCCACTGCATTTTCATAGAGGTCCTCAGGCTGGACCGGGGTAAAATTGGTGATGAATATAATGTCCGGATTCCACTCATATACCTGTTCCATGTTGATGACTGCATTGGAATTCTCCGCTGCCACGCCTTCAGCCACATTGCGTCCGCCCACTGCGTCGCACCAGAACTGACCGAAAAATTTCCTGCCTGAGGTCACCATGGTGGTATCGCTGTAATTAAACAGGAACAGGATATTCTTCCTCTCCTCATCCTTTAATCCTGACACCTTGCTCTGGATATCCTCATATACCTTCTGGCTGTATTGGGACACCCGCTCCGATGTATCCCCCTTCTCCGGAAAAATCCGGCTCAGTAGGCCAATCCACTGGTCATACGTCTCTATGCTGTCGTAATTCCATTTATTTACAGATACTGCAACTGCCGCAAATCCGGCAGAGCGCAGGGCCTCCCCTATTTCCTTGCTGCCTGCATTGTAAAATACCACATCCGGTTCCAGCTTCATGAGTTCTTCCATGTTGATGTCGCTGCCGTTCATGAAATCCGTACTGGCATCCAGGATGTCGGGAAACAGCTCTCCCAAAAGCCCTGTTTTGGCAGCGCTCATGCTGGCGGGGGCCATTCCCACTATCTTTTCCCCGGACCCCAGGAACACGGTGATGATGGAGGGAAGCGGCAGTATATCCGTAACCACCACCCGGTTCACTTCCCCGGGTATCTCCACCTGATTGCCTGCATGGTCTGTTATGACCACTGTGCCGCCGGACCGGGAGGTCTGCGGTTCCCTCCGGCCCTTGTCTGCACTCTGGCCCTCATCAGGGTTCTGACCGCTGTCATTCTGTCCCTTGTCATTCTGTCCCTTGTCCTCCTGACGCTGACTTTCTGCAGCCTGACCGCCTGGGGCAGACGCCCCCGATGCCCCGGACTGGCAGCCAGAAAGTCCTGCTGCCCCAAGACACACACCTAAAATGATTGCTGTTAGCTTTTTCATAATACCTCTTCCTCCATTTATTTTTCCCCGGAACAATCCAAAGAGCACACAAAGGGCTTCATAATGCTGTGATACATTCTGCCTGAACATGCCTCATGGGGAAAATCCACAAACACCCTATTTCTGTCAGCAGGGCATACCTGACGGTATAAGGGGTCAGCCACCACAACCGTACTCTCCGCTATACCGGAAATAACTTCATCCTCATCCCAGTCAATGATATCTCCTTCCATGGCCAGGTCCTTCTCTCCTCCGGCCGGACAAAGCACCGTCACCTGGTCAGCTCCAAATTCCTCCCTCAGGCTGCACCGCAGGGAACCGGCAATGACCTGTTCCCCGATTATAAGTACCCTCTCACCGGACAAATCATCCGGCAGCCCGGAAAGCCCCAGGTCAGGCCGGGCAGCCCCGGCGGAACCGGCCTCCGGCTGAAGCGAATTTGAATCCGGCTGCAGCGCATTTTCAGCATGTTCAAACAAACAGCGGTTCTCACCTGCTTCCGCCGCCTGCCTGATATACCCTGCCAGCCGTTCAGATGTCAATCTTCCCACAGGTGTTCCCACCACGTAAGGTATTCCGTACAGCTCCTTTAACGCTCCGGCCGCAGGCAGCCCCGCTGCTGATACCACCAGATTTACGTCTGCCAGGCCGGCCAGACGCAGTTCATCCAGACTGCTTTCCATGGCCCAGCAGCCCCCGTTCTCCATTCCATGGTCACTGAGAAAATCCTTTAGTCTGGCAGTATTTCCCGTAAGTGAAAAATCCAGCGGGGTAACGCCCAGGACATTCACCCTCAGGGCATGCTCCCGTTCCGTCCCCTTGCGGCTGGTTCCGTCCGGGCTGCCTGTATTTCCCGCCAGCTTTTGCAGCTCCGCTCCGGGCGGACAGAACCGTTTCACAATCTGCCTCAGCGCCTCCCCTGCCCCGCGGACATAGGAGTGCATTCCATTGGTGGCAATGCCGAAGGTTGGGATACCGGTCTGTTTTTCAATCATCCTGGCAATTCCCTTAAAGTCAGTCCCCATCATCATGGGAATCGGGGTTCCTCCCATACATATGAACGCCGGATGAAGATTCGCTGCAGCGTCCACAATATCCTGCACCAGCTTTCCGTCATCCCCCATGACTGCTTCCAGCTCCGACAGAGCCGAAATATACACCATGCTGTCCATGGAGTACCATCTGGGCTCATCGTGGGTGGTATAGGTGGAATTACAGCCTGAAGCATCATGCATCACCGTCATTCCGCCCAGCTCATACAGGGCCGAGCAGACCCCTGATATATCTGCCGCATATACCGGCAGAATCCGGTTTGTCCGTTTCAACAGCAGCACCCCCATCCTTTTACCTGTATCAGTTTTTCCGTATCCTTTTCTTCCCTGGCAGCCTCCTCCATCATGGCGGACAGCTCCAGGATGCCGCCGTAACCGTACAGTCCTCCGTCCTCCACCATGTTTACAAAATAAGGCGTTCCTGTGAAATAGGCAGCCTTCTGTCCCACTGCCAGCACTTTTCCTCCCCTTTCCTGATGCCATGTCCTGGGAAGCACCGCCATCTTGTGGTACACCGTGGGACAGAGCAGCATCCGGGGACAATGTTCTTTCAGCCAGGCAAGCGTACCCTCCTCCTCCGGCGATATGGTATCCGCATAAATCCGTTCCACCCGGAAACCGCATTTCACAAACAGCCTGGCCATTCCCAGCGGTCTGGAAGAAACCGTATAGTCAATGGCCACCGACCATCCCTCCAGTTTCCTTGCAAGCGTTTCAAGGGCCGTCTCCGCCTTCTGCCACAGCTGGTCCAGTTCCCCGTCTTTCCACACCGCATTAAAGTCCAGTTCCAGCAAATCCGACAGGCATTTCCAGTGCTCCCTTATCTGTTCCCAGTCATAGCTCACCGGCAGATAGACCCACTCCTGTCCCAGGCGCTCACTGAGTTCTTTCGCAGCAGGACGCCCCAGCGGATTTGTCACCAGATTGAGCCGCGATGATGCCATGGCCTCATATTCCCCGAAGTCCCGGCAGGTGCATATATCTTTTAGGGAAAATCCGTTTTTTTCCAATATAGTGTGCAGCTCTGAGCTCCTTCCCATGGCCAGGTTATTGCCAATGATATTTATCTGCTGCCTGTGCATATCTGCCGGCTTTAACAGGGAATACAGCTGTTTTCTCATGAACGGGTCCGGCGGCATCTTTGTCTTTCTCATAATGGGGTTCATCCAGCACTGCACGAAGCCCACCTGCGGAAACCGTGTGTTCAGCTCCCGGAATACCATTTTCATATCTGTTCCAAGAAAATGATGGATACAGCTGGTAAACAGCAGCAGGGCCCTTGGCAGCACCGGCAGACCCTCCAGGATATGGGTCACGCCCTCAATGATGATATCCTCACAGTTCCCCTCCAGCACCGACTCCTCATCCACGGATATAGTGGAAAAACGGCGGCTGTCATTCAGCTCTGCAGCAGACAATACAACGCCCCGCAGGCAGCTCTGGGCACACACGAACACCTGGTGGCTCTCCGGCAGCAGCATCCCGATATGCACAATGGTCCATCCTCCCCTGGCCGGGGCGCTGTACTCCAATCCGTAGGTAAACGGGGCCAGGCTGTCCACCTGGGACAGCGCAAGGGCCGCGTCCTGGCCTGCTGTACTCTGTCCGGTTCTATTCTGCCCGGTTATGCTCCGCCCGGCTATCCCCTCCCCGGCACATTCATGCAGTTTCTTAAGCATAGGCTCTCTTCACCTCTTCCTCCCCGCAGGCCGCGAGAACAGCATCCGCCATTTTCCTGTACTGACCCGCAATGCCGCTGTCCGGATAAGCTTCCATGACCGTCTTTCCAAGCTCCTCCGCCTCTCCCACCAGGGAGCTGTAATCCAGGGAAGCTATGATTTCCGTTCCCATATCCTCTGCCAGCTCCTCCACCTTTTCCTGTTCCCGCTTCACGCCTCTGCGGTTAAGGAGGATGCCTCCCAGGCTGGCATACCCTCTGGCCTCAAAGGATTTCACTGCTGTGGCAATATTGGCGGCCGCATAGATGGCCATGTTTTCCCCGGATGTAACAATAAATACCTTGTCCGCATACCCCTCCCGGATGGGCATGGCAAACCCGCCGCAGACAACATCGCCCAGCACATCATAAATGACCACGTCCGGCTTATAAACCTCAAATGCATTTCTCTCCTCCAATGCCTCAAAAGCAGTGATGATTCCCCGCCCGGCGCACCCCATGCCGGGGGTAGGTCCTCCTGCCTCAGCGCAGAGCACACCCTTGCTTCCCTCTGTCACCAGTTCGTCCAGACCCGCCTTATCTCCCTTTGCCCGGATTATATCCAGGATGGAGGCCACGGTCAGTCCCTGATGAAGCTGTATGGTGGAATCCGCCTTTGGGTCGCAGCCTATCTGCATTACTTTGTACCCCCGCTCCGCCAGGGCCACTGACAAATTAGATGAGATGGTGGACTTTCCGATTCCGCCTTTTCCGTAAACCGCTATCTTTAACATATCTTTCCTTCCCCTCTGTTCTTGAAATAAAAAACCTCTCTCTGAAATTCAGAGAGAGGATATAATCAACAAGTCACGGCTTCCGCTGCAGGCACATAAGCCACACCCACAAACAGCGCACACCGGAAAATAACACAAACCGGCGCCTGCACAGCCAGGACAGTTCCGCTCTCTCTTTATCTCAGGGTTGCTTCGCATCAGAGAAAGGTTCTATTTAGTTACTACCATCATATTCCAGCTCCCGTGAAAAAGCAAGGGTTAAAAAAATATCTTGTCCTGCGCATTTTATTAGGCTTTACGAAAGGCCGGGACCCATGATATCATAACCACAGACAACCGCGACCCGCATATGGGTGTGCATCTGATTTTTGCAGAGCCCTGCCGGGTAAAAAACAATAAGGGAGGTTATACTTTATGGAAGACCGTCTGGCTGTTATCAGCTGTATCATAAGCAACCCTGACTCTGTGGCAACGGTAAACGAAAAATTCCACCTTCAGTCCAGTCTGATTATTGCCCGTCTGGGCGTTCCCTGCCGGGATTACGGGGTCTCCGTCATCAGCGTGGTTCTTCACGGAACCCAGAACCAAATCAGTTCCTTTGCCGGGGACCTGGGAAAGGTAGACGGTGTAAAGGTGAAATCCATTCAGGTGCCGGTCAACAAATAAAAGAAAGGGAAGGAACCCCATGGAACATTTGGAATGGCTGCTGTCCCTGGTAGCAAACATCGCAATCATTATATTTGAATTTATCGGCGTGGGCATCATCATATACTCAGGCCTCACAAGTTTCCTTAAATTCCTCCGCAAGTCCCCGGACACCAAGATTTATCTGGCAAAGGGCCTGGCCATGGGACTGGAATTCAAAATGGGAAGCGAAATCCTGCGCACGGTCGTGGTCCGGGAGTGGAAGGAAATAGGAATCGTGGCCGGCATCATTGCCCTGAGAGCCGCCCTTACCTTCCTGATTCACTGGGAAATCAAGGAAGAGGAACGGGCCTGATACACACAGTAAGGCCGCGCTGCAGGGAAAATATCTCCCCGCTTAGCGCGGTCTTTCTTGTGTCATGGTATGAACTGGGGGAGTAAAACCGGTTAATGCTCTGCCCTCTGCCGCTTCCCCTGCCACAAGGGCCTCCATAGTCCTCTATAGACGAATCCCGCACATACCCTTCAGTATTTCTTCCGCTCTGCCCATCATCTCAAGGCTGTCCTGGTTCTTATTCCTCCTGTCAATATAGTGGAAGGAGGGCACATCTGCGGGCACCAGCTTCAGGTCCCCTTTGTAAGACCTGACCAGGTCCGGAATCTTTTCCACCTGGAGCTTTGCCTTCTGATACATGGTAAGCCTTACCTCCTGGCGGTTAATCACCACTTCTGTCACATATGCCCGGTGGGCCAGGGCCCTGATGGCCGCTATCTTAAGCAGGTTCTCCACACTGCGGGGTATATCCCCGAACCGGTCCATAAGCTCATCCTGCATATCCATATATTCTTCCTCTGTCTCAATGGCAGAGATACGTTTGTAGATATCCAGCTTCTGGTATTCATTCTTGATATAACGTCCGGGAATGTATGCATCGATATCGCATTCCACAACGGTTTCGTAGGAATCCTCCTCCAATGTCTCTCCCTTAAGAGCCAGCACGGCCTGGTTCAGCATTTTGCAGTACAAATCATACCCCACAGCCTCCATGTGTCCGTGCTGCTCCGCGCCCAGTACATTGCCCGCGCCCCGGATTTCCAGGTCCCGCATGGCAATCTTGATTCCGGAACCCAGTTCCGTAAATTCCCGGATGGCCTGGAGACGCTTCTCCGCCTCCTCCCTCAGAAGTTTATCCCTCTTGTACATGAGAAAGGCATAGGAAGTCCTGTTGGAGCGCCCCACACGGCCTCTCAGCTGATACAACTGGGACAGTCCCATGCGGTCCGCATCGTGGATAATCATGGTGTTGGCATTGGGTATATCCAGTCCGGTTTCAATGATGGTGGTGGACACCAGCACATCAATCTCTCCGTTGATGAAATCAGCCATAATCCGTTCCAGCTCATGCTCCCGCATCTGTCCATGTGCAAATGTAACCACTGCATCCGGCACAAGGGCCTGCACACGGCCAGCCACCTCATCAATATCCGTCACACGATTGTATACATAATACACCTGACCGTTTCTTGCCAGCTCACGGTTGATTGCCTCCCGCACCATCTCCTCATTGTACTCCATCACATAGGTCTGGATGGGCGTCCGGTCCACCGGCGGCTCCTCCAGCACGCTCATGTCGCGTATGCCTGCCAGGCTCATATGGAGGGTCCTGGGAATTGGCGTGGCTGTCAGGGTAAGCACATCCACATTTTCCTTCAGATGCTTGATTTTTTCCTTATGGGCAACGCCAAACCGCTGCTCCTCGTCAATAATCAGCAGCCCCAGGTCCTTAAACTGCATATCCTTGGACAGGACCCGGTGGGTCCCGATGACAATGTCCACCATTCCCTTGCGAAGGTCTTCCAGTGTTCTTTTCTGTCTGGCAGGCGTACAGAACCTGGACAGCATATCCACCCGCACCGGGAAATCCTTCATCCTCTGTACGAATGTATTGTAATGCTGCTGGGCCAGAATCGTGGTAGGCACCAGGTACACCACCTGCTTACTGTCCTGTACCGCCTTAAATGCCGCCCTCAGAGCCACCTCTGTCTTGCCGTACCCCACATCACCGCATATGAGCCGGTCCATGATTCTCCTGCTCTCCATGTCCTTCTTTACCGCATCAATGGCATCCATCTGGTCATCGGTTTCATCATAGGGGAACAGCTCCTCAAACTCTCTCTGCCACACCGTATCTGTCCCGTACTGGAATCCGGCCTTCTCCTGGCGCGCCGCATAAAGCTTCACCAAATCCTTGGCAATCTCCTGGACAGCTCCCCGGACCCTGGTCTTGGTTTTATTCCACTCAGTTCCTCCCAGCTTGTTGAGCTTGGGTTTCTTGGCCTCTGCCCCTGCGTATTTCTGGATACTCTCCAGACGGGTGGCCGGCAGATAGAGATTGCCTCCGTCGCCGTACTCAATCTTGATATAGTCCTTAATGACCTTATCCCGCTCGACCTTCTCTATGCCCTTATAGATGCCCAGTCCGTGTTCCTCGTGGACCACATAATCCCCCACCGACAGTTCTGAGAAGCTCTGGATGGCCTTGCCCTGGTAATTTGTTTTTTTCCGGCGTTTCCGCTTTTTCTCCACGCCGAACATATCGCCTTCTGTGATAAATACAAACTTCAAAAGAGGATATTCAAATCCGCGGTGGAGATTGCCGTAGGTAACCAGTATCTCTCCCGGCTGAACCTTGTGGACGGCAGCGCCCGCCGAATCCGTATTCCCGGATTCCGGTATGACATTTTCCTCACCTGGGGAATCTCCCCTTTCGGCAGCCCGCACATCCGGGCAATAAGCCCTCAGGCCGTATTCCCTCAGGTCACTGGCAAGCCTGCTGGCCCTGGTTCTGGATGCGGACAGCAGGATAACCCTGTATCCTTCCTTCTTCCACCTGGTCAAATCCTTGATAAGCATCTCAAAGCTGTTCTGGTATGAGTTCACATTCTTGACATCAATACTGAATTTCCGGTTTACCTTCATACCCGGAAGCTTCTGGTCCAATCCCGTAAGCATGACTGCAACGGGCTTCTGTATTCTGGCCAGGACCTCAGCAGCCGGATACAGAAGCTCGGTCTGGCCCGGCAGCAGATAGCCCTTTTCCAGCCTGTGCACCATGCTTTCCCTGAATTCCAGCTCCACGGTTTCGCCCTTTTCCTTTAACCTGGCAGGCTCATCCAGGTAAATCACGCTTTCCCCCTGGGGGAAATATTCCAGGAAGGAAACCGTATCCGGGCAGAAATACCGGAGATAGGCATCCAGCCCGCCAATCCTCCATCCCTCATCCAGGCCGTTTCTCAGTTCTTCGATAATGGTGTGGATTCTGTGGGCTTCCTCCGGCTTATGCTGCTCCCTTAATGCCTTCTCATATGCCTTTTCTTCCGTTTCCAGCCTTCTGATTCCGGCCGCCAGCTGGTCCCCCGACAATACTACTTCCGCAGCCGGATATATGGTAATGTTCTCTAACTGCTCCACCGAACGCTGGCTCTCCAGGTCAAAGGTCCGGATGGAGTCCACCTCATCATCCCACAGCTCAATGCGCACCGGTACTTCCTCGGTCAGCGGAAAAATGTCCACGATTCCGCCTCTGATGGAGAACTGGCCCATCCCGTCTACCTGGGCCATCCTCTCATAGCCCATGGCAACCAGACGTTCCTTCCAGACATCCAAATCAATTACCTGTCCGCTCTCCACCGATATTGACTGCTCCCTCAGATATTTGAGAGGCAGCAGATGGTCCATAAGACCATCCATGGTGGTAACCACTACCCCCTCTTTGTCCTCCATAAGGTGGCGCAGCACAGCAATCCTCTGCCTGGTCATCAGATTTCCATGAATGTCAGCGCTGTAAAACAGCAGGTCCTTGGCGGGATACAGCCATACCTGGCTGGTAAAGCTGCGGAAATCATCATAGATTTCCTTGGCCCTGGTATCATCATAGGTGACCACCAGTTTCCAGGCAAACGCACTGGCCTCCCCCAGTTCATACATCAGATGTACTTTCTGGGAATCCAGGGTCCCGGTTACCTGTAACGGTCCCTTTCCGGATTTCAGCGCCTGAACCAGATTATCATATTCCTGTAATTCCAATAATGGATTTTCCATTTATCCCTGCACCCCTTATCAACCCTTGTGGCCGTTAAACTGATTCATTGCCGCGTCAGCGCCCTGCGTAATCATCATCTCCACTGCCCCGGCCGCTTCCTTAAACGCATTTTCCATGACAGCCCTGTCCTCCTTGGAGAACCGGCTTAAAACATAATCAGCCAGGTCCATTTTCTTAGGTTTATCGCCCACTCCCACCTTAATGCGTGGGAACTCCTGGGTTCCCAGGTGGGCAATGATATTCTTAATCCCATTATGGCCTCCTGCGCTGCCCTTTTTCCGGATTCGCAGCTGTCCCACATCCAGGCTGATATCATCATATACAATAATAATATGTTCCGGGTCCACTTTATAGAAATCAGCTGCCGCCCTTACGCTCTCACCGCTCAGATTCATAAAGGTCTGGGGCTTTAAGAGCAGCACCTTCTGTCCGCCGATGATTCCTCTTCCGTAACAACCCTTAAATTTTTTCTCCTCCACAGTGGTGCCCAGGCGGTCCGCCAGCACGTCTATGACCTCAAATCCCACATTATGTCTTGTCTTTTCATACTCCCTGGTGGGATTGCCCAAACCTGCAATGATATACATCACCTTGTCGTCCTCCTTACGGCCTTCCGCTTTCTTTCCAAATCCCAGCCGCTCTTTTATTCTCTCCCATATTCCGCTCATATTCCCGCCACTTTACCTTCCAGTTTTATGATTTGTCTTACTCATTCCCTTTGCATTTCCCAATATCTTCCTATTATTCAAAACACGCCTTAAAGCGTTAGATACACACCACATGGGGTATCTAACGCTTTTTTCCGTTCCCTCATTCTATCAGATTACGCTTAAAATGTAAAGCAGATGGAGGCCTCTTTCCTCCATCTGCCGTTCTTTTAATTTTCCAGTCTGCACCCGCCAGCCGCGATACCTGTCTGCAGCTCATGCTCCCGCCGTCACAGGCTGCTTCCCACTGCCATTGTTTCCAAAGCCCGTTCCTCTGTAAAATATCCGCATTCCACCAGGCGGTCCAAAACCTGCTGCTGCCGTCTGGCCGCCAGCTCCTGGCTCACAGTGGGCGCATAGCAGGATGGTGCGTTGGGAATCCCTGCCAGCAATGTGCTCTCATAATCCGTCATGTCCTCAGGCTCTTTGCCGAAATAGCCCATGCTGGCATCTTTTACGCAATAATACCCGTTCCCGTAATAAATCGTATTGACATACAGCTCCAGAATCTCATTCTTGCTGTAATTCCGTTCTAAATCAAATGCCACCAGGACCTCCGCCACCTTGCGGACCAGTTCCTTTTCCTGGCTGAAATACATGTTCTTAGCCAGCTGCTGAGTCACCGTGCTTCCGCCTTCCACAAAGGCTCCTGCCTTTATATCATTAAATACAGCCCTTCCAATGGCAATGACGTCGATTCCCGGATGGTTATAGAATCTGTGGTCCTCCACGGACAGCACTGCATCCACATAAATCTCAGGAAGCTGGTCAAAGGTGGTATAGTTCTCCTTAGCACGTATGGACGCCACCTTATCCTCAAGGCTGACGCTGTCCATGGCCTCCCGGTACATTCCGTAGCCCTTGGCAGCCACTGTCACGCAGAAACACAGCGCCACCGTAAACATGACCGCTGCCACCCATTTTATACCTGTACGCACCTTCATCCTTTCACCCGCTTTCTCTTCTAAATCCTGTATTGTGGAACCATCTTATCTCATATATGTATCATATCACAAGAGAATGCAATAATCTTTGAATTTGCCTTAACATACCGTGACTATTCTCTGACTATTTATGAAATTTTTTCTAAAGGTCTGATTGGTTTTTCTTAAGGATTTGAGCCCCTCATACACAGGTATTTTAAGGCGTTCCGCCCTTGCATAACGCCTCATACTATGCTAAACTATAACCGTTGTGATGCCTGTATAAGTTCATGATTGGATGAACGTTTCTACCAGCTACCGGAATAGTTGACTACATGCTTCTATTTTGCATACTGGTTTTTTTTGTGCCCTGGAATGGATTTTAAAGGGCCAGGGAACGCCGGATGTACCGTATCCTAAGGCATTCCGCGAAACCAGGCAAATCAGGCAGTGAAAGAAAGGAGTTTCCCTATGAATCCAACCACAAATTACGACGTAATCATTATTGGCGCAGGTCCTTCCGGCATCTTCTGCGCGTATGAGTTAATCCAGAAGAAACCTGACATGAAAATCCTCATGGTGGAGAAAGGACGTCCCATTGAAAAGAGGGTTTGTCCAAAACGTACCACCAAGGTATGCGTGGGCTGCAAGCCCTGCTCCATTACCACTGGTTTTGCCGGCGCCGGTGCATTTTCAGACGGCAAGCTGTCCCTTTCCCCAGACGTAGGCGGCAACCTTCCGGAAATCCTGGGTTATGATAAAACCGTTGAACTCTTAAAGGAATCTGACAACATCTACTTAAAATTCGGCGCTGATACCAATGTATACGGCGTGGACAAACAGAACGAAATAGAAGAAATCCGCCGCAAAGCCATTGGGGCTAACTTAAAGCTGATTGAATGCCCCATCCGCCACCTGGGAACAGAGGAAGGCTATAAAATTTATACCCGCCTCCAGGAACATCTTCTGGCCCAGGGCATTACCATGGAGTTCAACACCATGGTCAGGGACATCATCATTGAAGGCAATACCGTAAAGGGTATCATTACAGACAAGGATGAAACCTACTATGCGCCTGAGGTGGTTTCGGCCATTGGACGGGAGGGTTCTGACTGGTTCTCTCATATCTGCGGCAATCACGGAATCCAGACCCAGGTAGGCACCGTGGACATAGGCGTCCGTGTGGAGGTCCGGGATGAGGTCATGAAGTTCTTAAACGAGAACCTGTACGAGGCCAAGCTTGTATACTATACCCCTACCTTTGACGACAAGGTCCGCACCTTCTGCACCAATCCATCCGGAGAAGTGGCCACAGAATACTATGAAAACGGCCTTGCAGTGGTAAACGGCCATGCATACAAATCCAAGGAGTATAAGACTAATAATACCAACTTTGCCCTTCTGGTGAGCAAGAACTTTACCAAGCCCTTCAACGAGCCCATTGAGTACGGCAAGCATATTGCCCAGCTGTCCAATATGCTCTGCGGCGGGAGGATTATGGTCCAGACCTTCGGAGACTTCCAGAGAGGCCGCCGGACCACAGAGGAACGCCTCTGCCGCAACAACCTGATTCCCACACTGAAGGATGCAGTACCCGGCGACCTGTCCCTGGTATTCCCTCACCGCATCATGACGGATATCAAGGAAATGCTGCTGGCCCTGGACAAGGTGACTCCCGGAATTGCCAGCGACGAAACCCTGCTCTACGGCGTGGAGGTCAAGTTCTACTCCAATAAAGTAGTGGTCAACGCTGACTTTGAAACCAGCATCAGAGGACTGCGGGCGATTGGAGACGGCGCATCCGTTACCAGAGGGCTGCAGCAGGCTTCCGCCAACGGCATCAGCGTGGCCAGGAGTATCCTGAAGCAGATGGAAGCATAACAGGCCCTGTCCGGCATACACGGTCATACTCGCCCAAAACCACATAATATCAAAACGTTTGGAACCCCCTAATTATCAAGAGGACTCCAAACGTTTTTTGATATATAATCAACCTTTTATATGCGCTGATATAGACTCCGCATCAGAGTCAGGATAGCGCCCAATCAAATCATATAACTTCTGCACCACCTCTTCCGGCTCCATTAAGTCCTCAGCAATCCTGGCAGCGGACTGCCCTCTCTCCCGTTTCCGCATGACCTGGTTTATCAATTTTGCCATCTTCCCCCGCTCCAATCCCTCTTCCAATCCCTTTTCAATTCCTTTGTTTTCCCGTTCCTCCAGCTCATCTGCAAAAAGTTCCCGCAGAGCATCGCACATCTTATCCACCTCCTGACATGTTTCCCAGTTTGCCCGCATGATTAAGTCCATGGCAGTCTCGTACAGGGGATTTTGTTCCTTCCCCTTATATTCCTTTACCAGTACTTCAATATCTTCTTCCGGCTTCAGCCCGCTTCTCAAGCGGCTCAGCCAGATATTGCACAGGCCAACACAAAAAACAAGAGCTGTCCCGGTTCACATTGGTTATCCGGAAACAGCTCCCACTCATTGTTCTGTATGTATCTTACGCCATCCCATCCTCTGCCGCCTCATTCTCCAGCAAGGTTGTCTCATACTTATTCAGAATAATGGTCTGAATCATATCCCTTGTGTTGGAGTTAATCGGATGAGCAATGTCGCGGTACTCTCCGTCCGCCGCCTTGCGGCTTGGCATGGCTATGAATAAACCCTTCTCCCCCTCTATTACCTTGATGTCATGAATGACGAATTCATTGTCCAGTGTGATGGAAACAATTGCTTTCATCTTGCCTTCCTTTTCAACCCGTCTCACTCTCACGTCTGTAACCTGCATGTTTTCTACCCCTTCCGTCTTATCCCGCCGGTCCCCCGCTCTGCGCTCCCCGTGCGTACCGCGGGGCTATGTGCGTATTATAATGTATACCTTTCGTTTTTCTCCACAACGATTTTGATGTTTTCCGGTGTGCCGATGTGCGTGGTGTTGGCACGGATGGTATCCCTGCTCTCTACAATGCAGTTCTCAATCACTGTGTTGTCGCCAATATAGACATCATTTAAAATGATGGAATTCTTGATTACACAATTGTTGCCCACGTATGCCTTCTTAAAGAGAATGGAATTTTCAACTGTACCATTCAGGATACATCCGCTGGAAATCAGGCTGTTTCTAACCAACGCGCCAGGGTTATACTTGGCTGGAGGAAGGTCATCAATCTTAGTATATACATTAGGATACTGCTTGAAGAAGTAATCCCTCACCTCAGATTTAAGGAAATCCATATTGGTCTTATAATAGGAGTCCACAGAAGCAATGTTGCTCCAGTAGCCGTCCAGCTTATAAGCATAGATTCTCTTAAGGTTCTTATAGCGTACCAGAATATCATTGACCAGGTCATACCTGTCCTCTGCTGCGCAGCGCTCCAGCAGTTCAATGAGCTGCCTTCTGCGGATGACATAGATACCGCAGGAAATGGTAGTTGCGTCAGATGCCATGGGCTTCTCCTCAAAGTCCGTGATACGGCCGTCATCATTCAGCTTAACGCAGCCGAACCGTGTTACATCCGTGCCCTCTTCCATGTCCTTGCAGACAACGGTGATGTCTGCCTTTTTCTCAATGTGATATTCCAGAACCTTATTATAATCCAGCTTGTATACGCCGTCGCCTGCCGCAATGACAACGTACGGTTCATGGCTGTTCTTTAAGAATGTAAGGTTCTGGTACAATGCGTCTGCCGTGCCCCTGTACCAGTCGCCGTTTTCCGGCGTGATGGATGGGGTGAATACAAACAGACCGCCCTGTTTACGTCCGAAATCCCACCACTTGGAGGAACTTAAATGCAGGTTCAGGGACCTGGAATTATACTGTGTAAAAACTGCCACGTTCTGGATGTGGGAATTTGTCATGTTGCTGAGTGCAAAGTCAATGCTGCGGTAGCTTCCTGCAACCGGCATGGCAGCCACTGCCCTCTTATTAGAAAGTTCCCGCATCCTCTTGCTGTTACCACCTGCTAATACGATACCGATTGCTCTCATTTTACGCCACCTGCCTTTATAATGTAATTTCCGCCAGCCAGTAATCCGTCAGGATAATCGCCCACGGTTGTCTCGCCTGCTATGGCAGTGTTCTTGCCTACCTTAACCCCGTCTGGAATTACAGAATTCTCACCAATGGTCACCAGGTCGAACTGATATACCTTGGGGTCATATGTACTGGGTGCGTATTCGCCTGTTCCCAGCTCCACGCCTGAGCCAATCCTTACGTTCTCAGCAATGATGGCCTTATTAACAACAGCACCGGCTCCAATGGCGGTCCCCTGCATTACAATGGAATCCTTTACCACGGCACCCTTGGCAATGGTAACGCCTGCTCCGATAACAGAGTTCATTACCTCGCCGTAAATCTCAGTTCCCTCACCGATAATGCTCCGCTCAATATTTGCCTCATTGGAAATAAACTGGGGCGGAATCACATCATTCTTGGTGTAAATCTTCCAGTATTCCTCATACAGGTTGAACTCAGGGATGATATCAATAAGCTCCATGTTAGCTTCCCAGTAAGAGCCCAGCGTACCTACATCCTTCCAGTAACCATTATATTCATAGGCGAATATCCTGTCGCCTCTTGCATGGCAGTATGGAATGATGTGCTTGCCGAAATCGCATCCCGGCTCTTCCTTCATCTTAATCAGAGCTTCCTTTAATACCGGCCAGCTGAATATGTAGATACCCATGGAAGCCAGATTGCTTCTGGGAACTGGAGGCTTCTCCTCAAATTCCGTGATACGGTTAGACTCGTCCGTAATCAGGATGCCAAAACGGCTGGCCTCCTCAATGGGAACCGGCATGGCAGCAATGGTGATATCTGCATTATTGGCTTTGTGATAATCCAGCATTACCTCGTAATCCATCTTGTAAATATGGTCGCCGGATAAAATCAGAACATATTCCGGATTATATGATTCCATATACTCCAGGTTCTGATAGATTGCATTGGCAGTTCCTGTGTACCAATCGCTGCCTTTGCTGCGCTCATATGGGGGTAAAACGGTCACACCACCAACGTTCCGGTCTAAATCCCATGGTACACCAATTCCGATATGAGAATTTAAACGTAATGGCTGATACTGTGTCAATACCCCGACTGTGTCAACTCCGGAATTGATACAGTTGCTCAGCGGAAAATCAATGATTCGGTACTTCCCCCCAAAAGATACGGCCGGCTTGGCTACTTTTTGTGTTAGTACGCCAAGGCGGCTTCCCTGTCCGCCTGCTAATAGCATAGCTATCATTTCTTTTTTAATCACGTTATCACCTCTTGCTGTTAAAATTTTTGTAATTTTAATTATACCACAAACTTCGTAAATAGTACATAAATTTTTAAATTTATTTCATCGTTTTTGTGCATTTTTCCGACATTTTTTCCGTTTTTAACCATTTGATGTTGATTTATCTATATCTTGTACCCCTTTCCAAAATTTACCACTAAATAAGTCCCCCTCGCAGGCTGTATATTCACGGATGTTTTTGTCAAAAACAGCTATAAACATAATATCAGATAATTTGTTGCCGGTGCATTCCAATTTCTGGAACGCCTCCAGCCGCAGTTATCTGACATAATCTGCATCCGGCATGACCCGCTTCAGTTAAGTAACGCCCCTTATGCGGATTTTTCCCCGTTCATATACTACTATAATGCAATCATATTGAAAATACAGGCTCCGTACCCGGACTCAGGGGAAAGTTAAGCCTTGAAACATGACGTGAAATATCATATAATCACGTATATGTAGTTACCGTCCATTTCCAGGGGAATTGGGGATACTGAATATATAGATAAGAGAAAAGGAGAACATCAGTCATGGATCTGATTACCGTAAGAGAACTTTACAAACATCCGGAGGAACATCTGGGCAAGGAGATAAATGTGGGAGGCTGGGTACGCAGCCTGCGCGATTCCAAAGCTTTTGGCTTCATTGTTGTCAGCGACGGAAGTTTTTTTGAGACATTGCAGATTGTATATCACGATTCCCTTCCCAACTTTGCGGAAGTTTCTAAATTAAGCGTAGGCACCGCCATTCTTGTAAAGGGAACCCTGGTAAGTACTCCCCAGGCCAAGCAGCCTTTTGAGATTCAGGCCACAGAGGTAACGGTGGAGGGAACCTCCTCGCCGGATTATCCCCTTCAGAAAAAGCGCCACTCTCTTGAATACCTGCGCACCATCTCCCATCTGCGCGCCAGAACCAATACCTTCCAGGCTGTATTCCGTGTGCGTTCCTTAATTGCATACGCCATCCACCAGTATTTCCAGGAAAGGGATTTTGTCTATGTGCACACGCCGCTGATTACCGGCAGTGACTGCGAGGGCGCCGGTGAAATGTTCCAGGTAACCACCATGGATTTAAACAATATTCCAAAGACAGGGGAAGGCAGAGTGGATTTCAGCCAGGACTTCTTCGGCAAGGCCACCAACCTGACCGTAAGCGGACAGCTGAATGCTGAGACCTATGCCATGGCTTTCCGCAACGTATATACCTTCGGCCCCACCTTCCGCGCTGAGAATTCCAACACAACCCGCCATGCAGCCGAGTTCTGGATGATTGAACCGGAAATGGCCTTTGCGGATTTAGACGACGACATGTGCCTGGCGGAAGGCATGCTCAAATATATCATCCGTTTTGTCCTGGAGCATGCGCCGGAGGAGATGAATTTCTTCAACCAGTTTGTGGACAAGGGTCTTCTGGATCGTCTTCACAATGTATTAAATTCCGAGTTCGGCCGCATTACCTACACGGAAGCCGTAAAAATACTGGAAGAACACAACGATGAATTTGACTATAAGGTATCCTGGGGCTGCGATTTGCAGACAGAGCATGAGCGCTATCTGACGGAGCAGGTATTTAAAAAGCCTGTATTTGTAACTGATTATCCGAAGGAAATCAAGGCCTTCTATATGAAGATGAATCCTGACAACAAGACCGTGGCCGCCGTAGACTGCCTGGTTCCCGGTATCGGCGAAATCATCGGCGGAAGCCAGAGGGAGGACGATTACGACAGACTGGTAGCCAGGATGGACGAGCTGGGCCTTAAGAAGGAAGACTATGACTTCTATCTGGACTTAAGAAAATACGGCTCCACACGCCACGCAGGATTTGGACTTGGTTTTGAGCGCTGCGTCATGTACCTGACCGGAATGTCCAACATCCGCGACGTAATCCCATTCCCAAGAACGGTTAACAACTGCGAATTATAAAGAATACCTGCCCGCCCCGCTGAAGCGGGCAGGTATTCGCTACCCGGACGCAGCAACGCGGAGTTCGGGGAACCCCTATTTGCCCGCCCCGCTGAAGCGGGCAGGTATTCGCTACCCGGACGCAGCAGCGCTTATGGAACCATTACTTGACAGGAGGCAGACATGAAATTCATCCACACCGGGGATATCCACTGGGGTATGTGTCCCGATGCCAACAAACCCTGGGGCAAGGAACGTGCCCAGGCAATCAAAGATACCTTCCGGATAATCATAGAAAAAACAAAAGAGATGGATGTGGACTGCTTATTCATCAGCGGAGACCTGTTTCACAGGCAGCCGCTGATGAAAGACCTTAAGGAGGTCAATTATCTCTTCTCCACCATTCCCACCGTAAAGGTCATCCTGATAGCAGGCAATCATGACCGCATCAGGGAGAACTCTGCCCTGCTAAGCTTTACCTGGAGTCCTAATGTAACCTTTATCATGGATGAGGACCTGACCTCTGTATACTTTGAGGACATTAACACCGAGGTTCACGGATTCAGCTATCACACAGCTGAAATTAAGGCTCCCCTGCTGGAAGATATACAGGTCCCCCTGAACAGCCGGATTCAGATTCTCATGGCCCATGGCGGCGACGCCGCCCACCTGCCGATTAACTTTAACAGTCTGGAGCTGTCCCCATTTTCCTACATTGCCCTGGGACATATCCACAAGCCCCACGTCCTGGCTGACGGAAAGATTGCTTACTGCGGCTCCCCCGAACCCCTGGACCTGACAGAGACAGGCGCCCATGGCTTCTATGCAGGTGAGATTCATCCTGTCACCAGAAAGCTGGTAAGCCTCCGGTTCATCCCGGCAGCCAGCCTCCAGTACATACCTCTGGCCGTGAATGTGTCCAAAGATACCACCAACGGCGAACTGTGCGACCGGATATCAAATGAAATTGAAAACCGGGGTTCCCAGCACATTTACCGGTTCCGAATCAGGGGCATGAGGGACCCTGATATTGAATTTGACCTGGAGCAGTTATCGGACAAATACAGGATTGCTGAAATTATTGATGACTCTGAACCCCAGTATGATTTTTCAGCCCTGTTTGCCGAACATTCCAGCGACATGATTGGGTTCTATATCCAGGCCCTCCAAAAAGAAGATATGAGTCCGGTGGAGAAGAAAGCCCTGTATTACGGGGTAAATGCCCTTCTGCATACCACCGATGAAAGGAGCTGAACCCATGAAGATATTAAGTCTGCACATCGAGGGCTTCGGTAAATTCCATGACCTGGATATCTCCTTTAAGGATGGGCTGAATGTGGTGTACGGCAAGAATGAGGCCGGCAAATCCACCCTTCACACCTTTATCAGGGGAATGCTCTTTGGTATTGAGAAACAGAGGGGCAGGGCGGCCAGGAATGACGTGTACAGCAAGTACGAACCCTGGAAGGGAAGCGGCACCTATGAGGGCTGGATGCGGCTGGAAAGCGAAGGACAGATATACCGTATCCAGAGAAGATTCCAGAAGCAGAACAAGGAGCTGACCATTGTCAATGAAACCCTGGGAAGGGAGGCAGAACCCACCAGAGCCCTTCTGGACCAGCTGCGCTGCGGCCTGTCGGAAACAGCCTACGACAACACCATCAGCATCGGTCAGTTAAAATGCGCCACGGACGGGGGCATGGTGGCTGAGCTCCGCAATTACATCGCCAATCTCAATACCTCCGGCAGCATTGCCCTCAACATAACCAAGGCAACTGCCTACTTAAAGAGTCAGAGGCGGGAGCTGGAAAATCAGATGGTGCCTGAGGCAGCCCGCAGCTATACTGCTCTTTTGGGGGATATCCGCAAGACAGAGCAGGAAATATCCGCGCCTCAGTATGCCAATCAGCTGATTGAGTACCGTAATAAGAAGAGTGAAATCAGGAAACAACTGGACAGCTGTCAGAAGGAAAAGGAGGGGCTGCTTGAAAAGTCCGCCAAGGGGCGGCAGATTCTATTAAACAGCCAGTTTACTGACCAGGAATCCGTGCAGAGCTACATGGAGGACACCAGAAAGCTTTACGGCGACTATCAGAACACCCTGGCTGCCTGCAGTAAGAAATCCAGGACTGTCTGCGCCGTATTCATGTTCCTTATTACCCTGGCCTTTGCAGGAGCCGCAGGTCTGTGCCTGGCTGCGCCTGACCTGGTCCGCTCCCTTGTACTCCTTCCGGTACCGCTTACTGCCGCCGCAGGCATATCCGGCGCCATTGCCCTGGCTGGCTGCATCACCGGAATCCTTAAGCTGGGGAAAAACCGCCGGTTCCGAAAGGAACTGGACACCAGCACCCGCCTTCTCCAGGAGATATTTGCCCGTCACCTGGGGGATTCCAGTATATCCCAGGAGGCCATGAATGCATTGGAGGGCCGGATGGCTGAGTTCCTCCGTCTCAGCAAGGCAGTGGAACAGTCTGAACAGACCCTGGTGCAGCTGTCTGAGGAAATTGGAAAGCTTCAGTCCAGCGAGGACCAGTTCTCCCAGGAGATAGAACAGCAGCAGCGTATCCAATGGGAACTGGAGCAGAAACTGGAGCATCTGGCCGACTGCAAGACAAGGGCTGAGGCCCTGAAACATGTGCTGGCGGAAAATGAACGCATACAGGAGGAACTGGATGCCATCGACCTGGCCCAGGACACCATGACCACCCTGTCCACCTCTATCCGCGATTCCTTTGGATTATACCTGAACAGGGAGGCTTCTGACCTGATATCCGGCATCACCGGGGGAATCTACACCAGCATGAGCATTGACGAAAACTTAGACGTGTTCATGAACACGCCGTCCAAGCTGGTTCCCATAGAACAGGTCAGCAGCGGCACCATGGACCAGATTTATCTGGCCCTGCGCCTGGCCGCCGCCAAGCTGGTCCAGAACGGCCGGGGGGATACCATGCCTCTGATTTTTGACGACAGCTTTGTGCTGTATGATGATGAGAGGTTAAAAACAGCGTTAAAATGGCTAGTGAAGGCATATGATAACCAGATTATTGTATTTACCTGCCACCAGAGGGAGGCACAGCTGCTGACGGCAAATCAGGTGAAGTATCATCTTATACGCATATAAAGCAGAAAAACGTTGGCAAAATCATCCATCACAGACGGTTGGGCGGTATTGCGGACTCCCCGGAGTCCGTTTTCTGTTTTCCCGCACAAGGAAGGAGCCGTTGCTCCATAGACATGAGTTATCTATGGAGGAACGGCCCCTTTTTAAGCTAGTCTTTATTAATCTTTGCCGCGGTCAGCGTGATTTCAACCAGGTAACCGTCGGTCAAAACAGACTGGGCAGTGGTTCTGGCAGGCATGCAGCCCGAATCAAACCAGGCATCCCAAACAGCATTAAATTCGTCAAACATAGACCAATCATGGATGTCAATCTTTGCATAGAGGATATGGTTCTTATCGGAGCCAAACTGTTCCAGCAGCTCATCCAGGCGGTGGGTCAGGGCAGCCATCTGCTCGGTCATGGTGGGCTGCTTTCCGGCAGCGATGTGTCCGGTAAAGTACAGAACACCATTATACTCCGTTACCCTTGCAAAGTGTTTACACATATCATGTCTAATAATTTCCATTGATATCTCTCCTTAAAGTTTTTTATTTTATTATAAAAGTTGAACTCAGTATAAAACGCTATTTCGATTTGACAATTGCCAGACGGGGCAGACTCACAGGGTTCGGTTCAAAGTTTGTCAGGGTGGAACGGACGCCGAAAATGTTCTCTGAGTTGTGCAGGGGAATCATATAAACTTCTTCACGCAAAATGTCGATAACCTTGGCATAGTCTGCTGCGCGCTCTTCTTTATCCAGACTGCTCTGGGCAGTTTCCATCAGCTTGTCGATTTCCGGATTTCGGATGCCCGCATAGTTTCTTCTGAAAGGACCGGTGGAGTGCATATAAGGGTAGTAGAACTGGCCGTCCTTGCCGGTGGGGGCAAAGGCGCAGATGACAACATCATGGATTCCCTTGCTGTACTCAGCCATCAGCGTTGCGAATTCCATAATGGAAACATCGACCTTAACACCGATAGCGCCCCAGTTGTTCTGGAGGATTTCCGCAAGGTCAATACGGTTCTGGCTTTCGTTGGTCCAGAGCTTAATGGTGAAACCATCGGGATAACCTGCCTCGGCCAGCAGTTCCTTGGCCTTCTCGGGGTTGTACTCCAACAGGGCTTTATGCTTTTCAGGATCAGCGGGATGGTAGCCTTCATTCTGGGGAGTGAAGAAGCTGTCGTGCTTCCTGCCGGTGCCGGAGAAAACAGTGTCAACAATGGTATCCAGGTCAAGCGCATAGGCCAGGGCCTCACGGACCTTCTTATTGTCCAGCGGAGCGACCGTGCAGTTGAACACAATGTTGGATGTGGTAAAGGTATCGCAGGTCCAGATATCGCAGTTGGGATTCTGGCGCAGGGAGTCCACGGAGGTGGTCAGAGGCTGCATGCAGATATCCACGTCACCGGCCTCGAACGCCAGGGTTCTTGCGGTGGAGTCGGTTATAATACGGAATACCAGGTTCTTGAACTCCGGCTTTTCGCCCCAGTAATTCTCATTGCGCTCGAAAACAATGCGGTCACCGGCAATCCACTCAACAAACTTGTAGGGCCCTGTACCTGCGCCGTTCAAATCCCGGACAAGGGCCTCCGGAGTCGAACTTTCTATGGCCTTCTTGCTCAGAACGCAGTCCGCAGGGTCGCTCATAAAATCCTCCATGGGAGGGAAGGGCTCAAAGGTAACGATGTCCAGGGTATAGTCGTCGATAACCTTACATTTCTCCAAATCATACATGTTGTAGAAGGAGCTTTGCAGCGGCAGCTCATTGCCGCGCTGGTACATGAACAAAACATCCTCAGCTGTCATCTTTTCTCCGTTGTGGAAGTAAACGTCATCTCTCAGATGGAACCGGATTGTGGTATCATCCAGATTCTCCCAGGATTTTGCCAGGACACCTTCATATTCCATGGTTGCGTCATTACGCCTCAGCAGGCCTTCGCAGTGGACCTTTGAAACCAGGGTGGCGGCGCTGTCGGACAGCTGGAAAATGTCCAGGGATGCAGGCTCGCTGGCCAGAGCAACGGTAAGCGTGTCTTCGACGGCAGTGACAGGCAGATTCGCCTGAGGCGTATTGTCTGTGTAGGTGGAATTAATTTTGTCGCCTGTTTCAATGACAACGCCGGCCTTTGTCCCGGCAGACTCGCCGGACACAGCACTACTCCCCTGCTCAGACGGGGAACCGCCGTTCTTGCTGCCGCAGCCAGCTAATGAACCCAGCACCATGACCATTGCCAGAACCAGTGCTAATTTCCTTTTCATAAATGAATCCTCCTTAGATTGTATTTGTTTCTTACTGAATATGATGGCAGGCAGCAAAATGCCCAAGGCTGTCGCCAGTCAGTGAGGGATTTCTTTTAAAGCATTCCCCGTCAGCATAAGGGCAGCGGGGAGCAAACCGGCAGCCGGGCTTGGGGTTAACGGGAGATGTCAGCTCTCCCTTCAGAAAAATCCTTTCTCGTTTAACGCCCAGGCTGGGAATGGGGATTGCGGAAAGCAAAGCTTTGGTATAGGGGTGGCGCGGGTCCTTAAACAGCTCATCGGAGCCGCACTTTTCCACCACCTGACCCAGATACATCACCATAATTTCATCTGAGATGTGCTTGACAACGGATAAATCATGGGTGATGAAAATGTATGTCAGCCCAAGCTGCTCCTGCAAATCCTGCATCAGGTTCAGAATCTGGGCCTGAATGGAAACATCCAGCGCGGATACCGGCTCATCACACACTATAAACTTTGGGTTAAGAGCCAAAGCCCTGGCAATACCGATACGCTGACGGCGTCCGCCGTCCAACTCATGAGGATAGCTTCCTGCCAGCCGTCTGGCCAAACCCACAAGCTCCATCAATTCATCCACACGTTTATCAATCTCCCTGGCTGGTAATTTCTCACAGCAGCGCAGCGGCTCTGCAATAATCTGCCTAACGGTCATTCGGGGATTCAGGGATGAGAAGGGGTCCTGAAAGATGATTTGCATGTCCGTGTGCAGTTTTTTCAGTTCCTTTCCTCTGGCATTGGTAATCTTTTTTCCGTCAAAACAGATTTCTCCTTCGGTGGTGTCCAGCAGACGTACAATGGTACGGCCCAGTGTGGACTTGCCGCAGCCGGACTCTCCTACGATTCCCAGGGTTTTGCCTGCCTCCAGAGTAAAAGACACATCATCCACAGCATGCAGCCAGCCGTCAGGCACATGGAAATATTTTTTCAGGTTTCTGATTTCCAGTAGCGCACTCATTCCAATCCCTCCTTTTCTGCGCAGGCACAAAGATGGCACTTGACCATATGGCCTGGAGAGACTTCCAATTCCGCTGGTTTAACCTTACTGCAAATCTCCATGCAGTGCTCACAGCGGTCATGGAACGGGCAGCCGTCCGGCAGATTCATCGGATCAGGCATCAGGCCTTCAATGGGCTTCAGCCTGTGAACATCTTTGTCAATGTTTGGTATACAGCCAAACAGGCCAACGGTGTAGGGATGCCTGGCATTCTCAAAAATATCTGCCAGATTCCCATACTCCACAATCTCACCGGCATAGATGATGGCCACCACATCACAATTCTCAACCACTAAGCCAAGGTCGTGGGTAATCAGAATCATGGAGGTCTGCAGTTCATTCCTCAGAGTACGAATCATATCCAGCACCTGGGCCTGAATCGTGACATCCAGGGCAGTGGTGGGTTCATCGGCAATAAGCAGCTCCGGGTTGCAGCACAGCGCAATGGCAATGACCACTCTCTGTTTCATTCCGCCGGAAAACTGATGGGGGTAGTCGTTGAAGCGCTCCACCCTTATGCCCACCTTTTCCAAGGTTCCCTGGGCCTTTGCCGCAAGTTCTTCTCTGGAGAGATGCGGCTCATGAATCTGCAGGGACTCCATGACCTGCTCGCCAATTGTCATGACCGGATTCAGGGAGGTCATGGGGTCCTGAAAAATCATGGAAACCTTTTTGCCCCGGTATTTTCGCAGGGTCTCCTTATCCATGGCAAGGACATCCCGGCCTTCAAAATGAATCTCACCGCTGATAATCCGGGCGGGAGGCTCGGACAGAAGCCGCAGGATTCCCAGGGCAGTGGTGGTTTTTCCGGCGCCGGTTTCGCCTACCAGGCCCAGAGACTGTCCCCTGCTCAGGGCCAGATTCATCCCATTAACAGCTTCCACAATGCCGCTGTCAGTTTCATAGTGAATCACAAGATTCTTTATATCTAATAATGTTTCGCTCATAATCAGTCTCAACTCCTTGCTTAACAGCTGCTTAACGTTTCATTCTGGGGTCCAGAGCATCCCGCAATCCGTCGCCAAGCAGGTTCAGCGCCAGAATAACCATCATAATTGCCAGACCGGGAAACAGCGCCATATACCATTCATTCAGCAGATACGCCTTACCGGTGTTCAGCATACTGCCCCATTCGGGCGTGGGAGGCTGAATACCCAGTCCAATGTAGCTCAATGATGCACAGGTCAGAATCGCACTCGCAACGCCTAACGTGGAACGGACGATGATGGGGGCCAGACAATTGGGAAGAATATGGCGCAGGACAATCCGCAAATCGCTGGCGCCGCCGGCACGCGCGGCTTCAATATATTCCTGGTCCTTAACGGTAAGAACCGAGGCACGCACAGTCCTGGCATAGGAGGGAATCGTACCGATGCCTGCCGCAATCATCAGGTTAACTAAACCGGAGCCCAGGGCAGCGGCAATGGAAATTGCCAGCAGGGTGCTGGGGATTGCCATCAGAACATCCATGCAGCGCATAATCACATTATCTGACTTACCGCCGTAGTAGCCTGCGGCCGCACCTAAAAGGGTGCCGGTGATACAGGCGAATCCAACAGCGATAAAGCCAACCACAATGGATGTTCTGGCACCATATATAATACGGCTTAAGATATCCCGTCCAAAGTTGTCTGTTCCCATAGGATGCCACAGATTGGGCCACTGTAATGCTTCCGCAGGACGCTGCTCATCCAAACCATAGGGAGCCAGAAGAGCCGGAACCAGCGCACAGCACAGCAGAATACATATAATGACCAGTCCCATCATAGCCTTCTTATCCCGTTTCAGACGAATCCAGGCTTCCCCCCACTGGGAGGTTCCATATTTTTTTGTGACTCTGCGGGGTTTTCCCCCGGTCGTTGCTTTCATCATAAATCAGACCTTCCTTTGCGTGTGTTATTTGCCAGAAACCGGTCAGGTCTCACTTTGGGCAATGAGGTTTTTAATCTTTCTTTTGGTCTGGTAAATGGATTTCAGTCTGGGATCCACAAAGGTGTATATAATATCTACCAGCAGGTTCAAAAGACTGAACATGACAGCAATTACAACCACAGCTCCTTGGATAGTCGGATAATCACGGGCTTTAATGGACTGAATCATCAGCATCCCTATACCGGGAATTGCAAAAACCGTTTCTGTAACAATGGCGCCGCCCAGCATACTGCCCAGCTGAATAGCAATCGCTGTAATGATTGGAATCATCGAGTTTCTTAATGCATGGGAAATAATCACTTTTCGTTCGGTCTGGCCTTTTGCCCGGGCAGTCCGTATGTAGTCCTGGCGGATAACCTCCAGCATACTGGAACGGGTAATCCTGACTAGCGATGCCATGGCGCCGGTACCGATGGTCAGAACCGGCATAAACCAGTGGGCCGGTGTTGTAAACCCGTAGCTTGGAAACCATCCCAGCTTAACGGAGAACAGAATAATTGTCATTAAGCCTTGCCAGAATGCAGGCATTGCCACACCAATCAGAGCCAGTACCATCAGCAGATTATCAATCCAGGTATTCTGCTTGATGGCGGAGATAATTCCAATGGGAATGGAAAGAATCACCGCAAATGCCGCGCTTGTTAATGACAAGAGTATTGTTGTAGGCAGCCGGTCCATGACCTCCTCCAAAACAGGACGCTTTGTTTTGTAAGATGTACCCAAATCCCCGTGGAGCACGATATTTTTGGTATAATTGAGAAACCGGACCGGGAACGGCTTGTTGAGTCCCAGGTCTTCCCGAATCTGCTCCACAACCTCCACTGAGGCAGCGTCACCGGCAATCATTTCCGCAGGATCTCCGGGAGAAATCTCGTTCATGGTAAACACCAGGAACAAAACTCCCAGGAGAACCGGAATCATCATCAAAATTCGCTTAAAGATATATTTTAGCACAAATCTTCACCCCCTTCATTCTGCATATAATATTGACGTAAATCCTGTATCATTAACGCACCTTAATTGTAGATTATAACAGTGGCAAGATAAACTCAGTATTTTATGATTTGGTTGAATATTTTCATTTTCTATTCAAAAAAGCATGTACATAGTATATAATGGCTAAAAGCAGATTGGATGCCGGAGCGTGAACAAAATACAGGGGGGCAGTATGAAAAAGGATTTAATAAAACGGAAAAGTCTGTCCGTCATGGAACGGCTTATGAATCAGAGTCTGACCGTAAAAATCAGCGTTTTTATTTACTTAATCGTAATCATTCTCTTTTTATTTCTCTCTTTTTTCCTTTTTGGCATCGTTGGGCGGGCATCTGACCAGCGGCTGGTAGAGGAGCACTCCAAGATGCTGAAGGTTGCCATTCTTACCATTAACAGCCGCCAGCAGTATATGATTGGTGTGGCGGATTATTATGCCCTGTCTCCGGAAATCCAGAATATGATGACCATCAGCAATTCCGGCCTTCCTGTGACAACAGTCCTGGACGAGTCCAGGTTCAAAACCCCTACAATCATCATTCTCAGCACCGTATTCTATAATGCCGAAGGCGAGGCCATCTACTATACCACGAAGGATACCTCCCGGGCGCCCATCAATCAAAAAAACAGCGGCGCCTTCCAGAAGCTGGAATTGGGACAGGCCACCTATGTATGGGAGTATATAGACCAAAATAACAGCGGTTTTATGAAATACGATTTTTCCCCCAAGCTGTGTTTGTGGAGGGTAGTCCGGGACAGTAACGATGTACATATAATCGGAGCTGTGGCGGTTACCATTGATTCCCGCTCCCTCCTTGGCTTTGACGAAACCGCAAAGCAGCTGTCTGAAAACCTGGCAATTATCAATTCCCGAGACCAGGTAGTATACAACCGTTCCAATATCAATCTGAATGAGGATGATATCCGGCTGTTATCCAGCAACTCCTTTGGCAGCGATACAGGCCTTTATACCGCTGATTTAAGCAGCGGCAGGTATCGGGTCAGCTATCAGGCCATTCCTTCCACTGATTTTGTGGCGTTCTTCCTATACCGCCATACCCCGTTCGCCTTTGGGATTGATGTCGTATACAGCTATATATTAGCGGGTTTGTTTCTGTATATTCTCAGCCTCTTCCCGTCGATTATACTGGTTTCCAAAATGATTACAAAACCTCTGGTGAGCCTGACAAAATCCATCCAGCAATTTGCAGAGGGGCAGCGTAATGTAAAAGTTCAGTTTAAATATACGGATGAGATTGGCCTGCTGGGAAAAGCCTTCAATGACATGGTTTTGGATAATGAACGTCTACGGATATCGGAATATGATTTGCGCTTAAAAAATAAGGATGCGGAACTCGCGCTGATGCAGGCGCAGATTAATCCCCATTTTCTCTACAATATGCTCAATGCAATCCAGTGGCAGGCGCTCAAGGGAGGGAACAAGGAGATTGCGGACATCGCCTATTCCATGGCTCAGGTATTCCGCATCAGCCTGAGCCGCGGCAAGAGCATTATTTCAGTGAAGCAGGAGCTTGACCTGGTCAACTACTATTTATCCCTGCAGCAATACCGTCTGGGCAAAAAAATAGACTATCATATTGATTTTAATGAGGATGTCCTTGGCTGCCAGATTCCAAAGCTGATTCTTCAGCCTCTGGTTGAAAATTCCATTGTCCATGGAATGGCAAAGGACGCTTCCCTCAATCTGGTGATTTCGCTGTCTGTCTCCCTGTCGGAGGATGGAACGTCGCTACACTTTATGATTCAGGATAACGGCTGTGGAATTCCCCCGGACATCCTTCGGTATTTACCTAACGAAGTAATCCCGGCTTCAGCGGAGGATGGTCTGAAACCCAATAAGAGCAGCCGCTTTGCGGTTAAAAACATTTATGACCGGCTTACACTTGTATATGGAAGCGATTTTACTTTCCGTATCCGCAGTGACCACGGGACCACCATTGAGCTTATTCTTCCTGTAAAAGAGATAGATGAAAGGAGCGCTTCCAATGCTTAGATTGGCAATTATTGACGATGAAGAAGAAACCCGACAGATTATGGTCAGTTTTATTGACTGGGAAACCTACGGAATCACCGTGGTCGGAGAGGCCTCCGATGGTTTCACCGCCTATAATCTTATAAACTCCATGCGTCCGGATATTGTCTTAATTGATATCCAGATGCCTGGAATGACCGGCCTTGATGTTCTCGAAAAGATTCGTTCAGAGAACCTGATTTCTCCTGCCTTTATTATAATGAGCGGATACGATGACTTCGAATTTGCCCGGAGGGCAATCAGCCTGGCGGCGGTAGAATACTTGTTAAAGCCCTTCCGCCCTGACGATGTGATAATGGCTATCCAAAAATCCATCAAGCACCTTGAGCTTATCCGCAGCAGTTACCCGGAGGCTCCGGCTCCTGGCGGCAGGAAAAACTCATTGTCCGGCAATGCCATCGACTTTTCACTGCTTCACTATCCTTCCCGGGAAGAACACCGCCTGCTGGAGTGCTTGAAAGTTGGTACAAAAGAAGGTGTTCTTGCGGAGCTTGACTGTTTCTGGAACTGTCTGTGTGAATTAAACAGTGATACTGAGAGCCGGCTGAATTGCGCGGTCATCCTTTATGTAGAGGTTTGCCGGTTCCTGCTGGAACGCGGAAGCTGTTTTTCATCTCCATATTTTGAGGATTTGGATAGCTCCGGCGGGAATATTTCCCAGGAAATCCACCGGACTCTGACATCCGTTGTGCTGGATGCACTCTCGCTGCTTGAGTCCGGGGATGTTTCCCGTATTTATGTAAACAAGGCAGTTCAGTATATTCAGGCCCACTATAAGGAAAATCTCTCTCTGGACAGTGTTGCCAATGAAATCGAGCTCTCGTCCCCCTATCTGAGCAGCCTGTTTTCCAGAATTCTGGGAACCACCTTTATCAACTATGTGCAGTCTGTGAGAATCCAGAAAGCAAAAGAGCTTTTATGCGGCACAACCATGAAGGTCTACGAAATTGCCTACTGCATAGGCTATGATGATGAAAAATACTTTTCGCAGGTCTTCCGTAAAACAGAAGGAATCACTCCTTCTCAATTCAGAGCCCAATCCTCCGCAAATACCAACCGTATGTAGCACAGCAGGACCGGAAGTTTTTTTAGGAATTTTGTAAAATATTAAACGATACCAAAAGATTTTCCGTTCATCTTCCCTGGAACGCGATGTAAAATATAATCATGATATATCTGTACGAGGCAAAGCCACAGGAACGTCGGTGCTGTGACCCACGGCAGGATTATAATTATCAGTTTATTAATAGGAGGATGAATAATATGGTACGCAGTGAGAATCAAGTAGCAAACCCTGTACGAACCAACATTGAACTGTCTGAGAAGGTCCTGAATCTGAATATGCAGCTGGCCCAGAATCCTGAGAATGCGGATCTTTGGATTAAGCGCGGTCTGGCCCTGGTAGAGCAGAACCTGATGCGGGAAGCGGTAGAGTCCTATTCCAAAGCCCTGTGCCTGGAGCCTTTTAACTGGCTGGCATACCGCAACCGCGCACACCGGCATCTGTCCTGCTGGGAATTCCAGGAAGCCTGCTCTGACTTTATTATGTCTACCAGACTGGTTCCCAACACAGTTGATATCCATGAAATCTGGGAGGCCTGGTATCTGCTGGCACTGTCCCACTATCTGCTGGGTGAATACGAAAAAGCGGCAGACGCCTACCAGACCTGCTACGGCCTGGCCCGCGGCGATGACATTATCACTACCACCGGATGGTACTGGTCTACTCTGATGCGTCTGGGCCGCAAGGAAGAAGCTGAGAAGATTTTGGCGCCTATAACAAAGGAGACACAATTTGAGGCAAGCCGCGAAGCCTACTTTAGCACACTTCGCATGTTCAAGGGCTGGGTTTCCCCTGAGGATACCGAGGCTCAGTGTAATATGCCTGACTGCAAGGATAAGTTTACCCGGCTGTATGCCATCTCCAACTATTACTATATCACCGGCGATTTGGAGAATTCCAACCGCGTGATTGACCGTATTCTGGAAGAGGCCGGCCCTGAATGGTGGATGGTCTTTGGCTACCTGGCTGCAATGGTTGACAAAAAGGCCCGCAGCAACGCCTAATATTATCTCTCTGATATGACTCAGAATTTGCTCCGGCATTGTCCGGGAAACCGTTGTTTTGGGAAATAACACGGCTCTATACAAAAGGGCGGTTTTGATGCCACATATCAAAACAGCCCTTTTCTGTTGCGTTACAGAGCAGGAATACGCGTTATAATCCCAATGTCCACCCAGGAGGTTTTTCATGATGAACAAGAACACTGAACATCATTCCATTCCTATAGGGCCTACCGATATTCTGCAATTTCAAAGCCTTTCCAACCTGTCTCTTTCTTTGGACGGAACCCGCGCCGCATTTATGAAGCATCAGTGCAGCAGGACCCAGGATGGATATGATTCTAATCTTTGGATATATGATTTAAGCCGCAGCTGTACTGTCCAGGTGACTTCCGGCAACAAGAAACAGGTGTTTTGCTGGGCCCTGGACGGCTCACTTCTCTATGCCACGCCTGACGGCGAAACCCGCTTCACTAAAATGAATCCAGACGGCAGCCTCAGTCCGGCATTTAACATACCCATACAGGTCAGGGCCATTCAGCCCATAACGGATAGTCTCTGGCTTGTGGAGGCTGCCAGCTATGTAAATGAGGAAGCAAAGGGCCTGCTGACGGAAAAAATCTGCGTGGTCCTGGAGGAGCTGCCTGCCCATTACAATGGCGTGGGGTACACCTCCGGCAGCCGCAGCAGCCTGTATTTGTTTGACCGGATTACCAGCTCACTCCGGCAGATTACTCCTCCCCACTTTGAAACCATGGGCTACAGTCTGTGTATGAAGGAGCTGAAAATCGTCTGCCATGGACATGAGTATACAGATGTCCGTGGAATCAGGGGCAGTGTTTATCTGTATGACATTTCCACCGAAACCGGACGCATGGTTGTGGAGCCCAATATCTACCGCCTGTACTTCGCCTCCATGATGGGACAGAACCTGCTGTTTGCCGGTACAAAGGGAAACCATGACAGCAATGAAAATCCCACATTCTATACACTGAATCTTGCCACCGGAGAAGTATCTGAGCTCTGCTATCCTGACCACTATGTAGGAGGACTGGGCATCGGCTCCGACTGCCGCTATGGAACCGGCACCACCTGCCTGTGTTCCGGCAGCAGCGTATACTTCACCTCAGCACATTTTGAATCCAGCCACCTGTTTCAGGTAACATCCGGCGGCAGCTTCCGACAGATAAGCAGCCAGGAAGGGTCCGTAGACTGTTTTGACATCAAGGGAGATAAGGCTGTTTTCGTCGGAATGCGGGGCATGGGCCTGCAGGAGCTGTATACGTTTAATCTGGCCACGGGTCAGGAAACCAGACTGACACATTTCAACCAGGACTATACGGACAGCCACAGAGTCTGCACACCCATCCCCTGTTATTTCCAAAATCATGACGGCATTACCATAACCGGCTGGGTAATTCCTCCTGCAGATTATGATGAAAACTGTACTTACCCTGCTATTCTGGACATCCATGGCGGTCCCAAGGCCTGCTATGGTATGGTTTTCTACCATGAGATGCAGCTTTGGGCCAATCAGGGGTACTTTGTATTCTTCTGTAATCCCAGGGGAAGCGACGGTCATGGAGATGCCTATTCTGCCATCTCCGGCATCAACGGTACCCTGGACTATGATGATTTGATGGAATTTACCGACCATGTTTTGGAAGTATATCCCCAAATCGACCGAAGCAGGGTGGGCGTCACCGGCGGCTCCTATGGAGGCTTCCTGACCAATTGGATTGCAGGCCATACAGACCGGTTTGCTGCTGCGGCAAGCCAGCGCAGCATCGGTGACTGGATGGTGCATTATGGTGCCTGCGACAGTGGTTTCTGGGGCACCAGTGAGCAGTTCCCCCCTTCACCGCTGTACGATGCTGCAAATGCCTGGAACCATTCCCCCGGAAAATATGCCATGAATATTAAGACACCCATCCTCTTCATCCATTCTGATGAAGACCGCCGCTGCCCTCTGAGTGAAATGATGCCTGTTTATACCGGTGCAGTGCTGGCAGGCACCCCGGTGCGTATGTGCCTGTTCCATGGTGAAAACCATGAACTGTCCCGTGCCGGCAAGCCCCGCTGCCGGATTAAACGCCTGACAGAAATCACAAACTGGATGGATAAATACCTGAAAGGAGAAAGAAAGGCATGAAGCACCCTGAAATATTAAGTCTGCACAACATATCGAATCTGCGCATTTCTCCCGGGGCAGGCCGCTGCGCGTTCCTTGTCCATACTCCCTGCGAAGCAGAAAATAACTATGAAACACACATACATATCAGTGACTTTGCCCAGTCTTATCCCCTTGGAGTATCCGGGATTACAAGCTTTGCCTGGGTGGATGAAGCCACACTGGCGGTTGCACGTCCCAATGGAGACAGCACGCAGTGCGCACTTCTGTCCCTGAAGAACGGTTTGGAGGAGACTGTGTGGGAAATCCCCTTTTCCGCCAGAATTGAAGGCTGGGTTTCCGGGCGGCTTCTCATCTCAGCCCGCCGTCCGATTACGGAAGAAAAGGCCGGGGAGGATGGAGCGTGGACCATCCTGGATGAATTTCCCCTTTGGGAGGACGGCGTGGGATACCGGGCCAAGATTCGCCGCCAGCTTTTTCTTTGCTCCTGCGATGGCCGGTTGAAACGTATCTCTCCGGAGGGCATGGATGTCCGTATTGTATCGGCAGATTTATGCTGTCTGGTCTATGCCGGCTATACTCCCGGAATCCTTGCCGGTGCTGCAAATGAGATTCACTATTGGGACGGAGAAGACCGGGTCCTCTGTAAAAACCATGGGGAAATCAAACATCTTGCTTTAGGCAGCAATTATGCGTTTTTTTACGCGGCTGGTATTGGCAGTGAGGCGGATGCTGCTCCTGCCCTGATGCAGGTTTCCCTGCACACCGGCAATGCCGGAATCCTGTATGCATCCGGAATTGCGGTTGGCAATTACATTGTTTCCGATGTCTGCCTGCAGGAAAAGACTTTTTGTGCGGATGGTGATAATCTCTATTTTGCCGCCACAGAGAAGGGGTCCTCCCAGATTTATAAGCTGGCTGCCGGAGGTGAACCGCTGCCCTTGACCCTTGACCCGGGCAGCATTAACCAGCTGGACGTCCGTGCCGGACGTATTGCCTTTGCCGGTCTGCGCAGGGGAGCCTGTCCGGAGGTCTATATCCTGAAGGATGGAGAGCAGAAGGTTTCAAGCCTTCACAATGAGGACCTGCTTCCCTGCCACCCCATGGTGGAAATCCCCTGCCATGGTATTCAGGGCTGGGCACTACGGGAGGAAACAGATGAAAAGACTTGTCCTGCGGTTTTATTTCTTCACGACGGTCCTCAGCAGGCATTTGGTGAAGTATACCACTTTGGAATGCAGCTGCTTGCCCAAAACGGCTATGTTGTACTGTTTGCCAACCTGCCCGGCAGCATGGGGTATGGCGAAGATTTTTCAAAGCTGGACGGACACTGGGGCGATTATGACTACAACGGTCTTATCCGTTTCCTGGATGCGGCTCTGGACGCCTGTCCTGAGATTGATTCCAGCCGTATGGCTGTGATTGGCACTGGCTACGGAGCTTATCTGGCTGCAACAGCCACGGGGAAATGTGACCGTTTCAGAGCTGCAGTCTGCGATGGGGTCATTTCCAACTGTGTTTCCATGGTATCAACCAGTGATTACGGCATTGAATTTGCCGAAAAACAGATGAAAGCCTGTGCTTTCCGGCAAACCGCCAAACTGTGGACGCGTTCTCCTCTCAGCCGCATCCCTTCCATGAAAACGCCCACCTTGCTGCTCCACGGCGAAAATGACCGCCGCAGTCACCTCTCCCAGGGCCAGATGCTCTTCACCGCCCTAAAGGTTCATGATGTGCCAGCCAGATTATGCGTGTTCCCCGGCCAACATCACGGCCTTGCAGGCAGAGGAACGCCTCTGGCACGGGACCGCTACTACAGCGAAATTCTCCGGTGGCTGAGAATGTATCTGTAACAAATATATTTGGTCTTTTCTGTGCCGGATAACCGGCAGAATTAAATAATAATGAGAAAGGGCAGGAGGAAATCACTATGCTGCTGATTAAAAATGGACTTATTCACAATGCCGTCCGCCGGACTCCTTTTATGGCTGATATTCTGGTGGATAACAAAAGGATTATAAAGATTGAGCCGGATATTGTCCGGGATGGCGCAGAAGTATATGATGCAGCCGGGGCAGAGATTTATCCCGGCTTTGTAGAAGCGCATGCCCATACCGGTCTGTCCGGATACGGCATTGGCTACGAGGGACATGACTATAATGAACTGGGGGACATCATTTCCCCCCAGCTTCGCGCCATAGACGCCATTGAACCCAGGGATGAAACCTTGGCGGAAGCACGAAATGCCGGTGTTACAACCCTCTGCGTGGGCCCGGGCAGTGCAAATGTTCTGGGGGGCACCTTTGCTGCCATCAAACCCGTTGGATGCAGGGTGGAGCAGATGTGTCTTAAAGAGGAGGCTGCCATGAAATGCGCCTTTGGTGAGAATCCGAAGCGCTGCTACCAGGAAAAGGGGAATTCCAGCCGCATGACCACTGCCGCCCGCCTGAGAGAGGTTCTTTTCAGAGCCAGGGAGTATGAAGCCAGGCTGGACAGGGCCGGAGATGATATGGCAGCCCGTCCTCCCTTTGATATGAAGCTCCAGGCCATGCTGCCGGTTCTCCGGAAGGAAATTCCTCTGAAGGCCCACGCCCATCAGGCAAATGACTTTTTTACCGCTCTGCGCATCGCCAGGGAATTTGATGTCAATATTACACTGGAACATGTTACGGAAGGTCACCTGGTTGCAGAAGAACTGGCTCAGGAAAATGTGATGCTGGCCGTGGGGCCCACCCTGGGTCATGCCACGAAGTTTGAACTGAGAAACAAGACCTGGGATACGCCCGGCGTACTGGCGGCCAGCGGCTGCCATGTTTCCATCATTACGGATGCTCCCTTTATCCCCCAGAAGTATCTTACTCTTTGCGCGGGTCTGGCTGTGAAGGCTGGGATGGATGAGTTTGAGGCGCTGAAAGCCATCACGATTCATCCTGCTGAACATATTGGAGTGGCCCACCGGGTAGGCTCCCTGGAAGTGGGAAAGGATGCGGATATTGTAATCACTGACGGAAATCCCTTTGAAATCGAAACCAATATCCTCTCTGTATTTATTGACGGAAAGCAGGTATTTTCCCGGAATCAATAGCATTGCCGTGCCGCCATCATCCCTTCAGGCATAGAGCGTCTGAGGGCACTGGCTCAAGAAATATGGGGCTGCGGCAAAATAGATGGGTGATTCTCTATGGCGCAGCGGCTCCTTCCTTATGCGCGAAACAAAATACGGACTCCGAAGAGTCCGTATTTTTATACTGACAAGCCGTCACAAGCCTATCCTCTGCCCTCAGCCTGTCCTGCATCCCGGTACACCTTAATAGCCTCCGTAATGTTGGACGCCGAACCATCCTGTATAAGCCGTGAAAGCTGCGCCAGTTTATCCGGCTGCAGGAATTCCCTTCCCAGGTATGGTCCATAGGTGTCTGTAATGCGTATATTCTGCTCCTTAATGCTGCTCTCCAGGCTCCGCAGGTTCGCGGACACCTCGTCCAGCTCCTGCCTGAGCCTGTCCATTGTATCCTTATGGCTGGCTATGATTTCATCTGTTATGATAGTCTTTGTCACATTCTCAAAGGTGCTCAGGGCATCCTTTTTCCTGGAAGCTATTTCCGACAGCTCCTGCTCCACACAGGCAATCTCATCGTCATACTTTTCAAGGTCGTATATATCCTCGTTCCCATCCTTCTGAATGGTTCTGGTAATCACCTTTATCTTCTTCTGGTTGGACCTCAGAACATTGCGGATATCCCGTCCCCTTTTAAGCGTGTCCTGGTGACGGAGCCTGGTCCTGTTTCCAATCATCACATAAAGGCCGCCGAACAACAGGACGTCCACAAAATACACAGCCGCCAGATACCAGATAATCCTCTGGGGAATCAGAAAATAAATGCCGCAGGGAATTCCCAAAAAGCAGATTATCAGGGTAAGCAGGAATATCAGTATTTCCTTAAATCCTCTGGGATAGTACAAGGCATAATAAAATGTAGTCCCGCACCAGGCAGGCACCCGGTTCTTCTGGAACAATGTCCTCAGCTGGACCTTCAGGTCCCTGTTGTGTTCCCGCAGTTCGCTGGTCTCCTCGGCAATCCGTTCCTTCATCCCCTGGCTCTTGGCCTTCTCCCGTTTTGCCCTGGCTTTCTTAAGACGTTCCTGGCCTTTTCCAATCTCCTTGTCATAGCTGGAATTAATCTCATCCAAACGCTTTTTAACGGTCTGGTTCACGGAATCGGATACAGCCTTTCCGGCAGTTTCAAGCTCCCGTTCTTTTTTCTCTTCTTCATCCGCCAGCTGGCCGGCCGTATTCTGGTCACAGTTAAGACGGTACACCGCATCCCTGGCATCTGCCAGGAACTTTACATAATCCGTAATTGCCTGTCCCACCTGCATTTCCTCCTTATGGGAACGTTTGTTATTACGTATAGCTTACTACAAATAGTCCCCACGGGCAAGGGATGTTACAAAAAATTCAAATATGGCCGAAATATGACGGATACAGTCACAGCCGGCATTGAGTTTAAAAATGACTTTTAAAACATCGGATTAGATGTTATACTAAAACATCAGAAGCCAATGTAACAGACTTGCAAAAGGAGAAGCACTATGTTCAGAATGTGGGGAAAACTTATGAAAGACAACCATCTGGTCAAGGACACGGTGGCAGTCATGACTGACTACTCACGGTCCAGGACCCAGATGGTATTTGACTCTTTGGATTCTATCTGCTATGAGTTTGACCTGGAAAAACCAATCTGGCTGGAATCTTCTGTTAAGGAATTCCAGCTTCATGATAAGGTACGGTTTACCCAGGATAATTTTATAGAATCCATTGACTTTGATTTTTTGGAAATCCAGGTAATTGAAGAGTAATATCCGGCCTGTTTTAATGCTCCGCCATGTGGCAGCATACCTGATGTCCGGGCGACACCGTATACACAGGCGGCTCTTCCCGCCTGCAGATATCCTGGCACATCAGACAGCGGTTGGCGAATTTGCAGCCAGGCTTGGGATTAATTGGGCTGGGCACATCCCCCTCCAACAGAATCCGTTCCCTCTTATAGCCATACTTGGCAATGGGGACCGCGGAAAGCAACGCCTTAGTATAAGGATGCACGGGATTCTTAAAGAGCTCCCTGGAATCGCATATTTCCACCATCTGTCCCAGATACATTACTAATATCCGGTTGCTGATATGGCGAACCACACTCAGGTCATGGGAAATGAACAGATAGGTCAGCCCCATTGTGCTCTGAAGTTCCTGGAGCAGGTTAAGTATCTGGGCCTGTATGGATACATCCAGGGATGACACCGGTTCGTCACATATGATGAATTCCGGATTCAGGGCCAGCGCCCTTATGATACCCACCCTCTGGCGCCGTCCTCCGTCCAGTTCATGGGGATAGCTGTTAAATAATTTTCTGCTGACACCGCCCTTTGCCATCAAATCCAGTACCCTGTCATTAATCTCCCCGGCCGGATATGTCTTATGTATACGCAGCGGCTCTGCAATGATTTGTCCGATGGTCTTTCTGGGGTCCAGACAGGAATAGGGGTCCTGAAATATAATCTGCATTTTCTTTCTCAATCCCTGCATCTTCCTGTTATCATAGGAAAGAATATCCTCCCCCTGGTATATGACCTGGCCGTCCGTATGCGGAATCAGACGCAGGACCACCCGGCCTACCGTGGATTTTCCGCACCCGCTTTCCCCTACAAGTCCTAACGTCTCCCCCTTATCTATATGGAAACTCACATTATCCACTGCATGGAGCGTACCTGCAGGCACCTTAAAGTACTTCTTCAAGTTGTGAACCTCTAAAATCGTATCACTCATACTGTTCTTCCTTTCTGTATAAATGACATTTTACAGTGTGCTCCCCGCCGATGGACATGTCCTCCGGCTCTGTTGTCCTGCATATATCCATGGCCTTGTCGCATCTCGGACAAAATTTACATCCCGCAGGCAATTCCATGGGGTCGGGCATGGACCCCCTGATTACGTGAAGCATGGCGGACTCCTCCGACTCAATATCAGGGAGACATCCGAACAGTCCCTGTGTATATGGATGGGACGGCTGTTCAAACACTTCCTGTATGGTTCCCTTCTCAATCACACACCCTGCATAAACAACTACCACATAGTCTGCAATTTCCGCCACAACCCCCAGGGCATGGGTAATAAATATGGTAGAAGTCTTATATTTCTCCTTCAGGCCCTTCATCAATTCCAGAATCTGGGCCTGGATAGTCACATCCAGCGCAGTGGTGGGCTCATCTGCAATGAGAAGCTGGGGATTGCAGGACAGTCCCATGGCAATGCACACCCTCTGCTTCATACCTCCGGAAAACTCATGAGGATAGTTTGTAAGGCGCTCCCTGGGAATCCCCACGATTTCCAGCATATCGCCGGCCCTTTTCCAGGCCTCCTTCTGGTCTACATCCTGATGCTGCTTGATGACATCGCTAATCTGGTGCCCTACCGTGTAAACCGGATTTAGGGATGTCATGGGGTTCTGGAATATCATTCCTATTTTCTTTCCCCGGTACTGGCACATGGCCGACTCATTCAGCTTCAGCAAATCCGTGCCCTCAAACAGGATGGAGCCAGATGTGATGACCCCGGGCGGATTTGGCACCAATCCCATGACAGACAGGGCCGTGGTGGTCTTACCTGCCCCTGTCTCCCCCACAAGTCCCACGGTCTTTCCCCTGGGCACATCAAATGACATGTGGTTGATTGCCTTCACCACTCCGTCATATGTGCGGAATTCAATGCTTAAATCTTTTATTTCAAGCAGGTTCTCGCTCATATCCTTTTCCCCTTTCAGCGGCTGTACTGCCAATCACGGACAGCCGCACAAATCTTTCAGGCTCATGCCTGCCTCTTTTTTGCCAGATAATACGGCAATGCTGCCGATGTACGGATTCCCTTGAAAAATCCGCTCAAAACCATACTTTCATTGGGTGCATGGTTCTTTTGGTCTGCCGCGGCATAGGGAATCACAATACTGGGAACTCCCAGATGGCCGGTGAACACAAAATCCGGAGCCACTCCCCCAATTCCGGGGAAAATAATGGGTTCTTCCTCAAACCCGTCCCGCAGGGCCTGGGCTGCCACTTCCACATACGGATGGTCCACCGGCGTCCTTGACGGGGTAACCATCCCATAATGCTTAAGCTCTGCATCCTTAAACCCATGGTTATCCAGATGACGGCGCAGTGTCCTATATATCTTTTCCGGAGTCTGTCCCGGAACCAGGCGCATGTCAATCTTTACAACCGCTTCCCTTGGCAGCACGGTCTTGGACCCATTTCCGGTAAAACCAGATGATAATCCTGCAATATTGCAGGTAGGTTCAAATATAAGATTATAATAGAAATTATCTGACTTCCTTCCCTTTATAAAATGGTCCACTCCATATTGTTTCTTTAAGACCTCTTCATCTGACGGAATCTTAGATACTGCATCTATTTCCAGCTGGCTCAGCGGCCTTACATCATCATAAAACCCATCAATGGTGATATTGCCCTCTGCATCCCGCATTGTATTCAGAAGCTTTACCATCCTCCATGCAGGATTCTGTATACAGGTCGCCATCATGGAATGCAGGTCTGTCTCGGCTTCCCTCAATGTAATCTCCGCATAGCAAAGACCCTTTACACCTAAGTTAATCTGCGGCCTGCCGCTTTCATGATAGTGGCTGTCCGAATAGAAACATACATCACATTTCAACAGTTCTTTATGGCTTTCCACAAAGGTCAGCAAATCAGGGCTTCCGATTTCTTCCTCACCCTCAAAAAGGTACTTTACATTGACAGGAAGCTTTCCCTTCACCTCTGCCCATGCCTGGGCAGCTTTAATATGGGTGAAAAGCTGTGACTTATCGTCTGATACACCTCTGCAGAATATCTTCCCATCCCGTATATCCGGTTCAAACGGGTCGCTCTTCCACTCCTCCAGAGGTTCCGGCGGCTGCACATCATAGTGGCCATATACCAGCATGGTGGGAAGGGATGCATCTTCCATGCGCTCTCCATATACAATGGGATGCCTGTCCGTGGGAAAAATGGAAGCCCTGATACCGCTTTTCTCCATGATTCCGGCAAGAAGCTCTGCGCATTCCTCCACTCCCTCATCCCTGGTGCTTATGCTCTTACACCGCAAAAATGTAAATAATTCCTCTAAATACGCTTCCTTATGCTGTTCTATGTAATCGAAAATCTCTTTCATTCCAATGCCTCACATTCATTGTCTGTTTTATCAGTCACTCTTAAGCTTAGGGTCTAAAATATCCCTTAAGCCGTCGCCAAACAGGTTCAGTCCCAATACCAGGAAAAGGATTGCCAGACCAATGATACTGGTCACATGGGGGGCCACCAACAGATACTGGCGTCCGCTGGACAGCATTGCTCCCCACTCCGGTGTGGGCGGCTGGGCGCCGATTCCTAAAAATCCCATTCCGGATGTAGTTAATACCGCATTTCCGAAATTCAAAGTAGCCAGAACAATTAACGGCGACATAATGTTGGGCAGGATATGTGATACGATAATCCGGAAATTGTTGGCGCCCAGGGCTTTGGCTGCCTCGATATATTCCCCATTCTTAATCGCCAGTGTCTCGCTTCGGGCCATGCGCGCAAAATTCGGCACTGTATAGATTGATACAGCCATGACCGCATTGGTAAGATTGGCCCCCAGCACTGCCACGAACAAAATACACAGGAGCAGCTGCGGAAATGCCATCAGCACATCCATGATACGCATCAGCATGAAATCCATCTTTCCTCCATAGTAGCCTGACACGATACCCAGGGGCACCCCAATAAAAAATGCAGCCAGAACCACCGTAACGCCGATGCCAATTGAAATTCTGGCCCCATAAACAAGACGGCTCAGGATATCACGTCCCAGCTCATCCGTTCCAAGCAGATGCCCTTCTATGGTCCCCGGGGCTTTCAGCATGATGCTGAAGTTAGCCTCCTCCGGGTCATAAGGAGCAATCCAAGGCGCGGCAATTGCTATAGCCACATACAGCAGTACAATCACCAGGCCTAAAACAGCGATTTTTCTCTTTTTAAAATTATGCCAGAAGCGCTTAATCTGATACGATTTGGAAATCTTGATATCCGCCTGCAAAGCGCCTTCAGCTGCTGGATTCTCTGTCTTCTCCGGCATTCGTCTCCCTCCCATCAGGACAATTTGATTCTTGGATTGATGACTGCATACAGAAGGTCTACAATCAAATTAACAATCACAAACGATGCGGCAATAACCAGGATGGCTGACTGCACCACCTGAAAGTCCCTTGCCTTGATTGACGTCACGATTAAATCTCCCAGGCCCGGCCATCCGAATACCTTCTCTGTAATGACGGCTCCGCCAATCAAAAGGCCAAACTGAAGTCCGGCAACCGTCACAATGGCATTCATGGCATTCTTTAACGCACATCCGAATATGACCTTTCTTTTGCTGAATCCCTGGGCCCTGGCGGTCTGGATGTAATCCTGACCCAATATTTCCAGGGTACTGGAGCGGGTCATACGGGCAATGGTCGCCAGACTTCTGGACGAAAGAGTCACCGTAGGCAAAATCAGGCTCAGCGCAGTGGACTGGGGTGTAATAGGAAGCCATTGAAGCTTGACACAGACAACCAGCATCAGCATCAGACCCAGATAAAATGCCGGTGTGGAAAGGCCTATCAGGGCCAGGAACATACATAGATTATCCCATATGGAAAACCGTTTCACGGCTGACAGCAGGCCAATCCCTACACCGCCTATGATTGCCACAATTGTGGATGTGGCTGCCAATAAAAGAGTATTTGGATAACGTACTGCCAGCTCTTCTGCCACAGGCCGGCCGGTTCTTGTAGATGTGCCAAAATTCCCCTGGAGAATACCTCCAACATATTTAAAATACTGTACGTACAGAGGCTTATCATATCCATACGCCACCCGAATCCGCTCCACGTCCTCCGTTGTAGCCTGCTCACCTGCTATTAGCCGGGCCGGGTCGCCGGGCATCATATGTACCATCAGAAATACTAAAAGGGAGACTACAATAAGCACTGGAATCAAAGACAACATTCGTTTAAAAATATATTTTGCCATTGACCGCCCTGTTCCTTTCTTAACTTCCCTCCCCGGGATACATCCGGGGGAGGGAACCATTTTTTTATATTGCATTTACAGATTACATTGTTCTATATCCTGTTTTTATCACATTACTTTCTGTTCAGATATGCCAGTTCAATTGTCTCATTCGGATAGATAACCAGTCCTGATACGTCTGCCCTTGTGCCGAATGTCTGGTTCTCATAATACAGGATGACGGACGCCCGGTCCTCATGGATGATGTCCTGCATCTTATACAGCAGTTCCTTGCGGGCGGACTCATCTGCCGTACGCTGCTGCTCCTCGCATACCTTGTCATATTCAGGGTTGGAGTAGAATGTATAGTTCTGAAGCTCCCCTGACCTGTAATTATACATAAGGTCCTGGGCCAAATCTCCGGTTGCGCATCCCTTTCCTAACAGGAAGATTTCCGTATCTCCGGCAGCTGCTGCTTCCGTATAAGCGCCCCAGTCCAGAACATTAACCTCTGCTGTAATGCCTACCTGTGACAGCATGGCCTGGATGGCTTCTGCAACCTGGCGGTCCATTGCATACCTGCCTTCAGGAGTATTAATCTTTGTGGTAAATCCGTCCGGATAACCGGCCTCTGCCAATAACTGTTTTGCCTTTTCAGGGTCGTATTTATAATCGTCTCCAATTCCCGGTTTTGCATTCTGGATTGAAGATGAGATAACTCCGGTAGACGGGAAGGTCACATATCCCCCTAAAATGCCATTGATGATGGCGTCGCGGTCAATTGCATAGTCAATTGCCTCGCGGACCTTCAGATTTGCAAGCTTCTCATCCTGGAAATTAAGTCCCAGATAAATGGTGCGGTAACCGGGAACCATCTCCACCTCAACATTGGGGTCGCTCTGAAGCTCATCCACTAAAACACTTGGAATGTTAGCTGCAACATCTGCATCACCTGTCTTAAGCATCATTGCCCTTGCAGAATCCTCGGCAATTATCTTTATATCAATGGTTTCTGCCGTTGCCGGGGTCCCCCAATAGGTTTCATTTTTCTCCAGGGACATGGAAGTGCCTGGAATCCACTCCTTCAGTTTAAGGGGACCGGTGCCCGCTGCATGGGTGCTGTAATCCTTCCCATACTCCTCCAGGGCCTTCGGACTCATCATGCCCGTACTGTATGTACTGACCATGGCCGGAATTACCGCGCAGGGCTGGTCCAGGATAAATTTAATTTCGTGGTCATTGACAATTTCAAAATCCGTAATCATATTCACCAGGGAAGACTTGGGTGAGCCTGTTGCAGGGTCCTTAAGACGCTCAATATTGTATTTCACTGCCTCGGCATTAAAGGGTTCGCCGTCATGGAACGTAACTCCCTCCCTTAACTTAAAGGTCCACTCGGTTGCATCCTCATTTGGGGACCATTCCGTTGCCAGTACCGGCTGGAAATTGCCTTCCAAATCCCGTTTCACCAGGTTCTCATGTATCTGCACAGATACACGGCCGGTATTTGCATCACTCATGAGATGGGTATCCATGGTAAGGGGCTCCGTACCTATCACATACGTAAAATGATTGCCTGCCGTGGACTGTCCTGCCGTGGACTGGCCTGCCGATGCGGAGGCAGTTGTATCGGCTGTGCCGGCTGCACCTGCTGCCTCCCCCGTACTTGTCTGGTTACTGGCTGTCCCGGAGCATGCGCTCAAAACAAACAGGGATGCCATAGCCATTGCTAAAACCTTTACTGTTCTTTTTTCATTGTCATTCCTCCTATGATTTTATACAGAGCCGGTTAGGGCCTTTCTTGGATACTTATATAACTAGCAAATCACATGCCAACATATATATAATTACACAATTCACTGCAAATAGCCATAAGCTGCCATTAAATTGTGACTGATTAAAGAAAATTATTTTTCAAATCCTTCTTGTGTTTTTCGCAACAGTGTTGTAGTATTGAAGCAACGTTGCGTGCGTTGCATCATCCAGGAGGTACTTTATGCTGATAAATATCATTTTTATTATCCCCTATCCGGAATTGGAGGAAAGGGTCAACAAAATTTTCCAGAATCACCCCCTCCGGGCAAGGCTGAGAAAAAGAATCGAGATGCGCACGGCCGATGAGCTTGAAACATTTTCATTTAACGCCCACAGCGATGTCATTATAGCCCGCGGCTACACGGCCTGCGGCCTGCGCAGGATGACCCCGGAACTCCCTATCATAGAACTTCCCATAACGGCCTATGATTTGATTCGGGCTCTCAATGAGTGTATCACTCTTTATTCACCCAAGAAAGTGGCATTTATTGGAAATTATACCGCCCTTGCGGAGGCGGATGAACTGGGCAGCTTTGTAAACTGTGATATTAAAAGCTACCATTCCGAATCCACGGATGACATTACCAAAGCAATTGACCAGGCTGTGGCTGACGGCTATACTGCCTTCATAGGCGGATATTCCGTCAATTTAATCTGTTCCCAGAGGGGACTTCCATCCGTCACCATACGCACGGGCAATGAGGCCGTTACCAGGGCCCTGGACGAGGCTGTGCGTACCGTGGATGTGGTCCGTATGGAACGGGAACGCTCGGCCATGTTCACCACCATTACCCAGACAGCCATGGATGGGGTATTATATGTGGATACACAGCAGACCATAAAAATATGCAACCCCGCTGCCCTGAAGATGTACACAGGGCCAAAGAAGAAGCTCCAGGGTCTTTCCCTGCAGTCCGCCTTCCCCTTCCTCTCAGAGCCGGTTTCTGCTGTGATAAATTCGGGAACAGAGCTTCCCAACCAGCTCATACGGTGGAAAAACTACACAATCAACGCCACCATCCATCCTGTCATTATCAACAGCCGCTTAACCGGTATCGTGGTAACCTTCCAGGATGTAACACAGATTCAGCAGGTGGAAATCCAGATACGTAAGAAGATGACTGATAAAGGGCTTAACGCCCATTACCACTTTGATGATATTATCCATGAAAGCCCGGAAATAGATTATGTAATCGAAAAAGCGAAAAAGTTCGCTTCTGTCTCCTCAAATATCCTTATAGAGGGGGAAACCGGCACCGGAAAGGAATTGTTTGCGCAAAGCATACATAATGCCAGCACCCGCTGCAACGGTCCATTTGTGGCAGTCAACTGCGCCGCACTGCCGGAAAACCTGCTGGAAAGCGAACTGTTCGGATATGTGGAGGGTGCATTTACCGGTACAGCCAAGGGCGGTAAAACCGGCCTCTTTGAGCTGGCCCACAAGGGAACCCTGTTCCTGGATGAAATTTCCGAAATCCCCCTCAGCATCCAGGGCAAACTGCTCCGCGTCCTCCAGGAGCATGAGGTCCGGAGGGTGGGCGGGGACCGGGTGATTTCCGTGGATGTACGTATCATTGCCGCCACCAATCACAGCCTGAGCCACATAACAGAGCAGGGGCGGTTCCGCCAGGACCTTTTATACCGCCTGAATGTATTGAAGCTGTTCCTGCCTCCTTTGCGCAGGCGCTGCGGCGATACCAAGATACTTTTCCTCCATTATTTAAATCTGTATTACCGGCAATTGGGCAGAATCATCCCCCATGTGGCCACAGCAGCCATACAGATGCTGTCTGATTACCATTTCCCCGGAAATATCCGCGAATTGAGAAATGTCACGGAACGGCTGGTTGTTATATGTATGGATAAAGAAGAAATAACGTCAGATGATATGCGGGAGGCGCTGCATCCCGAAGAGCTGCCGGCAAAATTCCAGTCCGCGGACACGCCCATTCCGCCTTTTTACCAGGATGGGGAGCGTGAATTCCTGATTCGGATGTTAGAAGAATCAAATTATAATCAGACCCTGACTGCTGAGAAGCTCGGCATTAACCGGACAACCCTGTGGAGACGCATGAAAAAGCACGGTATACGGCGGCCTTAAGACATCTGTAAATACAGTGTGTATCAACTTTATACCACAAGCGGAGGGATATCATGAAAAACCTATTTACAATCGGAGAAATGGCCGAACTCTTCGGCATCAACATACGTACCCTGCGCTATTATGACGGAATCGGCATCCTGCGCCCGGAGACAACAGACCCGGAAACCGGATACCGGTATTACTCCACCCGACAGTTTGAACGGCTGAATACCATCAAATATCTCCGGGCCCTGGGCGTATCTCTCAAGAAAATTTCATTGTTTTTTGAAAACAGGGATGTGGATATTATGCTGGGACTGCTCAAAGAACAGAGGGAAGAAACACAGGCAAAAATCAGTGAACTGATACAGATTGAACAGAAGCTGGAATACCGCCTGAAGGCCCTGGAGGATGCCATGGACACACAATGCGGCCAAATCAGAATCCTTCATTTGGAACAGAGGCCCATTGCATATCTGCGCAAGGATATTAAACTGGGAGAGGACCTGGAATTCCCCCTCCGTGAGCTGGAAAGGGCCAATACGCTGGAACCTGCAATGTTCCTGGGCAAGGTAGGCGTGTCCCTGTCATCCGTTAATCTGAAGGCCCGGAGATTTGAATCATTTTCAGGTATTTTTGTACTTCTCGAGAAGGAGGACCACTATCAGGGAGAGGAACAGCATCTGCAGGCCGGGGACTATATAAGCGTCCGCTTTTCAGGCACCCATCAGGAGGCGTCCCAGCACTATATACTGCTTTTGGAATACATGGACCGGATGGGCTATTCCTGCTGCGGGGATTCCGTGGAAATCACCTTGATTGACGCGGGCTTCACCAATGATGTGTCCCGGTATGTGACGGAAATACAGATTCCTTTTTCAAGAAAATCAGAAAATTAGACATTTCTTATTGACCCTCTAGTTACTGGAGGGTTTATTTTTATACATAACAAATGTTAGATTGAGGAGAGGTTCAACATGAAAAACAGTAATCTGCTGACAGAAGGAAATGTATTTCACGTGCTGCTGGCGTTCTCTGTCCCATTTCTGGTTGCCAATGTGATACAGGCCCTTTACGGCGCTGTGGACCTGATGGTCATCGGATGGTACTGCCCGCCGGAGAGCGTGGCCGCTGTTTCCACCGGAACCCAGGTCACCCAGATTATCACCAGCATGGTATCCGGCCTGACCCTGGGCGGCACCATACTGGTGGGAAAATACACCGGCATGAAGGATGATGAAAGGACCTGCCGCACCATCGGGACCACTCTGTCCGTATTTGCGGTTGTGGCATTGGCACTGACCTTTGGAATGCTGATTTTCAGGGACACCATACTTGCAGCCTTAAAGACGCCGGCCGCCTCCATGGATGAAGCCAGGCAGTATGTGACCATCTGCTTCTGCGGTATATTTTTCATCTGCGGCTACAATGCCATCAGCGCCATATTAAGAGGGTACGGAGACTCTCGCAGGCCCATGTATTTTGTGGCGCTGTCCTGTGTGCTCAACATTGCAGGCGATATTATTTTTGTCAAGTATCTGGGATTGGGCGTGGCCGGCACGGCCCTGGCAACCGTCCTCTCCCAATCCATCAGCATGATATGCTCCATTGTCTACCTTAACAGGAAGAAGTTCATATTTACCTTTACCCTTAAAAACCTGCGCATTGACAGGGACAGGCTGAAGGAGCTGGCCATGGTGGGCATCCCCATCTCTTCCCAGGAGTGCATGGTCCGGCTGTCCTTTCTGTATCTGACTTCGGTCACCAACCGTCTGGGGGTAAATGCAGCTGCAGCAGTTGGCATTGCCAGCAAATACGATGTGTTTGCCATGCTTCCCGCCACCTCCATCGCCAGCGCCCTGGCTGCCATCACAGCCCAGAACTACGGCGCCGGAAAACCGGGGCGGGCAAGGAAATCCCTGGCCGCCGGCATTGGATTCGCGGTGCTGGCCTCCTCTGTCTTCTTCCTGTGGGCCCAGCTGTCCCCCCGGACCATGATTGGACTTTTTAACACCAATCCCCACATCATAGAGGCCGGAATCCCCTTCTTTCATTCCTGCAGCATTGATTACCTGGCTGTTTCCTTTGTATTCTGTCTCAACGGCTTTATGAACGGCCGTTCCAAAACAGTTTTTACCATGGTCAGCTGCTGTTTCGGCGCCCTGGCCCTCAGAATGCCTCTCATATGGCTGGCCTACACCTACTGCCCTGATAACCTGTTTGTCATAGGATTGATTGCGCCCGCTGTGTCCGGCTTTATGGCAGTGTATACCATGTTCTTTGTGATACGGCAATTAAAACAGGATGCCCGGGCAATCGAAAAGCCGTCCTGCTGACTCACCCCATCAGCAGGACGGCCTTTTCTCTATGCCGTATCTCTGTTAAGCTTTTATCTCACTTAGATTCATATGGCATGACCGGCCAGTCATCCCGAAACCGCACCGTCATTACAGCCGCTTTAGCAGTTCCTCTCTCTGAGCCTCATATCCAGGCTTACCCAGCAATGCAAACATGTTCTTCTTGTAGCTCTCCACACCCGGCTGGTTAAACGGATTCACGCCCAGGATATATCCGCTGACACCGCAGGCAAACTCGAAGAAGTAGAACAGCTCTCCCAGATAGAACTCGTTCTGCTCCGGAATCTTAACCATCAGGTTGGGTACATTGCCGTCGGTGTGAGCCAGGATAGTTCCGTTCATGGCGCTCTTATTTACAAAATCCACACTCTTCCCTGCCAGGTAATTCATGCCGTCGGTATCCACGTCTTCTTTATTCAGAAGAATCTCGGCAGGAGATTCTTCAACATTGAGAACTGTCTCAAACATGATACGTGCTCCGTCCTGTATGAACTGTCCCATGGAGTGAAGGTCTGTGGTCAAATCCACTGCCGCCGGGAAAATGCCCCTCTGGTCCTTGCCCTCGCTCTCGCCATAGAGCTGTTTCCACCACTCGGACACATAGTGAAGGCTTGGCTCATAGTTGGCCACAATTTCAACTGCCTTTCCCTTGCGGTGGAGAATGTTACGCACAGCTGCATACTGAAGGGCTGCGTTGGATTCATATGGTGTCTCCAGGGCTTTCTGCCTGCCTGAAGCAGCACCCTCCATTAACTTATCAATATCCGCTCCACTCACTGCAATCGGAAGAAGGCCTACAGCCGTCAATACGGAGAAACGTCCGCCCACATCATCCGGCACAACGAATTCTTCATAGCCTTCTTCGTCTGCCAGGTTCTTTAGGGCGCCTTTAGCCTTGTCAGTGGTTGCGTAGATGCGCTTGTTGGCTTCTTCTCTGCCATATTTTTCAATGAGCATTTCCTTAAATACACGGAATGCAATTGCAGGTTCTGTGGTAGTGCCTGACTTGGAAATGATGTTGACGGAGAAATCCTTGCCGTCCAGTACCTGCTTTAAGTCACGGATATATTTACTGCTGATGCTGTTGCCTACAAAATAAATCTCAGGTGTCTTGCGAACGCTCTTGGGTAACACATTATAAAAGCTGTGTGACAGAAATTCAATGGCTGCCCTTGCCCCCAGATAGGAGCCGCCGATGCCTACCACCAGCAGGACATCAGAATCATTCTGAATCTTTTCCGCCGCCTTCTTAATCCTTGCAAATTCGGCCTTATCATAATCTACCGGCAAATCGATCCATCCCAGAAAATCATTACCGGCGCCAGTCTTGCTCAGCAAGGTCTCCTTTGCACTCATGACTGTGGTCTTAAAGTTGGCCATCTCTTCCGCAGAAACGAATCCTGCTGCCTTGGAATAATCAAACATAACTTCCTTTCCCATAACTCGCGCTCTCCTTTTCTTATGTCCATGGACCATCTGCCCATGATTCTATCAGTGCTGCGGTAAAGCCGCTTATCTCTTAAATTATAACATAATTTCCCTTATAATACCATTTCTTTCTGACCCTGGAAGCAAATTCCTGGGCGTCAGCCTATTTAGGAAATGAATTCTTTCAGCAATTCCCCCAACATTCTTTTTTGTTCCGGATTTAAATCCTGAAGCCAATTATCCTTTGACTTCTCTTCCTGTTTTTCCCTGCTGGCAGCAGTCTGCTCCAGCCCCCTTCTATTATTACTATTTGAACGGCGGTCTCTTCCTATGGAGCGCAGATTAGCCGGTTCCCTGCGGTCCTCCTCAGCTGTAACGGCCGGCACATGCTCTGCTGCGCCTTCCCGGTTCATTCGCGGCCACATCACATTTTCCAGATAGTCCTGGAGGCAGGTCAGAAGCTGCTGTCTCCTGGATTCCAGGTTTACTCCGTAATCCACCAGCATGGTGAACATGCCGGCCAGGATGCCTGTGGTGCCGTACAATACAATATAATAATTATCACTTCTAAACCAATAAGAGAGAAATGCTGCTCCGCCGCCTGCCAGGAAGCAGAGAAGTGTCAGCTGCCCCGACAGGTTGTCCAGTCCCTTGACGGACATCCCAAAGGTCCGCAGGCTGTACATCTGGCGTTCCAGATATACACGTGTGTTGTTCATTCCCTGATTCATACGATATGTATCCTCTGCATTCTGTTTCAAACCGCGCAGATATTTGTTCTTAGTCAATGCCATGTTGGTGCTTTCTTTAATTAATCGTTTGTAGAAGCTTCCTGCCATCAACCTGGTAAATACCCCTGCCAGGCAGATTGCTGCCAGCACGTATAGTGCCTTTCCTGTTTGTAAAAAGCTCATCATAGTAAAAGCTCCCCTTTCTTCCCGGATTCCATCCCGTTTCTATATAATATTATTGTTTTGGCCCTGGCTGCTGGCTGCAGCCGCTGCCTGGTTTGGGAAGCGCCCCTGCAGTCAGGCGTTTCCCGGTAAAGTCTATTATAGCAACGGATTTTGATTTGGGAAGTTGAGAGTCCCTAGAATCGTTCGCCAAATTCTCCTAAAAAACGATTCTGAGTGGTGAGATTTTTCTTTAGACAGTTAAGGTATACGCCAGGATTTTCCTTCTGCATCCGTATGCTTTTCCCGGCCGGATTCCCATTCTCCATGCTTTTCCCGGCCGGATTCCTGGTCCCCATGCTCTTTCTGATTGGATTCCTGGTCCAGCCGTTTTTTCATAATCCAGTAAACAGCCATTCCTGCCGGTAGAAACAGGCGGAACTCCCTGCTGCCGTTTTCATATGTGACATAGCGGCTGAGCCTCACCGTAGCTGCCGCCCAGTTGACCTTAAACTCCCGCCTGGCGGGCGTACGTATGATAGAAAACCCCATGGAGAGATAGGCTATGAGTATCAATATAATCCATCCCCACCTGTACCGCGGATTCTGCCTGTAACATATGACGGCTGTCATAATCGTAGCGGAAATCATGGCCAGGGACAGAAGGAACAATCCCCACTGAAATACATTCCAATGACCGATGGTGCGCAGGGTGCCCTGGGGCGCCAAGGATGCGCTGTCCCTGACGGTAAAGCTGATGATTCCCCGGCTCCCGTCCGATGTCTCCATTCTCTTAAGGCCGGCTGTAAACAGCTGGCCGTCCTCTGCCTTCACCCTGTAGGTACATTCCACAGTTTTGGTCTTTACACCCTTTACAGTACTGGTCCGGACATTTAATCCCCTCTTTTTAAAAGAGGCCATCTGTCTTGCGCCCCATATATCCATATTTTCCTGTATTTCTTTTTCCATATATTCTTCGGGCACTGCTCCCGGCAAATACAGGGAGCGCATGGCCTCCCGGTCCCCCTGGGATGCCGCTGACACCATCTGTTCCAGGTAATGGTCCGCCGCTGTCTCCTTGTCAAAGAAATGCGTCACCCCTTTATATAGGAAAAAGGCCGCAATGCAGAGAAACGCTGCCATGACAGCAACTGCTGTTCCTCCAAATATCATCCATTTCCTTTTCTTGCCCATACCAACCTCCCTCTCTTATAAAACAGACCTCTGAATTTCGTCATATCCAGAGGTCTAATTATTAGCGAATCTTTATATGTGTGTCTGCTATATATCAATCTGATTTTCAATCAATCCTTATTTAAGAAAAGGAACGTACAAGCTCAGTAAGCAGATTTACGCTGTGGACAATGGCCTTAGCTTCAAAAGCAGGATAATCCACTGTGGCGCTGTCATCCGCCTTGTCAGAGATGGCCCTCACAATAAGGAACGGGATAGAGTTAAGATAGCAGGCCTGGGCAATGGCAGCCCCCTCCATTTCCGTACAATATCCTCCAAACGTATCTACCAGCCACTTTTTCTTGTTTTTATCAGAGACAAACTGGTCTCCGGTCACTACGCGCCCCACGAAGGTGCGGATGTCCGGATTTACCCTGGCGCAGCAGCCCTCTGCCAGATGTATAAGACCCTCGTCTGCCTTAAAGGCCAGTGTCTCTACCCTGGGTATCTGTCCCGGCTCATAGCCAAATCCGGTAGCATCCATGTCATGCTGAAGCGCATCGCTGGAAAGTACTATGTCCCCAATATCAATCTCAGCCTTCAGGGAACCTGCAATTCCCGTATTCACCACACCCGTTACGCCGTATATATCAGCCAGAATCTGAGTACACATAGCTGCATTAACCTTGCCGATGCCGGAGCGGACCACCACTACCTCCTTCCCCTCCAGTTTTCCTTTATAAAAGTCCATGGCAGCCCTTGTCTCCACCTGCACATCTGTCAACTGCGCCTTAATCATAGCCACTTCCTCGTCCATGGCTCCAATAATTCCTAGCATAATTACCTCCTTCTGTCTTGTACTATTCTTCTATTATATAGGAAGCCCGCAGATTTTCAAGTTCAAAGCTTGTTCTCACTTGACATTATCTTTTGCATAAGGCATAATCGGATATACATGAATTTATTACAGGAGGCACTACACATGAGATATAAAACACAAGGGGTCTGTTCCAGGGAGATATCCTTTGAAGTGAAAGATAATAAACTGACCAATGTCCAATTCATAGGCGGCTGCTCCGGCAATACACAGGGCCTGTCCCGCCTCATCGAGGGCATGGACGTGGATGAGGCCATCCGCAGGCTGGACGGAATCCAGTGCGGGCCAAGACCTACGTCTTGCCCGGACCAGTTGGCTAGGGCGTTGAAGCAGTTTAAAGGGCGGTAAAAGTGTTAAAGGAAAGGAGAATAAATATAGTTCTCCTTTCCTTTTTAGTATATTACTTATCACAATTCGTATCTTACTAATCAATGAAAATTCCTGCTGTAACTGGGCTAAAACCTTCAAATTTATCATTATAAACAGCTGAGAATACCCCTCTTAATCGATAATAATAACCCTTTTCCTGACCTTTAAATGTAATGTTTACTGTAGGGGTATCCAATCCTTCAGGATAATCTTTTGCATAATATTCAGCGTCATAATATGTTACCTGTCTCCAGCGTTCGGATGTTTCATCCCATCTATCCAAATAAACTGTAATGTATGCCTCATCTACTGGTATGGCTAAAAATCCAATAGCTACTGCACCAATATCCCCATTACCTTCATCAGAAATTGCTAAATCAGCTCTCATAAAAAAATCGCCCCTTGCTTTAGCAAATTCAGAAACCTTACTTTGTCGTATAGACTTTGGTAATAATTCAGAAACCTCATTAACCGAGGTATAGTCATTTGGGTTATATGGTTTAGCATAAACAGTTAATGTCGTCATAGACAAAATAAGAATACTGCTCAAAATTGTAACTATATACTTTTTCATTTGTACATCTCCTTTTTAAAATGTTAATCTCTCCACAATTTGTAGAAACGCTGATTCATCGATAACACCTGAAATAGAGTAATATGAACCATCTAATATTACTGATGTATCATATCTTAATTTTTCGTTAGATAACATTTCTCTATGGATATCTAAATTTTCTCCAATCCATTTATTATAAATATTTAATTTATATTGGGAATCACCTTTATAGTTATATGAAACTTTCTTATCGTACTTTGACTGTATTAGAAAAACATTTTCTTGCTTATAATTAAATTTCATATATGCTATTCCATTTTCTATATATAAACCTAAAAAATCCATATCCGGTGGTATATAACCCAATTTAAGTGGTTTGATATTCAGCTCCTCCCCAATAACCTCATAAGCCTCATCCTCCCCATTGACCTCAGCCTTAAATGAATCATTTACAAAAATACCCTGTCCATCCCCCAACTCCTTCTCCCGATAAAAATACGACTTCGTCCCCATAGCCACCATACATCCACTCCCTGCCACAAGACAGGCAATTAAACCAACCGCAGCCAACCGCTTCCAGCCAAACCTCGGTCTGATAACCTTAGGGTGCTCTGGTTGGTTGGATTCCGGTACATTCTTTGACTCAGCCCTTTCTTCCTGTATCCTTGTCCAGATTTTCTCAAATTCGTCTGGTGATGGGGACGGAATGGGAAGGGGGACGGCCATATGCTTGACTGCTTCAAATTCTTTTAACAGTTCTTCATCTGATATATCATCCGTTCCCCAAATCGGGCAGTCCATAGAATTGTCCTGTTCTGAAGCTCTTTTATAATCTCCCACGTGACACCTCTGTTTACCAAATCTCCTAAAGTTCCCTTTGCCTTTAGGGTTGACTTTTTGCGTTTAATGCTTACTATAATAGTAGACGTTTATGAATGCCGGATTCCCCAGCATATCGTATTCTTTAGGAGGTTTTTATGAAAAAAATCATTTTAACCGGCGGCGGTACTGCCGGACACGTTACCCCCAATCTGGCCCTGCTCCCTTCACTGAAGGAGGCTGGTTACGAAATCCGCTATATCGGTTCATACCAGGGTATGGAACGCAAGCTGATTGAAAATGCAGGCATTCCCTATGATGGCATATCCTCTGGCAAGCTGCGCAGATACTTTGATATCAAGAATTTTTCCGACCCATTCCGCGTTGTCAAGGGTTACACGGAGGCCAGACGGCTCTTAAAACGCCATAAACCGGATGTAGTTTTTTCCAAGGGCGGCTTTGTTGCAGTTCCCGTGGTTCTTGCTGCCAAGCATTACAAAATTCCTGTCATCATACATGAATCCGATATGACGCCAGGCCTGGCCAACAAAATATGCATTCCCTCCGCCTGCAAAGTCTGCTGTAATTTCCCGGAAACCCTTAAGTACCTTCCATCTGACAAAGCTGTGCTTACAGGCTCTCCTATCCGTGAGGAACTGCTCCAGGGCGACCGGCTGTCCGGGCTCACTTATGCCCATCTGTCCGCCCACAAGCCAGTACTTCTTGTCATAGGCGGAAGTCTGGGCTCTGTAGCCGTTAACACAGCAGTCCGCAACATCCTTCCCCGTCTTCTGCCCAGCTATCAGGTAATACATATCTGCGGCAAAGGCAATCTGGATGAGAACCGGATTGGAACAGACGGATATGTACAGTATGAATACGTTGACGCTCCCCTAAAGCATCTGTTTGCGGCAGCCGACCTTGTCATATCAAGGGCTGGAGCCAATTCCATCTGCGAACTTCTGGCACTGCGCAAACCGAACCTGCTCATCCCCCTGTCAGCAGCGGCAAGCCGCGGAGACCAGATTCTCAATGCCAATTCCTTTGCAAAACAAGGATTCAGCAAGGTTCTGGAAGAGGAAGCATTGTCTGATGACTCTTTGTTTAATGCGATTAACGATTTATATTTAAACCGCAATACCTATATTCAGGCCATGGAACAAAGCAGTCTGAACAATGCTGTTAAAACAGTTGTATCTCTCATTGAATCATGTGTGAAATAACCTTAGGGCCAATTATCTCTTTTTAGCAGTTCTTCTAGGTACTTCCTGATACGGCTGACTCTGGAATAGCATGCCTTTTCTGTAATATCCAACATAGCGCATACTTCCCTTGTCGGCCGTCCCTCTATCAATCTGAGCGTCGCGACCTGACGCCAGTTTTCAGGCATCCTCTCGATTTCCTTAATAATCGCCTCGCATCTCTCTTTGCTGACTACATAATCCGGCAGATTGGCAGCCTTATCGTGAGCCGGATACTCTTCACTGTTATATGCCTCTTCGTCCAATTCCCCATAGCTCCTGTACTTCATCTTGCGGTGGAAATCCATACACCGGCTTTTTAGAATACGTATCAGCAGCGCCCTTTTACTTTCCTCGGCCATATCCAGGGAATATTTATAGCGGGCATATGAGACAAATGTATCCTGTACCACATCCTCAATATAATCCACAGGAATATCGTTCACATAAGCTATCCTTCTCAGGTATACCTCATATTCCAGATACATTTCCTCAAACAGTTTCTTATCTTCTGAATCCATCTTCTCAATCTTCATTGCAATTACAGACAGCCTTTGATTTTATCCGCAACCTCTGCCAATTCTTCCGGCGAAGCCTTTCCCGGAGCCCAACTGACCATGGCCGGACCTCCTTCATATCTTGGAATCACATGCATGTGGAAATGGAACACAGTCTGCCCGGCTGCTTCTCCATTATTCTGAACCAGATTGAATCCCGCACATCCAAGAGATTTCTTCATCGCAGAGCCAATCTTGGCACCCAGAGGAAGTACCTTGGCGGCTGTATCCCCATCCAGTGCGCATACATCTGCAAAATGCTGTTTTGGAAGAATAAGGGCATGTCCTCTGGACGCCGGTCCCAAATCCAGAATCACGCGAAACTCTTCATCCTCATACAGAGTGGTTGACGGAATCACCCCGCCCGCTATTTTACAAAAAATACAATTGTCATCTGTCATTCTGAAAATCCTCCTTCCGCTGCGGTTAACACAGCCTGCATTCTATCCAGCCATACCGGAAATACCGGCAGCACGTTTTCTCCGATAAAGCAGGATACCTAAAATGAAGCCGGAAATCAGGCCTCCTATGTGGGCCACATTGTCCACCCCTGCTGAAGTGAACCCATGATAAAGCGTCAGCAGAACCATGAAACCCAGCTGCCTGTTGGTTAGTCCGTCCAACTGACCATGATGAATGGCAATCACATAGACCAGACCGCCTACCACACCGAAGATTGCGCCTGAAGCTCCCGCAGACACACTGGCCGCCCCTGTCCGTACCTGGACAGCCAGGGAGATGCCGTTGGCAGCAACACCGCTGGCAAGATAAAATATCAAATATTTGATATGACCAAGCGCCTTTTCCATCTTCTCGCCCAGCACCAGCAGAACCAGCATATTATTTGCCAGATGGCTGACTCCAAAGTGCAGGAACATGGCAGTAAACAGCCTGTAGTACTCTCCACCAAGGATAACAAAGGGTGCAAATACAGCCCCATGCCTTACCATGAATACCCCATCCTCAGTGGAGCCGATGGCTTCCAGATACAGGAATACCAATGCGTTGACTGCTACCAACGCAATATTAACATATGGCCTGTTCCTGTTTATGCCTGTAACCATCCTTATTCCTCACATCCTCAATGATATATAATCTTAACATACTTTAAAGGACTTGTTAAGTGGCTTTGACGCAATAAAGTTATTTTTTATGCCCCTCCTCTTGCTATTTAGTATTTCTGTGACCATGCTCCTGCAATTGGATTTTTTAAGTGGAAGGAGAATGCCGGGCCGCTCCGTTCTGTCAGTGAAACATATATCCATGGTCGGCCATAAATATCTGGTCCCCCGGCTCCAGCTGTGTTGTCTCATTTGCCTCCAGCAGACGGCCTCTGACCCTGGTACCATTGGTGGAATTAAGGTCTGTTACACTATAATGCCCATTCTCTTCATCTAATCTTATATGAAAACGGCTCACTGTATCCTTCATGAGTACGTAATCGGCCAAATCCTTATGCTTGCCAATTACAAAGGGGTAATAGGATATGGTAATATCCTCATCCGAACCATTCAGGGCAGATAAACGCCGGACGTCCTCCCCTTCTGCCGGCCGTTCTGATAAAAGGGCGGTCTGAAAGCATTCACCGGTATTTCTTTCCGTTTTATTTTGTAAATTTTTATTTTCATCCTGATTCTCATCCTCATTCCGGTATATCTGAAACGGCTGATTACCGAACTCCCCGTCTTCCTCCTCTTCATCCTCATACAAAATTCTCCACGGGTCCTGTTCTTCTCCTGATTCTGTCTCTTTTCCCTTTACAGCCCTTGAGGCAATCAACAGCCTGCATATATTAAATGCCGGCAACGCAAGCAATAGGCCTCCGTCCATTGCCGCAAACAGAAACCAATTATCAAAGACCGCTGTCCTCCCTTTGAACAGCCACAGCGCCAATGGAGGGAATATCACGGCTGCCAGCCATAGGATTATCTGGCGCATGAAACGTTTTCCGCCTGCACTCTTATCCAGTTCACTATTCAGCGTTCCATGCTGCTCCATGGTGCCTCTTTCTTTCCGCCCTCTGCCAGTCTCCTTCCCCTGGGTCTCCTTCCGTCCTCTGCCAGCCTCCTTCCCCCGCGTCTCCTTCCGTCCTCTGCCTGCTTCCTCCCCCTGTGTTTTCTTCCGCCCTCCGCCAGCCTCCTCCCCCTGCGGTTCCTTCTGTCCTCTGCCTGTCCCCTTTTCCTCCTTCTCTACCTTCTCCCAACACACCTGCTCCCGGAATTCTCCCATCCCCGCAGAATCCTCCGGAGTCTCCTTAAATAGCGCCCTGTCTTTCCCCTTTCTCCGCTCTGCTGCAATCAGGCCCAGCAAATCCTCCATTCCGCAGTTTTCTTTAAGGCTTTCCTGATATAGTCCATAAGCCAGGACTACGCTCTCCCGGTCTTTGTGGTTTATCCTTTTCAGAATATATTGCAGGAGCCGGCTCAGCTTGTCCTGAAAATCCCCCTGAACACCGGGCACCAGACACAAACCGGTCTGGAACAGCTCCGGTTCCACATAAATATATTCCGGCTCCATCAGGACCCCGCCAGCATCCAAAAGGTACTCTTCCATACCGTTTAATGCCCCATGAATCTGAATCAACAGCTGGCATATCTCGTCCCTGGTTATAAAACGGGTATCCAGCAGCCGGCTTAGGGGCTGCCTGGATGTAATGTCATAGCAATATGAGGGACGTCCATCCTGATATGTTATATACATTCTCAGCAGTCCCCGAATCTCATTGTGGGCCAGCATTCTGGCTTCATATCCCGCCTCATAGCCAGGTTCATTCCCTGTCGGCCCTGCTACCAGATAATTCCGTTTTGCTTCCCTCCTGTAGCTAATTTCCATCATCCCTGACCAGCCCTTCAATTAAAGTAATCCTGCGCAGGAATGTCTCCGGGCGGAATACCCCCGCATCAATCTCCTTTTCCCATGTTCCACCGCTGCCTTTTCCATATATCCTCCGTCCTTTTTCCTTTACTGTCAGACTGCAGTCAGGAAAGGACATCAGGCGGCCCAGATGATTCCGGGCAGCAGATACGGTAGACTCCAGTTCCTGCACACTTCCATGGCGTCCCCTTTCCACTGCCTCATGGAGGCCCATGGCAGCCTTGGTTTCATCATGAATACGTCCCCCATGCTGGAGCATCAGCGATATGGACAGCAATACCATGGCCATAATCCATGCTGCCTCAACTGTAAGGCTCCCATTCAGTGTTTCTCCCTTCATATGAACATCACCCCGATTCCTGCGGGAACCAGGAATGGAAGAAAAGGAATGCGCAGCTTCCCCATATCTGTTCCCTGTATGATTCCCTTAAGCATCAAAACTGTGGACAGTAAAAAACAAGTGCCCAAACCGCCTGCCAATAGCGCCAGGTTTTTCATTGCCCCCAGATAAATACCCGATACCAGGAAGAACCATCCATCGCCTTTCCCCACAGCCTCTTTCGTCATCCGGGAAAGGAAAAGCAATCCTCCCCCTACCGCCATTGCCAGGACAGTATCCATAAGCCGTCCCATCGCCAAACCAAATAGCTGTTGGCGTCCTCCTCCCTGATATGTGACAGCTGTATCCAGTACAATATACAGAACGCGTAAAACAGCGCCTCCGGTTCCGGACATCGCAATCAGACTGACCTTTATTTTGCGGTTTCTCATGTCCTGCCATGCTCCGGCCACCAGTGTCAGCAAAAAACCGCAGCGCAGCATTACTCCTGCCACTTCATGTCCTGCCGCAAGCTGCTCCATCCAATCACCACCCAGTATCCCCAACCAAACGCACCCCCGGCCTTATACTATTTTTCTGTGCAGCCATATTTTTTTCTCTGCAACTATATTATTTTCTTCTGCAGCCATATTATTTTCCTCTGCAGTACGAACACTCCCCCAAATATTCCACCTGCGGCAATGGTACTGCCTGAACATACGCAATAATGGACCGGCAGCTCTTAGACATATGATAGCTTGTACCATAGGGCATGACGTATACCGTACCGCTGCTTCCTGAGCCGCAGGTCCTGCAGGGCGAATACCTTCCTCCTGACTCATTCCGCAGCTCCCCCGCACCCCTCACATCCACTGCCTTTAAATTATTATAAAGATAGTGGCAGGTCCTTAAGCGATGGTAGCGGGTGGAATTCTTACCAATATATACTGTCTCATCCTCCTCTTCACCACCATTTCCGTCTCCACCTCCAAAACGTCCGCCATCCGACCCATTCCACATTCTGCGGCTGCACACCTGCTTCACGGGAATACTGTTGATTCCCAATACGGAAAAGGGAAGCCGCATCCTGTAATTCATCACTATATGGACCATCTCGTCCGTTCCTATATCCGTTCCTGCAAACGATACAGCCTCTATCCACTCCCTGTTAACGCTTCCCAGTATCCTGGCAGAAGCATAAGCTGCAGCCAGGACAGAGGAATCCGTATCCTCCCACCTCCCCACATCCACTTCCGCTCTGCCTTCTCCCGCGGTACGGAAACAGTATTCCACATAGGCATACTGGCTCAGTTCCTCTCCCACGGATTCCATCACAGCCTGAATCTGTCTCTGACGGTCCAGCATCTTCATGGGCATGATGAGGCAGAAGCACAAAAACAGGAAAAGGGACAGACTGAGGGCCGCCTCTACTGAAAGGCTTCCCTGCATCTGGCAGGAGCTCCATGATAATGCCCTTTTTTCATGGAGCAGGCGACAGCTTCTACGTACTTGGAGAGGTGCGGTTGTATTTTTATCTGCTGTTTTATTATTTGTTGTTTTATTATTTATTGTTTTGCTATCTGGACCATACGATTTTAATTTTATATTCTGCACCAGAAAAAAGGACATCATCATGAACCTCCTTTCCCTATTCCTGATAAACCGGTACTTGTCATTTCCATCGGCTTTTACGGGTCTTTATAGGCTTCCAGGTAACTTCCCGCTACTGCCATTTGCGTGTCATACGTGTACCCACCTTCCTTTCCCTGACTTTTCCACAATCCATTAGAAAAAAATACATGTTTTCCACTGACCAACGCTTCCACATCCACTGTGCAGGCACAGTTTTCCATAGAAAATCCCGGCTGTTTACCTGCTGTCACAAGCTGCATCACATCCATCATCCGGTAAACCAAATCCGTATCATAACTGCCGAATATAAGTATCCGCAGATAGCCTTTGTAATCAATGCCTTTCCCATTTCCGCCTTCTTCCCTATCAATCAGGCTCCCCTCTTTCCCCATCTCCAACAGTCCGGCCAAATCCAATTTCCAGTCAGATGCCGTCTTAAAAACCGGTACCCTTTTCCCCTCCAGCAGGTGCCTTACATCCAGCAGCGCCTCTGCAAGGGCCCATACCGCCATGATAAAGAACGCCACCACTGATACAAGAGGCAGTATCCCTGTTCCCCCCACTATGGTCAGGGCCAGGCTCCGCGCCTCCTGGCGCTTGCCGGAATCTGAAAGGATATGCACCAGGTTCAGTCCCTCCCTGAGAGCAGTCAGGCGAGCGGCCACATTGCTCAGATTATCCTTGTCTCTGTCCTTTCCATGAATGATATACTCCAGCTGGTAAAATTCCCCTTTCTGCATCTCCTGTTCAAACCCCTGAAAAAAACGGATGTCATATTCCCCTATCACCAGACGCTGCACCAGCGTACTGACCCCGGTTAAAAAGCCGGTGCTTTTAAAACCATCCCCCTGACCCTTTTCCTTCCCGCCTGCGCCTTCAGCCTTCCTTTGTGCAGACGGCGTGCCGGAAAGCCTGAGGACTGTTCCTGAAACAACGGTTCCTTCCGGCAATACCAGCTCCAGCATTCCCTTTCCCGCCATGTTGCCCACCTGTTCCAGAAAGCCTTCCTTTTCCTTATCCCGGACTCCAAATTCCACTCCCAGCGAGAGCATGCCGTACCGGGACCAGTGTTCCCTTACCGGCATCCACAGTGCCGCCTCATCTAATTCGTCGTCCTCATCCTCCGGCTCCCAGCTGCTGATATACTCCATTACCTCCTCCGCCATGTCAATTACATTCCCAACCCACTGAATCCGGTCCTGGCTCAGATTTGTCAGCGCTTCAACCTCTTTTCGGCGCTGTCCGTCCCGGGCAGCATATGACTCATACTGGCTGATTTCATCCTCCAGGGCAGCCTTTACATCCCCGCTCAGGGCGCCGGCTTCCTCCCAAAACCGTTCCCTGCTTCCGGCCAGTTTTTCATACAGCTCATCGGCTCTTTTTCCGTAAGATTTTATCTGACCCGGAAGCCGTTCCAGCTCCCGTATCATTTTATTGGCCTGGGAAATAAACCCGCCTCCATCCAGCTGTTCCAGGCATGTTTTACCCTGTTCCCACCGTTCCTTCTGGGTCAGAAGTGTTTTGTTGATTGCCTCCAGGGCCTTTTCCAGTTTTACAGCTTCCCTGGAATGGGCGGAATACAGTTCTGATATGCGGTTAACGCTGTTTCCCTCCTTCCAGGCCGACAACAGCTCTCCTGCGCCGGCTTCATCCAGCTCGTCCCAATCCGCATCAATCAGCCCATACTTCATGTAATCCAGTATTTCCTGCTCAAAATACCTCCCATCCCCCTGGGTAAGGCCTGTTATATCTGTTATCGTAATCCGGTCCGCCTTCATGGGATACCAGTTATCGGCTTCCATATAGGGCCTTAGAAATTCCCCGAACTCCTGCTCCAGTGTCTCTGCCCTGTCATACTCAAGCCCCAATATCCGGTAATGGTCCCACAGTTCCCTGTGATACTGGGCCATAAGGGAATCTGCGGATGAATTTACTGCCATCCGCAGATAGCACCTGGCTCCTGCTGTGCGGGCCGATTCCACCACCACACACAGCAGTGCGCAGACACTGAACAGTATCATTGCCAGAAATACCGTAATCTCACCTTTTCTGCACATTAATACACCTCTTTTGACTGGCTGTTTATCTCCTTAAATATATTCTGAAGCAGGGTGGTTATCTGCTTCTTAAATATAATGACCAGGCCAATGAGCACCACCAATACCAGCACCAGCTCAATCACCCCCACCCCATGCTCATCCTCCCAGAATTCCCTTAATTCCTTTCCTAACTCCATCGCCTTCCTCCTTGTATTTTATTTGAATTCCATCAGCGCCGGGACAGCTATCATAACCATGACCACTGACAGGAGTATGAACAGCGGAAGCAGCAGTTTTGTTCCCGCTTCCTCCCCCAGGCGTCTGGCCTGGTGCTTTCTCTGTTCAAATGCATCTGCTGTCTCCGCACACAGAAGATTCCTGAGATTCTTCGAACCGTTTTTGCGGTTCTGCTCCAACAGACTGCCTAACTTCATATAAGACTGAATTGCGCAGCGCCGTCCAAATTCCTCAAACGCCTTTCCCTCCGGCACTCCCCCCTTCATCTGGCAGCTGGTTTCATACATTTCTTCATATACATGCCGTTTCCTGCGCCTTCCCTGTTCTGCCATCATGTTATATTCCAGTGCAATCTTATCCCAGGCCGTCCGGATGCTCATGCCTGCCCCAAGAAAAATAGTCAGCCTGGACAATACCTCCGGATAATCCAGCGCCAGCTGGCGCTTTCTCGCCTCTTCCCTGTTCCGCTGCTCTGCCCGGTCCCTGAAGAAGAATAAAATGGCTCCGGCTGCCCCCAATCCCATCACATGAAGGAAAACCGGTTCTTCCCTCAGACTGTATTTCAGGCTCCTTCCCATATATTCTGACGGAAGCTTCATATAAGCGGCGGAGGACTGTTTTTCATCCTCCTGTCTCAAAAACTCGGCAAATGCCGTCTCCTTCTGTTCCTCCTCTGTCAGCAGCGGCGGCTTCACGCATACGGACAGTCCGTATTCTTCCGGCCAGTTTCCCTCTGTCATGCGCACACGCAGGTTAATCCGGATTCCCTGCTCCCCAATTCCCCTCTGCATTATCTCCTTTACATGCAATTCGCCAAAGGAATCCAGCAGCTCCGGTTCATCCGATTCCCACCGGAGTCTTATTCCGTAGCCTTCCAGATATGTAAGCAGGTTCAGGTTCTGTCTTACGTCCTCAAGGGTGGGATTATTTCCCAGAATAAGCTGCGGCAGCTGGTCCATCACAGCCTCGTACGCATTACGTGCCTCCTGTTTGGTATATACCCGTTCCGACAGGACCATATCAACGGGCATATCCTTCTCCCCAAGGCCCTCCACCATCAGGCTGTATGTCCTGTCCCCCTGTCCGTAGCTTCCCCTGGGCAGAATGCTGCCTTCCAGAAGCGCACTGTCCGCCCGCTGCCACAGGTGGGCGGACACTCCCATAAACAGGCCGGCTGCCAGGCATATCATCTGTTTTTTCCCAATCCAGGCATAAAGTTTTGTCCCAGGCCGTTTTCTCATTTTTATCCTCCGCCTCATCTGCCCTTCACACCTCAATATCCAGTATCTTTCCGGCCAGGACCAGCGCACCCGCATAAGCAGCCAGACACATGGTCATCACCCCCCGTCCCATCCAGGTTCTGTACATCACACTGAAATATCCCGGTGATGTAAGGTCAATGTAGAGCACAATCAGAAACGGTATCAGATTCATGATTTTCTGTTCAAATACCCTGGAGGCCAGCATGGTGTGTATTTCCTCCTTTACCTGTACCTTATCCCGGATGATTCCCGCTGTCTGGCGGATGATTTCCACCAGCTCGCCTCCGCTTCGTTTCGCCGCAGAAAGAACCTGGGCAAAATTGTCCACATCCTCCAGCCCGCTGCGATGGCCAAAATCCATGAACAGCTCTTCTGCCGGACGGTTCATCCGGATTCCGTCAGACAAAAGCCGGAACTCCTCTGTAATCATCTCCCTTCTTCCATACAGCACTTCCAGCTCCTTTATGCTCAATACAAGTCCATTTTCCAATGAATACCCTGCACTGAGAAAGGACGAAAGCACCTGTATTCCCTCTTTGAACTGCAGTTCCAGACGCCTGGCCCTCTCCTTCTTCAAATCCTTTCTCCGGTATAAAGGATAACAGGCCCCAAAAGGCATCAGAAACAGAAACATCACCGCACTGCGGTAAAATACATAGCTTACCAGCCCGCAGGTCCCCACTCCCCAGGCCCCGTATACCAGCCACTCTCTGGCCGTAAGCCGGTATACACCATAGTCCTCCCTGTCAGGAGGCCGGGCTCTGGGCGCCCTCTTTTCCGGTTTACTCCTGGCAATATCCTGCCTGACCAGGTTCCTTCTAAGCCCAGGCCTGTTTCTGACGAAGCCGGTCCTCCTTCCCGTCGTATTCAAACAATGGTTCCAGTTCCACCTCTCCATTCTGCAAACCTCCTATTCTCATAATGGATATAACCCTTCTCTTCCCATCTTTCAGCCGTCCCAGATGAACCATGATGTCCAGCGCTGACACTATCTGGTTTCTGATGGCTGCCAGCGGAAGGTCCGCCGCCATCAGCACCATGGTTTCCAGCCTGCTTATCATGTCCCGCGGGCTGTTCCCATGCCCCGTGGAAAGGCTGCCGGGATGGCCTGTGTTCATGGCCTGCAGCATGTCCAGGGCCTCTCTTCCCCTTACCTCACCTACCACAATGCGGTTGGGGTTCATGCGCAGGGCTGCCCTAATCAGCTGGCTCATGGTAATTTCCCCTTCCCCCTCCGTATTGGCGTTCCTTGTCTCCAGACGCACCAGATTAGGAACCTGTGTAATCTGCAGTTCAGCAGAATCTTCAATGGTAATCACCCGCTCGCCGGAGGGTATGAAGGAAGACAATGCATTTAAAAACGTGGTTTTCCCGGAATTGGTTCCTCCGCTTATGAACATGTTGCACCCATCCTCCACCAGCTGTTCCAGAAAACCCGCTGCCTCCGCGCTTATGGCTCCGAAGCGAATGAGCTTTTCCATGGTAATCGGGTCCGGGAATTTCCTTATGGTCACAACCGGACCATCCAGGGCAACCGGAGGAAGCACCACGTGAACCCTGGAACCGTCCTCCAGCCTGGCATCCACCATGGGCGACGATACATTCACCACACGGTTGACCCGGCTTACAATCTGCTGTATGATATCTTCCAGCTGTTCTGGTTTTTCAAAATTCCTGTTCCACAATTCCATCCTTCCGTTTTTCTCCATAAATATCTTTCCCGCCCCATTTACCATGATTTCCGATACCGAGCTGTCGTCAATCAGTTCCTGCAGGATATCCAGGCGGCGGAAGCTGTCAAAGAGGCTGCCCCTCAGCCAGAGCCGTTCTTTTAACGGCAGAAACATTTCCTGTCCCGTGTCCTCTATAGCCCTGTCAATCATTTCCAGCAGTTCCCCATCATCCATATGGTGCCTTTCCTGCAGTTCTTCCATGATACGCTCCCTAATGATCCACCGGACGCCTTCACGGTCTCTCTTTCCCGTGCGCTTCCCCTCTTCCATGGCCTGCGTCTCCTCCTCACTGCTCCTTTTCCATCTCTTACTGTTCCGGCTGTCTCCCATTTAAAAGCTGCCTCACATAATCTCCCATCTCCCCCCATATCAGCTGCTCCAGATAGCCGTCCCGCTTTCCGATTCCCGTATGCCTGGGCAGCTTCAGCTTCTGAATCCTGTCCCTGACTCCTGTATCGTCCGCCTCCTCCAGGTACTCCTCAAACTCCTCTAGCTTGGCGGCCGAGATGCAGTCCTCCCTGACCGGCATATAGACCACATCACATATGGAGAGAACAGGCAGGGCTCCCCTTCCCATCTGGCCCACGTCCACTACCAGCCTGTCATAACCGCTTTCTCTTGCAATCCTGTCTATGAGCTGCGCCATATCCTCCGGCGACACCTGGCTTAAGTCCTCCGCATACCGCACCGGCGGTATGTAATCCATATTTCCCCAATTGCTAATCATGGACTTTAACCTCATCCAGTTATATCCTCCCTGCCGGTACAAATACAGCACATCCGATAAACCGGCCTTGTACCCGCTGTTTATCAGCCTGGAAAAACCAGAATAATCCTCCAGGTTCAGATACAGCACCGCCTCCTTCTTTGCCGCCACCTGCCCTATTGTCAGGGCCAGGGAGGACTTAAAGCACCGGTTCACAGGGGAATATACCCCCATGACCAGGGCCCTGGCCCCCAGAAGGGCCAGCGTGGGCTCCACCGGACGGCTGCAGTAGGAGGCCAGCACCTCCCGCATAATACAGTCCCCGGACTGGTACTTGTAGATAGAGGGGAATGCCTCCATTCCTTCCACCAGCTCCCCGTCGCACAGCACCATGACCTGCTCTGCCTTCACATCACCCACCAAAGCTCTGGAACACTCGTCTACCAGCAATATTTCTATGGAATGTTCCTCCCCATATTCCCTGAGCCTGTCCAGGCTGGAAAATGCCATGGCCGTAAACGGAATCTTTTCTTTCTGGTTCACATAATCTGCAAGCCGTTCCCCAAAGGCGGGGTCGGCGTCATAGACTGCCAGAATCTTTACCATATATTTGTTTCTCACCTCATTTCCGTCCGGTGCATACGCACCTGTTCACCCCACACTCATCCCTTCCACAACACAGTAATCAGCATCCCTGCAAAAAAGCATGCTCCCAATGGAATGACGCACTGATACCCATCCCGCTCCGGACAGTAATACGCCTCAATTTCTTTACTCTGAATCAAACGCCTGATATAGGCAGTCAAATACAAGAATCTCCGACAGATGCCGCCATCCCGCAGCATCCTTCCAAGAGCCAGAACAGCTCCCAGACACAAACCAATTGCTATGGACCAAAATCCCCGTTCCAGGCCAAAACAGCCCGCCATAACAGCCATGAACTTAATATCCCCGGCTCCAACCATCCGAAACAGGAAAAATGGGAAACCGGCTGCCGCAGCCAGCATTATCCGTACCATAAAAGCTGCAATCATCACCGCTGCTGTCCAAAGTCCGGTACTCCCCGCCCATAAGCCGGTATCTCCCGCCCATAAGCCGGCACCTCCCGCCCCGTATATACCGGCTCCTGCTGAAGCTGCCAGCCCTGCCGCGGCCGCGGCCGCCAGGGCCCTGTTAGGTATCCTGTAATGCCTGACATCCATAAGGGCGCAATAGGCCAGAATACCATACAGTGTACAGGACATAAAACAATGTAAACTGAATACACTCCCCCCTCTCTCTTTAACCGGTTGTCTTTCTGAGGAAATTTCTGCCTGAACCAGGCAATGCAAATACTGCTGACGTAAATAAAACCATTGAAATAAATAAGACTGTCATGAAATAGACTGTGTTGAATGTTGTTCCATTATGAAGGATTTTCCAGCAAATGTCAAGGGTGGATTTTAGTGGATTTTATGTATTTCACCCCCGATTTCCTTGACCTTCCATCCTATACATGGTAAAATAAATTTGGTTCAAATTTTTAAACCAAAGGAGGAAACGGCAGATGACAACTGCCCAGGAATTACAGAAACGTTTTCATGCCTGTATGCCGCTGTTCATTGCCCTGGGCGATGAGATGCGTCTGTCCATCATAGAGGTACTGACAGAGGAAGCCCTTGACAGCAGGCAGAACCCGGGTCCCATCCAGTTCGAGCACTACGGCCTCAATGTAAATGAAATCACCAGGCGGACCAGTCTTTCCCGCCCGGCCATTTCCCATCATCTCAAAATATTAAAGGATGCGGGCATTGTAGGTGTACGTCAGGAAGGAACGGCCAATTTTTACTACCTTACCCTCAGGGAATCCAACCGGCGGCTGATGGAGCTGGGCTACAGACTGGAGGAATTCCTGTACTGACAGCCTGTATTAAAATTGAATTCCATTGACCGCACATGCATAAGATGCCGTTTTCCAGATATACTATTTCTATCAATATCTGGGAGATGAAGCATATGTTTGACATCATGAAAGCAGTCAGGGAGACAGCTGCCGCCAGGGCCACCGTGACCAGGGCGCGGCGTCCCAGACCTGAGCTCATCCGCCTGCGCGTGGAAATCGAGCGCACCAAATGCGCCATCGATGCCGCCAGGAACCACTTTGAGCAGGCCGTGGACCCCACCCTGATAGACTGCTATATCTACGAACTGAACGCGGCACAGCTGCGCTACCAGTTCCTGCTGCGAAAATTTAAAAGCCAGGAGGATTAGTACTCACCGTACTATCCCCCTCCGGGCGCTGTAAAATATGACTACATAAAGATTGCGAGGAAAACAACATGAGTACCTGGTATGAGCGGGGTGTGTTTTATCACATGTATCCCCTGGGAATGACGAGAGCCCCCAAACACAATGATGTAACCGAAGTAACCAACCGTTTTGAAGAATTAGACAAGTGGATACCCCATATCCGGTCCCTGGGCTGCAACGCCATCTACATAGGCCCGCTTTTTGAATCCACCAGCCATGGATACGATACCAGGGATTATAAACTGGTGGACCGGCGTTTGGGAGATAATGATTCCTTCCGGAAATTTGTGGACCAATGCCACCAGGCAGGCGTCAAAGTGGTTGTGGACGGCGTGTTCAATCACACGGGACGCGAATTTTTCGCCTTTAAGGATATACAGGAAAAACGCTGGGATTCCCCTTACAGGGACTGGTACAAGGGTGTTAACTTTGACTGGCAGAGCCCCTGCGGCGATTCCTTTGGATACGAAGCCTGGCAGGGACATTTTGAGCTGCCCTGCCTGAACCTCTTCAACCCGGATGTAAGGTCCTATCTCTTTGATGTCATCCGGTTCTGGATTGATACATTTGACATTGACGGAATACGCCTGGACTGTGCCAATGTGCTGGACTTTAACTTCATGAAGGAAATGCGCAGCCAGACAGAAACCATGAAAGAAGATTTCTGGCTCATGGGCGAGGTGATTCATGGGGATTACAGCCGGTGGGCATGCAGTGAGATGCTTCACTCCGTCACCAATTATGAACTGCACAAAAGCCTTTACTCCGGCTTTAATGACCACAACTTCTTTGAGATTGCCCACAACGTAAGAAGGCTGGAGGCCATTGGACGCCAGCTCTACACCTTTGTGGACAATCATGACGAGGACAGGATTGCCACTAAACTAAAACTGAAGGAGCACCTGTTCCCCATATACCTGTGCCTCTTTACACTGCCCGGCATTCCATCCATCTATTACGGTGGCGAATGGGGTATTGAAGGAAAACGCACCAACACCAGCGATGAAGCGCTGCGTCCTGCTGTCTCCATGGACCAGGAAGGTGAGCTGCACTGTGAGCTTACGGACCTGATTGCACAGCTGGGACAGATACACGACCAGCAGGAGGCGCTGCACACAGGCCGCTACCAGGAACTGCTGCTGACCAACCGCCAGTATGCATTTGCCAGGCATGGTGAGGATTCTGTCATCATTGCAGCGGTAAACAATGACGATGACCCGGCCGAACTGGTTATCCCTGTTCCGATTCAGGCCGGTGAAGCAGTCAATCTTCTGGAACCCGGAGACCTCCTCCCCATTTCTGATGGGAAGGTCCACATAAAATTAAAGGGCAACTGGGGAGCTGTCCTGAAAGTCAAGGGAGAGAACTGATATGGTAGCTAAAAAACGCACTGCAGCATCTTCAAAGAAAAAGGCTTCTTCCACAGGTTTTATATCTGATTTGGACTGCTATCTGTTCGGAGCCGGCACACATTACGATATTTATCAGAAATTAGGAGCACATCCCAGGACATACAAGGGAAAGGAGGGCATCTACTTCGCTGTCTGGGCCCCTCATGCAAAGGAGGTCCATCTGGTTGGTGACTTCAACAACTGGAATCCGGAGGCCAATGCCATGGAGCGAATCTCCGAATCCGGCATCTGGGAGATTTTCAGTCCGGGCATGAAGCTGGGAGAGCTTTACAAATTCGCCATCACCACCCAGTCCGGCAAGATTCTCTATAAGGCGGACCCCTTTGCCTTCAGTGCGGAATACCGTCCCGGCACAGCCTCTGTCACAGCTGATATCCAGGGCTTTTCCTGGACGGACAGCGCATGGATTGAGAAGCGGACCAAAGCCGATGTGCAGAAGCTGCCCATGTGCATCTATGAGGTGCACCTGGGTTCCTGGCGCAAACGGGACAGGCCGGAAAAGGACGGATATTATACATATACAGAGGCAGCCCATGAGCTGGCAGCCTATGTAAAGGAGATGGGGTATACCCATGTGGAGCTGATGGGGATTGCAGAGCATCCATTTGACGGCTCCTGGGGATATCAGGTGACAGGATACTTTGCCCCCACTTCCCGCTATGGCACGCCGGCTGAATTCATGTATTTTGTAAACTACCTGCATAAAAACGGCATAGGCGTCATTCTGGACTGGGTTCCGGCCCACTTCCCCAAGGATGCCCATGGCCTGGCTGATTTTGACGGCGAACCACTCTTTGAGTATGCGGATCCCAGAAAGGGGGAACACCCGGACTGGGGCACCAAGGTGTTTGATTACGGTAAGAATGAGGTTAAGGATTTCCTCATCAGCAATGCGCTTTACTGGGTGGAACAGTACCATGTGGACGGACTCAGGGTGGATGCAGTTGCATCCATGCTGTACCTGGATTACGGACGCCAGGAAGGCCAGTGGGTTCCCAACAAAAACGGAGGCAACCAGAACCTGGAAGCCATTGAATTCTTTAAGCACCTGAACACAGTGGTCCAGGGCCGCAACCACGGCGCCCTTGTCATTGCCGAGGAATCCACTGCATGGCCAAAGGTGACGGAGCATCCCGAACAGGACGGACTGGGCTTTACCTTCAAGTGGAACATGGGATGGATGCACGATTTCCTGGAATACATGAAGCTGGACCCATATTTCCGCAAATATAACCACCACCGCATGACCTTCGGACTCACTTATTTTACCAGCGAGAACTATATCCTGGTCCTTTCCCATGATGAAGTAGTGCATCTGAAATGCTCCATGATTAATAAGATGCCCGGCCTTGGCAGGGACAAGTTCTCCAACCTGAAGGCCGGCTACACCTTTATGATGGGCCATCCGGGAAAGAAGCTCCTGTTCATGGGACAGGATTTCGGCCAGCTTCATGAATGGGATGAAAAGGTTTCCCTGGACTGGTATCTCACGGATGAGGATGACCACAGGGAGCTTCAGAGCTATGTAAAGGACCTGCTCCATCTGTACAAAAGGTATCCCTCCCTTTACCGCCAGGACAATGACTGGAACGGCTTCCAGTGGATTAATGCCAACGACGGCGACAGGAGCATTTTCAGCTTTATCCGCAGGGATGAGACAGGAAAGAAAAACCTGCTGTTCATTATCAGCTTTACGCCGGTGGAAAGACCGGATTACCGGGTGGGTGTTCCCAAGCGCGGCAGGTATACCCTGCTTCTGGACAACCACGGCGCTTACAAGGCAGCGGAAGCCCCCTGCTTCTCATCCTCAAAAAGCGAATGCGACGGACAGCCCTACTCCTTCTCCTATCCTCTTCCTGCATACGGTACTGCCATCTTCCGTTTTTAAGAAATATTATCTTTTTAGGGCCTAAAAGTACGTTAAAAATTTATCAAATTGGGTATGTACTTTTCAGTCATGTTGTAGTAGAATAAAGGCAGTGCGATGGATTACCTGTCGCAGCACCGTTTATAATGTGTGGAAGGAGAGTATAATTATGGCAAAACAATTAATTTCCAGTAGCGAAACAAAATCCGTTTACCGTGACGGAAGCACTGCCATCAAGGAATTCTGCGAAGGCTTCCCAAAAGCCGAGGTTCTGAATGAAGCCCTGTGCAACGCACGTGTGGAAACCATTGAGGCCCTGAATGTTCCTAAGGTTCTGGGGGTATCTGTAATCGATGGCAAATGGTCTATTACCAGGGAATTTGTGGAGGGCAAAACCCTTCAGCAGCTGATGGAAGAAAATCCTGATAAGACAGGGGAGTACCTGGAGCAGATGGTTGATTTACACCTGCTGATTTTTGCACAGGCCTGCCCGCTGTTAAACAAGCTGAAGGAAAAGACCATCCGCGCCCTTAAATCCGAAGAACAGCTGGATGAAAACCTGCGCTACGAGCTGCTTACAAGGCTGGACGGCATGCCAAAGCACACCAAGCTGTGCCACGGTGATTTCTGCCCATCCAACATCATTGTAGGCGACGACGGCAAGTGGTATCTGGTTGACTGGGTACATGCTTCCCAGGGCAACGCAAGTGCCGATGTGGCCAGAACGTATCTGCTCCTGAGCCTGAAGGATAAGAAGATAGCTGATATGTACATGGACCTGTTCTGTGAAAAAACGGGCACAGAAAAGCGTTATGTACAGGGCTGGCTTCCCATCGTGGCAGCTTCCCAGCTGGCTTACAAACGTCCCGAGGAAAAGGAACTGCTGGAAAGCTGGATTAACGTATTTGATTATCAGTAAAATCCGCCTGCACATGGAAAAAAGAGGCGCCGGAAGATATCTTCCGGCGTCCTTTTTCTTAAAATCATCATGGTCATAATAACCAACAAACACGGTTTATTCTGCAATATTTTCAAATATTTTACAATTTCTTCGTGAAATATTTATCAGAATTCTTCATTCAAATTATACTTCCTCTTCAAAATCAAACTCCTGGGACATGTCCTCTGTGTCCACGGACGGCTTCTCCGACTTGTATTCAGCCCTCTTGACCGGGAATGACACCACGGCCTTAAACAGGTCCCCGTCTATGATGACCTGGAATTCGCCGCCCTGAAGCTGGGTCAAATCCTTGGATATGGACAATCCCAGGCCGCTTCCCTCCGTGGCTCTGGACACATCCCCTCTGACAAAACGCTCGGTCAGCTCATCCGGGCTGATGTTCAGCGATGATTCAGAAACATTCTTAATGGTAAATATGGCCTTGCCGTCCTCGTCCAGCACATCCACATAGACCCGGCTGTGTTCCATGGCATATTTCACCGCATTGGTATAGAGGTTTTCCAGGACGCGCCACAGGCGGCGTCCGTCGGCCTGGATGATAAGCACCTCATCAGGTATGTTGGAAACCAGCTCCAGCCTGCGCAGGGCAAACCGCTCTTCAAATTCACCATTGGTCTGCTGCACCAGCTCCACCAGGTCAATATCCGATATATCCAGCTTCATATTGCCTGAGCTGGCCTTGGATGCCTCCACCAGGTCCTCTGTCAGGGTCTTTAACCGCTGGGACTTCTGGTCCAGCACTTCCAGGTAGGCCGCAATCTTGGGGTCCTGTATTTTCTCCCGCTTCAGCAGGTCCACGTAATTGATGATGGATGTGAGAGGAGTCTTAATGTCATGGGACACATTGGTTATCAGGCTCGCCTTCAGCCGCTCGCTCTTAACCTGCTCCTGGATTGCTGAATCCAAACCGCTGCTGATATTGTTGAGATGCTCTGCCATCTGCCGTTCCTTGCCGGACAGACGGGCAGTATCAATCTGATAGCTGGTATCCCCCTGGGAGATGCTGCTGACCGCCATGTCCAGAACATCCCTCTGCACTGACTTCTTAAACAGCAGGTGGTATATCCACCCATCCAAACCCAGATACAGAACCACAAATACGTAGAACATAATCTGGTAGCTCAGTTTATCGCCCTTATAGAAAAAGAGGAAAATCAATCCCCACAGCATGCCAGCGTTAAATCCCAGAAACAGCAGGTAGCAGAACCCGGTCCCCACTGCATAGCTGACCCTTCCCACATAGTCCCTGGATGCCTCCAGCGCCCTTTTTGCAAGGCTGTTGCTCCACAAGGTCCTGGCCTTATACCTGCGCAGCAAATCAAAACCGCACAATACAACGCTCCCGTACACAATGACCAGTTTAATCATCTTATTCCAGTAATTCCATTGTTCATTGGGAGCAAACAGGCTGAACAGGCGGATTCCCACATATCTTCCTATATGGATGAACACCGCTGTTGCAGCGGCCCACAAAATCAGACAGAGCTCCGTGTGTATCTCATCAATGGGGAACAGGCGTATCTCCGTGCTTCCGTCCGTGGTATGGCCTGACATAAGCATCAGCATAGCCAGTGTGACCACACATCCCAGGCTGCCCAGTATAACGCTGCCCATGCCCATGATGAACTCGTTTCTGGCCTCTTTATATGCCTTGGCCTCTATGGAGTATGCATCCGTGTTGGGATAGCTTGTATCCACGGACAGGACCATATAGTTCTTATCGTTCTTATAGGGATTCCATATCTCCAGGAGTGTGGCTGCATTGGCAGGAACCGTGGCCATATTGGTATCCATGCGGATGGTATTTCCCGGCACGTAGAGATACTTTCCCGTACCCACTATCTCCTCCATGGTCTTATCCGGCACATTGGTGGACACCTTGATATCACCCTTATCACTCTTGTACTCGATACGGAAGTTCAGGTTCGTGTCGTTTTCTATGTAATTATAATATATGGTATAATATTCACTCAGATGGACCAGTATGTCCAGGGCTAAATCCTCCATGGTCATCCGGGGCGCCTCGCCCGCATCCGCATCCACAAAATCCGGGTTATAGCTCTGGAAGTCAACGGTTATCTCTTCCTCGTCATCATCCATGGAAATGGGCGATCCGGCCAATTGGAAATTCTCATCCAGATAATAACCCCTGGTCTTGATATAGCGCACAATCCGGTCCAGGGTCCACTCCGTCCCCTGCTCCCCAGGGCCATTGCTGACCCTTACGATGACCTTATGCATATCCAGCTTACCGTTGGTCTCGAACATATCCTTATAACCCACATAGGTAAATATGCGGTCGATATCCTCTGTCAGCTGCTTGTCAAACTGGGGAGAATCCTCATATGCATCCTCGTATATCCACTTTACACCTTTTCCGTAATTGGAATTAAGGTACATGGCGCTGATTCCAAACACGGACATGGCCACAAAGATAATGTGGAACAGGGTCAGTATCTGTTTTCTCCGTCTGAATTTCCTCTTCTCATCTGTCATACAACCACCTACTGCTTTTCGATCTTATAGCCTACACCCCATACCACCTTCAGGTACTTTGGCTCCCTCGGGTTAATCTCTATCTTCTCACGGATATGGCGGATGTGTACTGCCACGGTATTATCCGCCCCAATGGCCTCCTCATTCCATATCTGCTCATAAATCTCATCAATGGAGAACACCTTGCCGGCATTCTTCACCAGCAGCAGCAGGATATTATACTCAATGGGCGTCAGCTTGATGGCATCGCCGTCCACGGTTACCTCTTTATTGTCATCATTAATCTGAAGTCCGCCGCACTTATAAATCTGTCCGTCCGCCTGCTGGTTCAGGTTCCCAAGCTGGGTATAACGGCGCAGCTGGGACTTGACCCTGGCCACCAGCTCCAGGGGATTAAAGGGCTTTGTGATATAATCGTCAGCCCCGATATTAAGTCCCAGAATCTTATCCGCATCCTCGGACTTTGCGGAGAGAATGATAATGGGGATACTGCTGTTCTCCCTGACCTTCAAGGTGGTGCGGATGCCGTCCAGTCCCGGCATCATCACATCCACAATGAGTAAATCCACTTCATTATTATCCAGATACTCCAGTGCCTCATAGCCGTCATAGGCTTTGATTACCTTAAATCCCTCCCCTGTCAGATAGATATCAATGGCCTCCACAATCTGCTTGTCATCATCACATACCAGTATGGTCTGCATCACCAAACGCCCTCCTTTTTATATTCCACTGCCATTATGTTTGTTAGAAAATCCTCCATGCACAGATGAAGTTGTTGGCCCACCACTGGCTCAGGCTTCTGTGCACCACCCGTCCGTTACTGGAAGAAGCGTCAATGACAGTGCCCCCTCCTGCCGCAATACCTACATGGCCCCTTACCACCACAATATCGCCGGCCTGGATGTCGTTAAAGTTTGTAATCTTTGTGTATCGGCCCACATTCCTCCAGCCGGAAGAAGTCAGGTAGCTCTGGTTCACGCCCACCTGGTTGAGACACCAGTATACAAAGCCGGAACAGTCAAACGCATTGGGTCCCTTAGCTCCCCATACATACGGCGACCCCAGTTTCGATGAGGCAACGGATATAAGGGCGGATGCGCCTCCGCTTGCCGGTATGCTCACAGGCGGCGTGGTATTGCCGGAAGGCTTGCCCGCATTGCCGGAACCGCCGTTGTTTCCGGCGTTTCCGCTGTTTCCGGAATTATTAGGCCTTGCGGTGGTGCCGGAACCGCTGGAATTTGCTGCCGGCCGCCTTACATTATCGCTGGTCAGCTTAGCCATGGTCTGTAGGCCCACCAGGCCGTCTGATGTCAGTCCGTTGCGGGACTGGAAGTTTCTGACTGCATTCTCCGTGGCCTCGCCGTAATAACCGGTCACATTGCCGGAAACAAGATATCCATGCTTGTTAAGAAGCTGCTGCACCTTGGTGACCGCATCGCCGCGCTCGCCCAGCATCAGGCCGTTGGCCCTGGCGTCAGGGCTGTTTAACGCAATCCTGGTGGATGGTCCCAGATAGCCGTCCACCACCTGGTCGTTCCTGGCCTGGAACTGCTTGACAGCCACAACCGTGTCCTCACCGTAAGCCCCGTCCGGAGTGGTGGTCAGATACCCCAGCTCCTTAAGGCGCTCCTGGCAGGCCAGGACCACATCGCTCTTCTCGCCGTAAGAGAGGAAGTTAGGTTTAATCTCATCACTGTACAGAAGGTTGATGGTCCTCTGGCCCACCTTTCCGTCCTGCTCCAGTCCGTTGACCTCCTGGAGCTTTAACACGGCTGCCTCTGTGGAGTCGCCGAAGTTGCCTGTAACCAAATCAGCCGTTGCCAGGTATCCCAGCTCATAGAGGCGGTGCTGGATACGTTCGATGTCATCGCCCTGGGTTCCCTTGGACACCGCATAGTACTTGGCGTCCGGGGACATGATGGCATCCCAGGTCACATTGCCCACGATACCGTCCGTAGGCAGCTCGTTCTGTCTCTGGAAATGCTTTACCGCCTGCTGGGTCATCTCACCGAAATAGTCCGTAGGCTCATCATTGTCCATAAATCCCAGGTCCATCAGGCGCTGCTGCAGTCTCTTGATGATTTCATGGCGCACCCCAATCCTCAGGTACTCAGGTGCCGGCTCCGCATCCGGCAGGTCAATGTCATTCAGTCCCGGCAGCACCTGTCCGTCCAGGCCCAGCTGGGCAATGGTCTCAGGTACGGCCTGTATAATATTGACCTCCGAAGGGGTGGCATCCCCCACCTCTGATGACGATTCCTTGGCGCAGCCCCCCAGTATAACGCTGAGGGTCAGCACACCCACGGCTGCTGTATATGTAACATATTTTCTGTATTTTGAATTCATGAAGAACATATCCTTCCTGCTTCTTCTTATGTCAAAAAGCTCAAATCAAATTCATTCTAACACATTTCTTAAGGAATAGCGATACAAAAATTAAGGTCGTAAGAAAATTGAAAGTACTATAAAATAACCCTTCCCAGTTTATAAAAAAAGGCAAAACAGCAGAAAAAGGCGCCTGCACCACGGTACCCACCCCTTGGTGCAGACGCCTTCTCCTGCTGTATCTGCATTTACTTTCCGTCCCTGAGCTTTTTTCCGCTCCGCCCGAATCTGCGCCGCTTAAAAAAGGGAACCTTGGCCGCTGCCGCCTCTGCCTGTCCGCCTTTCTGGTAGCTTCTCAATGTCTCGTCCAGCTGGCGGAAGCGTTCCTCCTCCTTCTGGTCCGAAGCCTGGAACAGGAATTCCAGTTCCTTGCCCATCTTCTCATTGACCAGACAGCTGATATCCTGGCTCAGCTTCTCATTGTTCACTTCCAGGGCACGTCCGATAATCAGGTTCATAATCTGCTGGAACTGTTCCATCTTTTCTTCCATGGCGACCACGGACACGCCGTCGCCCTTCACCGTACTGAGGGAGGTTCCGCTGTCCTCCTCCTTAAATTCCTTAAGAGCCGCATTCATGTCGCGCTCCAGGATTTCATCGGACAGCTCGCCCTGGGCCTTGCCGTCCTTTTTCAGGACCTGGTTCAGCGCATGCTTGATTGCCTTCAGCTGATACCCCTTCTCCTTCAGGTTCTTGACCTGCTTGAACAGGCGGATATGTAAATCCGTATAGTACCGGTGCCCCATCTCGTTACGGGGAATATCAAGTTCCAGCTCCTCTTCCCAGTACCTTAATACATGGGCCTCCACATCGACCTTTTTGGACGCGTCCGATATCAGATAATGTACTTCATCCATAGCCATTCTCTCCTTCACAAGTTAACAGGCATTTCCTGCCTTAGTATTAGTGTATGCATTGAGAATGGATATTATGACAGGCGGTGAAAATTTTATGTTCAAATACCCTCTAATCCTGTCCGCCGCCCTGAGGTCTGGCAGCGTTGACGAACTTGGTGTACTCCGGCTTCCATATCAATGTAACGGTTCCGATGGGGCCGTTACGCTGTTTGGCTATGATTACTTCCGCCTCGTTGGGATGCTCCGTATCCTTATTATAATAATCGTCACGGTACAGGAACATAACCACATCGGCATCCTGCTCAATGGCACCGGACTCACGAAGGTCGGAAAGCATGGGCCTGTGGTCCTGCCTGGTCTCACAGGCCCGTGAGAGCTGGGACAGGGCAATGACCGGGGCATGGAGTTCCCTGGCAAGGGCCTTCAGGGAACGGGAGATATCGGAAATCTCCTGCTGGCGGTTGTCGCCTCCGCCCTTCTTGCTGCCGCTCATGAGCTGCAGGTAGTCGATGATTACAACGCTGAGCCCGTACTCCAGCTTCATCTTCCTGCACTTGGAGCGAAGTTCTGATATGGAAATACCCGGGGTGTCATCGATTATCAGCTTGGAATTTCCTATAACGCCAATGCCCTCCACCACTGCGTCCCAGTCAGAATCCGTCAGGGAGCCGGTCCTCAGCTTCTGGGAATCCACATTGGACTCCATGGAAAGCATACGGTTCACCAGCTGCTCCTTGGACATCTCCAGGCTGAACACCATGCAGGGCAGGCTCTTGCGGACCGCCACAAAATCCACCACGTTCAAAACAAAGGCCGTCTTGCCCATGGAAGGGCGGGCTGCTATCAGAATGAAATCCGAAGGCTGGAAACCGGAAAGCTTATAATCCAAATCAATGAAGCCGGACGGAATACCTGTAACGGTTCCCTGGTTCTTATAGGCGTCTTCAATCTTCTCCAGCACGTTGATGGCTACCTGTTTGATGGGCACAAAATCCTGTCCCCCCCGGTTCTGCAGCAGGTTAAAGACAGATTTCTCCGTGTCTGCCAGTATGTTCTCCAGGGGCTCCTTTCCCGCGTAACAGGTATTGGCAATCTCCTCCGTGGTCTTAATCAGCCTGCGCAGCACTGCCTTCTCGCTTACAATGGTGGCATAGGACCTTACGTTGGCAGATGTAGGCACCATGGTCACGATATCCCGGACAAAATCCAGGCTGCTCACCTCGGGAGGCACATCCTTTTCCTTCAGACGGTCCTGGAGTGTTACCAGGTCCACGGGCTTGCCTTCATTAAACAGCTCCACCATGGCGTCGAACATAATGCCGTACTGCTGCTGGTAAAAATCACTTCCCGTAACAATCTCCGATGCGGCAATCACTGCCTCCCTGTCCATAAGCATGGAACCAATGACCGACTGTTCCGCCTCCAGACTATGGGGCAGCACCCGCTTAATCAGGGCTTCTTCCATATTCTCGTCTCCTGTATCTGAATCTATGAGACCCGCCTGATTAGGCGGGTCCTCTGTCTGCGCTATGATTTTATGCTTCCACTACCTTGACAGCCAATCTGGCCGTCACATCCTTATGAAGCTTAATCGGTACCTCAAAGCTGCCAATGGACTTGATGGGGTCATTCAGCACAATCTTTTTCTTGTCAATGTCAATTCCCAGCTGGTCCCCAATGGCTTTGCCGATTTCCTTGGAGGATACGGAGCCAAAGGCCCTTCCGCCCTCTCCTGCCTTGATGGTCAGTGTCACGGAGGAAGCGTCCAGCTTTGCTCCCAGCTCCCTGGCTGCTGCCAGCTGCTCTGCCGCAATCCTGTCATCGTTTGCCTTCTTAAGCTTTAAATCATTCAGATTCTTGGAATTAGCTTCCGCCCCAAGCTTCTTGGGCAGTATGAAGTTCCTGGCATAGCCGTCATTCACATTCACAATCTGACCTTTTTTTCCTAATGACTTTACGTCTTCCAGTAATACTACCTGCATGTCTCATACTTCCTTTCTGTTTCTGTGTCTGTCCGCATCCCTTATCAGGATACCTCGCCTTCCTCCAGCATCTGGCGGATAACGTCCTTCAGCCGCTCCTTTGCCTCTTCCACGGTCACGCCCTTCATCTGGGCGCCTGCTATGGTGCGGTGTCCACCGCCTCCCAGCTTCTCCATCATGACCTGGACATTGACCTCGTCAATGGACCTGGCGCTGAAATATATGGTTCCGTTATAATCCGTAAGCACTACCGAAGCCTTCATACCGCGGATTTCCAGAAGCTCGTTGGCTGCCTGGGCCCCGATAATGGTGGGACTCTCCAGTCCTTCGGCTGAGCATTCGCTGATGGCGAAAGCATCCATAAACACCTCGGCCTTTCTGACTGCGTCCGCCTTTGCCTGATAATCCTTCATATTCTCCCTGAAAAGCTTGCGCACCCTGGTTATGTCAGCGCCGCTTCTCCTCAGAAATGCCGCTGCCTCAAATGTCCTGACACCGGTCTGATTGGTAAAGTTCTGGGTGTCAATGACAATACCGGCATACATGGCGTCTGCCTCAGCAGATTTGATTTTAATACCGTCCGCAATATATTGCAATACCTCAGCCACCATTTCGCAGGTAGACGAGGCATATGGCTCTACATAGGAAAGCACTGCGTTATCTATGATTTCACTGCTGGTCCTGTGATGGTCTAAGACCACAATGGTCTTCACCATCTCCAGAAGGGCCGGTTCATCCGTAATGCTGGGCCGGTTCACATCCACGATGACCAGCATGGTTCCCTGGTCCACCAGCTCAGCTGCCCTGGGACCTGTGAGCAGCATGTCCTCAGGATATTCTGCATTTCCCATAAAGCGCTCCATCATAGGGCGCACTGACGAGGTCACTTCATTGACCACAATATTGGCCTTCTTGTTCATGGACATGGCAATGCGGTATATACCCACCGCTGCACCAAAGGAATCAATGTCCGCCAGACGGTGTCCCATAATAAGGAGCCGGTCCTTGTTCTCCATCAGCTCCCTGAGGGCATGGGCCTTTACCCTGGCCTTCACCCTGGTGGTCTTCTCCATCTGCTGGGCCTTGCCGCCGTAATACTGAATCTTATCCGAGTCCTTGACCACCGCCTGGTCACCGCCCCGTCCCAGGGCCATGTCAATGGAAGTCCTGGCATATTCATAATTCTGGCTGTAGCTGTCGCCGTTCATGCCGATACCGATACTTAAGGTCACGGACATGTCGTTGCCTATGTTCACTGTCTTTACATCCTCCAGGATGGAAAAACGTTCCTCCTGTATCCTGGCCATGTACTGCTGCTTGATGGCAAAGAAATACTTATCCTTCTCAATCTTCTTTACAATGCCGTTCATGCCGGAAATATATTTGCTTATCTTACGGTCTATGAGGGCGGTCAGAAGGGAGCGCCGGACTTCCTCCACGCTTTCCAGAGCCTCGTCATAGTTATCCAGGTAAATCAGTCCCGCCACCAGCTTCTGGTCGTTAATCTGCTGCATGTACTTAAGCGTCTGAGTCTCATCCAGCAGATAGATGGCCGTGACGGATGAGCCCTGGCCTTCCAGCCCTCCCGCAGTCACTGCCGCATCCAGGCTGTCCACCATGACCTGCTTTAAATCAATCCGGAACTTCCTATCTCCCAGGGAACTGTGAAGACTCACAACCTCCCCGCCGGTAGCCAGCATTTCCTTTGTAATCTCAGGAAACATGGCCGTAATATTCTTATATGAATTCTTGTCTTCTTCCAGGATTGCCGCAAACTCCCGGTTCATCCACAACAGATGTCCGGCGCCGTCTGCCACCGCATAGGGCATCAGCATCTCTTCCAGCAGGTTCTGCCTGCTCTGGTCATAAGCGGAAGAAAATGCAATAAGCCCGGCAAGTATGCCTCTTTTTCTTGAAAAATACAGCCAAAGGGCAATCCCTATATAGACAATGGTAAAGACCGATACTATAATGCCGGCTTTTATGGATACCGCTGCCACCACAGCAGTCAGTACGATTAAAAGGACCGACAAAAAGAGCGGCCACTGCAGGTAGACCTTGAAAATCCCCCGCGTCCTTCCTTTATCTTTCATAGTCTGCCTCCATTCGTATCCAGAAATCGGAATACGCCTATCTTAGTTAGTATAACATATCCGGCCTCATTCGTCCATAAAAATGAGATTTTGCCAGCAATGTGCCAGCAATTTCCCATGGAGCCCAAGGCATAACAAGCGTAAAAAGAAGGCAAAAAGATGAACATTGTAACGCTTTTTGTTGATAAAGAACCATGCCTATGATAGAATCTAAGCTGTATTACCTGACTATACCACACCAAGGAGGATATACGTATGAAACAGCGCAACATTGTAGTATGCATCTTGCTGAGCCTGGTTACCTGCGGGATTTACGGCATCTATTGGATGATTGTATTGAACGACGATACCAATGCGCTTTCCGGCAGGCAGGGTACAAGCGGTGGACTGGTTTTCCTGTTCTCACTGATTACCTGTGGGATTTACGCCCTTTACTGGATGTACCAGATGGGCAATGCAGTTGAGATACTCCATGACCAGCATGGTGAGCCAAGGGGAAGCGCACCGGTGGTCTATCTGCTTCTCAGCCTGTTCGGACTGGGCATCGTGGCTTACGCCCTGCTTCAGAATGAGCTGAACAAGTATCTCCCTAATGCGTAAACGTCTTCGGACATTATGCATAAAAACAGGCGGGCTCCTGGGAGCCGGCCTGTTTTATGCATTTATCTGTATTCTGGCCGGACATCCCCTGGTTCCCTGCCTGTTCCATACGGTCACCGGACTGTACTGTCCCGGCTGCGGCGTAAGCCGTATGTGCCTGTCCATTCTCAGTCTGGACTTTGCATCTGCTTTTAAGGCAAATGCTGCCGTCTTTCTCCTGCTTCCTCCGGGACTGGTCATGGCTCTCCGGATGGCTGTGCGGTATGTAAGGACCGGAAACACCCGCCCCACGCAGGTGCAGACCTGTGTGTTTTATGTGATGGTTGGGGTGCTGCTTGTGTTTGGGGTGGTGCGGAATCTTCCGGGGTTTGAGGGGCTGCGGCCTTAAACATCATGCTGCGGCTCATCCCTTTACAGCCCCCATGGCAATGCCGTCCACCAGTTGTTTCTGAAATATGATGAAAATGATTACAGGCGGTATGATAGTCATTGTTATGACTGCGCCCAGCACTCCAAAATTCCAGCTGTCACCCTTAAGCAGTGTCAAAGCTACTGCAATTGGCATTGCGCTGTCCTGGGTAGCCAGCGTCTTTCCCATGGTATACTCCCCCCATATATTATAAAAGGAAAATACCAGTACAATAACCATTCCGTTCTTAGCCAATGGAGCCATAACGTCTTTCCAAATCCGAAAAACACTGCAGCCGTCCATCCTGGCCGCCTCTTCCAGTTCAACAGGAAGTCCCAGAAAGATTCCCCGCATAATAAAAATTGAAAAAGGCAGCACATTCATTACATTGGGAAGCACTAATCCCATGGTCGTATTTAAGAGTCCTACATTATATTCCATGATATAAATTGGAATTAAAAGGGCTGCCAAAGGAAAGGTAATGACAAACAGTATAAAGGCCATCACCGCTCCGCTTCCTTTAAAAGGAAGTCTTGCAAAGGCATATCCGCTCATAGCGCTCAGGACAACAGTCAGGATTACCCCAACAAATGTAATCTTCAAACTATTTACGTAATATCCCAAATACTGTGAGCCGTGCTGGAAAACATATGAATAATTTTCCAGAGAAGGGCTGCCCGGAAAAAATGTCATGGTGGTAGATAAAATTTCCTTCTGGCTCTTAAAAGAATTAAAAACACTATAGAAAATAGGAATCACGAAAACTATTGCAATGAGGGTCAGCACTGCAAACATAATCAGCCTTGGTATATTTTTCATTGCCTTCATTCCTTTTCTCCTTTCGAAATCATCATATTAATCAGTGAAAACAGGAGAATCAATCCGCTGAGGACAAAAGCCATAGCCGACGCATAACCCATATCAAAATACTTAAATGCTGTATTATATATATACATATACAATGTCCTGGTGGCATTGCCCGGACCTCCTCCGGTCATAACCATGGGTTCCACAAAAACCTTCAATGCGGTAACGATTCCCCATATACCAGTAATGACAAAGCTTTCCCTCAAATTTGGCAGAACAATATAAAAAATCTTCTTTAAACCGGTAGCGCCGTCAACCACTGCCGCCTCCAGTATGTCTGTGGATATGGACTGAAGTCCGGCCAAAAATAAAATAGTAATAAATCCTATATTGTACCATAGATTAGCTGCAATAGTAGTGCCCATGGCTGTATCCCTGGAGGTCAGCCAGGCTCGGGTGAACTGAGGCAGTCCAATTTTCACCAGAAAGTAATTGATATATCCGAAATTTTCACTGAACAGCCAGCCAAATATGATACATGCCAGCGATGCAGGAACTACAATAGGCGTAAATACTGCTGTCCTGAAAATACCCGTTCCTTTTTTACAGAAGAAAATTAGCAATGCTATAATCAGCGACAATACCATCAGCAGAATAAAATCCAAAGAAGCAAATACAGCTGTGTTCTTCATTGATACAATGAAATCAGGGTCAGAAAACAGTGACACATAATTCTTAATTCCTACAAAAGAGGGAGTCAAATCATACATAAAGTCATATTCAGACATGCTGAGATACGCTGTATAGCACAGGGGATATGCAACAAATACAGCTATAATCAAAAAACTGGGCAGGACAAACAATATACCCCAAAATGCCTTTTGTTTCTTTGCGTTCCACGTCCTCTTCATTTTCTGCCTCCTTGCCAAGAAAGGTGCTACACATGATTTGCATAGCACCTTTGCAAATTACTTATCCAACTTATTTACCATATTTTGAAGCTCCTCAGCAGTGGTATTCACATCTGTCCCATCCACAAGGCTGGCCTGGAAAATCTCCTGGCACTTTATTACAAATTCTCCCAAATCTTTGTAAGGAGGATAGGTAACTGCCTTTTCAATGGACCCTTTTATATTCTGCCAGTTAGGCGATTCCGTCTTGTTATAATACTCTGTGATAACAGGAATCTTACCATACTGATTCACTGTACTGGTCTGTGTATATTCGCCCAGCAGCTGTTCCTGGACAAACTGCACTGCCAAATCAGCACTTGGAGAACACTTGGGAATAATAACCCCATTTACATAGCCAACCGAACCATTTTCTTCTCCGCCCGGTATAGGAACAACCGATGCATTTTCCTCTCCAATCGTGGGAATCGCCTCTACCCAGTTGGAACCTGACTGCAGAAGCATGGCAACCTTACCCGCTTTGTAACTGTTCTTACCCGCATCATAGTCAGCAAATGTCTCCGTGGAGAATACCCCCTCCTTAACTCCTTTCTGCCAGATTGCCAGTATATCCTTAAATTCCTGGGACTGGAAGTTAACCGTAATGCCGTCATCCTGATACAGACCCCCGCAGGATGCCTGAAGAATTCCTAGTACAGTTCCATGTATATCCTTACTCCACTGAATAGTACATCCCTGCTGCGTGACAACACCATTCTCTATCTTTGTCAGCTTCTTTGCAAATTCATATACATCGTCCCATGTCTCCGGTGCCAGAACCTCTCCGTTTTCATCCACAAGACCTGCATCTTTAAACATCGCCTTATTTATGTTAATCGCCGTCACTTCCTGTATAACAGGTATTACATACTGCTTATCATGGAGTTTTGCCATCTCCAGGGCCGCCGGAATGAATTTATCCCTGGAATATGCATCAAAAAACTTAAGGTCCTGGTCAAAGTCATATATAAGGTCCTTAGTAACAAACTGTTCCGCAAAGGAAGCACCGTCTATGACCACAAGGTCACATGGAGTATCTCCTTTTTGCCAATTAATACTGTAATTGGATACAACAGTAGGGTCTGCATACGTCTGTACCTCAACGGTCACGTCCGGATGGTCTTTCATAAATGCCTCAGCTGCTTCATTCAGAAAGAGTTTTGTGACCTGCCAGGACTCACCTGCTATACGCAGCGTGCGCTTTCCACCACTTTCCTGCACCGTGGTTCCTGCCGGGGCAGCGGATTCTGCTTCCTTCGATGCCTTGGAAGCCGCAGAAGAACACGCACCCAGATTAACAGCCAGAACGCCTGCCAATAGAACAGATATTATTTTTTTCATTTCAATTCTCCTCCCTCTGCACTAACTATCAATAAGCGATGATGATTCTTTATCCAAAAACAAATGCCAGTCCTTGTGTGTCCTGAGCAAAGTAGCCGGAACCATGTTGGTAACCTCCTCCGACTTTAGTGTATTCCTGACAGCCTCCGCCTTTCGGGCCCCTGGTACACTGGATATAATTGTCTCACACTGCATGATTTGATAAGGAGTCATAGATACTGCTTTGAATGGGACATCATCAAGTGTCTGAAACCATCCTTCATTCAACTGCTGTTTTCTGCAACGTTCCTCCAGGGATACGATTCTGTATGCTTCCTGTGTCTCAAAATCAGCCGGAGGGTCATTAAATGCAATATGGCCATTTTCACCAATGCCAATAACGCCTATATCAATGATGTCCTTACGAATCTCTTTGGTCAGTTCCTTCAGATTCTCATCCACTTCCCCTTCCGTATTCACAAAATGCACCTTGACCGGTACCTTGCTGGTAAAACGCTCTTTCAAATAGCGCCTGAAGCTTGCCTTATGTGTTTCCGGCAATTCCAGATACTCATCCAAATGGAACATGGTGACCCTTTCCCAGTCAATGTCCTTCTCCACCAAATACTTAAGTGTCTCAAACTGTGATGCACCTGTGGATAAAATAATTCTTGCCTGACCCTTTCTTTCTATGGCTTCATTTAACTTTTCGGCAATTAATTCAGCTGCCTTCTCTCCCAATTCCTCGGAATTGTCAAGAATATATACTGCCATCTTTCCTTACCTCCTGATTTTACTATGAACCTTCCTTACCGAATTCCTTTCAACCAGAGTGGGCTGCATTGTGATATTAACTATATTCCCGGACTTACCCTCGATTTTATCAATCAGATATTTGGCAGACCGTTTACCCATTTCTTCTGCCGGTTCATGAATAGTCGTAAGCCTTGGCGTAACCATCTTACTGACAAAAATATCATCCATACCAACAATGGAAATGTCATTGGGAACATGGATTCCCCGGTTATGCAGTTCATTTATCATTTTAATTGCCAGAGAATCATTAATTGCAACTATTCCCTCCGGAAGATATTCCTCCTCAAACATTTTATCAATAATCTGGATAGCTCCCTGGTCATCTCCAATATTATAAATGTCATATTTGGAATCATAATTCACAATCCGGCGCTTATTAAAAACAATATCATAGTCCAGCAGCGCCTGCTTAAAGCCCCTCAGTATCTCTCTTCTGTTATGTCTTGTAATTGGTCCTGACGCCAAAGCCAGGTCCTTATGTCCGCATTCAATCAAATACTCTGCCGCCATATAACCAGCCTTAAAGAAGTTAAACAGCACACGGTCCCCGCTATAATTCTCAATTCCCTGGTCCACCAGAAGTACAGGCATGTTCAGCCGTTCAATCCGTTTGACAAAAGTCTCTTCATTCTGGATTGTTGTCAGCAATATACCTGCCGCCTGCCTTTCTTCCAGCATTTCTAAATACCAGCTCTCCAGTCCCGGATTAGAATTGGAGTTGCATATTATGGGAATAAAATTACGGGATAAACATTCTTCCTCTGACGCTGCTACCTGTGCTGCATAAAATGGATTATTGATTGACGGAACAATAATGCCTATCTCAATGCTGGTATCTCCGCGCAGCATCCTGCTGAACATATTTGGTTTGTATTCCAATTCATCCGCAGCATCAAAAACCCTTTTTTTTACATCCTGGCTGACAGGATAATCTGTACGCCTCAGTACCCTGGATACGGTAGCAATTGATACATTTGCCTTTTTTGCAATGTCCTTAATGGTTGTTTTCTTATTCATTGGGGCCCCTCAAATATAATATAGAAAACGTTATCTATGAGTTCATATTAGCATGGGCCGTTTTTACTGTCAATGGGGGGCTATTTGGGCATTCTTCACATTTTTCTATGTTTTTTCCGGTTTTTTATATCATAATTTTTATTTTCTTGTTTTATTCAGACTTTTACAGAAATTTTTTCTATATGATAGCCGACAACAGCAGAAAAACTTTTTTTATTTACTATAAAGAAAATGGTTATCTGCAAATCCAGCAGCACATGCACACGATAAATCCAGTTAATAAGGTCATGACATATACAAGAGGAAAATGTGGGAAATGTAGGGTAATAAATGTTTACAAAATACTTGATTTTTTTGAAAGTCTGTGGTATTATAGTCACTGCTTATCAAAGCAATATCTGGGCGAATTCCCGAGTGGCCAAAGGGGACAGACTGTAAATCTGCTGCTAATAGCTTCGGTGGTTCGAATCCACCTTCGCCCACTAGCGTGCCGTTTAATATAGCTTAAGGACATCAGTGCAGTGCATGTAAAGGTCCTGGTTTTCAGCCATGGCACGTGCCAGAGAGTACCTGCTAGTACTTTATGCGGGTGTGGTGGAATAGGCAGACACAAGGGACTTAAAATCCCTCGGTAGCGATACCGTGCCGGTTCAAGTCCGGCCACCCGCATTATAAAGAGAGTGATGTAAAAGCAGTTGAGAATCTTCACTGTTTTTACATCACTCTCTTTTTTCACATATCCATACATTTACAAATCCACCATAATTTCTCACTCTAAAAAGAGCACCTCTCCGCCCGCGGAACAATCCCCGCCTCCGGAAGGTGCTCTTTCCTATTCAAAATCCATGTGTCTTACATCATCTGTCTGTGCGTTTCCCGCCTACTTCTCCACAGCCGCTGCCGCGTCATCCGCGAACCGGGACCCCACCACAGGATAAAACTCATCCGGCTGTGATACGAACACGGCTGCACTGTAAGGCGGCATGTTCAGCTTCAGAGTTCCGTCCTTTACACGGTAGAATATGACGCCTGCATTATATCCTGTCTCGGTGGTCAGTATGGGCCTGCCCAGCACCATGTCGTCGGTAATGCCCAGCTGCCATACCGGAATGTCCATGGTCTGGCTGTCCGGACAGTTGGATATCACCGCCACAGCCTGATATTTCCCATACATGCGCCCGTATGCAATCTTCTGGTATCCGGCCAGAAGCGGCTTAACCGCACCCTTTCTGAATACAGGGATATTGCGGTGTATGCCGGTCATATAGCGGTGGAACTCAATGAGCTCCAGGTCCTCTTTTCCCCATGGATAAGTGCGCCTGCTGTCAGGGTCCGTCCACCCGCAGACGCCCGCCTCATCCCCATAGTAAAGGGTGGGGGCTCCCGGCCAGGTCATCTGAATCACCACTGCTTCCCGGAACACACAGGGCTTTATGTTCTGCCCCGCCTTCTCCGGTCCGGCAGTCTGGATACGGCCTACCATCTGATTGGTCCTGGTAAGGAAACGGGAATGGTCATGGTTGGACAGCTGGTTCATGGCCGTCATCACCGTGTTGGTCTGCATACGGCTCATATGGTATCCCATGGCGTTGAAAAATGCTTCCCCGTCTCCCCATATGCCTCCGTTATAACTGTCACTGTGCTTCTCCATGCCGGTGAGGAACCATGTGACCGGTTCCATAAAGGCATCGTAATTCATGATGGAATCCCACTGGTCGCCCTCCAGCCAGGAAGCCGGGTCACCGTAGTGCTCCGCCAGAATCAGGGCCTCCGGATTCGCCTCCTTCACAGCCTGACGGAACCTGCGCCAGAATTCGTGGTTATACTCTGCGGTGTGTCCTAAATCAGCAGCCACGTCCAGGCGCCAGCCGTCAATGGAATAGGGCGGCGAAACCCACTTTCTGGCCACATTCAGTATATATTCCACCAGCTTCTCGGAATTCTCATAGTTTAACTTGGGCAGGGTATCGTGCCCCCACCATCCGTCGTATGTCCGGTTATAAGGCCAGGCAGCGTCGCTGTCGTCATGGAACTGGAAAAAGCTGTGGTACGGGCTTGCCTTGCTCTCATAGGCGCCTGCCTCATAATCCCCGGAATGCTCATAGATTCCCTCGGCGTCCAGCCACTTGTTAAAGGAGCCGCAGTGATTGAATACCCCGTCCAGAATCACCCGCATTCCCCGTTTATGGACTTCCTCCACAAACAGGGCAAAGAATGCATCGCTGGCCTCCAGATTCTCCTTGCCCGCGCTGCGCAGCACATACCGGTCAGCCTCCTTGTTATCCGCGGCATCCGGCCTGACCAGATTCCCCCCATCCTTTACAATTTTTGTAAAATGCGGGTCAATATGCTCATAATCCTGACAGTCGTACTTATGGTTGGAGGGAGATACAAATACCGGATTCAGATATATGGCCTCCACGCCCAGTCCTTTGATGTAATCCAGCTTATCCCATATTCCCTGAAGGTCGCCTCCGTAGAAGTAACCCACATCCATGGTGGCTGGGTACCGGTCCCATTCCGTTACCTTCTGGACCGGACGGCCGATATAGACATACTCATATGATTCCACATCGTTTGTCTCATCTCCATTGCAGAAACGGTCCACGAATATCTGGTACATGACCGCCCCCTTTGCCCACTCCGGCGTATGGAAACCCGGTGTAATCTTAAAATCAAAACATGGCTGACCGTCCTGTGTGGGTCCCAGTCGGTTATAAAGACAGACATCCTGCTCAGATACCACTTTAAAGTGATAAAGCACCTGGTCGGTGCCTACTGTGATTTCATATTCATAATAATCAAACAAATCATCGGACATAGCCTTGGTCATTTCCACCTCGGCTTTATCCTCCACGTAATATACATGTTCCACATTGCCCTTAGCTGTCCGCATGCGAAGCAGCACATCGTCATCTGCGTCCGGTTCCATTGGCATGCGGTAATCCTCTGTCTCAGAGGAAAAAAGGGCATCCCTGTTAATACGTCCCTTTATATTATTTTCCACGTTTTATATCCTTTTCCTAATTTGCTCATACTTATATAATCCTGTTCCTTTATTGTATCTGAATTTTCTCAAATATACAAGAAAAATAATATCAGAAAAATCTTGATAACATTACGCCTTTTCCATGGTTTTCTCACAAAGTGAAAAGCCTGGCGGGGTAGCCAGGCTTTTCAGGAGAAGGTATTTCGTTTCTTATGGGGTGTAGCAAAAACTATATAATGTATTGGGGGGGGGTTACGTCTATTATAATAGCATAGGAATGAAAAAAAGTGTGCACAAAGATGCAATATTTTCCAGGCCATTTATGAGCAATATAGACAAGGGAGGGGGATTTTTCACTTTTCTCCCCCTCCCAATGCTGTTTTTCTTCATCTGCAGCCCTAAAAACCCGGGCCGGCCATACTACTGCGCCGGTGTAAACAGCGCCTCAAACTCAGTCTGGCTGATTTTCTCTTTCTCAATCAGCAAATCAGCGCAGGCATGGAGGACGTAGTCATACTCTCTGATGATGTCCTTTGCCTTCTGATAGCACTCGTCAATGATTCGCTTAACCTCGCTGTCAATGGTGTCAGCCACCTCATTGCCGTAGGATTTGGTGTGGGCCAGGTCCCGGCCGATGAATACCTCATTCTCATCCCCGCCGTACTGAATCATGCCCACCTTCTCAGACATACCGTACTGGGTCACCATGGCCCTGGCAATCTGGGTGGCCTGCTTGATATCCTGGGATGCACCGGTGGTGATATCGTCAAATATCAGCTCCTCCGCAATCCGGCCGCCTAAATCCACCATAATATTCTGCATCATACGGCCCCTGGTGTTAAACATCTCATCCTTTTCAGGCAGGGGCATGGTATAGCCGGCTGCGCCGATTCCAGTGGGGATGATGGACACGGTGTGCACCGGTCCCACATCCGGAAGCACATGGAACAGGATGGCGTGGCCCGCTTCGTGGTAGGCTGTTATCTTCTTATCCTTCTCAGATATTACCTTGCTTCTCTTCTCCGCGCCGATTCCCACCTTTACAAAGGCCCGGTCTATATCGCTCTGCTTGATAAACCTGCGGTTATCCCTGGCGGATATAATGGCCGCCTCATTCATCAGGTTTTCCAGGTCAGCTCCTGTGAAGCCTGACGTGGTCTGGGCTACCCGGTGTAAATCCACATCCTCGCTGAGGGGCTTTTCCTTGGAATGAACCTTAAGGATTTCCTCACGGCCCTTCACATCGGGCCGGCCCACCGCCACCTTTCTGTCGAAACGGCCCGGACGCAGAATAGCCGGGTCCAGGATATCCACGCGGTTGGTAGCCGCCATGACGATGATGCCTTCATTGACGCCAAAGCCGTCCATTTCAACCAGCAGCTGGTTCAGCGTCTGCTCCCTTTCATCATGGCCGCCGCCCATGCCCGTACCTCTGCGGCGGGCCACTGCGTCAATCTCATCAATGAACACGATACAGGGAGAATTCTTCTTGGCTTCCTCGAACAAATCGCGGACGCGGGAGGCGCCCACGCCTACGAACATCTCCACGAAATCAGAACCCGAAATGGAGAAAAACGGAACGCCTGCCTCGCCGGCAACCGCCTTGGCAAGCAATGTCTTACCTGTTCCGGGAGGCCCCACCAGAAGAAGGCCCTTTGGAATCCTGGCCCCCACGCTGGTATACTTCTGCGGATTCTTAAGGAAATCCACCACCTCTTCCAGTTCTTCCTTTTCTTCCACCAGACCGGCCACATTGGAAAAATTAACCTTGCTGTCCCGGCTCATCCTGGCCCTGCTCTTGCCGAAATTCATCATCCTGGCGTTGGCGCCTCCGCCTCCTGCGCTCCGGTTCATGACCATAATGATGATGACTACCACCACGATAGACAGCATAAAGGGAAGAATGATGGTCACCAGATAGTTCTCCTGGGGCACATCCATGGTCGTATAAGCCATGTCATGGGCTTCCAGTAACGTTTGGGCGTCCTTAACATCTGAAACATAAAGCCGCTTTACCTGACCGTCCATAAGGGTCAGCACCACTTCTCCCGTGGGAGTCTGCGGATTCTGGTGGATGCTCACGTCTGCTGCCTGGCCATCCTCCAGTATCTTGATAAAATCCTGATTTGTAACCTTATCCGCCTGCCTTGCGTAAGGGAATCTCACTGCGGTGGCGATTAAAATCAGCATCAGGAGTATAAATATAAATCCTCTAAATGTCTGCTGCTGTCTCACCGAATTGCCTCCTTAGACCTTCTTATTCTGCATCCAATTCTACTACTCCGATGTAAGGCAGGTTACGGTATTTCTGGTCATAATCCAGTCCATATCCCACTACAAATTCATCCGGTATCGTAAAGCAGGTATAGTCCACCTTCACCTGCTTCTTCACCCTGCGCTCCGGCTTATCAAGAAGTGTGCACAGATGGATGCTCTTTGGACCTCTCTGTTTCAACACCTCAATCAGATATGCCAATGTACGGCCAGAGTCTATAATATCTTCCACAATCAGTACATCCTTGCCTTCCAGGGACTCATCCAGGTCCTTTACAATCCTGACCACGCCGCTGGACACAGTGCCGCCGCCGTAGCTGGACACGGACATAAAGTCCAGGGACACCGGAACCGTCATCCTCTTTGCCAGCTCGCAGGTAAAGAATACCCCGCCCTTTAATATGCAAATCATGTGGACCTGCTTTCCTGCATAATCCTCGCTGATTTTTGCCGCTACTTCGTTAATCCTTTTATCGACTTCCTCTTCCGTCAATAAAACACGAATCCTGTCAGCCATTGCCTTATCCTCCGTTTCGCCTATTCTTTTCTCTCTCCAGTCTGGCCTGCCTCTGCCTGCAACACCCGGATTGTATCCGGTCCTATCTTGTAATACTCGCTGATGCGGTAGCCTATAATCCACATCACATGGCTGCCATCTGCCAGAAGGGGTATCTTATCCCGCATCTGTCTGGGTATCTTCTCATCAATCATAAAACGATTAAGCGCCTTGTGGCTTTTGTCCGCCAGAACAATATAGTCCCCCGGACGCCTGGTTCTTACCACGGGCGTACCCTTTATTTTATCACAGTCAAACCATTTCGTATACATATTTTTAGGAAATTCCATCCCTTTTTTCAGAGAAAAAACCTCCATGTCCACGATAGGCAGGTCGCCCCATTCACCTTTTGCCACAGGGTCTCCCCTGCCCATCCAGATTCCCTCGTACTCCCTTATGGCAGCCAGTCCGTAGGGCAAATCCACCTGCTTTCCAACGGCCCGCCCGGCCAGCTCCATGACCTGGCTCACATGAACCAGCCCCAGGTCCCTGGACGCCCCGCTCAATTCCTTGAGAAGGGACATCACCACATAGGACTGCAGAATCTCCGGTTCCCCCAGAAAGGCCCCTGCCGGGATATATGCCCCGGAATCCTTCCTTACATGGGCCTTAATCCAGGCATCTGCCTGGCTTTCCAGGTACTCATCAGCCTGGGAGGCCAGATGTCCCAGACGCAGGATATTGCCTGCGGCGCCCCGGTTCACATACTGCTCTATCTCCGGCAGCAGCTGATTGCGTATTCTGTTCCGGGTGTAGTGAAGGGTATCATTGGTGGAATCCTGCACATAGGACAGGTCCCGGCTTTCCAGCCACTTAAGGATGGAAGCCCGGTCCGCGTCCAGCAGGGGACGGATAATCCTTCCCCTCCGGTAGACGATTCCACGCAGTCCGGAAAGACCGCTCCCCCGGAAAAGATTGTGAAGGATAGTCTCCACCTGGTCCCCGCTGTGGTGGGCCACAGCAATTTTTACAGGGCGGAAACTGCTGTCAGCCGGACTGCCGTCAGCCGGACCGCCGTCCGGCCCGGTCCGGTCCTCCCCTTCCCATCCCGCAGCCTCTTTCTCCAGAGCCTCATAGCGCAGATAACGGCCCGCCTCCTCCTCAGACATGCCCTTTGCAGCCGCAAAGCCGCGCACATCTACCTTTAGGATATGACAGGGGACATGAAACCCTTCACACAATGACATGACAAAATCCGCATCCCGGTCCGCTTCCTCCCCCCTGAGCCCGTGATGGACATGAAGGGCCCTGAGCCCCATTTGCCACGGTTCCCTGAATGCGCATAACAACGCTAAGAGGCAGACGGAATCTGCCCCTCCTGAAACTGCTGCAATGACCCGGTCCCCCGGCTCCAGCATATGATATTGTTCTATGGTCTCCCTGACCCTGTGCTCCAGTCCTTCCACCTGTCTCTCCTGTGTCCAATCATGTTTGTCTCTGTCTATTTCTTATAATATACCCGCAAATGTCCCTCCTTGCAAGCCTGTGGTTGTAAATTATGAGCGTCTTTTCCAGATTCCGGCTGCCAGGACCGTCATATCGTCCCTTGGTGCCGGAATAAAAGACACTGCAAAATCCAGAACCTGGTCCGCCAGTTCCTGGGGTCCCATCTCCTCCACACTCTCCAGATACTGCTGCATAGCCTGTTCCTTGTCGTCCCCCGGCAGCGCATCCAGCACCCCGTCGCTGACCATGACAATCCGGTCGCCCTCCCACAGCTTCCTGGACATGAGCACTGGTTCCACTCCATTGAGTATTCCCATGGGGACTTCCCCTGCCTCCATGATTTCCACGCCCTCTTCCCCGATGATGAAGGTTGGCACAGCCCCCAGTTTCATGGCCTCCAGCACTCCGGTGTGCAGGTCGATGCAGCTGAGGTCCAGGGTAGCCGGATGCTGTTCCGGTCCTGCCAGCAAAAGTACTGTATTCACCAGCTTAAGGGCAGCCCTTGGTGAAAATCCGGTTTCCAGCAGCTGCTCCGTCAATTCCACCACCTGCTTGCTCTCCCTGGACGCTGCCTCCCCGCTTCCCATGCCGTCTGAAAGGCTCATAACCACCTGGTTTCCGGGACTCTCGCAGAAGGTATAATTATCCCCGGAATACTTCTCCCCCTTCTTTGGAATTCTGGAAGCGCCATAGAGCATGCGGTACCCGCCTTCCTCCAGAAAACGCACGGTTTCATACTGTTTGGTAATAATGCTGCGGCTGTCCTTGGCAGGGCTCCACCTTGTCCCACCCATAACCTCCCCCATAATCAGGGCTGCATCCTTGGAAGTGATGCAGCGGCCGTTGGTGGTCCTGACCGTGAGAAATGCTTCCTTCTGCCCGTTCTCATACTCCAGCAGCAAAAGGTTGCCCAGGGCAACATGATAACGCTTAAAATATTTTTTCAGTATGTATTCATACTCATCCGTAATATCCCTGGCACGGTCAATCTGGTGGGAAAACTCCTCCAGTATCACGGACAGCTCCCTGAACTGGGATATGACCGCATCCCTGCTCTCCAGGAACCGGTTCTTCCAGGACAGATTCATGGTGGCCCGCCCCAGGCTCCGGTTCAGCTGGGCCAGATAATCCTCCTTTTTCCGGCAGCCGCTCTGGAACATCTGGGGCATGTCCTCAAAATCAATATGGCCCTTCTGCTCAAACGCCCGCAAAAGATAATACAGGTAATAGCTGTCCTCCTTCTCGCTGTCCGCATACAGGTTGCACCTGCTGCAGCTCTCGCACACCAGGGCAGCGCTGGCCTGCATGGCAGCCAGACCATCGTCCTTTGTCAGCTGTCCGTTTTTTTCTATACCGTCGTCAAATGCCTTGGCCAGCTGGTTCAGGGACTCTGCCATATCCCCCAGTCTCCTGGCCGTATAATAATTTACATCCGTTCTTCCCTTAACTTCCCGCTCTCTGATAAACACAAAAATCCCTCCTAATCCGCGTAACTTTCAGTATACGCACCCAGGAGGGAAATATATGTCGTATCATGCATGGATTTTTAAAAATCGTTCGCCTGTTTTCGCCATCAACGAAAGGAAATGCGCATCACCCCACAGGCCTGCGTGTCACTCCGTGGGCTTCAGCAGAATCTCATCCGGATTTACAAGTCCCAGCTTTTCCTTGGCCACTTCCTCTGCATACTGCTTGGTCTTGACGTAAATCTTGTATTCCTGCAGTTCAGCGGTCCGCTTTTCTTCCTCTGCCTTCTGTTGCTCCAGGTTCTGTTCCCGGATGCTGTACTCCAGGTCCGACTTCTTAAGGTCAGCGCCCTTTATATTGATTGCCACAGCCAAAAACATGACTACCAGGGTAATACCCATGATGGCCATGCGGTTCGTCCATTTGTCGCGCCTTACACGCCTTGATTTGCCGTAGGATTTCATCTGCTCAATCACCAGCTCCGTCTTTTTCCGGGCTGCAGACAGCCTTCTGTCTGTGCCTGTTCATAATCATTCTAAGGCATTTGCCTGCCTTTTTCAAGCACTTAAAGAAAATTCTGCTGATAAATCGGTCATACAGAATCATGCCTGCAAATACCCCTCCTATGACATAGGCCCTGAATACGCCGTCATTCTGCTCATAGAGGAGAATGAAGGTCACAAGCCCGGCATAGAGCCAATACAAAAAATCTTCCACCCCGGTCCAGAAGGGGCCGTGCCGGATAACCAGGCGGAACACCCTGAGGGTGTCATAGGCCAGCATGAGCCAACCGCCAGTGACCAGGCTGAGCACCATCAGCCAGGCCTCATACTGAATCCTGCTGCTCATAATGCCTCCCCTACTTAAACAGGCGGGTGAACAGGGATTCCCCGGACTTTCTGAGGGCTTCGTTGGAACTGTAGACCATGCTGTCTATGGTTCCCTCTATGTCCACCTCTCCCTTTTCCAGGGTAAGGCGGCTTACGTGAAGCTCCTTTCCCTTGATGGTCAGCAGCCCCATATCCGTGTCCAGGACAACTGCATTTTCATCAAAGGAAACCACATCGCATATGCCTGTGATGTTTCCCTTGCCTCTGTTCTGTAATATAAGCTTATGCTGACGATTGCTTCCAATCTTTTCTTCCATGCAAAAAACCTCCCCGTATATCTAACCTATGTTAAATATATGGGGAGGTTGGCCATTCTATGCCACTTATCTTAAATATTGTAACTGCTAAATCATCCGATGTAACTGTTACTAAATATAACGGTAAAGTTCCTTGGCCTCATCCTTCTTCACAGTTTCCTGTACGTCCAGAACCTCCACCTTAACGGCCTTGGCTCCGAACTGAATCTCGATGATATCACCTGTCTTCACACTGACAGACGCCTTTGCCGGCTTATCATTCACCAGCACACGGCCTGCGTCGCATGCCTCATTGGCAACGGTCCTGCGCTTGATAAGGCGGGAAACTTTCAGAAACTTGTCCAATCTCATGGATTATTTATTAACCTCATCCTTTAATGCCTTGCCAGCTTTGAACTTCGGAGTCTTGGAAGCCTCGATGGTCATCGTCTTACCAGTCTTGGGATTTCTTCCCTCTCTTGCAGCTCTCTCAGATACTTCAAAGGTTCCGAAGCCCACTAACTGTACTTTTCCGCCTTTAACCAGCTCTTCAGATACAGCGTCAGTGAAAGCCTTAACTGCCTTCTCTGCGTCCTTCTTGGAAAGCTCTGCCTTCTCAGCAACTGCTGCAATCAATTCTGTCTTGTTCATCAATTTTTCCTCCTAGATATTGTCCGGGAAAGGCCCCGGAATCGTTACTTTTTAAAGTCATAGTGTACTTAATCATTTATATCTGTTTTACTATGATTTGTCAAGGTTTTTTGGCTTTTTCCTGCATTTTTATCTGATTCCAGAGGGCGGTCCCTTCCTCCACGGAATTCACCTTTACATCGCCAAATACGTGGGGGTGTCTTCGGACCATTTTCCGGCATAAACCGTCGATTACATCGTCAATGGTAAACCTGCCCTCCTCCTCTGCAATCCGGCTGTTCAGGATAACCTGGAGCAGCACGTCCCCCAGTTCCTCGCACAGGTTTTCCATGTCCTGGTTGTCTATGGCCTGGAATACTTCCTCTGTCTCGTCAGCCAGGCATTTCTTCAGGCTCTCAAAGGTCTGTGCCCTGTCCCAGGGACAGCCCTCAGGCGACCGCAGCTTTGCTATTATTCCCACAAGCTCATCAAATGTATACATAAAAACCTCCTATACCTTCTCCTTATTGCGCTTGATTACCTTGAGGCGGGTAAATTCCTCCCGCTCCTTTTCCTCCAGCGCATTGGAAATGGACTTGCTCAGGTCCTCATAATGAGGAATGGTGATGTTCTTAAGGGCATTGGCCCGTTTCTGGGTCTTTTTGATGGAGTTGGCCAGCCGGTAGGCGGAGTTCTCCACCATGGAAAGCTTTATGGTCAGCTCCTTTACCTTCTCAAAATGGTATCTGGCCTCGTCCAGGGACTCCGTGGTGTTGTAGAAACCATAGGTCAGGGCCAGGGGACGGGCTTCATGCTGGACCAGGGGGATCTCGGTTCCCATAATGCTTCTGGCCTTGATTTTCACCCGGTCGTCCACCGGCACGGATACGCCTATCTCCTGGACATAATTGATGCCCAGCTCAATATTGGCCTTCTGGAGGGCCGCATAGGCTTCCCGGAAGGTACTGTCGATTTCGGACTGGATTCCCTTTGCCTCGTCAATCAGCTCCATCAGCTCCCGAATCAGGATGTTCCTCTTTTTATCCATAAGCCCGTAGCCCATATAGGCCAGGCCCAGTGAATTCTTTGCCGCTATGAGGTTGCCTTTGGTGGGAAATGTATTTGGATCCATTTACATCACTCCTTCATGGTGTCCGCAGGTTTATAATACTGGTCAAGCACCTTGGTGTCGATACGGTCCAGCTCCTCCCTGGGCAGCATTCCCAGAAGCTTCCAGCCAATATCCAGGGTGTCCAGGATGGTTCGGTTCTCATGGGGGGCCTGGCCTATGAAATGCTCCTCAAAAGCCTTGCCGAACTCCAGGTATTTCTTGTCAATGGGTGAAAGTTCATCTTCGCCGATAACCGATGCCAGGGCCCTGGCGTCCCCCACCTTGGCATAACAGGAGAAAAGCTGGTTGGCCACGTCCTGGTGGTCGGCCCTGGTATAGCCCTCGCCGATTCCGTCCTTCATAAGCCTGGACAGGGACGGCAGCACATTGATGGGCGGATAGATGTTCTGTCCGTTTAGCTGCCGGTCCAGAACAATCTGGCCCTCGGTGATATATCCCGTCAGGTCAGGGATGGGATGGGTGATATCGTCGTTGGGCATGGTGAGAATGGGAATCTGGGTCACGGAGCCAGGTCTTCCGGCCACAATGCCGGCTCTCTCATAGAGGGAGGCCAGGTCGCTGTAGAGATAGCCCGGGAAACCCTTTCTGGACGGAATCTCGCCCTTGGATGAGGAAACCTCACGCATGGCCTCTGCGTAGGAAGTCATGTCCGTCAATATAACCAGTATGTGCATACCCTTCTCAAAAGCCAGGTACTCGGCCAGGGTCAGCGCGATTTTAGGGGTGATGAGACGTTCCACCACAGGGTCATTGGCCAGGTTGATAAACATGGCCACATGCTCGGACACACCGCTCTCCTCAAAGGTGCGGCGGAAGAAATCAGCCACATCGTATTTCACGCCCATGGCGCCGAACACAATGGCAAATTCCTCATCTGAATTCTCTCCCAGGGACGCCTGCTGCACAATCTGGGCAGCCAGCTGGTCATGGGGAAGACCGTTTCCTGAAAAGATGGGAAGCTTCTGTCCGCGAATCAGGGTGGTAAGCCCGTCAATGGCGGAGATTCCCGTACGGATATAGTTTCTTGGGTATTCGCGTGTCACCGGATTAAGGGGCTTGCCGTTGATATCCAGCTTTACATCGGATATGATATCCCCCAGGCCGTCAATGGGCTGGCCGATACCGTTAAAGGTACGACCCAACATCTCTTCGGAAACTTCTATCTCCATGGGATGGCCCGTAAGCCTTGTATGGGTGTTGCGCAGGGCCATGCCGTCCGTGCCCTCAAACACCTGGATGATGGCCTTATCCCCGTATATCTCAATAATTCGGCCTATCTTGTGGAGATTCCCGGCCACGGTCATCTCCACGATTTCATCATAAGCCGCATTCTGAACGCCCTCCAGGACCACCAGAGGGCCATTGATTTCACTTAAACCTAAATATTCAATTGCCATATGGACCTCCCTTATGCGTTTCGTTCCACAACCCTGTCATAGAAATCATCAATCATCTTCATGTAATCATCGAACATTTCCAGATGGTCATTGGGCACATCGTATTTGATGGATATGATTTTGTCGAATATGTTCTCCTCCTTCAGCACGGACACAGGCATGCCCATGGAAACAAGGGAGCGGGATTTTTTATACAGGTAAAGAATGACTTCCATCATCTTAAACTGCTTGGTTAAAGGCACGGATGTATCATCCTTATGGAATGCATTCTGCTGCAGGAATCCCAGGCGGATGACCTTTGCGATTTCAAGCACCAGCTTCTGGTCGTCCGGCAGTACGTCGGCGCCAATCAGCTTTACAATTTCCATCAGGCTGCTCTCCTGCACCAGCAGCGCCATCAGGCGGTTCCGGTCGTCCACAAACCGCTTATCCACATTGTCCATGTACCAGGACGACAGGTCGTTTATATACTCCGAATAGCTGGTAAGCCAGTGGATGGCCGGGAAATGTCTGGCGTAAGCCAGGGATTTATCCAGTCCCCAGAAGCAGCGCACAAAACGCTTGGTGTTCATAGTCACGGGCTCGGAGAAATCGCCTCCCTGGGGGGACACGGCGCCGATGATGGTCACGGAGCCCTCGGTCCCATTGAGATTCTGCATCATTCCTGCCCTCTCATAGAAAGCGGACAGACGGGACGCCAGGTAAGCCGGGAACCCTTCCTCTGCAGGCATTTCCTCCAGACGGCCTGACAACTCCCTGAGGGCCTCCGCCCATCTGGAAGTGGAATCGGCCATAATGGCCACATGGTAGCCCATATCCCTGTAATATTCCGCCAGGGTAAGGCCGGAATACAGGCTGGCTTCACGGGCAGCCACCGGCATGTTGGACGTGTTGGCAATCAGGGTGGTCCTGTCCATCAGGGGATTCCCTGTCTTAGGGTCAATCAGCTCTGAGAATTCTTCCAGGACCTGGGTCATCTCGTTGCCCCGCTCGCCGCAGCCGATGTAGATAATAACATCTGCATCCGACCACTTGGCCACCTGATGCTGGGTCATGGTCTTGCCTGTTCCGAAACCGCCGGGAATGGCAGCCGTACCGCCCTTTGCAAGCGGAAACATGGTATCCAGGATACGCTGTCCTGTAATCAGCGGCTTTACGGCGGGAAAACGGCGGGCAGACGGTCTGGCCACGCGGATGGGCCATTTCTGGGTCATGGTCAGGGACCTCTCGGTGCCGTCCAGGAGCTGAAGGGTCAGAAGGGGCTCCTCGATTGTATACTGGCCGTCCGGCACCACTGTAAGAACATAGCCTTCCACGTCCGGCGGAGCCATAACCTTATGGGTGATGGCCCTTGTCTCCGGCACCTCCGCAATGATGGTGCCGGGCATGATTCTGTCCCCTTCCTTCACCACCATGTGGGTATCCCACTTTTTATCCGTATCCAGACTGCTCACGGATATGCCGCGGCTGATATAGTATCCGCTTCCCTTGGCAATTTCGCTTAAGGGACGCTCAATTCCGTCAAATATATTGCTCAGGATTCCCGGCGCCAGCGTAACGGACACAGGGGCTCCTGTGCCTGTCACAATTTCGCCCGGCTTAATGCCGCTGGTCTCCTCATAAACCTGGATGGTGGTCTTTTCTGAAGTAAGTCCGATGACCTCGCCCACCAGCTTCTCCCGGCCCACATGCACCATCTCATTCATCTGGAACCCTGAGTCGCCCAGCAGGGAAACGACAGGACCATTTATACCGTAAATCACACCTGTCTTAGCCACTTTGCCTACCTCCTGTCAAGTCAAATTTAAACTCATGGCGGGCCTCGTTTAACTTAGTCTGGAATGAGTTGTCTATAAGTATATGCTTGCCCGGAAGCACAGCCCTGGTGCCTCCGTTAAAGGAATATTCGCTGACCTTGATGGTGGCGTTGTGATGCATGGCAATGCGCTGCAGCTTATCCGCGTCCGAAGGGTCCATATAAATAACCAGTTCCTCGTCCCCCGCAAATTCCTTGGCAGCCTTTACCTGGCGGTCCAGAAGCCGCTGGTAATCCTGTGTCTCCATGAAGTTGGCCAGTTTATCCCTTAGTTCCACGAACAGCTTATCCTTAAGTTCCTCCTGCTTGTGGCTGGCTTCCCTCTTTAAATCCAGCTGGCCGATGGACAGCCGTTTATTGATTTCACGTCCCAGCTTCTCTGTCTCTGCCTCCACCTGCATGTCGGCCCGCCTTCTGGCGTCAGCCGCATGTTCCTCAAAGGCAGTATCCAGGGCGTTCATATAGTCATCCAGCATCCTGGCGCTGCGCTCTCTGGCATCCGTCATACAGATATCCTGGAAATGCTTTAGCTTTTCCTCTGTTGTCAAGCTGATTCACCCTCTTTCTATCATTACTACAGTTTCAGTCCGATTGCCTCGTTCACATAAGAGGTGATAAAGTCCGGCTTGCGGCCGGTTCCATGGCGGTCCGGAATCTCCACAATAAGCGGAAGCTTGCGCTCCAGCTTTACATTGTCGATGATTTCCGGAAATTCCCTGCCGAATTTCTCTGTCAGCAGGATGATTCCAATGGATTTGTCGGCCAGGGCCTTATCCAGTTCTTCCTTCAGTTCTTCCCTCTTATGGACCACAGCCCCCTCGACCCCTGCCAGACGCATGCCGGTCCAGGTGTCGATGTTGTCGCTGATAAGGTACATCTTCATAGGATTACAGCTTTCCTAAAATCATAAAGGATATGATTAATCCATAGAGACACACACCTTCGGCAAGACCTACGAAGATTAATGATTTACCAAGGATGGAGCTGTCCTCGCTGATAGCTCCCAGTGCTGCGCTGGCTGCTGCGGAAACAGCGATGCCGCCGCCCAGGCAGGAAAGTCCGGTAGCCAGGGCTGCCGACAGATAACCCATGCCGGCTGCGGATGAACCGGCTGCCTGGGCTCCTGCCTCGGCCGCCACTGCATTGCCGGAGAACATAACCACGGCTGCAAATACCATGGTGCCAAAGAACAGGAACACATTGGCTGCCAAGGCCGTCTTATAGCGTCCTTTTGTTTTCTCCCCTGCTGCAAAAGCTCCAAAAGGTACTGCAATGCTTAAAATAAGTGCTGCGCTCAGTGTAATTTTAACTAATAAACTCATATCTCATATCTCCTTTTTGTATTATATATGCTTACTGCTCTCCGGCAGCCTTTCCATACGGTTCAAATGCCCTGCCGCTGCCGCGGTAGAAACGGCTGAACAGCTCATAATATTCCAGACGCAGTACCTGGATGCCCACAATCAGGCCCTCCATACCGCATACAAACAGGTTGCCGCCAACCACCACGGCCCAGTTTGTATTTCCTCCTGCCTCTGCCCCTGCCAGCATCAGGACCACCTGCATCATGGCTGCATGGCTCACCGCAAAAGCGCCCACACGGACAAAGGAAAGGGTGTTGGAAAAATAGCTCAAAAGCACTTCAAAGAGTTCAAATATCCCCTGGGTGATAAACATTCCCAGGCCGGTTTCCATGCGCTGCGCCTTTTTCTCCACCATGGCAGCCAGAGGCTCCTTAAAGAATATCACCAGAAGGGGAATCAGGAACATAATTACCAAAATCACGGTGGCGGGAAGGGGATTGCCGGTCATATACAGTACAATCACAGCTGCCAGGGCAAAGTAAAATACCAGCCCGGCCACGCCGTTGGTGTCAAAATACGCCTTCTCCACATCATGGGAACGCAGGCTGTTGATGATATTGAGAATCATGCACAGAAGAATGATTCCCATTCCAATGGCAACCGCCACCACAAATACGGTGTTCAGCCTTCCGATAAAGGGCAGGTTTGTCATGGCTTCCTGGGGCCTGAGCCACACTGCATCCATAATATCCTCAAATCCGAAGATGCTTCCGAAGAGCAGTCCGAATATGGTGGAGAACACGCCGCAGCAGGAAATGATTCCGGCCAGACGTATTTTCCTGAACCGGTACAGCAGGAAACCTCCCACCAGCAGGCACAGCCCCTGCCCGGCATCCCCGAACATGAATCCAAACAGTATGGAATACGTGATTCCAATCAGTATGGTGGGGTCCAGCTCATTATAGGATGGCAGCCCGTACATCTCCACATACATCTCAAAGGGTCTGAACAGTCCCGGATTCTTCATCTTTGTGGGAGGCGTGCTCATAATATTGTTGTGGTCGTCCTCAATGATGCAGAAGGTATCGCTGTCCCGTTCGATTTCTTTCTGGAACTCCTTTGCATCCTTCTCCGTCATCCATCCGCAGAGAATGTAGAAGTTATGGGTGTCATGCTTGGTGACGGCAGCCATCTTCCTCACGTCAAAGTTAGTGGAAAATACCCGGATGCGCCTGCAGGCAGCGGCAAACTCCTCCTTCCTGCTGCTCATGGCCTCCACGATTTCCCGGTCCGCCTGGTCTATCTCCTTCTGAAGGCTTCCTATACGGTCGTCCAGCACATGTCCGGCCTCCACAGGGGTACCCTCATACTCGTCCGGCAGAAAACACCGTTCAAAATGCATGGACGCATAGATGGCGTCAATCTTATCGGCCAGACTCTCCGGCACAAAGTAGACCACCCACACATAATCCCCCTCCTCCTCGCATTTAAACATGACCGTGTCTATGGTCTCATACACATAGGATGAGAATTTTTCATAATATTCCTTGGAAATACGTCCGAACCGGAACTTCATGAACCGGAACTTAAGTATCTCCTTCACATTGTAGTTAAGCCCTGCAAAGGGTACCACCCTGTCCCTGGACTCCTGCAGCTCGTCCCGCTGGCGCACCAGGGTATTCTTCCGGTCCGTCAGCTCCTTAAGCTGGGCGTCAAGGCTGTTAATAACCTCGACCGCTTCCTCCAGCTTCATCTTTCGGTCCGTCTGGTCCGGTATCAGCTCATGATAGCTTTCCAGCAATTCCGAGGCCTTTTCCAGCACATTCTTATACGGATTCGTCTCAATATAAGGCCTCAGGTCTTTTACTGTCTTAAGCTCCGACAGGGCATTTTCCAGGTGTATCTCATATCTGGACAGATAAGTGTCCACCACCCGGTCAATATCCTCCTTAGGGCCGGTAATACTTAAGAACTTCATCTTCTCAATCACGTCTTAACCCCCTTTAGTCAACTTGCTCCCAGCCCATAACGTATCTTCTCAATGGTAGTTATGATACGCTCGATTTCCCTCTCCTTAAAATAGAGATAGGAATTAAGTATGGCGATGGAGTATGGGTCCTTTCTGCTTGTCTTCTGGTAAATCCTGTCTATTATATCGTGGGACAGCTGGTCCAGGTCCTGATTCTCATCCAGATGGACCAGACCCGTCCTGCCGTACCAGCTTCCCTCAATGAGCCCGTACAGTATATCCAGGCTCTCCGCCTCCACCATCCGGTTAATCTCTTTCTTAGTCAGATGGAGCTGTATGGAAATCAGCATGGCGTATATCTCTCCCGGCTCCAGTTGGTAAAACTTTTTGGAACGGCAAATCCACTGGAGATTCAGCATATCCATCCTGGTGCCGAAGCACTGGGCGATTATCTTCTGCTCATTTTTGGACAGGTACTTGTCCTTTATCTTCCACATGGACCTAAAATACAGCATATCCAGCGCTGTCTCACAAGCCGGAAGGGTTACCCTGCCGTTCTGCAGCATCTGGTACAAGGGCCCGTAATACGCAGACCCCTTCAGGTTCCCTATGAACTCTTCCATGTTTTGGGACTGGGAAAGTGTGATTAGGTCAAGGGCAGAATGCCGCTCAAAGAAATCACGGAACATGGACAGGTCCTGCCGCTGTTCCCTGTGGCCTGCCGCATTCCTCAGACAGGTCTTTAAGATGGTAATTTCATAATGCATGAAGTACAGGTCCAGGAAACGCCTCTGCTTTATGTTGGCAAACTGGTAAAGCTTTGCAAAATCCCGGTACTGGGACAGATTCAGATGCTGCTCAATGTTTCCCCTGTGCAGGTCCCCGTCCTCCACCTGGTCGAATATCTCCCGGTAAGGAAGAAAGGAGCGCAGGTACTGCACTGCATCCGCTACGGTTTCCAGGGCCGCCATTTCAAGGAACTGCTCATCTTTTATACGCCAGCGCTCCATTGCCTTCACCTTGGTGGCAATGCCGCTGTAAGCAATCAGGCTGCCCATAATCTCACTCCTTTATCATTTTCTGGAACAGAGCCTCTACATATTCTTCATGGTGCCGGTTATAATTGTCTTCCAGCTCCTTAAGCAGAGTCTCTGATTCCGCCTTCTGCTTTGCAAGGAGCCCGTTCATGTCCGCCTCCATTTTCTCCTGAATCTCTGCAATCCTGCGGGCCGTCTCCTGTTCCAGGTTCTTATCAAAGGCAGCCGTCTTTGCATCCATCTCCCCGGCAAATGCTTTCTTGCGCACATTCGCCTCTTCCACAATGGCTCCGGCCGCTGCTTCGATTTCCGATAACCGGTTAATCACAGTATCCATAGCTCTCCTCCTTATATATTTTCATATCATTTCATGATACTACTTTTTTAGAAAAAAACCAGAGGTATTTTATATTTAAATTTAATTTTTCACAATTTTCTCACAGCAAAACGCCAAAAAGAGGAAGAACTTTTTAAATTCTTCCTCTTTTTACATCCAAAATTGCCAATTTTTTCTATACAATTTTCACAAATATTCAGGTCTAATTGGCTTCCGGGGCCTCACTGCTCCCGGTTTCACCCTCGGCTGACGCCACAGGCTCTACCTTTTCAATGTACCTGCTGGACACATATGCCTCCTGGCCGTCGTAATTAATGACCGCCCAGTCGTTGTCATAGCGCTTCACATATACTACCTCGGTGCCGCTGCCCAACTGTACCAGAATACGCCCGCTGGTGGAAGGCTCGCTGCGGACATTGACGCTGCTGCCCTTAATCCGGTAAGTTTCCGCCGGCGGCTCTGTCTCAGGCTCTGTCTCAGGCTCCGGAGGCGGCGTGGGCGCCGGTTCCACAGGTGCCGTAGTCACGGTAGGTACCGTGGTGGTCTTGTCCACATCCTTGTCCTTGCCAGGCATGAAAACACGGATAACCACAATCAGGAGAATGACGAGAAGCACAGGAATCAACAGTCTCAGTATGTATGCTGCCGGCGATACGCGCCTGCGCTTCTTCCTGGGACCTCCCTGACGGGACGGGCCGCTGCGGGTATTCCTGGCCGGCACCCGCTGGCTGCTTCTGCCGGAAGCACTTCTGCCTCCGCCGCCCTGCCTGGGTGCCTGACGTCCTGACGTATTCCTTGCAGATGAGGATGGTCTGGCCGTGCGGCCTCCTGAACCTCCTGCAAATTCGTTGGCAAACACATACACTTCCTGGGTCAGCAGCTGGAAGGCCTGATTGGCATCATATGCCGTGTCATCCCCCTCATGAACCGCCTTATTTCCCAGGATACGGATGGTGTGGTAATTATCCTTGGTAGCCTTGTTGATCCATTGGCCCTCGTACAGCTGGTCTATGGTGTCGGACAAATCCCCCTCCACCACACAGGCCCTCTCAGCCATGCACCTTACCATATATTCCAGGACCTGTCTGGCCCTGACCATCACAAGATTATATTCCTTGCGCGCAATCAATCGCTCTGCTTCCTTAACGCCCTGCTGAATCTGCTGCCAGCTGGTCGTCCGCTCCACATTCGACATAAGCCTTCCTCCTTAGTATCGCAGATATCCGCCTATTATGTATAGTATACTAGATTTTTGCTAATTTTGCACTATTAATTATAAAAAATCAGAAAAATAAGAAAAAAGTAAATTTTGTTGCAAATGCATCTTTTGAATGTTAAAATAAGGCCTGCAGCAACTACATCACGAAAGGATGAAACACATGCGATTACGCCATATCCAGGGCGCCGAGGAAACCATTGCCTCCAGCCCATTTGTCATTCAGGAACCGGAACAGCACCGCGGCGCGTGGAACCAGGTATTCGGCAATAGCAGCCCCCTTGAAATCGAGGTAGGAATGGGCAAGGGCCGTTTCATCATGGAAAAAGCATCCGCCAATCCGGATATCAACTATATAGGAATTGAACGCTATTCCAGCGTCCTGCTGCGGGGACTTCAGAAACGCAGTGAAATGGACCTTAAAAACATTTACTTCATGTGCATCGACGCCAAGGACATGGCGGAAATCTTCGCGCCCGGCGAAGTGGACCGGATTTATCTGAACTTCTCAGACCCATGGCCAAAGGACCGTCATGCCAAGCGCAGGCTCACATCCCCTGTGTTCATGTCGGTATACGACAAAATTCTGGCTCCCCGGGGAGTCGTGGAATTTAAAACAGACAACCGCGGGCTCTTTGAATATTCCCTGGAATCCATTCCCTCCGCCGGGTGGGAGATTACAGAGCACACCTTTGACCTTCATGGCAGCCCCATGGCGGAAGGAAATGTAATGACAGAGTACGAGATGAAGTTTGCCTCCGAAGGCAAGCCCATCTGCAAGCTCATTGCCAGGCGTACAGGCACCCCCGGCCGGAACCCTGCATAGTATACAGGTAAAGGATACCATCAGGAGGCGGACAACATGGCACTCCCTCCGGGAATCACCAAAAAGCTCCTTCAGGCCACCAGCGATAAGACAGACTTAAACAAACAGGCGCTCCGGTTCAACCGTTCCTTCAAGGAAGTCGGCAAACTTCTGGGCCCCGGTTCAGCCAAGGCTAAAAAGGATAAGAAATAGCCTCTGAAAAGAGGACACAGCCCTCCGGCCGCCTGCTCCCATAGGAACAGACGGCTGCGGACGGCGGAAAATCCCGGACAGAAAAATTTTTTCCCGAAAAGTGTTGACATTTTGCTTTTTAGGCGATATAATGGCGAACGTGCTGTTGAGACAGCCGCACAACAAAATAAGAAAATGCGCCTTTAGCTCAGTTGGTAGAGCAGTAGACTCTTAATCTATTTGTCCAGGGTTCGAGTCCCTGAAGGCGCACTAAACGCACATAACCCGAACCCCATCTTTATAGGTGAAGCGTTCGGGTTTGTGTTTTCTCTAAGGTGAAACAAAATGAGGGATAGCCGATTAGGTTATCCCTTGTTTGCTGCTTGTTTAAATGTTATAAACTAAATTGCTATGTCGAAAGTGAATATTGCGTTTACCATTATAGATATGTTAAAGTCCGGTTTTACACTCAATGGTTTTTCTGTTATAATTATTTAAGACAAAACTATAATTTATATGTGGGGTATTTTAATGAGTGATACAATTATTTTTATGAGCGCATATGATATAACACAATATTCTAAATCAAAATTACCACATTTCGATAAAAAGCAAGCGTTAGATACGTTACTAAATAAACACCATCTCACTTATATGTTGCTCGGAGATAAACTTATATCTTCAAAAGGAACATTAAAATTAAGAACAGAGTATGATTATGTTCAACAAAAAACCAGATATTCATTTAATACAATTAAAGAAACGGATGATATTGAAGAATTTGAAAAAATTATTGGCCGCACAGGTTTTTGTGTAAAACTACTTCATGTGCAATCTGTTTTAGCTGATTTGACATATTTTAAAATAGATTACTTTATATGTATGGAATCATTACTTGTTAATGTAAATAATCGACTTCTTCAAATTGACCCTATTATCTTTTCGATGAATAAGACATTGATTATTTCATTTGAGGTCATTGACTTTGAATCGGGAATACCACTCAAGAAAGATGATGTTTTTGGGAATACAGGCAATTACAATTTATTAACGGTCGAACGATATCAGTATTTTGGAGATGAGAGTACAACATCATATAATGGTAAGATATCAGAAATAATTTATGAAAATGTTAGTGACTTTTTCTTTGAGATGGTCGGTAAAAAGTTTAGGGCTGAAAGATATTCATTTGTACATAATACACTTGTTTTATCAAATGAAATTGATGATGTATCAAAATATTTATGTAATCTTATAGGTACAAGAGAATTGCCATCTCCACTTGAAAATATCAGCACAACAGAAAATTATGAATATTACCCCCAGGACGGTGCAAGCGTTATCACGAACTATAATTCTGATGAGGCTGATATACCTTTATATAATGGGATTCTGTTTGAATCAATAAAGTTATATATATATCTATTTCAACTTGTAAATGTAGAAATAGATGAAGATATAAAGAGGGTAGTACGTAATAATATGTATTTAGAAAATTTATTTTTTGCTCCCTATATGCCTATTGAAACTTATAATCTACTTGGCTATATATACAAAACCAAGTCATTTCAGCATCGTAAAGAAGCTACTAAGCTTAAAATTTCATATATGACCGCTGAAAATGAAGTTAAAAAAAATAGAAATTTTGTTTTACTAAATATTTTGCTTTACATTGTTTCCTTACTTGGTGCTATTGGTACTCTTGAAACTCTTGAAAACAAACTTGATATACCTTTCAAATACAGCTTAATTGTAGTAATTTTGTTTTTTTCTATATTTGGTGTAATATGGGCAGTTGTTGAGTGGCAAAATAATAAACGCTTATAGTTTAAACCATAACGAGGGGTAATCATCATGACTATCCCTCGTTTTTTGCCCTACAAACAATTTTATTTTTCTAATTTTATATCTATTCTCTGCTCCTGCCACGCTTTAAATTCTGCTTGTCCCTGTTCGCTCTCGTAAAATTCCCGTATGGCAGGGTAAAGCGTTGCAGCAAGGGCTTCTAATTCATGTTTAGGGATTGTTGTTCCCTGTGTCTTTGCTTTCGCTATTGGGAACACCCCCTGTCTGTCCGTTATTGAAGAAAACCTCGTTATCATCAAATAAATAACTTTGGAATACCACCCCGGTATTAGTGATAAAGCGTCCTTGTGCGTCTTTTGGTATCTGGTCGGCGGCTTCTGTGCTGTCAAGAATAATCTGTGAAAGTATGCTGTCGGCACGCCCACAAATACGGCAATCCATGTTAGAACGTATTTGCCCGCTGATAATGTCCGCAGAGGGGCGTTGTGTGGCAAGAATGAGATGAATACCGAAAGCCCTACCCTGTCGGGCGATTATGGAAAGCTGACTTTCAATCTGGGAGATAAGTTCTTTTTTCTCTTTTGAAAGCCCTGTTTTGTCGAGGACTTCTGCAATTTCATCACAAGCGAAAATCATGCGTTTTAGATTGCTGCTTGTTACAGCGTTATACTCGTCAATATTGGCGCACTCTGTTTTACGAAAAACGGTTTTACGGCGTTGTAATTCGTCTGTCAGACCTGTCAACAGTTCAAGCAGTTCATTTTCATCAAAACACAAGTGACATTTTTCGTGCCATATGGAAGAAAAATCCACGCCGCCTTTAAAATCTGCAATATAGACATCTGCTCCTTTTTTTAAACACTCCATTAAGAGTAGTTTCAGTAAAACGCTCTTTCCCGATCCACTGGCTCCTCCAAGTAAAATATGCGGTATCTTTGCGAGATTGACTGTTTCCTGTCCTGTCAGACTTTCCCCCAAAATCAGTATAAAACTCTCTTTACTTAAATATTTGTCCTGCCAATACATTACTGACGGTATCGTCAGACGTGGAGCAACTGTATGTATGATAATGCGCCGCCCGTTTTTACTTTGCGTTATTTTGATAATTCTGTCAATCAAAGCCCCTTGCAGCTTATCTTTCTTTTCTTCCCAAGTGGATAAAGGCGTTTCGTTTTCATCAAATTCCCATATTGTGATTTTAGGGTTTAAGCGAGGGCGATACCTTGCAAGAAGTAAGGGCGGCTCTTGAACGTGATTTGTAAATCCCGCACCAATTAGCCGGTCTTGTATTTTCTGTGCTTTTCGTGGCGTTCCCAGTGCGGATATAAGGCAAAGCAAGCCGAGCGGCAAAAGCAGGGCAACAAGGCAATTAACCGCCATTGTAAATATAGGGAACAGCATAAACTTATTGTCAAGACCGAACAACAGCTTACCACGGTTGAGCCATGTTACTATTGCAAGAAGCAGGTAAGCAGTTATAAAGACATTTTTCCATCTATGAATAGTGGTAAGTTGTCTAAGTCCTGTTGTAAAGCGTAAGTAAGCGGCTTTTCTTGACCTGTTCCGTTTCCGCCTGATTTTATCAGTTTGCTTATCATCATTCATTAAAAATTTCCTTTCCGTCAAATAATGTAAATTGTTCATAAATTTCTTCTTTCGGTCGGTACTCGATAATGTGATGTATTCGCCTTAATAGTGCTTGCCATGTTTCGGGCTGCTCACACTGAATAATTGGGTATTGGGCTTGTAGAGAAAGATTACTAATTATGTATACCTTTGTGAAACAGGCTGTTTTGTTGGCATATCGACACCGAAGTTCTAAGGGGTATCCATCAAGCAGATTTAAAAGTTCGCTGATTTTTAGCTGTGAGCGGTATTCATCAAGTACAAGCGTTTCCTGCCCTGCATAGCCGTCAAAGGGGTGTTCGTACTCTGTCACTCTGTAAACGGCTGCATAGCCCTGTTGCTCCATTACATAGCGTGTCTTTCCTGTTCCTGTCCTTCCCCATATATAAGTGACTTCCATATCCCGAAAAATAGTGCGAAATTCCTCTGCTTTTACTGTTTGGCGTACACGTTCAATATCTGTCAGACGCAAAAGATATTCGGGGTTTTCCTCTAAAATCTCATAATTGCTTTTTCCGTCTTTTACGAGTTGATAAAGAAAATCAAGGTCGGAGCGTGCGCCTTGCCGCTCAATAGGCATTTCACCCCATTCCTCAAAAGTACCTTTAATTGAAGTATCACTTTTTGAATCATTTTTCCATTTACCGGATTTCTCCACATAAGCCTTATTTTCCTCACAGCTTCCACGAGCCTGCTCAATATGTCCATCTGGAAAATGCCGTTTTATCGTTGAAAATCGAACGGGGGAAGAACAGGCGATAAAAATATGGATATGTGGGGTTTGTTCTTTTAATCCGATTTCGTCAGCCATGCAATAATACTGAATAGGCTTAATCGCTGATAGTTCTATTTTGATTGTTGCATGGTCTATCTGCTTTTTATTGCGAAAATTTAAAGTAATTTGCCACTTACGTGACTGTGTATCTTTCAATCTTTCACCGCCTTTATAGAACATATGTTTGTATTTGCTACAAAATACAGAGGTTGCCTAAGGGTAATACTAGACCTTAGGCAGTTCCGCCGCAGGACAAGTTTTCCTAAGGGAAAACCCGCCCTGCGGCGGCTTCTGTGCCTAGTAGACTAATCCATTTCGACAAACGCGTAATTACGGCTGGCTACTATTTTTAAGATTGAGTGGTGCTTTGGCAGGGCTTTCCTGTGCCAATTTGACAGTCGCTATCAAAATAGTGCCAACAGCGAATGTGCCCTCAATAGGTGCTTCTCGGCTGTCTGTATTCAGAATTTCGTAAGGCTGTCCAGCCTTATTTATTCCGCTGCTGATTTCGGCAATGCCCGATACTGGCGTGCCTGTCTGCTTGTCTGTCCAAGTCCCTGTTACTAAATAACGTTTGTGCATATTTTTCTATTCCTTTCTTTGTGGTATTATTTAACTTCAAATATCATCAAGTTTGTTTTATTTTCCCCGTATAGCCGATAGGACAGCTTATTTTTGCTACTCCTCGGTAGCGGTTACACTCTTTGGCTCACCGTCATGCAATTCGATAAGAATACTGGCGATTTTGTTCTTATCCACAGGCTGAACATTAAACGCCGTTACAAGGGGATTATTATCCTTGCCTGTAAGAAAATCGGCATAGGCTTGCTCGTCCATGTAGATGATAAGATAACGGTCTTTGCCCCCTTGCGGGTCTGCAATGATGTGTATTGCTGTTTTGCTCATTTGAAATTTCCTCCTTGACCTTGTGCAACCACTTAGCTAAGGTGGCCATAAGGTTTAATTTTTGTATCAAGCGCTATCTACAGTTGCAATTATACCAATCGGCAATATATAAGTCTCTTTTCAGCGAAACACAAAATATTTCTATGATTTAAGCGGGTTTTAGATTGCTACTATAGAATTAACTCAAAAAATTCGGATATTTATAGAGGATTTTGGGTTCAATGAAACACAGTTTATAAAAATTTTATAAATAAAAAAATCCGCTCACCTTTGCTTTATGGGTGCGGATTTTCTGTGTTTATTGGGGTGTAGACTTGTTCTTTTCTTGACGTTTGTATTCTAAGGTTTCACCATTTGCTCTACCATGCGAACCTAATTGTCGTGTTCTCGGAACGCCTAAATATTCTAATATATTATTGCACTCCTCAATATCAAGTTCGTTACAATGCTCTAATAAAAAAATATAGGCTAAATGTTCGGGATTACTTAGGCGAAAATCCATTCCCGCCGAGAGCAATAATCTTTGTGTGAGTATGGGGCTTAGTTTAAAACCAATACATATAGATATTATCAATGCCATATCTATTGTGCAATTCGGTTTATACATGTTTACTCTGAAAATCTCCGAGTTAAGTCCAGTCAGTTCAGAAGCTGCTTTTGTGTCTAAAATTTCCTTTCCACCCCATTTTTTGGTTAACCCAAGACTTCTCATAATATCCTCTACTGTGTCCCCAAAAGGTTTTTGTACATCAGGGGCTTGTGCATATATTCTATCCAATGCCTTTTTTGCTTCTTCTTGACTGAAAGCTAGATTTTTTATTTCTTCTGAAAGTTTTATTCTTTTTTGTAATTCTTCTTTCGTTTTGTTCATAGCATTACCCTCGCTTATTTTGATAATATAACCATCATTTATTTTTCAATCAGTTTATCCAAGCTAACCCCCAACACAACCGAGATTTTATAAAAGGTTTCAACCGAAAAATTATATCCCACCTTTTCGCTTTCAATCTGCCGTATAAAATCATGGGATAAGTCAACCATTTCAGCAAGCTGGGCAGATGTCAGCCCCTTTTCCTTTCGATATTTCTTGATATTGCGCCGTATTGTATTATATATATTTTCATCAAATTGTAACTGTTCTATTTTTTTCGACATATGAGCCACCACCTAACAAAATTGTACTGTGAAACGACATAAAAGTATGTTAGGCATTAACTCACAAAATATGCTTGAATTTATGTTTGAATGATGATAAGATGAATTTGCAATAGTATAGAATTAAGGAAAATGAAAGGGGACAAAAGAATGAAAAAAAGAAATACTAGCAAGAGATTTTTAACCGTTATGTTATCTATGGCAATGGCACTAGGAGGAGCAGGTACGGCATGGGCAGGAAATGTATATGGAGATGATGGGAGCAATATTAAAATAATGACTACCGCCGGAGAAAACACTGAACTTCCTAAAACCGATTTTAATGGAGCACATATCTCTTTACTGCCCGCTGACGCTAAGATATGGGTATCCAGTGAAGGGTCAACTGCTAATCCTGACACGATTTATTTTTATGTTCGTGTTTGCCCTAAACAATATATTACTGGAGTTGACAGCTTTACAAATGCGAATTTTGTAGAGGAAGTTTTTGGCGAAAATTTAAAATTTGATAATCAGTATCCAGCTTTTAGCGGTTATGACATAAACGATAATGTATTCATGGCAATGTTTGAAGATGCAGACGGCTCGTGGCAAAGGTTTGTTTATTTGCTTGATGATGGTTCATATCCTGTAATATCAGCAGAGACAAAAGCAGAAACAGAATCCGGTTGGAAACAGGACAGCACAGGTTGGTGGTATCAGAACGCCGATGGTTCTTATCCAAAATCAACATGGCAACAAATTGATGGTAAATATTATTATTTTAATGAAGTTGGTTATATGCTTGCTGACACAACAACACCTGACGGCTATCAGGTAGATGTTAATGGGGCATGGGTTCAGTAAAAACAGGAGAAAATAAAATGAAAAGAAAAATGCTTTGTTTTGCGCTAGTTCTAATGATGTGCTTTGGATTGTCTATTCCAGTTTTGGCGGCAGAAAACAGCCAATATACTCCAAAATACGGGAGAGACCCTAATAATTATGATGTGGCAGGCAGAAGTGCATTTGTGACAGATGGGGAGTATTTTTATTATATAAGTCATGGGGGATACAGTGAGGCAACTGGACAGTTTCTACCAGACAAAATTGTAAAACAGTCAATAGATGGACAAACTCAAACATTTATTTATACATCTGATGTTAAAATAGGAAATCAACCCGTTTCATTATCTAGTTCCTTTAATTTAATGGATGGTTATTTGTATTTCAAAGATGAATGTGATAATATTTATCGTTTAAAAACGGATGGAACATTTGTCGATTGTATTTTTAAAAGAGACCCGAATAGAAATGATTATATCTATAATATCCGACAGATGTTGGTAATTGATGACAGGCTTTACTTAATATGGGCTAATCATATCACATTTCAAAACGATTTAATATCGATGAAATTAGATGGAAGTGATGTTAAAACAGTCGAGAATAAGAATTTTTTAACTTACTTTGTTGCTCGTGGTGAATGGCTATACTTCGGTGGTAATGGCGAATATTTTTGCTATAATATTCATACTGGCGCGACAAAAACCTTTTATAAAACGGTAGGAAGTGGTGAAAGCATACAACTTGTGGGATTTTCTGATGATGGACGTGTTCACTACACTGTAAGTTATACTCATGGTTTGGTTATCAACTGGGAATTTTTCGGTAAACATTATAGTAGTATGCCAGATGGTTCAGATTATCGCCAAGAGAAAGAACTTATGGGTAACAATTACAGTTATTGGATTGTAGGAAACGACTATCTTTATTATGCTGATGATGGTTACATTTATAAATCTTCATTATATGATGAAGATACGCCAATAAGAATTACAGATAAGGCAGTAGAAAGCAGACCAGGGCGTGATTTCGGATATCATAACGGCTTTGTTTATGTTAATAATTGTGGGGTTTATAAAGTGAGTAATTAGGATAACCATTAATTGTATGTAGAATAAAATCAGTATTCTAAACTAAGTAGATAAAAATAAATCAGCTAAAGGAATCGTTTTGGCTGATTTATTTTTTATGTTTAAAACGAGTTGACAAAGTAATGCGTAATATGTATTATATTAAATATACGAAAGGAGCGTTGAATATGCAAGAGGTAGCACAGAGATTAAAGAACTTGCGAGAAAGCGTCAGCCTATCCCAAGCCAAAATAGCTGCATTGATGGGGGCAACACAAGCCAGTGTGAACCGATATGAAAACGGACAGACCACACCGCCGCTAAAGATATTACTTTGGTATGCAGACTTTTTTGATGTTTCTATGGATTACATTTTTGCAAGGACAGAGCAGCCAGAGGGCAGATTATACGAGCATAAACCAAAAGTAATTGAAGCCATCACGCAGGATAATAAGGAACTTCGGCAGTTTGTGGATATGTGTTTTGACCCCGCTTCACCTGTCAGTGAAAAATTGAGGGATATGCTTGCGAAAATGTTAGAGGAACAGAGCAAGTAAGAGGGGGATTTCCCCTTGTGGAGTATATTCCAAAATCCCCGTCAGTCAAGGTTAAAATGAACTGATTTTCAATCAGACCTTGACTGACGGGAATTTTGGAATTAGCGGTTATCAAGGGAAAGCCCCAGTGTGGCGGCGAGATAAGCCACCGATAAAAATACGAAAGGAAGTGCGGAGAATGAAAGCTGTTATTTATGCCCGCTATTCCTCTGATAATCAGCGGGAGGAAAGTATTGAAGGACAATTAAGGGAGTGCAAGGAATACGCTGAAAAGAACGGTATCACAATTTTATCAACCTACATAGACAGGGCGTTATCTGCCAAGACCGACAACCGCCCCGAATTTCAACATATGATTAAAGACAGTGCAAAGGGATTGTTTGATATAGTGCTTGTGTGGAAATTAGACCGCTTTGCACGGAACCGTTACGATAGCGCACATTATAAAGCTACCTTACGGAAAAACGGCGTGAAAGTGGTATCAGCCACCGAAGCCATAGCCGAGGACAGCACAGGTATTTTGCTTGAAAGTCTGTTAGAGGGATATGCAGAGTTTTACAGTGCTGAACTATCGGAAAAGGTAATCAGAGGACGGACAGAAAACGCCTTAAAGTGTAAATTTAATGGAGGGGGCTTGCCGATTGGTTATATCGTAGACAGTGAGCAATATTTACAGATTGACCCTTTAACCGCTCCAATCGTGGTTGAAGCGTTCCAACGTTATGACAAGGGCGCAACGATTAAGCAGCTTGTGGATTTTCTCAACAGCAAAGGGATACAAAGCTATCGCAAAAAACCGCTAAGAATTGATTGCGTAAAACGTCTTTTGAAAAACCGCCGCTATATCGGTGAGTACAAATATCGTGATATTGTCACACCAAACGGTGTGCCCGCTATTGTGCCGCAGGATTTATTTGACCGGGTAGGGGAAAGGTTGGAAAAAAACAAGAAAGCCCCGGCAAGGGCCAAGGCAAAAGAAGAAATGTATTTGTTGACAACAAAGCTATTTTGCGGGAATTGCGGTGCTTATATGTGCGGCGAGAGTGGCACAAGTCATACGGGAGTAACTCACCATTATTATAAATGTGTGACTGCCAAATATAAAAAAGCCTGCCATAAAAAAACAGTCAAAAAAGACTGGATAGAAAATTTAGTGATTGAACATATTGTAAGGCTGCTATTTGATGATAACTTGATGAATAATATAACAGATAGCATTATGGTACTGCAAAAGCGTGAGAACATCACCTTGCCGCTGTTAAAGCAGCAGCTTGCCGATACCACAAGAGGAATTGAAAATATAATCAACGCTATCCAACAGGGGATTTTCACACAGTCCACCAAGCAGCGGCTTGACGAGTTAGAGGAACGCAAAAGTCAACTTGAAATTGAAATTTTACAAGAGGAAATGCAAAAGCCGCTTTTAACAAGAGAACAGGTTTTATTCTGGCTTCACCGTTTCCGCACTTTAGATATCACAGACCCCGACCACAGGCAAAGACTTGTTGACAGCTTTGTAAATTCGATTTATCTTTATGATGATAAGATAGTTTTAATGTTTAACTACAAAGAGGGCAGCAAAACGATTAGTTTTGCTGATATAGAAAGTTCGAGTTTAAGTGCGGGTGGTGCACTAAAAGGTCTGATTTTGCAGATATCGGAAGCTGCGGGGTCGGACTTTTTTGTTGTCCTTCCCTCAATCCAGATGGTATTCCTGTATCTTCCGGTATAACGTAGCCTTGCTGATACCCAGGGCATCCGCTGCCGCCTGCTTGCCGTAAGGACCGTTAAAGCGCTGCAGCGCCTTCTGTATCAGCTGCCGTTCCTGCTCCTTCAGGTTAAAGGGTCCGTCGTTCTGTTTAAAATCAGGAAGCCTGAGCACATCTTCTTCCCCAATGATGCCGCTGGTGTTGATGGATATGAGGTAGCTTACGACCTGTTCCATCTGCTTGAAATTACCCGGCCAGGAATAATTCTTAAGCATGGTAAGGGCCCTGGAGCTGCAGGCAACCTTTTTCTTCTCAAAGTCCTGATAATAAATCAGATACTTCTGAATATAGTAGTCTATGTCCATGTCCCGCTCCCTGATGGGCGGGATACACAGGATGGCCGGATAGAACAGGTTGAAGAGACGTTTGGAAAATGCGTTGTGGTCTGCCAGCTTTGCCAGGTCCTCCAGGGTGGTTGCAATGAGGCGGATGTTGTGGTTTTCCAGCAGGGTGATGTTATCTGCCAGCTTTAGCTGGAGCCAGTAGGGCAGCCTTGGTATCTCCTTCAGGCACACGGTGATATCCCTGCCGCAGAATATGCCTGTCTCCTCATCAAAAACCTGGTTGGCGAAATTCAGGTCCGAAAATGCATTGCAGTCAAAAATCACCAGCTCCTGCTGGGCATAGCGCCCGCTGTTATGTATGGCCTTTACCCACATTTCCTTTCCCAGCCCCCGTTCCCCCTGTATGACCAGGTAACGGCTGATTTCCGAAATTTTCATCACGTCCTGCTTCATCTTGGTCAGTATCTCACTGGTTCCCTCAAAATAATCCAGGGACAGGTTCCTGCTGGCATCCTGGAAATAGCTCTGTTCCGTCACAAGATTCTGTTCCAGTACAACATACTCCAGCCGCTTTCCCATAAGGAAATCCGAATCAAAAATCTGATGCTTTGCATGAAGGCGTATGGACCTGTTCTCCGCCCTCAGGTTCAGCCAGTCGCTGTTCTTTCCCTTTATGACCTTGACCGTCTCCCGGAACAGGTCTTCCCCGATTCCCATTCTCTGCATCTGGAGCCGTGCGTTTTTGTTGACCTTGGACACCCGGCGGTTTTCTATCAGGACAGCACCGTCCTCCATGGTATCCACCATATCGGAAAGCGCGTGTTCCGTCACATGCAGGGCATCCTCAAGCAGATACGATTCCGCTATCCTGGTAATGACCTGCCCCACATGGATTGCCAGATTCTTATAATATTCAGTATGTTCCAGCATATCCCTGTGTACCTTCTCATCATAGCACAGCACGGACAGGGTGCCCAGAAATGCCTGTTTGATGTATAAAGGCACCACCACCTCTGCTCTCCCCGTGCAGATACGGTTGGTGCTGCATTTGCGGCAGACAGGGCTGTTCCTGTTTCTCACAAATATAAGCTTCCTGTCCGCCTTGGCCTGTTCAATGGCGCTGTAGGGCTGGTTCTCATTGGCATAGATGATGGACCGGAAGATGCCTGTACCCGCCACCCTCATGGTATTCTCATCATTCACATCATACTCCAGGCAGGTAAATCCCGCATAAAACTCAATCTCTTTCTGAACAATGGCTGCGCAAGCACTTAATACAGATTGTTTCATTTCTTTCCCCCATTTGTCTCATAATGAGATTATAGTCTCAAAATAAGACATATACAAGAGGTTCCCCCATTTTTCTCTTTTTTTCGGCTCCCCCTCACTTGAATAATGGCTCATGTATGAATAGAATTACGGTAACCTAGGTAAATAAAATATAAGTGAGGGAATGTTATGATTTGCAAAGAAATACCAAAGACCATGTACTGCCACATTGGTGGCTCAGGAACCTGGGGATGCGAGTTTCCCGAAGATTTACATATGGAAGGCATCACCCTGTTAAAACGGGATATGGAATTTGAGACTCCCTTCGGAGTCACTGCCTGCATGAAGCTGTATGAAATGGATGCCTCCATCACCGCAGACCATAAGACCCGCCAGGTGCTCTATGTGCCGTTCCACGGATGGAAAGGGCTCTCCCCTTACGACGACACTCCCAGCGAGCGCATTTTCTGGGCTTTAAGGGAGGCCGGGGTAAAATACATACTGGCAGACGGCAGCGGCGGCGGTATCAATCCCCTTCTGGAACCAGGCGACATCATATGCCCCCAGGATTTCATTGATTATACAAAGCGCGTGTCCTACCTTGGAAAATTCACGCCCTACAGCATGCGCATGAGGGAAATTATATGTCCTGACCTGCACAAAATACTGCTTGAAAAGGCCTCAGGCGTATTCCGCCGTGTGTTCCGCACCGGTATCTACGGCGTAGCGGAAGCCCCCAGGTTTGAATCAGCCGCAGAAATCCAGAAAATGTATGCAGACCACTGCGATGTATGCGGACAGACCATGATGCCCGAGGCAGCATTGGCCAGAGCCATCGGCGCCTGCTATGCCGCCCTGTACGTCATCAGCAATTCAGCCGAGGGAATCAACCCCAACTGGGAGCGCTCCATCTTTGACATTTATTCCGAATGCGCCCCTGTGGTCGGAAAGGTTATGCTGGAGGCCATGGCTGCCATCAACCCTGAAACCATGAACTGCCACTGCGATGAGAACATCATAGAAATGCCCAAGGCCGTGCAGAAACGCCTGGACATGTAGTGCATACAAACAGAGGAGGAGAATATCATGAAACATTTTAAGTTGTTGACAGCATTGGCGCTGACAGCTGCCATGACCGTATCCCTGACCGCCTGCCAGGGCAAATCAGCTTCATCGCCCGCAGCCGAAACCCAGGCAGCCTCAGATTCCAAGGCAGAAGATTCCAAGGCAGCGGATTCCAATGGTGCGGATTCCGGGAAAGCAGACTCCAAAGCCCCGGCTGACGGCCAGGCAGCCCAAAGCAGCACCTCAGAGCCCTTTAAGGTGGCGCTTATGATAGGTATCGGCGGACTGGGAGACGGCGGATTCAACGACAGCATGCTGGCCGGCGTGGAAGCTGCCAAGGCTGACTACGGAATCGAATATCAGCTGGTGGAGCCCAAAGAAATATCCGAATTCGAGGCCAATTTTACCGACCTCTCTGCGTCGGGCAAATATGACCTGATTATCGGCGGCGGCTTTGACGCTGTGGAGGCCCTTCAGAAGGTGGCCTCCGAGTTCCCGGAGCAGAGATACCTGTTTGTGGACGGCGAGGTAACAGGATGCGACAACGTAACCAGCGTACTGTTCAAAGACAATGAAAAAACATACCTGGTTGGAACCGTTGCGGGACTTAACACCAAAACCAACAAAATAGGCATGGTGGTGGGCGTGGACAGCCCCTCCCAGAACATCTTCGTGGCCGGCTACATGGCCGGAGCCAAGGCTGCCAATCCGGATGTGGAAGTGATTGTCAAATACGTGGGCTCCTTTGCCGACACCACCACTGCCAAGGAGCTGGCACTGGCCGAGGCGGACGCAGGCGCAGATATCATCTTTGCCGCTGCCGGCGGTTCCGGCCTGGGCGTGTTCAATGCAGCTCAGCAGGGAACCTTTAAGGCCATTGGCGCAGATGTAAACCAGTGCCTCATCGACCCGGACCACATCATGCTGTCAGCCATCCGCAAGATTGACGTAGTCATCAAGGACGGCATCAAATCCGCCATAGACGGTACCCTGGAAGGCGGCACCATGGTTCCCGGACTTAAGGAAGACGCCCTGGGCATCACCAATGAGGGCTCCAAGGTGGAGATTGACCCGGCCAGCCTTGACGCTGCCCAGACCGCAAAGGATAAAATCATCTCCGGGGAGATTACAGTTCCTTCAACCATAGACGAAGTTAAATAACCGGCTGAGAAAGGTGCTGCTTAACACAAGCAACACCTTTCCTTTCACACAGGGAGGTCCCAATGTATGCAATAGAGATGCAGGGTATTACCAAAACCTTTCACGGCTCCTATGCCAATAAGGAGGTATCCCTCAAGGTAGAACAGGGTGAGATACATTCCCTTTTAGGCGAGAACGGCGCAGGCAAAACCACCTTGATGAAAATCCTGTTCGGCCTTTACAAAGCCGACAAAGGGCGGATTCTCATAAACGGCAGTCCGGCAGCCATCCGTTCGCCCCATGATGCCATAGATTATGGCATATCCATGGTCCACCAGCACTTTGTCCTGGTGGGCAACCTTACCATCACGGAGAACATCATTCTGGGCCATGAACCGCGCAGGGGCATTTTACTGGACCGCAGCAGGGCCCACCAAAAGGTGGATGCCCTGATACGCCAGTATCACTTTAACCTGAATCCTGAAAGCAGGATTGAGAACCTGTCTGTGGGAGAAAAACAGCGGGTGGAGATTCTTAAGGCCCTTTATAATGAATCCTCCATCATCCTTTTGGATGAACCCACCGCCGTCCTTACCCCCCAGGAGGTACAGGAGCTCTTTGCCATGCTGAAGCAGCTGAAGGAGGACGGGAAGACCATTATCATCATTACACATAAGCTTAAGGAGACACTGGCCATCGCGGACAACATCACCATACTCCGCCGCGGAGAGAACATTGCCTCCCTGCCCGCAGCCCAGGCCACCGAGGACAAGCTGGCCGAGCTCATGGTGGGCCGTCCCATATCCTTTGATGTACAGCGGGTTCCCTACGATGGTTCCGGCCCCGTCAAGCTGAGCCTTCAGAACATCTGCCTCAAAAAGAAAGGCAGGGCCGTCCTCACTGACATCAGCCTGGAATGCAGGGCCGGTGAGATACTGGGCATTGCCGGCGTGGAGGGAAACGGACAGACCGAGCTCATAGAGGTGGTCACGGGAATTGAGAATCATTTTACAGGCCGGGTCTGCTGCGGCTCCCAGCCGGTTTCTGCAATCTCGCCGCGAAAGATGCTGGACTATATCGGCCATATTCCGGAGGAACGCGGAAAACGCGGTTTTGTAAGAGGATTTTCCAATTGGGAAAACATCATCCTGGGATACCATTACCGGCCTGAATACGTGAAACACGGTTTCCTGAACATCAGCCGCATCAAACAGGTTGCCAGGGACACTGTTGAACAGTTTGATGTCAGGACCGACGGAATCGACCAGCTTACCAGTTCCCTCTCAGGAGGCAACCAGCAGAAACTGATTATAGGCCGCACCCTGCTGCACCAGTCCAACATCATTGTGGCTGCCCAGCCCACCAGAGGCGTGGACATTGGCGCCATCGAATACATCCATCAGCACCTAATGCAGATGAGGGACTCCGGCTCCGCCATCCTGCTGATCTCCGCCGACCTGGATGAGGTCATAAAGCTGGCCGACCGGATTGCGGTGCTGTACGAAGGCAGAATCGCGGCGGAAAAGGAGACTGCAGCATTTACCAAAACAGAACTGGGCTATTATATGCTGGGAGGCAATTCCAAAAGGGAGGTAGCTGACAATGATTAAATATCTGAAGAGCCGTACAATTGCATTTACCCTGATTTCCTTCCTTATCTCCCTGGTATTGGCAGGCATCATCATTGCAGCCGCAGGGTATTCGCCTGTGGAAGCTTACTCCGCCATGCTGGGAGGCGCCTTTGGCAGCACCTATAATCTGGCCCAGACTGCAGGCACAGCCATTCCCCTTATATTTGCAGGACTGGCCATGGCAGTGGCGTCCAAGGCCGGTATCTTTAACATTGGTATAGAGGGGCAGATTCTGGCAGGCGCCCTGCCCGCTGCCCTGGCAGGCGCCTATATCAGAGGGCTGCCCGCCGTCCTGCATATACCTGTATGTATCCTGGCTGCAGCTGTTTTCGGCGGCATATGGGCCATGCTGGCTGCCGTGATAAAGAATAAGCTGCAGATAAGCGAAGTCATTATCACCATCATGCTTAATTATGTGGCGCTGTACCTGGTGGAATATCTGGTGAACAATCCCTTTAAATCAGAGGGCATGGTGGTAAGGACAGAAGAGATACAGGACAGCGCAAGGCTGGTATCCCTGGTGGCCCATACAAGGCTGAACACCGGCATCTTCATTGCCCTTCTTGCCGTTTTCCTGTTCTGGGTCCTTTTCTACAAGACAAAGCTGGGATATGAAATGCGGGCAACCGGAGACAGCCCCTTTGCGGCTGAATCAGCGGGCATTAACAATAAGAAGAACCTGCTGACAGCCATGTTCCTTTCCGGCGCCCTGGCAGGAATAGGCGGCGCCTGTGAAGTTATGGGAGTACAGGGCTATTACATATCCGGCATGACCACGGGATATGGCTTCAGCGGCATTGCCATTGCGGTCATGGGACACAATGAACCGCTGGGAACCCTGGCCTCGGCCCTGCTGTTCGGAGCCCTTAACGCAGGGGCTTCCAGCATGAACCGTATGACGGATATTCCCGGGGAATTCATTTCCGTTCTCCAGGCCCTTATCATACTGTTTATCTCCACGCCGGGAATCGTAATTGCAATTCAAAATCTTTACAAAAGAAGGAAGGCGGTGACATCATGAGCGGTCAGATTCTCTCCCTGTTAGCCGGCATGGTCCGGGTGGCCATACCGATATCCTTTGCAGCCCTGGCCGGTATGCTGTCAGAACGGGCAGGCGTCATCAATATGGGCCTGGAAGGCATTATGCTCATCGGAAGCTTCTTCGGGGTGGTAGGGTCCTATGTGACAGGCAGCGCCTGGATGGGCCTGCTCTTCGCCTGCCTCTCCGGTATCTTCATGGGCCTGGTTCTGGTGACCCTGACCGTTGGCTTTAAATGCGAGCATGTTCTGGCAGGCGTGGGCATCAATATCTTTGCCTCAGGCATTACCATTGTGCTGCTGGAAATGATATGGGGCACCAAGGGCAAGTCCAGCATGGTGGCGGGACTGGGCGTGCTGAAGGTGCCTGTGGTTTCCAGGATTCCGGTTATCGGGGATATCATCGGGACCATCTCTCCCCTGTTCTACATCCTGGTCCTCTGCGTCATCCTTCTCTGGTTCCTCCTGTACCGGACGCCGGCCGGCCTTAGAATCCTGGTCATCGGCGAGAACCCCGAGATGGCGGGCACCATGGGGGTTAATGTCTATAAAATGCAGTACCTCTGCGTCATGGCCAGCGGCATGCTTGCCGCCATAGGCGGAGCCTACCTGTCCATCGGGGATATCAACATGTTCAGCAAGGACATGGTTTCCGGAAGGGGATACATCGCCCTGTCCATGGTCATCCTTGGGAACTGGAAACCGCTGTGGGTGGCCCTGGGAGGTCTGGTGTACGGATTTGCCCAAAGCCTCCAGTTCAGGCTCCAGGGCGTCAACATTCCGCCTCAGCTGGTACAGATGCTGCCCTATATCCTGACCCTTGTGGTGCTGCTGTTTGCCAGAAAGAAAAGCTCTGCGCCGGCTGCATCGGGCAAACATTATTATCAAAAAGGAGAATAGCTGTGGGTAAAATTCAGATAGATACAGAACACGCCAGAGAAATGGCGGATGATTATTCCTATGTAATGCGTTCCTTTGCGGATGCGTACGCGGCCCAGAAAAAGGGAGTGAAAATCCGCCCCCGGCTGGGCGACCGGATGCCCTTTAATTATATGAGGGAACGCCAGACCCTCACCTTCCTGTTCTACCCCGAACTGAAGGAGGCTGCCTATGAAATTTCCCGCATCATAGGCGAGAGCATCACCTCAGACCAAATCAAGGGAAAGACCCTGCCGGAAATCATGGAGAGCAACCAGCCCATTGCCCAGAGGGACGGATACGCCTTTGAGGAAGTGGTGGAAGCCGATGAAACCCACGCAGTCTACAGGCACTATGAATGTGCGGACTGCTACGGGCTTCCCAACATACATTCCAAAATATGCGTCTACGAGGCCGGTACGGCTGCGGGCATGTTCTCTTCCGCCCTGGGAAAACCCTGCCGGGTGACGGAGACAAAATGCTGCGCCAACGGCGACCCTTACTGCGAATTCCTGGTTGAGGTAATGGAGTAATGGGAGCAGCAGAAGTAACGGGGGCCGGGCGGCCTTTGCGGCGGACAGCCCCCGGCCGCTGCCACCGCCCCTTTCTGCTCCCAATCAACTGCCGGTAAACAATATTGAACTTTTTTCGAAAAAATTATTGACTTTTTTCTTAATACGCATTATAATAGTGGACGTGTCACTTAAAGAAACAAATGAATCGCATGCGCCTTTAGCTCAGTTGGTAGAGCAGTAGACTCTTAATCTATTTGTCCAGGGTTCGAGTCCCTGAAGGCGCACTAAAAGGTCTGACTTTGCAGATACGGAAAGCTGCGGGGTCGGGCTTTTCTTTGTTATATAAAACACATGCCATACCATCATACAGGAGGAATTATGAAATATTTACACCGAACCGCCGGAATCATAACCGCATTTTGCCTGATGATTATCCTTTTCATCACTTCCGTGGAAGCAGTGGTATACTGGACGCCCGGTTATTTTGAAAAGGAGTACACAAAATACAATGTGCTGGACAGCCTGCCGTCCATGACCATGGACGACCTTCTCCATGTAACGGATGAGATGATGGATTATCTCAGGGGCGACAGGGATGACCTGCACGTAACCACCTCCATGGGAGGCGAACAGAGGGAATTCTTCAACCAACGGGAGATAGCCCACATGGAGGATGTACAGGTTCTCTTCCTGAAAGCGCTGTCCATCCGCAGGGTATGTCTGGTCCTCGCAGCCGGGCTCCTTATTCTCATGGCCGCCACCAAAGCCAGGATGGGACGGGTCCTTCCGCCTTCCCTGTGTATGGGGACAGGGCTGTTCTTTGCACTGATTACAGCCCTTGGCCTTATCATATCCACGGACTTCACCAAATACTTCATCATGTTCCACCACATCTTTTTCACCAATGACCTGTGGATTCTGGACCCTGCCACGGACATGCTCATCAACATTGTGCCGGAAGGCTTCTTCATGGACACGGCTGCCCGCATTGCCCTGCTCTTTGGCTCCCTGTCCCTGGTTCTGTTCGGGGTCTGCCTGTTCCTCACCATGAAAAACTGCAGGAAAGAAGGCTGATTGGACACAGATTAAGAAATAACGCCCCTCTCCAGCCTTTACTTGAAGCCGTAAATCCTTTATACTGTATCTTAGCAATGAAGTGAATGGAGAATATTTGGATGAAGCGATTCCTTGTGTTGTTTATATGCATCTGCCTGTCCGCAGGGCTCCTTCCCATGACAGCAATGGCAGCCCCAGAATGGCCCTCTGATGTGTCCATCCAGGCCGATGGGGGCATTGTCATGGACTCGGACACCGGAACAGTGCTTTATGGAAAGAACATGGACCAGCCCTATTACCCAGCCAGTATCACTAAGATACTGACAGCCCTGATTGTGCTGGAACGATGCGACCTGAACGAAATGGTCACCTTTTCCCATGATGATGTCTACAATGTGGAGGCCGGAAGCAGCAGCGCCGGCATTGATGAGGGGGATGTCCTGACGGTGCGTGACTGTCTCTACGCCCTGATGCTGGCCTCTGCCAATGAGAGCGCCAACGCCCTGGCCTGCCATATAAGCGGCTCCAGAGAGGCATTTGCCCAGCTGATGAACGAGAAAGCCCGTAGTCTTGGCTGTACGGGAAGCCATTTCAACAACCCCAGCGGCCTTAACGACGAGAACCACTACACCACGGCCCACGACATGGCCCTGATTGCCCGGGCAGCCATCCAGAACCCGGAATTTCTCACCATCAACGGCACCCGGAGCTATCAGCTTGCTCCCACCAAGCGAACCCCGGAAGGAGGCTATGTGGCCAACCACCACAAGATGCTGAATAAGAACGAGGCCGTGTATTATCCCGGCGCGTTTGCAGGCAAGACAGGCTATACCTCCCTGGCAGGCAATACCCTGGTCACCTGCGCCAGGAAAAATGATATGACGCTGATTGCAGTGGTGCTCAACGGCCACCAGTCCCATTATTCCGATACCAAGGCCCTTTTTGACTTTGGATTCCGCAATTTCCAGTCCCTGCGGACGGTTGACTACGAAACCAGGTACAAATCCCTGGAAAATGACATGACCATTGCCGGTATGACCTCAGGAGACAGCATATCCCTGGAGCTGGACCGCGGCGGCCGGGTGGTGATTCCCAGGGACGCCGACTTTACCGACACCCAGTCCACCCTGACCTATGATTTGGACGGCAGCCGTCCGCAGACAGCCGTTGCCTGTATCCGCTATACCTACAATGACAGGCCGGTGGGCTCCGTGTACCTGTGTTCCCCAGGCCTGGAGGGAAGCACGGTCTCCCTGGCATCCCAGGATGCCCCCGGCGGTTCAGCAGGAAACGCCGGCAGCCCCTCTGCCGCCTCCATGGACCAGACCCTGGCAGGGGCTCCCCACGGCCAGTCCGCAGTGCCCCAGGACCAGTCCCCAACGCCCCAGGACCAGTCCCCAACGCCCCAGGACCAGTCCCCGGCACAGGGAAACCAGGCTCCGGCATCGGAGGACCAGCACCCGGCGCAGGGAAACCAGCCCGCAGTTTCAGGCGCCTCCCCCCGCCAGGACATTACCTCCAAGGAAGGCACCGCCGCCAGCATCCGGATTCCGGCCAACACCCTGGCCATCCTGGGTATTGCATTTTCCCTGGCTGTTATCATTGCCATTGTGGCAGCTGTGAAAATCCACGTGCGAAGGAAGGAGGAGGAGGATTTATACCTGAGACGGCAGCGGAGGCTGGAACGTCTGGAAGATATCGGTTTTTCGTCCACTGACTTTGAGAAGCTGGTTGCCCAGCGCCGTGTCTCCGCCCCATCCCTGGGGGAAAAAGGAAAAAAAAGCAGGGGACGCAGGCGTAAAAGATTCTTTTTCCGTTGAACTTCCCCCCGGCATAGGCTATAATGAAAATTGTTAATTCATTCATGCAGCCGGAATACGGCCAATGCCAACAGGGGAATATGTAATGAAATCATTTCATTTAAATAAAACCGACCTTAAGGCTGCTGCCATGAATCTGGTAAGGAATCTGCCCATTACCATTGAATATATGGCTGCAGCCACTTTAGTCTCCACCATATTTTTTCACTTCAGCAACAATGTGACAAATATATCCATTATATACACCCTGGCCATCATCATGATTGCCCGTGCTACCAGCTGCTACGGCGCCGGTATCCTGGCCTCTCTCTTTGGCGTGTTCTGGGTGAATTTTGCCTTTACTTACCCTTACCTGACATTGAATTTCACTATGTCCGGTTATCCCATCACATTTCTGGGCATGGCCCTCATATCCAGCCTGTCCAGCAGCATCTGTATCATGATTACCAAGCAGAATGTCCAGCTCCAGGAAAAAGACCGCATGCTGCTCAATGCGGAGAAGGAAACCATGAGGGCTAACCTGATGCGGGCTATGTCCCACGACCTGCGCACTCCCCTGACCAGTATCATCGGCTCCAGCTCCACCTATCTGGACCAGGAGGATTTCATGTCCCCTGAGGAAAAACGGAAGCTGGTCAGGAACATAGAAGAAGATGCCCAGTGGCTTCTCAACATGGTGGAGAACCTGCTTTCAGTCACCAGAATCCAGGACGAAAAAGGCGTGGCCTCAGTGGCCAAGTTAGACGAATCCCTGGAAGAAGTTATTTCAGAATCCGTCCAGCGGTTCAGAAAACGGTTTCCGGATGTCCAGGTGCGGGTCAGTATTCCCGACTCGGTCATCATAATCCCTATGGACGCAACCCTGATAGAACAGGTAATCAATAATCTTCTGGAAAACGCCCTGTTCCATTCCGGCACCAATGGTCCCATCGACCTGGCGGTTACCACGGAACATCGGGTGCTCTCCGTATCCATCAAAGACTACGGAAAAGGGATTGCCCCCCAACTGCTGGATACCATATTTGACGGCGGAGGCGTATCGGAAAACCACACAGGAGACGGACACAAGGGAATGGGTATCGGCCTGAGCATCTGCAAAACCATTATCAATGCCCACGGAGGCGAGATACACGCCGGCAATCACCTGCGGGGCGCCCAGTTTACATTTACCTTACCAGATTGGAGGGAATACTAAATCATGAACACCAAAGCCAACATCATCATCATTGAAGACGAGAAGAACATCTGCAATTTCATAGAAACCGTCCTGTCCCCCCAGGGCTATCAGGTCACCAGCGCCTGCACCGGAACAGACGGACTTAAGCTCATTGAATCCCTGAAGCCCGATGTGGTACTTCTGGACTTGGGACTGCCGGATATGGACGGTCTGGAACTCATCCAGGAGGTCAGGTCCACCAGCACCCTGCCTATCATCGTGATTTCCGCCAGGACCCTGGAGCGCAGCAAGGTGGCTGCCCTGGACCTGGGAGCAGATGATTACCTTACAAAACCCTTTGGAACAGCTGAACTTCTGGCACGTATCCGCACAGCGCTGCGCCACAGCCAGAGAGCTGCCGGCACCCAGAGCCTTAAATATGAGGTAGGGGACCTTCTCATTGACTTTGAACGCCGCCTGGTAAAGGTAAAGGGGCAGGATGTCCATCTGACGCAGATTGAATATAAGCTGGTTTCCCTGCTGGCCCAGAACGCCGGTAAGGTCATGACCTACGAGAGCATTATTTCCAAAATATGGGGACCGTTTGCAGACAGCGACAACCAGATTCTGCGGGTAAACATGGCCCATATCAGAAGGAAACTGGAGGAAAATCCGGCTGAGCCCCAATACATATTCACGGAAATAGGAGTGGGCTACCGGATGCGCGAGGAATAGAACGAAACCGATGAATCAAAACAGGACTGCTCAAGACAGAGCGGTCCTGTTTTCAGTTCCTGAATTCATTCCTGCGCGTATCCCCGGATGTTACCGTTCAGCCTCATCCTGGTTTTATAGAAAATACCGCCCCAGTCCTTCCAGAAAATACTGTCCGGCCACAGCGCCCTGGTCCGGAACGCCCCTGGCTTTTGCTGAGAAAACAGCGGCCTTTCCATACTTGGGAAGCATATCCTCCGTGGCTCTGACGCCTTCCTTTGCACCCTCCACTGCCCGGCGGAGCATGGCTCCCATATCTGCGCCCTCAGCCAAGGCCTGCTGCGCCATCTTTGCCCCGGCATCCACTGCATCCAGGATGGTCCGGTCCCCCAGACGGCACTTCCCGCGGTGTGCAATCCCCACGGCAAAACCAGCGAGAAAATCAGCCAGTTCCTCAGGCCCCATCTCCCCCTTTTTTGCAAGGGCCTTACCGCCCTCCATGATTCCGCTGGACATCAGGGTTCCCATGGTAGACGGAACCAGACCAGCCATCTTCATGCCCGCCTTCATGAGTGTTTTTCCTATATCCCCTTCCACCTCATTCTCACGCATCAGCCGGGGCAGAGCCCCAAAGCCTTTCTGCATGGTCAGGCCCAGGTCCCCGTCCCCCATTCTGGCATCCATCTGGCAGAGCTCTTCCTTCTTCTCCGCAAAGATATCCGCAGCACCCTGAAAAAGGGCGGGAAGTTCACGACATGTAATCCGATCCATTTTTTCCTCCTTAACCAGCCATGTGGCTAATTCCTGTTAAACCTGGGTATAAAACGGCGTATGGACAGGCATATCCATCCACTGCTTCATCTCCTGGTCCGCCATACGGCAGATGGATATGGAAGCGCCGGCCATCTCCATACTGGTGGCATATTCGCCCACGAAGGTACGGTAAACCTTGATTCCCTTTTCTCCCAGAATGCGGTGCACGCTTCCGGACAGAATATAAAGCTCCTCCTGGCTGGTTGCTCCCAGACCGTTAATCAGCACGCAGACCTCCTCGCCCGGATTGAGAGGCATATCTCCCAGAATCTCCCCCAAGGATTCCTCCGCCAGTTCATCCGCTGTCTTAACCGGACCATTCCACACGCCGGGTTCTCCGTGGATTCCCATTCCAAAGGCCATCTCGTCCTCTGCCAGGGTGAAGTTGGAATGACCGATTTCCGGTATGACGCAGGGCGTCAGGGCAAAGCCCACGGTCCTGGTATTGTCCTTTGCCTTTGCCGCCGCGGCCAGCACTTCCTCCAGCGTTCCCCTTCCGGCAGCCATGGCCCCGGCGCATTTATACATGAAAAAGATTCCGGCCACGCCGCGGCGCACCGAAGCATCCTGACTGGACAGCACATCGTCCGCGCCCACGATACTGGCTGTTTTGATATCATCCATGTCCAGCATCTCCGCCGCCATATCAAAGTTCATGATGTCCCCGGTGTAATTCCCATAGAGGAACAGGACTCCGGCGCCAGCCTCCACCTCCCTGGCCACATTGTAAATCTGCTCAGAAGAGGGGGACTGGAACACGCCGCCTACGCCGCATCCATCCAACAGGTTCTCACCTACATATCCGAGGAACAGGGGCAGATGCCCTGTGCCTCCTCCGGTGATGATGGCCACCTTGCCCGGTTTCTTCTTTGCCGTGCAGTAGCAGCGGAGGTCATTCTCCGCATATTTTACCATATCTCCGTGGGCTGCGTAGATTCCCCGCAGCATGTCATCTGTATAAGCTTCCGGGGTATTTATTATTTTCTTCATCTATGTCCTCCTAAATCCTTCTAAAGAATGATTTCTTTTGGATAAGCCCACTTCTGCAGTTCCTCTTCAGGAAGGGCATGGGGTTCCGTTCCCTTTCCTGCAGCCAGGGTGATATAATACATCTCCGCAATTTCCTCCACATACTGGGCCTTCAGAAACGCCGCATCCATGTCCTTATCCGCCGCAATGGCGCCGTGGCTCTCCATCAGGCAGCAGTCATACTCCTTCATTACCTCTGCCACCTTCTCAGCCAGGTCAACGGTGCCGGCTCTTCCATAAGGCGCCACGGGCACGGTTCCCGTCTTACCCAGGTAGGCGCACTCATATACAATGGAAGGAATGGGTTTGTTCATAATGGAAAATGCAGTTGAATAGCGGGCATGGGTATGCACAATGGCCCGGATATCCTTCCGCTCCTTATAAATGTACAGGTGCATCATGGCCTCACTGGATGGTTTGACCTCCTGTGCCCTCTCTATCACCTTTCCATCCAGGTCCATGACACAGACGTGCTCCGTTCCCAGCACGTCCCTCGCCACACCGCTGGGCGTGATTACCACATACCCGGTTTCCGGGTCATATATGCTGAAATTCCCTGATTTGTGTTTGCACATGCCAAGGCGTTCCGCCTCCTTTGCAGCCGCAACCACCTGCTCCTTTAATGTCTCTAGCATGTAAAATCCCTCCGCGCCGCCCTTACAGGCAGCCTTTCTGTATCATGATGCAGGCGTAAAATGCCGTTTCCGTGGTGGATACCACCGCATAAGCCTCCTTTGCCGCGTCATAGAACGCGAACCGGTCCAAAAAGCCCACTGCGTCCGCACCACGTTGGTCATGTTTTGCCACAATATCCGTAAACTCGTCCCAGACCGGGCACTCCAGGTCACGGTGCATATCCATTTTATCCATGATTGTAACAGGCTTCTCCACAAAGCCGTCCAGGGGCATCAGCTCCAGTATGGCATCCAGCATGTCGGTGGCCCGGTGCCCGTCACACCGGATGTTAATATGATTCTTCTCTGCTGCAATGGATGCAGCCGGAAAATTCGCATCCCCGATAACCAGAGTGTCTCCGTGTCCCATCTCATGCAGGACCTTTAACAGCTCAGGCGAAATGCTTGCAGGTATTCCACTCAGCATATGCTTACCTCCCTATTCCCAATGACTCAAATGCCTTGTCATAGGGCGCATGGCACATCCCCTTTTCTGTGATAATGCCCGTAATCAGGGAATGGTCCGTCACGTCAAAGGCCGGATTGTACACATTGATTCCTTCCGGAGCCATGCGCTCCCTGTACCACATCTCCGTCACCTCGTCAGGGCTTCGCATCTCAATGGGAATCTGCTCTCCGGTCAGTGTATCCATGTCAATGGTGGAGGTAGGCGCGCACACATAGAAGGGGATTCCATAGTGCTTTGCCAGAATAGCCACGCCGCTGGTCCCTATCTTGTTGGCAGCATCGCCGTTTCTGGCCACCCGGTCGCAGCCCACAAAGATGATGTCAATTTTCCCTGACTTCATGAGTATGGAAGCCATATTGTCGCACTGAAGGGTGGTGGTGATTCCCGCATTATACAGCTCAAAAGAGGTAAGGCGGGCGCCCTGGAGAAGAGGCCTTGTCTCATCGCAGTAAACATGCATGTCGGTTCCCGGCCATCCCTTTTCCAACGCAATATACATGGGCGCTGTTGCTGTTCCGTATTTGGCGGTGGCCAGGGTTCCTGCATTACAGTGGGTCAGGATGCCTATTTCCGCTCCCTCCTTCTTAAGTTCCTTCAGCAGTCCAAAGCCAATCTCACCGATTCCGCGGCTAATCCCAACATCCTCCTCCCGAATCTTATCCGCCTCCTCAAAGAGAAGCTCCTTGATTGCAGCCACTTCTTTATCCTTGTTGGCAACAGCAGCGGCCTCCATACGGTTCAGTGCCCAGAACAGATTGACCGCCGTTGGCCTGGACGAGGCCAGATAATCCTTTAATTCCTTAAACTTCCCATAAAATGCATCATACCGGTCCTCATCAATGCCAGCTGCCAGCAGGGCTATGCCATAGGCAGCAGCCGCGCCGATTGCCGGAGCCCCGCGGACCCTCAGCTTCTTGATTGCCTCCCAGATTTCCTCCTTTGTATTCAGACTGATACGCTTAATGGTACCAGGCAGAAGCGTCTGGTCTATGATGTCCAGAGAGCTTCTGTCCTCCCTCATCCTGACCGTAATCACCTCGTCAAAAAATTCCTCAACCGTCATGGTTTTTATGCCTCCTTCTCTCCTAAACCTGTGTAACCCCCATCTTCCGGCTGACCCTGTGCCTCAGCCTTCCAGGGTCCTTTCCGCTGTTTCCTTTGCCCTTAATACAGCTGCCACATAATCGGCTCCGGCCTTAAAGGCTCCCTGGTTCATGATATATTCCTTGCCTGCCAGTATATTGATTCGCTCTGCAAGGAGGCGTTTTTTCTCATCCCGGATGGTAGTCACATCCACTACATTGGCCATGCCAACGGTTCTCCGGTGCAGCTCCGTGCCCGCATAACCGGCAGTATCCCTCAGGATGCCGTCAAAATACCACTCCTTAAAGCCCTTTACCTTTGCCATTGGCTCTGTCACCGCCTCGTCATATTTCCTGCCGAACTTCTCAATAAAGAGGTCCACTGTCTCCTCTATGGTCCTAAGGCACCAGTCGCAGAAGGCTGCATCATCCGTGGAAAGGCCGTTGTCATATGCAAATATCAGGTTTGCCACCACATTTCCCACATCATAGCCCATGGGAGCGTAGGTTCCGAATTCACAGTCAAATATCTTGGTGGAATCCTGGCGGATAAAGATGGAGCCGGTGTGGAGGTCGCCGTGCAGAAGCGCCTGGGCATCTGTCATAAAGCGGAACTTAAGCTTGCTCACCTCCAGGTGGAGCGCCTCATCCCCGTAGAGCTCCTTCTTCACGAAATCCGCATTGGGCCCATACACATTGTTACGGTCATATAAGTCCATATAGGGCTCCATGAGCACCAGCTTTTCCGTGATATCACAGAGGTCAGGCGAAATAAACTTTTTTACCAGCTCCTTTTTCTCCTTGTGGTCCATGACCACGTCGCTGCTCAAAAGAAGGGTGTTCACCATAAAGGTGGAGACATCCTCAGCAAACCCAGGAAATGTTTCATGCTTCAGCATGGCATCCCGCATAACCGCATAATCAGAGCAGTCTTCCATGCCGCAGGCGCACATGACCGTGTCAAAGAAATACACATGAGGAACCATTCCCGGCGCATACTGGTCCTCCAGCATGAGAATTTCGGATTCCAGGCGGTTTCTGTCCCTGGATGGCTTTATGTCCTTGGATATCCTGGCCTCGGACCCGGCCTGTTTAATATAGATGGAATGCCCCTTGCCGTCCCACACGCGGTACACATAATTCAGGTTGCCATGGGAAGGGGGAACCACTGCTTCCATGGAATCACGGTCCCAGGGAATCTCCGCAGCCTTTTCCAGCGTATACTCAATAACATCCCCCACGTTCATCTGAAAATATTGATTGAATCTTGACATATGTAGTAACCTCCCACTTAATCTTCTTTCTTAGACGCATAAGCCGCAATAAGCGCCAGCGCCAGTACAGCACCCTTTACTGCAGGCAGAACATAGAACGGAACCGCACAGATGGTAAGGCCGTTCTCCAGTGTGGAGACCAGCATTGCGCCTATCATGGTACCCAATGCATTGGGCTTCTCCGCTCCGCCCACGGTCCGTCCCACGAAAACAGCTGCCAGAGACGGCATCAAATAATTATCACAGCACATAACCTGCGCAGAGCTTCCCCTGGATGCCACCAGGATACCGCCGATGGCGATGAACACAGCGGTAATCATACCTGCCAGATAGCGGTATTTCTTTACATCAATACCGGACAGCTTTGCAGCCTCCTTATTGCCGCCCATGGCATAGAGATACCGGCCATGCTTGGTAAAGTTAAGGAAGAGATAGGCCACAAGCACACAGCCCAGCATAATGATGATAATCCACGGGGCGCGTCCGATGGCTGAAAATGACTCCGAAAGCGCGGTGCGTGCAGGCGCCGCCCCCCAGGAAGTCTTCATGCCGGTGGAGACTGCGCCTCCGCCTATGTACCACTGGCCGATTCCCTGATGGACAAACATCAGGGCGCAGGTAGCAAGCATATCCGGAATCTTGCAGACAAGAATCAGGAACATGGTCAGCTGATACATGACCAGGGTGGCCAGAATACAGATTATAATCGACATCCCCAGGGACTGTCCCAGCCAGAGATATGCAGACACAAACACATAAGCAGAGCAGCTGGCCAATGTTCCGGCGGACATGTCAAAACCGTCCGGCGCCATGGTAATAGTGGCCGCTATGCCGAATACCGTATTAATGGCCATTGCCCTGAGAATATTCACCATGTTGCTGGTCGACATAAAAGAGCCGCCCTTATAGGCTGTAAATGCAATAAAGCAAACAAGCAGCGCCAGGACCGCAGCCCAATCCACTAAAAATCTTTTAATATTTGTACGACTTTTCATCGCTACCCTATTCCTCCTGTCTATTATTTCCCGTTCTGATTGTCTTTCCCGCCAACTGAGTAGTACATAATTTCGTCCTCCGTGGTCTTAGCGGTTTCCAGCTCTGCCATGACTGTCCCATTGTACATAACATACATCCGGTCCGTCAAAGACAGCAGCTCCGAGTTTTCACAGGAAGCATAGATAACGCCATTTCCCTGTTTTGCAATTTCATTGATTAAATGGAAAATGTCCTGTTTTGCCCCCACATCCACTCCCTTTGTGGGCTCGTCAAATATGTATACATCGCAGTCAGCCGCAAGCCATTTTCCCACCGCCACCTTCTGCTGGTTGCCGCCGGAAAGGTTCTTGACCTGCTGCCGCACACTTGGCGTGGCAATCCCAAGGTCCTTTACGAACTGTTTGGCGTTTTCCTCCACCTTACGCCTGCGGATAAAAGGCCCTGTGCAGAACCTGGAGAGACATGCCGCCGATAAGTTAAAGCTCACGTTCTCATTTACCAGAACCCCCTCCTTACGCCGTTCCTCCGGCACCAGGGCCATCCGGTTCTTTACTGCTCCTGAGGGATTTGTTATCTTTAACTCCTTGTCCTTCAGGATAACCCGCCCGTCCGTCTTTTTATATGCCCCGAAAATGGTCTTGCAAAGTTCGGATTTTCCGGCACCCACCAGGCCGGCAATTCCTACCACCTCGCCCTTCTTCACCTGGATGGACACATCCTTTACCTTTCCGCCTGCGCCGGATAAACGTTCTGTCCGAAACAGCACCTCTCCAATCCGGCAGGCTTCCTTTGGAAAGTTCTCCTCGAACTTGCGCCCCAGCATCTTCTCCACAATCTCTTTTGTGGTAGTATTGCCTGTTACCGGCGTGGTGTCAATGAGTTTACCGTTGCGCATTACCGTATAATTCTCGCAGACCTCCAGGATTTCATTTAACCGGTGGGAAATAAAAAGAATTGCGATATTCTCGGTTTCATGCAAATGCTTGACAATCCGGAACAGTTCCTCTGTCTCGGTATTGCTTAAAGGAGCAGTCGGCTCGTCAAGAATCAGGAAATTACATTCCGACCGGATGGCCTTGGCAATGAGCACCATCTGCTTCTGGGCCAAAGACAGGTTCTGCACCAGTTCATGCTCATCCACCTGTTCACGGCTGATATGCAGCCGGTCCAGGGCTTCCCTCCCCTGCTTATATGCTTTTTTCCAATTTACGATATAGCCGCTCTTTCCCATAACCATATCGTTCTGTACAATGTTCTCCGCAACCGATAAGGTGGGGTATAATGCCATATCCACTTCCTGATACACAATCTGGATTCCCAGCTTCTTGGCATCCACCGGCGTCCTGACCTCCACCTTTTTTCCATTCAGCAAAACTTCTCCTGTATAAGTGGAATTTGCCCCTGCCAGCACCTTCATCAAAGTGGATTTCCCTGCGCCGTTGGCACCCACAACTGCCCGGATTTCACCGGTTGAAACCTCAAAATTAATGTCGTCAAGTGCTTTCACGCCCGGAAATTCAATGGAAACATGTTTTGTTTCTAATTTAATCCTATCCATGGAGTCCCTCTTTTCAGCAATACATCCGTTTTAAAAAGGGAAACGCAGGCCAAAACCCGCGTTTCCCTAAAAAAACGATTGCCTGTGGTTTTGTGTTTAAAAGAAAACCTCGTTTTTTACTGGCCGCTTATTTGTGAATCAAATCCTTTGGCATCCAGTCCGCTGCAGACAGATAATCCAGATTTCCATAAGTCTCCCCGGCAATATTGCCCAGGTTCTCCACCGTGGAATCAGACTTCAGCGCATCTGCCTTGATAGCAGTGCCCGGAACCTCAACAACGTCCACGCCGCTCTCACCGGTTGCAGGGTCAAAAATCTTATCATACTGGTCTGCCAGCTCCAGCATCAGGATACGCATGCCAATCTCGCCGTTCATGGTCCAGTCGGTTGTGCCTGCTGCGGTCCAGATGTCAGGACGTGTCTGCATGTTGGTCACGTCAACCGGGTCAATGTCAACCGATGCCATAGGAAGTGCGTCGCCGTTTTTGCCGTTAAAGTTGTCATTTTCAGCAATTGCATTGTAAACGCCCTGGCCGTACAGGTCATAGTAAGCAATGACGCCATCCACATCAGCCCGGTTCACGCCCTGCAGATATGCGGCAGTCACTGTATTGGCAGAGTCAACGGAATCCTGAAGAGGCTGTACCTCGCCTACGGTTACAATCTTGCCTGCAGCCTCATACTCCTGCCAGCCAACCTCGCGGCGGTCAAATGGGCTGTTGTAGTTAGGACCTCTCCAAACCTTAATCAGGCGGACGCCCTCGCCGTACTTGTCAATCATCTGGTCCAGAAGAACGGTTACAAGGGATTTATCCTGCTGGAACATCTGGGTAACGCCGGGAAGCTTCTGGTACTCTCCGTCGGTGTAGAACTGTGTGTCAAAGGTGACAATCTTCATATCCGGATACTGCTCCGTGATTTCCTTCAGGAATACATAGGAGCCGTCCTGGTTGCCGTGGCTGACCAGAAGCCCGTCATATCCTGCGGATGCACAGGTACGGATGGTGTCCTGCCACTTGTTGAAGTCGCCGTCGCAGAAGAAGAAATCAAACTTTACATCCAGTGCATCGCAAAGGGATGCGCAGGAGTCCTTCCACATCTGGAAAATGGTTGCGGAGGGCAGAAGCATGATATAAGCCACCTTCTTGCCTGCCACCGGGTTCTCCGCTGCCGCCGGCGCCGCTGTGGTATCTGCCGCCGCCTCAGCTGCCGTGGTCTCCGCTGCCGCTGCCGCGGTTGTTTCCGCCTTTGTCTCCGCTGCCGTGGTGGATGAACCTCCTGAGCCGCCGCAGCCTGCCAGCAGGGATGCCGCCATAGCGGCAGCCGCAATTACACTGACCACTTTTTTCATTTTTTTCATTGTACTCTTTCCTCCTTTTTGTTATTGATATTGTTTACTAAACAATATATTTTCTTTGTTCTTTGTGTTAATTAAATAGTACAACTGTTTTTCCTCAATGTCAATATCTCTTTGGTAATTTTGTTATTAATTTCCATAAATTATTGTTTTTATTGTGCATTTTAATTACACAAATCAATAAACAGTGTGTATTATACCTTTTTGTATTTGTTTTTTGTTTAGTAAACATTTAAATTTCACATATGGAATTGACCCGGTTTCAACCCTGTGATATAATTCAATCTATAGTATGATTAGTAAATCACATGGATTGTTCAATATTGTTTATCTTAAAATCTACAATCCGGAAAGAGAGATTCCATATGACCGTCAGAGAGCTGGCCAAGCAGATTGGCGTTTCGCCCGCAACCATTTCCATTGTGCTGAATGGAAAAAAGGGAGTCAGCGAGGATACGCGGAAAAAGGTGCTGGAGGCAATAAAAGCCTGCCAGTACTCCCCCCCTTCCCGCAAACCTAAAAGCGGCAAAAACGTGCTCCTGGTAAAATACTATAAAAGCGGTATGCTGGTAGAGGAAAATCAGGGATTCATATCCATGATTATTGACTCCATTGAGGAGCAGCTCCGCGCAGAGCAGCTGGGCATGACCATGACAGTGGTCAAAACCGGCTTAAAGTCAGCCCTTGATTCCATTGATTACAGCAAGTACTGCGGGATGTTTCTGATTGCAACCGAGGTAATGCGGGATGAGTTCTCAGCCCTAGATTCCATTCCCATCCCCTTTGTGGTTGTGGACAACACCGTCCCCAACCATTACTGTAGCAGTGTATGCATGAACAATGCGGAAAATGTCCACATTGCCCTCCGGCACTGTAAAAAATGCGGACATACCCAACTGGGCTACCTGGGCAGCACCACGGGGGCTGAAAATTTTAACGAGCGGCATATTGCCTTTCTCCGATATGTAAAAGAATTGGATTTTCAGTTTGACCCAGAGAACGAATTCCGCGTAAAACCCACCATGCTGGGGGCCCATGATGATTTTTTCAGAATACTGGAGCATAACCCCAGGCTACCTTCCTGCTTTTTTGCGGAGAACGACACCATTGCCCTGGGCGCCATGAAGGCCCTGAAGGAAAAGGGGTATAAGATTCCCAACGACATCTCACTGATTGGCTTTGACGATATACCCTATTCCTCCATAAGCTCCCCCGCCCTGACCACCATCCATGTGCAGAGAAAGATAATGGGGAAGCAGTCGGTCATCCAGCTGATGCAGCTAATCGAGGACCCCCGGTTCATGCCCATGAAGACCCAGATTACAGGAAAGCTGGTAGAACGCTCCAGCGTAAAGCAACTGGCATAATGAAACAAAAATCCCCCCGGCCTCTCGTATTGGAGGACCGGGGGGAATGCGGTTATGAACAAATTTTATCCGACTCATTCTGTTTGCTTCTTCCCTTCAGGGGCTTGGAGGAGGGCTTGGACGGGGACTTGGAGGAGGGCTTATGATGTGCCTTGGCATTGCGCTTTTTCCTGCCGTCTTCTTTTTTCTGGACCAGAAGCTCCACATCCTGGGAATCCGCCATCTTGGCTGTCTTCACAGCATAAAAGCGGTCATCCTCCGATTTCTTCACCCTTATTTTTCCTTTTACAAACCCATGTTCCGGGCATACGGCCAGGCAGAAATAAAATCTCTGCCCATAGGGAAACCATCTCAGCTTCTTGCGCAGCATCCTGTTGCATTTCACGCACTTCATATCTGTAATATCCTTGTCCTTAAGGATATCTTCCCTGGAATCAAACTCCCTGGATACATACTTGGAATACTCAGGGAAATACAGCCGGTATTCCTCAGCCTTATTCCTGGGAAGTCCGTAATAATCCACTGACACATAGGTTCCAAATGTCTCCATGTCCAGCGCTGAAAGAATACGGCCCGTATAATAGGCATCATCCAGCGCCCGGTGAAAGGGCCTCTCCTCTTCCATGCCCTGCAGCTGCACCGCCATATCAAGGGACACCTTGTTCTTCCCATCCCCGTATTGAAGGCAGTAAAGCTTCTGGATATCCAGGTAAAGCAGCGGCCTTGGAAAGGGATTGGGAAGCTTATGATACGCCATATTCCGCTGAAGCTCGGTTAAGTCCATGGAACCCCAGGTACAGAAGCAATACTCCTCCTGACCGCACCATGCCAGAAACCTCTTCATAACCACGTCAAAGGGCTCTCCTTCCTGGCGCAGCTCCGCCATATCCATGTGGGTCACTTCCGATATCTTAAAATGCATCTTTTTATAGACCTTGGGCCGAATCAGCTTGTGAAAGGTTCCTGTCTCTTCAAAATTCCCATTCAGCTTCACTGCTCCGATTTCTATAATTTCAAAAGGAAGATGCTCCACTGAATCTTCCTTTCCATTGGGACTCTGGTTCCATTCCAAATCAAAAACAATGTAATTCATCTCTTCATCCTGTCACTATGCAATCTCAATTTACTTACCTATCTTACCATATAGGAAAGAATATGGAAAGGGGCTATTGATGTCATTGATTCCCAGTATTTCCAATTCTGTTTTATTTTTAACTGTCATTGTCCTGCCCGCGCCAACGGTATATTCCACTTATATCTTCGGTTAACCAGACAGCGCCAAATTGTCAACTATATTTCATTTTTATGTTGACAATCCAATACCGACTCTCTATAATAAGTAAAATATAACGGCAACTTTCAGTGAGGTATCCTATATGATAAAACTAATACAAGCTGCCTGCCAATGGGGAAAGAAGGACTATGACGGCTGGGTCATTGGAAAGGCCCGGTACTGTATCCGCAACCGGGCACAGCCTGTGGCATATGAATCCGTTCCGCGCAAAAGTATTCCCGGATATGTGCAGCTGGAAACTGTGGCATACAGTGCAGGGGGCCTGCCCTGCCAGACCCTTGAAATCTGCCTTGTGGATACCGGGGATTCTGGGCCTGCCGGACACTTTAAAATACCTGAGGCCCCCAGGCTTTCCGCCAAAACCGGCTCATCCGATACCCAGACAGACGGCGCTCCGGCACGGGCAGGCCTACCTCCCCCTCTGACTATGACCTTTTCTTCCAAGGGCCTGCAGCAATTCCTGTCTGTTTCCGGAGACACCAACCCAATTCATCTTGGGCCGGGTGCAGTCATTCCCGGCCTGTGGATACTCAGCCGGCTGGATGAAATCTACGGCAGACTCAGCCCTGTCAGAACCCTTTCCATACGTTTCCTGAGTCCTGTCCACACGGACGACTTTGTGCGCCTGATGCAAAAAGGCAACCGGGTAACAGGAACCGTGGGAAATATTACCTGCTTCACCATGACCATCCATACACCAGACCAAACCATAAAACGGAGGTAATCATGAATCAGAAATATAACACCGTGGAACTCACTAAAATGGCACTGCTGACCGCCTTAATCTGCGTCTCAGCCTATATTGTCATCCCCCTTCCCTTTACACCGGCCAGCCTGACGGCCCAGACCCTGGTTGTCAATCTCATTGCCCTGCTTCTGACTCCCAGGCAGGCAGCATTCACCATGGTCGTGTACATCCTTCTGGGACTGACCGGCCTGCCCGTATTCTCCGGTGCCATCGGAGGCCCCGGAAAGCTCTTTGGTCCAACCGGCGGCTATATCATGTCATGGATTCCGGCCGTCATCCTCATGTCATGGCTAAAGGGAACGCATTACAGCTTTAAGCGTTATTGTCTGGTGACCATCCTGATTGGGATGCCCGTCATTTATCTGATGGGAAGCGCCTATATGAAATTCATAACCGGAATGGACTGGGCCGCCACCTTTACTGCTGCCGTAATTCCCTTTATTCCCCTTGATATCTTCAAATGCTTTGCTGCCGCCCTCATTGCAAAACCCGTACAGATAAGCCTGTCAAACGCCCAAAGGGCACGATAGGAGGCGTTCATGGATAAGGTATTCATACTGGGCGGACTGCGCAGCTATATTGGCGTGAGAAACAGCGCCTACCGCCATGTACCCGCAGAGCTTCTGGGGGCGGCTGTGTTAAAAGAGCTGACCTTCCGGTATCAGCCAGAAGAAATTGATATGATTATCTGCGGCAACTGCGTTGGAGGCGGCGGCAATATTACCCGTCTCATGGCGCTGGAGGCAGGACTTTCAAACACCATTCCTGCCTTTACATTGGACCTGCAGTGCGCCTCCTCCCTGGAAGCTGTCATAACAGCCGCAGCCAGGATACAGAGCGGTCTGGCTGACCTGGTGGCTGCCGGAGGTTTTGAAAGCAGCTCCACCCAGCCTGTGCGAAGCTATAACCCCAACCATCCATATACCGGCGCCTGCCTTGCTTCCAGTCTTAATACAGGCGGTCCGGACAATTCCCCGGCCTACAGCACCGCCAAATTTATCCCCGGTCCTCATCGGGAGGATGTGATGCTGCAGGGCGCGGAAAAGACCATCTGCCATTACCATATAAGCCCCGGCGAAATGGACGCCTGGGTGCTGGAAAGCCACAGACGGGCTGTCAGGGCGCGCCAGGAAGGCCTTCTTGAAGGCATAACCGTCCCTGTATACGGCCTTGACCATGACGAAGGAATCCGGCCCCGGCTGAACCAGCGCCTGCTGGACCGCCTGCCCTGCGTCCTGAAAGATGGCCGGTATCTCAATGCCGCCAATGCCTGCACCATGAATGACGGCGCCGCCTTCCTTCTTCTCTGTTCAGAGCGGTATCTGAAAAAGCATAAACTTACCCCCCGGTTTTACCTTACAAATGCATATACGGCCGGGGCAGACCCGCTTATGAGTCCTGCCTCTGTCCTGCCCGCAATCAGGGGACTTCTGGACCGCAGCGGACTCTCCATGGATGAGATAGGCGCCATTGAGTGCAATGAGGCCTTTGCAGCCATTGATGTCCTGGTCAACAGGGCTTATCCGGATATATCTTCCCGGTACAATCAGCTGGGCGGCGCCCTGGCTTATGGGCATCCCTATGGTGCGTCCGGCGCTATCATTCTCCTTCACCTGATGAAATCCATGGAGCAATCGGAAAGTGCCCGGGGTATTTGCTGTGCAGCAGCTGCCGGCGGGATTGGAAGCGCCATTCTTCTCGAACAGTAATCAGCGCTCTTTTCCCGGATGCCATACACAGAAAGGTGCCACCTATGAATCACAAGGATTATCTCTCTATTATTCAGTCAATTCCGGCCCACAGGACAGCCCTGATTGAGGACGGACAGATTTATACATATGGTATGCTTGCCGGGGAGTCCGGACGCATCCGTTCCCTGTCTCCCAAAACTGCGGCCCCTTCTGCGGTATGGGTCAGAGAGTCCTCTGTCCATAATCAGCTGGTACATTTCCTGGCATTAAGCGGTACATCCCAGGTTCCCGTCATCATACCCGCCGATATGAAATGTCTGCCCCATATCCCGGCAGCAGAGACTGTCCCGGACGGGGCCTGTATGGGCGTCCTTACCTCCGGTTCAACGGGCCAGCCCAAGCTGTGGTACCGTACCCGGGAAAGCTGGTCCTCTTTCTTTCCCACTCAAAACGCGATTTTTGGAATAACTGACAGGACCCGTCTCTTTGCACAGGGCAGTCTGGCATTCACCGGCAATCTGAACCTGTATCTGGCCCTTCTGTCCGCAGGGGCGGCCATCATCACCGCCTCCCCTGTAAATCCCTCTGTGTGGCGCAGGGAAATAGAACGCCACGATGCAGATTCCCTATATCTTATCCCCTCCAAGCTCCGGCTTCTGGCAAAATACGCCTCCCATCCCTGTCTCAGCATCAGGACCATCCTGGCTGGTTCCCAAAGTCTTGGGCGCAGGGATATGGAGCTGCTGAAAGCCGCTTATCCTGACAGCCGCTGTATCCTGTACTATGGGGCCAGCGAGCTGAGCTATGTCACCTGGTTGACGGACCGGGAAATGAATGATAACCCGGCCTGCATCGGAAAACCCTTTCCCGGCATAGACGTAACCCTGAAGGACGGTGAAATCTACGTCAGCACCCCTTACTCCGCCATAGGCATCGAAGGGCCCTGGAGCGTTGGAGATATGGGCTATATGGACCGGAAGGGCTATCTGTACTTTAATGGCCGGAAGGACAATGTATACAATATTCACGGCCGTAAGGTCTCTGCGGTAAAAATAGAAAACGCTCTGAATGTTCTGTCTGAGATACAGGAGTCTGCCGTCATATTTCAAAACAATGCACTGCAGGCTCATGTGGTTCTCTCCGAGCCAACTCCTTCAGACCAGGATATGTCTGCCCTGCGCCACGCCATAAAAAAGGCGTTGAACGGCTGCCTGGAATCCTGGGAAATCCCCAGAGATATTATATTCCATGAGAGCCTTCCAAAAAACAACAGCGGAAAGACAGTCAAGAAACTGCTCTCCGCCAAAGAATAAAGGTTCTATACTGAATGTTGGGGTGTGCTGAAAAGCACACTTCCAACATTCTTTTCGTTGTAATAAAATACATCTATAAGAAGCCTCCTAAACGCATTATCCCGACCAAAGTTTAATGTTATGGAGGTGACCCCTTATAGATGTACCCTAATTATACCAAGGCTTTCCTTAACTTGGAAGGTGTTTTTATTAAAAAAGTGGTTCAGGCAGACTCTTTCATTAAAATTTTCATCCAGTCCCAACCGGTAGAACAGACTTGTCCCTGCTGTGGGGCTAAAACAAAACGGATTCATGATTACCGTTTACAAGAAGTCCAGGACATTCCCTTACTGGGAAAACAAGTAATCCTGCTCCTTCGCAAACGCCGCTACCTCTGCCCATACTGCCGCAAACGGTTCACGGAACCCTATTCGTTCCTCCCCAGCTACCACCGCAGGACCCGCAGGCTGGCATTTTACATTGTCTCCCTGCTCCGGCAGACCTTTTCCTTAAAACAGATCGCAGAGCTTACCGGTGTTTCCGTCCAGACGGTCTGTCGCCTTTTGGACACGATTAGCTATCCTCCGCCTGACCGGCTTCCACAAGCGCTTTCCATTGACGAATTCAAAGGCAATGCTTCTACCGGTAAATATCAGTGCATTCTGGTTGATCCGAAAAAGCGCCGGATCCTCGACATTCTCCCGGCTCGGACCCAGAGCCATCTGGCTGATTATTGGCGGAACATTCCCAGGAAAGAACGCCTGAAGGTAAAGTTCTTCGTCTGCGATATGTGGCGCCCCTACACCGAACTTGCACAGACCTTCTTTCCAAACGCTACAATCATCGTGGATAAATATCATTTCATCCGGCAGGTGACATGGGCGATTGAAAATGTACGCAAACGGCTGCAGCGGTCCATGCCGGTTTCTCTGCGTAAGTATTATAAACGCAGCCGGAAACTCATTCTGAACGCGGATACTCCACTGTACATCACTGGAGCGGGATTTTACAAATCCCACCCCAACGATTGACAAAGAACAAAAAAAAGAACCACATATCCGTGATTCTTTCTGAGAGGCGACGACCGGAATCGGACCGGTGATAAGGGTGTTGCAGACCCGTGCCTTACCGCTTGGCTACGTCGCCATATTAACTTATAAATGACCCCAAGGGGATTCGGACCCCTGTTACCGCCGTGAAAGGGCGATGTCTTAACCGCTTGACCATGGGGCCTTGCATATATAAATTAAAAAACTCCCCGAGTAGGACTTGAACCTACGACAGCGCGGTTAACAGCCGCGTGCTCTACCGACTGAGCTATCGAGGAATAGGTTGATGCTCTCCGATTCCTTATTATACATTATAATAAAAAATTCATCAAGTACCTTTTGAAGATATTATATGAAAAACCTGCATTATTTATGCAGGTAATACATACCTTCAAAACCACATATTGAATTCCGATTGTTTCACAAACCACTTTCCCTTAACCTTTTTGGATAAGCCCTCGACCGATTAGTATTAGTCAGCTCCGTACATTACTGCACTTCCACCTCTAACCTATCTACCTCGTCGTCTTCAAGGGGTCTTACTCGCTTTCGCGATGGGATATCTCATCTTGAGGGGGGCTTCACGCTTAGATGCCTTCAGCGTTTATCCCGTCCAGACTTGGCTACTCTGCCATGGCCTTGGTAAGCCAACAGATACACCAGCGGTCTGTCCATCCCGGTCCTCTCGTACTAAGGACAGCTCCTCTCAGATATCCTACGCCCGCGCCGGATAGGGACCGAACTGTCTCACGACGTTCTGAACCCAGCTCGCGTACCGC
>ENA-OWPN01000030-OWPN01000030.1-human-gut-metagenome-genome-assembly--contig:-NODE-30-length-236625-cov-8.134806_pt1 | contig 236625 bp, 223 predicted proteins | sample MGYA00248266_ERZ651850 | MGnify/ENA primary metagenome ERZ651850 (study PRJEB26924, sample SAMEA4378296) | human gut metagenome | biome: human gut; feature: human-associated habitat; material: faeces... | reverse complement strand
TTTCTACGTATCTACAAGGTTTTAAGAAAAAGCTGCTGACGGGAATCGGACCCGTGACCTCCGCACTACCAATGCGACGCTCTACCGACTGAGCCACAGCAGCTTATCCTGTTTTGGTATCGCTCACGCGAACCTTGTATATATTATCATGCCCCTATGGTTTTGTCAACAATAATTTTCAAATTTTTCAAAACAATTCTTTCCGGCACACATGAAGGACCGCGCCTTTATACCGGTCCTTCATGCTCTCAGTCATCAGAAAATCCCGTCATACCCTTCCCGCAGCGTATCACAGGAGCGTCCCAGCTTTTCCAGCTCCTCTGGCGTCAGGGACAGGGGCAGAACCCTCTGCACCCCGTTCTGGTTTATGATACAGGGTACGCCGGCGAATACGTCCATCTGGCCGTACTCCCCCCGCAGCATGGCGGATACGGTAAGCACGCTGTGCTCATCTCCCAGAATGGCCTTGGTTATTCTGGTCAGAGCCATGCCGATGCCGTAATAGGTGGCATTCTTGGCCTCTATGATTTTGTAGGCAGCGGTACGCACCTCTTCCTCAATTTCATCAAACCGTTTCCGGCTTACTGCTTCCCCATTTTCCCCGCATAGTTCCAGTATGGGCTTGGTGGCCAGCAGCGCCTGGCTCCAGGGCACGAACTCGCTGTCCCCGTGCTCTCCCATAACATAGGCGTGGACGTTCCTGGGATCTGCCTTCAGATAGTCGCCTAACAGGTATCTTAGCCTGGCCGTGTCCAGGGCGGTTCCTGTTCCCAGCACCCGTCTCGGATTAAAGCCTGACAGGGTGCAGGTAATTCTGGTCATGATGTCAACCGGGTTGGTTGCCACCAGGAACAAACCATTGAATCCCGATGAGGTAACAGGCTCAATGATGGAACGGAACACCTCTGCATTCCTTTTCAGAAGGTCCAGACGGGTCTCCCCCTGCTTCTGGGCCACTCCGGCGCAGATGACCACGATATCCGCATCCCTGCAGTCATCGTACTCCCCTGCATATATGGTCATGCTGGAATTGGCAAATGCCAGGCCGTGGTTTAAATCCATGGCCTCCCCCTCAGCCCTTTTCTTGTTTACGTCTATAAGCACCAGCTCATCACATACCGACTGATTCAAAAGACAGTAGGCATAGCTCATGCCCACCATTCCAGTTCCTACGATTACCACTTTCCTCTTGTCTGCTCTCACGTGCTGCTCCTTTCCCGCTGTCCCGGTCTGCTGTTCATATCCATAGTATATCTGTAAAACCTGTGTCTTATTCCCACTGGTTTAACAGCCAGTTTTTCCGGGACTTCCATCCGGCTCTCCGGTTACCTGGCCAGCTTCTTTTCCATGAGCTCGCTGTTGCTGCTGTAAGCCACGGCATTTTCACGGGAAATCACACCGTCGCGGTATAATTTTATAAGGCTGTTATCCATGGATATCATGCCTTCCTCCTGGGAGGTGGCAATGATTCCGTCTATCTGGTGAATCTTGGATTCACGAATCATATTGCGGATTGCATTGTTTAAAAACATGATTTCAAAGGCTGGCTGCACACCGCCGTCCACAGTTGGTATGAGCTGCTGGGATATGACTGCATCCAGCACCATGGCCAGCTGGGTCCTTATCTGCTGCTGCTGATTGGGAGGAAACGCATCAATGACACGGTCAATGGTATTGGCTGCGCCAACAGTATGCAGAGTGGAAAGTATCAGATGGCCTGTCTCCGCCGCTGTCATGGCTATGCTGATGGTTTCATAATCCCTCATCTCTCCCAGCAGGATAACATCCGGCGCCTGGCGCAGGGATGCCCTCAGGCCGGTGACATAGCTGTCCGTATCCGTGACAATCTCCCTCTGGGTTACCACGCTCTGTTTATGCCTGTGCAGGTATTCAATGGGGTCCTCCAATGTGATGACATGGGCGTTCCTGGTGCTGTTGATTTCGTCGATGATACAGGCCAGGGTGGTGCTTTTGCCGCTGCCTGCCGGTCCGGTCACCAGGACCATCCCCTTGGTAAGCCTGGATACGCCGATGATGCTCTCCGGCAAATGGAGCTGGCCCGCATCCGGCAGTTCAAAACGCACCACCCGGATGATTCCTGCCAGGGAGCCTCTCTGGCGGAACACACTGGCCCTGAAACGGGAAACACCCGGGATGGCAAAGGAAAAATCATCATCGCCGTGGGACTGGACCTTTTCCATGCCGCGGTTCTTTGCCAGGCCGTATATCTCCGTAATCATCTTGTCCATCTCGTCGGGCATGATTCGGTTATCACCCTGATAGATAATCCGGCCGCCAATCTTATAGGAGAAGGGCATGCCTGGAATAAGAAATATGTCGGCCGCATTCTGCTCCACGGCCGATGTAAGCAATTCCATCACATTCATCTGTTTTGCTCCTTTTGCCTCTGTTTTATTCCTGGGATGGGGCTGCTCCGCCCCACACAGGCATTGAATTATCTATTTCATACTCATCACTGGCATATACATACCATGATTTTATATCGTAATGCTGTTCCCCGCACATAAGGACCAGTTCAATGTGCAGGGACTGTCCCCTGTCCATGGGGATGTCCGTGGAAATAAGGCCGGTCTCCCTGTCATAGAGGTCCCCCAGCCTGTCCTTGATATCCAGGCTGCACTGGGTGGAATCCTTTCCCTCACCCATTTCCTCTGTCAGGACCTGGTCCACTTCCTTAAGCCACTGCTGCCCGCTGCTGTCCGCCTGGTAATATGCCCGGACCGCGTCCCCGTTGCGTTTGGCAAGCTTTAAATCACCCTGGGCACTGCTTAAGGACAGCAGTCCGAAGGTAGCCATGCACAGAACGATGAAAATAAGAATCAGGGACGATGCCCCTATATTCACTTTATTCCTGGATGCCTCTCCTGCCATCTGTCTTTCCTTTCCCGTGTTTCATACTTTCCCGCCCTGCCGGCTGCCGTGTATTTTGTATTCTATACACTGCTGCCGGCTGCATATGTCTCTGTCTGCAGGCGGTAGAGCAGCTTTCCCTTATCAGCGTCTCTTCCATAACGCATGATAAGTATGTCAGCCCGCTTCATGCCGTCCACTGTTCCTGTGTATATGACGCCCAGAAAAGCCGGTTCACTGCCTGCCTCTGTTTCCTCCCAGCTGCTGTCCCAGTACATGGTATGTATGCCGTCGTAGCCTTCACTTTTAACCAGCTCCTGGTTCCATTCAGACTGCTCCTGGTTTTCACCATCAGCAGATGCCAGGTGTTCCCATATATTCCGGTCCGGCAGCATTTCTGACCACGTAAGGGTCTGTCCCGCCTTTAGCTCCTCGGCCAGGCTCTGGGCTTTTAGCACCGCCTGATTCATGTCCCTGGCATCTTTGCTAATGCTGTCAGCCTTTACAAATACCAGAACACATATACTGGCGCAGATAATGAAGAACCCAACCACCGCCAGCATTTCCATTAAAAATGGCCCCGAACCGGACCCGCTTTTCCTATTCATCCGTCTCAAGTCCTCCGCTCCGCAGGGAAAGCTCCAGGCTTCCGCCGCCCTCTCCCACGGTCTCTATATGCAGCAGCCTTCCGTCCTTTAAAAGCTCCAGGCCCTGGCATTCCAGAATCTCCAGTCCGTCTGCAAGTCCCAGGCCGCTGGATGTGTCCGTAAACAATTCCCGGATACTCCCATTGTCCCAGTAAATCCATGTGACGTATTCCGATTCCCCTATCTCCTGTTTCATCTCCAGCACCTGGGTCCCGTCCACATCCACCACATTCACCATCCCGGCCCGGTCTCCCTGGCGCACCTTGTTGGCAATGTAGCTCAACGCTGTGTTGCCTGTATAATTGGCGTCGCTGCGCACATTGATATTTTCATATACCCGGCTTCCAATCAGCACTGTGAAAAGGGCACACAGCACAAATACCAGAAACAGCAGCATGGTAAAAAGCACGCTAACGGCATTTCCCTTCTTGTCTGTCTTCCGATTCATACTGTATGCCCCCTACTCTTCTATGGGTATGATGGTAATCTCAGGCATCACATTGGATGCAAAGCCATCGTAAAACACATTGTATTTCTTCCTGTTAATCTGGACCCCATAGTTCTCCTCCAGATATTCCACGCTGGGCGGATAACGGCCCTCAATGGCATAACACTGGACCGAAGCCCTTGTCACTGCCTTTCTGAGCGTATCCTCTTCCCTTGCGCCTGTTCTGCCTGAAAAATTCAGCACGGCCACCGCAAATACAACCACCAGGGCAGCCATTGCCGCCAGCGACAGTATGTATCCCAGCGCCTGATTCTTCTCTCTTTTCTGAGACTTAACCTTCATCTGCTGCCTCCTAACTGTTATCCGATAGCGGACAATACGCCCACCAGAGGAAGCATGACAGACAGAAGGACCAGTCCCACGGATATGGCCAGGACCGCCACAATGGTGGGTTCAAATCTGGCAATCATATCGTCGATGGCAGTATCAGCCATTTCCTCATAATCCTGTGATATCTCATCCATGACGCTGTCCAGATGGCCGCTTCTGGTTCCCACCTTAATCATCTGCACATAAAAGCCTGAAAACAGGCCCGTGTCCTTCATGGCCTGATAATAGCTCTCACCCAGCTGAAGCTGCTCCGAGCATTTCCCGATACGGACTGCCACGCTTTCGTTTTCCACCAGCTCTTTTGCCAGGTCCATGCCCTTTTCCAGCTCCATACCGCTCTTCAGGGTCAGGGCCAGCACCGCGGTAAAACGGCGGTTGGCAACTGCCAGGGCAATCTTGCTGCGGCTCTTTACAAAATTAACAAACCTCTCCACCACGGCAAACCGTTTGCCGAATTTGGAAGCTGTCCAGATTCCGCACAGCGCCAGGGCCAGCACCGCCCCGGCAATAAGGGCAGCGCCGCTGAACCAGCCGCCCAGCCGAATGGCTGAGGCTGCCACGGGAGGCATCTGCGCCCCCAGCTGCTCGTATACCTTGTTAAATACAGGCATTACCTTGGAAAACAGCACAAAGAGAACCACCAGAAGCATTACCACCATCATCACCGGATATGTAACTGCATTCTTTATGGCCCGCAGGAGCCGGTATTCCTTTTCATAATAATCGGACAGTGACTTCATCATCTGGTCCATGGTGCCTGTCTGCTGGCCCAGCTTGGCCATTCGCACCACATAGGCCGGAAATACGCCTGTATCCTCCATGACCTTGAAGAAGGGGTCTCCCAGCTCCACGCCCTCTGCCATGTACAACAGCATATCCTTCTCACCCTGCACAGCCGCATCCTCCGCCATGATGGACAATCCTTCCTCCAGCGGAACAGCCGCTTCCAGCAGCAGGGATATCTGCAGGCAGAAGGCCGACAGCTCCTCATAGGAATACCGGTAATACGCCTCTCCCTTTTTCGCCATCTCATTGCCTCCCCTTAATAGCTGTATTTTGCCCTGTAATTAGAGCCGTTTCCAATGTACTGCATGATTTCCTGGCTCTGGCCGCTGGAGGACGCAAATGTGGGGTCCATCAGCTTCCAGCTGTTGCCGTCAAAATAAATGATATTGTCAACCCATCCCTGGCCTTCCAGATATACATTAATCCATGCATGATATAGATTTCCCGTATAGCCCACCACCAGCTTGGTGGGAATGTCCTGGGACCTGAGCATGGCTGTCATGAGGGCCGCATAGTCAAAACAAATACCCTTTTTCTGCGCCAGCACCACATCCACGTTGGGCAGATAGCCGGACTGGACCGAACTGGCCTTGGCCGTATCATAGGTGACATTGTTGATTACATAATTATATACGTTTGACACCACTTCCAGCTGGTCCGTTGCGCTGGCAGCCACCGCTGCACCGGTCTGCACCGCTGCGCTGGCAGCATTGAAATTTACATACTGGTTGGGATACAGGAATGGTCCGAACTGATTGCTTATGCTGGCATCCACATTCTGGCTGAATGCCTGGGAATACTGGTTTCCCTGTATATTTTCAAACACCTTTACCGAATAGCTGCCGCTGCCCTCTGACAGCGGAAACACCTCATATACGCCGCTGCTGCTTAAATCATATGTATATGTCTCGGAACCGCTTTTTGTTATCTGCACCTTAATCTTGCCGACGCTTCCCGTATACTTTACCATGATATAGCCCTCTGACACATTGGACGCGTCCAGGGTGGCCTTATCGTTACTGAATGTAGTGACACCGGAAGCAATGGGAGTCAGTACATGGCTTCCGGCAGGCTTTGTGTAGGCCAGGGCCGTCACCGGCCCCTGGATGCTGCTGACGGCAAAAAAAGCCGCTGCCGCTGCTGCCGCAAGCTTTACAACAGGTTTATATGCTGTCTTCATAACATTATCACTCCTTTAACTCTAAAAGGACTATACCTCCAGGCGCTGCCTTACAATCTCATAGGCCAGCACGCCTGCCGCAACCGATGCATTCAGGGAATCAATATCCCCCTTCATGGGAATGGAAGCAACCATATCACAGTGCTCGCGCACAAGCTTACCGACTCCTTCCCCTTCATTTCCCACCACAAGTCCGATGGAACCTTTCAGGTTCATCTTATACATGAGTTCCCCGCCCATGTCCGCGCAGACAAACCACATACCCTTTTTCTTCAAATCTTCCATGGTGGCAGTCAGATTTGTAACCTTTGCCACCGGCGTATAGTTTAATGCCCCTGCCGATGTTTTTGCCACTGTGGCGGTCAGCCCCACGGCGCGGCGTTTGGGAATAATGACCCCGTGGGCCCCTGCCAGGTTGGCTGTACGGATAATGGCTCCCAGGTTATGAGGGTCCTCTATGCCGTCCAGCAGTATGAGAAAGGGGGGCTCTCCCTTTTCCTCCGCTGCTTTCAGCATATCTTCCACCTCAGCGTACTCATAGGCGGCGGCATAGGCAATGACACCCTGATGCTTTCCTGTCTCAGATATCTGGTCCAGCCTTTCCTTTGGCACGTAGTTGATAATGGTGTCATATTTCCTGGCTTCCCTCAGGATGGTACGCACCGGACCGTCCTGGCAGCCGTCCAGTACAAACAGCTTGTCGATGGTCTTGCCGGACCTGAATGCCTCCAGCACAGCATTGCGCCCCTCTATGGTCAGTTCTTCGTATCTCATGTCTTATCTCCTTCCGGGTCCGGCATCCTGCCCAGTTTTTCAAGTCCCTGGCTTATCAGATATACCAGCCTGTTGTATTCCTGCCTCAGGAACAGCCATCCCACCAGGGCTTCCATCCCTGTGGCCATGCGGTAATCAATGACAGATGCATTCTTGGCCGATGTGGCTGATTTCGTATTGCGTCCCCGCTTAAACACAGCGTGCTCCTCCTGGGTAAGCATGTCCTCAATGGCCTTTATGAGCGCTGCCTGCGTCCCGGCCTTTACAAGCTCTGAGCTCTGCTTATGCATTTTATTTACCTGCATGCTGCCCCGGTTTATCACCTTGGTCCGTATGATGACCTCATACACCGAATCTCCAATATAGGCCAGAACCAGTGGCGAGTAAGAATTCTCATCCACTGGTTCAAGCCTCATGCACTGTCTATAATATGTGAGAAATTCCTGAATGGTTACACTCTCTTCCACTTGACGCCCTCTCTGGTATCCTCTAATACAATTCCCATATCCAGAAGCTTTCCGCGGATTTCATCCGCCAGCGCAAAGTTCTTCTCTTTTCTGGCCTGCTGTCTGGCTGCAATCATCTCTTCAATCTCACTGTCCAGCACTTCTTCCTTTTTCTCCGTGATAATGCCCAGGACATCGCACAGCTCTTCTATCATTGTCCTCATATAGGAAACAAATTCCCTGGTGCTGGATTCATCTGCCGTTGTATTGGCCAGCTTCACCAGTTCGAAAATGGCGGAAATAGCGTCTGCGGTGTTGAAGTCATCGTCCATGGCTTCCTCGTATTTGCCGCGCAGCTTATCTGCCTCTTTTGCATTCCCCTGCTCTGCAGCAGTCTCAGGGCTGTCCGGCGCCTTTGCCTCCAGGTCCTTCAGTTTCCCCACGCAGGTCAGGATACGCTCCAGACCATTCTTGGATGCTTCCATCAGGTCGGCGCTGAAGTTAAGGGGACTGCGGTAATGGGCGCTGAGCATGAAGAAACGCAGTACCTGCAAATCGTATTTTTCGCTGATTTCCCTTACCGTGAAGAAATTGCCCAGGGATTTGGACATTTTCTTATTATCAATATTCAGGAATGCATTGTGCATCCAGTATGTGGCAAAGTTCTTGTCGTTGGCGCACTCACTCTGGGCAATCTCATTCTCATGGTGAGGGAATATCAAATCCTCGCCCCCTGCATGGATATCAATCTGCTCACCCAGATAGCGTTTGGACATGACGGAGCACTCTATATGCCAGCCGGGACGTCCGTCGCACCATGGAGACTCCCAGAAAGGCTCCCCTTCCTTTTTTGGCTTCCAGAGCACGAAATCGTTGGGGTCTTCCTTTCCCTCCTCTCCGGTAACCTTAATTTCACGGAAACCGGACTGGAGCTCATCCAGGTTCTTATGGGACAGCTTTCCGTATTCTTTAAAGGAACCGGTCCTGAAGTAAACGGTTCCGTCTCCGGCCACATAGGCATGGTTTTTGTCGATGAGGGTCTGTATCATCTCCAGCATGCCGCAGATTTCCTGGGTTGCCTGCGGATGGACCGTGGCAGGCTTTACGTTCATGGCCGCCATATCCTTTTTGCACTCCTCAATGTACCGGCGCGATACGGTATCAGCGTCCACGCCTTCCTCAATTGCCTTCTTGATAATTTTGTCATCCACATCCGTAAAATTGGACACGTAGCGCACATCGTATCCCTTATACTCAAAATACCTGCGCACCGTATCAAATACAATCATGGGCCTGGCGTTTCCTATATGGATGAAATTATACACCGTAGGGCCGCAGACGTACATCTTGACCTCTCCCGGGGTCAGGGGAACGAATTCCTCTTTTTTTCTGCTCAGTGTGTTAAATATCTTCATACTCTTATTCTCCTCAAATGAATCTCTTACAGCATGTGCAAAGCATGCCTCGGTCAGCTGTGTCAGAACGTTATCCCTTATTATTCTCCATTCGCCCGGCCGCAGCCAGGACAGCCGCCGCAGCCGCTTTCCATTATCTTACTATCATAGCAGTAATCTGCTGTTTCCGTCAATAAGGTAATTGCCTGGGAAGAGATTCCTTCGCCGGTTCCCGTAAACCCAAGCCCTTCCTCCGTGGTGGCCTTGACGCTTACCCTGGACACGTCCAGATGGAGGGCGTCTGCTATGTTGGCTGCCATCTGAGGCCTGTATGGCGCCAGTTTGGGGCGCTGGGCTATGATGGTGGCGTCGATGTTCTCAACCACGTAGCCTTTCTCATCCAGAAGTTCCCCTACCTTCTTTAACAGTTCTATGCTGGAAATACCTTTATATGCCGGGTCAGTGTCCGGGAAATGCTGTCCGATATCTCCCAGGGCAGCTGCCCCTAACAGGGCGTCCATGACCGCATGGACCAGTACGTCCGCATCGGAATGGCCCAAAAGGCCCTTTTCATATGGGATGCTGACGCCGCCCAGGATTAGGCCGCGTCCCTGTACTAATTTGTGAACATCGTATCCTTGTCCGATTCTCATAGTGTCTCCTTGTATTGTGGGTTGATTTTTTGGCTGGCGTCCGCCATGCACACCGCGATTCCGCTGCGCACACCGCGATTCCGCCATGCACACCGCGATTCCGCTGCGCTGCATCGCGGTGTCGGGCTTCGCCCTATAAAATAAGCCATAAGGAAATCTTCTTATGTGCAAGCACAACGAAGATTTCCTTCTGCCTTATTTTGCATGACTCATTGCCTGCGTCATATCATCATTCTTACTTTTCTGGCTATGCAGCTGGCTTGGATGTCGGTCTGGAAGCCGCAGCTTTCGCCGTCTGCATGGACGGGCAGCGCTGCTTCTGTGTGGATGGATACTTCCCTGCATTCATAGCTCCTGACGCCTTTGGGCCGCCGCCTTCTTCCTATGAAGGCTGACAGCAGAACCGGAATCAGCTTTGTCCGGGTGCCGTGGCTCATGACGCAGATGTTTAATTTTCCATCGCTTCCGTCTGCCCTGGGGGCGAAGAGGAAACCGCCGCCCTCTGAGGGTTGTATATGACAGGAAATAAATAGGATATTGTTGAACTCTACCTTCTTCACCCCGTCTAATAAAATATATCCTTTGCAGGATTTGCATTTGAAAAACTGGTGTATGCCTATGAGTATATAAGAAAGTTTCCCCATACCGAAACGATTTAAACGCTGACGGCATCTGGAAGACAGGGCATCCTGGCAGACGGCTGCGTCAAAACCGATTCCGGCGCTGACCAGAAAACGGCGGTGGGATATCTCCTGATTTCCATAGGTAAGGACCCCGTAATCAATCATGGTGAAATGCCGGGGAGCCAGCTGTTTCTTAAGGCACTTCATGGTGCGGCCGGGCATGCGGAGGCTCCTGGCCAGGTCGTTGCCGGAACCGGCCGGGATATAGCCCAGACTTAAAGGCCCATGGAAAGAAACACCGTCCAGAACCTCGTTCATGGTTCCGTCCCCGCCCACGGCAATAATGTATCTGGGCTCATCATAGCTGTCCGTCAGCAGCCTGGCCGCAGACCTTGCATCCCCGACGCCTTCTGTCAGGAAAACTTCGTATTCAATATTATGGCTGTCCATATAACGGGCCATGGCTTTCCAGATTCTAAAGCCTCTGCCTGAACCTGCTTTGGGATTTACAATGAAGTTATACATGAAGGATTCTGGTCGTCCTTTCTAATATTTTACTCTGCCTTAAATTATAGCATAATCCCCTATAAAACACTAAGAAAATTTCTATAAAAAAAGTTGTAAAAAAAGTCTTGACAATTACCACAATTTATCATATACTGTACAGGCAGTCGCGAGTGAGACACAAACGGCGGCAGGATATGGGGTCTTAGCTCAGCTGGGAGAGCATCTGCCTTACAAGCAGAGGGTCACAGGTTCGAGCCCTGTAGGCCCCACTATCTACCAAACTAAATATGGCGGAATAGCTCAGTTGGCTAGAGCACACGGTTCATACCCGTGGTGTCGAGAGTTCAAGTCTCCCTTCCGCTACTTGAGAAGCTTTGGATTGTCAAGGCTTCTTTTATTTTGCCGCCGGGTATTTGCCTGCAGGGCGTGTTTATACGTCCAAAATCCACCAGGGAGGACATCAGTATCATGGAAAAGGAACAGATATTTCAGAGAAATGCAGGTTTTTTTGCATTTTTCCTAAGCGGTATATGTGCCATCAGCAGCGGCGTGGTCGTAAGCATTCTGCAGGAGACATACGGCTTTGCGTACGGCATGACAGGGACACTGCTGTCCCTTATGAGCATAGGCAATCTTCTGGCCGGGTTTGCCTCAGGTATGCTGCCTGCAAAAATCGGCACCAAGAAAACCGTGGTGCTCCTGACAGCCGGCTACGGGGCCGGATATCTTATGATGGGTTTTTCCGGCTGGACACTGGTGCTCATGCTGGGCTTTTTCCTGGTGGGTGTCGCCAAGGGAAGCACCATCAATACCTGCACCATCCTGGTGGCGGATAACTCCGGCGACCGTACGAAGGGTATGAACATCATGCACAGCTGTTACGCCCTGGGCGCACTGCTGTGCCCCTTCTTCATCGGAGCCGCCATGAAGGCCGGAAACGCCGTCCCCATGCTGGTGCTGGCAGCCTGCGGTTTCCTGCTGTGGCTGACCTTTTGTGTGACTCCTGCCGAAACAACAGCCATGAAAAAGGACGGGAATTCAGATAAACGTTTCCTCAAAAGCAGGAAATTCTGGCTGCTCACCGGTCTTCTGTTCTGCCAGAACGCGGCGGAAACCAGTGTGACCGGCTGGATGGTTACATATTTCAAAGGAAACGGCATCATATCAGGTTCCCTCAGCCCCTACACCGTGACCGTGATGTGGGGCGCCACCCTGATTGCACGCCTGCTCATAGCATTTGTGATTCCCATCAAAAACAGCTATTCAGCCATGATTAAGATGGGGATTGGCTGTATCGTCTTCTACCTGGGCCTGATGATGGCCGGAACCCAGACCGCTGCCATTCTCCTGCTGTTCGCCTTTGCATTTGCCATGGCAGGTATGAATCCCACTGCCGTGGCCAGTGCAGGCCGCATGACCAGCGCGGCCAGCATGGGAATCATGCTCCCGGCGGCCAGCAGCGGCGCCATCATCATGCCCTGGATTATCGGCATGGTGGCTGAACATGCAGGCATTGAAATTGGAATGGCTTCCAATATCATCCCCTGCGCAGGCATGCTGTTATTCAGCGTGGCTGTGAAACGTTTGAAAGAATAGGAGCGCCGAAGCAATGCTCTACGATAAGGATATACGGGAGCCTCTCTTTGATTTTCTGGAGGAAATGTACGGAAAAATGCGTATTCTGGAAGAAAAACAGATGGGGAAATCCAGGGCCGACATCGTTATGGTCCTGCCGGACCTGGTAGCTGGTATTGAAATCAAAAGTGATGCCGACACCTATGCCCGGCTGAAACGCCAGGTAAAGGACTATGACCAGTTTTACGACAAAAATTATGTGGTGGCCGGTTCTTCCCACGCCCTGCACATCGGGGAACATGTGCCTGAATGGTGGGGAATCATCACAGTGGAGCAGGTGGCCGGAAAAGCAGACTTTTACCTGCTCCGGGAAGCCCGGCCAAATCCCTTGGTAAAGCTGAAGAAAAAGCTCAGTATCCTGTGGCGCCCGGAACTGGCTCATATCCAGGAACTGAACAGCATGCCAAGGTATAAGGAAAAGAGCAAGCTCTTTGTCATTGATAAAATAGCGGAAAAGATACCCGGAGATATACTGTCAGGGCAGATAAGCGAAGTCCTGTTTGAACGGGATTATAATGAAATCGAGAATGTGATACGGGAGTTTAAGCAGACACAGACCTCAGCTGCAGGAAAGCGGCGCACCCGGAGAATCCGGAAGGGCAGGCGTTCATGATACGCCTGCCCTTCTCCTATTCCGCCCTGCCATCCAGATAATCCAGTATCTCCCGGGCATTGGTATCCGGCTTTGCCTTTTCAAACACCGTTTCAATGACGCCGTCCTCATCGATGACATAGGTGCTTCTCACCACCCCCATGGAAACCTTGCCGTAGAGCTTTTTCTCCTTCCACACGTCGTATGCCTGAATCACTGTAAGCTCCGGGTCAGACAGGAGGATAAAGGGCAGCTCATGCTTGGAGGCAAAATTGGCATGGGACTTTTCGCTGTCCCTGCTGACGCCTATGACCTCCACATTCCTCTGCTTAAATCCAATGTATGCCCCGGCAAAGGCACACGCCTCCCTGGTGCATCCCGGCGTATTATCCTTTGGATAGAAATACAGAACCACCTTCTGTCCGCGGAAAGAAGATAAGCTCACTTCCTTTCCGTCCTTATCTTTTAATGTAAAATCCGGCGCCTTTGTTCCTGCACTTAACATATCTTGTTTCCTCCTTGAGCAATCGGCCGGGTACTTTGTTTCAATCTCCGCCTGTTTTGATAAACGTCCATGAAAAACACCGGCCCATAAGATTATATTATTGCAGGTATCCGCACTTGTCAAGGACTCCCCGGCGCCGCACACCTTCTAACGCATTATGATTTCCTTAAATCTGCTGACAAACTCCTCTGCTTTAATGTCCTTTGCGCACATCACATTCTGCCTTATGTTTCCCACGCCAATCTTCCAGGTGTTAAAGGTAGTGCCTCTGGTATGCTGCCCATGCAGCTCCACATGGATGTCTTCCCCCTGATAGGTAATAAGGTCCTTATCATACACAGCGAACATTGCCATGGGGTCATGCAGGAAGGTATGGCGTCCCCGGTTCTCATAATAGCACATCAACAGGTCTGCCAGCAGTTCCACCTCCGGCTTATTGCTGTTTCGCATCAGGGATACCAATTCGTCATTTACCTGGCACCTGGTGGTCACATCCAGCCCAATGGCCCGGATGGGAACGCCGGAGGAATAGACAATATGGGCTGCTTCCGGGTCGCACAGAATGTTCCACTCATTGTAGTGCATGTAATATGCCCCGCCCATCATTACGATTTCCTTGATTTTTCCTTTGATTTCCGGATGGCTGCAGAGCAGGACCCCGATATTGGTCAGGGGGCCTATGGTGACCAGGGTTATATCTCCCTCTGATTCAGCCAGGCTTCTGCGCAGATATTCCACCCCATCCATGTCCTTCCGGTACTCCAGTTTCTCCATGCCCTCCAAAAGCTGTATGGGTACCGCCTCCACATCAGCCTCTGCCACCAGCGGACGGCCTATTCCCGCATATACCGGTATGTCGGTCCTGCCCATTAACTGCAGAAGCCTTACCGCAATCTGCGCCCTGGCTGCCGTGTTTCTGAATACGGTGGTGATTCCCAAAACCTCCAGCTCCTCTGACTTGAGCGCAAGACAGATGGCCAGCGCGTCATCCGCGTCATCCCCTATATCCGTATCAATGATTATCTTAATCTTATCCATCCGATTCTCCTTCTGCTCTGTTCTCATTCTATCCTGTTTTCCTTTTATCCTATTTCCCATTTACCCCGGCATCAGCTCCTTACAGCCGCAACACGGTATTCCCTTTATTCCTTCATGCCCGATGTGCTGATTCCCATTTTATAGTATTTCTGCAGCGGAAAGAAAAACATCAGCGGCAGCACTGTGGTGACCACGGAAGCAGCAAATATTTCCCCCCACAGCGTTCCGTTCTCCTGCTGGAATACGGACAGGGCCACCTGCACCACACGCACCTCCGGAGCATTGGCCGCAATCAGGGGCCATACAAAGGACTGCCATTGATAGAAGAAAATAAGCAGTCCCGCGCTTACCATAATGGGCTTGGTCAGCGGTATATATATTCTCGTAAACACAGCCAGCCAGCTGGCTCCGTCTATCCTGGCCGACTCAGCCAGGCTGTCCGGTATTTCTTCAAATGCATTTTTAAACAAAAATATGTACGTACCGTTGGCAACAGCCGGAAGTATCAGCGCACTCTTGGTATTCAGCATATTAAGCTGATGGCACAGGGAATACAGCGGTATGGCAATGGCCTCAAAGGGTATCATCATGGTAAGTATGACCATGAGGAACAGTATATTCTTCCCCCTGAACCTGAATTTGGCAAATGCAAACCCTGCCAGCGCATTGAGGGCCAGCCCCAGGACAACGGTCACGGCGCATACCACCACGGTATTAATCAGAGGCTTCATAAACTCATAATCAATGAACAGACTCCGAAAGGATTCCAGGGATATCTGTCTCGGAATGAACGTTGCCAGTGAAAACGGTGAAGCGTACTTAAATATCTCCTCGCTGGGCCTGATGGATGACATAAACGAGAAAAATACAGGCAGTACAAGAAACACGGCATAAAACAGCATCAGTCCATACTGCACGGTGCCAAACAGCACATGCCTGACGGTCCGTTTTTTCATATTGTTTTCCTCCTTCCTAATGCTTTGGTTTCAGCACTTTCATCTCCACCATGACCACTGCAAATGATACCATAAGAATCAGCGTGACAATGGCGTAGGAACGGCCGAAATCAGCATAGATAAACCCTGATTTGTACGCCTCATACATCATCAGGTTGGTGGACATCTCAGGCCCTCCCAGGGTAATCATGTACATGGGAACAAACATCAGAAGGTTTGCCACCGTGTTGGAGACAAATACAAACATCATGGACCGCCGTATCAGGGGCAGTATGATATCCCACACGGTCCTGAAGCCGTTGGCCCCGTCGATTCTGGCTGATTCAATCAGGGATTCGGACACCTCCTGAATGCCGGACAAAAGATAGAGCATCCAGTAACCGCAGCCCTTCCAGATACAGATAAGGATAACCGACATCATGGACTGCTTCGGGCTGGTAAAAAACGGCTGGGCCGGCATTCCGAACATCATGAGTATGCTGTTGACCACTCCCTGGTTTGGATTCAGCAATATATTCCATATCATACATCCGGAAGAAAGGGCAATGGCAATGGGCATCATGAAGACAGACCGGAACGCGCTGTTGGCCCTGCCCGGTATGCGCACGGACAATGCCAGCAGCAGGGAAATCAGAATCTGCAGCGGCGTTGTAATGAGATTGAATACAAGGGTCACCTTAAGCGTCTTATGAAAGGTTGGGTCTGTAAACAATGAGATGTAGTTGTCCAGACCCGCAAAATATTTCTCCCCCCGCAGAAAGGATTCCGCAAAAAAGCTTCCTGCAAAGGATATGATGATGGGGTATATCTTAAAGATAAAAAGCAGGAGCATTGCCGGTGCGAGAAACAGATACGGTTCCCATGCTCCCGGCCTTTTTTTAAGTTTTACTGGCTCCATGCGCTGACCTCCTCCTATTTAAGGAGAACGTATCCGTTTGGGCCGGATACGTTCTTCCAATGCTGTCTGATGCTGCTTTTTATTACGTCTCGTTACTTTGTATATTTTTTCAGGATGTCGTCAATCCTGGCGGCCGACGTATCCAGTGTGGTCTTTACATCCGCCCCGTTTCTGATATCCTCAATGGCAGCATTTACAACATCGGACCACTCATTGTATCCCGGGGTTTTGGGCCTTGATACGGAGTAATTTTCCAAGTCACTGGCCAGCAGGGCGTAAACCTCATGGTCCGGGGCGGAATCATCTGTAATCCGGGCAATCCGCTCCATATTGGCTCCAATATTATTCTGGCTGTCCAGGAATATGCCGCTTCCCTCTCCCACGGTAATGTATTTGATGAACTCAGCCGCTTCCTCCTTGTGCTTTGAATTGGCATTGATGCCTATATGCCAGGAGTCGCATCCTACCACCGGCACACCGCCTTCAAAATAAGGCACCGGGCACACGCCCACATTGATTCCTTTTCCCTTGGCCCTGGCGTAGCACACCGGGTCGCCCCATGTAAATGCCACCTTTCCTGTCTCAAACATCTCCCTGGCCTCATTGGTGTTCACGCCCTTGGGGGACACCCCGTATTTATTAAACAGGTCCTGATAAAAAGTCATTGCTTTTATACTGGCTTCTGAGTTCAGATACCCGGTAGCTGTCAGTCCGTCCTCATCCAGCCAGGCAGCTCCCAGGGAATTGGCCAGTGGCATTACATTCCACACGCGGTTTATCTGGTCCCCGATGATGCCCCAGCATGTAGTGGTGCCGTTTTCCACCTTGGTGACCTGTTTGCAGATATCCAGGCACTCCTCCCAGGTCATGCGCTTGTCTGTGTCATAGGCCGGATAAGGTATATTGTTTTCATCCAGAATGTCCTTATTGTACACCATAATCATGCCGGACTCCCGTTTAGGCGCTGTCATAACTTTTCCGTCATAGGTGGCTGCCTTCAGACCGGTCTGGGTAAATACCTTATCCAGCTCATCCCTGCTCATATAATTCTCAAACGGCTCCAGATACCCCCTGACTGAATAAGAGGTCACAAGAGGCGCGTCCACATTCAGCACGTCAAAGTCGCTTAACTTGGATTTCATCTTTACTTCAACCATCTCTATCATCTGGTCAAAGGGATAGGATTCTGTCTTTACCTTGATTCCGGGATGGGATTCCTCAAATTTCTGTATGATTTCCTTGCCCACATCACCTTCCCACACATCTGCATGGGAATTCAGGTATACGATTTCCACCGGTTCTCCGCCCTGGGCCTTGTCCTGGCTGCTCTCCGGCGCCTTTTCAGCCTGGGCAGAGCTGTTATCCGCCTGCTGGCTTTTTGAGGAACACCCTGCTGCTGAAAACACCATGGCTGCAGCCAATCCAATTGCTGTTAATTTTTTTAACTTCATAATATTTCCCCCTAGTCATTGCTGGTCATTCTGTTTATCTTGCTACTGTTAAACACGGCATTGCTTTTTCATAAATTATGCATAATTTATTCAACTTTTATATCTTAATTATATATAAACCGCCATATACAACAACCGGGTCAGATTATGATTTTGTGTAATATTTTACTATATTCCTGTTTTTACCCATGTTTCCTATACACATCTACCTTCTGTTCCTGTATTCCGTGGGAGTCATACCCACCTTTTTCTTAAACAGATTGCTGAAATACTGGGCATCGGAAAAGCCAACCATATATGCCACATCGTTAACCCTGTATCTGACATCCATCAGCAGTTCCTTGGCCCTGTCAATCCGGTACGCCGAAATATAATCCGTCAGATTCTTATCCGTGTGGCGTTTAAACAGTTCGCACAGATAATTGGGGGATATGTACAGTTCGTCTGCCATATCCTTTAATGTGATTTTCCGGCTGTAGTTTGAGGCAATATATTCCTGCGCCTTCATGATAAGCTGATTTCCGGGCTGCTTATTTCTCTCCGGACGCATTCCCGGGGACCGGCTCAGCTTCTTCTCAATCTGCCTGAGCGTTTCTATCAGCTCCACGGGATTGGTGGGCTTCGTCAGATACCGGGTCACGCCCAGCTCTATGGCGCGCTGGGCATAAGAAAAATTAGTGTATCCGCTTACGATGACCACATCTACCTCGGCATTGGCCTCCCTTATCTGATATATCAAATCCAGTCCCGACATATGGGGCATCTTGATATCTGTGATGATTACATCCGCCTGCCCGTTCCTCAGGTATTCCATGGCTGCGGCGGCTTCCTCAAAGCTCCCGGCCACCGCCCAGCCCTCAAGACCTTCCACCAGCCCGCACAGTCCGTTTCTTATTTTTGGTTCATCATCCACAACAATTGCTCTCATGTCATTCCCTCCCTATCAATTTCCGGGTATGCAGAAACGGATGACCGTTCCCTCTCCCAGCCGGCTCTCGATGCTGAGCCCGTATTCCTCCCCATAATACAGCCTGATTCTCTTATTTACATTCTCCACGCCTATGCTTGTGTGGTTCATCCTGGGTTGGGTGGTTCCATCCCTCAGGCGTTTCAGCTGCCCCTCATCCATGCCTGACCCGTTATCGCTGACCTCCAGCCAGCATCCCCCGTCCTCATCATGTTCATATGCCCTTATCCTTACGCGTCCTCCTGTTTCTATTCCGTGGACAATGGCATTTTCCACCAGGGGCTGCAGAATCAGCCTGGGAACCTGGATGGATGCGTACTGGTCCGGAATATCTATCTCATATTCCAGTTTATCTTCCATCCGTTCCTTCTGAATCAGGAGATAGTTGGATACGTGACGGATTTCCTCACTCAGGGCCACGGTTCTGGAGGACCTGCTGATTGCATATTTCATCATCTCACCCAATGACACCACGATGCCGCTTATCTCATATTCCTTTTTGTCCAGCAGCATCCAATTGATGGTATCCAGGGTATTATACAAAAAGTGGGGATTAATCTGGGACTGCAGGGCTTCCAGCTCCGCATTTTTCTGAGCCAGCTTTTCCTGGTAGACCTCCTTTATCAGCATGTCTATTTTAAACACCATGTAATTGAACGTCTCCATGAGACGGCCCATTTCATCCGAGCGTTTATTCTCTATGCGGTAATCAAAATTCCCCTGCTGCACCTCCCCCATGGCCTCAATCAGCTTCTTCACAGGAGCTGTGATGGCCAGGGACACTGCCAGAAGGCAGACCAGAATCAGCAGGTTGCACAGGATGATGCTGAGCAGGATGGAATGGTTCAGGCTCTGTACCTGGGCCGAGATATCCGAGTAAGGCACCATGGTATATATCTTCCATCCCGTTGTTTCATTGGTAATGGCAGACAGCGCCATGCGCTCCTGTCCCACCAGCAGCTCCCCGGACCCTCTCCTGCTGTTCTCCATGGCAGCCACTGCATCAATGGCCTGGGAAAAGGTCTTTTCGTCACCTGCAATCAGGTTCTGGTTCTGGTCCAGCATGAAGGTCATCTGATGGGGAAATGAGGCGTTCTCCGTATGCAGGATGTCCAGGAATGTATCCGGGTTCAAATCCATGATGAGTACGGCAATGACCTCCTGATTGTAAAAATCCGTAATGGGCTCCACCATGGTAAGGACCTTTTCAGGTCCTGTAATACCCTCCATATGAAAAAGCAGGTTGTCCTCAAGACCCAGCCAAACAGGCTGTCCCCCATGCTTTGAGGCTGCCTCATAATATTGGGAGGACACCAGGTCAAAATCCTGCAGCCTGTAATAATCATAGGTGCTGTACAGGATATTTGACCGGTCAATAATCATGATATTGCTCAATGGTTCAAATGAAAGTACGAGAGAGGAAAAATACTCAGCTATGCTGCGCTTGCTGCGGCCCACCTGCAGGTAGTCCTCGCCGCTGTGGATATTGTTTCTCACAATCTGGCTGGTGGCTGTGCTCTGCCCCAGCTGTGTCATATAGGAAACCTTATCCGTCACACTGATATTGATTTTCTCCAGCATGTTTTCCATCTCATTTTTCTTGTTGTTAAAAATAAGGCCCCTTGCATGGCTGTAAGCAAAATATCCCATAATACTGCCCTGAAGAATGCCGATGGTTATAAATACAATCATAATCTTTGCACGGAATGACAACTGTCTCACGCTCTGTTCCCCCTGTGATTATATTTTTTCTATCATAGCATTTATAGTTTGGGATTACAAACCCCGAGGGGGCTTATGCGTCCCCAACCGCCGGACAAAAAAAGACACGGCCCTGGCTTATTGCCAGAACCGCGTTTTGTTGTCTTATTATATGTCTGCCATTCACCTACGGCCTGACAGCCGTCCCGTCAGGCAGCCTTGCAAACAGCCAGCTGTGGTCCATGTCCACTGCCGGATATTTGGCCGCTTCCCTCTCATCAAAGCCAACACCGATGCCGGGGGTATCATCCACATATGCATAGCCGTTCCTGATATCCGGACAGCCCGGGAATACGGCCTTCTCCTCCTGGGTAAAGCCGGAAAATTCCTGGATACCGAAGTTGTGGCTGTTCAGGTCCAGATGCATCTGGGCGCACATCCCGATGGGCGACAGGTCATTGGGACCATGCCATGCGGTCCGCACCCCGTATGCATCGCAGAAGTGTGCCAGCTTCACGGCAGGGGTCACGCCTCCGATATCGCTTAGATGCACCCTAATGAAATCAATCCACTGGTTCTGTATGATGGTCTTCCACTCAGCCGGATTGGTAAACAGCTCTCCCATGGCAAAGGGAACAGCTGTCTGCTCTCTCAGATACCTGTAATACCCCACCTGGTCAGGGGACAGGGAATCCTCCAGGAAAAACAGCTTAAAGGGTTCCAGCTCCTTTGCAAAGGCAAGGGTATCTGCCAGGGAAAGCCTCTCATGTACATCGTGCATGACCTCAAGCTCCCAGCCGAAATCCTTCCTCACCTGTTCAAACAGACGGATTACGCTGTCCATATACATTTTCGGATGGAAATACGCGCCTTCCGGCGCTCCGTCCGGCTTCACCATCTGCTGGCGCCTGCCGTCAAAATTCCCGCCGTAGGTCCCCATGTGACAGCGGATATGCCGGTACCCTTCCTCGATATAACGGCTGATGCACTCTTTTACCTCTTCCAGGCATCCTCCGTCCGCATGGCGGTAAACCGTTACCCCTTCCCTGGCCTTGCCGCCAAGCAGGCTGTAAAGAGGCATGCCGGCCAGTTTGCCCTTGATGTCCCACAGAGCCTCGTCCACACCGGATATGGCGTTGTTAAGGACCGGGCCGTTGCGCCAGTAGGAGCTTCCCATCATGGTCTGCCAGATATCCTCTATATTATGGACGCTTCTGCCCTTAAGCATGGGGCAAAGGTACTCCTCTATGGCTGTGACCACGGCCTTATGCCTCCATGTAAAGGTGGCGCATCCGTATCCGGAGAGTTCCGGTTCCGACGTTTCCACCTTCACAATAACCAGATTAATTCCCCTGGGCGCTGTCACAAATACTTTTATATCGCGAATCGTTATGTTATCCATGTTCTTAATCTCCTGTTTTCTTGTAAAATCCCTATGCCTGCACTGTGCGCCCCCCGGCAATACAGTATCAGCTCTTCACGGCCCCGCCTGTCATGCCTGCGATGAAATACTTCTGGAAACAGATGAAAAGGACCACCAGCGGAAGACTGGATACGGTGGAGGCGGCCATCAGGTCATTCCATTTAATCTGGTACTGGGAATTCAGGGAAATAATGCCCACGGTCAATGTCTTAAGCTGGTCGTTGGAAATCAGGACCGAGGAATACATATACTCATTCCAGCCGCTGAACAGGACAAATATGGCAACCGCTGCAATACCCGGTACTATCAGGGGCAGAATGATGTTCCAGAAAATACGGAAACTGGAAGCCCCGTCCACCCGGGCCGCCTCATCCAGCTCAATGGGCACTGTCTTAAAGTAGGAAACCAGCATCCATGTGCTAAAGGCAACATTGGTGGCTGCATACACAATGATGAGTCCAATCAGCTTGTTGGTCATATGGTATTTGGAGAGCACTGCATAAAAAGGCACCACCAGCATAACGCTGGGAAACATCTGGGTCACCAGAAGAAAATCCATCAGCTGTTTTTTTCCCTTAAACTGGAATCTGGTCACCCCGTAGCCGGCCAGGCACGCGCAGGTGATGCAGATAATCATGGCAAAGATACATGTAATCAGGCTGTTCAGGGTCATTCTTCCAAAATTGTAGGTGGTGAAAAATTTCCGGAAGGACTCCAGGCTGATTGGGTCCGGTATCCACTGGGGCTTGGGCGAGTAGGTCTGGGCCTCTGTCTTGAATGCCGTGGAAACCATCCAGAGCACTGGCACCAGCACCAGCATGGCCAGCAGAATCAGGACCACATAGCAGATAATTTGTTCCATTCTGCGTTTTGACTTTATTTTATTCATCCTTCAGCACCACCTTATACACAGAGTTTATGAGATAACAGATAATGAACACCAGGATTCCCCAGGCAGCTCCCTTGCCGAACCTCAGGTCGTTGAACGCGGTTCCGTAAATACTCAGGCTTATCAGGTTGGTGGCTGTGCCCGGTCCGCCGGCCGTCATGGTAAAGACCTGGGTATACTGCTTGAACCACCACACGCTGTCCAGTATGATAACCGTTGTCAGTATGGGCTTTAAGGAGGGCAGGGTTATGTACCGGAAGCTGTCCCACTTATTTGCCCCGTCAATCACAGCCGCCTCGTACAGGTCCTTGGATATGCTCTGAAGGCCGGCCAGTATCATGGTCATAACCAGCGGAAATCCCTTCCATATACAGGTGAATACCACAGACGGAAACGCCAGTTCCTTACTCCCAAGCCAGGATATATTGGCTGAGATGATTCCCAGGGACTTTAAAATGTCATTTAAGACGCCGTACATGGGATTCATAATCCAGGTAAACAAAAGGGCGATGACAGCTTCCGGGAAAAGCCATGGAAGCATAAAGATTACCCTGAATACGGTTCTTCCCCTGAACTCCCTGTTTAACAGGGCGGCCAGAATGAACCCCAGGACAAAATGCCCGATTACTACAAATATCATGAACTCAAACGTAAGCAGAACTGATTTATAGAAAGACGGGTCTGTAAATGCCTCTGCGTAATATTTAAAGCCTACAAATTTCCACTTAGTCACCAGGTTGGTATTAAAAAAGCTGATATAGAAGCCATAGGCCATGGGATATATAATAAGGGCCGCCAGCATAAATACAATGGGGAAAGCAAATAAGTATCCGTCATTCTGGTATTTAATTTTGCCAGCAGTTCCTTTGGTTTTTACCTTAGACATACTATCATGAACCTTTCTTTTGAATACGGGGAGGGCGGTTATCTGCCCTTCCCCGTATCATGCTGCTGTTTCTGTTACTGTTTGCGGTGGTGCTGTTTCCTGCGCTGTCCCAGGCTTTGCATTCTGCTGCCTCTAGTTGTAATCTTCCAGAAGCTGTTCAAGGTCCTTCACCAGCTGCTCCACTGCCTGGTCATTTGTTTTCTCGTTGCTGAATACAGATGCATAGGCATCGCCCAGAGCGCTCTTAAGGCCGCTGATTCCTGCAAAAGGCAGGGTAGGACGGCAGCCGTCCTCAATCTGCTTCAGGAAACCTGCATAATCATCCCCTGTTATATAGGAGACTTTCTGTCCCTCGGTGGTGGACGGAATCTTACCGCTGGATTCCCAGAACTTCATATCCCGGTCATGGGAGGTAAAGAATGCCAGGTATTTAGCTGCGGCTGCCTTTTCAGCGTCCGTTGACTTGGCAGTGATGGCATAGCCCTCTGCTCCCAGCATGGTGCCTGAATATTCCCCCGGAAGCTTAAAGGAACCCAGCTTTCCCTTTAACTCAGGATTATTGGCATAGGCCACGCCCAGGGCGTTGGGACCGGTAAGGAACATGCTTGTATAGCCCATGGCAAAGTAGTTGGCAGCCGTGGGATAATCCACCTCCGTGATACCGGTGGGAACCACGCCCTCCACATTGTTCATGTCGGTCCACTTTGAGAATACGTCCACGAAGGCCGGGTCTGTGGTAATGTCGGTCTTCCACTCGCCGGAACCATCCTCCTGGTAAGCCAGCTCATAGCCGTTGCTCCAGAGATAGGACATGAAACGGCTCTGTCCTGAGGAATTGTTGGAGCCTACCATGGAGAATCCCCACTGGTCCACCTGTCCGTCCCCGTCCGTATCCTTTGTCAGCGCCTTTGCGCAGTCCACAAACTCGTCCCATGTGGAGGGCACCTTAAGCCCTGCTTCCTCAAAACGGTCTATGCGGTAGATAACGGCCTGAGGCTGTACGGCCACCGGATAATAGGTCATCTGCCCGTCAATGGTGCAGGCGTCCATAACGCCGTTTGCCAGGCCGTCAATGACCTCCTTGTCCATCCATTTGCTCAGGTCCTCTGTCAGTCCCAGGTCGTAAAGGGTTGGAATCTGGTCGGCAGATGTAAAAAATATAGTGGGAAGGTCATCCGGAGAGGTTGCCATGGCTGCCAGCTTTGTGTAGATATCGCCGGAGGCAATGGCCTGGATTTCCACCTTGATGTCCGGATTTTCCTTCATAAATTCCTCTGCATACTGATATATGTACTGGCCGTGGGGGTCCTCCGGCGCATATCCGTCCATGACGGTCAGGGTAACCGGTTCGCCGGACGCTGCCTGCGTATCCTTTTCCCCTGCTTCCGTTCCATTATTATCTTTTGTATCCGCCTTTACATCCTCTGCCTTTGTATCTGCCGTGCCGGATGATGAGCCCGCGCATCCTGTCACAAGGGATGCTGCCATCGCTACGGAAAGCATTGCTGATAAGAATCTTTTTTTCATGTCAGTTCCTCCATTTCATTGTTATGAATCACTCATAATTACCGGCCGGTAATCGTTTGTTCCGATGTAAATATCATACATCAAGTGCCCTGCGGAATGTGATTATTATTTAGTCAAAAATCACCATTTCTTTGTCCTGTTGTAAAAATCTGCATAAAAATAGCAGCTGGCGTCCAAAAATCACCAGCTACTTTCTTCTGCTTCTCCTGCTTGTTTCCCACCATTCATGTACAGATTTACGGTATTGGAGGGGAGATACGTCCATGATTGATTTAAATTGCCTTAAAAATGTGTTTACACTGTCATAACCGCACTTTTCCGCTATCACCGCCACGCTATCACTATTATTTTCCAATAAGCTGGCTGCCTCGCAGACCCTCACCGTGTTGATATACTTGTTTAGGTTGTATCCGCAGTACTTGGTGAAATCCTTGCTGATGGTGGATGGGTGAAGAAAAAATTTTTCACCCAGCATGTTCAGGTTCAGTTCCTCGTTAAAATGGGTGTCTATGTATTCCTTGATTTCCAGCATCCTGGCATTGGACGGCGAGATACCGGACTCGCTCCGTTTGATTCGGAAGGTCCGAAACAGCAGCACCGCAATCTGGGTGACAATGGTCCGCTGAATCTGGGAGCGGAAGGGCTTATGCACCGCGTCCTCCGCCTTCAGGCAGCACAGCATATCAATTAACTGTCCGAACACGGCCCGGTCCACATTCTTATAATTTTGGACAAACTCCTCCGGTGTGGGCGTGTTGAACACCTTCTGCAGGTCGCTGTCCAATACAGTGCTCCTGTAGTAGGTTGGTTTGACCGTGAAGCCGTATCTTGAAAACGGCAGCCTGTCAATCCGCCTGAGATGATGCTCCATGGCTCCTATGACCAGAATGTCATAGGGCTCCACATGGTACTTTCTGCCTGAGATGTAGTAATCCGCCGCCCCGTCCTCCACCAGGAGAATTTCACTGGTATTATGGATGTGGTGCATCTCATTCTTCTCGTATTCACAGGTCCGTGAAATATTATAATTATCCTCGCAGATTGCCCGGAAATGGTCCGGCTCATAATAATCGTTAATCTTAATCTCCATGTGGTTTACTATAGCATACCTGTATCTGAATGTCAAAAAAAGCAGCCCCGGTCAAAGAACCGGGACTGCCGCCAATTACTTTTATATTTGTATGACCAAATACTCCCCTTTGGTCTGCACCGCCGCCTTAATCTGCGTTCCTATTCCTCTGCGTTCTTTTTAAGCATCCCCAGAATCACACATCCGGCCGCTGCTCCCGCAACCACCGCAGCCAGATACATAAATGGATTCCCGATGGTCGGAAGGACAAAGATACCGCCGTGAGGCGCCCTGAGGGTACAGCCGAAGGCCATGGAAAGACCGCCTGCAATCGCGGAACCGATGATACAGGAAGGAATCACCCGCAGAGGGTCCTGGGCCGCAAAGGGAATGGCTCCCTCGGTGATAAAGGACAGGCCCATCACATAGTTGACAATACCGGACTGGCGCTCCTTTGCCGTGAATTTTTTCTTAAAGAAGGAGGTGCAAAGGGCAATGGCAATGGGAGGCACCATACCGCCTGCCATGACAGCCGCCATGACCTCAAAGTTGCCTTCCGCCAGCTGCGCTGTTCCGAACACATAGGCTGCCTTGTTAAAGGGACCGCCCATATCAATGGACATCATGCCGCCCAATACCATGCCCAGCACAACTCTGCTGGTGCCTCCCATTCCTCCCAGGAAACGGGTCAGGCCGTCATTAATCATACCCATATACGGGTTGATAAAGGTGGTGACCACAGCTGCCAGGAAGATGCCGATAACCGGATACAGAAGCACCGGCTTAATGCCTTCCAGTGACTTTGGCAGTTTCGAGAAAAGCTTCCTCAATCCCACTACAATGTATCCGCCCACAAAGCCTGCAAACAGGGCGCCCAGGAAGCCTGCGTTCACATCGCCCCCGGCGGGATTGGCAAACGTAGCGCCCATCTTGGCAATCAGTCCTGCCACCAGGCCCACTGCCAGTCCCGGACGGTCCGCAATACTCATGGCAATGAAACCAGCCAGGATAGGAAGCATCATTCCAAACGCCTGCTCTCCTACGGTTTTAAGGTAAGCGGCCAGAGGCGTATTCTTACCAAAGTTAGCCGGGTTAATGGAATAATCGTCAAACAGGAACGCCAGGGCAATGAGGATTCCTCCGCCGATTACAAAGGGAAGCATATGGGAAACGCCATTCATCAGGTGCTTGTAAATGGTGCGTCCAATGCTGTCATTGCTGTCGGATACAGACCCGTCTCCGACAGCCCCTGTGTGGTGGTATACAGGCACGGTGCCGTCCACTGCCCGTTTAATCAGCTCCTCCGCCTTGTGAATGCCGTCAGCTACAGGAACCATGATAACCGGCTTGCCGTCAAACCTGGCCATCTCCACATTCTTATCCGCGGCAATGATGATGGCGTCCGCCGCTGCAATCTCATCCCTGGTGAGCACGTTCTGGGCGCCGCCGGAGCCATCCGTCTCAGCCTTCAGCGAAATTCCCAGCTTCTTTCCTGTATTTTCCAGGTTTTCAGCCGCCATATAGGTATGGGCAATGCCGGTAGGGCAGGCCGTGACAGCCAGGACCCGGTATCCGGAGGCTGTTTTCACATCCACATCCGCTTCTGCATTCCGGTCCGCCTCTCCCTCAGGCGCCCCAAAACGCTCCACCTCAGCCCTGTCAATGATGCGTAAAAATTCCTCCTTATCCGAAGCCCCAATCAGCCCTTCCTTGAATCCGGGATTCATAAGCAGGGTGGACAGGCGGGACAATGCCTCCAGGTGCACGTCTGCCCCCTCAGCAGGCGCTGCAATCATGAACAGCAGGTTTGCAAGGGAACCGTCAAAGGCGTCGTAATCAACCCCCTCCGGCACAACCATGGCTGCCAGCCCGGGCTCCTTTACCGCCTCCACCTTTGCGTGGGGAATGGCGATTCCCTCACCAATGGCCGTGCTGCCCAGGGCTTCCCTTGCCAGTATGCCCTTCTTGTATCCGTCTGTGTCCTTAAGCCTTTTGCCTGCATCCATCAGGGATACCAGCCTGTCAATGGCCTCCTCCTTATTGGAAACCTTTACGCCCAGTTCAATGCTCGCTTTCTTTAATAACTCTGTAATCCGCATAAATGCGCCCCTCCTGACCGATTAAAGTGTGTTTAAGAGTCTCATAATTTCATCCTTGGTTCCTATGCCGTCAGAAAATGCAGTCGCGCCGCCGCAGGCTGTTCCCAGCTTCAGGGCGTATGCATAATCTCCTTTTTCCAGGTATCCGGCTATGAAGCCTGCCACCATGGAATCCCCGGCTCCAACGGAATTCTTCACAATTCCCCTGGCAACTCCCTGGCGGTATACGCTGCCGTCCTCAGCCACCAGGATGGCTCCGTCCCCTGCCATGGATACCAGTACATTCACTGCCCCCTGTTCCTTAAGCTTCCTGGCATGGAGAATGATTTCCTCTTCTGTCTTAAGCTCCAGTCCGAACATCTGTCCCAGCTCATGGTTGTTTGGCTTGATAAGGAAGGGATGGTACTTTAAAACCTTTAAGAGTAAATCCTTTTCCGCATCCACCACCATGCGGATTCCCCTGCCGTCCAGGCGCTCCATGATTCTCTGGTAGATATCATTGTCCATGGCTGCCGGTATGCTTCCTGACAGGACCAGCACATCTCCTTCTTTTAAATAGGAAAGCTTCTGAAAAAGCTGTTCCACATCACCGGCCGTAATCTCCGGTCCCATGCCGTTAATCTCGCTTTCCCGGTCTGACTTCAGTTTTACATTGATACGGGACATACCCTTCTCCACCCGGATAAAGTCAGAGTCAAAGCCCAGGCTCCGGACGCCCCTCTCAATCTCCTGTCCTGTGAACCCGGCTATGAATCCCAGGGCCGTGCTCTTATATCCCAGGTTTGCCAGAAGCGCCGAAACATTGATGCCCTTACCCCCGTAAAAGATGTTTTCCCTGATGGTCCGGTTTACGCTTCCCAGTGTGAAATGCTCCACTGCCACCACATAGTCCAGTGCCGGATTAAATGTTACTGTGTAAATCATATATCTCTGCACCGCCTTCTCATGAAATTTTATTTCTTATGTTGTCTATATCATAATACGATATCATATTTTCGTCAATAGTATTTTGTAAGAAAATATTTTTCATGCATTTTTTCGTCGCAATATACAAACAGACGGCCTGTTTCTGTAAAAAGCCGTCTGTTTTTTGTGCATTATTTTCTATTTTATCCTCTGTATGAATCATTACTTCTTATCTGGTGATATGGCTTTTTCATGACGCCGTATATGCTCCACGGATTCCTTCATGCCTGCCCTCAGCAGCAGGTACAGTATCTCCATGACCGCCGTGGCCGTGACCCTGGAAAACCAGAATTCTTCTGTCAGCAGCTTTTCCCTGGTGGCGGTAACAATCTTATAGTCGCTTATTCCGGCCAGAGGCGAATTTCCATTGTTGGTAATGAGGATGACCGTGCATCCGTTTTCCTTTGCCCCCTCCGCCAGGGTCTGAAGACGCTTGGAACTGCCGGAATTGGATATAACCATAACCACATCCTCCGGTCCCAGGTTAAAGGTATAGGCTGTCTGGGTCTCCCATATATCTCCTGCCACGGCCGGGATTCCCAGCTGGTTGAATTTAAAGGCTCCGTCCAGCGCCACAGGAATGGTGTTGCCCACGGCTGCCAGCTGCACCATGCGGGCGTGCTCCAGCTTGTCCAGAATATGCTCCAGATTGGCAGGGTCCATCATGTTCACTGTCTCTGTCAGCTCCGCCACCTTATTGGCCAATATGTTCTGAAGGGACTGGCTCAGGTCGCTGCGGTCAATGTCATTGGACACGTTCCTGTCCTTGTGTTCTTCTTCCAGCACCTCCCTGGCCAATGCCAGCTTCAGGCTGTGGAATCCCTTAAAACCGCACCGCCTGCAGAAACGGGATACCGTGGCGTCGCTGGTCCCGCTGGCCCTGGCCAGCTCTCCCACTGTCATGTCCACCACTTCCGCCTTATGCTCCATCATATAATCCGCTATCTTTTTCTCTGCTTCAAAAAATTCATCATAGGAGGAGCAGATGACTCCCAACGCGCTTCGTGTCTCTCCCATATCATATTCCGCCTGTCTCATGTAAATTTATTTCATGCTTTAAATATAGCACACAAAATTTAAAAATAAAAGTTGTTTTTCGTCATATATTATAATGCTTTCTGAAACTTTATTAACTTTTCGTTACTCCCCTTGTTTTTCCTTTTTTACTGTGCTATAATCTCTAAACGTTAACACATTATTAACAATTTGTTTATATTTAGCCGCATATTATCAGGTCTTCAAATGTGAGAAAGAGGCTGGTATCATGAAAAGTATTAAAACATTTTTATCCAGGTACAAACATGCATGGCTGCTGTGTTACGGCTTCATTTATCTCCCATGGTTCTGTTACCTGGAACGGACGGTCACACGTCATTACCATGTGATGCATGTTGCCCTGGACGACTTCATACCCTTCAACGAATATTTTATTATTCCCTACATGATGTGGTTTTTATACGTGGCGGGAACCATTGTTTTCTTCCTTTTCCGCAATAAGGAAGACTATTACAGGATTTGCACCTTCCTGTTCTCAGGCATGACCATCAGCCTGATTATCTGTACCTTTTTCCACAACGGCACAGATTTCAGACCGGCCATTGACCCGGGCAAGAACATATTTTCCAGCATGGTTGCAGCCCTGTACCAGACGGATACGCCTACCAACGTATTCCCCAGCATCCACGTATACAACTCCATCGGCACCCACATCGCCATCATGAAAAGCGAGTCGCTTAAGAAATATCCCTGGGTCCGGGCCGGTTCAGCCATCCTTATGGTTTCCATCTGCCTGTCCACTGTCTTCTTAAAACAGCACTCGGTCATCGACCTGGTAGGCGCAGCCATTATGGCTTATGTGATTTACGGAATCGTCTACGGATATAACTGGTCCGCAGAAGACAAAAAGGTCACCCAGAAGGCCCTCAGTTAGATGGACAAAAAAACAAAACCGTTGTACGCCAGTATGTGATTACCAGCCGGCGTACAGCGGTTTTTTATTATTATAGTGCCCTGCTGCACTGTTGCAAAACAGCCTGATTATGCTCCCTGTCAGCTCCCATATAGAGAAGGAAGATAACAGCGCTCAGCACCAGGTAGAAATACCAGGCAATGGCATAGGAGCCCGAGGCATCGTAAATCCAGGCGGACATGGAGGTTCCCAGGGCGATTCCTGCCATATTTCCCGCATTGCATATTCCGTAAATGGAAGTAAATTCACGGGTGCCGAAAAAGCGGGTCACCAGACAGGTGGCCGGTATGGACTGGATGGCATTGGCAAGTCCGAAGGCAGCGGCAAACAGATACGGAGCGCCAGGCAAACCTGCCATAATCAGGAATCCCAGGGAAGCTGCCAGTACCAGGCATATGTAGATGGACGCCCCCCTGATTCCCAGGCGGTCGTAGAGGGTTCCCAGTATGACCTTTCCCGCCATCAGGACTCCCATGGACAGTGAATATATCCCCGACGCATACTGCGCCCCATACCCCATATCCGTAAGGTATGCTATCATGTGCTGCTGAATCCCCATTGCCACCGAACTGGCCAGCACCAGCGCTGCCAGAACCAGCCAGAACCGCCTGGTCCCCATGGCCTGGGCCCTGGTAAGCCCGGTTTTTATGTCCGGGTTTATATCAGCCTTTGTATCCGTTTTTGCTGCCTTTCTATCTGCTTTTGCAGCTGCCTTCCCATCTCCCGGCGATTCCTTTATGACAAAGAGAATAACCGGTACCATCAGCAGCAGATACAGGCACCCGATAAAGCGGTATCCGTTCCTCCAGCCATAATCCGCCACAATGTGGGAGAGGACCGGCGTCACCACCATGGCCATGAGCCCGGAACCAGCCAGGGCAAAGCCTACTGCCGTGCCCTTTTTTTTCGTAAACCAGTTGGACAGAATCTTATTTACGGGAATCAGGTTTGAGAATCCGAATACCAGGCCGCACAGGACGGCATTTGCATAAAAGAACCACAGACCCGGGGCAAAGGAATAGCAGAACAGGCAGGCTCCCCCCACCGCTGCTCCGGAAACCATCAGCTTCTTCAGGCTGTACCGCTCCATAAGCCTGCCCTGGAACGGGGCTGCCAGCATGCCGACCATGGAAAATATACTGGAATATAAGGCAATCTGGCTTCTGGATACGCCCAGCTCCATGGAAACCGGCTTTAAGAATACACCTACGGTATTGGACAGGACCCCGATATTACACCCGCATACCACTGCACAGCCAAGTACAACAGACCAGCCATAGAATAATCTGTTATCCCGTTCTTCCATTACGCCGTCCTTTCTCCCCGGATGTGAAACACATGCTGTTCCAGCCGCGACATGGCTTCCTTGCACACCGCCATGGGACAGGCCAGATTGAGACGGATGTGCTCCGGCGCAAGGTAGGATGCTCCGTCATTTCCCAGCACGCCGCATGTCTCCATGTCCTTAAGAACCTGTCTGAAATCCAGGGAAGGCGAAGAACAGTCCAGCCATCCCAGGTATGTACCCTCAGGCAGCTGCATCCTGACCCCTGCAAACCGGTCTGCCACATAGTCATGTACGTATTCCTGGTTTTTCCTGATATAGCGGTTCAGCTGTTCCACCCACTCTCCGCCCTCCTGGTATGCGCCAATGAGCGCCTCGCAGGACAGCACATTGGGGTTGCTGAAATGGGTCATAACCGTTGCCTTCTCCATGGCATCCCGCAGCCAGGGCGCATATGTGACGGCATAGGCGCAGCGCAGGCTTGCCAGATTAAAGGTCTTTGTGGGCGAATACAAACTGATGGTAATTTCTCTTGCAAGACCCGACACCATGGCTGTGGGTATATGCTGCTTGCCTCCGGGTGTAAAATCAGCCCATATCTCATCTGAAATCAGAAGCACATGATATTTCCCGCAAAGGTTTACCACGGCCCGTATCTCATCCTCATCCCAGACCCTTCCCGTGGGATTGTGGGGCGAGCAGAAGATAAATGCTTTGGCCTTATTTTCCAGTATTTTCCTCTCCATATCCTCCAAATCCAGGCGCGGAACTCCTTCCTGGTCCGGCTTCAGCATGCTGGGGCAGAGCACCCGCCCCAGGTCCCCAACGGTACGGATAAATCCGGAATAGACAGGTCCGCTGCACATCACCCTGTCTCCCGGAAGGGTAAAGGCCTGCAGCGCTGCAGCGATTCCCCCCAGCACCCCGTTCTGGTAAAGTATGTGTCCCGCCCGCAGGTCCTGGTTGTGAAAATGTGTCCCATGCCATTTTATGATTGCCTGGTAAAACCGGTCGTCCAGATTAAAATAGCCGAACAGCGGATGCTCCATCCGCCGTTTTACTGCCTCGACCACACAGGGGGCAGTGGCAAACTCCATGTCGGCAATCCCCATGGGTATGATATCCTTCCTCCCCTCGTCAGCCGCCTTCCATTTTATGGTCCCGGTTCCTGTACGGTCCCATTTTTCATCAAATATAGATTGCATGTCTTGTTCCTTTCTGTCATCCATTCCCCGCGGCGTGTGTCCTGCGCCGGTTACTGCCACAGTTCCGGGTCCAGCAGCGCCTGTACCAGATGGCCGGTCACTGCCTCCCACAGTTGTTTTCCCTTTTCCCTGGTGGCAGCATAGCTGTTTCCCAGGATGCCTGTCTCTGTGCGCGTTTCAAACGGCAGGAAGGTATAGGGCCGGCCCGGACGCCCGTGGGGAGTTCCCTTTTGTATATTCCCCCCCTTTGCTTCCATATAGCAGGGGTCCACCAGGCTTTCGTCCAGGGCCAGCATAAGGGAGGTTTCCACCTCATCCGCGTGGAAAATATTGCTCTGGGTATCCAGAATGGCTTCAAAATCCTCGTTGCAGCCAACATAATACGGAACCCAGGAAATATGGATGCCGTATCGGGTGGCAATGTCCATGACAGCCATGTCTGTAGGCGTTCCATTGCCTCCGTGGCCATTGACGCAGCATATATTCCTGAAGCCATGGGACACGATTCCCCTGGCCATACTTGTGAGGCAGTCCATATACAGCCTGGGGTCCAGGGACAATGTCCCCGGATAATTCCTATGGTGCAGTGAATTTGATATGGTGACAGTGGGCGCTATGACTGCACGGCGTCCCATTCCAGCCAGCCTGGCTGCCGCAATATCACAGGCAGCCTCCGCCAGCATGGAATCCGTTCCTGTGGGAAGGTGGGGGCCATGCTGCTCCGTTGCCCCCAACGGTATGAGTACCAGCGCATTTTCCTCTGCCAGCCTTCTCAGTTCTTCCCTATTTAAATTATCCCATCTGTAAGGATGTTTCATCTCTGTCCAAAGTCTCCTTTCTTCTTCCCGCTCCTCTGCCTTATATCCGGAACGGGCACTTTTCGTAGGGCGGCATCTTTCTGGCTTTTCTGGATTCCATGAAGTCCTTCCGGAAATCGTCCGCCAGGCCCGGTTCCCTGAGAATATCAAGGGCGCTCTGTGAAATGATTTTGCTGGCATAAACAGCTGCCTTTTCTCCGATGGCTGTTCCCGCTGCCGCAGTCACGGTCCAGTGGTGGGCCCTGGTTCCCGTCACCTCACCAAGCCCGCTGAGCTGAATAGTGGGCAGGATGTGGCTTACATCCCCCACATCCGAGGTGCCCCTGAAAAATGGAATGGCATCCCAGTCCTTAACCGGAGAAGTCCTTACAGGAATCAGCGCGTCCAACTCACCGGGCGGCTCCTCCTCGAAGAAATTCCGGTGAAGCTTCCTGGCAAATTCATAGTCCTCTTCGCTGTATGTGAGAGGCGGTATCTTCTTTGCCTCCTCATATACATACCGGTTCAGTGCAATGGCCGGGAAATTACCCCTGCAGTAGGTGCGCAGGGTCATCTGCAGCTTTGTCTCCGTCATGATGGCCGCGCCCCGGGCAACCGCCTTTACCCGCTCCACCAGTTCCTTGTTCTCCTCATCCCTGGAACGGATATAATAGAATACGGATGCATGTTCGGGAACAACGTTGGGCATTTCCCCGCCATCCTCATATACATAGTGGATGGAGCACTCCGGCGTCATATGCTCCCTGAGGTAATTCACCCCGATGTTCATGAGTTCACAGGCGTCCAGGGCGCTTCTTCCGTTCCAGGCCCGCACTCCGTGGGCTGTCTTTCCGAAATATTCAAACAGCATACTGGTCAGAGCCATATTGGTATAACCCGCAAACTTAAGCTCATGGCCTCCCGGATGCCACATCAGGCATACGTCCATATCGTCAAAATACCCCCATTTGGCCAGCCACACCTTGCCGTCCAGGGTTTCCTCCGCCGGACAGCCCACATAGATAACCGTACCGGTCAATTCTTCCTTCTCTGCCGCGAATTTAAGGGATGAGGCGGCTGCCGCCCCGCAGCCGGCAATGAGATTGTGGCCGCACCCATGGCCGCAGCCCGGAATGGGGCTGTAATAGGGTACATTTTCCTGCCCCAGTCCCTTTAAGGAATCCAGCTCCCCCAGTATTCCGATAACCGGCTTCCCGCTTCCCCATTTTGCATATACCGTATTATGAGGCGCGGTCTTTGACTCCGGCTCCCTGGCATTGAAGGTTTGCGTCTCAAATCCCTGCGCCTTCATGAATTCCGCCAAACGCCCGGCCGTGTAGTATTCTTCCATGGCAAATTCCGGATGCTCCCAGATATCGTGCATCAGTTTTCTTGCCTCTGTCTCGTATCTGTCATACCATGACTGGATATAATCGTTCATATTTTATGCCACTCCTTTCACTGTGCAGTGCCCTGGCTTTTCCCTGCCTTTGACCGGTGCAGGATATATGCAAAAATACAGGTGACTGCTATGTCCGTCAGCAGTCCGTACCTGGTGAATCCGGTATACCTGCACACAAGGAATACCGCAAATGCCAGGGGGACATATTTGATACTGCCTCTGAAATTCGCCATAAGGCGCATGGTCAGCATGGAGCCGTACAGACACGGGAGCACGTAACCCAGGGCCTTAAGCACCGGCTCAGGCACCACCTGAAGCATGGCGGAACCCACCAGTATAATGACGGTCAGGACTATCAGGCTGAAAAATACGGACATACCCACGCCGATTACCGTTGCCATCTGCCCCCTGGGACTGCTGTTGTCGGAATCAGTGGCGCTCTGTACCGCCACTGCCACAGGCACGCGGGTATTGCCCACATTGCCGGCCAGATAAGACATGTAGGTTCCGGCTGCTCCCAGAATAGGGAAATAGGAAATAGGTTCCGCAATCCACCCTCCCACTCCGGCCGCACAGGCTGCCGCGGCACAAGCCATGTAGGCATCTGCCGGAGCCGTAAACCCTGCAACAAAATGCATGTACAGGACAGGGGAAAACATCAGTATGAAGGCAATGGCCATGGTGGCCCGCCCAATCAGATGCACCTTCTTAACATATACATTGCTGTAGTCTTCCTGAATCTGGTCCTTTGTCATCACGTTCTTCTCTTCCATGACCCTACCTCCTATAAACCTGCGTAATAAGCCACAGTGGCGCAAATCATGCCAGCCAGCATGGCAATGCTCATCGTAAAGTTCCCAAGACTCTTCTTACCGGACTTCTTCACATATTTTGTCAGTGCAAAGGTACAGGCGGCCGAAGCTGCAAATCCCACCAGGTTGGGCGAGGACTTGGATGCGTTATTGGCCCCCAGATAGACCAGCAGGGCCATCATGGCTGCCAGGGAGAAGGCAGGCAGGAAGCTGCGGCTGCTCTTGGCAGCCTTTACCATGGCGTCGTCCATGGGCTTTACCGTAATAAGTGTATTGATAAGGAAGGGCGCAGAACCAAGAGTCATGGTAAACAGGCACAGAGTCAGGGTACTCTCTGTTATGCCTTCGGTTCCCAGGGTTACGCCCAATGTGGAGGCCGCAATCTCCGCCATCTGGGTTTCATAGGCAGCCGACCCAATAACGCCCACTCTCATGAAGGACAGCACCGGTCCTATCAGGCTGACCAGTCCCAGGGCCACCACAATGATGGAACAGGCCGGCGCAATGGCGGATACGCAGCCGATTTTCATGACAGAACGCACTTCGTCTTCCGACAATACCCGGTGTTTCTTGTTAAACATCAATGCGTTGCGAATGAACAATACTGCCTGGATAATAACCAGGCCAATAATTAAAAGGCAAAACAGAAAACAAATTCGGTTTACAGTGACCATGGCTTGACTCATACTCTTTTTTTCCTTTCTCATTTGTCAACTTAGTTTACTTGTTGTAAAGTTACTTTACTTTATGTAAATATTCTATACCTTATTTTGCCCGATGTCAATACACAAAACACAAAAAAAGAAAGCATCCAAAAAAGATGCTTCCAGCTTTTCAGATACTTTATACAATTGACTACTTAAACTCATCCATCTGCATATGATAGTCGCTGTAGGCCTGCAGGACTTGAAAAGCAGATTCAATCTGCTCCTTTGTGAAACGCTGCTCCAGAAAAGCAATGAACTTGCCGAAATTCTCTGTGTCATACACCCGGTGCAGTTCATGCAGCTCAAGCCCTTTCTCAGTGGGATAATACAGGACCTTCTTATCATTATACCGTTCCCGCCCCCGGTAGAGGAGCCCGGAACGCTCCAGCTTGGTCAGCATCTGGGTTGCTGCTGCCCGCGTCTTATTCCAGCTATGGGCCAGCTCAATGGCGGATATTCCCGGATTCTCCACCACATACTTCAGAAAGTGGACCTCAGTGGCTGTGTAGCTTTCCCCGTTCCCATACTCATGGGATGAATTGGATGCCCGGCAGAAACTGGCCGCACGGTGCATGATATCCGAAGCCTCAAATGTTGTAAATGTATAATCCTTTCCTCCCTGCGTCAATCCCTGTTCCTCTCTTTTTCTATTATCTCAGATAAAAATCTTAGTTCCATTCTATCCAGTTTATGGGCAAAAGTCAACCTTTCCCTCAGGAATCTCCCCCGCCCCATCTCCCGCCATGCTGTCCCATTGGCGGGAAACCAAAAAATCCATGGCCCTCCCTGCCAACGGGATTTCCATGGATTTTCATATCAATTTTTGATTGGATGATGCCGGCTTCCCGGACTCCCGGTGCTCCCGGGTTACTGCTCCTTGGAAAAAGGATTCAGCATCTTGTTCACCACTTCCGCCTCAGAAGGGCCTTCGAACAGGGTGCTTCCCTGGTCCTTTGCAGGTATACTGTCAACCCTGGAGCCGTCAATGCTGCCCCTCATCTCTACTTCGTGCTTATAGTCAGCCAGGTATTTTTCAATGGCGCTGATTTTGTCTTCCGGCGCCTCCATACCTTCCCTAGATAGTCCCATGATGTCCATGACCGTATCCAGCTCTCCGTCATCCCAGTCCTTAAGGACAGTGTTGGCAAGAAACTGAATCCGTTCCCTGATTGAATTACACTTCAAAAATTCTTTTACCATTTTATAAGACCTCCATACATATGGAAATTTCCTGATACCGGCTATACTATACTACTCCGTTAAAAAAATGTCAATTAAAACCGTAAAATTTCTGCGTTATTTTATATCCCAGAATCAGCAGTTCCCTTCCGCCCTTGCCCGGAAGATTGCATCCCTGTCCCAGGAAACCCATCCTGAGCCGCAGGAACAGAGGAAGATTCTGCTTTTTCAGATATTGCCACAGCTCCTTCTTTTTCTCCAGGTTTTCTTCTGTCCCGGATTTGATGGCCAGGACAGAACAGATGGTCATCATGATTTCCAGGTACTGTATCATGTAATGGCGCAGTTTTCTGCTGCTTATCTTCATGGCGTCATAATACCCCAGCATCAGCTTGGTGACCCGAATCTGCTGGTCAATACGGCCAATCATCACCTCTTCATTGACTGACTGGTCCTGCCTCCCGATATAATAACGGTAGAAGTTCACATCCAGGTAATAGATATGCTTCACATGGGGCAGTGGCTGGTACACAAAAATATTGTCCACATAAAAGGTGTGCTTGGGCAGCTCCAGCCCGCACTGGATAAGCAGCCCTGTCCTGTAAATAACAGAATGCATCAGGATATACTGCCCTGTCATGAAGAACTTCACGTCATTCCATCCAAATACCTTGTCCTTTGGAAACGCCGTGTGATATTTCATCACCTTTTTCCTTCTGGCGCCCTCCTTTTCATAGACAAAGTTGGTAACCAGCATATCCAGCGTCTCTCCTCCGTATACAAAGCGCCTCAGGGTTGAAAGAACCTGCTCATACGCCTCCTCATTGACCCAGTCGTCGCTGTCCACCACCTTAAAGAAAATGCCTGTGGCATTTTTAAGTCCTGTATTCACAGCCTCCCCGTGCCCGCCGTTTTCCTGGTGGATGGCACGGCAGATAGTTGGATATTCCCGGGCATACCGGTCTGCAAGCTCCCCCGTCCTGTCCTTTGTGGAACCGTCATCCACAATGATGATTTCCACTTCCTCCCCGCCTGTAAGCAGGGTGTTGATGCAGTGCTCCATATAGCTCTCCGAGTTATAACAGGGGATTGCCACAGTCAATAACTTCACGTTTCTACCTCCTCGTTATGAGCGCTTGGAGACCGTCCTTTGGTCTCCTACGCGCGATACATGTCACTGGCGCTTAGCGAGGTCCTTTCGAGCTTAGCGCAGTGGCTCGTTATGAGCGCTTAGCCAAATACTGCCAGGGCTGCCAGATTAGCGGCCCCATGCATCAATACTGCCATAGGATATCTGCGGTATTCACTGCTTTCATAGCCCCATGCCAGCACCATTCCCAGCAGGAATGCATAAGTGCCTTGAATCCAGTTTCCATGATATATGCCAAAGGCCAGGGATGATATGACTGCTGAAGGAAGAAAAGCCATAAAGCGCCTGAGCCATCCGTACAGGACCAGGCGGAAGGCTCCCTCCTCCAGGATGGGGGCCAGGACCAGTGTCATCCACAAAAAGCCTGCTCCCTGAGATACAGCCGGACTCATGGCCTCCTCGTAAGATGAGAGGAGACTGCCCGGCCATGGTATAACCTTTACCAGCAGATTGCCGGCCAGCGCCGCTGCCGCTGCCGCCAGTACACGCTTCTGCCATCCTGCGGGCAAAAGCTGCTTTTCATCCCTCATACGCTCCCTGTCCTTCTGTTCTTATTCTGTGTTTTTATTCTGCGTTCTTATTCTGCTGACAGTATAGCATGGCTCCATGTGTTTTGCCACCATCTTTTTACTCTTTTCATTGCATTTTTTCCCATATTACCCTATAATAAACTTAATTTATATGACAATTTAAAAGACAAGCGAGGTATGGATTATGGCGAAAAAACGCATCGTAATGGCCATTGGCCACAAAGATATGGGAACCAATCTTCCTGAACAAAAGGCAGCTGTGGCGAGAACCGCCAAAATCATCGCTGATTTCATCCAGGAGGGGTGGCAGGTAGCCATTGTACACAGCAACGCTCCCCAGGTAGGCATGATTCACACGGCCATGAATGAATTCGGCAAACAGCATGACGGCTATAGTCAGGCTCCCATGTCTGTCTGCTCTGCCATGAGTCAGGGTTATATCGGATACGACCTTCAGAACGGAATCCGGGCTGAATTGATTAAAAGAGGCATTTACAAACCAGTAAGCACTGTACTGACCCAGGTGACAGTGGACCCATATGATGAGGCTTTCTATACCCCTGTAAAGGTCATCGGACGTGTGATGACCAAGGAGGAAGCTGATGCTGAGGAAGCCAAGGGCAACCATGTGACAGAAGTGGAAGGCGGCTACCGCAGAATCGTTGCATCCCCCCATCCCGTTGCCATAGTGGAGATTGATGCCATCAAGGCCCTTATGGATGCGGACCAGATTGTCATTGCCTGCGGAGGAGGCGGCATTCCGGTTATGGAGCAGGGCTATAACCTAAGGGGCGCCAGCGCCATCATTGAGAAGGACCTTGCCACCGGACTGCTGGCCAAAGAGATTGACGCGGATGTGATGATGATACTTACCAGCGTGGACAACGTGACCTTAAACTACGGTACTCCCCAGGAACAGCCCATCAGCCGCATGACCATAGACCAGGCCAGGGATTATATCAGCCAGGGCCAGTTCGAATTTGCCTCCATGCTGCCAAAGGTATCTGCCTCCATTGATTTCCTGGAGAGCGGCAAAGGCAGGAAAGCCATCATCACCACCCTGGATAAGGCAAAAGAAAGCCTGAAGGGACATGCAGGCACGGTAATTGAATAAAGACCCTGGTTCTGCCAGACAACCGTACGTAAACAACAAAAAGGAATCCATTCATCCCTTAAGAACAATAGGGGTTGATGGATTCTTTTTGTGATTGTTTCTGTTATTATTTCTGTTATTATTTTGCTGTCCGTATACTTTTAATCTGACAGAATCCGGCAGACATGCAGATATATAGCCGGCAGACATGTGAAGCCCTATGCCTCCGCAGCGTCATCATGCCTCCGCCAGCACCCGCTCCGTAATATAGCTGACCATCTCCTCCTTGGGCATCCCCAGGGACAGGGCCAGCTCAGAGTACAGATTATCCTCCGCCGTCTTAAAATACCGCTCGTCCAGGTCCGTCATTTTCTTTCCCTGCTCCATGCGGTCCTTCCGGCGCAGGTACAACGCCTTTATCATGCTAATCCACACCCGGCAGTCACAGGTCTTAAGGGCTTCCTTATACCGTTCCTCCCGCTGCTTATCATTGGTCACCTCCATCTCCTTCACATCAGAGATTTCGTCAATCAGTTCAAGGGCCTCTTCTTTGGAAAGAAGCGGCCTGGTTATGGTTTTCTCCGAATCAACAGGCGTCACAATCTTGCTGTCTTGCTGATAATAGGGACGGAGTACATAATACAGCCGGCCCTTCGGACCGTCAGGCCTGTCAATTTTGATGATATCCATCACCTCGCAGACGCCTCTGATGCCGTATATGATATACTGACCTTTCTGATACATATTTTACCGCCTACTTCCCTTATTTTATAATACATATATTGTATCACTAAAAGGGTGTCGATGTCAGAAGTTTTTTGGCGGCGCCGTAAACTTTGTAAAAAATACACCATGGAGCCGTATATTTTTTTGTATACAATAGCCAGTCTCCGGGGTATATGCATCTATTGTATCTCTTTCTCCATTTGCCCTGAGCCGGACTTTATGGTAATCCTGACCGCAATATTGGCGGTATCTGTTTCCACACAAACCATGTCCCCGGCTTTTACCTCTGCTATATCAGCGGCTTTTCCCTCCGAATCCATAACCTCAGTGGAAGAGGACAACAGGATTGTCACAGCGGCGGCGGAATCTTTGCCATCCCCTGTGTGTTTGTCCGGGCCCCTGCTTCCGGCCTCATTCTGGTTCCGGCCTTTTCCCGTTTCACCGCCCTTATCTCTCCGTCCAGGTCTGCCTCCTGCCCCCTTTTCCGGCCCGTCTCCGGCTTCTTGGGTGTCCGGGACACGGTCTGTGCCTGCCTCATCAGGTCCGCCGTCAGTCTCTTCCCCGTCCATCCTTTTTCCCGCATCGCCCTTCCCCTGCCCGCCGCCTCTGGGGCTAGGTCTTCCGGTAACAAGGGATATCTGTGAATCAGAAATTTCCTTCACCATACCAATGATTTCCGTCGCCTCCGCATTGCTGCTTTCTTCCGGTGCTTCAACAGTATCAGAAGCCGCGGCATCCTCTTTCCCCTGACCTGCGCAGCCGGATGCCAGAACCGCAGCAGCCAGCACTGCCAAAATAAATACTCCTTTTTTCATGAATATACTCCTTTTAATCCTGTAATCCTCTGTCCCGGCGGCACAGGAATGCCGTATATGCATCCCTGGGCCAGTTCCTGCATTTCCTCCATGACTATTCCATGATGTCAATACTGATAATCTGTGTATCCTCCAATATCATTCTTACAATGCTTCCAACTGCCAAATCAGATTCCGTACCTTCCCGGCCCTCCATTCCTTTTGTAATGACAGTGGAACCGGTCAGATAAACGGTTGTTTCATCCGCGCTGAATTCCATTGTCATACCTCCGCTCCCCTGTCTGTCCCAGGGATTCCCGCCCTCCGGCATTGCAGGCATGGTCCCCTCATCTTCAGGTTTTGCAGGAGGGTTCTCCCCATCCGCCGGTTTTTCCGGCGGAGTTTCTCCATCTGCCCGTTTTTCCGGCAGTGTCTCCCCTTCTGCCGGTTTTTCCGGCGGGGTTTCCCCGTCCGGCGCCCTGCCTTCTGCAGGACCGGTTCCGTCACCATCCCTCTGTTCCGGCTTTAAAGCAAATGTCACGGTCAATGAGCCGTCGCCTGCCCCAGTTATTTTAGCCATTACACTCCCGTCATCCCGGGGAGTCATCCTGTTATCTGTCTGTGCTGCTTCCGAACCGGAGGATGACCATGATGCCGCGTAGCTCATCACCCCGGTACCAATCACAGCCGCCGCGCACAGACCTGCACACAGTAACATCCTTGCTGGATTTCTTTTCATTGTAATCTCCTTCTTTCCGCTTTATTTCAGATTTTCATCTGATTCCAGAAGTATAACGGCCCTGGCTTAAATCAAACTGAAATTCACAGATATTTCATAAAATACCTTTGTTTGCACCAAAATAAAAAAGCAGCGGTTTCCCGCCACTTTTTCCATTTCTCCATCCTCCATCAATCCCACCAGAAAAACCATACATGGGACCTGGACAGGGACCCTGCCAGGGTCATGACCTCCTCCGTAAAACAGAAGCCGAACTGTTCCATAGCCAGCTTCTCGGCCTGTTCCTGGTCTGCCACCGGTGTATCCACATAAAACTGCAGGGTATCGGCACCCATAACAGCCGGCACAGCTCCCCACATTTCATACCACCGTTTTGCAAATGCCAGCATCCTGCCGCTGTCCGGACACTGGTTCCATCCGCCAAAGGGAAGCCAGCCCAGCACCTTCCAGGGCTGGTCCACCGGAATCTCCGCCAGTATGACATCTGATTTTTGTCTGGTCAGATAATCCGTGTCCTCCTGGAAATGCTCCGCCGCTTCTCCGTCCTCAAACCTTCCCAATAAGGACTCCGGCATTTCCATGGACGATTCCGCCAGGTTCGTTGTCACCATGTCTATAAAATTTTCATCCGGATAAATGAACAGAGGAACAAATCCATCCCTCTTTCCCTGTTCCCTCTTTCCCTGTTCCCTCTTCTCCAGATAAAGTTCCTCCAGGGGCTGTTCCGCTCCCCTGCGGTCAATCACCTGACATGGGCATCCCATAATTTCCAGCATTTTACGGTAACTCTCTTTCTTCTCATCTCCGGTCTGCATCATTTCTTTCCCTCCATACGCATCCCTGCCGTTTTTCAGAACCAACATTCAATCTTCATGCTTCCATTATATCGGATAACCCCCTCTGCGGCTATCCCCCATTCCAAAAACAGCCATCCCGCCGGAAAACAGGAACCAGCCTATGGCTGGTACCCGGCAAAGATATGAAAAGCCCGGGGACTCCGGTTTAAACAAACCGGAGTCCCCAGGCTCCTATCCGGTCAAACCAGACTCTGCTTACATCTGCTTAACCGCCAATCCTTTTACCCTGATGGAGGACCCATCAATCTTCCTTTACTTCCACTACCGCCAGTATTTCCGTGGCGCTGCCGCCCGGAAGCTCATTGGCTCCAATGGCAAGCCTTGCAGCGATTCCTGCTTCTCCATATAAATCACGGAACAGTCTGGAAGCCCCGTCTATGACCAAAGGCTGATTTCCAAACCCCTTGGCGCAGCGTACATAGCTGATAATCTGTACAAACTGTTTCACTCTATCCAAATCGCCCAGTTCCGTTTTCAGAACAGACAGAATATTCAGAGCGCAGATTTGGGCGGACCTCTGGCCATCCCCTATGGTCAAATCCTCCCCCACAACACCCACCACCTGGCGCACTCCATGGATATCCGGGGTCTGGCCTGCAATATAAATCAGATTTCCCACCCTTCTTGCGGGTACATACAATCCGTTGGGCCTAGGGAGCTCCGGAAGCTCAAGTCCCATTTCCTGCAATTTCTGTTCAACTATCATAGCCTTCTCCTTAGCGTGTTTCCATTCCCTCAGGCATTCTTTACCGTGGCAATATCAATCAGCGTCAGCTCCTTGGCCCGGTTTTCCAGGCTGGTTACCAGCGCATTGGCCGTATCCAGGGAGGTCAGGACATTGACGCCTGTCTCAATGGCATTGCGGCGGATGATGAAGCCGTCATGGCTGCGCTCTGCACCCTGGGCCGGGATGTCGATAATCAGGTCAATCTGATGGCCCAGCACCAGGTCCAGGATATTGGGGGATTCCTGCTCCAGCTTACGGATTTCGTAGGCCTTTACGCCGTTCTTATTCAGTGTCCTTGCCGTGCCTCTGGTGGCAAATATCTGATATCCCACAGCAGCAAACCTGCGGGCAATGTCCACTGCCTCCTCCTGGTCGCTGTGGCGCACAGACATAATCATTTTCCTGTATTTCGGAAGGCGGATGCCTGCGCCCTCAAATGCTTTGTAGAGCGCTTCATTGAATGTCTTTGCAATGCCCAGGCACTCGCCGGTGGACTTCATCTCAGGTCCAAGGCTGATGTCAGCACCGCGAATCTTTTCAAAGGAGAATACCGGCATCTTGATGGCAATATAATCAGCTGCCGGCTGTAATCCAGGCTGGTAGCCCAGCTCCCGGATGGTGTGGCCGCAGATAATCTGAGTGGCCAGCGGAACAATGGGGATTCCGGTTACCTTGCTGATATAGGGAACCGTACGCGAGGAACGCGGGTTCACCTCGATGATATATACGTCGTCCCCGTCCACAATAAACTGGATATTAATCATGCCCTTTACATGGAGGGCCCTTGCCAGCTTCTCGGTGTAGTCCACAATGGTGTCAATGTTATGCTGGCTGATATCCTGGGCCGGGTACACGGAGATACTGTCGCCGGAGTGGATACCGGTACGCTCAATATGCTGCATAATGCCTGGAATCAGGATGTCGGTGCCGTCACAGATGGCGTCCACCTCGATTTCCTTGCCCATAATATATTTATCAACCAGAATCGGATGCTCCTGGGCAATCTGGTTGATGATGCCGATAAACTCATCAATGTCCTCGTCGCTGATGGCAATCTGCATCCCCTGTCCGCCCAGTACATAGGACGGTCTTACCAGCACCGGATAGCCCAGCTTATTGGCTGCTTCCTTGGCCTCCTCTGCCGTGAATACGGTGTGGCCCGCCGGCCTTGGGATATTGCACTGCTCCAGGATAGCGTCAAAGCGCTCCCTGTCCTCTGCCGCATCCACATCCTCTGCCGCCGTGCCCAGAATGGGAACCCCCATCTTCATCAGGGCCTCTGTCAGCTTGATGGCTGTCTGGCCGCCGAACTGGACCACCGCGCCATCCGGCTTCTCAATATCCACAATGCTCTCCACATCTTCCGGGGTAAGGGGTTCAAAATACAGCTTATCCGCAATATCAAAATCCGTGCTGACGGTTTCCGGGTTATTGTTTATAATAATAGTCTCATAGCCTTCCCTGCTGAAAGCCCAGGTGCTGTGGACAGAACAGAAGTCAAACTCAATTCCCTGTCCAATGCGGATTGGGCCGGAACCCAGCACCAGCACCTTTTTGCGCCCGCCGGTCTGCTCCGCCTCGTTAAAACCGCCGAAGCAGGAGTAATAGTAGGGAGTCTCGGCTGCAAACTCAGCCGCACAGGTATCCACCATCTTATAAACCGCGCGGATATCATTGTGGTAGCGCAGCTTTTTGATTTCTTCCTGGGAAATGCCTGTAAGCCTTGCTATGACATTGTCAGGATACTCAATTCTCTTGGCCTCAGTCAGAAGTTCCACGGTCAGCTGCTTTTCTCCGGCTCCCACTGCCTTCAGGGCATCTTCCATCTCCACCAGGATGGCCAGCTTGTCAATGAACCAGAAATCAATCCTGGTGATGTCATGGATATGCTCATAGGTGAATCCGCGGCGCAGTGCCTCTGCAATTCTCCAGATGCGCATATCATCCACCCTGGATAATTCCTCTGTCAGCTCTTCATCGGAAAGGTCTGTAAAATCATAGGACAGCAGGCAGTCCACATGCTGTTCCAGGGAACGGATGGCCTTCATCAGCGCACCTTCAAAATTGGTGCAGATACTCATGACCTCACCTGTGGCCTTCATCTGGGTGCCCAGGGTACGCTTGGCGCTGATAAATTTATCAAAGGGCAGCCTTGGCATCTTGACCACGCAGTAATCCAGCATGGGTTCAAAGCTTGCATATGTCTTTTTTGTAACCGCATTCCTGATTTCGTCCAGGGTATATCCCAGGGCAATCTTGGCAGCCACCTTGGCGATGGGATATCCCGTTGCCTTGCTTGCCAGGGCGGAGGAACGGCTAACCCGGGGATTTACCTCGATAACGCAGTACTCGAAGCTGTCCGGATTCAGGGCATACTGCACATTGCAGCCGCCGGTGATTCCCAGCTCGCTGATGATGTTAAGGGCAGAGGTGCGGAGCATCTGGTACTCCTTGTCCCCCAGCGTCTGGGAGGGGGCCACCACAATACTGTCGCCTGTATGAACGCCCACAGGGTCAATATTCTCCATATTACAAACAGTGATTACATTGCCCGCGCCGTCGCGCATTACCTCGTACTCAATTTCCTTCCACCCTGCGATGCAGCGCTCCACCAGCACCTGTCCCACACGGGAAAGGCGAAGTCCGTTTTCCAGGATTTCGGCGCACTGCGACCGGTTGTCTGCAATACCGCCGCCGGAACCTCCCAGGGTGTATGCCGGACGAAGCACAACCGGATAACCGATTCGCTCGGCAACCTCCAGACCATGCTTTACATCCTCCACAATATCAGAGGGAGCAACTGGTTCCCCAATCTTTTCCATGGTTTCCTTGAACATCTCGCGGTCCTCTGCCTTCTTGATGGTCAGGGCCGTGGTGCCAATCAGGCGCACATTGTGTTCTTTTAAGAAGCCTGCATCCTCCAGTTCCATGGCAAGGTTAAGCCCTGCCTGTCCGCCCAGGGTGGGCAGTACGCTGTCCGGTTTTTCTTTTAATATAAGCTGTTCCACCACTTCCACGGTAAGAGGCTCAATGTAGACCCGGTCCGCAATGTCCTTGTCTGTCATAATGGTGGCAGGGTTGGAGTTGAGGAGAACCACCTCAATTCCCTCTTCCTTCAGGGAACGGCAGGCCTGGGTGCCTGCATAGTCGAATTCTGCTGCCTGTCCGATGACAATGGGGCCGGAGCCAAGCACCAGTACTTTTTTGATATCAGGATTCTTTGGCATTAGTCATTCACCTCCATCATTTTAAGAAAACGGTCAAAGAGGTAACCGGAATCCAGGGGTCCCGGGCATGCTTCCGGGTGGTACTGCACCGTGAAGATATTCTTGCCAACGTACTTTAAGCCCTCGTTGGTGCTGTCATTTACATTGACAAATGCCGGTACGGCCACTGATGGGTCCAGGTTGTCCGTATCCACCACATAGCCGTGGTTCTGGGAGGAAATATAAACCCTTCCGGTCTCCAAATCCTTTACCGGATGGTTTCCGCCTCTGTGTCCATATTTTAATTTATGGGTATCCATGCCGTTGGCAAGGGCCATGAGCTGGTGTCCCAGGCAGATGGCAAAAATAGGAACATCTGACTCATACAGTTTTTTCACTTCTCTGATAATAGCTGTGTTTTCCTTCGGGTCCCCGGGGCCGTTGCTGAGCATGATGCCGTCAGGGTTTCCTGCCAGTACTTCCTCTGCGGGGGTATCAGCCGGATATACAGTTACTTCGCATCCCCTCTGATTCAGGGAGCGGGCAATGTTTCTCTTGGCGCCGTAATCCATGAGGGCAACCTTCTTACCGGTTCCGGGAAGGACATATTTTTCCTTTGTGGTGGTTTTAAGCACTACGCCGGTCACAATATACTCCTTCATGCGTTTTATGGGCTCGCTGAAATCGGTATATTCCTTTGTAGTAATCATACCGTTCATGGTGCCTTTTTCTCTTAATATTTTGGTAAGGGCTCTTGTATCGATACCGCAGATACCGGGAATGTCGTGTTCTTTTAAGAAGTTCTGAATGGTATCCTCGCTTCTGAAATTGCTGGGGATTCTTGATAATTCTCTTACAATATAGCCATCCGGCCAGGGCTTTGCTGACTCCATGTCCTCATGGCAGATTCCATAATTGCCAATAAGGGGATATGTCATGACAACGGCCTGTCCTGCGTAAGACGGGTCGGTCAGCACTTCCAGATAACCGGTCATTGATGTGTTAAACACGATTTCACTGATGACTTCTCGCTGGGAACCAATACTTGTCCCGGTGAATACAGTTCCATCTTCCAGTATGAGGTATGCTTTCATATGGGGGGTACCTGTCCTTTCTCATGTGTTTGGTTATGGGCCTGGTGACCTCAGCCCAAATTGTAAAGATTATACTGTATTTCATATGAATTTGCAATGACTTTGAATGCTAAATTTTTTTGTATTAATCAAATATTTTTTTAGTACAAAAAGGCAGGATACAGCAAGGGCAGGACCCATAAATCAGTGTCCTGCCCATGTCTTTGACAACCGTCTTTCATGACTGTCTTTGAAGCGTTATTGGCTACCTTTTATACGCAGGCCGTTGCTCTTTATAGGGAATTTCCGCCTCCCATCCTTCCTCTCCGGCGCCGGCAAAAGTTCTCTGCTCCTAAACCGATTTCACCATATTACCCTGTCATATTCATTACACCAGCTCCGCAATCCGGGTAATTCCCACATAGATATGCGATATTTTATACCATGTGGCAAAGTCCACCACCCCTGTCTGGGGCAGTCCGAAAATGGACTGGAATTCCCGCACCGCATTGGCTGTCCTGGTGCCGTATATCCCGTCAGGCGTCACCCTGGGAATGGCTGTGTAAACCGTTGCGATTTCATCCAGCTGTTCCTGCATCTGCCGCACCTTATCCCCGGAACTTCCTATGGTCAGGTCATTTCCCGGCCAGGAGGCCGGAATCCCGGATATCTGCTCCGCCGTATTCACATAGATGCTGTCCCCGTAAAAATGACGGAGAATCTCAATGGGACTGTACCCCTGCTCTCCAAGGGAACAGGAGCCCCACTGTGTCATCCAGTTGGGGCACTGGACCTGGCGTCCGTCACAGTACTGGGTCAGGATAGGCTGTCTCACCCCGGGACGGGACAGGTAGTTGTCAAATATCTCATCCACTATCAGGTTGATGCTCTCAAATATATTTCTCCCGTATATCCACTTGTGGTCAAAGGCAGTGGAGGATGTAATGGTAAAATCATAGCCCTGGTTCCTGTACCACTCCGTGTATACACGGTTCAGGGTAAAGGACATGATTGCCAGCACATTGGCTGTTATGGTAGCCCTGGGCCAGGTGGAATAGATTTCGCTGGAAGCCACATTCTTTATGTAGTCCCTGTAGGGCACATAATAATCCTTGGCCGTGCTGTCCGTGGGAACCCCGTCGTGGACCACCACAGTCTGAGGCACCACCACCCGGCTGAGTACGATTTCCCCGCTTTCGTTCACTGGCTTTATCTCTGCTTCCGCTATCTTTGGAGGATAATTCCCATACAGGGTATGGTCCGGTATTACCACCGGGTCTTCGGGAGGCGTTTCCCCGCCAGCCGGCGTCATGCCGGCTGGCTGGATGGCCGTTGCGTCTGCCAGTATCTCGGTGCCGGATATGGCCAGAGGCTCAAAGCCCTCTGCCTCCACCATCACATTGTATTCCGAATAGGGCTGGATAATACTCGGTTCCAGGCTGTATTCCACAGGGGGAGCCGGAAGCTGTACCTGTTCTGTCTGACCGGAGCTGTTGGTAGTCAGCTGCTCCACTGTGCGGTCCGGTTCTCCTTTATAGCTGATGGTGACCCTGGCGTTCTGTATGGGAAAATTGTTCTGTATGTTGATTACGTTAATCTGCAGCAGTCCACTGGATGTCCGTTCTGGATTGGTTGCCATGTAATACCTCGCAATTTCTTTTCATTACCTAAATATAATACTGACCATCCTATTATATGCATACATTTTCAATCATGCTCTAAACCGGAAACGCACAGAAAGAGAGCAGGCATCAGCCTGCTCCCTTACAGCTCATTACAGTTCATACTCCTTAATCCGCAAATAAGCCCGTATAGCCTCCATGGCCCCCTCTGTTCCCAGGGATGCCGTATTCAGCATCAGGTCATAATTCTCCACATTCTCCCAGTCCCGGCCCGTATAGTACCGGTGGTAATCCCTTCGTTCCCTGTCAATGCGCTTGATGTTCTTCCTGATATCCTTAGGCTCATAATACCCCAATTCACTGATTCGCTTTTCCCGGTATTCCATGTCCGCATACAGGAATACCCTTACCAGCCCTTCCGTGCCCTCCAGCACATAATCAGCGCAGCGTCCCATGATGACGCAGCTCTCCTCCGCTGCCAGCTTGCGTATGACTTCAGACTGGAACCGGAACAGATTGTCCGCCGACACCAGGTCGGAACCAAAGGAAGGGCTCCCCTTTTCCGGAGTCAGGCTCTTGACAATCTTATACAGGAGCTTGTTACCTGCCTTCTCATCTGCCAGATAATAATAGCTCTCCTTGATGCCGCTCTGGTCTGAATTCATACGCAGGATATTCTTGTCATAGAAATGGATTCCCAGTTCCTTGGCCAGCCTGGAGCCGATTTCACTGCCGCCGCTGCCGTACTGTCTGCCAATGGTCACAATGAGTTTCTTTCCTTCCTTCATACGCCCATCCTCCTGTTCTGACAGCGCAGGCTCACGCCTGCTTCCATGGTTTGCTTTCATGGTTTTATTATATCACAATGCGTTCTAACATTTAACAGTTATTCCTGGTTTTTCCCAAGTTTGCCCTCCATCATTTTCCGGAAAACTCCAAATCCATGCATCCATGACGAAAATCCTTCTTGACATACCGCCATACAGTGTTTATAATAACACTCAATTGAATCATATCTTCAGGGCAGGGTGCAATTCCCTACCGGTGGTACAGCCCACGAGCCGCAAGGCATGATTCGGTGAAACTCCGAAGCCGACAGTACAGTCTGGATGAAAGAAGATAAAAGAATGGCATGGATGCGTTTACCCGCTTCCCATGGCTGACCGACAGTGCCCTGGAATGACTATCATTCCAGGGCTTTTGTGTGTCTCCCATGTTCCCTATATCTTTTTTGCAGGCACATAATCCTGTGCCGGCGGCTTCACATGTTCTGCCTTGAACGATACGGTTCAAGGCATTTTTTATTGCAGGATTCACGGCAATCAACCAGGGACGGACCATGGCAGCCCCATGCAGGTCCCGTATTATGTAAAGGAGGCGCTGTATTGAACGATACTGATTACATGTCCATGGCACTGAAACTGGCGGAAAAGGGCCGCGCAGGAGTCAGCCCCAATCCAATGGCAGGGGCTGTCATTGTGAAGGAGGGCCGCATCATCGGGCAGGGCTGCCATCTTTTTTTCGGCGGTCCCCACGCTGAACGGAACGCCCTGGCATCCCTGACCGAATCTCCCAGGGGAGCCACCCTGTATGTAACCTTAGAGCCCTGCTGTCACCACGGCAAGACCCCTCCCTGCACGGACGCCATCGTGAAAAGCGGCATCCGGCGGGTTGTGATTGGTACAAAGGACCCCAATCCCATGGTATCCGGCAAGGGCGCAGAAATTTTAATAAGCCATGGCATAGAGGTAACAGAAGGCGTGCTGGAAGAGGCGTGCAGGGAAATCAATCATGTATTCTTCCACTATATAAAGACCGGACGCCCTTTTGTGGTCATGAAATATGCCATGACGCTGGACGGCAAGACAGCCACCTGCGCCGGACATTCCCGGTGGATTACCGGAGAGCGCTCACGCCGCAGGGTCCATGAGGACAGAAACAGGTATTCCGCTGTCATGTGCGGGGTGGGAACCATACTGGCCGATGATTCCCTCCTTACCTGCCGCCTCCCGGATACCAGGAATCCGGTCCGGATTATCTGTGATTCACGGCTTCGCACGCCGCCGGACTCCCAGGTTGCCGCTACCTGTTCCCAGGCCAGGACCATACTGGCTACCTGCTGTGCTGACAGGAAGGCATGGCTTCCCTATGAGGAAAAGGGCTGTGAAATCCTCCTCCTTCCGTCCAGGGAGGGGCACACGGACCTGAATGCGCTGACAGAACATCTGGGGCGGATGGGCATTGACAGCATATTGTTGGAAGGCGGGGCCTCCCTCAGCTGGTCCGCCCTTTCCCAGGGAATTGTAAACAGGGTCCAGGCCTACATTTCCCCAAAACTCTTTGGGGGCGCATCCGCCAAAACACCGGTGGGCGGCAGCGGCGTACAATTTCCATACCAGGGCTTCACCCTGGGAAAGACCAGAATCACGGCTTTGGATGAAGATATTCTCATAGAAGGGGAGGTTAGGCCATGTTCACAGGAATCATAGAAGAAACCGGAATTCTGCTGTCTGTTCAGGGGGGTGCATCCGGTTCCCGCCTGGTCATCAAGGCCGGCAGGATTCTGGAGGATATAAAAAAAGGGGACAGCATTGCTGTCAACGGCGTCTGCCTTACGGCCTCTTCCTTTGACTCCGGCTGTTTTTCCGCGGATGTGATGCCCGAAACCCTGAATCGTTCCAGCCTGGGACAGCTGCCCCTTAAAAGCCTCCTTAACCTGGAGAGGGCCATGATGGCCGGCGGCAGGTTCGGCGGACATATTGTAACCGGCCATATTGACGGCACCGGGACCATTACCAGTATTAGGCGCGACGGCAATGCCCTTTGGTATACCATCTGCTGCGCCCCGTCTATCCTGCGTCTTATCATTGAAAAGGGCTCCATCGCCATAGACGGCGTCAGCCTTACGGTTGCCCGGGTACGGGAACGGGATTTCAGCGTATCCCTGATTCCGCATACAGCCTCCCGCACCACCCTTGGCTCCCTGAAACCCGGCTGCAGGGTCAACCTGGAAAATGACTGCGTGGGGAAATACATTGAAACCCTGATAAAAATGCCTCCCCCTTCCCAAAACACGGCAGAACCGGACACTGCACACAGGAATACAGGCGCCAAAATCACACCGGAATTACTGAAACAATACGGCTTTTAAGAAGTACCGGAACAGGAAAACAGAACGCAGGACAACCGGATTGTCCCTGTTAAAAACAAGAGGAGAACTAACAACCATGGAAGAACTCAATGCCATAAAAGGATTCAACACCATAGAAGAAGTGCTGGAGGACCTGCGCCAGGGTAAAATCGTACTGGTAACAGACGATGAAGACAGGGAAAACGAAGGCGACTTTATCTGCGCCGCCCAGTACGCCACCACGGAAAACGTGAATTTCATGGCCGTACACGGCAGGGGCCTTATCTGTATGCCCATGAGCATGGAGCTGTGCAGAGAGCTTAAATTCCCCCAGATGGTATCCCACAATTCCGATAACCATGAAACAGCCTTTACCGTGTCCATTGACCATGTCAGCACCACCACCGGCATTTCCGCAGCCGAACGGGGCGTGACAGCCAGGCAGTGCGCCAGTGCCCAGGCCCGCCCTGAAGATTTCCGGCGGCCGGGCCACATGTTTCCTCTGACAGCCCGCAAAAACGGTGTGCTGGAACGGAACGGCCATACCGAAGCCACCGTTGACCTGATGCGCCTGGCCGGTCTCAGGGAATGCGGGCTTTGCTGTGAAATCATGAAGGAGGACGGAACCATGATGCGCATGCCCCAGCTCCTTCAATGCGCCGTGCAATGGAATATGAAAATCACCACCATCAAGGCATTGCAGGACTACCGCAAGCAGCACGACAAGCTGGTGGAATGCGCGGCCGTGACCCGTATGCCCACCCGTTACGGCACCTTTAAGGCTTACGGCTACCGGAATCTGCTGAATGGTGAACATCATGTGGCCTTAGTAAAAGGAGAGATTGGGGACGGACAGGACCTGTTGTGCCGTGTCCACTCGGAATGCCTGACCGGCGATGCCTTTGGCTCCCTGCGCTGCGACTGCGGACAGCAGTTTGCAGCCGCCATGTCCCGGATTGAACAGGAAGGCAGGGGCGTGCTTCTCTACATGCGCCAGGAGGGAAGGGGCATCGGCCTTCTCAATAAACTCCGGGCCTATGAACTCCAGGACCAGGGCATGGATACCCTGGACGCCAACCTGGCTCTGGGATTTCCGGGGGATTTGCGGGAATATTTCATAGGCGCCCAGATATTAAGGGACCTGGGTGCCAGAACACTGCGGCTGCTGACCAACAACCCGGATAAGGTATACCAGCTCTCCGGCTTTGGCCTGGATATCAGAGAACGTGTTCCCATCCGGATGGCCCCCACGGACCACGACCTATTCTATTTGAAGACAAAGGAACAGCGCATGGGGCATTTCATGCATTATTAAAATATAAAATAAAAGTGTATCACTATGATGCACCACCGTTTAAACAGCCAGTTATCACAGACACAGAAAAGGAGAATCCGCAATGTATATATTAGAAGGAAAGCTTGTTCCAAAAAAAATAAGGGTAGGCATTGTTGCCTCCCGTTTCAACGAATTCATCACCTCAAAGCTCCTGTCCGGGGCCCTGGACTGTCTGACCCGCCATGAGGTGCCGGAGGACAATATCACAGTTGCCTGGGTTCCGGGCGCCTTTGAGATTCCGCTCATTGCCTCCCGTATGGCTGCCAGCGGGCGCTGCGACGCCGTCATATGTCTGGGCGCCGTCATCCGGGGCAGCACCAGCCATTACGACTATGTGTGCAGTGAGGTTTCCAAGGGCATTGCCCAGACCTCCCTTGCCACAGGAGTCCCGGTCATGTTCGGTGTGCTGACCACGGAGAACATTGAGCAGGCCATTGAACGGGCCGGGACAAAAGCAGGCAACAAGGGCTATGACTGCGCTGCGGGAGCCATTGAGATGGTGAATCTGATACATGAAATTGACGGGGAGACGGCCGGCAGCAGCCTGTCCGGCACCTCTCCTGTTCAGGATGGACCTAACCGCCCATAATCCCACTTTTATAAATGCTTTTTCAGCTCATCCAGCACTGCCTCCATATCCAGAGGCTTTACCAGATATCCATTCATCCCTGCCTCAAATGCCCTGGCCTTATCCTCCTCAAAGGCATTGGCCGTCATGGCAAGTATGGGGATGCTGCCCATACCGTCACCCTCCATGGCCCGGATAGTCCTGGTGGCCTCCAGTCCATCCATCAGGGGCATGCGGATATCCATGAGCACCGCGGAAAAATACCCGGCCCCCCTGGACCGATACAGGTTCACTGCCTCCTGTCCGTCCTCTGCTGTTTCCACTTCCATGCCCCGCATCTCCAGGAGGGTCCTGGCGATTTCCCGGTTCAGCTCATTGTCATCCGCCAGCAGCACCCTGCAGCCTGCAAAGTCCTCCCGTTCCTTTTGCGCTGTCTCCTCCTGACCCCGGTCCACTGCCTGGGCAAAGGCATCGTATATGGTGCTTCCAAACAGGGGCTTTGAGATAAAACAGTTGACCCCTGCGCTTCTGGCCTCATCCTCAATCCGGCTCCAGTCGTAGGCGGAAATCATGATGATGGTGGTATCCGGCCCGACCATGGCCCGGATGCGCCTGGCTGTCTCCACGCCGTCCATATCCGGCATCTTCCAGTCAATCATGGCAATGTCATAATGCCTGTTCTCCGCCAGCAGGCGCTGCACCTCCTCCACTGCCCTGAACCCGGAATCCACCCACAGGGAATGGGCTCCGGCCTTTTCAAGGATGGACGTGGCCTGGCTCCCCACCAGCGGGTCATCATCCACCACCAGCACAGCCAGTCCCTTCAGCAGTTCACGCTTCTTTCTCTGGCGCTCCATCTCCTGGTCATCCTCAGCCAGCTTAAAGGGAAGAGTGACCGTGAACATGGAGCCCTTCTCCTTCTCACTCTCAACCTCAATGCTGCCTCCCATGAGCTGGACCAGATTGTATACAATGGAAAGGCCCAGACCACTGCCAATGTTGTTGCGGGCTGTCTCCGACGCTTCCTGTTCAAAGGGCATGAACAGGCGCTTGCGGAATTCCCTGGACATCCCGATGCCGGTATCCTTCACCTGGAACATCAGGTATGAAAATCCGTTGGTCCTCTTCGTTTCCTCTATCTGAATCTGTATTTTCCCTCCGGCCCGAGTGAATTTAAGGGAATTGGACAGCAGGTTCATGAGAATCTGCTTCAGGCGCAGCGGGTCCCCGATATAAAATTGCTCCAACGGCTCTTTGTGGTAAATCACATAATCAATCCGGCGTTCCTCGGCCTGGGGATATATAATCTGGTCCACCTCGCCCATAAGCTCCGTAAAATCAAAGTATTCGTGGGCCAGTTCCATTTTACCTGTCTCTATCTTGGACATATCCAGGATGTCGTTAATCAGGGAGAGCAGGTACCTGGACGAGGCGTCAATCTTGCAGAAACAATCCTGGACACTCCGTCTGTCATCCAGCTTCAGCTGGCCGATGGTGCTCATGCCCACTATGGCATTCATGGGTGTGCGGATGTCATGGCTCATTCTGGACAGAAAATCTGATTTAGCCTGGTTTGCAGCCTTGGCCGATGCCAGGGCATCCCGGAGAAGCTGCTCCTGCCGCGCCTGCTCCGCCCTCTGGCTGTCCAGCACTTTTACCAGGCCAATGGCCAGCACATCATCGTTAAAGGGATTCTCCACATAAATAATCTGAACGGACAGCCAGTGATACTCACCGTCACTCCCCATTTCCTGCAGCTCCATGTAAACATCCCGTTCTCCCGCAGCAAATCTGGCCAGGATGTTCTCCCTGGCAAAGGACGCTGCAAAATCCTCCTGATAGGACGGGTATACATTGGGCAGGCTCCCATTTATCATCTCCGTATAGCCGCCGTGACGTTTGGACAGCAGGGAATCCTGGTCCTCAATAAAACAATTATAGGTATCCTTTGTAAGATTCAGGCTCATAATCAGGGGATAGGCCGTACAGATGGCCGCCCTGAGGGAACGGTTCTCTATGAGCTGCTGCCTTTCCTGTTCCAGCTCCAGCTGCTTTATATCCGTCACATCCGTGAATACAGCCTGTATAACCTCCTGGCCGTCCGCATTGACAATCCGGCCCATGATAACGCTGACCCATATCTGTTTTCCGTCCCGCAGAAAGGTATGGCGTATATAGGATGCCGTATCCCCATTGAGCGCCAGTCCGGCTATGATGCCTTCAATCCAGTCCTTATCCTCATCCTGAACCATCTGGAAGGGATTCTTCACCTCACGCCTGTATTCCTCCTCGGAGCTGTATCCGTAAAGCTCCCATCCCATCCGGTTCACATTGACAATCCGGTGGCCTTCTCCCCGTTCAAACTGTATGATGCCGCAGGGCACTGAATTGTACAGCTGGCTTAAGAACCGGGCCTGCTGCACGTATTCCTGCTCACGGCGGCGCAGCTCCCCCTCCAGCTCCAGATAGGTGCGCTTTCCTGATTCCGCCGGAAACAGTTCATCCTCTTTCAGTTCACTGAACGGTATGGAGTTATGGATATGGATTGTTTCCAGTCCGTCCCCCTTTTCCCTGAAAACAAAGGTAATCCTCTGCTGTATCCTGAGGTAGACTCCCGTGCCTTCCTTTGATTCAAGCTCGCTGACGCCCTCACAGAGCCACAGGCCGTCCCCCATCTCCATAACCTCGTACTGCTCATCAAACATATCACAGGGCGACAGTTCATCCTTCCCCTCCCGGAACCAGGCTGCCACGGCGTCACGCCCCTCTGCCTTCTGCATCTTTCCGCCGCCCAGCCATATGATATCATCCGCAAATGTGGATATCAGAAGCTCCACATCGCTCTCACAGAAATACGAAGAAAGAATGCTTCTGGCAAACTCCCTTACTTCTTCTGCCGACCATTTTTTCATTTAAATCCTCCCTTAATCTGTAGCAACCGGCATCCAGGACCGGCTGCAGCCCCGCATGAGGATTACTAAAAACACCGCCCCATCCTATAACAAATCCGAATAAAATGCAAATCCATTCTTGCCCTTGCGCTTCACCGCATATGCCGCCTTATCCGCTTTTTCCACCAGGGAGGCAACATTTATCCCATCAGCCGGATACATAGCTATGCCGATGCTGCATGTGACGGAAAAATCCTGGAAATCCCTGTCCATCACGCTGCGGACAGAGGTGCATATTCTCTGGACACACTGGCGCACACCGGCAGGCGAGCTGACCGGATGGAGCAGGGCAATGAACTCGTCCCCTCCCACGCGCCCGCTTAAATCAGAGGCCCTCAGTGTCTTTTTAAGGACCCCGGCCACCTCCTGAAGCATCAAATCCCCCTTGATATGGCCCAGGGTGTCGTTAATCACCTTAAAATTGTCTAAATCCATAAACAGAATCGCAGCTGTCCCATCCTCCCCTTCCAGACGTTCTGAAATCATCTCCTTTACCGCCTGGTTGTAGAGGCCCGTAAGAGGGTCGGTCTGCGCCTGCATGAGAGCCCTTTGCAGCAGTTTGTTCTGCCGCCTCTGTTCCAGATAAATGTCTGTGACATCGGTCCTTGTCATCAGCACCATCTGGCTCTCTTTATCATAGTAAAGATACTGCAGCCTCTTGCGGGTATATCCGCGTTCAGCGTCCATGACGCCGCAGTAAAAGTTGTGTTCCCCTGTCCGGTCCAGCTCCTCCAGTACGCGGCTGATGCGCATCTCCCGGATTGCCAGCTCCTGGTCCTCCGGGGCTATGTACTTCCTTACATATATTTCAATGGCCTTCTCATAATCATCGCAGTGTTCAGGCGGAAGAGGCGTGCCGTCTCCCTTGCTGCTGAACATGACATAGCTGTTGTTCCTGGCATTGAGATAGATAAAATAGTCGCAGTGGCTGTAGACATACCGCTCCACGATTCCCTTCAGCAGATGCTGTTCGCTGGTATCCCGCATGGCCAGGTATACCTTGTCCGGCATGTCCTCCTGCCTGAACAGCATGGCGTTGACCTCCGCCCACCGGAAGTTCTCTCCATCCTGGGAATACCGGACCTCCAGGGACATGTTCTTATGCCCGTATCCCCACACCTCCCGCATATGCTTAAGGGAAAAGGTACCTGCAAATATATCCCTGTCCCCTGGGTAAATAACCGTACTGCACAAATATCCTATCATCCGTCCCCACTTAAAGGAGCGCAGCGCCAAATCCGGCATGGGGATGCACTGGATGATTGTCCCGATTCCCTGGTCCAGGTCCAGTTGCGCAATCCCGATATAGGCATCCAGGAACACACCGAACAAATCACGGTTCAGCTGCATAAGTCTGGCGGCATTGCGGCTTTCAATATCCACGGTGTAAAACAGCGCCTTATCCCTGCCGCAGGCGTCATTGGAAAAAAGAATGCCTCTGACCCAGCTTTCCCGTCCGTCCGGCTGCTTTCTCCGGAATTCCGCCTGTTTCCTGATTTTATGGCTGCAAACCTCATCCAGGCTCTGGGGGCTGAACAATGCCAGGAAACCGGCCCTGTCCTCCTCATGGACAAATGCCTCCGCCGCTGCCCGGACCTCCATATCTCCTGTTTCGGAAACCGCAGCACCCTTTCCCGGAGTCAGAAAAATAGGCTTAAGAGTCCCTTCCGCCCCATCCACCTCAAAGAATTCATCATAGGCATCCTCCAGGACAAATGCATATTGCTCCATTTTCACCGGGTCCACTACCACATGATTCATATTCATTCCCTCCCGGCGGCCGTGTGCACTGCCGTCTCTTTCGTTCTGAACTGTATCATATGTATTCTATCATCATCCCCACCCTCCGTCAATGACCCGGCGGCCGGGATTGGCAAAAGGCGGATGCGGTACGGCGGGCGCCAAACGCAATACGGCGAACCCGGATACCGGGGCCTTATGCCAGATATATAAAATAAACAAAAAGATGCTTCCGCCAGGAGGGCATCCCCAGCGGAAACATCCGGTTATATGTATCCTGCACCATATATTCTGTTTTATCATTCCTCTCCTGCTGCATCCGTTACATCTTGATGACTGCCTTGATTACCTCGTCCTTGTGGTTCAGGCTGTAATCCACGCCCTCGATGACATCCTTAAAATCAAAGGTATGGGATACGATTTTCTTAAGAGGGATAAGCCCCTTGCTGACAGCGCTGATGGCAGAGGGGTACAGGTTGCGGTAACGGTACACCGAGTAAACAGTTCCCTCCATGGCATTCAGCGTGGCTATATCCAGTTCCAGAACCGGCTCAGGGGAAACACCCACAAGGGTAATCTTACCTGCCCTCTTAATCAGGCGGCATGTCTGAAGGGTGGTGGCGCGGTTTCCGGCGCACTCATAGACCTGGTCCACGCCGCCGCCCGGAAGGGTTTTCACAAACTCCTCTATGTTTTCATTCCTGCTGTTAAATACCCTGGCAGCCCCCAGCTCCATGGCTTTTTCCAGACGCTTATCCAGCACATCCGCCACATATACCTCGCTGACTCCCCTTGCCTTTAGGGACATGAGGGTGACCAGTCCGATACACCCCGCCCCCAGTACCACTGCTGTCTCGCCCAGCTTTGCACCCGACAGTTCGCACGCGTGCATTCCCACTGCCAGGGGTTCCATCAGGCCGCCCTCCATGGTGGATACATTGTCCGGAAGCTTGAAGGTCATGCTGGCCGCATGGGTGCAGTACTCGGAAAACACCCCGTCCTTCTCGCCGGGAATAGCCATAAACCGTACGGACCTGCAGAGGTTGTAGTGCCCCTTAAGGCAGTCCTCACAGTGACCGCAGGGAACCCCCGGCTCCAGGGCCACCCGGTCCCCAATCTCAAAACCAGTCACGCCTTCACCGATTGCGCTCACCACTCCGCCCGGCTCATGGCCCAGGACCAGGGGGCCCTCCGGCACCCAGTTGGCCAGGCGGCCCTCTGAGTAAAAATGCAGGTCGGAGCCGCACACGCCCACATACTCCAGTTTAATCTGAAGCTCCCCCGGGCCTGGCTGGGGAATCTCCCGTTCCCTCCACTCCATTTTCTTTTTACCTGTCATAACTGCTACTTTCATTGTTCCTTCCATCTCTTAGCCCTTCTTTCATTATGATTATTTTCTGGTCAGTACGCTTTCCACCGCATGTTTCCAGCCTTCATGCTTTCTCTGCATGACAGCACGGTCCATCCCCGGCTCAAACACGCTGCGCTTCATTTTCCCGAAAATGCTTTTGTCAAAGAATCCCAGTGCCAGACCGGCTGCATAGGCTGCCCCGATGCCCGACAGTTCCTCTGCATCCGGCACAAGGACCCGGATATCCAGTATATCGCTCTGGAACTGCATCAGGCAGCGGTTCCTGGTGGGGCCTCCGTCCACCCGGAGCTCTTCAATCTGAATCCCCGCATCCCGGCTCATGGCGCCCACCACATCTGCAATCTGATAGGCAATACACTCCAGACCGGCCTTCACCAGCTCCGCTCTTCTGGTTTTGCGGGTAATTCCCACAATAGCGGCCTTTGCCTCGCTGTCCCAGTAGGGAGCCCCCATGCCAGTAAACGCAGGCACCAGATAGGTGGTATCCTCCCCGCTGGCCTGCCCGGCAAGCTCCTCTGTCTCAGAGGCAGAGGATATGAGCTTTAAATCATCCTTCAGCCAGGTAATCACAGCCCCTGTATAGTTGATATTTCCCTCCAGCACATAGTTCACCCTGCCGTCCATGCCCCAGGCCAGGGAGGTAACCACGCCATGGGTGCTTATGACAGGCTTGCTGCCAATATTCATCATGATGGAGGAACCTGTGCCGTATGTGGTCTTAATCATTCCTTTTTCAAGACAGCCCTGGCCGAACAGGGCGCCGTGGGAATCCCCCAGCACGCCGTGGATGGGAATGGGCTCGTCGAAATATCCCTCAAAGTCCGTGTCCCCGAACCACGCATTGGAATCGCATACCCTGGGCAGGGCGTCCATGGGAATTCCAAACAGGCTGCACAGCCCCTCATCCCATTTCAGGCTGTGAATATTGAACAGCTGGGTCCTGGAGGCATTGGAGTAATCCGTCAGGAACGATGTTCCCCCTGTCAGCCGGTAGACCAGGTAGCTGTCCACGGTTCCCAGGCACAATTGGCCCTCGGCCGCTTTTTGGGGCGCTTCCTTCACATGTTCCATAAACCACGCCAGCTTGGAGGCAGGGAAATAGGGGGATAGGTTGATTCCTGTTGTCCGGCGCACCCATTCCGCTTTTCCCGATTCCTCCACCCGGGCGCAGATATCCTTTGCCCTGGAGCACTGCCATACAATGGCGTCCGCCAGGGGACGGCCCTTTGTCCTGTCCCAGACAGCCGAAGTCTCCCTCTGGTTGCTGATTCCCAGTCCGGCCACCTGGCTCTTGTGAATCCCGGCCTTTTCAATCACATCCCTCACCACCTTAAGGGTGTTGGCATAGATTTCATTTAAATCATGGGAAACCCAGCCTGCCTCGTTGATAATCTGCCGGTGGGGCAGGTCCCCGCGGCATATCAGGTTTCCTCCCCTGTCAAACAGCAGGGCCTTGGTTCCCTGGGTACTCTGGTCAACCGATAAAAGATACTGTTTATCCATTTTTTCTCCCTTCCGCCCGGTCCTCCGCTTAAAGCCGCCCCAGAAGCTCCTGCACCGTACCGGCAATCCCCTGGCCCGTAAGGCCGTAGTGTTCAAACACCTGGTCCGATGTGCCGGTGATTACAGGTTCGTCCGGAAGGCTGAGATTTACCACCATCCTGGGACAGCATGCGGATACCACCTGGCTTACCCTGGAACCCAGCCCGCCGAAGGGAGCGTGTTCTTCCACGGTCACCACCAGCCTGGCGCCCCAGGCAGCCTCTCTGACCGCTTCCCCGTCCAGGGGCTTCACGCAGTACATATCCATCACGCCGGCGCTGATTCCGGATTTCCCAAGGAGCCTCCCGGCGTCCAACGCAGGCTTCACCATCTCGCCGCAGGCAATGATTGCCACATCACTTCCCCTGGAAAGCACTGTGGCCTTATCCATGACAAAGGGTACATTTGCCTCCTCATAGATATCCTCCACCGCATTCCTGCCCACACGGATATAGGCAGGCTTATCATCCTTTAGCAGCGCCTTCACCAGACAGGCTGTCTGGAAACGGTCGCTGGGCAGATATACCCTCATATTGGGGATGGCCGACAGGGCCGCTATGTCCTGGGCCGAATGATGGCTCATGCCCAGCGCTCCATAGCTGATGCCTCCGCTGATGCCGATAAGCTTTACATTGGTGTTGGAATAAGCTGCATCCACCTTAATCTGTTCGTAGCTTCTGGTACTGAGGAAACAGGCCGGGGAAGCAGCAAAGGGCTTCTTGCCGCATTTTGCAAGTCCGGCGGACACGCTGACCAGGTTCTGCTCTGCAATTCCCATCTCCACAAACTGGTCCGGATAGGCATCCGCAAAAGGCGTCAGGGATGCTGACCCCCTGGAATCACTGCACAGCACCACAATATCCCGGTCCTCCTTCGCAGCCTCCATCAGCGTATCGCAGATGGCCTTTCTGTTGGGTATCTTATTCATGAAGCAGGGCCTCCTTCCTTTTTTCAAAATCGCGGATGATTTCATTATATTCCTCCGGCGTTGGAACCTTGTGATGCCAACCGGCCTTATTCTCCATCACAGGAGAGCCGCAGCCCTTTACCGTGTTTGCAATGAGTACAGCCGGTTTTCCCTTTACAGTCTTTGCTTCCTCAAAGGCAGCGTCCAGCTGGTCAATGTCGTTTCCGTCCGCCACGTCAATCACGTGCCACCCAAAGCTGCAAAACCGCTCATGCAAATCATCGTGGCCCATAACATCCTCCGTACACCCTGAAATCTGCAGCCGGTTTCTGTCCACCACGGCGCACAGGTTATCCAGATGATAATGGCTGGCTGCCATGGCTCCCTCCCACACAGAGCCCTCTGCCAGTTCCCCGTCCCCCATGACCACATAGACGCGGTAGTCCTTCCGGTCCATCTTTCCCGCCATGGCCATTCCCACGCACACAGGCAGGCCATGGCCCAGGGAGCCTGAGTTCATCTCAATTCCAGGCAGCTTGTTGTTGGGATGTCCTATGAATTCGGAGCCGAACCTGCTGAAGGTGGCGATAACCTCTTCTATAGGAAAGAATCCTTTTTCTGCCAATACCGCATAGTAGCTTTCCACGGAATGCCCCTTGCTGAGCACAAAACGGTCGCGGGTGTCATGGTCCTGGTTCTCAGGGCTTATGTTCATCTGTTTCATATACAGCTCCACCAGTATCTCCATGACACTCATATCGCCTCCGATATGTCCTCCCTTTCCCGCGACAATCATATCCAGTACATGTTTCCTCAAGTCATATGAAAGGACCTTAAGTTCGTTCATTCCTTTTCCCCCTTTATTTTACCGACTTCCTGAACCGGTCAAGACCCACTGCCAGCAAAAGGACCACGCCCATGCAGACCTGCTGCCAGTATGTGTTTACATTCAGGATGGTAAGCCCATTCTGGAGTACGGAGATGAAAATGGCTCCAATCAGGGTTCCCACCATGCTTCCGATTCCGCCCTTTGTCAGGCTGGCGCCTCCAATGACAGCGGCGGCAATTGCATACATCTCATAGGACTGGCCTGCAATGGGCTGGCCTGAATTCAGACGTCCCATGTACACGATGCCGCTGAGCGCGGCGCAGAAGCCCGACAGCACAAAGGCTGCCAATGTAACCCGTTTCACGTTGATGCCGGAGAGCCTTGCAGACTCTGAATTATCGCCCACCGCACAAACCTTGCGGCCCGCCGTGGTCTTCTGCAGGGCCACGTGCCCTATAATATAGACAATGGCAATGAGCCAGACAATATTGGGTATGTAGAGTATGCTTCCCATGGCAAAGCTGGTCATGCCCTGGGGAAGGCCCACCACTGCCTGGCCTCCCGTATACAGGTACGCCATTCCCCTGAACAGCCACATGGTGGAAAGGGTCACGATGAAGGGAGGAAATCCCAGATAAGCCACCAGGCTGCCGTTGAACAGTCCCAGCAGGATACCGGTCAGCAGCACCGCCGTGATTCCCAGTCCCACATTGCCTGTCTTTACCATAAGGGTGGCGCCCACACAGGAGGACAACGCAAGGGAGGCGCCCACGGAAATGTCAATGTTTCCGGAAATGATTACATAGGTCATGCCCACCGCAATAATGGCATTGGTGCCGCTCTGAATCAGTATGTTCCTGATATTGCTGGGGGTAAGGAATATGTTGCTGAGAGCGGTAAACACCACTACCAGGATGACAAGCCCCAGAACGGTTCCCAGGCTTCCTGTCAAAAGTTTTTTCAATGAAATATTCTTAGCTTTATCCACTGCATTTACCTTCCCTTCGTCGTAATGTGCCTGAGCACATTGTTCTGTTCTATCTCTTCCGCTTCCAATTCACCGGTTATCTGGCCCTTGGACATGACGATGATACGGTCGCTGACCGACACCAGCTCATTGACCTCAGAGGAAATGACAATGGCCGCTTTCCCCTTCTGGGCCGCAAAATCCCTGATTAGCTGGTGTATCTCCGCCTTAGCGGCCACGTCAATGCCCCTTGTGGGCTCATCAAAGATGAGAAGGTTGCAGCCCGCGTGGAGCCATTTGGCAATGGCCACCTTCTGCTGGTTTCCCCCGCTTAAATTTACCACCTGGGTGGCGGATGTGCCCTTGGTCTTAAGCATCTTTATATAACGGTCCGATACCTGCCGGACTTTTTTCCAGTTCATGAATCCGCGGGCGCTGACCGCCCTCATATCGCAGTGGATGGTATTTTCCTCTATTTTCAGTCCCAGGGACAGGCCGTCCTCCTTGCGGTTCTCACTCAGGTACCCCAGCCCCGCGTCAATGGCCTGTCTGGTATTCGCAATCCGCCGGACCTTTCCGGAGACTTTAATCACACCGCCCTTTAACGGGTCTGCCCCGCATACCATCCTGGCCAGCTCCGTCCGCTTGGACCCCACCAGTCCTCCGATTCCCAGCACCTCACCCTCATAGACCGTCAGGTTCAGGTCCTGAATAAAACCGCCGTCTGTTATATGCTCCAGCTCCAGAAGGGGAATGCTTCCCGCCTTATCCCGTCTGGTGCGTCCGCCTCCCATGGGCCGGCCCAGCACCTTGCCGCTCATCATCATAATTACATCGTCCGGCGTGCTGGTCTTTACATCGGAGGAGCCCACCAGCTTCCCGTCCCTCATGACGATTGCCTTGTCGCATATCCGGAATATCTCGTCCAGGCGGTGGGATATGTAGATGGTGGTGATTCCCCTGGCCTTTAAGGCTGCAATGATTTCAAATAGCTGCTCCGACTCCTCATGGGTCAGGGAGGTGGTGGGTTCGTCCATGATGAGTACCTTGCAGTCCACGGCCAGTGCCTTGGCTATCTCCACCATCTGCTTTTCCGGCAGGGACAAATCCCCCACCCGGCGCCTTGGGTCAATATGTCCCGCGTTCAGCTTTACCAGCTGCTCCCTGGTATCCCTGTACATCTTCCCGAAATCAATCAGGTTTCCCACCCGCCTGGGCTCATGGGACACATATACATTTTCCATGACATTCATCTCCGACATAAGGCTTAACTCCTGATAGATAATTGCCACGCCAAAGCCCCTGGCCTCCAGGGTGGAATACTGTTTGGGAAGGGACCGGCCGTCCAGGATAATATCCCCGCTGTCCCGTGTATAGGCGCCGCTCAAGATTTTCATCAGCGTGGATTTGCCTGCTCCGTTCTCTCCCATGAGGGCGACGACCTCGCCCTCATAGAAGTCCATGGAAACATCGTCCAGGGCCCTGACACCCGGAAATTCCTTCACAATATGCTTAAACTCCAATATAGGTTTGGAATGTTCCATATCTTACTTCTCCAATCCGCCCGTTTCCGGGGCTGTTCTTCCTGGCTTTCTGCCTGACTGTTCCGCCCGGCTTTCTTCTCCCGGCTTTCTGCCTGCCTTCCTTTTCCCGGCTGTTCCCTGATTTTAATATCCCTTCTCGGTAAGTCCTCTGAGCGGGAACCGTTCTGCCGCGTACTCATAAATGGTCTGGTCCGTGAGCCCGTCCACAAACTGGCCTGTAACCAGTGTACAGTCATAGAGAATTTCCCTGTCATAGTGGTAATCGCTGTTCATGACCAGGGCCGTGGCCAGCTTTACTCCCATGGCGCCCTCGTCCAGGTTTGGAAGAGACACAAACGCATCCAGGTCGCCGTCCATGGTCATGTTCACTGCATCCAGGATTCCGTCATAGCCCACCAGAATTAAATCATCGGCTTTTTTGCCCGCTGCCTTGGCCGCATTGACCATTCCTACTGCCATCTGGTCGTTGCAGGCAAATATGGCTTTCACATTGGGGTTTGCCGTAAGGATGTTGGTTGTGACGTCAGCCGCCTTGTCGCTGGACCACTCTGCTCCCTGTTCCGCAACCACCTTGATTCCCGGGTATTCGGCACATGCCTCCATGAATCCTGCATGGCGGTCAACGCCTGTGGACTGTTCCATAAGCCCTGTGATAATGGCAACCTCGCCTTCTCCGCCCAGCTGCTCGCATATGTACTTGCCTGCCTTGTATGCCCCGGCCACATCGTCGCCGCCCACAAAGGCATCTATAACGCTTGTATCGCTGATTCGCGTATCAAAGTTCACGATTTTAATTCCCGCTTCCCTGGCCTTCCTGATGGCCGGAATCACGCCGTCTGAGCTGGCCGCCGAGACCACGATGGCATCCGCCTTCTTTTCAATGGCCGCCTCAATCATGGACACCTGCTTTTCCAGGTCCACCTCCTCCTGGGGAATGGCAATGGTCAGGTCCACACCCAGGTTATCCGCTGTCTGCTGTGCAAAATCAGATACGGAAATCCACCACGGGTTGTTCAGTGTCTTTCCCACCCAGTAAACGCTGATGCCTTCCTTTTTCTCAGTTCCTGCTTCCGCCTCCCTGGCATTGTCATTGGTGGTGGATGCTGCCTCCAGTCCATTGGACGTACAGGCTGCCAGGCTCAGTGCCGCCATACCGGTCAACAGGATGCTGAATAACCTTTTTTTCATTTTGTTCCTCCTTTTTGATGTGAGAAAACAGTTTATGCACCTATGCTTTATGATTTAACTAAATTTTATTAAGTCATGTATTTGTGCATTATAACCATTTATTCTCTGTGTTTACAGGTTTCATTGTGCTTGTTACACGTAATATAACAGGTTATTCCCTTGGTGTCAATAGTATTTGACTAAATTTTAATTAATTTAATTAAATTAAAAACAAAATTTTAACAATTTTTACTTAATAATATTTAGTATATTGTGACTTCTGACAAAAAAAGAGCATATACAGCATTAAATGCCGTACATGCTCTGTCCGTCTTCTGTTTTTGCTTTGTTTTAATCTGTTATTTTTTTCACACTTTCCCGTTTCACCAGACTGGTGCCTATCTCCACCTTCAGGGACTGTTCCCTGCCCTGGTCCAGCCGGGAAATCAGCAGGTCCACGGCAGCCGGTCCGAATATGTCCTTGGGCACATTGATGGTGGTCAGCTGAGGCTCCACCAGGGTGCTGATGGGCCGGTTGTCAAACCCCACCACGGATATGTCCTCCGGAATCCGGTATCCGCACTCCTGCATGGCCCTGATTGCGCTGCACCCAATCAGGTCATTTTCCGCAAAGAATGCCGTGGGAAGGTGTTTGCGGCCCTCCAGGTACTTCTTTACATCCTGTTTCACACCCTCCTCCGAGTACCCCACATCAATGACATACTCCTTGTTGAAGATGCCTCCCAGACTTCTGAGCTTATGCTTAAAGGCACTGTAACGCTCGTCAAAACTGTTGATTCTGACCTTGCTCCGGATATACCCTATCTCCCGGTGCCCCATGGAGCACAGATATGCCACGGCCTTGCTGGTGCCCTGCACATTATTGATGGACACGGCATCCACATCGTTTTCCTGAAAAGAATTGTCCAGGATGGCAAAGGGAATCTGGGAATCCTTAAAAAGCTGAAGGTCGTCATAGTACATTTCCACTGCGAAAATGATGAGCCCCTTATACCCTCCTGATTTTATCTGGTGCTCCTGCTCCGTCCTAGGCATGGTTTTGTTGATGTAGAGGAAGTTAAGGGTATATCCGTAGTGGTTGATGCGGTTATTGATTCCCTCCAGGATATATGTGAAAAAAGGGGACTCATCCACGATGCTCCCCTCCCGTTTATAGACTACGAAACCGATGGAGCCATTATTAATTCTCTGCTCCTTTAACATGTATCCGCAGTCCATTTCCTTTATCTTCTGTATGATTTCCTGACGGCGTTTCTCGCCCACGCCCGGCTTGTTATTTAAAACAAGCGAAACCGTAGCCGTGGACACCCCCAGCATTTCCGCTATGTCTTTTGCTCTCAGCGCCATTTCCGGACCCCCCTTTGCCTTGCAGTTAAGTTGATTTTACTAAATTATTAACTAAATTGCAATAGTAAAAGGCATCCCCCATTGTATCTCAGATTCTTCCGTTTCCCATTTCCAGCAGTTTCACGCTCCCGCATTCCAGGGTGGCCTTAAGGTCTATGATGCGCTGGTTGGATGACCCCCTGAAGGGAAGGCTGATATCCTTAAGGGCTTCCACGAAACGCCCGTCCACCAGCACGTCTATCATGGACAGCATCCGGTCCGTATACCCGCACCTGGCCCGGCTGTCCCTTAGAAGGTCTGTTTCCAGGGTGTACCCCGTGTAGCACCAAAGGGTTTTCTGCGGATAACGCTCCCTTACCTTTTCCAGGAAAGGCACCAGCGCCATCTGGTTTTCCGGTTCAAAAGGCTCTCCCCCCAGAAGGGTGAGGCCGTCTATATAATCCGGAGACAGTGCGTCCAGGATTTCCCCCGCGGTCTTTTCTGTAAAAGGGTTCCCGAAACAAAAATCCCACGCCTCCTCATTAAAGCAGCCGGGGCAGTGATGGGTACACCCTGATACGAACAGGGATACCCTCACGCCTGAGCCGTTGGCGATATCATTTTTTTTAATTGTACCGTAATTCATCTTATAAATGGAGCACCCTTTCCTTGATTTCCTGGGTCCTGCCCTGGTTCCAGAACTGGGTTCCGATGTAACCGCATGTCCTTCTGGCCACATTCAGCTTGTTCTCATCCCGGTTGCCGCACTTGGGGCATTCCCATACCAGCTTGCCGCTCTCATCCGTCACAATCTGAATCTCGCCGTCAAACCCGCATTCCTGGCAGAAATCGCTTTTGGTGTTCAGTTCCGCATACATGATATTGTCGTAGATATACCGTATGATTCCCAGCACAGCCGGAATATTGTTCTGCATGTTGGGCACTTCCACGTAGCTGATGGCTCCTCCGGTGGAAAGGGCCTGGAACTGGGACTCAAATTTAAGCTTTGAGAAGGCATCAATTTCCTCGGAAACATTCACATGGTAGCTGTTGGTGATATAGCTTCTGTCCGTCACGCCCTCGATGATGCCAAAGCGCTTCTGAAGGCATTTGGCAAACTTATAGGTGGTGCTCTCTATGGGCGAACCATAGATGCTGAATCCGATGTTTGTCTCGTCCTTCCAGCGGTTGCAGGCCTGATTCATATACTCCATGACCTCCAGGGCAAAAGGAGTGGCCGCCTGGTCTGTATGGGACTTTCCAGTCATATACCTGACACACTCATAGAGTCCTGCATATCCCAGGGAAATGGTGGAATAACCGCCGTAAAGGAGCCGGTCAATGGTCTCCCCCTTCTTAAGCCTTGCCAGGGCGCCGTTCTGCCAGAGAATCGGAGCCGCATCCGACAGGGTGCCCTTCAGACGGTTGTGGCGGCACATCAGGGCACGGTAGCACAGGTCCAGCCTCTCGTCAAATATCTTCCAGAAGGCATCCATATCGCCCCCCGAGGACAGGGCCACGTCCACCAGGTTAATGGTCACCACGCCCTGGTTGAAACGGCCGTAGAATTTATAATTGCCCTCCTGGTCCTTCCAGGGGCTTAAGGCGCTGCGGCAGCCCATGACAGGGAAGCAGTTGCCTTCCTTTAACTCCATCATCTTCTTCTCGGAAATATAGTCGGGGACAAGGCGCTTGGCCGTACATTTCGCAGCCATCTCAGTGAGGTAATAGTACTCGGTTCCCTCGTTGATATTATCCTCCTCCAGCACGTAAATCAGCTTGGGGAATGCCGGTGTAATCCATACGCCTGACTCATTTTTCACTCCCTGGTAGCGCTGCTTCAGAGTCTCCTCGATAATCATGGCCAGGTCCTTTTTCTCCCGTTCATTCTTAGCTTCATTCAGGTACATGAACACGGTCAGGAAGGGAGCCTGTCCGTTGGTTGTCATCAGTGTGATGACCTGATACTGGATGGTCTGGACCCCCTTTGTAACCTCCTTGCGGAGCCTGTTTTCCACCACCTGATGGATGGCTTCCTCAGAAGGCGCGCAGCCAAAGGTCTTTACCTCCTCCTGTACCTCCGCGTATATTTTCTTCCTGGATACATCCACAAAAGGAGCCAGGTGGGCCAGGCTGATGCTCTGCCCGCCATACTGGTTGCTGGCTACCTGGGCAATTATCTGGGTGGCAATGTTGCAGGCCGTGGAAAAGCTGTGGGGCTTCTCAATCCTGGTTTCGCTGATAACCGTGCCGTTCTGCAGCATATCCTCCAGGTTCACCAGGTCGCAGTTGTGCATGTGCTGGGCAAAATAATCGGAATCATGGAAATGGATGATACCCTCCTTGTCCGCCTCCACAATGTCCTGGGGCAGGAGCATTCTCTTGGTCAGGTCCTTGCTGACCTCCCCGGCCATGTAATCCCTCTGCACACTGTTGACCGTTGGATTCTTGTTGGAATTTTCCTGCTTCACATCCTCATTATTACACTCAATCAGGGACAGGATGCGGTTGTCCGTTGTATTGGCCTTGCGTATAAGGGAGCGCTGATAACGGTATCTCACGTAGTCCTTTGCAAGCTCAAAGGCGCCGGTGGACATAATCTGGTTCTCCACCATATCCTGGATTTCCTCCACGGACACAGCCCTGTTCAGCTTCTCACATTTGTACTCCACGTAATCCGCAATGTCCTTAATCTGCTCCAGGCTCAGCTTGCTCTTTCCGGCAGCCGCATTGGCCTTTGCCACGGCCACCACTATCTTATTGTTGTCAAAGTCCTCTTCTGCGCCATTCCTCTTAATAATTTTCATCGTCACTACACTCCTTTTATCCAAATGCTCTCCCACGCTGCCTGTCTTCAGGTAAACGGTTTAAAGGCATCTTATCACAAAATATTGGAAAAATCTGTTGCTTGTGCAACAGTATAAGATTTTAACACTAAATGTTGTGTTTTTCAAGAGGAAGTATACGATAAGATGTATTTCAGAAAAATAGGGCAATTGGCTGAAATCCCGGCTGAACCCGGCAATAAGTCTGACAGCAAAAAGGCGCCGCTGAGACACAATGGCTGTACGGCGCCCTTTTCCATCCTATTCCAGATAATGCCCCACCGGAGATGTGTTATACTGCTTCAGTATCTCAATCACAGCAGAGCCACATGCTGCTATTCTCTCCCTGCACAGCTGTCACGCTCCACCAGATGATGGGGAACAATGATTTTCGTGGCCACCAGCTCCGGGTTCTCCACATGGCTTATCATCTGGGCAGCTGCCTCGATTCCCAGCTGGCAGGCGTTTACATCCACGGATGTCAGGGGCGGAAATGTAAGCCTGGATAGCAGGGAGTTGTTAAAGGACAGGATGGATACATCTCCCGGAATGGAAAGTCCCAGGCCGATGCAGGTCTTCTCCAGAGCCACTGCCAGTATGTCGTCGCTGACCAGCACGGCCGTGGGTCTGTCCTCCTTTCCGAACAGGGAAGCCAGCGCCTGGTCCTGCTCCTCCGGCACAGAAGGAACCTCCACGCACAGCTCATTTTCAAAGGGTATCCCCCGTTCTGTCAGGGCCAGCATGTACCCCATTTTCCGGTCGTGGTTATATAGAAGGGAATGGTCCCCGGACAGACAGGCAATCCTTACATGGCCCAGATTCAGCAGGTACTCCGCTGCCTCTTTGCCGGCAAGCACATTGTCGTTGTCCACGTAAATGGTCTGGTTCACATTCCGGTATGCCTTTCCTATAAGCACATACAGCAGTCCCTCCTCATAGAGATAATCCAGGACCGGGTCCTGTTCTTTGGAATAGAGCACGATAAAGCCCTCTGCCAGGCCGGTTCTTGCCATGGTTTTTATGGCCTGAAGGACCTCTTCCTCATTCTGGCCTGTAATCACTGTATTGATATACTGCTTCTGGTTGCAATACTGGCTGATTCCCCGTATCATCTCCAGATAAAATGGATTCTGATACGCCTCCCGCTCCGACGGGGGCAGTATGATTCCGATGGTACGGGAATTCTGGGTGGCCAGACTGCTGGCCTGGAAATTCGGTTCATACCCCAGCTTTGCCATGGCCTGGCGGACCTTCTCCTTGGTCTGGCGGCTGATGGAGGGATGGTCCTTGCACGTACGGCTTACGGTCGATGGCGACACCCCCGCAAGGGCGGCCACGTCTTTGATTGTAACAGGCATACACAGCCTCCTTAAATATACATTTCATTTTCATGGACATGCAGATGTATATGAATCCATATACGCTCTTTCTTTATTGTAAGGTCTAATGCAACTTTTGTCAACTTGTTTGCGCTTCATTTGCGCAATTCTTCCCTGCTCATTTGCACTGCTCCCTAAGAAAGTTGCACAAATACAACTGCCTGTTTTTGTCTAAAACGTAGAAAACATGGGTTTTCTAAAAGTATCTATTGCATTCTTCATGCAACCGGATTATATTTAATGCAAGCGGTTGCGCAAACAGTGCAACAATCAAATTCAGGAGGTTACATATGAACAAGAACACTGACGGCTGTATTGGAATCAGGATTCTCTCCCCCTTAACCGGAACAGCGGTCCCGCTGGAGGAAGTTCCGGACCCTGTATTCTCGCAGAAAATCATTGGAGACGGCATCGCCATCCTGCCCCAGGACGGCAATCTGGTCAGCCCCATTGACGGAGAGGTGGTTTCCGTGGCAGAAACCCTTCACGCCTATGGTCTCCGCTCCGAAGACGGCATAGAAGTCATGGTCCACTTTGGCCTGGAGACAGTGGCCTTAAAGGGAGAATCCTTCCAGTGCTGCGTAAAGGCCGGAGATAAGGTAAAGGCCGGGGACCTTTTGGCAAAGGCTGATTTAAAGGCCCTTGCTGAAAAGCAGGTCAACACCATCACGCCTGTCCTTATCTGCGGAGGAATGGAAGGCCGTTCCATGAATGCCTTCACAGGTCCTGTAAAAGCCGGGACAGATGCCGTGATAACAATATTGGACCACTGTCCGCCCGACGGGGCAGGAGAACCCGGGATAACCGGTTCAGCACATACAGATGATGGCGTAAAAACAGACGCATCTTCCCATGCAGATGGCGGCGTAAAAACAGACGCAGCTTCCCATACAGATACCGCGGGCAGAAAAGCCGGAAAAGCAAAAAAATCCCTGATAAATTTCGATTTCCTCCAGAAGCTGGGCAAGGTGCTGATGACCGTCATTGCGGTCATGCCTGCAGCCGGACTGATGATTAGCGTAGGAAAGCTCATACAGATGGCCGGCGCAGACATGAACGCTGTCCTTACAATCGGAAGCACCATGGAAACCATAGGCTGGGCCGTAATCAACAACCTGCACATCCTGTTTGCTGTTGCCATCGGCGGTTCCTGGGCAAAGGAACGGGCCGGCGGAGCATTTGCAGCCGTCATTGCCTTCATCCTCATCAATGTCATAACAGGCGCCCTCTTCGGCGTCAGCAGCGCTGACCTGAATGACCCTGCCGCCGTCACCCGCACCCTGTTGGGCCAGGAAATCCTGGTAAACGGCTATTTCACCTCGGTCCTGGGCGCTCCTGCGCTTAATATGGGCGTGTTTGTGGGAATCATATCAGGCTTTGCAGGCGGAGTTATTTACAATAAATATTATAATTACAGGAAGCTTCCGGATGCCCTGGCCTTCTTTAACGGCAAGCGCTTTGTACCCATGGTGGTCATCCTCTGGTCCGTTGTTATCTCCCTGGTGCTGGCCATTGTATGGCCGGTGGTCCAGACAGGCATCAACACCTTCGGCGTGTGGATTGCCAATTCCTCCTCCACCTCCCCTGTGCTGGCCCCCTTTATATACGGAACCCTGGAGAGGCTTCTTCTCCCCTTCGGCCTGCACCATATGCTGACCATACCTATGAACTATACCTCCTTCGGAGGCACCTACACCATTCTGACCGGCGTCAACGCAGGTTCCCAGGTCTTTGGCCAGGACCCGCTGTGGCTGGCCTGGGCCACAGACCTTATCAACCTTAAGGACGCCGGCGACATGGCCGGTTACCAGAGCCTGCTGGCCGCCATCACCCCGGCCCGCTTCAAGGTGGGACAGATGATTGGCGCCACCGGCCTGCTGCTGGGCATTGCCCTGGCCATGTACCGCCGTGTGGACCCGGATAAGCGCCGTAATTACCGTTCCATGTTTATTTCCACCGTGCTGGCCGTATTCCTTACAGGCGTCACAGAGCCTCTGGAATTCATGTTCATGTTCTGTGCGCTTCCGCTGTATCTGGTATACGCAGTCCTGCAGGGATGCGCATTTGCCATGGCCGGCATCATCCACCTCAGGCTCCATTCCTTCGGCAACCTGGAATTCCTGACCCGTGTGCCCATGTCCCTCCGCGCAGGACTCGGCGGTGACCTGATTAACTTCATTCTCTGTGTGGCTGTATTCTTTGCTGCGGGATATTTAATCGCCTACTTCATGATAGGAAGGTTCCATTTTGCCACCCCCGGCAGACTGGGCAACTATAACGATGACTCTGCCTCAGAGGACAGCCAGAACCAGACCGGCTCCAAAGCACCGGGCAGCGGCCAGGCGGAGCGCATTATCTCCCTCCTGGGAGGAAGGGACAACATAGTCCTGGTGGACGCCTGCATGACCCGTCTGCGCGTCACGGTGAAGGACGTGGACAAGGTAGCCGAACTGCCTGAATGGAAGGCGGAAGGCGCCATGGGACTGATTAAAAAGGACGGCGGCATCCAGGCCATCTACGGACCAAAAGCCGATGTGCTTAAATCCGATATCAATGATATACTGTAACAAGGGCGCTGCCATTGCCCCGCAGCACCAGACTGCTGCTGCAAAAAACACCGGAGACAGATAATATGAAAATAATGACCCTTAACACACACAGCCTGGCGGAACCGGATTATGAATCCAAGCTCACCGCCTTTGCGGGTTCCCTTGTCCAAATCCAGCCGGATATCATAGCCCTCCAGGAGGTCAGCCAGTCCAGGAATGCTTCCCCGGCAGCCCCTGACCGGCTGCCGGACTGGGGCTATGTCCCCTGCAGCACAGGGGATATAGGCCAGGGCTCCCCCTCCGGGCCCCGGACAGTCATCCGCACAGACAACCACGCCTTTAACCTGGCGCTGCTCCTGGCCCAGTCCGGCCTTTCCTATGAATGGACCTGGATTCCGGCCAAGATAGGATATGGAAAATATGACGAGGGCCTGGCTGTCCTCAGCCGTTCCCCCATACTTGGAACCCACCAGTTTTACATCACCGGCAGCCGGGATTATGGGAACTGGAAGACCCGGAAAATACTTGGCATCAGCACCCGTACAGAGCACGGAACCGAATATTTTTACAGTGTCCACATGGGCTGGTGGAATGACAGCGAAGAACCCTTTGAGGGACAATGGAAACGCATCTGCAGAGGCCTGGCCCCCTTATCCGGGGAACAGGTGTGGCTCATGGGGGATTTTAATTCCCCGGCCCATGTGGCCGGCCAGGGACATGACCTGGTTCTGGCCTCAGGCTGGTTTGACAGCTATGACCTGGCTGCCTCCAGGGATGGGGGAATCACCGTGGAACATGCCATTGACGGCTGGCGGGAACAGGGAGAAATATCCGGAATGCGCATCGACTACATCTGGACCAGCCGCAGGGTGCCGGTCATTTCCTCCCGGACCATATTTAACGGCGCATCCTATCCCATTGTATCAGACCATTTTGGAATCATCACAGAATATTAAACAGGGCAATGCCTGCTAAAAGGAGCATACAGACATGAAACGAGAAAGCGGAATCTTACTGTCCATCACCAGCCTTCCCTCCCCTTACGGAATCGGCTGCTTTTCAAAGGAGGCCTACGAATTCGTGGACCGGTTAAAGGAAGCCGGCCAGTCCTACTGGCAGATTCTTCCCCTGGGGCCCACCAGTTACGGCGATTCTCCCTACCAGTCCTTTTCCACCTTTGCAGGCAACCCCTATTTCATAAGCCTGGAGGACCTTATACAGGAGGGTGTTCTCACAGAGGAGGAATGCAGCCAGGCCTGCTTTGGAAGCAGTCCCGAATCCGTGGACTATGCAAAGGTATACGAAGAACGGTTTCCCCTGCTCCGAAAAGCCTATGAACGCAGCAGCATAAGCCTTGACCCCCAGTTCAGGAAATTCACGGAGGAAAACAGGTGGTGGCTGGAGGATTACTCCCTCTTCATGGCGGTGAAGGCCCGGTTTGGCGGGATTGCCTGGCCCCAGTGGGCACAGGACATCCGCCTGCGCTGGCAGAATGCCCTGGACTACTACCGCAGGGAGCTGTATTACGATATCGAATTCCACCAATATCTTCAGTTCAAATTCATCCAGCAGTGGAAAAAACTGAAATCCTATGCCAATGCCAAAGGAATCCGCATCATCGGGGACATTCCCATTTATGTGGCCATGGACAGCGCCGACACATGGGCCCATCCCGAACTCTTTGAGCTGGACCGTGACAATGTACCCACCGCAGTTGCCGGCTGCCCTCCCGACGGCTTCTCCGCCACCGGGCAGCTCTGGGGCAATCCCCTGTACCGCTGGGATTACCACCGAAGCACCGGCTATGAGTGGTGGCTGTCCCGCCTGTCCTACTGTTACAAGCTGTACGATGTGGTAAGGATTGACCACTTCCGGGGATTTGACCAGTACTATTCCATCCCGGCCGGTTCTGACACAGCCATAGGAGGCCATTGGGAGCAGGGACCGGGAATCGGTTTCTTCCACACGGTGCGCAGCGCCCTGGGAGAAAAGGAAATCATTGCAGAGGACCTGGGTTATGTGACAGACTCTGTCAGACAGCTTGTGAGGGACAGCGGTTTCCCAGGCATGAAAGTGCTGGAATTTGCGTTTGATTCCAGGGATTCCGGCTGTGCCAGCGACTACCTTCCCCACAACTACCCGGAAAACTGCGTGGCCTACACAGGCACCCATGACAATGAAACCATCCGGGGATGGTACGCCTCCATCACGGCCCAGGAACGGAAGCTGGCCAGGGACTACCTCTGTGACAGCTGCACCCCCGCAAACCGTCTGCATATGTCCTTTATCAGCCTGATTATGCGCAGCCAGGCCAGAATGTGCGTCATCCCTCTTCAGGATTACATGGGCCTGGACAATGACTGCCGCATCAACACTCCCTCCACGGTTGGCTCTAACTGGAAATGGCGCCTTCTTCCGGGACAGATGTCGGACCAGCTGGTAAAGACCATTGCCTCGGTTACACTGCGCTACGGGCGCTGGAACTGGTAACCGGAACCGGCAGCTGCTGCCCGCAGCCGGAACACGCAAAAGTGCCCCGGGTCAAATCCTGAAACATTTGACCTGGGGCACTCTGCGTCAATCAATATATGGCCCGTTCCCTCACCAGCACAGTTGGATATCCCATGTTTCTCAGGTTTCTCTCCATCTGCACCGCATAATCCATATTGAGGAAAGCGCCGACCCTGACCTTATATAATCCGTCGTCATAAACCAGAAAAGCAGGGAGGCCGCTGGCCTGAAGCTCATTCACCAGCCGGTCCGCCGGCATTCTGGTGCGGAAGGCTCCTACCTGGACCTGATAATATTCAGGCCGCTGGGCTTCCTGCTGGCGTATGGTCTCCAGTATACCGTCTGCTATGGCCTGGGCAATGGCATCAAAGTTCTCATCAAAAAACCGGTTGTCATCCGGATTGTCAATGAACCCCACCTCCACCAGCACGGCCGGCATCTCTGTTTTACGCAGCACGATAAGACCGGGGCGCTCCTGTACTCCCAGGTCCCTGAATCCTGTTTCCACCAGATTGCGCTGGATATTATCCGCCAGCATGGCCGGCACCCCGGCGTCCTGGTACACCAGGGTCATTGCGCCGCTTGCCGTCCCCGGTACCGGAAATGCATTCCTATGGATGGATACAAAATAATCAGCCCCTGACTGGTTCGCTATCTGGGCCTTTTCAAGAGGCGTATCATATACATCCGTGGTCCTGGTGTATACCACATCCACCCCGTTATTTTCTAATATCTGTCCTATTGCAAGAGCCAGCCGCAGGGTATCGTCTTTTTCCCGGCGCCCGTCGTAAATAGCGCCCGGCTCTTCGCCGCCATGGCCGGCATCAATGATGACTCTCTTAACATCTGTCATACCAGATTCTCCTTCATATATGACTCTACATTATACCATATGTGAAAGTGAGACAAATGTTGACTGAACCTGGAACTAAATTTCGTCCATATAACTTCCTGCCTCCCTGCTCTCCTGCCCGGGGCATGTCCGCAGCATGCCTCCCATAGCCGCACGCCCTCCTGCGCTGTTACTGCCTGAGAGCCTTCATCCTTTTTACGGCCTCCGCCGTATTTTCATAGGTGCCAAAGGCCGTCAGGCGGAAATATCCCTGGCCGCTGGGCCCGAAACCGCTTCCGGGCGTTCCCACCACGCCGGCCTGCTCCAGAAGATAGTCAAAAAACTCCCAGCTGTCCATTCCGTCCTCCACCTTAAGCCAGATATAGGGGGAATTAATTCCGCCAAATACAGTATAGCCCGCCTCTTTTAACCCGTCATAAATAACCCTGGCGTTCCTCTTATAATACGCCACCTGCTCCATGACCTGCCGGCTGCCTTCCTCCGAATACACGGCTTCCCCGGCCCTCTGCTCGATGTAGGGGGCTCCGTTAAACTTGGTGCCGTGGCGTCTGGCCCAAAGCGAGTGAAGCATCACATCCCCGCATTTTATGTCCCTGGGAACCACAGTGAACCCCAGACGCACGCCTGTGAACCCGGCTTTTTTGGAAAAGGAACGGAATTCAACGGCGCAGGTCCTGGCACCCGGAATCTCAAATATGCTGTGAGGCACATCCTCCTCGGATATATATGCCTCGTAAGCAGCATCGTAGAGAATCACAGCCCCCGCCTTGTTTGCATAGTCCACCCACACCTTTAACTGTTCCCTGGTCAGCGTGGTTCCCGTGGGATTATTGGGTACGCACAGGTAAATCAGGTCCGGCGTTTCCTTCGGCAGTTCCGGAACAAAGTGGTTCTCCGCCGTGCAGGGCATATAAATCACATTGCTCCACATACCCGTGGCAGGGTCGTAGCTGCCGGTCCGGCCCGCCATGACATTGGAATCCACATACACAGGATATACCGGGTCGCACACCGCGATGCGGCTGTCCTCACTGAATATCTCCTGGATATTACCGCAGTCGCTTTTGGCGCCGTCCGATACGAATATCTCGTCCGCCTCCACATGGCATCCCCATGACTTGTAGTCCTTTTCCACAATGGCCTCCCGCAGGAAGGCATAGCCCAAATCCGGGGCATATCCGTGAAATGTTTCAGCACGTCCCATCTCATCCGCTGCCCTGTGGACAGCCTCCACAATGGCCGGTGCAATGGGAAGGGTCACATCCCCGATTCCCAGCCGTATAACCTGCTTGTCCGGGTTGGCCTGTTCATATGCAGCCACCTTTTTCGCAATGGTTGAAAAGAGATAGCTGCCCGGCAGCTTCAAATAATTTTCATTGATTTTAAACATATCTGCGTCCTCCAACAAATGAAAACACTCCCAAAAACCGGATACGCCTTTGCCGCAGCAGGACAGACGCCATGTTTTTCCATGTCCGCCCCCTATTGCAAAAAGGTGTACCAGGACGCACGCCGTCGTGCGTCTGGTTCCTGAGAGTGTATATTGATAATTCTTCGCTTTAAAGTACTAACTGGTGAAATTCACCTTATCAATCATAATATATTTCTTCTGGTATGTCAATAGTGCCCCTGAACACCTCCACGGCAGGCCCTGTCATAAACAGATGGCCCGATTCCCTGTCATACCGGATTACCAGCTTTCCCCCGCGGAGGGCCACCTCCGCCTCATCATCCGTATATCCCATAAGGATGGAAGCCATAACGCTGGCCGTGGCCCCTGTGCCGCAGGCCCAGGTTTCGCCGCTGCCCCTCTCCCATACCCGCATCTTCAGGTGTTTCCGGTCCACCACATGGATGAACTCCGTATTGACCCGTTCAGGCGCAAACCGAGCATGGTTCTCAAAAGCCGGACCAATCCGTTCCAAATCCAGGCTGTCCACCTCATCCACATAATAGATTGCATGGGGATTTCCCACGCTGATGCCCACAAACCGGTATTCCTTACCATCTACCGTGATATCCTCCGGCAGCCGGGATGTGAGGACCCCTTCCCCCATGTCCACGGTTATGGACACTGCCCTGCCATTCTCTGTCTCCAGCTCCAGCGTCTTAATTCCCGCCAGTGTCTCCACCGTAATGGTTTTCTTATCCTTATCCACCAGACCGTGGTCATAGACGTATTTGCCCACGCAGCGCACGCCGTTGCCGCACATAATTCCCTGGGAGCCGTCCGCATTGTACATCTCCATCCTGCAGTCAGCTGCCTGGGAGGGACATATGAGAATCAGTCCGTCCGACCCGATTCCAAAATGGCGGTCGCTGACGTAAACCGCTGTCTTTGCCGGTTCCCTTACCGGCTCCTTAAAGCAGTCCACATACACATAATCATTCCCTGTTCCCTGCATTTTTGTAAATTCCATATCCGTCTCCATTCTGCTTTATCCATAGATATTCTCTTATCCATCCTGTCACGTCCGCCGGTATCTCCTCTGACGCCCCAATTACACGTGTATCAGGCTGATAACCATCTGGGCTGTCTCCACCAGATTGGTGCCGCTGTCCATACTGCATTTCTGTATATATCTGTGAGCCTCGGACTCTGTCATATTGTTCCGCTCCATCAGCAGTGTCTTTGCCTCTGTTATGATGTCCTGCTCCTCCTTGCTGCGTTCCCTGGGCCTGCTCCTTCTCTTCCTGCGGATTCTCTCCTGGGCCTGCACCATCATCTCCAGGGTATTCAGAAGGTCGTGGACCTTAAGGGGCATGGGCAGGCAGATAACCCGGTCCGGGGTCTGTCCGCCCCACCTGGCAGGAGATGAAATCAACAGCAAATCAAAATCCCCCGGCAGACACTGGCGCAGCTCGTCATACATCATGTCCTCAAACCGGTAACCGCCTACCACGATTCCGCCGTTCAGGCTGTCTGCGGCCGACAGGACCTGACCTCCCGAGGTGCAGACTGCGACTACCTGGAATCCGTTTCGGACCAGTATGCTCTTTATGTTCTTCCCGTCCTCCGGTTTGGAGAACGCTACGATGATGTTAGTCACATGTCCCACCTCCAGGCAGCACCTTATTCACAACCGCCGGCGCCATCAATATTTATACAGATACTGGCTTACTTCCCAATCCGTGACCTGAGCCCGGAAATCCCTCCATTCCTGCTCCTTGGCCTCCAGATACTTGGTGTAAATGTGCTCTCCAAGCACCTCCTTCATGAAGGCATCCCCGCTGTACGCCTCAATGGCGTCACCCAGGGTTTCCGGAATCCGCTCCACATTCCTTCCCCTCAGCTCCTCCGGTTCCATGGTAAACATATTTCCTTCCACACAGGCGGGAAGCCCTGTTTTCTTCTCAATCCCGTCCAGACCGGCTGACAGGCAGGCTGCCAGCGCCAGATACGGGTTCATGGCAGAATCCGGGCATCGCAGTTCAATCCGCGTGCTCTCCCCCCTGGGGGACGGTATGCGTATCAGGGAGCTGCGGTTGGAGGTCGGGGACCAGGCAATATAAATCGGCGCGTCGAATCCGGGAATCAGCCTCTTGTAGGAATTCACAAGGGGATTGGTAAGGATGGTCATGGCCTTCATGTGCTGAAGAATGCCTGCCATAAAATAGTAGGCGTCCCGGCTCAGTCTCAACCCATCCTGGTCGTCTGCAAACAGGTTTCTGCCCTCCTTGTCTGACAGGGACATATTGATATGCATGCCGGACCCGTTCATACCCTCCCTGGGCTTTGGCATGAAGGTGGCGTGAAGCCCGTGGCGCTTTGCTATGGTCTTGGCAGCCATCTTAAAGGTCATGATATTGTCCGCGGCCCTAAGCGCATCCGTATACTGGAAGTCAATCTCATGCTGGGCAGGGGCAATCTCATGATGGCTGGCCTCCACCTCAAAGCCCATCTCCTCCAGATTCAGCACAATGTCCCTGCGCACATTTTCCGCCAGGTCAATGGGGGACACATCAAAATATCCCGCCATCTCATGTGTGCTGGTGGTTGGCCGTCCCTCCTCGTCCGTATGAAAAAGGAAGAATTCGCATTCCGGCCCAACATTGAGCACATATCCCATGTCCTCGGCCCGTTTCACAGCCCTCTTAAGCACATACCTTGGGTCGCCGGAAAAAGGGGTCCCGTCCGGGTTATACACGTCGCAGATAAACCTGGCCACCTTTCCCTGCTGGGGTCTCCAGGGAAACACCTCAAAGGTATCCAGGTCCGGATACAGGTACATGTCGGACTCGTCAATCCTCACAAACCCTTCAATGGCAGAGCCGTCAAACATGCAGCGGTTATCCAATGCCTTTTCAAGCTGGCTGGAGGTGATGGCCACATTCTTAAGCATTCCGAAGATATCCGTGAACTGGAGGCGGATAAACTCCACATCCTCCTCTTCCACCATACGCATGATGTCCTGTTTACTGTATTTGCTCATATTAGTCTCCTTCTCTTGCAAACTGTGATACCGTCAAACACGCAGAGGCGGGAACCTTTTACCATGCTCCCGCCTCCTGCAAAATCACCGGGCAGGGACAGGGCATCCCTTAAGACGCCCTCGTCTGCCTTCCCTTACCCCTGTTTTTTGATATAAAAAATATATCAGCAGAAAAATCATTTGTCAATGAAATTTCTCTGTTTTTTATTTTTTCTGATATCACTTTAACGCGCGAAGCTGCTCTGTGAAATGGCTTCCCAGTTTAATGGTGCCCACATACCCCACATCGCCGGTCATGTGGACCACACCCTCCTGGTCAATCTCCAGCTCCAGGATGCCGCCCGGCATCTGAACAAACATCTTGGGGTCCGTAAGCCCCAGGCGGTAGGCTGCAGCTGCAGCTGCACAGCAGCCGCTGCCTGATGCAAGGGTATAGCCGGCTCCCCTCTCATACACTTCGGTCTGGATATGGGTCCGGTCCAGCACCTTCATAATCTGGGTGTTGATTTTCTCAGGGAACTGCCTGGCGCTCTCAGAATACCGTCCAATCCTGCACACCAAATCCTTTGAAATCTCATCCATAAGGATAACGCAGTGGGGATTGCCGATGGACAGGCAGGTCACGGGATAGGGAATCCGGCCAAATACCATGGTCTCATTGATGATTTCCCTGCGCGGTCCCTCCACCGGCACATCGTCGCTCCAGAAGGATACCTTTCCCATGGACGCCTTTAACCGGGTGCCCTCCTCGTTGAGATAATGGATGGACGCCTCGCCGCCCTGGGAGAAAATGGTAAAGTCCTTTTTCTGTACATATCCTGCGTCCTTTAAATATTTTGCAAAAATGCGGACGCCGTTTCCGCTCTTTTGCGCAACACTGCCGTCCGGATTCCATACCACCATGGAAATCTGCTCCCCATCCAGAATGGGTCCCTCCAAAATACCGTCGGCGCCAACGCCGAAATTGCGGTTGCACATAAGCTGTACATTGGAAGGGGTCAGCTTCAGTTTGTTTTTATTGGGGTCATATACCAGATAATCATTTCCCAGTCCATGATATTTTTCTACTACGATTCTCATATAGATATCCTCCATATCTGCTGTCTGATTAAACAGCCCTGCTCCTGGCTGCGTAGCATAAGCTATAGTCACCTTTATCATTATTTTAACAAGCATTTTTTGATAAAAATATAGATATATTGCTATTATATATTGCAAATAATGCTCTATTTATAATATACTGCAATCATCACCCCGGTACATACCCAAATAGATGAACGAAGGAGGTAACGGTTCCATGCCCATTACAGATGATGCGCCTGCCTTTGAACGCCAGGGATTCCTGAAGGAGGACTTCAGGCTGTTCCATTTAAAGGATAAGGTTAGTCCCAGCTATGAATTCCACTATCACGATTTTCTGAAAATAATGGTGCTTCTGGAGGGAAAGGTAAACTATGTCATAGAAGGACGCTCCTATACCCTCCATCCCTTTGATATCGTACTGGTAGGCCGCGGACAGATTCACCGCCCCGAGGTGGACCCGGGGCAGCCCTATGAACGGCAGATACTATACCTGTCCCAGGATTTCCTGGACCGCTGCAGGGACGGCAGGGATTCCCTGGACCAGTGTTTTGCCACGGCTGCCTACCGTCATTCCAATGTACTGCGGCTGAAGGAGGATGTCCGGATAAATATGCTCTCCCTGCTAAAGCGGCTGGAGCGCTCCCAGAACTGGCAGCAGGAAGAATTTGCAGGAACCCTTATGAGCCGCCTTTTGTGTTTGGAATTTCTGGTGGGACTGAACAGGGCCTCCATGGACGACAAGGCCCAGTACCTTCCCACCGGTGTCTTAAACTACCGGGTCTCCGGCCTTATATCCTATATTAATGAACATCTGGACGAGGACCTGAGCATCGGGACCCTGTCCTCCTTAAGCTGCATCAGCCCCTACCATATGATGCGTATTTTCAAAGAAGAAACCGGCTGCACCATAGGAAAATACATCACCGAAAAACGCCTGCTCTACGCCAGGGACCTGCTCAGTGAAGGGTTTAATGCCACGGATGCCTGCTTCCGTTCCGGCTTCAGCCATTATTCCACCTTTCTCCGGGCCTATAAAAATCACTTTCACCAGCTTCCCAAACGGAATCCAGGCGCTAAAATATAAAGTATTTCTCAAAATTTCTTGAATTTTTTCTGATTTCTGTTATAATATACTCATTGTTTTCCTATTGAGGACAGTTGTCTTTGCAGCGTGAACACGCCAAATAAACTGGACCGGGATAAATTCAATGAAACAGGAGGAATGTATTATGAGAATCAGAAAAGTATTAGCAGTGACCATGGCAGCATGTCTGGCCATCGGCGCCCTGGCAGGGTGCGGCAGCAAAAAATCCGAGGAGAAAGTCATCAAAATCGGCGTATTCGAGCCAACCACCGGTGAGAACGGAGGCGGCGGCTTCCAGGAAGTGCTGGGTATCCGCTACGCCAACCAGATACACCCCACAGTCAACATAGGCGGCGAGGAATATTCCGTCAAACTGGTGGAGGTAGATAACAAATCCGACAAGACCGAAGCTGTCAATGCAGCACAGAAGCTGGTAAGCGAGAAGGTCAGCGTGGTGCTGGGCAGCTATGGTTCCGGTGTGTCCATTGCCGCCGGACAGATTTTTGCGGACGCCAAAATTCCGGCCATTGGCTGTTCCTGTACCAATCCGCAGGTAACAGAGGGCAATGATTACTATTTCCGCGTATGCTTCATCGACCCGTTCCAGGGCACGGTCATGGCTAACTATGCATACCAGAACGGCGCCAAGAGTGCTGCTGTCATCACCCAGTTAGGAGATGACTACTCCTCAGGACTCGGCTCCTTCTTTAAGGAAGCCTTTGCCAAGTTAGGCGGCGACATTGTCAGCGAGGAGCAGTTCCAGACAAACCAGACTGATTTCAAGGCCATCCTGACCAACATAAAGGCAGCCAACCCTGACATCATCTTTGCCCCGTCCTCCATCACCACTGCCCCGTTAATCATCAAGCAGGCCAGGGAGCTGGGAATCACGGCCACCATTGCTGCCGGCGATACATGGGAGAACTCCACCATCATTGAAAATGCAGGGGCTGACTCTGAGGGCGTAGTGCTCTCCACCTTCTTTGACGAGGCTGAACCGGCCAACGACGAGGCTGCTGCCTTCATTAAGGGCTTCAAGGAATACCTTGTTAAGGAAAAACAGGAAGACATTATCCCGGCTGTCTCCGCACTGGGCTACGATTCCTACCTGGCTGCCATCAAGGCCATTGAGGATGCAGGCTCCACCGACACCACTGCCATCCGCGACGCACTGAAGAACGTAGAGATTGACGGTGTAACAGGAAACATCACCTTTAACGAGACAGGCGATGCCAACAAGGATATTGCATTCATCAAGACCATTAAGGACGGCAAGTTCCAGTTCCTGACCACTACCACCGTGGAATAAGGTATCTGACTAATTACATATGGATACAGGGCTGCAGGCGGCATCCGCTGCTGCCTTCGGTCTTAACCAGCCTTGGACGTTCCAGGGCTGGTTGTATGTTTCAACGGATTTCTGGATACGGACCCAACTATAAAAACACAGGAGGCAGACTCATATGAGTTTAACAACATTTCTTCAGCAATGCCTGACCGGCATCTCCCTTGGCGGGGCCTATGCGCTCATTGCCATTGGCTACACACTGGTCTACGGCATCCTCCGCCTCATCAATTTCGCTCACGGCGATATCTTCATGATGGCCGGATACTTTATGATATTTGCCATGGCAAGCCTGCCCTGGTTCATTGCCATTCCCGTCACCCTGATTGTGACCATTCTTCTGGGCGTCACCATAGAGCGGGTGGCCTACCGCCCCTTGCGCTCCGCACCCAGAATGTCTGTCATGATTTCAGCCATCGGCGTTTCCTACCTTTTGCAGAATCTGGCCACTTACCTCTTTACCGCCCTGCCAAAAGGTTACCCGGAGATTCCTTTCTTAAAGAAAATCTTCCGTATAGGCGGACTGTCCGCCTCCTTTGTCACCTTCCTTACCCCTGTCCTGACCCTGGTGTTAGTCTACCTTCTCATCGCGCTGATTAACCATACCAAGATAGGCATGGCCATGAGGGCGGTTTCCAAGGATTACGAAACAGCTTCCCTTATGGGTATTAAAATCAATAAAACCATTACCTTTACCTTTGCAGTTGGTTCTTTGCTGGCCGGCATTGGCTCTATTCTGTATTTTACGGACCGTATGACCGTATTTCCCTTCTCCGGCGCCCTTCCCGGACTTAAATGCTTTGTTGCCGCCGTGTTCGGCGGAATCGGCAGCATTCCCGGAGCCGTCATCGGAGGCTTTATCCTGGGACTGGGAGAGACAGCCCTGGTGGCCATGGGACAGTCCACCTTCAGCGATGCGTTTACATTTATCCTGTTGATTGTCATGCTTCTCATCCGTCCCACAGGACTCTTTGGTGAGAAGACGACCGATAAAGTGTGAGGTGGCGGACATGAAGAATATGACAAAGAACAAAAACAAACTATATACCCTCATTGCCCTGGTGGTAATCATCGGCTTCCTGGCATTCCTGCAGTCTGACACAGCCGAATACAGCTACCAGATTTCCATTCTGGAGAGAAGCGCCATCTACGCAGTGGTGGCTGTATCCATGAACCTGCTGACCGGCTTTACGGGCCTGTTCTCACTGGGCCAGGCAGGGTTTATGGCCATTGGCGCCTACGTGGTGGCCATCTTCACCATTCCGGTGGGTTCCAGGGCCAGCGTGTACTATGTAAGCGGCATTTCGCCGGTGATTGCCAATATCCAGCTGCCCATCCCCGTGGCCCTGCTCCTTGGCGGACTGGCGGCAGCAGCTCTGGCAGCCCTTATCGGAATTCCTGTGCTGCGCTTAAAGAGCGATTATCTGGCCATTGCCACACTGGGCTTTTCGGAAATCATCCGCGCATTCATAGCTGCCCCCATGTTCGACACCATTACCAATGGTTCCTACGGACTAAAGAGCATACCGGGCTTTCCCAATATCTTTGCGGTATTCGGACTGGCCGCCCTGTGCATTGCCCTGATGCTTCTTCTCATTAACTCCTCCTACGGCAGGGCCTTTAAGTCCATCCGGGAGGATGAAGTGGCTGCCCAGTCCATGGGCATTAACCTGTTCCATTACAAGGAGCTTTCCTTTGTGATTTCCTCCTTCTTCACCGGGGTGGGAGGCGGAATGCTGGCCATGTTTATGCGCTCCATTGATTCCAAGACCTTCCAGGTGGCCCTTACATATGACATCCTGCTGATTGTGGTCTTGGGCGGCATCGGCAGCGTCACAGGCAGCGTTGTGGGCGCATTCCTGGTTACCGCAGGCAGGGAACTGCTGCGTTTCTTCGATGACCCCCTGACCATTGCAGGGGTAAGCGTTCCCCTGTTCCGTTCCGGATTCCGTATGGTTATTTTCTCCATCCTGCTGATGATGGTGGTCCTCTTCTACCGGCGCGGCATCATGGGGAACCACGAATTCTCCTGGGATGGACTGTTCCGGCTCATACGGGGCATTCCCGGCAGGCTTAAGGGCAAAGGCAAAAAGCCCTCTTCCGCTGAGAAGGGAGGTATACGCTGATGAATAACATGGAAAACAACGTAAAAAATGTATTGCATATGGAAAGCATCACTATGCAGTTCGGCGGCGTAGTGGCAGTGAACGGACTGACACTGGATGTAAATGAGCACGAAATCGTGGCCCTTATCGGACCCAACGGTGCAGGCAAGACCACTGCTTTTAACTGTGTCACAGGTATTTACCAGCCCACCTTTGGTTCCGTATCCTTTAACGGGGAGGTAATACTGGCCGATACACCCCAGGGCAAGATGCGCCGCCTCTATGAGGGCGATGTGCCTCCCGCGGACCTGGCTCCTGTGCGCAAAACCCCGGACCAGATTACCAAGCTGGGCATTGCCAGGACCTTCCAGAACATCCGTCTCTTCGGCGCTCTGACTGTGTTTGAAAATGTGCTGATTGCCAAGCATATGCGGGCAAAACAGAATGTCTTTTCAGCCACGCTGCGCCTCAACCATGCTGAAGAAAAACGCATGCGCGATGAATCCATGGAGCTTCTGGAAATGCAGGGGCTGGCCCATTTAAAAAATGAGATAGCATCCTCCCTGCCCTACGGGCTGCAGCGCCGCCTGGAGATTGCCCGGGCCCTGGCCACCAGCCCCAGCCTGCTTCTTCTGGATGAGCCGGCCGCCGGCATGAATCCACAGGAGACACAGGACCTGACTGACTTTATCCACAAAATCCGGGACGATTACCACCTGACCATCTTCATGATAGAGCACCATATGGACCTGGTCATGCAGATATCCGACCGCATCTATGTGCTGGACTTCGGCAAGCTCATAGCCCATGGCACGCCCGATGAAGTCCAGAACAATCCAAAAGTAATAGAAGCATATCTGGGGGTGAGCGACGATGCTGAAGATTAATGATTTAAGAGTGAATTACGGCGGTATCGAGGCTGTAAAGGGTATCAGCTTTGAGGTGCCTGAGAAATCCATTGTCACCCTCATAGGGGCCAATGGCGCTGGCAAGAGCACCACCCTGCGGGCCATTGCAGGACTGGTAAAGGCCTCGGCCGGCTCCATCCAGTTTGACGGCGCAGAGCTTTTAGGCATGGATACACCTGATATTGTATCCAAAGGCATCACCCTGGTGCCTGAAGGCAGACGGGTGTTTCCGGACATGACGGTCATTGAGAACATTAAAATCGGAGCTTACCTAAGAACCGATTCCCTGGACCAGGATATTGAGTGGGTGTACAGCCTGTTTCCCAGGTTAAAGGAGCGCAGCTGGCAGTTAGCCGGCACGCTTTCCGGAGGCGAACAGCAGATGCTGGCCGTTGCCAGGGCCCTCATGAGCCATCCAAAGCTCATGATGATGGATGAGCCGTCTCTTGGCCTGGCCCCCCTTATTGTGCGGGATATATTCAATATCATAAAGGAAATCAACAAACAGGGCGTAACCATCCTGCTGATTGAACAGAACGCCAACATGGCCCTGCGCATTGCAGACCAGGGTTATGTACTGGAAACAGGCCGGATTTCCCTCTCCGGAACCGGCAGGGAGCTGCTGGCAGACGAGTCTGTGAAGGCGGCTTATCTGGGGAAGAAAAAGAAATAAATTTAAATGCCGGGACTGCCACCCTATGTATACTATACAAAGCGGCAGTTCCGGCATCATTTTTAGGTTATCATAATTTGTATAACTATAAAGTAATTTCTCTGTCCTTCTTGACCAGACCAATTATCTGATTCAAATGCTCCTCCATTAACCGGGTAGCTCTCTCTTCATCCCTGTCCTGTATCGCTTCCAGCAGCTCCTGATGCACATTCACATATTCCATAGCATGTTTCTTAGCGCTCAAAGACGGTACTTTGGCTTCAATCTGGTGCTCTTCATAAGCTAACAAACGAGCAACCGCACTCATAAACTTATTTTTAGCTGCATCTACAATGTAAATATGGAAATCCAGACCAGCTCTGGAATCATCTAACTCATTACTGAGAAGCATTCTGTGCTGCTCCAAAGCATCACTCATTTGCTTAAAATCCTCTTGGGTAGCATTTTGAACGGCCAGCCTTGTAGCCTCTCTTTCAATAATAAGTCTGGTTGACAGCACTTCAATCAAATCATCGAAATGGGTAATCTCTACCGAATCCACAATATCATTGCTCAGTACACTTTTCTGAATACGGCTTCGGGTCTTCAGAACTTCATCAATGCCTTGCTTTGTCAAAGCCCTTCCTTTATTGGACACCGGAACCGTAAATCCTTTATTGTCCAGTATTTTAAGCACTCTGCCAATGGTTGCTGTCCCAACATGGATTTCAAGTATATCAAGCTCATTTTTCAAAGTCCAGGAACCAACCACATCATTATACTGCAGTATGATGTCCATGATAATATACTCAAGTAAATCCCCGCGAGCAGAAAAGCATTTCTCAATTTTCTTCATATCGTGCATAAACAATACATTACTCATTTTGTCTACCCATTTCCCGTTCTATTGTTGTTTACCATTTTACATAATACCATCATTATAAATGGAAAATCAGTAAAAATCAATATTCCTATATGTTTACTGGAAAATGCTGCCTTTGGGCAGTATTGCGTGTACCCCTCGTATCCCATTGACAATCTGCGTAATACGGAGATTTACTGCTATGCTACACAGTGATAATGCCTCTCTGTACTCATACCCATATAATCGTTCCATCAAACATGCCATATTACCAAGCGCCATATAGGATGCATCTGTCAGACTCTCTGAAAATCCAAATGTCACCCATCCTCCAGGTGTGTCGGCCACTGGGGAGCCGAAATTCCCATCTTGAATTTCCAATCTAATTCTGACTTCATTCATAGGACATTCAATAGCTGTACAGCCTGACTCACCATCTCCCTGGGCCGCATGTCCATCACCAACCGAAAACAGCGCTCCGTCCGTAAATATAGGCAGATATAAGGTACTGCCAGCTACCAGCTCTCTGCAATCCAGATTAGCCCCATGTAATCCTGGAGGATGCGTGGAAACTGGTTCTGCACTGTCTGGCGCAACCGTCAAAACTCCCATAAACGGATTCATTGAGACCTGATGCCCTATGTGACTTCTGCATGTTCCTCTTTTCTTATCCAAATCCCATATGAGAAAGTATTCTCCTTCCTGGCATTCAATCCGTTTCAGATGGTCCAAATCCCCATCCCCAACACGGCTCCACCCCCAATCAGAGGGAACAATCTTTTCCAAATGGACTGCAAGGGTCATTCCCGGTCTGGCTCCTTCAATGTAAATCGGTCCGCAAAGCGCGTGACCACTGTCTTCCGGAAACGTTCTCGGAAAAAACAGACCGCTGGAAGATTCCGGCTTGGCAGGGCGCTCCACTCTCCAATCTCCTTCCAGGGTTGAAAAGGTTACGGTATCGCCAGAACATATCTTTAAGGCTGGAGGTATCTTATTGGACAAATGGCCGTGTAAGTTTACTCTCTCAGGACCTACGAAGTAGTCTGCCATATTCTAGTTCCTCCTCTTATTGTTTCATTAAATCAGGATAGCTGTCTGCCCATTTGGTATAATCATCGAATGCTTTTTTACAATCATATTGCGGAATAAATCCAGTATCTTCCCGCAATCTGGAGACATCAAACATACCATTATCTTTCAATGCATGAAACCTGATATTTGCCTCTGATGGTTCTCCAATCTCATATGTAAATCCGAGATACCGTTGTGCTAACATATTACACCACTGTGCTATGGACCACCGGTAGATGGAACTGCTGTTATATACCATATGGTTTAAATGTTCAGGTGCCGTCTTAGCCAATGCTGCTATTGATGCTGCGATGTCCTTCACATATACCCAGCCTGTCATCCCCTCTTTCGGCAGGATTGCATGGCGGTGTTCCAGTGCTGCCTTCAAGGTCTGACATGGAGCACTCATCGTATCCCTTACCCCCGTGTCAAATTCCCATGCTCCAAAGACATCTCCTAACCGAATGGCCCTGACTTCCATATTGTATAATTCCCTGTAACGAAGGGCAATATGCTCAGATGAAAACTTACTGATTTCATATACATTAGAAGGCCTTAAAGGTACCGTTTCCAGTACGGGATTATATTCCTGTGATGAAGACCCGTATACCGCTACTGAGCTTACATAAATAAATCTGGCTGTCTTGCATTTTTTTGCTGCTTCCAATGCATTGATTGTACCGAAAGTGTTAACTCTAAAAATATGCTCGAACTGTTTTGTTTCACGTTCCCTTCCCGGTGTTATCACAGCAGCATGGATAAACACATCTGCATTGCTGGTCAGCAGTTCCGATTCCATATGCGCCTTGTCCAGTACATCCCCGCAAACGCAGCTGACTTTCCCAGGACAATTCCCAAATATATCTTCTGCCTGCTGTATAAGAGGCTGATTGGCATAAATAACCACATCATCACCTAGTCCGGCTAAATGATGGGCAAGGTTAATTCCTACAAACCCTGTACCTCCGGTCAAAAAAAACTTCATCCTGCTACCTTCCTTCTATTCCTCTATAACTGCATACGCGCGTACCGGAGACCCTGAACCATCTTTTAACTTAAGAGGAGCGCCATAGAACATGAACTCTCCCATCCCTATAAGCTCTGTAAGATTTATCAGCCACTCATAATGTGTAATTCCCAGGTTTCTGCACGCCCGATGGCTTGGGAACAGATTCAAATCCATGATATCTGTTGACGGCCCCTCTACGCCATGCAATCTTGAATTATGGTCTGCAAGCCATTTAACTGCCTCTGGGGTAATTTCCGGATTCACGGACAATATCTTTTTATCCGGGAAATACTTATTGTGAATTCCTGTAGCCAGGAGGACAATGTGTCCGTCTACTCTTACTCCTGATGCCTCCTGTGCCTTCTCCATGTCCTCTGCTGTAATCGCCCCGCGTTCCGGTATATGTGTCATGTCAAAGCAGACCGCCTTGCCAAAGAACATGTCCAGAGGCATCCTGTCTACACTCAGTCCATTAGGATTCATATGGAAAAATGCATCCACATGCGTCCCTATATGTTCCACCATGCCAATATAATTCCATGTAGAGGTAAACGGGTCCTCCGGCGTGCCGGATTCGGTCTTTCTGGATTCCTCATGTGACACCAACTGTACATAAATATTACCTGGAAATGCATCCTGTGCCGGCATGTTGCTGGTAATCTCTAATGTTAAATCAATGACTTTTCTGCTCATATTCATACTCCTCTATTTAATGACTTCTTCCGGTTTCAATACATTCTGAATCTCTGGGTCATCCAGATTCTCAATGGTAACCCACGTCACCGGTACATCAATTTTTTTCTCAACTGTTTCACCATTCAATACCTTGATGGCATTGAGTACTGCAGTTCTTCCAATCAGGTACGGATTTTGGGCCACTGCACCATCCACATAACCATCACGTATGGCGTCGAGAACTTCTGTGGAAGGGTCAAATGCAACAAATATTTTTTCTTTTAAATCCCCTTCACGTACTCCAAGGGTAACACCAGCGGACGAACCTTCATTTACAGTATAAAACCCGGTAATATCAGGATTGGACGTCAGTATATCCTGAGTAATATTATAAGTCTGATTCCTATCGCCCTTACCATAGTACGTTCCTATAATTTTGTAATTTGGATAGGTTCCCAGTTCGTCGGAAAATCCCTTCTCCCGGCCGCCCTCCTGTACAGCGCCAGGTACTGCAGATACAATTGCAAACGTTCCGCCTGCATCTCCTGCCAGTTCTTTTAATTTCCCTGCTGCAAATTTTCCTGCTGCTTCATCATTTGTACTTACCGTTGAACGTGGAAAATCGGCATTCAGCTTTCCGTCCATAATGATGACCGGAATACCCGCATCTTCAGCCTGCTGCAAAACCGGTACCATACCATCGGGATTCACCGGAGAAATAACAATTGCTGATACACCTCTCTGTATGAAATCCTCAACCAGTTTTACCTGTCCTTCCAAATCAGTATCCGTCCTGGTCCCTTGGAAGTCAATTGTATACCCTTCATCCAGACCTGCGCTCTGGGCCCCAATCCTTACATACTGCCAATAGTCAAACAAAAGGGATTTCGGAATGACTGCTATCACCTTTCCCGATTCTTCTTGTTCATTTTTTTCCTCTGATTGTACAGCAGGTTCCGTTTGTGCAGTATTTTCTGTCTGTTCCTGTGTCTGTGCTGCCGTATCCTTTTTTTCCTCCGTTTGTTTCTGCGCTCCGCATCCTGTAAGCATACTAATGACCAGTGCGGCTGCTAATGTAAAACTCCATACTTTTTTCATTTGCTACTCTCCTTTACACATTGTCCTTTACCTTATCCACGTTGCTACAGTCACATCAATATCAGATTTCTGTACTTTCTCTTTCCTCCTTTCTACTACTTTTTCCTGCTCCTCAGCATATCAATGTATACCGCTGCGATAATTACCATGCCGATGGCAATCTTCTGATAAAAATAAGATAGCCCCAACAGGTTAAGTCCATTGTTTAAAACCCCCATCATCAATGCGCCTATCAATGTTCCTACTATGCTGCCCTGACCTCCTGACATGCTCGCTCCACCGATAACAGCTGCTGCAATCGCGTCAGTTTCATATGCCTCTCCTGAATTCGGCTGGCCTGAAATCACCCTGGATGTCAGGATAATACCGGCAATTGCCGCCATGAGACTGCAGCATAGATACATCATAAACTTCACTTTCTTCGTATTCACACCGGAGAGGTATGCTGTATTCTCATTACTCCCCAAGGCAAAGATATGTCTGCCAAACTTGGATTTGTGAAATATAACTCCCATAACGACTGCCAGTACCGACAGAATTATGATTGGAACAGGAATGGTCCCAAATATTCTGCCTGCTCCAAAAACGCTGAAGCTTGATGGCAGTCCTGTAATGGGCACTCCATCACAAGCCACATATACAATACCTCTGGCAATACTCAACATACCCAATGTTGCGATAAAGGGAGCAATTCCTCCATATGCGATGATGAAACCATTGATTGCCCCGCAAGTCAAGCCGGCTGCAATGGCCATCAGAATTGCTATGGGAATACTTACATCATGTACAAGCAGCATGGATACCACAATACTTGAAAGTCCTACCACAGAGCCCACTGAAAGGTCTATGCCTCCCCCTGTAATCGTATAAGTCTGTCCAATGGCAACAATTGCGATAATGGAAGTCTGCAATGCTATGTTCAGCAGGTTTTTCTGTGTAAGGAAATTCCTGGCCGTAAAAGAGAAGAAGGTGCATAACAGCAGCAGCCCTAACAAAATACTTGCTTTTCCCAGGATTGTTTTTAATCTTGTAACCCCCATATGGGTAACCGATAATTGCTGCGTCTTTTCTTTCATTCGTATCCCCTCCTATTCTTGTGAAGCATAGTAATAAATTTTTTCCTGGGTTGCTTCACTAATATCTAAATCTGCTGCCAGCTTTCCATGGCTCATTACCAATATCCGGTCACTCATTCCCAGTATCTCAGGTAACTCTGACGATATCATGATTACAGTCACTCCGCTTTTTACCAACGTATACATTAGCTGGTAAATCTCCATCTTGGCCCCCACGTCTATTCCCCTTGTAGGTTCATCAAAAAGAAAAATATCTACATTGGCACTTAACCATTTTGCTAATACTGCTTTCTGCTGATTTCCTCCGCTCAGAGAATTGATATTTTGATTCCGGCCCGTTGTCTTTATATTCATTTTTTCAATATATTCATCCGTCTTCCTGTTAGCCATTCCTTCTCTCACAAGTCCACAAAAATTGACAAGCTGGTCATATGATGAAATAAGAATATTACTCTTTATATCCTGGTTAAGCATCAGCCCATCCCGCTTCCGGTCTTCCGTCGTATATCCTATTCCTGCCCGAATAGCCTTCTGAGGCGAATCAAATTTTCTTTTTCTTCCATGAACAATTATTTCTCCAGAGGTAGGGTGCAGTTTACCAAATATTGCATGTGCCAATTCTGTCCTTCCTGCTCCCATAAGACCAGCAATCCCCAATATTTCTCCCTTATAAGCTTCAAAACTAATATTCTCCAGTAAACCCTTTACAGAAAGCCCTTTAACCTCCAGCGTCTGCTCTCCCCTACTGTAATCTGGCTTCTTTGGGAAATATGCTTCAAGTTTCCTTCCCACAATTTCACTTATCAATTGTTCCTCTGTTATATCTGTCAGCAAATGCTCCGCTATGAAATATCCATCACGCAAAACCGTTACCCTGTCAACAATCCGTTTTATATCACTCATCCTGTGAGAAACATATATGATTGCAACTCCCTGTTCCCTGAGATGTTCCAGAATATCAAATAAAACCTCTGCCTCTGAATCTGCTAACGCTGATGTAGGCTCGTCCAAAATAAGCAGCTCACAATCGTAAGAAAGTGACTTTGCAATTTCCACCAGCTGCTGCTCTGCCACACTCAACTGAATGACTTTTTTATGTATATCAATCTTAAGCTGAAGCCTGTCTAATAATTTTTGAGCATCCTGATTCAATTTTCTTTCATCTACAAAACCAAACTGATTCATTGGTTCCCTGGCAATAAAAATATTTTGGGCGACATTTAAATCCGGTAGCAGGTTAAATTCCTGATGAACGATACCAATGCCATAATGGTATATTTGGGAAGGATGGCTGATATTTAATGGCTCTCCTTTAAATACCTTTTCACCGGAATCCGACTGAACAATTCCTGTAATAATTTTGATAAGTGTGGACTTTCCGGCACCATTTTCCCCCATAAGTGCGTGAATTTCTCCTTTTCGAACTTTGAGGCTGACATCATGTAGTACCTGAACTCCTGAATAAGACTTATTGATTCCTTTCATCTCCAACAAGACATCATTCATAATTATCCCTTTCTCCAGCCATGGCAGCAGCATTTAAAGCATCACGTCTCCGCAGTTTGGACCCAAGGTCTGCCCTGTATACAAATCTCCATCAGGTGAACTGGCTAAAAATATAGCGGAAGGTACCACCTCTTCTATCTCCCCAAAACGTGGTATGGCTAAATCCCTCATTTTCTCTTTTCTCCATTCTTCTGATACGCTCTCCATCATCTGTGTATTAATTGGTCCCGGTGCAATGCAATTAACAGTAATACCATATTGGCCCAAATCCCACGCCAGCGATTTTGTCATGCCTATGACTCCTGCCTTAGCCGCTGCATAATGACAATGGTCTGTTCCCCCCTTCTGGGCAATCTGAGAAGCAATATTAATAATGCGGCCGCTTTTTTGTTTCATCATAATTGGTACTGCATACTTACATGTCAGAAAAAAACTTCTTAAGTTGACTGCTATCATCCTGTCCCATTCTTCAACCGTCATATCAACTATGGACTTAGGGCCTGTAATTCCAGCATTATTGACCAGAACATCTATATGTCCAAATTCTTCTTCAGTACGCTGAATCAGCCTTTTGGCTGTTTCCTCCTGTGATATATCTCCGGGCGTCAAAACTACCCGTATACCAAATCTTTCCATTTCCTGCGCCCATAGCATCATTCTTTTGTCATCACAGCCATAATAATTCAGTGAGAGATGAGAACCTTCTCTGGCAAATGCTTCGGGAAATCCACGGCTCATCCCATAACCATAACCAGCACCTGTTATGACAGTAACCTTCCCCTCTAATTTCATCTTTTCGCTCCTCTCTTTCAAATCATATTGAATTAAATGAATAAACCCCCTCACTACTCATCATTGATGATTAGTGCTTGTATTGTCAATATAGCACAACATTTTCTAAAAATCAAGACTATTTTCAGCATTTTAGAGTGAAAATACGTTGTATTATCAGAATCAACCCAGAAAGGCCTCAATTAACCAGAAAAAACCATCTCACAGGAAAGGCCGGAGAGCACATTCGCTCTCCGGCCTTTCAACCTGCATCCCTATTATTTATATCATCCAGCTCCACTACAAACTGGTATACCCATAAGCATTCACCAGGGCATCCAGCTTCTTGCCCTGCTTGCACAGCGGGCAGTCCCTGTAGTCATAATACGTATAATCAGGCAAATCCTTCTTTCCGAAAATAGATGTAATCCTGTATCCGTTGAGCTCCTCCAATGTGCTGAAGATAGCGGTAATGGCCCTCAGATTGCCTCCATAATACCGGATGGATTCAATTCCTTTGTTCAGTGCCAGACCCGTGGTCACGGACGCTGTCAGGATAACGACATTCTTATCCCGAATCATGGGAAGTATGTTCTCCTTAAATATCATCTGGCTGTTGCTGTTGAACTCCGGAGTCACGATGTAGATGGTCTTATGGGCATTCATGGAGAGAACTCCTGCACTGGTCAGTTCCTCTGCCAGGAAACTGCCTATGACCTGGGTTCCCTCGAGACACACAATGGTGTCCACTACCGTGTCATAGAGGAACAGTCCGGACAGGCTTCTGGCAATCTCCTGAGCCTCGCTGAGCCTGGTCTTTAAGGTTGTCATATCCAGATAATAATTGATATGGGCATGGTTGGTGGCAAAGTGACCCGGTGTAATCTTAAGCGGTGCATTACAGCCGGTGGTATGTATCTTAACATACTTATTATCCATAAAAACGCCCCCTTTTACAATGGTACGGACATTGGTTGCTATATGTATTATTATACTAAATAATCCTCCCCGGTACAAGGGCAATCCGGCTGTCTTACCATTTTCTGCTAAAAATTACAGACATACGGCAATGTACAAACCAGACTGCCCGCCGTGCAAAACAGGCGCCAGCACTGCTTCCCAGCAGCATTGGCGCCTGTTTTTCTTTATCATTTCCGTCTGATATTGCTGTCCTATGGATTGGCAGATTCTACTGATTCCTGTCATTGCCGGGATGGCTCCACATTGTATCCTCCGGCTTCTTTTCTGAATCATTAAACCTGTCTGAATCCTCCGGCCCTGGCCGGGTTCCCGGATTCGGCTGTGTGTCCGGGTTCATACGCGCTTCCTGGTCCGGCTGCGCCTCCTGGCCCATCTGCCTGTCCTGGTCCGGCTGCGCCTCCTGGCCCATCTGCCTGTCCTGGACTGCCTGCGGTTCCTGGTCCGTTTCCAAAGCATCCTTCTTCTCACCGGATAACGCTTTATCCTCAGCCTCTTTGGTTTCTTCCGGCTCCGGAATGCCTTTTACCCTGCGGAATATCTGCATGAATTCCTTACCTGTGATTGTCTCCTTGTCAATGAGGAATGCCGCTATCTGGTCCATGGCATCCTTGTTATCGCTTAAAAGGCGTATTGCCTCATCGTAGGAATCCTTCAGTATCTTCATGACCTCCCGGTCAATCTCGGCTGCCGTAGCATCGCCGCAGTTCAATACGGCACGGCCTGTCAGATACTGGTTCTCCTGGGACTCAAGTCCCATGAGTCCGAATTTTTCAGACATACCATACTGAGTCACCATGGCCCTGGCCAGGTTGGTGGCCTGCTGGATATCATTGGCTGCTCCCGTGGTAACGGTCTCAAATACGATTTCCTCCGCAGCGCGGCCTGCCATCAGCTCTACCAGCCTTGCCTCCAGCTCCTTCTTGGTGTTGAGGTATTTCTCCTCCTCAGGCACATTCATGACATATCCAAGAGCGCCCATGGTCCTCGGCACAATCGTAATCTTCTGCACTGGCTCGGAATGCTTCTGCAGCGCGCTCACAAGGGCGTGGCCAACCTCATGATAGGACACGATGCGGCGTTCTTCCTTGCTCATGATACGGTCCTTCTTTTCCTTGCCCACCAGCACCACTTCCACTGCCTCAAACAAATCCTTCTGCGACACGGCATTGCGCCCGTGCTTAACCGCATTGATGGCTGCCTCGTTCATCATGTTGGCCAGGTCCGCGCCCACAGCGCCCGAGGTGGCCAGAGCTATCTCCTTAAAGTCTACGGATTCATCCAGGAGCACATCCTTGGAATGCACCTTAAGTATGTTGATACGGCCGTTAAGGTCCGGCTTATCCACCACCACGCGGCGGTCAAAACGTCCCGGACGGAGAAGGGCCGGGTCCAGAACCTCCGGACGGTTGGTGGCGCCCAGTACCAGAAGTCCCTTGGTGGAATCAAAACCATCCATCTCGGAGAGCAGCTGGTTCAGGGTCTGTTCACGCTCGTCGTTGCCGCCCATACGGCTGTCGCGGCTGCGTCCAATGGCATCAATCTCATCAATGAAGATGATACAGGGCGCATTCTCAGTGGCATTCTTAAACAAATCACGGACACGGGACGCACCCACACCCACGAACATCTCCACAAAGTCAGAACCGGAAAGGGAATAGAAGGGCACATGGGCCTCTCCTGCCACTGCCTTGGCAAGCAGGGTCTTACCTGTTCCGGGAGGGCCCACCAGAAGAGCTCCCTTAGGCAGCTTGGCGCCAATCTTGGTGTACTTGCCCGGATTGTGGAGGAAATCCACGATTTCAGTCAGCGACTCCTTGGCCTCGTCCTCACCGGCCACGTCCTTGAAGGTGATGCCGGTCTCCCGCTGGACGTACATCTTGGCATTGGACTTGCCCACCCCCATGATTCCGCCACCGCCCATGCGCTTCATGGTGAAGTTCATGAGGAACAGCAGGAACAGGAATGGGACCGCATAATTCAGCAGGACCAGAAGAAGGGTGCTGCTGTCGCTCTTCTCGCGGTTGGTGACCACGTTATTATCCAGTATCCTGCTGACAAAATCATAATCGCCTTCCAGTCTCACCACATAATAATCCAGATTCTGGGAATACTTAGTATTACCCTTCTTAGGGATAACCGTGATTTCCGTACTGCCCACCTTGATGGAATCCACCTCGCCCGCTTCCACCATCTGGACGAACTCATTATAGGACAACTCCTGACGTTTCTTGGAATTCAGATAGTTGTTCATACTGCTGACCACGATAAATGTGAGTATGGCCGCCACCACCAGCATGGTTATGGTCTGCCAGTTACTCTTCATATTCGGGTCCTGTTTGTTATTATTATCCATATTGTACAAATTCTCCCTCTGAATGGGCCATCTATCAATTCCCAACAAAAACCCATTCTCTACCATTATAGTGTCAGTCTCCCCATAAATCAAGAAAAGAACAATTAATTTTCTTAAATTTTTACAAAAAGTCCTGGATTTATTCTCAATGAGGATGTATAATGTTTCAGTTATTTTTTTGATACTATATCAAACAAGTCACACGACACCCACAACAAGAAAAGGAGGTATCCCCAATCATGCCAGTCAAATACGTATTCGTAACCGGCGGCGTAGTATCCGGCCTGGGAAAAGGCATCACCGCAGCATCCCTTGGCCGTCTGTTAAAGGCCAGAGGCTACAAAGTGACCATGCAGAAGTTCGACCCCTACATCAACATCGACCCCGGCACCATGAACCCGGTGCAGCACGGAGAAGTCTTTGTGACGGACGATGGCGCTGAGACAGACCTGGACTTAGGACACTATGAGCGTTTCATCGACGAGAGCCTTACCAGAAACTCCAACGTCACCACAGGCAAGGTCTACTGGACGGTCCTGCAAAAGGAACGCCGCGGAGACTTCGGCGGCGGAACCGTACAGGTAATCCCCCATATTACCAACGAAATCAAAAGCCGTTTTCACCGCAACTACATGGAAAAGGAGACGGAAATCGCCATCATCGAGGTCGGCGGCACGGTAGGCGACATCGAAAGCCAGCCCTTTCTGGAGGCCATCCGCCAGTTCCAGCATGAGGCAGGCCCCGGCAACACATGCATCATCCATGTAACTCTTATCCCTTATCTGAAAGCCTCAGAAGAGCTTAAGACCAAGCCGACTCAGGCCAGCGTAAAAGACCTTCAGGGAATGGGCATCCAGCCCGATATCCTTGTCTGCCGCTCCGAACTCCCCCTGGACGACGGCATCAAGACGAAAATCGCCCAATTCTGCAATGTTCCCAAACATCACGTACTCCAGAACCTGGATGTGGACGTGCTCTATGAAGTCCCCCTTGTAATGGAGGAAGAGCATCTGGCCCAGTCTGCCTGTGAATGCCTGGACCTGCCCTGCCCTGAACCGGACCTGACAGACTGGAAGGCCATGATAGACGCATGGAAGCATCCGGAACAGGATGTGACTATTGCTCTGGTAGGCAAATACATCCAGCTTCACGACGCCTACATTTCCGTGGTGGAGGCCCTGAAGCACGGAGGCGTTGCCAACCGTGCCTCTGTCCATATCAAATGGGTGGACTCCGAGACAGTCACCCCGGAAAATGCCTCTGAAATCTTCAAAGACATCCATGGCATCCTGGTTCCCGGCGGCTTTGGCGACCGCGGCATCGACGGAAAGATTTACGCCATCCAGTATGCCCGGGAACACAGCATACCATTCCTGGGACTTTGCCTGGGAATGCAGCTGTCCATTGTGGAATTTGCCAGAAATGTGGCCGGGTACGCAGACGCCCACAGCGTGGAGCTGAATCCCGCCACCACCCATCCCGTTATCCATCTCATGCCGGAGCAGAACGGAGTGGAGGACATCGGCGGCACCCTGCGGCTGGGCTCCTATCCCTGTGTCCTGGACAAGACCTCCAAAGCCTATGGACTGTACAATGAGTCCACCATCCATGAGCGCCACAGACACCGCTACGAGGTCAATAACGACTACCGGACAGCGCTTGCAAAATGCGGCATGATGCTCTCCGGCCTGTCCCCTGACGGACGGATTGTGGAAATGATAGAGCTTCCGGACCATCCCTGGTTTATCGCCACCCAGGCCCATCCCGAGCTCAAATCCAGGCCCAACCGGCCCCATCCCTTATTTAAAGGATTTATTGAGGCTGCTCTAAAGGAAAAAAACCAGAAATAACATGATATCTCAAAATCCCCCTGAGCAGGACAGCTATTTTGAAAGAAATGGCTGCTCTGCTTTCAATTTACCAGTATGAGTCCTCTGCCTTGGCGCAAACTATATTTGAGAATCAATCAAAAACACACCACAAGGAGGTGAAATCCAATTGGAACACAAGGAAAAAGACGATTTTGACGTTGACATACAAGCCTGCTCCACCATGGACTGTACAGGCCTGATACCTTCCCTGCCTCAGGACGAGGCGGAAAAGGAAGCCTATGAGGATCTCTATCCCTATGTAACCAAGGCTGTCTCATCAGACAAGGAATAAAGCAGCAGCCCGGCACAAATAAAAACGGAGCCGGGACATCTGCCTCCGCTCCGTTTCCATCTCATCTGTCATACTATTATACTGCTATTGCAGTCTGCATCTGCCAACTGCAATCTTATAATCTGTATCTGCATCCGCCAACCGCAATCACCCGTGCATAAACCTGCTCAAAAACTCCTGGGTCTGAAGCTGTTTAGGCGAACCGAATATCTGGGAGGGCTCTCCCTCCTCCACAATCACGCCGCCGGCCATAAATGCCACATGGCTGGATACATCCCTGGCAAAAGCCATTTCGTGTGTGACGATAATCATGGTAAGGCCCTCTCCGGCCAGCTTGCGCATGACCTCCAGCACCTCGCCCACCATCTGCGGGTCCAGTGCAGATGTGGGCTCGTCAAAAAGCAGCACCTCAGGTTCCATGGCCAATGCCCTTGCTATGGCCACCCTCTGTTTCTGTCCGCCGGAAAGCTGTCTGGGCTTTGCATTGATATAGGGAGCCATCCCCACCTTCTCCAGGTAGTACATGGCATTCTTATGGGCATCTGTCTTGTTCTTCTTAAGAACCTTTACCTGTCCGATGATACAGTTCTCCAGCACAGTCATGTTGTTGAACAGATTAAAACTCTGGAACACCATGCCCACCTTGGAGCGGTACTGGGGCGCATTAACCTTTTTATCGGCAATATCCGTTCCATGGTACATGATTTCACCTGTGGTAGGCGTCTCCAAAAGATTCAGACATCGGAGCAGGGTGGATTTTCCGGAACCTGAAGCTCCGATGATGCAGGTCACATCTCCGCTGCTGACTGAAAAGTCAATATCCTTGAGCACGGGATTGGTACCGAAGGTTTTGCTCAAATGACGGATTTCTAATATTCTGTCTCCTTTCATCGCGCATCCTCCTTCTTCTTATCCTTCTCATCCGGGAACCGGTACATACCGCTGGTATGGGCCAGGGTATCGGTGGTGGCCAGGTCGTAGTTGTCCGCGCCGTCCATCCGGTTTTCCCACCAGCGCAGGATTCTGGAACAGGTGAATGTCATGATGAAATATACAATCATGGTGATGGTATATGCCTCGAAATTCATGTACAGGGCTCCTGCTGCCTTGGTCTTATACAGCAGCTCCGTGACGCCGATAACAGAGAGCACGCAGCTGTCCTTGATATTGATAATCAGGTTGTTGCCAATCTGGGGCATGATGTTCCTCAGAGCCTGGGGCAGAATCACATAGAGCATGGTCTGTACATGGGTCATGCCGATGGCCTTTGCTCCCTCTGTCTGTCCCGGGTCAATGGAAAGAATTCCGCCGCGGACCGTCTCAGCCATGTAAGCGCCTGTATTGATGGAAAGAATAAAATAAGCAGCGCCCCACATGGACATATTGATTCCTAACATGGGCAGAAGCCCGTAATAAATAAACATGGCCTGGGCCATCATGGGTGTTCCGCGGAAGAACTCCACATAGGCGTTCAGAATCAGTTTCACGACCCAGAGTACAGCCCTCTTTACCGGGTTGTCTCCCCGTTCATTCGGTATGGTCTGGACTATACCCACGGCAAAGCCTATGATACAGCCCACCAGGGTACCTACCAGGGCAATCTTAAGGCTGACGCCTGCGCCCTGGAGCATTGACATACCGTATCGGTTGAATACGACCATAACACGGCCGAAAAAGTCTGTTGGCATATCCCTTCTCCTTACTCTTTAACGTACTTTCGCCTGCCGGCAATGCCATCCTTCTGCAAATCAGTTGCTTATCCTCTGCAGATGAACCTGCGTATTAATTTGCCAGAGGCTGAACAGAGATAGCTTCGTCCATCATCTTGGAGAAGTCATCCTTTGTCATCTTTGTGAGGACGCTGTTAATGGCATCCTTTAACTCCGTATTGCCCTTCTTTAAGGAAATACCGATATTGATATCTTCATCCGTTACCTGGAAGTCAGCATCGCCGCCTCCAAACTCAATCATCTTGAAGTTAGGATAAGCGATGAGAGCGCCCTTGCCTGTAGGCTGGTCAGTAACAACCAGGTCGCACTTGTCGGCGTTTAAGGACATCAGCATGTCAGGAGCGCTGGCAGTTGCAGCCAGTACATTGGCATCCTGAATCTGAGGCAGACAGGTGTTGTACCAGATGGTGCTCTGCTGGGACGTACAGGTGGCACCCGCCAGGTCTGCAACGCTCTTGGCATCTGCATACTTGCTGCCTTCCTTTACCAGGGTAACGATGGTTGCATAGTAATATGGCTCAGTGAAATCCACTGCCTGAAGGCGCTCGGAGGTAATGGACTGTCCTGCGATAACACAGTCAACCTGTCCTGTGGTGACAGCCGGAATCAGGGAATCCCAGTCCAGACGTACGATTTCCAGGTCATATCCCAGTTCCTCACAAATCTTTTTTGCCATCATAACATCATATCCATAAGCAAACTCATTGCTGTCAGCAATAGCCACTGCACCGTTGGAATCATCCGGCTGCGTCCAGTTGTAAGGCGCGTATGCACATTCCATGGCCACGCGCAGCGTCTTCTTCTCCCCGCTGTCTGCGGCTGCCGTGGTATCGGCTGCGGCGTCGCCCTCTGCCTTGGCATCGCCGGCTGCAGCTGCTGTCTCTGCCTTTGTGTCTGCTGCTGTTGCTGCTGTACTGCCTCCGCCGCAGGCTGTCAGGGAACCGGCAGCTAGGACGCCGGCCAGAATCAGGCCTAAAACTTTCTTTGCACTCATTTTCATAATAATCTCTCCTCTTAAAAATATTCCCGGCTTTACTGTCTAAGAAAAAAGCCACACCCATCCACACAGGTATGACTCCACTGTCATCTGATGACCGGCAATCCCTAAACAGCTAAAACCTTGCCCTATTAAACACGGCGCACTTTCATTTCTTAAGCATACATGCGCCTAACGTGCTAAGTATAACATAACTCGTCCTGTTTTCCAATACCCAAATACGTTTTTTTATGCAGGAAAAAGGTATAAATACTTGTAAAAACAGCCATAAATCCTTTAACTGGGAATTCATGGCTGTCATATATAATCACTTTCTGCTATTTATTTTCCTTTGTTCCGGCTGCTGTTTCCTGGCCGGTTTCCTGGGTCCCTTCCCCGGCCTTGTCCCCCATCAGTTCATCCATGCGCTGTAAGAATGCATCATCGGGCTGGATTTGATTTCCGTCCTCATCCACCTCCACGGCAAACAGGAACGTCCTGGCATCGTTGATTTCGTAGCTGCATGTAACCAGAGTATACAGTGTCCTGGCCGGATATGTAATCTCCTGGCTGTAGCCGCAGGGCTTCACCATCTCATGCACAAAGGCGTCAAAGGATTCCTGGGATTTGAACCTGGTCTTGCGCACAATGGGCTGGGCCTCCCCGTAATAGGCAGCCACTGCCTTTAACCTGATTTCCCGGTCAGGCGTATAGATGCTGAAAAACTGGTGCTCTTTAAAATACGCCTCGTCCTTATAACGGTTTACATCCTTGAACATGCTTCCGTTCTTCATATTATGGCCGTACAGCACATTGTTGCGTCCCACAAAATCGCCCTGGCTCTCGAAGTCCAGGTAAATGGCGCCTGCAATATTCTCCTTGCCGTAAAAGTCATGATTCAGGTAGAAATCGTTATCCTCTCCCTGTACAATGGGATAATCGATGTTGGTATCCGGCACACGAATCCACCCAATGGTATCCGGATTCTCCTTCATCAGTTCCTCAAAGTTAATTGGGGATACATAGGGTTCTGTCTCCGGCTCCGCAGGGCCGGGCTCTGTCACTGCCTCTGTGGACGGCTGCGGGGTTGTCTCCCTGGCCAGTTCGGCCAGCCGTTCATATTCCTCCCTGGTCCTCTTGTCCTCCAGCCAGCTGTGGACGCTCATGGCGCCGCTTACCAGCATGATGGCCAGCAATACAAGGATGATGACGCCCCGTATCCTGCTATTTCCTTTTTTCTGATTCATAGATGATTATATGTCCTTTCCTGCTGTCATCCCATATGGCCGGAGGCCGCTTTAAGCTCCCCATTCCATCCTTCGCTGTCAGCCACTGCCTCCTGTATCAGAAGCAGCATCTCCAAAAAGCTGCGGAAACTAATCTGCCTGCGCTTCTCCTTCCAGCAGATGGTTCCCTGCCAGGTGGCGTTCCGTCTGAACATGACCCTTATGACAAAGGTCATGGGACCAAAGCCTTCTGCATTGACCATGACGCTTCTGGGAATGATGATGCTGCCCTTCTCCTCTCCTTCCGGAAGAGGCAGAAGGAGGCGTTCCACTTCATCCCTGAGCTCAAACTCACTGGCAAATTCCCGCCGGTCCGGCACCGCCGGATGGGATACGTCCCCGCCCATGACGAAATGACTGAAATTCCGCACAGCCACCTCACACATCCGCTTGCCCAGGCCGTGGATGATATCACTTCCGCATCCGAGAGAACGGTCCAGATAATCCATCAGCTCCAAAAAGCTCTGAAAGGAATAGGTGCTGCCGTTTCTCAAATCCATTATATCACCCTGCCATGTGGAATGAAACCTGTATTTCACATGAAGACTGAACTCGGCCAGTTTTCCCTGTATCCGTTTTTTTCCGGACTCATCCCCGCAACGTAAGGATACCCCGGCGTGGTTCATCCCCACAAAGGACCTCTGGTCCACACTCTTCATGGGATAGCGGAGTTCATCGTACAGGTTCTCCAGGCAGATGGCCATCTCTGAGATACAGCCAAAGGGCATTGCCTCCTCCAGGCTGTCATGATAAAGCCTCCCCTGTAACAGGCGGCCATCAAAACTGTCAATGGCTACATTTACATATTTGTATGAATCCGGTAGGGCCCCTGTTTTTGCAATCGACATATATTCACCTGCTTTTCTCTAATAAATTGACATAGTAATCCCATTAAACCTGTTATCATTATAACAGCCGCCGGTTACAATCCGGTTACAAAAGTACAGGGTACTACTTTTTTATGTATTTTTTTTCTGGACAATTATGGTTCTGGTTAGTATACTTATCTTAGAGTGACCCCGCTTTTGCAAAGGAGAGCAGACATGAATGCATCCGTTATGGAAGACAGACCAACAATTTATATAAAAACCCTGGGCGGATTTTCCCTCAGGGTTGGCGATAAAGAGATAACCGACAACAGCAACCAGTCAAAAAAGCCATGGTGTCTCCTGGAATATCTGGTTGTATTCCAGAAGAAATCCATCAGTCCCGGCGAACTTATCAACATCGTGTGGGCCGACGACCCCGGCGTCAACCCGGGCGGCGCCCTGAAGACCCTGATGTTCCGCAGCCGCAAGCTGCTTGAACCCCTGGGGATTCCTCCCCAGAAGCTGCTGGTCCAGCAGCGGGGCTCCTATTGCTGGACACAGGATTATCCATCTGTCCTGGACATTGACCAGTTTGAGTCCATCTGCACCCGGGTGCTGAATCAGGATATGGGAGAAGATGAAGCCCTGGAGCTGTGCCTTGAAGGGCTGGAACTGTACAAGGGGGATTTCCTTCCCAAATCCGAATATGAATCCTGGGTCATCCCCATCAGTACATACTACCATTCCCTGTACCAGAAGCTGGTCTATAAGACAGTGGAGCTGCTTACTAAGAAGGAAGATTTCTCCAGGATAACCTCCATCTGCCAGACAGCTGTGGGAATTGAACCCTTTGATGAAGAATTCCACTATCACCTGGTTTACTCCCTCTACAGGGACGGCCACACCAGCCAGGCCATTGAAGAATACAACCATACCCTGGACCTGTTTTATAATGAATTCTCCATCTCGCCGTCAGACCATTTTAAGGATTTGTATAAGGCTATCCGCAGCAAAGAACAGGGCATCAACACCAATCTGGATTCCATACAGGAAACCCTTAAGGAGGAAGCCTCCGGAGGTGCATTTTACTGTGAATATCCCGTATTCCATGACCTGTTCCAGCTGGAACGCAGGGCCATTGAGCGCACAGGTGATTCCATCTATTTGTGTCTGCTCACCATCGGCGACCTGGATGGACGGGTCCCCAAAACAACGGTCCTCAGCAAGGCCATGGAGCATCTGAACAGTGCCATCCGCGATTCCCTGCGGTGCAGCGACGTGTACACCCGCTACAGCATCAGCCAGTACATTATCCTCCTTCCTACTGTGACCATGGAAAAGGGAGAGATGGTCATGAAGCGGATACTGGGCAATTTCCGCAGGCTCTACAGCCGCAAGGACCTGGTTGTGGATTACAAGCTTCAGCCCGTACTTCCCTGGGAGCGAACCCCGGCAGGTATCCGGGAGTAAAGGATGTATAACAATTTCACATTCATAAATGAAAAAGCTGCAGGATTATCCTCCATGGGATTTTCTCCTGCAGCTTTCTTTGATAACATCCGGACTACTCCGGTTCCACCTGCGGCCCTGCCGCAAATTATTCTGTCCAGCCCGCTGCCCGGCTCCTGCCGTAAAACAGCTTGTTCAGGCTCTTCATCACATGGCGGTAAGCCGGTATGAGAAACAGGTCTGCGGCTATCCAGGCCACCGGGCTGGCGATGCACACAGCTATGTAGCCAAACACAGGCACCAGACAGAAGCCCACAAAGGAACGCGCCGCCATCTCGCATACACCGGCAATGATGGCCAGCCTGGAATATCCCAGTCCCTGAATCATGAAGCGGACCGCATTGACAAACACCAGAGGGATATAGAACAGGCTGTTGCCCATGAGAAACAGGCGTGTGTTCCTCAGTATTTCCCCTTCTCCCTTGTCCACAAACATCAGGGCAATCCATTCGCCGAAGAAACAGAGCACGGCAAAGGCTATCACTGCATAGACACAGCCCATAACAGCCCCTGCCTTCAAGCCCCGGTCAATACGGTCCAGCTTTCTGGCTCCCACATTCTGTCCACCGTAGGTGGCCATGGTGGAGCCCAGGGCATCAAAGGGACAGCAGAAAAACATGCTGATTTTGCTGCCTGCGGTGACTGCGGCCACTGCCATGGAGCCAAGGGAATTAACTGCGGTCTGCAGGATTACGCTTCCTATGGCGGTGATGGAATACTGCAGTCCCATGGGAATTCCCATGTTGCATAAAATCTTCATGTAATGGGCATCCGGTCTCCACTCGTCATCATTCATCTTAAGGATGGTAAATTTTTTTCTCATATACAGCAGACACAGAATTCCCGACACTGCCTGGGCCGTAATGGTTGCCCAGGCAGCTCCCGACACCCCCATCTTAAGGACCAGAATCGTAAAAAAGTCCAGGGCCACATTCACCACGGAGGAGAACACCAGGAAAATCAGAGGGGTGGTGCTGTCTCCCAGGGAACGTATGGTACAGGACAGCAGGTTATAGAGATAGGTGGCCGGAATCCCCAGGAAAATCACAAAGATATAGCTGTAAGCCCCGTCGATGATATCCTCCGGCGTCTGCATCAGCTCCAGGATGTTTCGGCATAACAGACATACGGCCACGGTCATGACCACGGAAAACAGGATTGCCAGCCATGCGCTGTTGGCCACGAACCGCCTGAGGGCCTTTTCGTTTTTTTCACCGAATTTCTGGGCCACCGGAATGGCAAAGCCGCTGCACACTCCCAGGCAGAAACCGATTATCATAAAGTTGATGGAGCCGGTGGAGCCCACCGCTGCCAGGGCCCTGACGCCCAGGCACTTGCCCACGATGATGGTGTCCGCCATATTATACAGCTGCTGGAACAGCAGCCCGCACAGCATGGGGATGAAAAATCCCAGTATCAGTTTTACCGGGGAGCCTTCAGTCATATCCTTTGTCACATTTGCGGCCATGTATGTATTCCTCTCTGTTTCCATGAATTTCATCCCAATAATGTACTCTCTTAACCTGCAATTTGCAAGTAGAAAATAACACCGGAATCCGTGAACCGTACATACATAATATACAATAGGGTTTCTTCAGAATTCTGTGCGGTCGGTATTTTACAAAGAAGGAAGGCAAAAAAAAATAAAATGCCGTTCATGTGCAACCAATCCATGCCTGTTTCCTACTCTATTAGTAAAGGGGGGAATTCCTGTATTTACTGCCGGCCGTGTACATGGCAGATTATCCAAAGCGAGCCCTGCACTTATATATCAGGAGGTGAGATATGAACGAGCAGGATATGATAGATTTGTTCTGGCAGCGCTCTGAACGGGCTGTCATTGAGGCGTCGGAAAAATTCGGTTCATATTGCAGGAGGATTGCCTGGAACCTTCTAAAGAACAGGGAGGATGTGGAGGAATGCCTCAATGATACCTGGCTTGCCGCCTGGAACCGCATTCCTCCGGACAGGCCTGATAGGCTGTCGGTTTATCTGGGGCGCATCACACGCAACATTGCCCTGGACCGTTATGATTATAACCATGCGAAAATGAGGAATAAGAATCTGAACCGTCTGCTGTCTGAACTGGATGAGTGCGCCGTGTGGGCGGACAGTGCGGAAGTACAGTATGAAAAAGGGGAGACAGCCAGATTAATCAGCCGATTTCTGTGGGAGCAGGAGCAGCAGAAGCGGGTTCTCTTTATCCGCCGCTATTGGTATGGGGATACGATTCGTTCCATTGCAGCTGTGACCGGTATGAGTGAAAGCCATGTGAAATCCCTGCTTTTTCGTATGCGGAAATCGCTGAAAATGTATCTTGAACAGGAAGGAGCACATCTATGAAATCAACGGAGTTGTTTAAGGAAATTGGCAGTATAGACCAAAAACTCATAGAAGAGGCCATGATATTTTCCGCCTCTGAGAACCAGCAGTTCCTGGACAGTAAACGGATTTCCCCTCTGTTTTCAGGTAAAAAAGGAAGGATGATTGCAGCCGCAGCCCTGGCCGTCATGATAGCCGCCTTTGCTTTCCCAGGAGAGATAACCTCCCTGGCGTCAAAAATCAACAGCTATCTTAGCGGTATAGTAAAGACCCCCGATGACTCTGTTGATTTGGGTGCTGCCCGTTCCCTCAACACAGGCAGAGTCCAGGGTCTGGACGAAAACCTGTGCAAATATTACACATCCTTTCAAGCGCTTGAGGATGACTTAGGGCTGGATTTGCTGGAATATAGTGAACCGTACCGGCTGGCACTGGGCAGCGGCCCCCGGCCCATCTCCCTGCAGTATTTTGATTATAATGAATCTGCCTCCATATCTGTTTCTGTTGCATATAATGATGCGGGTGGCAGGCCGGTTTATATGTCTTACGATATGGATTTCCTGACCGGTTCTGATGGGTATCTGGGAGCCTTTGGGGTTGTGGGGAAGGAAACGGAAATGGAAATGGAAACCTTCTGCCACCCGGCGCTGGACATACCTGTGGCTCTTATCACATCATCCGGCGGCGGGGTATTTGCCTGTTTTATCTATGAGAATGTACGTTATATAGTGATTGGCGGCAGGGACGTGAATCAGGTAAAAGAGTTTGTGGGACAGCTGCAATAAAAATCCGGGCAAAGCTCCAAAACATACAATGGCGGCGCTTTATATAGAAAATATTGAAAAAGGTCAGGCAAATAACAATATGCGGATGGCAGGGCCATCCGCATATCACTGATTTTATTATATAGCTGGTTTGAATTTATGCCGGACAGGGATTGGCCATTGCGCTGCCCTCTGTTATTGGTAGCAGAGCACAGGCATGCCCTTATAAATCAGGTCATAGAGTATGCTGGCTTTTTCCGGGGGAAGGTTTATACAGCCATGGCTTCCGCTGGTCTGGAAAATAGTGCCTCCGAATTTGCTTCTCCATGTGGCATCATGGAAACCAATGCCTCCGTTAAAAGGCATCCAGTAATCCACATGGCTCTCGTACTCATAGGTGCCGTCCGCCTTCTTGGCGCCCCTCAGTATCCTGTCCTTTTCCTTGTAGGTCAGACTGTAGATGCCTGCGGGCGTGTCGTAATTCTTGGATATATTTCCCGTGACGCAGGGCGCGTCCCACACCAGGTTTCCCTCCTGGAACATATATACATGCTGGCCCGTCAGGTCCACCTCCGCATAGGTGGCGCCCCAGTCAGGAGCAGTACGGTTGGCTGCCGTCAGTGCATATACAGGCTCCCTGTCCGCCGGAGCAGCTGCGGGGCCTGCCTGAATCAGGGCAGCCAGGGCCTGCACCTCGCCTGCCACATCTATTTTCCAGCCATAGGGGCCTGTCAGCTCCACATCCTTGCCAGTGGCTGTATGGAATATACGGGCAGTTCCTGCTGTATCCCTTCTGGCGGCCATCTCTGTCACAAAGGCCGTAATTTTCTCCATGTCAACCGTCACAACCCCGTCCTGGCTTCCTGTGACCCAGGTGGCTATGGTATCCCCGCCCAGAGTCTCCCGCTCCTCGCCGAATACATAGCTGATACTCATATCGCGGTACTGGTTCATACGTGTACACAGGGCCATAAGATTCTCATCTGTCTCCCATACATTTACCTGGTAGTAACAGCCCGCGCTGTCCACGTCCACTGAGCTCTGGCCTGCTTTTACGGCTGCCGTAATCACCTCTGTGGTCCTGGCCTCGTCCACATTATTCCCCTGGACAGCCGGTATAATGGAAAAAGGCTGTCCCTCCTCATAGGAGGATATATGGGCATCGGAAGTGACCGTGATGCCGGAGCCGCTTATGAGGTTCAGAGCCTTAATCTTTGCCCCCAGGGCCTCCTGGCTGTAGGTCACCGTCATGGTCATGGTATGGGAGTTATCCGCATCCGGTCCTGAGACACGCCCGGACGCGTCCTGTGCATCCAGTATGGCCTTAAGTCCCTCCGGAACCGCTACCTTGTAACCGATATCCGTGCCTGTTATGGTTTCCTGGCGTCCGCCTCTCTCCTTGATGGTGAGATTGTATTCACCGGCATAAAAGCCTTCGATTCTGTCCTTGGCCTCATCCACGGTCAGTCCGCCCACGCCCACGCCGTTGACTTTTGTACCGGATACAAAGCGGGCTGTGTCTCCGCCTTCATCTGCCAGGGACACAAAAGCCCCTGCCAGCACAAGCACAGCCGCTGCCGCCAGCGCTGCTGCCAGCCTTCCCATCCATGTCCTCTTCCTTAATTTCTGCATAAATAATCCTGCCCTGCCTTTTATTGATATTAACTGCATTATTTTCTGCCCCTGCCTGAATATGGCAGGACGCCTTCTTAACATAACAGCCCTTTTGCATATTTTCAATATAAAAACCAAAAATGTAAGAATTCTTCATAAAAATATAAAATCCGGGGTCCCAAAAACAGGGAATCCCGGATTCTTTCGTATGTCAGGACCATTATCAGTCCACTACCTCAATGCTCTCAATAACAGGCTGGTTGGCCTTTGCCACGGAACCATTGTTGTCCTCCACCTTTGTATCCTCACAGATGGCATCCACTACCTCCATGCCCTCTGTCACATACCCGAAGCAAGCATAATCCCCGTCCAGGAACGTACTGTCCTCATGTACAATGAAAAACTGCGAGCTGGCGCTGTCCTTTATCTGGGAACGTGCCATGGAAATGGCGCCCCTGGTGTGGGACAATGGATTTTCCACTCCGTTGCTGGAAAACTCGCCCTTGATTTCCTGGTCGGAACCGCCCATGCCTGTTCCCAGCGGGTCGCCGCCCTGAATCATGAAACCGCTTATGATGCGGTGAAAGGTAAGCCCGTCATAGAAGCCGTCCTTTGCCAGCTCCAGGAAATTAGCCACCGTAATGGGGGCCTCATCCCCGTATAGCTCCACGGAAATGGTGCCGTAATCCTTTACATTAATCTTTACATGGTGTTTTCCTGCTGCTGTCTTAATTTCCTCAGAAGCTGTATCCCGGGCTCCCTCTGAAGCCTCTGCTGTCTTAATTGTCTCTTTCTCAGCAGTCTCTGCCTTGGCTGCATCTTCCTTGGCTGCCTCGGTCTGCGCTGCCGTGGTTGCGGTCCCTGCGCTGGTGCTACATCCGGCCAGGGCTGAAACTGCCAGTACCGCCGCTGCACATATACTCATCCATTTTTTCATAAATTATGCTCCTCTTCTTATGGAAAAACCAGTCCGCCGTCCCTATGTCCGGCCATTTTCCCGTAATAGGCGCCTGGGCGTTATGTCACCCGGACTGCCAGAGCATATTGTAACACCTGCAATGCCTTCCCGTAAAGGACTTTATAGAAATATCATACTTTTGTCACAATTTCCGCCAGCGTGAACCGGGAAATCTGCCGGCCGGCCGCTGCCTCTCAGACCTGTCCGGCCGCTGTTTCTCATACCAGTCCGCTGCCTCTCAGACCCGGCTGGCCGCTGTTTCTCATACCAGTCCGCTGCCTCTCAGACCCGGCTGGCCGCTGCACGGCCGGCAGCCGCCACACGGCGGCAGACCACGCACAGCGCCACAGTGGCAGCCATGTCAGGAAGGGTGCTTCCCACAGGGGTATCCACATGCATCAGTATGCGGTACATCACAAAACCAGCAAGCCAAATAACCAGGTTCACTATATTGGCTGTCTCCGCCTCATGGTCCTGCCTGATAATGAAATAATCCGCAATCTGGATGGCAATCATGGGTGCGAACACGGAGCCGATGAGATAAAGGAAATCCGTAATATTGTCCATGGGGTATACCATGGCTGCCGCAGTACCCACAATGGTTACTGCAACTGCCGCCCATTTTTCCTTTATCCTGCCTGTAATGGACACACTGGACACACCGGCGGAGTATGCGTCCAGGAATGTGGTGGTCACGGTGGACAGCACGATGATAAGAAGTCCGGCTATTCCCAGTCCTGCCTTGACCATGATGACTGAAATATCATATTCACCCGTATAGATGGCTGCGCCCATTCCAATGACGTACATGAAGCAGCTTACCAGGCCGTATACAAGGGCGCTGGCTGCCGTTGCCCCAAAGGGCTTTTCGGCCTCTCTTGTATAATCGCTGATTAGCGGCAGCCAGGACAGCGGCATGGCCACGGACAGCTCCACAGCCGCCCCGAAGCTCAGGGAACCGTCTGTCTCCGGGACCGGCGCTCCGCTGCCTGTAAATATGACCCGACACAGAAGAAGTGTCAGTACGAACAGGGCTGCCATTGCCGCTGTATTGATTTTTCCCAGATTCCTGATTCCAATCAAAAGCCATACCAGAATCAGACCTCCAATTACAAGGCACCAGACCCACAGGCCCGCGTTAAAAATACCGTTGGCAGCCAGTCCGCCGTCATAAATCATGATGGAGGTCCAGCCCACCAGCTGCAGGACGTTGAGCCCGCAAAACAGCAGGCTTCCCTTCTGTCCAAAGCTCATCTTCACTGTTTCCATGGAACTGCGCCTGGTGTACCCGCCAATTAGTCCTGCCATGAACAGCAGGGCGCAGCCAATCACATGGCCCAGCAAAATGGCTGCCAGGCCCTTTCCAAATCCCAAAGGCGCCAGATAGGTGCCTGTCAGTATCTCAGCAATGGATACACCTGCCCCAAACCATATGAGGCTGTTGGCAAATACGGAAGTTCCCTTTTCCTTCATACCCATTCCTCCTTAATATTCGCCCCGGATGGCAAATGCATGGTTCATTGGTCCGCTTCCCTTTCCCAAGTCCAGCCGGGCTTCCAGCGCACCTGAGAGGTATGCTTTGGCGCGCTCCACCGCCAGGTCCATATCCATGCCCTTGGCCAGGTTGGAGGCAATGGCGCTGGACAGGGTACAGCCTGTCCCGTGGGTATTGGGGTTGTCAATCCGCCTGCCCTTGAACCACTTAAGGTTTCCGCCGCGGTACAGCAGGTCGTTGGCGTCATTCAGCTGGTGGCCTCCCTTAAGAAGCACGGCGCAGCCATAGCCTTCCCCGATATTCCTTGCCGCCAGCTCCATGTCGCCGGGATTATGTATCGTCATTCCTGACAGCACCTCTGCCTCCGGTATATTGGGAGTCAGCAGGCTGGCCATGGGCAGCAGGATTTCCTTTAACGCCCCGATGGCCTCCCCGCTAATCAGCCTGGAACCGCTGGTGGATACCATGACCGGGTCCACCACCACATTGGCAGCCCTGTAAAATGCCAGCCTGTCCCCGATGGCCTCTATCAGGCCCCCGGAGGAAACCATACCGATTTTAACTGCATCCGGAACAATATCCGTAAATATATCGTCCAACTGTTCCCTTAAAAAAGATGGAGTCACCTCCATAATTCCTGTCACGCCGGTTGTATTCTGGGCAGTCAATGCCGTTATGGCGCTCATGGCGTAAACCCCGTGAGCGGTCATGGTCTTGATATCTGCCTGGATGCCGGCGCCTCCGCTGGAATCGCTTCCAGCGATTGTTAATGCTGTTTTCATAATCTTTCTCCTTTTCGCATTAATTTTATAAAGCGGCAGAAGGTGGTGCCCCCAATCCGCCGCCGGGAAGCTCCGGCGCCCATGCCTGATGCCATACAAAACCGCCCCGCGCATAAAAAAGGCGGAACACCAAAACAGGTGCTCCGCCGGCAATCGTCCGTTATGGTCCCTACGTTGGCATTATCCAAATCAGGTAATGGGTCTAAGCATGAACAGCTTACTCTCAGCCCACTTAAGTGAGCTCCCCGTTTATTTACATCTACCATTATACATGGTTTTAAGGAGATTGCAATCCTTTTATCTTCTGATTGACTGCATACAGCACGATTTTCATGGTCACGTTCTTTTCCTCATCAATGACCAGCGTAAGGTAGCCTTCTTCCTTCCTGACCACCCGTCCTGCCACACCTCCTATGGTGATGCCCCTGTCCCCCTCCACATCCCTGGCGCATTCCGCTGCCAGGGCAGCCATGTCCGCATCATTGATAACAGGAGGAGCGCCCCATATCATCTCGTACTCTGCCTCACCACGGAATGTTTCAGCGGTCGCCCTGGCAATCTCACCGATTCTCCTGTCCAGTTCCTGGCGCACATCCTCCTCCAGAGCACGGATGGTGCCCTCAATCAGCACCTCGGAGGGGATTACATTGTAGGCAAAGCCCGCCTCCACATGGCCGATGGTCAGTACCGAGGGCTTTACCGCCGGAATCTCACGGGCAATGATTTCCTAGCCTTCTTGACTTTATTATCAATAATTGATATCATGATTCTGGAGGTATTTTGAATGAATAGTCGTATACGGGAATTGAGAAAAACACTTGGCCTGAGCCAGAAAGAATTTGCAGAAAAAATCGGGTTGAAACAAAATGCCATAAGCTATATGGAAAAAAGCGGTTCCACTGTTACGGAGCAGAATATTAAGACCATCTGCTCCCAATTCAGTGTCAATGAAACCTGGCTCCGCACGGGTTCCGGACCCATGTTCCTTGAAAATAAAAAAAAGTGGAAAGAGTTCCTGGATATTTTCGATGAACTCTCTCCGGCTTTGCAGGATTATCTGATTAAGGCGGCCAGGGACCTGCTGGATACCCAGTCCAAGATGGATGCCCAGTCCAAATTACAGTCTCATAAAGACAGCAAGCAATAGCATATCTGCCCATTCTATCCCAGAGCCCGGTCCACAATTTTCACCATGGCCGTAAAGGTGGTGTCGTTGTAATCCACGTCGAACTCGTCCCCCGGCTGGTTCAGGATTCGCTTTATGCTCAGTATGCCCAGCCCTCCGTCCCTTTTGCTGGACAGAATCCTGCTGCCGTTCTTCTTAATCTGTCCGTTGTAGGAGTTTTCCACCAGCATCATCAGGTGGTCATCCAGCCATCTGGCCTGGACCAGGATGAAGCGCTGCCCTGACAGGCGGCGGCATGCTTCCAGGGCATTTTCCAGCAGATTGCCGATGACAATGCACAGGGTCAAATCATCCACCGGCACATGGGCGGACAAATCCACCCTGGCAGTGAACTCCACCCCATCCTGCCTTGCCCTGGCAGCATACTCCTGGAGAAGTCCGTTCACGGCCTGGTTCTGGCAGAACACCATCTCCGCCGTCATGTCCAGTTCCCGTTTCAGGTTCATCAGATAATTGGTCCGTTCTCCCCTGTCCATATTCAGAAGGGCATGGATGTGATGGCGGAAATCATGTTTGATGATGCGCACCTGTTCAATGTAATCCAGGGTCTGGTTGTAATGCTCCCTCTGCTGGCTGATAAGCTGTCTGGCAAACTGCAGCTCCTCCTCTGTCCTGCGCCTGCACATGATTTCCAGGGTGCTGCTTAAAATCAGCACATAGAGCACCAGTATCATGATGCACAGTGCCAGGTAGAACAGCACGTCCTCCAGCCCGCGCACAGCCAGGGAAAGGGATGAAAATATGGTGTTGTTTCCGATAAAAAGAATGAACAGGGAAACCGATGGGTACGTCAGCAGCAGTGAGCAGGAGCGCCTGGATAACTGGTCAAACAGCCGGTCCACCTTATCCCTCAGCCAGAACCGTACAAACACATAAAAACCGCAGGCCCACAGCAGGGATACCGCCACACAGATTTGTCCGTATGTCAGGGAAACATGCCCCTTTAACATCCAGGCTGCAAACTCATTCAGCGATGTGGACAGGACCGCGAACAGCCATGCGGATATGTACAGGAAGCCTTTCTTAAGAAGGGTGCCCTTAAAAAAGATAAGGAGCACCAGGAAATAAAGGCAGGAAAATACGCCCCGGAACACAAAAAAGACCTGGGGGCTGATATGGAATACAGATTCCATGGATATCATGATAACCCACAGGTAGGCGGAAATAGCTGCTATGTTCTCCCTGTAGCTGTGTTTTGGCTCCAGACACACGAAAATGGGCATCATACGCACAGCCAGGTTAATCAGGTTCATAAAGACAGTACATGCCGCGTCGTTCATAGGCACCTCACTTCAGCCGGTAATGGTAATAGGCATTCTTGCTCTGTTTATAAAAATTCCTGGATATGGGAATCATCTGCCCATCCCTCATGTAAAAGCAGGAATCCTCCAGCTTATCCACATAATCCAGATTCACCAGGTAGCTTTGGTGGCAGCGCAGAAACTGGGAATGGCATTCAAGAGCCTGCTGCAGCTCGGACAGCTTTTGGTTAATGGCCAGTACTTCCCCATCTGTCAGTCTCACAAAGACTCGGTGCAGACGGTTCTCAAACCAGGCCAGACGCTCCAGGGGAAGCTCTACATTCACCCGGTTGTGCACCACGGACAGGACCGCCTTTTTCACTCCCAGCCTGCGCCTCATCACCCGTTCCATGGTGGACCGGAAATTCTCTTCCTCCACCGGCTTAAGGATGAATCCTGCCGCCTCCACCCGGTATCCCTCCACTGCGGATTCCAGGGAGGATGTAATAAACACCACCACAGGATGGCCCTGCCCGTCTTCCCCTGCCAGTGCTTCCGCCGTATCAATACCGCTCATACCGGGCATAAGCACATCCAGAAGATACAAATCATACGCCCTTCCTGACTCCAGAAGCTCCCTTCCGGCAGCATATGTATCTATGTGAACCTCCAGGCCTTCCCTGTCAAAAAAGCGCCCGGCATATTCCGCTGCCTGAATGCGCTCCTGCTCTGTATCGTCACAGATAGCCACCTCATACATACCCAGTGCCCCCTCTCCCATAAAACTGCTGCACGTCCCACAGCCTATCCTATATTTTATTGGCATTGATGCCATAAGTCAAGTTCCCCTGCAAAGTATCATATTCGGTATAATTTCTGCAGAAATGGCCCTTATTCCCCTGTTCCTGCTATGGTAAAATAATGGTAAGAAAAACATTTCAACAGGAGGGGTTTTATGGGTTCAAATGTAATTGTAACAATCATTGTAATCATCTACCTGCTTTTGATGCTGTGGATTGGCTGGTACTCATCCACTAAAATTTCCACCAACACCGACTTCATGGTGGCCGGACGCCGCCTGGGACCGCTTCTCATGGCCGGCACCCTGGCAGCCACGGAAATCGGCGGCGGCAGTTCCCTGGGCGTGGTCCAGAACGGTATGTCAGGCTTTGGACTCAGTGCGTCCTGGTACATAACCACCATGGGCATCGCATTCATCATCCTCAGCTTTATTGCACCCAAATTCAGGGCAGCCACGGTCAAGACAGTTCCTGAATACTTCCGCAGGCGCTACGGCAAATCCTGCGGCATCATAACAGCCGTCATCATGCTCCTTCCCCTGGTGGGCCTTACTGCCGGACAGTTTATTGCATCTGCGGTCATCCTGTCCACCATGCTGAACATTGACTACCAGGTGGCTGTCATCATCGTTGCCGTGGTGGTTACGGTTTACTCCATCATGGGCGGCCTCTGGAGTGTTACGCTGACAGACTTTGTCCAGGTATTCCTGATTGTAATCGGCATGATTATCGCAGTTCCCTTTGCCATGAATTACGCCGGGGGCTGGGGAAATGTGGCGTCCAATATACCGGAGGGCACCTTGAGCCTGTTCCAGGGCTATGACCTGTTTGGAATCATCTCCCTTGTAATCATGTACACAGCCACCTTCTCCGTGGGACAGGAGGCAGTGTCGCGTTTCTACGCTGCCAGGGATGAAAAGGCAGCCAAGGGCGGCGCATGGCTGGCAGCCCTGGTCAATTTCATCTATGCCTTCATTCCTACCATCCTGGGCATCATCACGCTGGCCTTAATCAATATGGGCAAGTTCAGCTCCGCACAGTTTGAGTCCGTGGGCGCCCGTTACGCCCTGCCGGTTCTGGCCATCAACACCATGCCGGCCCTTATATGCGGACTTCTGTTTGCAGGCATCATCTCAGCCACCATGTCCAGCTCTGACTCCGACCTCCTTGGCGCAGGCTCTATCTTTGCCAATGACATTTACAAGGCAGTTCTGAAGCCGGATGCATCCAGCCAGTCCGTTATGAAGGTGACCAAAATCGTTATGTGCCTGGTTGGCGTGGCCTCCATGTTTATCGCCCTCTTCAACACCCAGAGCATTGTATCCATCCTGATGTTCTGCTTCACCTTAAGGGCAGCCGGGTCCTTCTTCCCGTATGTCATGGGCCATTACTGGAAAAAGGCGTCCACAGCAGGCACCATTGCATCCCTGATTTCCGGTACCATCGTGGTGGTATACCTGGAGCATATTTCCAAGGGGATGCTGTTCGGCATAAAGTTCAGCCAGCCCATTATTCCGGGTCTGGTGGCTGCCTTTGTCTGCTTCATCATTTTCTCGCTGGCCATGCCGCCTAAGGAAGAAACCACGGAGCTGGTACCTGAGGAAGACGACTAGAAACAGATTCACGATGTAATACAAACCAAAGGGCATATAAACCCATGACAGGGACTGCTGCTTCCGGCGTATGGACGGATGCAGCAGTCCCTGTGTTTTATGATTGATTCCCATATTATATTACTTCCGTTTTTTCCAATCCCGCACTACCCTGTCCGCCATTTTCCCGGCTGTATCACGGTTCAGAGGCATAACCCGGCCGTGGTAGGGGAAATATATCAGGTTGGACCAGAGCACCTCATATCCCCCTTTATCATACTCTTCCTCTGTGGGCAGATAGCTGCTGCATCCGTTTGTATAGCCGTTAAAAAACAGAAGCTGCTCCTCTGCCCCCTTCCGGATATCAATGGCAATCCGGCACATGACCTCATTGGGAACGCCGCAGAGACAGCCCTGGTTGACAAAAAGGTACTGTATCTCAATGTCTGCGTACTGGCGCAGGATTCCCTTTTCATTGAGCCTCTTTACCTCCTCCAGCCACATCCCTGCGTCAATGCCCGCCTCCCGCTTTGCTTCCTCTGCAATATACGCTGCCCGTTCCATATCAGGCACATCCGCTGCAAACCGGCAAAAGGAAGAGCGGAGTTCCAGCCGTTCTAAGGGCTGCATTTCTAGTGAACCATACACAGACGCCACGCTGCGGCAGATATCCTCTGCCATCTGTTTGAGGGCCCGCCGGCTCTGGGATTCATATTTCTTCCTGTATTCCTGTGAAAATCCGTTCCGGGCCATCTCGTAACAGTGAATCTCCGTGTATTCCAGGTTATCCTGATGATATCTGGGGCGGATATCCCCGGAGGCCCCTTGCACCATCATGACACGGCAGCCGTATGTTTCCTCCAGCCGTTTCCTTGCAGCCCCAATATAATCTGCGGAAATAAAATAATTATCCCCGGTCAGCACATTTGCATGGGCTGTCACGCGGACAAGAAGGACCTCCCGGCCCGGCCCTTCCCCTGCTGCCAGCCTCAGGATTCCCAGCCGTCCGTCCGTCTGGTCCGGCTCGTTCCTCCGGTTCACCCCAACAGTGTTCTCCCCGATTCCCCAGGCCGCCTCCATGGGCCTCATATTTCCTTCTGCCTCCCGGACAGCCTCCGCCGCTTTCTTGCATACCATTTTAAAATAATCCGGCTCCGCCGCCCCGTTAGGCGCGCTGTGGGTATGGGAAAAACACACCATGATTTGCTCCCGTTCCGTGCGAAGCGCCTCCGCAGCCCTGTCTCTTAGAACATTGGACAGCTCCACTGTAAAGCCCAGGCTGTCAATGGTAATAAGGCCTCCCCTCACGCCGGCGTTCTCCCATACCAGGGCCTGAAGCCTCAGCGCATCCCTCACACCCTGAGACCGGTTGTCCGGACGGTAAAATCCCACCATTTCAACCGGACTGACCGGCGTTATATCCGCCTCTCCATAACCGGCCCGTATCCTGTCATAAGTCTGCATCTTAAGACACCTCTTTTCTGCTTCTGATAATTCCATCCTATCTCAGCGGACGCAGATATGCAATCTACTGTTCTCTTCTGCATGGTTTGGTACAATGGTTTCCGCAGCTATTCCGTATCCTCCCCTGAACTGCGCAAAAACAGGGGACCGCGCAGCCGCAGTCCCCTGACCTTTACTTTTGGTATACAATCTTGCGAATGGCATGGACGGAAAGACAATACGCATCACCCAGTTCCTCCAGGGATGCCCCGCGCCGGTAAGCATCCACGATTCCGGCGTTGCGCTCTGCCAGTTCCCTGCGGCAGCCGCTTTGCTCTCCCCACGCCTTGCGCTGGTCTTCCCTGGCCGGAATGTAAATATATCCGGCCTGTATGTATTCCTGCAGTTCCTCCACCAGATGACGGGGCAGGACTGCTTTCGCATTAACATATTTCATGTTGGCTCACTCCTTATACTCATCAATCCCAAGGAAGCAAAGCCAGCACTCATCTCAGCGGCCGCTATTACTCCATGCAGGCGCCGCTGAGCTTACCGGCCTTGCATGGAGCCAGACATTGTTGTTTTTCTTCTTATTCCTGCACATGTTCCTCTCCCTCCAAACCATTCTTTTTCCTGTATTATACCAGAAAGCAGGCGCATTGGCCAGAACCAGCCCTCTGTTTTCCATTTTCTCATTTTCTATTTCTAAACAATCATTAAGGATTTTCCTGTACCTGCTGTAAGGAACCAACCCTATAATAGAGAAAAAACATCCACGGAGGCATACAGCCATGATAGACGAAATCATGGTAATCGCCCATACGGACTGCGGCGTCAGGGGAATGGAAACCAGTACCATCCGTGAACACCTGATACAGAGAGGTATCAGCCGGGAGTCCATGGAAGCATTTGGGGCAGCAGTCGGTTCCCTGGAAAACTGGTTTGATGGTTTCCTGTCTCCGGAGGACTCCGTGGTACGCTCCCTGGATATTCTAAGGAATCATCCTCTCATGCCGGCGGACGTGGAGATACGGGGCTTTGTCATGGATGTGCACACAGGAGGGCTGAAGGAGATACCGGCTCTATGGTCCCACTGTCACCGGAACACCCAGAGGGCAGTATTCCCACAGGATATCCATCACGTCATTTGTAACCGCAATGCAGCCGGAGGTTCCGCCTCCCTGGTCCCCGTGTATCTCGATGGCCCCGCCTAAAGGGGTGTTCCAGGGCGGCTGCCTGCCCGCCTTATTCGCCTCCACAATGGCATTATACTGCTCCTCATTAATCAGGCCGTCCCTGAGGCCCCGCTCTGCGTCCTCGGCATTGGGATAGGAAAGCCCCAGTGCCAGATAGCATATACTCTGGTCATTTCTCGTACACACATAGAATGAGCCGGAGGGCGTAATTTCATCCCCCTCCTGCACCTTGTCCCCTGTCTCAGACCGCCGTCCCAGCTTAACGGGCCAGGTCCCTATGGTCTGGGAATACTGTTTCAAAGTCAGTGTGTTTCCCATTTTGCTCACATAAATGTTCACCCCGTTGACAGAGGACTGATACGCTGCCCCCGGTCCCGCTGTCTGCCCGGCCATGGCGCCCAGGGGACTGATTGCCGCCAGGGACAGTGCCAGGACTCCGGCAGCAGCACATTTTCTGAATCTCATCCTGTTCCATCTCCTTACTCTTATTTACATATTTGGTTTAGTATACCATATAATCCCAAATTCTAAACCGATGTAATAAAATCGAAAGGAAAATATAAAGAAAATAATTCAGGCCCCGGACATGCATATCCCTGTCGGATATACATTCCGGAGCCTGTTTCCTGTCTGAGGGGATTGATGGCAATGCCGTAATCCGTAATAACCACGTCAATGCTCTCTCCCGGCTCCACGGTGACCTGGCAGTAGCCGGGGAATCTTAAATACAGAAAGGCTTTATCTTAAAAATCATTAAGAATCCTGTTCCGGCCATAAAAATGCCCGCAGCTCTCCGTGTGAAGTGTGCGGGCATTGATTTTTGGTCCTGTCATAATTCTTATGCTATATGCACAAATCAGGGCATAAAACAGGCCGGAAAGCTGCATGCTTTCCGGCCTGTCATTATCCCTGTTTATTCTTCTGTTTTCTCTTCCCCATACCCCAGCCGGGGCAGTACATTCATGGGATGGTCCAGTATCACCAGGTCTGCATCCTTATCCAGATAGTGCTCCTGCCTATGGATGATTACCATGTTCCGCCCGGCAAAATATTGTATGTACTGGCAGAACACCTCGGAAGCCAGGGTCGTGCCCAACAGCAGCAGGGTATCTGCCTTTGTTATCTCCTCCGTGGTCCTGGTCATGTTCTGGCTGTCCACCATCTCGCCAATCAGGGATATCATGGGCCGTATGGGAACATTACAGTCCCTGCAGATTGGAACCCGCTTTGCGCCTGCCATGTATTCAATGGGATATTTTTTCTTGCATCTGGGACACTGGTTCTGGTAAATGCTTCCGTGAAGGTTTATAACATGACGGCAGCCGCCCCTGCGGGCCTTGTCGTAGATGTTGCTGTCAATGATGCACTGAAGCTTTCCGGCCCGTTCCATGGCAGCCAGGGCCGGGCCGGAAGCAGTGTCCCTTGGCGCATTGTGAAGCATCTCTTTTTTGTAGAACTCAAAAAACTGCTCCGGGCGGGTATTGTAAAATGCACTGGTGTACATCTCCTCAACGCCGTAGCCATACCGGTTCTCGATGTCATAAGCCTTATCCTGTTTCTTGATACCGATAAAACCGCCCTCTTCCATCATACCGGAACCGCAGAGAGCCACAGTATAGGTACTTTCATCCAGAATCTTTCTCAACTGAGCTATTTTTTCATTCATAGTGATACCTCCTTCCAGTCCAACCCAGAAAATCCCCCCTGGGAGGTTACAACTGTATCTTATTATCACTATTATATAATTTTTTCCAGATAATTTCCACCATTTTTGTCAGTTTTATCTTACTATTTTCCTTTTAAAACGTCATTTTCTTTCTTTTCCACCTTAGAATAAAGGAGAACGCCCCCGATTATCACCACACCCCCTGCTATCTGGAGAGGGGCGGGCACCTCCCCGAACAGGAACAGGGCAAACACGGCTGCAGCCACAGGCTCGCACAGCTTGGAGGCAGATACAAAGGAGGGGGAAAAGAATTTCAGGCACCAGCTGAAGATACTGTGCCCTAAAAGAGTGGAACACACACTGAGGAGCAGTCCCACCACCACGGAACGCATCCCGTAGCCGGTAAAGGCAAGCCCGCTTAAAGCCGTTGCAAGCCCCAGGGCCAGGGCGCAGAACACATAGACTATGTAAGTGTAAATCGTCGTGGACATATATCCCCTGGCCTGCCGCCCAATCAATGTGTATACAGCACAGAATACGGCGGCAGCAAGGGCCAGCACGTCCCCGTACAGATGGTTTCCGCCGGCTGAGTAGTCGGAAAATGCAATCAGCAGGCTTCCTCCCACGGTTACAAGAATGCTCAGGACAGCAGCCCCGGTTATCTTTCCCTTCATAAACAGGCAGTACCCCAGCGCCACCCATATGACCTCCGTACAGACAATGGCAGTGGAACTGGCCACCGAGGTCTGGTTCAGCGATTCAAACCATGCAGTAAAATGCAGCGCCAGGAACACTCCGCTGGCCCCGCACAGAAAAACCGTCCTCCTGTCCGTGTCCATCAGCTCCCGCCTGCAGTCCTTCCGACCCAGAACCACCGGCGTCATCAGAGCCACGGTCCAAAGCAGGCGGTAAAGGGCCGTGACCACAGCAGGGGCCTGGGAATATTTAACAAAAATAGCCGATAATGAAATACCGGCTATTCCTATGATTATCATGACCAATGGATGTTTTTCCATCAACTTCATCTTAAGTATCCTCGCTTATGTGATTGGCCGTCTCCCGGCCTATGGAATCAGCCTGCTGGTTCCCAGGCGGTCTGCGCCCAGCTCTATGAAACGCTCTGCATCTTCGATGGAGGCAATTCCGCCCGCTGCTTTTACCTTTACCTGAGGGCCTGAATATTTCCTCATAAGAGCCACGTCCTCCGGCGTTGCGCCGGCTGTTGAGAATCCGGTGGAGGTCTTTATGAAGTCAGCGCCCGACTCTGTTACCACCCGGCACATTTCCTTCTTCTCTTCCTCCGTCAGAAGGCAGGTTTCAATAATGACCTTCAGGCATCTGCCGCTGCAGGCAGCCTTAATCTGTCTGATTTCATCCAGGACCTGGCCGTAATGTCCCGCCTTTACCAGCCCGATATTGATAACCATATCAATTTCATCCGCACCGTTTTTCACAGCATCCTCTGTCTCAAACACCTTCACAGCGGTGGTCATGTTGCCGTTGGGGAATCCGATAACCGTACAGACAGCCAGATTATCCCCCACAAATTCCTTTGCCTGCTTCACATAACAGGGCGGAATGCACACAGAGGCAGTTCCGTATTCCATGCCCTCCCTGCACAGCTTCTCTATCTGTTCCCAGGTAGCTGTCTGCTTTAACAGCGTGTGGTCCACCTTGCGTAAAATATCCTTCTTATCCATGATTTTTAATCCTTTCTATAGTTCCTCCAGAACCGATGTCCCTATGGTGCCTTCCGGCATCTTCACTCCGAAGTTATCAGCAACCGTTGCCCCGATGACTGCAAATGTATCCGCCTCGCCCAGGTCCTTTCCGCCCTCCATGGACGGGGAATAGGCGATGAAGGGCACCTGCTCCCTGGTGTGGTCCGTGCCTGAATAGGTGGGGTCATTGCCGTGGTCCGCGGTGAGAATCAAAAGGTCGTCCTGGCGCAGAAGCGGAAGCAGACAGCCCAGCTTCTCATCAAAGCGCTCCAGCTCCCTGCCGTATCCTTCCGGATTGCGGCGGTGCCCCCACAGGGCGTCAAAATCCACCAGATTCACAAAACAAAGCCCCTTAAAATCCCTTTGCGCATACTGGATGGTCTGCTCCATGCCGTGGACAGATGAATTGGAATGGTTGGACTGCGTCAGTCCCTCCCCGTCAAAAATATCATATATCTTGCCAATGGACACCACATCATAGCCAGCATCCTTAAGGGCATTTAAGGCAGTCCTTCCATATGGCTTAAGGGCATAATCATGACGGTTGGAGGTACGTCTGAATTCCCCCTTCTTCATGCCGGTATAGGGTCTGGCAATGACACGCCCCACCTTCCACTCATCCCGCAGGGTCAGTTCCCTGGCAATCTCGCAGTAGCGGTACAGGTTGTCAAGTCCCATGGTTTCCTCGTTGCCGCATATCTGAAGCACGGAGTCAGCGGAAGTATACACTATCAGATGGCCTTCCCGAATCTCCTCCTCTGCCAGTTCATCCAGGATTTCCGTTCCGCTGGCACTCTTGTTGCCGATGATTTTCCGTCCGGTCCGCTTCTCCAGCTCGTCAATCAGCTCCTTCGGAAAGCCGTTGCTGGTAAATGTCTGGAAAGGCGTGGTGACCAGAAGCCCCATCATCTCCCAATGTCCTGTCATGGTGTCCTTGCCCCGGCTTCTCTCTTTCAGGCGCATGTAACGCCCCAGAGGATGTTCCTCGGGCTCCATTCCTTCCAGCGGATGCAGATTGGCCATGCCCAGCTTTCTCAGGTTGGGAATCTTAAGCCCAGGAACCTCCCGGACAATATGCCCCAGGGTGTCCACGCCCACATCGCCATATTCCGGCGAGTCCTCCACTGCCCCGATTCCCAGGGAATCCAGGACCACTACAAAAATACGTTTATATTTTCCCATCTTACGACCTCCTTAAAATAATGTGACCAGGCCCACTACCATGGCGCTGATCAGGCTGACTGCCACACCGCCTAACATTGCCTTAAACACAAGGCGGGCAAGGGTGCTTTTCTTTTCAGGGCACAGGACCGCAATTCCCGACACGCAGATTCCCAGACTGGAGAAATTGGCAAACCCGCACAGGGAAATGGCGCATATCATCCCTGTCCTGTAATCCATGGAAGATATCATGCTGCCCAGCTGCTGGAACGCAACGAATTCATTGAGAACCAGCTTGCTTCCCAGGAGATTTCCTTCCATCAGGATTTCCGACGGGTCCAGGCCCATGAAAAAGCCAAAGGGAGCAAATACATAGGAAAATACCTGCTGCAGACTGATGCCGCAGACGCCCAACAGCTTATTCACTGCCGCCACCAGAGCCACCATGGCCACCAACGACGCACCGATGGACAGAGCCATCTGCATACCGGTGACAGCTCCCTCTGCAACCGCCTCTATAACGTTGGTATTATTCCCCTTATTATCCATCTTAACGCTTCCCACTTCCCTGACTTTCTCAGTCTGGGGCAGAAGCATCTTTGCCACCATAATACTGCCCACCGGCACCAGGGTGCTGGCAATCAAAAGGTACTCCATGGGAATGCCCAGGGCCGTGTATCCGCCCAATATGGACACGGACATGCTGCCCATGCCGGAAACCAGGACCACCATGACCTCGCTGTCCGTCATCTGGCCCAGGTACTTGCTCACCAGAATCGGGCTGTCTGTCTGCCCCAGGAACATATTGGCAACCGCCACAAAGCTTTCCACCTCGGAGGTGCCCATAAGCTTACCCACTGCTTTACCAATCCATTTTACCACAAATCCCAGAATTCCGATATAGTAAAGAAGACTTACCAGGGCGGACAGGAATACAATATTGCCCAGGACCTGTATGGCAAATACAGACCCCGTAACAGCCGTGCTGTCCGCCAGCGAGCCGAACACAAAGCTTAAACCGTCCTGCCCGCAGTTAATGACACTGGTCACTGCGTCCGACACCCTGGACACCACGTACCGTCCAGCCGGAATCTTTACCAGTATGACTGCAATCAGGAACTGGGCAATGACTGCCTTGACCAGCATCCTGACGGATATGTTTTTCTTCTTCCAGGAAATCAGATACATGATAAGCAGCACCAGAAGGATACCTGTAAGGTTTAATACTATCTTCATTTGTTCCCACCCCTTACCTTTCTCCTTACGCCTGCTTATCTGCCCGAATCAGTCTGCGGACTGCTTCCACAGCCACCTTTATGGCTGCCTCCGTATCGTGGACAATGGGGTTATCCAGTCCGGCCTCCTGGCGTTCCTGGTTGCCCACCACCAGAAAATCAGAACCGCAGCGAACTCTTAAGTGGCTGGCAGCAATGAACAGGGCCGCGGATTCCATCTCAGATGCCTTGCAGCCCAGACGTTTCCAGGCCTCCCACTTGTTCAGAAGCTCATAGCTCACCGGCATGCGTTTCGGCTCATGCTGGCCGTAAAAAGCGTCCTTGCACTGCACCACCCCCGCGTGGTAGGTATATCCCAGGGCCTTTGCAGAAGAAACCAGGGCATTGGTCACATCCAGGTCGGCCACGGCCGGGAACTCGATGGGAGCGTATTCCCTGCTGGTGCCCTCCATGCGGATGGCGCCTGTGGCGACCACGATATCCCCGCCCTTCACGTCCATGTCCATCCCGCCGCAGGTCCCCACGCGGATGAAGGTGTCAGCCCCGCACAGCACCAGCTCCTCCATTGCAATGGATGCAGAGGGACCGCCGATGCCCGTGGATGTCACGCTTACCTTTTCCCCGTCCAGATAACCGGTGTATGTAACATATTCCCTGCTGTCCGCCACTAACTCCGCATTGTCAAAATGCCTTGCAATCTTTTCGCAGCGCTTTGGGTCTCCCGGCATGATGACATACCGCCCCACATCTCCCTTTCTTATCTGTAAATGATACTGTAACCCTTCTTCTCCTGAATAATTCTGCATGATAATTGCCCTCTCTTTCTTAATTGCTCTTGCTTTTTTGTTTGCATGTCTGTCTGGCAGCCCTTTTACGTACATACCCGCCGCCTCTTATACGTTTTCTTTTGTTTGTTTTCTTGTCTGTTTATCGCGCACTTGTATAATATCATTTAACTTGTATAATTACTAGATGGAATAATCTACAATTATTACAGAGGATTTTTGTATATAATAACAATATATCATGGGTTTTTTATGGCTTTTTACTGATTTTACCGTATTATACAACTAGACATGTCTATTTTATTGACAAAACAGCCCCGGGGAATTATGATGTTGAATAAGAACTTGTATATTTTTTGTGATACAGCCAGACAGGAAAGGTGAACTTATGGAAGTAGATGTATTATCTGAGAAAGTAAAGAAATTAAAGCATGTAAAAGTATATAACCGCCTGTATTCCATGATACAGGATGGTGTGTATCCTCCCGGCAGCCAGCTTCCCTCTGAACCTGAGCTGGCCCTTCAGATGGATGTAAGCCGCATGACCCTGCGCAGGGCTCTGGCACTGCTGCAGGAGGACAACCTGGTCATTAATATACGCGGAAAAGGAAATTTCATCAGCGAACACAATCCCGATGCAGAACTGCCGGGCCTGGAGGTCACCCAGCACCCGGTCCGCTGTACGCTGTCCGGCGCCATTGACGAGACGGAGATGGAATTCCGCATAGAACCTCCCACAGAGTCCATCAATCAGAACCTGAAGCGAAAGACAGCTGTGGTGGTAATTGCAGACCGCTGGTATAAACGCGCAGGTAAGGCATGTGCCTACAGTCTCAGTTTCATCCCCATCGAGGTCATTTCCGAAAAACAGATAGATTTACGGGAGAAGGAAGATTTATTCCAATATCTGGAGCATGGTGTATATGAGGACGCCTGCAGCAGTACCTGCCAGCTCTCATATACCACCACAGGCAATTTTACAGCCGTCAAGTACATGCTGTCCCAGCACGCCTCCTTCATCCTGGTCCAGGAAACACTGTACGGGGAAAACCACCGGGTGCTGGTGTCCGGCAAACATTATATACCTGTGGAATCCTTTAAAACCCAGGTCAATGCAGCTGCCGGACGTGGATAACGGCCTGTTTTCATTCATCCAGATTATGTTTCACTGTAAATACAGCCAGCTGGGTCCGGTCCTTTAGTTTAAGCTTTTCCAGCAGACGGGAGATGTTGTTGCGCACGGTCCCCTCTGCCAGGAAAAGCGCCCCTGCAATCTCCCTGTTGTCCATTCCCCGGGCAACCAGCCGCATGATGTCCCGTTCTCTGGGCGTCAAATCCGTTGTCAGGTCTGCCTTTGCCCCTCCGGGCATCATCTGGCGGCGCATCCCCTCAAAGACGCTTCCGCCGAAAACCCGGATTCCGGCGCAGACCGCCTTGACGGACTGAATGACCTTATCATCCTCCATCTCCTTTAAGATATACCCGTCAGCCCCGCTTCCCACAGCGGCGTCCACCGTCTCCCTGTCATCAAAGGTTGTGAGGACCAGCACCTTTATATCCGGATAATCCGCCTTGATTCTGGTTATTCCGTAACTGCCGTCGTATTCCGGCATACGCATATCCATAAGTACCACATCCGGCCTGTGCTTTCTGCATAGCTGCCACGCCTCCTGACCGTCGGCGGCCAGCCCCACCACCCGGATGTCCTTGTCCTGCTCCAGAATCGCCCTGAGCCCCTGCCTCAATATCTGGATATCATCGGCAATCACTGCTTTTATCATATGGTCCCGCTCCTTTTTCCCGATTGTACACTGATTGAAGAATCCTGGTATGCGGCTTGTTTTTGCCGCACCGGTCTTTCTGCCGCACCAGTCTTTACACCGCACCGTCATTGCGCCCTGCAGCTCCATAGGGCAGACTTATATATATCTGAAATCCTTCCCCGTCTCCGGATATGAACCTGACGGTTCCCCCGGCCTGTTCCGTCCTATGGCGTATACCGCGGATTCCATTTCCGTCTTCTATGTGGCTGCACCCGTCCCCATTATCAAAGATATACAGATTCAGGCTGGCTGCGCCGAATTTAAGTATCACATCCATATGCGTTGCATGGGCATATTTAAGACAGTTGGTAATGGCCTCCCTGAGACAATCATACACAACAGGGGACAAATGGGAATACGCCTGCCTGTCTTCCCCCTGTATTTCCACCTCCACCTCAAATTCCTTTACACTGCCTGCCAGCTGGTATATCCCCTGGGTGATGAGGCCGCAGGAGGCAGACTGCCTGAGATTATTGATGGAACAGCGCAGCTCCCGAATCCCGCTGCCTGCCAGTTCCTGGGCCTGGGTCAGGTATTCTTCTATGCTTCCGTCCTGTCCGCGGTCCTGGCCCGGACCGTTTTCCCCCTTATATGCAATACGTATCAGCCTGAGCAGGGAATTAATCATGGTCAGCGTATGGCCCGCGGTGTCATGCACCTCCTGGGCAATGCGGTTTCGTTCCTTTTCAATGGCAAGGCTCTGGTTGGAAACAGCCAGTTCCCGTCCCTGCTCCAAAAGCTGATAATATCGGCCCACATCCGTAAGCATGACGGTTCCTGCAATCATATCCCCCTTTTTATCCTTATGGATATACTGCCTTACTTCCAGCTTCCGTGTTTCATCACCATCTTCCAGCGAAAATACAGGCGCATGGGAATCCGCAGAATCCATGGCAGCGCCCCTTTCCTCCAGCATATTCCTGAGCAATTCCATCTCATCCCCGGTCCGCAGCCCCAGCCACTGTCCGGCGGCTCCGTTGCAGTAGGTAATCCTGCCGCGCCTGTTATATACCACCACTCCCTCTGCAATGGAATCAAATATCTTATCAAAGGCCATGGTATTGACATCCAGGAAATCATACCGGAACACAGCCAGCAGCATGAGAATACTGGACAGGGCAAAGGCAGGGGGAGTCAGGTCAAATCCGGTTCTCACCAGCCCTGTCATGTAAAGCAGGTTAAAGGCCAGCGGCACTGCCGCCGCCAACAAAATGACAACAATATGCGCCAGGGCGACACGGTTCTTTTTGAAAGCCATCAGCACCACCGCCATGCCGGCCAGCACACAGATATATGTATAGGCCATGTGAATATAGAACACCGGTCCGTACACCACCTGCGCCACCTCAAAACGGACATAAAACAAATGATGGTATTCATTGGTCAGAAGGACTGAATAGTTAACAGCCGATATTCCAAACAACAGCAGTTCCGCTGCATGGCCCGGTTTTCTCCGGCTGTAAAGGAATGCAAACTCCAGCCATGCCGGTCCGATGAAACTGATTCCTATGTAAGAAATGCCGTATGCCAGGTACTTCATTCCCTTCGTCATAGGGAGAGCCGAAAACAGCTGCGGTATACACCATATAATGATAAGGAGCTGGCAGACTGCCAATGCTCCTGTGGTCCTGTTTTTATCTGCCTTCATCAGCAGCCAGCCCGATGTATACAGAGACAGGCCGATGGCGGAAAGATAGGCAATTTTAAGCATGATATCAAGCATATACCAAACCTCCTCCGGGCAGATTGCCGTACATTTCACCTATAAGGCAAAACAGGGCACAGGCATGGCCTGTACCCTTGATTATAGCCTCTGAGCCGCTGTGTGTCAAAAGAATTGTGGCTGCGTCCTCTCAGCGCTTTTTCATTTCATTCACCGCTGCGAATACAATGAGTCCCAGTCCTGCCGCCAGAAGATACACCCACCATGACAGGCTGAGCCAGAAATCCTTTGTCATGTAAAGGGCCACGGAAATGATGATAATGCCGGAAATCCGAATCCATCTCATGCATTTTCTCATATGCGCTCCCAGGAATACCGCCAGACTGACAGCCTCCAGTATCAGAGCATCCCACACCGCTCCTGTGGATACTGCATCCAGAGCCATAATTCCCAGGCACAGGCAGTAAAGGCCGGTCCGGATATTTGTTATCTCCTTCCCGTTTCCCCATATGCGGCCCAGCCCCCAGGCGAACCCTGCCGCAGGGACCAGCTGTATCTCCAGACTGAGTATCTCAGGCCACCGGATAAACGGCTGCAGCCAGAATGCCGTCACTGCCAGGGCCGCTGCCAGGGTTAATGCCATCCTTCTCCACTCTTTGAGAGCAGCAAACTGAAGTACGTACAAGGCCGTCAAAAGGATATATACACACTGCCATTCCCGGCCCGCCTCCCAGGTCATGGGGAGCAGGACAAGTATGACCAGAATGTGGAACCAGTCCACATCCCATCCCCTCTTTTCTCCTTCCCGGCATACTATGACAGGACGGTACCGCCGGAACAGGATTCCCGAAAGAATGAGCAGCGCTGCCGTGGCGCCGTACACCTGGTTTTCCGTCAGGCCATATCTTGCAGCTGCTGTCAGCGGAAGGGGAAGGACAGCCGCTGACGCTGCCAGATGAAGCCAACTACATCCGCCTTTGTAGAGAAGTACATAAAAACCGGCAAATGCAGCCCCACAGAGTACCATATTCCAGAGCGCCAGGGATGCATCACTGTAAAATGCAGCCATCATCAGCAGAAACACCGCCAAGCCCGTCACATTCCAGAACACTTCCCTGAGTTTGCTCCGGCCGCAGCGCATAAGCGCCGCATGTTCCAGGCCGTAAACAGCCGCCACCAGCACCATCCGGAGCACACCATTTGCCGTCATGCTTTCCGCTATGATATATACGCCTGCCATGGAGTACAGACAGCTGCCTTTGATAAACCGCTCCTGCTCCGCATGTTCCCTGCCAAGGGATTTCACCAGCAGGTATACGGCCAGCAGAAGGAAAAACGGAAGGGGCTCCCGGTTTCCCAGCCGCAGGATTACCTGGGCAGCCGTACCAATAGCCAGAACCGGAATACAGAACCGGTCTTTTTTTACCCAGTCCCACGCAGCCACAGCCAGCACATATCCCCATACAATTGCATCATACCCAATGTCCATGCCCAGTATCCGGTTTAAAACCGGCCAGCCAGTGGCAGTCAGGGCAAAGAGCACTGCCGGGATACCGGCGCGCAGAACCGGGTATTGCCTGCCCCACTCTGCCATGACTGCCGCCAGGAGAATCACCCCCGCGGATGCAGTCAGCTGCTTTCCTATATTATCCCAGATAAACATGGCGTCCAGCATAAGGATTGCCGTGTCAATGGCCAGAACCGCGGTAAAAATACATCCGCCCGGCAGATTGCCAAGAGGACTTCCAAGTCTTCTCTCACCCAGGAACCATACGCCTGTCATAACTGCTGCCAAAAATAATTGATATGTATAGTCAACGGGAATACAGAAACCTGCATATTGGAAGAATATCATTACGGCGAGACTGTGAAGTGTCTTCATTTCCGGGCTCATGCGGCGCAGAGCCGCAATAGCTGTCCCGGCTGCCATCATCCCAAATGCCAGGGTATTCCAGATTGTGATTTCCTGTATTCCCGGCACCATAATTCCCGTCATGAATTCTATCCATCCTGCAATGGCTTCATAGGCCATGATTCCGCTTACCATCCAGAAATGAAGCATTGCGAAGAAGCCCAATTCCCCCATCAATTCACTTGCAAATCCGCCTGCCGGGGTACCCGCAGAGTCCTGGAACCTTTGTTTTCTCCTGTAAATCTCACTTCCTCCCAACAGAAGGAAGGAATAATACATCATGCCGTTAACGCAGTCAGTCCCTTTGCACTTCAGCGCTCCCATCAAAAACAACATGCTGATCGTTATTCCCCACAGACATGCCTGGGTGTAAACCTTATTATGAAATCTTCTGATTTTAGAAAAAAGAGCAATTTCCGTGGCCACACTGCCTGCCAGCAGTACGCGGAAACGGTTCTCTCCCTTTAAAATAAATTCCGGCCCCAGCAGTTCAAAATATCCCGCCGCCAGAACAGTCAGAAACAAAAACACACTGCCCAGTATATAAAACGCCTGTCCGGTCCGCTCTATCTTAAAAAATCGTTCAGCTGCCCGGCTTGCCCCGAAAAACAAACCGGAAAACCCCAGAACCATAACTACCTTGGAAAAGCTGGGCAGCACATGCCATGCCGTGGTCGCAAAAATCAGACCGGCCAGCACCACAAATATAACTCCGATGATTAAGGCTGCCGTACCCTGATAGAATCCTGCGCCATTTTTCGGTATCCGTACTGCGGCAGTATGCTTTCTGGGTAAATGCGGATACGCGGTGATGCCTGTTTTTGCTGCGGCAGGTCCGGCCTCTTTTGTTATGCACCCGTTTTTCTCCGGCGCCTTCCAGTCAGACCTGCTTACCAGGGTGTCCTTTAGGACCGCATTTCCTTTAAGCTGCGCTGTTTCATCCATTTTACCCAAAACACGGTTAAGTTCCTCTATCTTCCTTTTATACCGGCTGTTCACCACAGCCAGAACAATTATAACAGCCAGCTCGGCAAATGGAGCCACCAGCCAAATCAACAAAATTACAAACCACCCCATACCCATTCCCCTTTCTGCAAGTTCCTTTTTCCGATAGCGCCTATGTGGATTTCCTTTTCATGCTTTCATTATAGAGAACAAATCCGGCCAGTCATAGATGTTGTCCGTCATTACACCAGTGACATTTGTCACTGATATCTGATTCTGCACCGTATTATCCGCATATTCTAATCCGGCAGGCAGCTATTTCCCCAAACATAAGACAGCAGCCACCGGCAACCGCCCCTTTCCGGGAACGGATTGCCAGTGACTGCCGTATATAAACCGTATTTAGTTATCTCCAGCCTCTTTAACTATTTCCAGCTGTATTCTATTCACTCTCCCCAATGACAGGCCCCAGCTGCTGCACCATTTTCTCATAAGGAACCCAGCATCCATGGCCCCCAACCAAAATGGACGGCTTTGTCTTTCCATGATAATCACTTCCGCAGGTAAACATCTTCCGCCTGTCACATGCCGCCTTATGATAAAATGCAGCCTGCTCCTCTGAATGGTAGCTGCTGAATGCCTCAATTCCATCCAACCCTGTCTCAAGTATGGGGTCCAGCAATTCTGCATGATTCCTCAAATTAACCCCCGGATGCGCCAGCACCGCATAACCTCCGTTTCTGTGTATGATATCCACCACCTGCTCCAGTTCCGGATAATCTATTTTTACATAGCAGCATTTTCCCTGGGAGTAAAAATCCCAGTAAAAATTAACAAAAGGGTTATCTCCCCTCTCTCCCCCTTCCCTATAGGGAAGAAGCAGGGCATGGTTCCTGTATTCTTCCTTCCCCAGGAGCACCTCCGCGAACATTTCCCCGGTCCACCGGTCCTTCCAGTAATAATCACGGGCCAGTTCTGCCATGTCTTCCTCCGTGACATCAAACCCCATTTTCCTGGTTGCCTGAAGCATATGCCGAGATGCAGCCGCTGCCTGGTTTCCTATGTTCTCCTCTATATATGCAAAATCATCGCTTTTATAGTCAATTCCATACCCCAATACATGGAGGTTCACTCCCTCAAATGTACAGTCAATCTCAATCCCCGGAACATACCTGATTCCCGCCCTCCGGGCAGCCTGGCTGCCCGCCTCATTTGCCCGCACACTGTTGTGGTCCGCAATAGCCATCACACAGATGCCGTTCATGCCGCATCGCCTCACCAGCTCCTGTGGGCTGAATTCACCGTCATCACTGTAATAGCTGTGCATGTGTAAGTCCATTAACTTTTCCATCCTGAACCTTCCCCATCCTTTCTGTCATGCCTATCATCAATACAACAAATACAACCAGGCACGCCGGATACAGGGTCACGCTGATACGTTCCGCCGCCAGCCCAAACAGCGGAGGCATAAATGTGGACCCCACATATGCGCAGGCCATCTGCATCCCCATCATGGACTGGGAATACTGCACCCCAAAGTTATCCGGTGTTTCGTGGAGCAGGCTGGGATAGATTGGCGCACAGCCCAGCCCCACCATGACAAGTCCAGCCAGCACAGCTCCGCGGCCAGCAGGAAGAAGCAGCAGCACAGTCCCTGCAAAGGCAGTCAGCTGTCCGCACCGCACCATGCTCCTGTCACCCAGACGGTCCGTGACAAAACCGCTGGCCAGTCTTCCCAGGGTAATACCCAGGTAAAAAAAGGAAGCCCATTTAGCCGCTGTCTGAGGTGCAATCCCTTTGTGCAGTACCATATAACTGCTGGCCCACAGGCCGGCTGTGGCTTCAAGGGCGCAATAACAGAAAAATGCTGTGAGCACTGCTTTTGCTCCCGGAAGCCGCAGCCCCTCTCTCAGGCTAATCTGCTTATGGGTATCCTCCCGGCCGCTGTTCCCATCTCTCTTTATCTTCCACAGCGGAAGCGACAGCACCAGGAAGACAGCCAGCCCTATCTGAATCCCTCCCACCACCATGTAGCCGGAATTCCACTTAAGGCCTCGGGTCAGGCATAATCCCATGATATAAGGTCCGGCTGTTGCGCCGATTCCCCAGAAGCAGTGAAGCCAGCTCATATGGCGGGATTTATAGTGAAGGGCAACAAAGTTATTCAGTCCCGCATCCACGCTTCCCGCTCCCAGTCCATAGGGAACAGCCCAGACACACAGCTGCATAAATGAGTGGGAAAAGGAAAACCCAAACAGTGCCGCTGCTGTCATGGCAACACTTACGACAGTCACTTTTCCGGTTCCAAAAGCCCTGATAAGCCTGTCGCTGAAAAGGCTGGAAATAATGGTGCCGCCTGCTATAATCATACTGATGATTCCCGCATAGGACACAGACGCCCCCAGCTCCCGGTACATGGATGGCCATGCAGAGCCCAAAAGTGCGTCCGGCAGTCCCAGACTGATGAATGCCAGATAAATAATTACAAGTAATAACTGAAACATCTTATCCTCCTGCTTATCAGCACCAGAAGCCCCTGCTCCGGCCTCCTGGGTGCTAAACATTATATAAATATACACCAAAAGAATATCGTCTTTTTCATCTTGATTCAACCCGATTATCGACTTATAATATAAGAAAAACGACCAATTGGAGGATTGCCATGGCATTACAGGATTGTGCCCTGAATTTAAACCGTGCCGGCAGGGAGCTTCAGCCCCATGGAACGCCGGACTTTCCCTGTGCCGGATACTCTTCTGAATACACAGACAGTGCCGGAGATGTGGTTCCCTGGCACTGGCATGAGGATTTGGAAATCCTATACGTTGCATCCGGCTGTCTGCGTCTGCAGGTTCCGGGCAAAGCCTTTCATCTGAAGCAGGGAGAAGGCGCTGTGGTCAATTCCAATATACTGCACTTTGCTGCAGCAGAGCCTTTTTGCCAGCTTCATTCCCTGGTCTTTCATCCCCTTCTGGTTGCCGGGGGAAAAGATTCCGTATTTTCCAAAAAATATGTAACTCCCCTTCTCCAGTGCAGGATTTTTGACTGTTGTCCCCTGGACCTTCTGGAGGATTCCCCCGGCGAGGAGGGTCCTGCCGGTAGTTTCACCGCTGCCTTTGATGCATTTTACAGGGAGCCAATGGGATACGAATTTGTGGTCCGGGATGAGCTATCCCGTATCTGCTGTTCCCTGTACTGTCACTATGCCCATGCAATAGACTCCGGAGAGCCGGTTCCGGATACGGATAATATACGTATCCAGAAAATGATAAGCTTTATCCATGAGCATTTTAATGAAAACCTGGACCTGGCCCAGATTGCCAGAGCAGCGGATATTGGTGAGCGTGAGTGTCTGCGGTGTTTCAAACGCGCCATTCAGACCTCTCCCATGCAGTATCTTCTGAAGTACAGGGTAACCCAGGGAGCCTCCATGCTCCTTCGCAGTCCCGGCAGCAGCATCTCCACCATAGCAGGCATGTGCGGATTTAACAGTCCCAGTAACTTTTCCCAGATGTTTGGCCGGTTTTTCAAATGTACTCCCAGGGAATACAGAAGGGACAAATAGCCTCTTCTTCCGGCAGCAGGAAGAGGGGGCTTACCCGGATTTAATGATTTCTTTCTTACTCTCTGTTACAGCAGGTGTAGCAGCCTACCACATTTGCAAATGGCCAGACAGAGATAACCGCGACAATCAGCCGAAATGAAAACCCCAGAGTGGCTGCTCTGGGGTTTTCGTTTTGTGCCCACATGGACATCTGATTTCTTTCTTTTGCCTGATTTTATTATATCAGACACTGCTTACAAAATTAAGCATAGTTTTTCACCGAACAAACGGCCGCTATTTATTATTCAGAGCTGCCTGGGCTGCTGCCAGACGTGCAATCGGAACACGGAATGGTGAGCAGGATACATAGTTCAGACCAATCTTGTGGCAGAACTCAACAGATGACGGGTCACCGCCATGCTCGCCGCAGATACCGCACTTAAGGTCTGTTCTCGTAGCGCGTCCCTTTTCAACAGCCATCTTAACCAGCTGCCCAACGCCTTCCTGGTCCAGTCTTGCAAATGGGTCAGACTCGTAAATCTTAGCCTTGTAGTAGGAATCCAAGAACTTGCCGGCATCATCACGGGAGAAACCGAAGGTCATCTGTGTAAGGTCATTGGTTCCGAATGAGAAGAATTCTGCCTCTTCTGCAATCTTGTCAGCTGTAAGGGCTGCTCTTGGAATCTCAATCATGGTACCGATGTGATACTGGATGTCGGAATTCTTCTCCTTCTTAACCAGCTCGGCAATCTCAACCACTACGTCCTTAACATACTTAAGCTCTTTCTTCTCGCCTACTAACGGAATCATAATCTCAGGAATAATGTCGTATCCGCACTCTTCCTTAACTTCGATTGCAGCTTCCATGACAGCTCTTGTCTGCATCTTGGCGATTTCCGGATAGGTAACAGCCAGACGGCATCCACGGTGGCCCATCATTGGGTTGAACTCATGGAGTTCAGCACACTTAGCCTTAACATCCTCAACCGTCATTCCCATATCATCAGCCAGAGCCTTGATGTCCTCTGGGTCGGTAGGAACAAACTCATGCAGAGGCGGATCCAGATAACGAACGGTCATGGGTCTTCCCTCCAGAGCCTTGAACATGGCCTTGAAGTCGCCCTTCTGGAACGGAATCAGCTCATTTAAAGCCTCTTCTCTCTGCTCAACTGTCTCAGACAGAATCATCTTACGAATCTTTGGAATTCTCTCTGCGTCAAAGAACATATGCTCTGTACGGCAGAGACCAATGCCCTCAGCGCCCAGCTTAACTGCGTTCAGGGTATCTGCAGGGGTATCTGCGTTGGTGCGTACGCGCAGGGTCCTGAACTGGTCAGCCCACTCCATGATACGCTCAAAGTTTCCGCTTACAGTTGCTTCCTGTGTAGCGATATCGCCCTTGTAAATCTTTCCGGTAGAACCATCCAGGGAAATATAATCTCCCTCATGGAATGTATGTCCGCCAAGTTCAAATACCTTAGCCTCTTCGTCAATCTTAATCTCGCCGCATCCGGATACACAGCAGGTTCCCATACCGCGTGCAACAACTGCTGCATGGCTGGTCATACCGCCGCGTACAGTCAGGATACCCTGTGCTGCGTGCATACCCTCAATATCCTCTGGGGATGTCTCCAGACGAACCAGGATAACTCTCTCGCCTCTGCCGCCCTTGCCGGCATCCTTAGCCTCATCAGCTGTAAAGTATACCTTACCAGCTGCAGCACCAGGAGATGCAGGAAGTGCGCTTCCGATTACTTCGCCGGCCTTCAGTGCTTCCGGAACAAAGGTAGGATGCAGTAACTGGTCTAAGGACTTAGCCTCGATTCTGCATACAGCCTCTTCCGGAGTAATCATGCCTTCGTCTACTAAATCGCAGGCAATCTGGATGGCTGCAGGAGCAGTCCTCTTGCCGTTACGTGTCTGTAAGAAATACAGCTTGCCTTCCTCAATGGTGAACTCCATATCCTGCATATCGCGGAAATGGTTCTCCAGCTTCATGGCCAGGTCCATAAATTCCTTGTAGCACTCAGGAAGGTCTTCTGCCAGTTTGGAGATTGGCTGTGGTGTACGGACACCTGCAACCACGTCCTCACCCTGTGCATTAATCAGGTACTCGCCGTAGATTCCCTTTGCACCGGTGGATGGGTTACGTGTAAATGCAACACCTGTACCGGAGGTCTCGCCCTTATTTCCGAATACCATGGTCTGAACGTTAACAGCAGTACCCCAGTCGCCGGGGATATCGTTCATACGGCGGTATACGATGGCACGTGGGTTGTCCCAGGAACGGAAAACAGCCTTAACAGCGCCCATCAGCTGTTCGGTAGGATTCTGCGGGAAGTCCTCGCCATTCATGGCTTCCTTATAAACAGCCTTGAATTTTGCTGCCAGCTCTTTTAAATCATCTGCTGTCAGCTCTGTATCAAAATGTACGCCCTTTGCTTCTTTCATCTCATCGATGATTTTCTCGAAGTAGGACTTCGGAACTTCCATAACAACGTCAGAATACATCTGGATGAATCTGCGGTAGGAATCGTAAGCAAATCTTGGGTTGCCGGTCTTCTTTGCAAATCCCTCAACTGCAACGTCATTTAACCCCAGGTTCAGGATTGTATCCATCATACCAGGCATGGATGCGCGTGCGCCGGAACGGACAGAAACCAGTAACGGGTCCTCTGTATCGCCGAACTTCTTGCCATTGATACCTTCCAGCCAGGTAATTGCCTCAAAAATCTGGTCCTGAATTTCCTGTGAAATCTGCTTGCCACAGTTATAATATTCGGTACAAGCCTCTGTTGTAACAGTAAATCCCTGTGGAATGGGCATTCCCAGGTTTGTCATCTCTGCTAAGTTGCAGCCCTTGCCGCCAAGAAGGTTTCTCATTGCCGCACTGCCTTCGTGGAACTTATAAACCCATTTTGCCATAAGTTATTTCCTCCTCATGTTCTTGTAGACTGGCATTCTACGCTCTATTTTATGCCTTTCTTTCTGAACGGAACAAATATAAATGTCTTGTCCGTCCACCTCGTTCATTATATCACAAAGATTTCGCGAGTAAAGAGTTTTTCCGTGAAAATTTGTTAAATTTTAAGGTAAAAACGCTGTAAGCACTTTCATTTTCTGTCATTTTCACATATCCGTTGCACGGTCGCATATACGAATTTTCAATGGTATATGCACTGAACTTTGCGGATATCCCTGCATCCGACCAAAAGTCGAACCGAATCCCCTTCCTTTTCATACATGTAAGCTCTTACAACTTTTAAAAGTCAGACAGAACGTACAAAGGCAGGTAACCACCCAAAAAGAAATCCCGTGTACTGGCATACACGGGATTTCGCTTTGTGACCACATGGTCTTAACTGCTTTCTTAGCTATATTCGTTTTACATCAAATCCCACGCAATGTCAAGTTTACACCTTAAAGCGATACCCAACCCCCCATATCGTCTCGATATACTGCGGTTTGGCCGTGTTAAACTCAATCTTCTCCCGAATCTTCTTGATGTGCACCGTTACCGTGGCAATGTCCCCAATGGACTCCATATCCCATATCTTGCTGAACAGCTCTTCCTTTGTAAATACATGGTTAGGGTTCTGGGCCAGAAAGGTCAGAAGGTCAAATTCCTTTGTGGTAAAGGTTTTTTCCTCTCCATTGACCCACACACGGCGGGCTGTCTTATCAATCTTCAGGCCGCGTATTTCAATCAGTTCATTGGCCGGCTGTCCGCTGCCAATAAGGCGCTCATAACGCGCCATGTGCGCCTTCACCCTTGCCACCATTTCGCTTGGGCTGAAGGGCTTGGTGATATAGTCATCGGCCCCCAGCCCCAGTCCCCTTATTTTGTCAATATCCTCTTTTTTAGCTGAAACCATGATGATGGGCGTGTTCTTTACTTCCCGCACTCTTTTGCATATCTCAAATCCATCGGTGCCGGGCAGCATCAGGTCCAGAATCAGAAGGTCATAGTCTTCCTTCAGCGCCTTATCCAGACCGGAACTTCCGTCATTTTCAATCTCCACTTCAAAACCGGACAACTCCAGATAATCCTTCTCTAACTCTGCTATGCTCTCCTCATCTTCCACGATTAGAATTTTGCTCATCCTGTAAAACCTCCTGATATTTTCTTAGAACAAAATGAATCTCCGTTCCGATTCCTTCCTTGCTGGTGGCCCATATACGTCCCCCGTGGTCCTCCACAATTTTGCGCACGATGGATAAACCTATACCGCTTCCTCCCTGAGCTGAATTGCGCGAGGAATCCGTGCGGTAGAACCGGTCAAAAATATTGGGCAGGTCCTTTGCTGCTATGCCTTTGCCGTTATCCTCTATCTCTACCTGAATAAAATCACCTACGTCCTTTATCCTGATATTGATAATGCCCTTTTTCTTATCCAGATATTTCACGGAATTGCTGATGATATTATTGATAACGCGTTTCATCTGCTCTGCATCGGCAATGATGACCACGTCCTCATCCACGTAATTGAAATATCCCAGTTCAATTCCTCTGGCCTCCATATCCAGGCCAACCTCCTCCACACAGTCCCTGAAATACTGGGCCACGTTGATTTTGCTGAAGGTGTAGGGAATCTTATTGGTATCGATTTTGGAGTAAAAGGTCAGTTCGTCAATAAGCCTGTCCATATCATTAGACTTATTGTATATGGTACGGATGTATTTGTCCAGCTTTTCCGGCGAAGACGCCACGCCGTCCAGTATACCCTCCACGTATCCCTTAATAGCCGTAATCGGTGTTTTCAAATCATGGGATATGTTGCTGATTAGTTCCTTATTATCCTTATCATACTGTATCTTATCTTCTGCATTCTCCTTCAGCCGGATACGCATCTCCTCAAAATCCTGGCAAAGCTGTCCTATCTCATCATCCGCATCCACATCCAATGTGAAATCCAGGTTTCCGTCTCGAATCTTCTTCGTGGCCTCCTGAAGTTTATTCAGGGGGCTGAGAATGGACCGGTATACCCAGAATGTCAGCACGATGCCTGCAAACACCAGAATCGTAATGCCCAGTACAAGCATTTCCTTAATCATGGATTTTACTTCCGGAATCAGGTCATCTACATTTGAAATAATGAAGGCGCTTCCTTCCTCGCCGTCCGGGAACGTGAAATCCATCTGCTTAATCAGGTGCTGGCTCTCGCCGTCCAGATAAATACCGCCCTCCAAATCCCCCTTCATCATATCAAACTGGGGCAGCTGGGCGCATATGGCCTCCCCGGCCACTTCGTTGCTGTCGCCGCAGTATAGGATAGTATCTCCTTTTCGCACAATCAGATATGCATAGTGGCTTTTCAGTTCCGCATTGACCTTATCCAGATATGATAAATCATCATAGAGACCCGGGTCATTGTTAAGTGTCTTCCTGATGTCCTCCTGGGAACGCTTGGTAATACGGTTAAATATCTGCATGGAATTGCCGGAGAACAGGTCCACCTGCTCCGTAAGTCCGTATTCCTTGGTAAAAGACCTGGTCTGATAATTGCTGAGTGCAAGGACCAGCAGATAAAACAGCAGCATGGGAACGATGGTTATGGTTAAAAATGCCACCGCAAGACGGGTCCTCAGTTTCATAAGTCCCATCCTCCTTTGTCGTGTTACGGTCTGACATTACTAGTACTGCATCGTATAAGTTTCATGCATATACAATGCAGTACCTGCTTCTGTCTGAAAACAAAGACAGTCTGTCATCCGTTATTGCTAGTATATCACAATTACTAATATTCGTTTATAAAAGGTTTCTAAATTTTATGAATAAAAGTCCTGTTTTTCCTTGTTTCCTCCTGGATTTCTGATATAATAATACTATTGTCCTTACAAAGCAAGGACCAAAAGGACGAATGATTGGGGTTATATTTTATGATAGGATTTTACAGCTACACGGTTGTATTGACATACCTTGGACTGGCTTCCGCTGCCATGGGCATGATTCTCACCATCCAGGGTTTTGCAAAATATGCATTGTTCTGTCTTGCGTTCTCAGGCCTGTGCGACATGTTCGACGGCAAGGTGGCCCGCATGAAAAAGAACCGCACCGAAGACGAAAAGCGCTTCGGCATCCAGATTGACTCTCTCTGCGATGTGGTTTGTTTCGGTGCATTTCCAATGACACTGTGCTATTCCATCGGCATGCGGGGACCGGCAGGTATTTCCATCCTTGTATTCTACCTTATTGCAGGCGTTATCCGCCTGGCATTTTTTAATGTGATGGAAGAAAGACGGCAGGACGAGACAGACGAAGCCCGCAAGTACTACCAGGGACTTCCCATTACCTCTATAGCCATTATTCTGCCCCTGTTCTGCACCCTGCGCCCTTTGCTGGGCCACAGGTTCCTGTCAGAGCTTCACATCTGCATCCTCACAGTGGGGCTGCTGTTCATCATTAACTTTCCCCTGCGCAAGCCCGGCTGGAAAATGCTGACCCTTCTGGTCGCCCTTGTATCCTGTGCACTGATTAAGATATATTTCTTCTGATAATAAAGAAAGGTGTGATTCCATGCAATATGCAGACAGAACCGGCCGCTCTCTGGGCGGCAGCACCCTCCAGGACCGTTTCCTGGAGAATTTATATGCCTGTTTTCTGGGCCGTATGCTCATAAAACCCCTGACCCACCCGGCTGTTTCCGGAATCTGCGGCGCGTTTCTGGACTCTCCGCTGTCAGCGCCCTTCATACCCGGATTCAGGAAATCCGCCGGAATCTCCATGGAAGGCTGCGAAACACCGGCCGGCGGAAAATACCGTTCTTTTAACGCCTTCTTTACCCGCCGTTTGCTGCCGGAGGCAAGACCCTTTGACACCAGAGACCATATCCTGTGCAGTCCCTGCGATGGATTTGCAAGTGTCTATCCCATACGTAAAAACATGCGCCTGACCATTAAGCACACGGAATATACACTGGACCAGCTTTTAAAGGACTCCGGACTGGCTGCCCGCTACGCCGGCGGCACAGCCCTGCTTTTAAGGCTCACTGTATCTGATTACCACCGCTACGCCTATGTGGACCGCGGCCGGCGCTCCTCATACCGCAGGATTCCCGGCGTTCTCCACACAGTCAATCCGGCGGCAGCCTGCCGGCTGCCTGTCTACAAGGAGAATTCCAGGGAATATTCCCTGCTGCGTTCCCACGCCTTTGGCACGGTGCTGATGATGGAAATAGGAGCCCTTATGGTGGGGAAAATTGTAAATCATCACAAAGCCTATACCAGCATTGACGTGTTCCGCGGCCAGGAAAAAGGCTATTTTTCCTTTGGCGGTTCCTCCATCCTGCTGCTGTTCCAGCCCGGCGCTGTCTCCATTGATAAGGACATCATGCGCAACACGGCCCTGGATGTGGAAACCAGGGTGCGGATGGGCGAAGCCATTGGACAGGTAATGGAAAAAAACTAATGGACCCCTATTGAATCCAATTTAAAATTCAGAAATACAAATCCCCCACTATTCCGGAAAAAGTGGGGGATTCTTATTCATATTATAATATCAGTCTGTCAACGCCTTTAAAACATAAACTTCTCAGCAAAGTAATCCTTCAGCTCTGCAATGGGAACCCTTACCTGCTCCATGGTGTCCCTGTCGCGGACCGTTACCGCATGGTCTTCTTCTGAGTCAAAGTCATAGGTAATGCAGAACGGAGTGCCGATTTCATCCTGTCTCCTGTATCTCTTACCAATATTGCCTCTGTCGTCAAACTCGCAGTTATAATATTTGGAAAGCTCTGTGTAAATCTTTTCAGCGCCTTCGTTCAGTTTCTTGGACAGCGGAAGCACGCCCACCTTTACAGGAGCAATGGCCGGGTGGAAATGAAGAACGGTTCTTACATCGCCTTCCCCAATCTCCTCCTCGTCATAGGCAGCGCACAGGAATGCCAGGGTTACACGGTCAGCTCCCAGTGAAGGCTCAATTACATAAGGAATGTATCTCTCCTTTGTCTCATCGTCAAAGTAGGACATATCCTGTCCGGATACCTTCTGGTGCTGGCTTAAGTCATAGTCAGTCCTGTCGGCAATGCCCCAAAGCTCGCCCCAGCCAAATGGGAACAGATACTCCAGGTCTGTGGTTGCCTTGCTGTAGAAGCTCAGCTCCTCAGGAGAATGGTCCCTGTCCCTCAGCTCGTCGTCCTTAATGCCTAAGGACCTTAACCAGTTAATGCAGAATTCCTTCCAATAAGCAAACCACTCCAGGTCAGTGTCAGGCTTGCAGAAGAATTCCAGCTCCATCTGCTCAAATTCCCTGGTACGGAAAGTAAAGTTACCAGGCGTAATCTCGTTGCGGAAGGACTTGCCAATCTGTCCAATGCCGAAAGGCACTTTCTTTCTGGATGTTCTCTGAACATTCTTAAAGTTTACAAAAATACCCTGGGCAGTCTCCGGACGCAGATAAACCGTGCTCTTGGCATCCTCTGTTACGCCCTGGAAGGTCTTGAACATCAGATTGAACTGGCGGATATCCGTAAAGTCATGGGCGCCGCAGCTTGGACAGCAGATATTGTTGTCATCGATGTACTGCTTCATCTGCTCCTGTGACCAGCCGTCAACAGAGCCTTCCATCTGGATTCCATGGGCGTCATTGTAATCCTCAATCAGTTTGTCTGCACGGAATCTCTCCTTGCACTGCTTACAGTCCATCAGAGGGTCGGAGAAGCCGCCCAGATGTCCGCTGGCAACCCATGTCTGGGAGTTCATCAGAATGGCACAGTCAACGCCTACGTTGTAAGGACTCTCCATGATAAACTTCTGCCACCAGGCTCTCTTTACATTATTTTTCAGTTCCACACCCAGGTTTCCATAATCCCAGGTATTGGCCAGGCCGCCGTAAATCTCAGAACCCGGATATACAAAACCCCTGTTCTTGGCCAATGCCACGATTTTCTCCATTGTCTTTTCCATATCTGCATCCTCTCTTTTAATTATTATAGATTTAATATAGATTAAATCATAAAAATTACTTTAATATGATGTAGCTGGTTCCCTCCCCGGACGTCTGCACCCGGTTGGAATCCTTCAGCACACAGCCGTCACTTACATATTGAATCTTTTTCTCTGTCACAATGACGCCCTGTCCTGCCGCCTTGACCACCATGCTCTGCCCTTCCTTGAGGGCTGTCCCCTGGTCCGCTGCCTTCCCCTTCTCATCCTTAAAGGATACATCCGTAAGTTCACCGGACATGGCAGCCACCCTTCCTGTATCCAGCTGGGTAAAGGGCACATTATAATCCCCAATCTCCTGGGCAAATTCAATGAGGCGCCCCGGAGTGTCGTATTCCGTAACCAGTGTGGCTGTTCCCTTCTCAATCCTGGCCGAAACCATGGCCACCGGAAGTTTCTCAGAACCTTCTGTATTTTCATAGGAAGCAGCCTTGCCCAGCCCGCTGTTAAAATTACTGATTTTCTGTCCGGCTGAGGTTTTCAGCTCATCCTCTGTATAGTCCCCCTGCTGGTAAGTCTCTACCGACGCCCACCTGACGCTGCCGTCGCCTGCCACATAGACGCTGTTCTCCGTGGGTTCTGCGGCTCCCCCCATGCCTATCCTGGAGCATCCCGCAAGCGCCACAGCCGCTGCTGCCAGCAGCAGGATACCCATCACAATCTTCTTCATATCTGTTCCTTCCTCATGCTTCTTTGCCGCGGTACCGGGCATATGGACATATTATATCCTCTGAATGCCATAATTTCAAGACTTATAATGGATTTTATGCTGTCAGGGTTTCCAGAATTTCCAGGGAACGGAACTCATGACGCACAAAATACCGTCTGCTTTTTTCCACAACAGACTCAAATTCCTTCAGCACCTCTTCCTTCAGCACAAACTTATAAAGGGACTCGGCCGGCGAACAGATGACATACTCCCAGGCGTATTGGCAGGATTCTGAAACAGGAACCGGAGGGTCCTGTGTGTATTCCCCATTGATTACCATGCTCTTAAGCTCAAAAATCCTGCGCACCAGCTGGTTTGGAAGGGCCGGACGCAGCAGGGCCCTGAGGGACTGGTAGAGAAGCTTTAACAGCTCTGTCCCGTCCAGGTTTTCCTGGGCAAAATAAGCCGCTGTTTCCAGAAAATAGGAGCCGTAGCAGGCTGCCTCCATGTCCGCGGACAGCTCGTCAAAATAATTGGTAATCTGGGCTGACTGCAGATTGTAGGCATTCTTCCCCTCATAAAGGTTAAAATTTCCAAAACAAAAAGGCCTGCTGGCTGCCATCAGGAGATTGCCCGGCTTCCTGGCGCCATGGGAAAATGCGGTAATCTTTCCCCTCTCCCTTGTAAGCAGCACCAGACGCCGGTCATAATCCCCGGAGGGAGCCGAAAGGAGAACCATCCCAGTCAATGTTACTGTCTCTCTCATTTCCAGTTTTCCCCTCCTCTCAGCATTTCCATCAGACCCTCTGCCAAATCCCTGTGGTTTTTCCACCGTCAGCGTTGTAAAACCAACCGTTAACCACATTTATAGACGAGATTTTTTCTCAGATTTCTTTTTGATTGTAGCCGTAATTCTTCATATACAGCTCGCTGTCCCGCCATTCCTTTCTGACTTTGACCCACAGCTGCAGGTTAACCCGGGTATCCATCATGTTTTCAATCTCTTTCCTGGCCTCTATGCCGATGCGTTTCAGCATGCTTCCGCCCTTTCCAATGATGATTCCCTTGTGAGATTCCCTCTCACATACAATGCTGGCCTCTATGTCAATCAGGCCGTTTGGACGTTCCTTCATCGTTTCAATGGTCACGGCAATGCCATGGGGTATCTCATCATCCAGCAGGCGCAGGGCCTTTTCCCGTATAAGCTCGGAAGCTATCTGGCGCATGGGCTGGTCTGTCACTGTATCCTCATCATAAAACTGGGGTCCGTAAGGCAGGTATTTAAAAACCAGCTCTGTCAGCAGGTCCGTGTTCTTATCCTTTAATGCAGAGAGCGGCACGATTTCCGCAAACTCGCACACATCCTTGTAGGCCGCAATAAAGGTGAGGATTTCATCCTGGTTCTTCACCGTATCAATCTTATTGATTACCAGAATAACCGGGGTGTTCACATTTTTAAGCTGCTCCGCAATATGGCGCTCCCCTGCGCCGATAAAGGTGGTTGGCTCCACCAGCCAGAGAATCACATCCACTTCCTTCAGTGTGTGCTCCGCCACATTTACCATGTATTCTCCCAGCTTATTCTTGGCCTTATGGATACCGGGAGTGTCTAAGAAGATAATCTGCCCCCTGTCATCTGTGTACACGGTCTGTATCCTGTTTCTGGTTGTCTGGGGCTTATCCGAGGTAATTGCAATCTTCTGGCCAATCAAGTGGTTCATCAGAGTGGACTTGCCCACATTGGGACGTCCAATCAGCGTAACAAAGCCCGATTTCTTCTGTATATTCTCTTCCATTTAGCTCTCTCTTCCTTAAAATTAGTGGTAAAGATTCTTTATCTCACCAAACATGCCCTCCTGGGCCCGAATCTGTTCATCATTTCCAATCACGCACAGCGCCCCGGTGTCCAGAACGGCCTGTACAATGTCAGCCAGGGCCTTTATATCTTCCTGGGTCACATCCAGAATCTGCTCCCTCTCCTTCTGCACCATTTCATCCGTCACGCCGGAAAGGTATGCAGACAGGTTCCTGGCTCCCTTCATGGATGGGGTAAGAGGCGTATCCACATCGCTCATGGTACCAATAACATACTTTGTCATGTCCCTCTCGTCAATGGAGAAATTCCTCAGATAGTCCGGAATTCCTTCGTACACCTGATTGGTCGCTTCCAGGTTGGGATCCCTGTAGGATACCAGGCATCCGTCCCCCGTGCGGCTGAAGCTGCTCATGCATCCGTAAGCCCCGCCCTTGACACGCAGGTTCATCCACAGGTATTCATAGTTCATGATAACCTTTAAGACTCTCAGGGCGCCTGTGTACTCCAGTTTTCTTCCGCCGGCTTCCTTTCCCGCAAAGGAACCGCACCTGGCCACATAATTCACCTGGGATGCTGTTTTAAAGCCCTCGTTGCGGTTGTCCGGCCGGAACACAAATTCATATTTCTTTCCTTCTCCCTGTACAAGGGCCGACCGGAAGGTCTTAAGCTCCACCGGCAGCCTGCTGTAGCCTTCTGCATCAGCCGTATAGGATACCAGCAGGTTATCCGGGATGAACAGGCGGGAACATACATCCTTAAGTCTTGCAATCAATTGTCCCCTATAGGAATGGTCCTCCCCAAACCTGCGGCTGACATCCTCCAAAAATTGATAATATCCAATTCCTCCGGTGATATCGTTGAACGCTGCAGCAGCAGAGTAATAGGATGAAGCCCTGCCAACCGCTGCTCCGTGGGATGCGTCCTCCATCTTCATCCTGGCCCTGGACCTGGTTTCGTCCAGAATCTCTCCCAGACGCTTTTCATCATCCAGTTTGGAACGGGTCAGAATCTCTGCCAGTATGGAGAAGGCAAAGTCCAGTTTATCATAAAGCACCTTTGCACTGGCAACAAACGCCCCTGTAAATTGTCCGGGATGCGCCGTATCCGGATAAGATGACACTGCAAAGCTCACACCGCCGCTATTAAGATAAATCTCGCTGGTCAGGTCCCCATAGCTGTAATGCTCCGTATCCACATATCCCAGCACTGCCTTCAGAAGTCCCACATAGGGCAGGTCCTCAGCCGGCACCCGGCTGGTGTCAAACAGCACCTTCAGATATCCGATTCCGGATGTGAACAGGCTGCTGTGGATTACCCTTACTCCGTCCTCCACCTTTACCTCGTAGGAAAAACGTCCGCCTTCCCGTTCAATATCCTCCCGCTGCAGCATGGGAATCTTCTCCAGGTCCTCCTGTCTGGATGGTTTCTCCTGGTATTCCTTTAGCTGTCTGGTCCGGACGGTCAGAGCCTCCAGCTCTTCCCTGCCAAGGGAATCCTTATAAGCCTTCAGCCTTTCAGCCAGCCTGCGGTCCTCCTCAGCTGTCTGGTTTACCCTGGGGCGCACCAGGACAACCGCCTCATGGGGGTTATCCAGAAGCCAGCGTTGTATCAGCTGTTCAAAATACCCTTCCTCCACTGCTTGTTTCAGGTAATCAAAGGTCTTCTGGTATTCCAGGTGGAGGGTAGGCTTTCCGCCGTACAGCCAGCTGTCCAGTGACCACAGACCGTACATAAGTCCCTTTGGCGCGGAACCATAGTCCGCTTCGCGGTAACGGAATTCATAGAGATTCAGTCCGGCCAGAAGGCTCTTCCTGTCAATTCCCTGGTCAGCCAGCTTTCGCAGGGTTCCCTTTACAACCGCCAGGAATTCCCCCTTCTGCTCCGGATTGGCGTTCTTTGCAACGACGGAGAAATAGGGCTGCAGAATCCCGCAGTCATAACCGCCCAGAATGTCCTGCCCAATGCCTGCATCAATCAATGCCTGCTTTAAGGGCGCGCCCGGTGCGTTAATCAAAGTATATTCCAGAATCTGGAAAGCAACATAAAGTACAGGGTCCAAATCCGTCCCCACCACAGTGTTGATGGAAATATAGGACCTGTCCTTTGTCCCCTCCTCCTCCGTGACCGAGTAGGTGATTTCCCGCTGGACCGGACGTTCAAAGGGCTGCTGCAGGGTGATGGCAGAGTCTGCATGGCAGTCCTTCCTGTCATAATGTCCCAGGTACTCCTGGTCCAGCCATGTCAGCTTCTGCACCATATCCATATCTCCGTAGAGATAGATATAGCTGTTGGCCGGATGATAGTAATTCCGGTGAAATGCAATGAACTTCTCATAGGTCAGTTCCGGTATCACAGCAGGGTCGCCCCCTGACTCATTGGAGTAGGTGGTGTCCGGGAAGAGCACATTTCTGGTAAAACGGTCCAAAACACTTTCCGGCGATGAAAAGGCTCCCTTCATCTCATTATACACAACGCCGTTGATGGTCAGCTCATCCTCTGGAGACTCCAGTTCATAATGCCAGCCCTCCTGAAGGAATATCCTGGGCTCCCTGTAGATAGCAGGGTGGAGCACGCCGTCCAGATATACGTCCATCAGATTCTGGAAATCCTTGTCATTGCAGCTGGCCACAGGATATACGGTCTTATCCGGATAGGTCATGGCATTCAGGAACGTGTTCAGGGAACCCTTGACCAGTTCCACAAAGGGGTCCTTGACCGGAAACTTATCCGACCCTTCCAGCACACTGTGCTCCAGTATATGGGGCAGTCCCGTACTGTCATCGGGCGGTGTACGGAAACCGATATAGAACACCTTGTTCTCATCCTCATTGGACATCAGGAAAATCCTGGCGCCGCTTTTTATGTGTTCCAGCACCATGGCCCGGGAGTCCATTTCCTCCACGTACATCTCTTCTGACACGCGGTAAGCGGCCAGCTCTTTTACCTGTTCCAGATTCCTTCCATCTGCCATTGATTCACTCTCTCCATTCTATCGTTCATTCAGTCATATCATGATAATTACTATTCTGCCACTATTTCCACGGCCCATACACCCGGCCTCTTACAGAACCCTGCCGTATGGCCCTTTCCTATATTCCAGCCATTTATTCCGGCTGTCCCCTCCCGGCATGTATCCCATGTATCCCATCCATACCGTCACATATTCCCCATGAGCCTGTCCTTCACAATGGAAGCGCATTCCCTCACGCACAGATGGATGAACAGAACCGGGTCAGAGTCGGCCGATATGCCGTATACATTGTCAAATCCCCATTTTTCCGCTGTAAGTCTGGCACGGTAAATATGGAAATTGCTGGTGAGGACTCCTATTTCCAGGGGCTTATCCGGTGCAATGGCATAGGGAACCGAACCGGTCTTGCCGGGCATGGGGATAATTTCCCTCTTGTCCTTCATCCGGTCCTGCTCTATGACAATTTTACTGTAGGCAATGTTCTCAACCGTGCTGGCGGAATACTCCTCCATCAGCAGCTGCCCGGGGCTGACTCCGTTGTACACCAGGTAATCATACATGACCCTGGCCTCGCTTTCCGTCTCCCCCGGCCCCCGGCCCCCTGAGAGCACCAGAATGGTGTCCGGATTCTCCTCCGCATAGACAATGGCCCTGTCCAGCCGTTTTCTCAGGGAATTACTGACCGTATGTTCCTTGACCCTGGCTCCCAGCACAATAACATAATCCAGGTTAGCCTTGCCCGGCGTGGCAGCTCCCAGAAACACCAGGACACAGAGAATTCCCAGCACAGCCACACCGGCAATACAGGTGGTCACCACCGACACCGGCACCCAGCGGGGAATCCGTTCCATGTTCCTGGCATAATACCATCTTCCATATACCAGGAAAACAAGCAGGGCCGCAAAAAACAGCCATATGAAGGCAAAGGAGGTGCTTATGCCCGCATACACCACAATGATTATAAAATAAGCAACGCAAAGCACTGCCAGCCCCATAAGTACTCCATCTAACATCCCAAGGCACCTCCTGTCTGCCAGAGCCCTCCCGGCCCAGGCGCAGCTTCTTCCTCCCGAATACGGTTCCGGACAGTCTATTCCTCAGTCTCTTCTTTTCTCCGCAGGATATCATAAACAGATACCTCCGCCGGCAGTCCGACCCACAGAATCTGTTTTGAATGGGGCGCGCTCTCCTGCTCATTGCCCTCATTATCTGTGATGGACTCCACTGTCACTTCCAGATTTTGTCCTCCGGGCTTCATGACCTCAATGGTTTCACCCACGGAAAACTTATTTTTCTGCTCAATCCTGCACCGGCCCCGGCTGTCCGTGTCCTCCACGGTTCCCAGATATGTGTAGCTTTTCACATAGGTGCTGCTGTCATATATGTGGTCATCCGCCGTGGGTTTCCCAAAGTAGAAACCGGTGGTGAACCTGCGGTTGGTGCATTTTCCTATTTCTTCCCTGTACCACTCCAGATTTTCCCTGTAAACCGCCGGGTCCTTCAGATAATCGTCAATGGCCCTGCGGTAGGCCCTGGTGACCGTAGCCACGTAAAGGGCGGTCTTCATCCTTCCCTCTATCTTAAAGCTGTCAATTCCGGCATCTATCATCTCAGGAATATACTCCACCATGCACAGGTCCTTGGAATTGAAGATATAGGTGCCCCGGTCATTTTCATATACAGGCATGTACTCCCCCGGTCTGGTCTCCTCCACCAGAGAGTATTTCCAGCGGCAGGGATGGGTGCAGGCGCCCTGGTTGGCGTCCCTTCCCACAAAATAATTGCTCAGAAGGCATCTGCCGGAATAGGATATGCACATGGCGCCGTGGATAAAACTCTCTATCTGCATATCCTCAGGAATGCGGTCCCGGATTTCCCGGATTTCCGCCAGAGACAGCTCCCTTGCAGACACCACGCGCCTTGCTCCCAGTCCGTGCCAGAACAGGTAGGTTCCGTAATTGGTATTGTTGGCCTGGGTGCTTATGTGTATTTCCATGTCAGGAAGGACCCTTCTGGCAATTGCAAACACGCCCGGATCCGATATGATAAGCGCATCCGGAGCCACATCCCTCATCTCTTCAAAATAAGCCTCCACCCCCGGCAGGTCCCCGTTGTGAGCCAGTATGTTGGCTGTCACGTAGACTTTAACCCCGCGCGCATGGGCAAAGGCAATTCCTTGTTTCATCTCTTCATTGGAAAAATTATGGGCCTTGGCCCGCAGGCCAAATGCCTCGCCTCCGATATATACGGCATCCGCCCCGTAAACAACGGCTGTTTTCAGCACGTCCAGGCTTCCAGCCGGTATCAGCAATTCTGTCTTTCTCATTCCACTCTCTCCGTATACTTGGTGCTGACAGCAACCCCGTCCCCTATGGGGATGATGGCTGTCTCCAGTCCCTTCCTGTGCTTCAGTTCGTACAGATACCGCCGCATCCTGCTGTGGATGGTCCTGTTCCTGCGCTCCACCGCAAAGCGGGATTCCACAATGTCCCCGTCCTGGAGAACATTGTCCGATATGAGCATTCCCCCGTCTGGCATCAGTTCCAGAATCATAGGCAGCCAGTGCAGATACTGGCCCTTTGCGGCATCCATGAACACCAGGTCAAAGATCTGTCCCTTCAGTCCGGCCAGCAGGTCGTCTGCATCTCCTGCCAGAAGGGTAATGCGTCCCTCCTCACCGGCCTTTTTAAAATTATCCATGGCCGCAGGGATTCGCTTCTCATACTTCTCAATGGTGGTGATGCGGCAGTTTTCCGGCATCACACTGCACATAAGAAGGGATGAGTATCCCACAGCCGTCCCTATCTCCAGTATATGTTCCGGCCGCAGGGCTGCCACCAGGGTCTTTAGAAGGGCTGCTGTCTCCCTGCGTATAATAGGCACCCGGTCCCTGACAGCTTCCTGTTCTATGGAATCCAGCAGACTGCCCTGGCTGGATTCCAGGGAATGTATATAGTCCGTAATCCTGTTATTTACTATCATTGGGTTCCATCCTCTGCAGCATCCTCAATCCATCCGTCTTCCATCTCCTGGTCCTCGCCTTCATAGGTCTGCTCATTGGCCTGGACCTCCTGGGAGTCCAGGGCATCCGCCCCTGCCTGGGAAGCCGGGGTGCCGTCAGCCGGTATTCCCTGGTCTGTTTCCGCTGCCGGAACAGCCCCGTCCTGGGATGCGGCTGCCGGTTCCGCGGATGCCCCCCGTCCGGAAGCAGCTCCATCCCCTTTGGTCCCCTCTGATGCGCCGGATTCAGATGTCCTGGCTCCGGACGCCTTGGCTCCGCCGGACTGGGCCGGTTTTGCGCTGTCTTCGGTTTCCGGCTTCTCATTGAGCAGCTGGAGGATTTCCTTGGATGTCATGGACGTATTAAGGTTATAGGTGCCAGGATAGATTGTCTCGTAGTCATAGAACTTGCTCTGGAAAATAAAGGCAAACTCACTTTTAATAAGCCCCTTATGGGCAAGAAACTCCGCAGCCTCAGACACGGATTCCTCCGAATCAATCCGGACTACCATATCCTGTCCCGGCGCCTCGTCCACTGCCTCGGCAAAAAATATCTCATGGCCAAAGGCATAGCCCCTGGCAACCGCCTCGTACAGCAGCAGAATAATCAGGGCATATACCATGAGTTTCACGGATATGCTGATTATAGTGGTTGTGATTTTGTTGATTTCCCTTGTCCTATTGCTCATAATCCATTCCTCTTATCCTGCCCGGCGTCTTCATGTCCGCGGTATTCCCGGACCGGGCGCGCTGCCTGTACGGCAGCACGCGGGTCCTGAATCTTATACCTCCATGATAATTGGCAGAATCACGGGATTGCGCTTCATGCGCTTCCACAAAAAGTCACTTAAACTGTCTTTGATGATGTTCTTTATCTTACCCCAGTCGCTGACATGACGGTCCAGGCAGTCCTGTACCGCGTCATATACAATGGTGTGGGCTTCCTCCAGTAAATCCTCGGATTCCCGCACATACACGAAGCCTCTGGACACAATGTCCGGGCCTGCCAGCAGCTGGTTGCTGTGTTTCTCTAAGGTCAGCACTACTACAATAATACCATTTTGTGCAAGGTTTTGTCTATCCCGTAATACGATATTGCCCACATCGCCCACGCCCAGGCCATCCACAAAGATGCCTCCGCAGGTCACATGGTCTATAACCTCGCAGCTGTCCTCGTCCAGGGCAACCACATCGCCGGAATTGACCATAACCGCGTTTTCCTTCTGCACTCCCATAAACTGGGCCAGCTCTCTCTGGGCCATACGATGACGGTACTCGCCATGGATGGGGATGGAAAACTTGGGATGCACCAGGGAATAAATCAGCTTTAAGTCCTCCTGGCAGGCATGTCCTGAAACATGGGTATCCTGGCAGATTACCTCTGCGCCCTTCATGGACAGCTCGTTCACCACATTGGCCACGGCCTTCTCGTTGCCCGGTATAGGGGTGGAGCTCAGCACCACCACGTCTCCCGGCAAAATGGATACCTTCTTGTGAATGCTGGCAGCCATCCTGGAAAGAGCAGCCATGGACTCGCCCTGGCTTCCCGTTGTGATGAGCACAGTGGATTCCGGCGGGTAATTCTTCAGGTGTTCAATGTCAATCAGAGTTCCCTCCGGCACATTGATATACCCCAGCTTGCTGGCAATATCCATGATAGTCACCATGCTGCGGCCTTCCACCACAACCTTGCGGCCGTATTTGTATGCCGTGTTCACCACCTGCTGCACCCTGTCCACATTGGAGGCAAAGGTAGCCACAAAAATACGCTGGTTCTTGTGTTCTGCAAATATGGCGTCAAATGTCTTACCCACGGTGCGCTCAGACATGGTGAATCCGGGACGGATGGCGTTGGTGCTGTCTGCCATAAGGGCCAGCACGCCCTTTTTTCCCAGCTCCGCAAAGCGCTGCAAATCAATGGGGTCCCCAAATACCGGCGTGTAGTCAATCTTAAAGTCTCCTGTGTGCAGCACGGTTCCCACCGGCGTAAATATGGCCAGGGCGGATGCATCCTGGATGCTGTGGTTTGTCTTTACGAATTCCACCCTGAAACATCCCAGGTTCACGGACTGTCCGTGCTTCATCACCTTTCTCTTGGTGTTCTTTAAGAGGCGGTGCTCCTCCAGCTTATGCTCAATCAGGGCAATGGTCAGCTTTGTGCCGTATACAGGCACATTGACCTGCTGCAGGATATAAGGCAGGGCGCCGATATGGTCCTCATGGCCATGGGTGATAACAAAGCCCTTCACCTTGTCAATGTTCTGCTTTAAGTAGGTCACATCCGGTATTACCAGGTCAATGCCCAGCATGTCGTCCCCCGGGAAGGCCAGTCCGCAGTCCACTACAATGATGCTGTCCTCATATTCAAAAGCAGTGATGTTCATACCAATCTGCTCAAGACCGCCTAACGGAATGATTTTCAGCTTGCCCTTTCCGTCCTTTTTTCCGTCCCGTGCCTTTTGTCTGGCAGGTGCGGGAAGTGCTTTTGATTCGCCGGAATTTCTGGCCGTCTTAGAGTCCCCTGTATTCCTGGAATTCCTGGATTCTCCTGCATTCCTGGATGATTTGGCCTCTCCTGCATTCCTGGACGCTTTGGCTTCCCCTGTGCTCCTGGACGATTTGGCTTCTCCGGTATTTCTGGAAGCTTTTGACTCGCCGGATGCCTTTGTGTTTCCGGTTCCCCTGGAGGTCCTTGCACCGCCGCTGTCCTTGGACTCCTTGGCGGCAGAGACTGTCTGGGCCTCACCCTTTTGTCCGTTTCTGCTCTTGGCCTGTCCCCGTGGGGAACCCTGGCTTTTCTTTTTCTGGGTTTCCCCATTCCCCGCCGGTTCCTTGGACGCAGTCTTTTTCTGGGCCGGTCTTCTGTTCTGCGGTTTCCTGGCAGGCTGCTCCTGTGCGGCGGCTGCCTCCTGAACATTGGTTTCCTGAACGCCGGACTCCTGGACGCCGGACTCCCGGACACTGTTTTCCTGTACGGCCTGGATTCTTACCTCTGCGGCTGCCTCCGGCGCCACCTCTGCCGTATTCTCTTTTTCTTCTAAATTCAAATTGATTCCTCCAATCTCTGTTTCTATCTATTTCTCAAGGTCCACATCTGCATCGCTTAACAGCTCTTCAAACACTTTCATCAGTGCGTCCAGTTCGCTGTCGTCTTCCACAAACTCATACACGGCCTCAGCGTCCTGCTGTCCTGACATATCCTTAAGGATATAGCACTCTCCGTCCTCGCCTTCCGGCGCGTCTGTTACAAGCAGATAACTCCTTGCATTTATCCTTGTTTCCTCTAACACATAAAAATCCACGGATTCACCGGAATCCGTCACCATGGTAATCATATCTTCTCTCGTCTTTTCTTCCATCTCTTCTCTCCTGGCTTCTGACTGTTCCGCCGCAGCCTAAACATGCTGCAGGCTGTCCAGATATCCCTGCAAAATCAAGGCCGCCGCAATCTGGTCCACGCTTTTCTTCCTGTTTTCCCTGCGGACGCCGCTTTCAATCAGCACACGCTGCGCCGCCACTGTGGTGAGGCGTTCGTCCCAGAGAATAACCTCAAGGCCGGTGCGCCTTTCCAGGGCAGCTTTAAACTCCTGGGTCTTTTCCCCCCGCTCGCCCACTGTATTGTTCATATTCTTAGGATAACCAAGAACAATACGTTCAATCTCGTATTCACCAATTAATTGCTCAATCCGCGCAAGGGTCTGTCGTAATTTATTCTCGCTGGCCCTGGTGATTGTTTCCACTGTCTGGGCAGTAATACCTAAAGGGTCGCAGACCGCCACCCCAACTGTTTTTGAGCCAAAATCCAGACCCATTATCCTCATATTCAATTCCTCCGGTAAACATAAAAAATCGGAATGCACCATAAAAGCAGCTGGCTCATCGCCAACTGAATGCATCCCACTCATATCCATCCGTACATTACTGCGAAGGCCTGTCCCCAGGCCTTCTGTTATTCACGCCGCATATCCTTGCCCGCCCGCTGTCAGCGGGCCGGTTGCCCCTGGAGCGCCTTCTGCAGGTTGCCCCGGAACCTGTCTGAACCGTTCCTATTTCAGACGGGCATCAATATACACAGCCATCAGTTCCTCCAGAATCTCATCACGTTCAACCTTCATAATAAGACTTCTGGCGCCCTTATGGCTGGTAATATAAGTCGGGTCCCCAGACATGATATAACCCACTATCTGGTTCACGGGATTATACCCCTTTTCAGTCAAGGCAATATAGACCTGCTCCAGTACGTCGCTTACTTCTATCTTTTTGTCCTGAACAGCTTGAAAATATTGTGTATCTTTTATATTGCCCATGTCATCACGTCCTTTAAGTATTCTTCTCTATTCTACATTATATTTTGCTATTCGGCAATAGATTATTTTCTTAATTTTTTCTAATTATTGTCATGTTTCTGTAAAATGTCGCACAATCTTTCCGTCTTTTCGGAAATATGTTCCTTTTTTTAAGAAAATTCTACCTTTAATACCTCATCATTCAGGAGTCCTGAAGCAGAAAGTTCCATAATGCGCCCCGCAAGCTGCTTCCGGTCCATCCCGTCCTCCAGCAGAAGGGCTGCCTTGACATACTGGGGCGTATAGCCCGTCATATACCACTTTCCTTCCATCTCAGCCGCTTCCTCAAACAGAACCGATACCCGTTTTCCCGCAAACCGCTCCCTGTACCGGCGGGACATAGTCTTTTCCAGCTCCAGCAGCACATCGCTGCGCCGGGCCTTTACCTGCTCCGGCACCTGATCCGCCATAACCGCTGCCCTGGTGCCCTGGCGTCTGGAATATTTAAACACATGCATCTCATAAAATTGCACTGTCTCCAGAAAATCCCTGGTTATCCCGAACTCTTCCTCTGTCTCTCCCGGAAATCCTGCAATCACATCCGTTGTGACGGCCGGATGGTCAAAGGTCTCCCTGAGTATGCTGCAGCGCCTGAGATAATCCTCCGTTGTATAGTGGCGGTTCATCCGTTTCAGCGTGTCATCACAGCCGCTTTGAAGGGAAAGATGGAAATGAGGACAGAACTTCGGCAGGCCGGCCAGCTTTGCCGCAAATTCCCTGGTAATGATTCTGGGTTCCAGGGAGCCCAGGCGGATGCGCTCCAGCCCTTCCACCCGGTGAATCCGTTCTATCAAATCCCACAGAGGGCCGCTGTCCCAGTCTCCGCCCTTTACAGGGCTTCCGTCCATGTGTTCCGTTCCATAGGAGCTTAAATGGATGCCTGTAAGCACCACTTCCCTGTATCCCCGGGCCACCAGGCCTTCCACCTCAGCCACCACATCCTCAGGCTTCCTGCTTCTGACTCTGCCCCTGGCGTAGGGGATGATGCAGTAGCTGCAAAACTGATTGCAGCCGTCCTGAACCTTGATGAACGCCCTGGTATGTTCCCCCAGACGGCTTACATGAAGCTCCTCGTACTCCCCGGCGCTGGCAATGTCCAGCACATAGCCGTCCCTGCCGGTCCGCCGGTCCCGCATGTACTCTTCCAGAATGTCCGCCAGACGGGCCTTATTGTTGTTGCCGATAATGATATCCACGCTGCTGTCTTCCTTCAGGGTGCCGGCAGCCACCTGGACATAACAGCCCGCTGCCACCACCACGGCCTCCGGGTTCAGCTTCTTTGCGCGGTGAAGCATCTGGCGTGATTTGCGGTCCGCGATATTGGTCACGGAGCATGTATTGATGATATAGACATCCGCCTTCCGGTCAAAGGGCACGATTTCATAACCGCGCTCCTCCAGCTGCTGCTGCATGGCCTCTGTCTCATAAGCATTAACTTTGCATCCCAGGTTGTGCAGGGCTGCTTTTGGCATTGTAAAACCTCCTGTTCACGGTCTGCTGCGACCAATTATACAGGGCATCCGCCCTATGGAACTATAACCAAATTACCATATTGTTCCTGCGTTTTTCATGCAATCTCACTATTGACTTTTAGTCCCCCTGTCTGTAGTATTAAAGCAAAGCAGAATTCACTGCAGTCATAATTCAAACACACATACCACAAGGAGGGTTTTTCTCATGAAAACAGTTCGCATTTCGTTAAATTCCATTGACAAGGTTAAGTCATTTGTAAATGATTTATCTAAGTTTGATGTTGATTTTGATTTGGTTTCCGGCAGATATGTTATTGATGCTAAGTCTATCATGGGTATCTTCAGCCTGGATTTATCCAAGCCAATCGACCTGAACATCCACGCTGAGAGCGGCGTTGATGACATTCTGGCCATTTTAGCACCATACATCATCGCTTAATCTGCTGATTCATTTCCCGCCTGCCGCGGGACAAGGCACATACGTCAAATCATCAGAAACCATCAGAGTCTGCCGAGGCAGACTCTTTTTATGTTTGTTTCCGGTTTGTATTGCCTGCCGTACCTCTGCGCCCTTTATCCCTGGCAGAGAATCTGTTCCGTTGTCTCCAGGGCTGTCTCCACCAGCTGGTCAATCTTTTCTTCCAGACGGCGCTCAGAGCTGTGAATCACATTGATGTTGGGCTTTGTCACCGGATGCTTGGCCACAAAGATGGTGCAGCAGTCCTCGTAAGGCTGTATGGATGTCTCATAGGTGCCGATTCGCTCAGATACATCCACAATTTCCTGCTTGTCAAAGCCAATGACCGGACGGAACACAGGCATGGTGCACACCTCATTGGTAGCTGCCAGGGACTGCAGTGTCTGGGAGGCCACCTGCCCAATGCTCTCACCTGTAATCAGGCCGATGGAGCCAGTGCGCTCCGCTATGGTCTGGGCAATCCGCATCATATAGCGGCGCATGATGATGGTCAGCTCCTCATGAGGACATTTGTCATAGATGTAGAGCTGGATATCCGTAAAATTCACCACATGGAGATTGATGGGGCCTGCGTATCTGGCCACCAGGTTTGCCAGGTCCACCACCTTCTGCTTTGCGCGTTCACTGGTATAGGGCGGCGCATGGAAATATACCGCGTCCACCTTCACGCCTCTTTTGGCAATCATATAGCCTGCCACCGGGCTGTCGATGCCGCCGGACAGCAGCAGCATGGCCCTGCCGTTTGTTCCTATGGGCATGCCTCCCGGACCGGGAATCACCAGGGAAAACAGGTTGATTTTCTGGCGTACTTCCACATGGAGAACCACATCGGGATGGTGGACATCTACCCGCATCAGGGGAAATGCCTCCAGAATCGCCTCTCCCATGTCCCGGTTAATCTGCTCCGAGGTCACGGGATACTGCTTGTCCCCCCTGCGGGCGTTTACCTTGAAGGTGATGTTCTTATCCGGATACACCTGATTCATGTATTCCACCACATGTTTTTTCAGGTTTCCGTAATCCTTATCCTCAATCTGCACCATGGGACAGATATCCGCAATGCCGAATACCCGCTTAAGGGCTTCCACGGCATCATCGTAATCATAGTCCGTCTCCGCCTTCACATAGATGCGCCCCGACTCCTTGGTGACGTCAAACTCCCCCTCCACGCTCTTTAGCGCATAGCGAATCTGCTTTATCAGGGCATCCTCAAACATATACCGGTTCTTGCCCTTGGTGCCAATCTCTGCGTATTTAATCAAAAATGACTGGTACTGCATCTCTTACCTCTTTCTATTGTTCAATCGTCCGCTTCACTGTCTTGCGGCAGCGTATCATTTCCGTGCATCATTTCCGTGCATCATCCCCGGTGGTACCGTCTCAGCACCGGCAGAAGCTCTTCCAGGACCTCCATACAGTAATCTATTTCTTCCTTTGTGTTGAACATGCCGAAGCTGAACCTCAGTGTGGAATCCAGCAGTTCCTTTCTGACGCCAATGGCCTTTAAGGTGCCGCTGATTGCAGGGTGGTTGGAGGAGCAGGCCGAGCCGGAGGAAACATAGATTCCCTTGTCCTCCAGAGCATGGAGAAGGACCTCGCTTCTCACTCCCTGAAAGCTTGCGCTGACAATCTGGGGCGCGCTCTCTGCTCCCTTCCGGCTGTTGACAACAACACCCGGCAGGGCAGCCATGCGGTCTGTCATATAATCCTTCAGGCCCGTAATGTACTCTGTCTTCTGCTGATGGTCCGTGTACATTTCCCTGGCCGCCTGGCCCATGCCCGCAATGCCCGGAACATTTTCCGTGCCTGAACGCATGTCCTTCTGCTGGCCGCCTCCGTAGAGAAGGGGACAAATTTTCACCCTCTCATCGATGTATAGGAATCCCACCCCCTTGGGACCGTGAATCTTGTGGGCGCTGACAGACAACAGGTCGATTCCCTGTTTCTTCGGACGAATCACAAGCTTGCCGTAGGCCTGGATGGCATCCACATGAAAAAGAGCGGCAGGATTCCTGCCATGGACAAGGGATGCAATCTGCTCCACCGGTTCAATGGCTCCCACCTCGTTATTCACATACATAACAGATACCAGAATGGTATCCGGACGCATGGATTCCTCCAGCTCCTCCAGGGATATATGGCCCTGGCTGTCCACAGACAGATATGTGACTTCAAACCCCTGCTGCTCCAGATATGCCAAAGGATTGTACACTGAGGCATGTTCAATCCTGGTGCTGATGATGTGCTTTCCGGCCCTCCGGTTTGCCATGGCAGTGCCGATGAGCGCCATGTTGTTGGATTCCGTACCGCCGGAGGTAAACAGGATTTCCTTGTCCCTGACCTTTAATGTCTTTGCAATATCCGCCGCTGCCCGGCGCACATACTGCTCCGCCTCCATACCCTTTCTGTGTTTGGCGGAGGGATTGCCGTAATCCTCGGTCATGGTTTTCACCACAATATCCCTCACACTGTCAAACACGCGGGTGGTGGCTGAATTGTCAAAATATGCTTCCATTATATAAACTCCTTTACAGCGCCCCTTCCAGCCGCATCATCAGTACCGACAGCACGGCCAGGCCTGCTGTCTCTGTCCTCAGTATCCTGCGTCCCAGACTGACGGGCCGCACGCCTTTTGAAAGGGCCAGCTCTATCTCCCTTTCGTCAAAGCCTCCCTCCGGACCAATGAACACAGCAATGTCCTGTCCCGGTCCGACGGCATCCAGCTCCGCCTTTGTGCCCTCCATCCCCGCCTCATGTTCATAAGGAATGAGACGCACGGAAAATCCCCGGCTCTCCACAAAGTCAAAGGCTTCTTTTAAAGTCATGAGGCCGGATACCCCGGGAACCAGGCTCCGTTTGGACTGCTTGGCGGCACTTTCCGCTATGGCCTGCCACCGCTTGCGCTTGGCCTCTTCCTTTTTCGGCTCCAGTTTAACCACCGTGTTTCTGGTGGACACAGGAATAATACCTGCCGCCCCCAGCTCCACGGCCTTTTGGATGATAAACTCCATCTTATCAGATTTGGGCAGTCCCTGAAAGAGCCAGATTCTGGAAGGCAGCTCCCGTCCTTCCTCCTGGATTTGTCTAATCCGGGCCGTAACCTCCTGGCCGGCGATGTCTTCCGCCCCGCAGAGGTAATCCCTGCCAGTGCCGTCGCTGACCAGGATTTCCTCCCCCGGTCTTATGCGCAGGACATTCTTTATGTGGTTCACGTCAGGACCGGTTATCCTTACCAGTCCGTCCTCCACCTGCTCAGGATTTACAAAAAAATGATGCATGGTTTTCCCTCAGGTCCTTCCTTAATATAACCTATTTTCTTCTGGCAGTCACGCTCACCCATTCGCCCTGGTATGTGATTTCCACCACCTCCAGGTCCCGGCAGCGCGCAAATGCCTCCTTCACTGCCTCTTCCTTCATATCAATGATGCCGGAGGTGATGAAGATACCGCCTTTTTTCAGATGGGCAGGTATCTCGTCCACCAGCAGGATGATGACATCCGCCAGTATGTTGGCCACCGCCACATCGTATTTGCCGTATCCGGCCCACTCCTTTACGGAAGTATCATCTATGATATTTCCCTGGAGCACATGGAACCTGTCCTCCGGAATATGGTTGGCTTCCAGGTTCTCCCTCACGGCGTTAATGGCATTTTCATCCAGGTCCGTTCCCCACACCTGGTCCGCCCCCAGCTTCAGGGCCGTGATTCCCAGGATGCCGCTGCCCGTCCCCACGTCCAGCACCGTGGTGTCCCGGTTCACGTACTTTTTAAGCTGGCGGATGCACAGCTGGGTAGTCTCATGCATACCGGTTCCAAAGGCAGTGCCCGGGTCAATCTGCACCAGAAGCTTGTCCTTGTGCTCCTCAGGGACAGACTCCCAGGTAGGCTTAATCAGGATATCATCCACTGTAAAGGGCTTGAAATACTGTTTCCAGTTGTTAATCCAGTCCTTGTCCTCTGTTTCCGATGCAGTGATGGTCCTGGCGCCCAGGTCCGTAAATGGAGCCAGCTCATCCAGCCCTTCCTCCACCCGTCTGAGATAATCCGCCACATCCGCGTCTTCATCCAGGTAAAAGCTTATCCTGGCAACCCCTTCATCCGGAGGAAGCTCAGGGAGAATGTCGATAAACATCCCCTTTGTCTCCTTCTCTGTCAGAGGCACATTGTCCTCGATTTCGATTCCCTCTATACCAATGTCGTCAAACATGCTGCTAATCAGGTCCACCGCCTCAGTGGTGGTGGTTAACGTAAATTTTTTCCATTTCATATGATTCACTCCTATTTCCTATGTGCCGCTTACTATTTTAATGAACAATACCCCAAGCACCATCAGCACCACGGGGCGGACCACCTTTTGTCCGTCGTGGGCCACCATACCGGCCCCGATATAGTGTCCTGCTATGGAACAAACACCGGCCGTAAGCCCCAGCGGGTAGTAAACATTTCCGGTTGCAATAAAGGTCACAAGCGCCGCAATATTAGAGGAAAGGTTGATTACCTTTGTCTGTGCGGATGCGCTGCGTGTATCCAGCCCCGCTGCCCCTGTGAGAATGAGAATCAGGAAGGTTCCTGTGCCCGGCCCGTAAAAGCCGTCATATCCTCCCACAAAAAAAGCCGCCCCCATGCATATGGCAAACACCTTTTTTCCGGAAATGGCATCTGTCCTGTCTCCGGCTCCCATATCCTTGTTCCTGAGCACATAAAAGGCCACAACAGGCAGCACCACAATCATCATGTGCTTGATGACTGATTCCGGCACCATGAGAGCCAGATGAGCCCCAAGGGCCGAGCCTGCAAGGGCTGCTGCAGAGGAACAGACCGCCATAAACACTTTTCCATTCAGGAAACCATGTTTTGCCAGGCGGGCCGTGGAAACAGCGGTTCCCATGGCTGAACTGAGCTTATTGGTACCCAGGGCCACATGGGCGGGCACCCCTGCAATGAGATATGCAGGCAAGGCAATAAGCCCGCCGCCGCCTGCAATGGAATCCACCAGTCCGGCCAAAAATACCAACGGGCACACAATAAGATATTGTAACATGATTGTATCCTCTTTTCCGTAAAACAACCTTTATATTATCACATATTATGTGCACTGGCAATAAGCGGCAATTTTTTTTTGCAATAAAAAAGCCCCGCCCTGCATTAACATTATGAACGGATGAAAGAAAGATGCCGGGGCAGAAGCGGGCAGCCGTGCAGGCCCCAGGGGACGGGATTCCGGAACATACAATCATAAACCAAAAGGGCGGCAAAAAGCCGCGCGAAATTCCAACATTGCATTACACTCCATCACACACACATACCGGATGGAACGGCTCCCAGGCATTGAACCAAGATACGAAAGAAACGGATTACCATACAGTTACCATATAAATAAGGATACAAAGGAAAAAATTGCTTCTGGTCTTAAAGTTACCATACGACAAAAAACAGAAAACCCCGGCGCCTGCTTGCCACAGGCGCCGGGGTTTTCCGGTTTTCACGTCGGATTATACATGCTTACATATCTCTTCCCTCAACGCTTTTGCCATCTCCTGATATTCTTCCTCCGAAAGAGCCACTTTCTCCACATCGTCATGGAACGCCTCCCCGAAAAATACAGCCTATCCCACTGCCCTGGTGGCCTTTAACGACCGCCTGGCCCTGGGCGCCATCCAGGCCATCCACCAAGCCGGCTTTAAGGTTCCGGACGACATCAGCGTCATCGGATACGACAACTCAGATCAGGCAAAATACTCCATGCCCAAGATTACCACCGTGGAAATCCATGCATCCCTCATGGCCCAGACAGCGGCCAGAATGCTGTTCCAGCCACGGTTTCCGCTACCGGACCAAAGCGCCGTCCGCTCCCACCACATAGCCGTCCGGGGTGGTGGTGTTCATAAACAGCCGCCCCATGGTCCCGTCTGACTGGGTATTAAAATAATAAAGCTTCCCATCTATCATCTGCCAGCCCGTGCGCATCATCCCCAGGGTGCCGTCATCCAGGGGATTCAGATAATACCGGTTCCCGTCGCTGTCCGTAAACCATCCTGTCAGCATATATCCATTCTGGTCAAAGCGGTACCAGCGGTTATGAATCAGCTGCCAGCCCCCGGACAGCCAGCTGCCGCCATAGAGCTGGAACCACCAGCCCCCCGGGCTGTATCTCCAGCCCTGGCCGTACTGGACTCCAGGCCCTCCATTGTAATACCACCAGTCATCCTCATCCCAGTCGTCCCAATCATCCCAGTAATCGTCATTGGGGTCCCACCAATATCCGGGGTCAAACTGGGCCGTGGACGTATCCGGCACATTGGTGTTAAAGCCAGGGTAAGCCCTGACCGTATTATCTGTAGTAACCTGGGCATTGCCCTGAGGCGCTGAGGGACCGCCGTAATCATAGGTCCCTGACGGCGAAGTCCCGTAATCATATTCCACCCCCGGACCGCCCCTGCGGTAATGGTCATAATACCAGCTGTCTCCCGGCCCATAGGCCAGGCAGTCCTGAACCGGCAGGAAAGACAGCGCAGTCACGGCCGCCAGTATGAACGGCGCGGAAATCATCCTTCTCATGTTTTTCTCCTCTTTTAGCTTAGGTCTGTATTACATTCCCAATTACATTCTTATGCATATTTAAAAGTATATCACAACACGATTGACATTTTCAACACATGAACATACAATAGTTGTATGTGCAACTATTGTGAATGCAATTTTCTTGGGCCAAAGAACTGAAATTGCATTCTTATAGGCCAAACACAGGGAATAATCGTCACAGTTCAACGAAGGAGGATTCCGGAATGAAGGAATTTTTATCTTACCTGAAACCCTACAAAAGGGATGCGGTCATGGCTGTTTTCTGCATTGAGGCCGAGACCGTGTTTGAGTTAATCATCCCACTGGTCATGGCTTCCATTGTGGATGTGGGCGTAGCCACCGGGGACCGGCATTACATTATGATGAAGGGACTGCAAATGGTCCTCTTTGCCCTTATCTCCCTTGTACTGGGTCAGGGTTCAGCCATGTTTGCGGCCCGGTGCGGCCAGGGTCTGGGTGCTGAAATCCGCAGGGCGGAGTTTGCAAAGCTGCAGCAGTTTTCCTTTGCCAACACAGACCATTTCAGCAGTTCTTCCCTGGTGACCCGCCTTACCAGCGACGTGACCACCATCCAGAACTCCGTTGCCACAGGCATGCGTCCAGCTTTCCGCTCCCCGGTCATGATGCTGACCGCCATGGCTGCTTCCTTTTACATCAATCCCCAGCTGGCCATGGTGTTTCTGGTGGCTGCCCCGGCACTGGGTGTGCTGCTGTTTTTTATTATCAGCCATGTACGCCCCCTGTACAGCGTGATGCAGGGCGCCATTGACATGGTAAACCGCATCATCCAGGAAAACCTCACCGCCATCCGGGTGGTGAAATCCTATGTCAGGGGCGACCATGAAATCCAGAAATTCGAGGAGGTCAATTACAATCTGCAGTTTACTGCGGAAAAAGCCTTCCGCCTGGCAGTCCTGAACATGCCGGCCATGCAGCTGGTTATGTACTCCACCATCCTTTGCATCCTGTGGTTCGGCGGCAGACTGGTCACCATAGGCGGTGTGAAGGTGGGTGAGCTGACCGGATTTCTCAGCTATGTGCTGCAGGTTTTAAATTCCCTGATGATGTTCTCCAATGTATTTCTCATGACTACCAGGGCCCTTGCTTCCTGGAAGCGCATCTCAGAGGTCATGGATGAGGAAATCGACATAAAGGAGGATGCCTCCAGCTCGCTTATGGTGGAGCACGGGGATATCCGGTTTGAACATGTATATTTTAAATACAATCAAAACGCTGCCGAGTATGTGCTCTCCGACATTTCCTTTCATATTAAAGCAGGCCAGACCGTGGGAATCATCGGCCAGACAGGCGCTGCCAAGAGCACGCTGGTCCAGCTGATTCCCAGGCTCTATGAAGCCACAGAGGGCACCGTATATATAGACGGCCGGCCGGTCCGCGAATATTCCCTCAAAGGACTGAGGGATTCCATCGCCATGGTGCTCCAGAAAAACACCCTGTTTTCCGGCACGGTAAAGGATAACCTGCGCTGGGGCAAGGAAATGGCCACGGACCAGGAAATCGGGGAGGCATGCCGCATTGCGTGTGTGGATGAATTCATTGACCGTCTGGAGCACGGTTATGAAACAGAGCTGGGCCAGGGAGGGGTCAATGTGTCAGGAGGGCAGAAGCAGCGGCTCTGCATTGCCAGGGCCATCCTCAAGTCCCCCAAGGTACTGATTCTGGACGATTCCACCAGCGCGGTGGATACAGCCACAGAGGCCAAAATCAGGGACGGACTGGCAAAGAGCATGCCGGATACAACGAAAATCATCATTGCACAGCGCATATCCTCAGTGGTCCATGCAGACCAGATTATCATCCTGGAGGACGGACAGGTGAATGCAGTGGGCAGCCATGAAACCCTGCTGGCCTCCAACCAGATTTATCAGGATATATATCATTCTCAACAGGAAGGGGCGAATCTGTAATGGCAAGAATAGCAAATTATAACCGTCCCAAGGACACCCGGCGTACCCTGAGACAGATGCTCAGCTATCTGGGGCGGCACAAATGGTATATGCTGCTGATTGCCCTCCTGGTGACAATCAGCGCCCTGGCCAGCATATTGGGAACATACCTGCTGAAGCCGGTCATCAACCAATATATTCTTCCGGGAGACATACCGGGGCTTATAAAAATGCTTGTGGTCATGGGTGCGCTGTACCTGTGCGGCGCCCTCTCCTGTTATGCTTATAATCAGATGATGGTCCACATTTCCCAGAAGGTGGTCAGCGAAATCCGGTCCGACCTGTTCCGGCACACCCAGCGCCTTCCCCTGACCTACTTTGATGCCCATACCCACGGGGAACTGATGAGCCGTTTTACCAACGATGTGGATACCATCAGCGAGGCGCTTAACAATAGCTTTGCAATGATGATACAGAGCTTTATTACCATCACAGGGACCATTACCATGCTGCTGGTGCTGGACCGGCGCCTTTCCCTCATAGTCATGGTGTTTCTGGCTCTCATGGTTCTGTTCATCCGTTATAACGGCAAAAGGAGCAGGAAGTATTTTACCCAGCAGCAGAAATATCTGGGCAGCATCAACGGCTTTGTGGAGGAAATGGTGGCGGGCCAGAAGGTAGAAAAGGTATTTAACCATGAGGCCCAGGACTACGAGGAATTCTGCCGCCGCAACGAGGCATTCCGGGTGGCTGCCACCAAGGCCCTGACCTATTCCGGCATGACGGTGCCCACCATCGTGGCCCTGTCCTATGTCAATTACGCCCTGTCAGCCTGCGTGGGCGGTCTTTTTGCCCTGTCAGGCCTTACGGATTTGGGGACCCTGGCATCCTATCTGGTGTATGTGCGCCAGAGCGCCATGCCCATGAACCAGTTCACCCAGCAGATTAACTTTCTTCTGGCGGCCCTGTCGGGAGCTGAGAGAATATTTGATATGATGAACGAGACACAGGAACCGGACCAAGGTACGGTTACCCTGTGCAATGTATGCAAGGATGAAAACGGCATTTTGAAAGAGTGCAGGGAATATACCCACTCCTTTGCCTGGAAGGTACCCGACGAAGTCCCTGCCGGGGCGTCCGGGCTCCGCACTGCCTCCGGGTCCGGCTTCCGTCTGATTCCATTGCAGGGGGATGTGCGTTTCAACCAGGTTGTATTCGGATACACGCCGGAGAAAACCATACTGAACGGCATCAGTCTCTATGCCAAACCGGGACAGAAAATCGCATTTGTAGGTTCCACCGGAGCAGGCAAGACCACCATCATCAATCTGGTGAACCGTTTCTACGAAATACAGCAGGGCAGCATCACCTATGACGGCATTGACATAAGGACCATCAGAAAGGATGACTTGCGCCGCTCCCTTTCCATGGTTATCCAGGATACACATCTGTTTACAGGAACCATAGCGGACAATATACGGTACGGGCGGCTGGACGCCACAGACGAGGATGTGGTAAGGGCCGCCAAAGTAGCCAACGCCCACTCCTTCATCCGGCGCCTGCCCCAGGGCTATGATACCCCCCTTCACAGCGATGGCGCCAACCTTTCTCAGGGCCAGCGCCAGCTCCTGGCCATTGCAAGGGCTGCCATCTCCCGTCCGCCTGTGCTGATTCTGGATGAGGCCACCAGCTCCATTGACACGCGGACGGAAAAACTCATCGAAAAGGGCATGGACGCCCTGATGGACGGGCGTACGGTCTTTGTCATTGCCCACAGGCTGTCCACGGTCCGCAACTCCAAGGCCATCATGGTACTGGAAAAAGGAGAGATTATAGAACGGGGAAACCATGAGGAACTGATAGACCAGAAGGGGCGGTATTACCAGCTTTACACAGGCCAGTTTGAACTGGAATAGAGAAAGGAAGTATGAACCATGATAAAACACGAGCAGGTACGCCGCCTCCTGGTGAGGGCGGAGAGAGCGAGGAAGCATCTGATGCAGCCCCATTTTACCCGGATTGGCCTCACCTTCGGCCAGGGCCATGCCCGCATCCTGGATGTACTTATGACCCGGGACCATATAACCCAGAAGGAACTGTCAGACCTTTGCCATATGGATGTGACCACCATGTCCCGTTCCCTGGACCGCCTGGAGGAATCCGGCTACCTGGTCAGGGAAAAGGACCCGGGATGCCGCAGGTCCTATCTGATTTGCCTCACCAAAGAAGGGTTCGCAGAAGCTCAGAAGGTACGGCAGGTGCTTAAAATGGTGGATGATGTTATCTGGGAAGGATTGGAGCAGGATGAGATGGAAGCATTCTGCGCTGTTATGGAAAAGATATGTGAAAATCTGGAACAGTGTGATTTTAAATTTGATGAAAAGGAAACGTAAGGAAAAACCGCCCTGCCGGAATAGGAAACACTCCGTCGGGGCGGTTTTGTCCGCTGCTCCATTCTAATGCTGTCTCTTTTTACTGCTGTCTCTTTCTACTGCTGCCCCATCTTACTGCCGGGCCAAATATGTACGGATATTATCCAGCACCTTTTCACTGAGCAAATCAAAGGCCTGTTTTGTCCTTCCGGCAGAGATATGGGCACAGAATACGCCCGGATGGCGAATCAGCTCACCGGTGCTGTCTCCCAGTGCGCCTTCTGTATCACAGATAAAATAATTATTTCCCTGGTTCAGCCATGCCTTTAGGGCCGGAATCTCAAATGCAGGTCCAATGGATGTATTAAAAAGGATTTTTCCCTGTCCCAGCTGTTTGAATTCCTTCTCATGAAGCAGAATCACATTCTTATTCAGGCAGGCAAAAACCACTTCGCTGCCAGCCAGCAGTTCCTCTAACGGACGGTAAGTCATGCCCTGTTCTTCCCTGTCCTGCTTCCTGGAACGGCTGTAGTAGGACACATCTGCACCCATGAACTTCATTGCGTCTGCTATCATTCCTCCTGATACGCCCATTCCAATGATGCCCACCTTCAAATCCGTGATTTCAAGGGGCATGTCACGAAACATGGGACGGTCAAAGCCGTGAAGGAAACGCACCAGTTCACTGAGCACATATTCCACCACTCCCCTGTCCCCGTAATCCCTGATTCCAAGAACCGTAATACCCCGTTCCCTGGCACAGGAAATGTCCACATTGGCGCTTTCCTCAGAATAAAGGCTGCAGCACATTCCAATGTAGCGGATGGAGGGACAGCTTTCAATCACATAACGGCTGATTTTGGATGTGTAGCTCACCAGCACTGCATCTGCATCCCCGATACGCCGGATGATTTCCTCATCACCAGCCGGCACGTCCTCATATAATGTTATCTCCCCTGCATACCGGTGCAGCTCCTCCTGGGCCTGAGGCACCAGACTCACAGGCTCAATTGCCACTAATTTCTTAAACATGTCCGTTTCCTCCTAAAATACGATTGGTGATACAATGTTCTGCAAAACTGCCACCACGCTCCAGCCCGCAATGGCGCTGGTACTGGAATAAATATCCACAACTGCCTTCACGCCTTCTATTTCGGATGTGATTTTGTGGTTATCCCCAACCATGCCCGGCACACTGTATATATCCACCCGGGTGTTCTCCGGACCCACGGTTGCCAGAGAGGACGCCACCGCCACATTTACCTTGGTGGGCAGCAGGGAAATGGCCTCCTTTGCATTGCCATGAAATACCCGGCTTTCCTCCCCGTCCTCCATCAGACGCTCCTCGAAAAGGGGAGTGCCCTTTAAAGAGGCCGGACCTTTTTTGGTCCTGATGCCAGCCTCTGCCTGCCCCATCAGGGATATGGTCCGCAGCACGTCAAATCCGCCCACTGCACCGGATGCAATATACACCCTGGTTTTGTGACTGGAAGCCGTGGTCTTCACCAGTTCATAAAACGCATTATCTGCAAATGCTCCAATGGACAGCACAATCATGCTGGCCCCGGAAGCCAGAATCTTCACCCCATAGTCCTTTACAGACTGGACAGACGCAGCCTCCGCAACATAGTCGGGAGACAGCGCCAGAAGCTCGTCGATGGTACCGCATGCCTGACACCCGCATTTTCCCGCCAGCAGCTCTGTCTTTTCCCTGGTCCTGCCCAGGACTCCCACCAGTTCGTATTCGTCCAGCATTCCTTTCAGGCTGGCTTCCACAATAATATCAGCCAGATAGCCGTTGCCCAGAATACCCAGTTTGAATTTTCCCATTATAACCTCCATCTGACAGGCCGTGTATGCCTGTGTATTTATGTTCTGCATCCTGTCTATTATCCCACAGCGGGGAGGTTTTTTCAATTGGAGATTTTACAGGGGAATCTGGAATAAAAATCAAAGGCTGAATGCTTAAAATGCCTTCAGCCCTCAACTTTATCACTGACGTCTGGATTGTACCCAAGCCCAGCCATGCATATAGGTTCCGGGTCAGGACGGATACCGCCTGATGACATGGCCCCGATGGCGCGGCCCTCTGCCTGCAGCATCCGTGTCGCCGGCTTTCACCGGAATATATACTTAGTTTGTATAGTTGTCAAAGTAGCCCTGAACCAGAATAACCGGTGTTCCTTTATCACCGGAACCGCTGGTAAGGTCGCAGAGAGAGCCAATCAGGTCGGTCAGCCTTCTTGGCGTTGTTCCCTGGGACGCCATGTCGCCTACCAGGTCGGATTTCTTCTCCTTGATTCGCTGGGAAATAGCATTCTTTAATGCCTCTCCGGACAAATCCTTAAAATCATTATCAGCCAGATACTTTAGTTTTACTTCGTTTGGAGTGCCTTCCAGTCCTTCTGTATTGGCAACCGATACCACCGGGTCAGCCAGTTCCCAGATTTTTCCAACCGGGTCTTTAAATGCGCCGTCGCCGTATACCATGACCTCCACATGCTTTCCTGTACGGTCCAGAACCTTCTTCTGGATATCGGTCACCAAATCCATACAATCCCGCGGGAACAGCTTGATGGCATCCTCGGTTGACTTATTGGAGCCCAGGAGGCCGTATTTTTCATTGCAGCCGCTTCCGTCTACCGGAGCATTCAGGATATCATCCATACCGCATACCACCTCAGCGCCTGCCTCTTTTAAGATACGTTTGGTACGCATACGTGAATGGATATCACAGGTCAGAACACGCTTGGTATGGTTTAAGATTTCTCTTGGATTATTTGCAAATATCACCTCTGCCTCTGCGCCCTGCTCTTCAATCAGCTGACAGTAATAGGACACGTAGTCCACACCGGTAAAGGGATGCTTGTTCTCTCCAAAGAGTTCCCGGTAGCGCTTTAAATCTAATACATCGCTGTAAGGATTAATACCAGCCTCATCCACCTGGTCTAAGGATACCAGGGAATTTCCCACCTCATCGCTGGGATAGCTGAGCATCAGCACAACCTTCTTAGCTCCTCTGGCAATTCCCTTTAAGCAAATGGAAAAACGGTTTCTGGACAGAATCGGAAAAATGACGCCGATGGTCTCTCCGCCCAGTTTTGCCTTCACATCCCCTGCAATGGCATCAATGGAAGCGTAATTACCCTGAGCTCTGGCAACCACAGACTCTGTCACGGAAATAACATCCCTGTCCCTGATTTCAAAGCCTTCGCTTTCCGCTGCTTCCAAAACGCTGTTCACCACGATTTCGGCAAGATTATCCCCTTCACGGATAATGGGGCAGCGGATTCCTCTCGAGATTGTTCCTACTTTTCTTTCCATATGTATCTTCTCCTATATATTATAATTTTCGTCATACTATTTTATTATAGTATAAAATACAGGATTGGGGAAGTGTTTATTTTGCGGGTATATTTGGTACAGGTATAGGGTATATGTGTTGCAGGTATAGGGTATATTCGGCTGGGCTGTCTTTGGCTGGGGCAATTTATGGTTCGGCTGTGTATGCTGTGGTAATCTATGCTGCGGTAATCATTCATTATACTGTTATAAAAACAGCAGCCCAGGCATCACATCTTTCGTGCAATGATACCTGGGCTGCCGTCTTCTTCAGATACTCTTATTTAAATAACTTTCCCATTACCGAATTTATTCTGAGCGCTTTATTTTCTTTGGTTTTGGTGCGGATGGTTCCGGCAGCTGACTGCATGTTTCCAGGACCAGGGAGGACAGAAAATCCCTGTCATCCATCTCCTCCACCAGATACATTCCCGGACGGCCGCCGTGGGGCGCCATTGGTTCTGCCTCAGGAAGAAGCCTATGGCCGGCCTCTGTCATTTTTACGTAAAACTGGTTGTCCTCCACCGTACCAAAGAACTTCCCATCACACCAGAGTCCGTACTCGCCAAATAATTTTTTATAAGAAATGGTACCTGCACCGCTTAACTGTGCGGCTACATACCGGACATATTCCAGACTGGAAGCCATCTTGGTTCCTCCTTATATGATATGTACTCTGTCAATCCAGGGACCGGAGTATCTCCAGCATCTTCTTTAATCCCTCTGCATTTTCCTCCGGTGTCCTGGTTGGGTCCTGCTGATTATACCGATTACAGGGAAGCTCACTGCACCTGCCGCAGTGAGGCAGTTTCCTTTCCACTACACAGCACTGATATATACTGCACCTTTCCTCCCCTGTGTATTTCAGCCAGAATGGTTTTCCCTGAATCTCCGGGCATCCCTCGCATTCCTTTGGATAATAGGGACATTCATTGCAGATACATCCGCAGCATGTCACAATCCTCTCCATATTCCTTCCTCCTCGTTATGAGCACTTAGCTGCTGTCTTTTAGCAGCTTACGTGCGATACATGACATCTCCACTTGGTGAGGTCCTTCACGAACCTAGTGGAGGGACTCGTTATGAGCACTTAGCTGCTGTCTTTTAGCAGCTTACGTGCCATGTATGGCATGTTTATGTACTCATTGTACCGCAGGAAACAGGACATCTGCCTGTCATGTTTAGACATTATTCCGGTTTATGCATATATTCCATGAATCCGGCGTCCTAACTCTGCCAGTTCTGACCGGAATTCACTGGGTTCTAATAGTTCAATCTGGTCACCAAGACTTAAAATCCAGCCAAACAGATTTTCCTTATCTGAGTATCCGGCGGTAAACATATAATTGCCGTCCGGCAGTTCCTCCAGGGTCTCCGGGCCAAATTCATCTACAATCCTCCATTTAATGGACGGTTTGCACCGGGCCTTTACCAGAAAATGAACCGGGAAGGGACGGTCCGCCTCATTTTCATAGGCCGGCAGGGTACGTTTCTCAAAAACTTCCTGACCGTCTTCCAAATCCACCATACGGTTCAGCTTAAACAGCCGGTAATCCTGGCGCAGCAGGCAGAATCCCCACACATACCAGGATGACCACTGGAATACCAGCAGATACGGCTCTATGGTACGGCTGGTTTCCCCCGTTGGTGAATAGTAGGTAAAATGTATTTGGCGGCATGCTTCTATGGAGTTCTGAATCAGGTGTATCTTAGGCGCCAGGGACTGTCGGTACCAGGATGAGAGATTGATGAGGATACTGCTGTCATTGCTTATGATATCCTGCTTTCCAAGAGCCAGCTTGTCCATCAGCAGACGGTACCTGGCTGAGCCCGATACGCTGTCAAGGCTTCTGAGGCCTGCCAGGATTGCTTCCATTTCCCCCGAGGTAATGAGGGTACGGTCCATACGGTATCCCTCCATGATGGAAATTCCGCCTCCTGGCCCCCGGCTGGTGACAAGGGGGATTCCGGCCTTGCATATATCCTCTATGTCCCGGTTAATGGTCCTGCGGGATACCTCAAACTTTTCCGCGAGATAGGGGGCTGTTACCTTTTCCCGCTGGAGAAGGATGGACAGGATGCCGATGAGACGGTCTATTTTCATGGATGACAAACCTCACTTTCATGGTTTTAAAAACACAGAGGCAGTGTTACCTGCCCCTGTGCTTTTCTTTTTTCTTTTGCTGTTTCAGTTCAAACTGACGCCTGGCTTCTGCTTCCCTTTTCTCCCGGCTTACAACCTTCCTGTCAGTCTTCATCTGCTCCTGCTGCAGTTTCAGGGCCTGCTGGGATTTGGTTCCCATGCCTGAATCCTTAAGCTCCCTTCTGACCCGGCGTTTCATCCGCTTGGGGTTTTCATGGCTCTCCTTTACAGCAGCTGCCACAGCCGGACTAAACCGCAGACCGTAGTATTCTCTTGCAAGGAATTCGTGTACCTCATAATCCTTTGGCTCCGGGCCAAAGGTAATCTTGCACACAGCCATTTTCCCGCTGTCCGCCCGTTCCATCACTCCAATCCAGAATGGGTCCTCAAAAAATACTCTCAGTACTACCGATACTTTGTCCATGACAATTCCTCCTTTGAAATGTGATGAACAAAGAACGGACGACCCAAGGAGGGAGGGTTACTTACATTCTCATGGTCCCTGTTTTTGAAACAGGGATGCGGGAATACGGCCGGACTACCTACCGGCTCTGCACCGGCCTGACGGTGGGTGCGTTGTGTTTTTATCTTTGTTTTTTTATTTTATCATATAATTGCACACTTTTCCAGAATTCTGATTTCTCTCTTACAGGCCATCTTTTGTACGGTTTAGTGACGCATCACTTACACATATTAATAATTTGTTATGATAATCTCCTTACCTACGCGATTCTTTGCATCAGAATTTATCATACGTCTTACATCAACTACTGTTTTATTAAAATCCGCATACAGTTCATTAATAAGCTCTGTATTATGATTTGTAAGCATACAATAACAGCCCCGTTCTGTAAGTTCTCTAAATACTACAGCCACACGTTTGTGACTTTCTATATCAAACCCTTCCTTAGTGTAAGAATCAAAGGACATTGGATTCAAGGGAGCATAAGGGCTGTCAAGAAAAATAAAATCATCCTTTTTTGCCAATTCACAGGCATCCTGGAAATCACCGCGCTTAATACAGACCTTCTGCAGGCTCCTTGATACAGCCAAAATATTTTCTCTGCTGCACGATTCTTTCACACTATTATTATATGGCACGTTAAACAAGCCACTTCCATTCACTCTATAAAGCCCATTAAAACAGTGTTTATTAAGAAATACAAATAAAACAGCCAGCTCCATATCATACTCTGCTCTCATCAATTTATCATTATAGAGCTCTCTGACCTTATAATAATACTCTTTTCCCGCATCTGCTATTTTTCTGTCATGCTCTGAAATAACATTGACAAATTCTTCTGGTGAAATTTGTATTTGGCGGTAAGCGTTAATCAATGACTCATTTATATCATTTATAATGGCTTTTTCCGGCTGCAATCCAAAATATACTGCACCACCACCGACAAATGGTTCCATATAGCCATTAAAATGTTTCGGCAGCCTTGCTTTTATCCGATCAAGTAATTGTCTTTTCCCGCCCGCCCATTTCACAAATGGCTGTGCATTGATTGATGTCATCGTGTTTCCTTTCACCAATAAAATCATTTACGATTCATTATAAGTTAAAGTCAAATAAAACACAACCTGCAACTGCTGACTTTCGGTACTCATTTTTAGAAAGCAAAAATATACGCCTGCGCGGATAGTAAAATATCAAATAATTTATACACTGATTCTTTTGTTAACCTCTATCATTACAACCCCAGAATATTTCCCAGAATTTAGCGGATACTAATCCATGTCAGATTGAACCCACCAGATTGAAGTATAAAAGGAGAACGAGATTATGAACAAAAATATGCGAACCTGGGTCATTGGCATCTGCGTGGCCCTGGTCATCATCGTGGCCGTGGCAGCTGCATTTGCCTCCAACAACCGCAATGGCTCTGATACCGGACAATCCTCTGAGAACCAGACGGAAAGCATTGAAAATTCCGCGTTATCACAATCGGATGCGGGAACCGGCTCCCAGGAACAGACCTCATCCGGCTCCGGCAATGTTTCGGACCACAGCGGACACAACGGACATATGAACCAATCCGGCGATGACCTGAGCCGTTACCTGACCGAACAGGATTCCATCATGATGAATATGATGGAGGATATGGTCATCCGTGAAAAATCAGGAAATGCTTCCCTGAGCTTCCTTCGGGGCATGATTCCCCACCACGAGGCAGCCATTAAAATGTCTGAGAGTTATCTTAGCTATGAGGGAAAAAGTGATGAGCTAAAAACCATTGCCCAGGATATCATAACCGCCCAGAAGGATGAACTCAAGCAGATGAACGAACTGGTTAAATCATATGAAAAAGACGGAAAAAAGGACCAGACAAAGGAGGATGCTTATCTGGAGCAATACAGCAAAATGTTTGCCGATGACTCCATGTCCCACCACATGGACGCCTCCGGCGTGAACAGTCTGGACCAGGCATTTGCAGAGGGCATGATTATGCATCATCAGATGGCTGTGGATATGGCCAGGGATATTTTAGAATATACGGACTACGAAGAGATACGGACCATGGCCCAGAATATCATTGATGTGCAGGAGAAGGAAATTGCACAGATGGAGAAGATTGTGAAAGACCAGCAGGAGTAACATTCTCCAATTGACACCCACCCTCCCCCATGCTATAATCTCCCCATACAAATTCCAACCCATCCGTTATCCGGACACAGGCTGGATTTTTGCCGCCGGGTAAAAATATCAGCGTCAGGCTTTCTATCGTCAGGCCCAGGAGCAATACGAATCAGGAATCAGAACCAGGTTTTAAAACCAGGCAGCCAATTCCGCAATTCGCTCCAGAAGATAGAAAGTACTGGCGCTTTTTATGTTCCGTAAGATTCCGGCAGTCTTTCATGGGAACACCTAAAATCTACAGAAAATTTCAGGAGGTCACAATGCAGGACACATCGTGCTTAAAAGAGTTCACCAAATACACAGCATTAAACGTGCTGGGAATGATAGGCCTTTCCTGCTACATACTGGCAGACACTTTTTTCATAGCCAAGGGACTGGGGACCAGCGGTCTTGCAGCCCTGAACCTGGCCATTCCCATCTACAGCTTCATCCATGGAAGCGGACTCATGTTTGGAATCGGAGGCGCCACCAAATTCTCAATCAGCCGGAAATCCGGACTTTCGGACCAGATTTTTACAAACACCCTGTTCTTTGCGGGGATTCTGGCTGTCCTTTTCTTCCTGGCAGGCCTGTTTCTGTCCACACAGATTACAGTACTCCTGGGTGCGGACGGAGAGGTGGCAGAAATGACTCAGACCTATCTGAAAATGATACTGCTCTTCGCCCCGGCCTTTATGCTGGGTGATATCCTGGTCTGTTTCGTAAGGAATGACGGAAATCCAAAGCTTTCCATGCTTGCCATGCTGGGCGGCAGCATGGCCAACATCCTGTTGGACTATGTCTTTATATTTCCGCTGGGCATGGGCATATTCGGCGCTGTATTGGCCACCGGGCTGGCGCCCCTTATCAGCATTGCCATCATGTCCTGCCACTGGATGAAAAAGAATAAGGGATTCCATCTCGCCAAAACAGCTATCCAGGGCAGGATGGCTCTTCTCATCCTGTCGCTGGGATTCCCCTCCCTCATCACGGAGGTGTCGTCCGGCATTGTCATTATCGCATTCAATATAATCATCCTGGGACTTAAGGGAAATGTGGGTGTGGCTGCTTACGGCGTCATTGCCAATCTGTCTCTTGTGGTCATATCCATTTTCACGGGCATTGCACAGGGAATCCAGCCATTAATCAGCAGTGCTTACGGCTGCGGTGATTCCGCCAGAAGCCGGGTAATGCTGCGGTATGGGCTCACCACGGCTGCTGCCGTCTCCCTGACGCTGTATGCCGTCATCTGTTACGGCGCAGCTCCCATAACAGCTGTATTTAACAGCGAACAAAACCACCAGCTGCAGGTCATAGCTGAGTATGGACTAAGACTGTATTTTACCGGAATACTGGCCGCAGGCGTCAATATCATCCTGTCCATCTTCTTTACTTCCACGGAACAGGCGGTTCCTGCCCATATCATTTCCCTGTTAAGAGGGCTGGTACTCATTATTCCCATGGCATTTGTCCTGTCCAGCCTTTGGGGCATGACCGGTGTCTGGCTGGCTTTTCCTGTAACAGAACTGGTTTCTGCGCTGTTAGGCGTTGGAATCCACAGGCATTCCTGCTCATAAGCGCTCCTTCCCATAACCCCTGCTGCTCATAAAAGTTCCTGCTCCCAATCCATTTCTGCCTCCGGATAACATTAGGGCAGCCTGGGCTCCGACCGTATGCCTGCCATCAGGCCGTCCAAAGAGTACATAAACATTTCAGCTTATATAGAGGATTGGCACATTCCCCAATATCCGCCGGATTTCCGCCCGCAGGTACACTTCGGCCTCTGTTCTGGACTCCGCCCGGTAGCAGTACCTTCCCCTGCCTCTGCCTGTCATCTGCTCCCTGTCATACAGGTCCGGTGCATTGGGAAACGCTTCGCTGTTAATAGCCCGGTGGATATAGGAATAGGTCATTAAAATGACCTCCAGAAACATCCGGCTTTTCATTTTATCTGAAAGACCGTCCCTCAGTTCTTCCAGAAGTCCGGTATACATTTCCCTCCAGCCCTCCATTAATATGACAGGAGCTATCAGAAGTCCGCAGGGATAGCCTGCCTCACACATCCGGTTAACTGCTTCTATCCTCTGTTTTAAACCGGATGTGCCAAGCTCTATTTTACTGATAATGGGCTGGGGGTTGACACTCATGCGGAAAATCACCTTGCCTTGGTGGTCCAGGTCCAACAGAGGCTCCACCATATGGAACTTAGTTGGAAATGTAAGTTTTCCCATGCCTTCCTCTGCAAAACGCGCAATTGTATACAGTAGGTTTCCCGTTATGGTATTTTCCAGCACCAGGTCACTGTTGCTTCCAATCTCAAAGGTAAGGGGTTTATCACTGTTTTTCCCTTTCCTGATTATTCGGTCCAGCATCTGTTCCCTGTTTACAAACAGCCTGAGATAGGCGCATTTATTATAATTGCACACCAGATAGCAGTACAGGCACATGGCCGTACAGCCGGATGAGGTGTATGGGACCAGGTAGTCGGAAACCTTATGGTTTTCCACGTATTTGTGAGTCTTGCGTATGCCTGCAATGAGGTTGCGTTTCATGTGTCCGAACTGGTCATTGGGCTTTTCCTGCATTTCCCGGATGGAATTATGGCTCTCAATGGGAATCCAGGGAAGGTCCCCGTAGTCCTCCCTGAGCTGCCGGCCCAGAGGGTAGTCTAAGATAGCCGGCTCATAATAAACTGCGTCGAATTTCATGGCTGCGCCTTCCTTCTGATAAAATCATGAATAATATAATAATGGGTTTCAATGTCTTATTTTTACTATTTAACATTCCCCAAATCCATGAAGTTATCAATGGCAACGTTTTATGACTTGTTTGAAGCAGGCGTAGCAAAATCAAGTTGATTGTATGCCTCGTCCGTCACCGGTCCGCACCATTCATTTTCCGTATCCTCTCCCGGGACCTCCACTGCAATATGGCTGAACCAGCTGTCGGATTTGGCTCCGTGCCAATGCTTTACCTCCGGTGGAATCGTAATTACCATCCCTGGTTCCAGGCTGACTGCGTCCTTTCCCTCCTCCTGGTACCATCCGCTTCCCGCTGTGCAGATTAACAGCTGGCCACCGCCTTTGGAAGCATGGTGGATATGCCAGTTATTCCGGCATCCAGGTTCAAAGGTAACATTTGCCAGGAACACAGCGCTCTCCCCCGGAACTGTCAGGGGATTCAGATAGGATTTTCCTATGAAATATTGGGCAAATCCAGTGTTTTCCTCCCCCTTTCCAAAGATATTCTCTTTGCTGAACGCAGCTTCATCGGAACGTTTCAATGTATGCTTCTCCTTTTCATTGTCTGCTTCTGCGGCCTTATTGATACATGCAATTGCGTTCAAACTGCGCGGATATCCTATATAGGGCAGACACTGGGATACCACCCTGATTAAAAAGTCCCTGTCATTTCCCAGGCCCATGTTTCCCGCGGCATGGCTGGTCAGCTGGGGTTCACATCCGCCCTGGGCTGCCAGAAAGCAGAAGGTAATCATTTCCCGCTCCCCAAGGTCCAGCCCCTTTCTGGTGTAATAGTCCCCGAAACAGTTGGCAGCCAGCCACCGGTTGATATGGCCCTTTTTCCAGAAATCCGCCATTCCTCCGCCGAATATATCCACCTGGACCAGGGACCCCTTTTCCAGACGGTCCTCCAGGGTCGTGGTGGCCTGGCCGGGAAGGGGAAGCGTTACTCCCCTGCCTTCCAGCACCTCATTCACAGCGGTCAGAAAGGGACGCATCCTTCCGATTCCCACATAATCCGCGGACTGGTATATAATTTCCTTTATCTTCACCGGTGTCAGTCCGTTATCCAGAGCCTCTGGCAGGATTTCACGAAACAGTTCCGCGGCCTGGCACCCGATTAAGGCAGCCAGGATTGCCATATACCGCACCGGCTCATCCAGATGCTGTCCGGGTTCCCTTGCAACTTCTTCTGCCATAAAATATTCCAGGCGTTCCATGAATTCCGGGTCTGTTTTATGTAAACTGTTCATATTATCTATCTCCTCCTTCTATTGTTTAATCGTGTCTGTTTTTATCAGACCGGGGCAAACCTTATGCCTTTGATACATTGATTGTAAAACAAAAATCCATGTGCATCCAATACTTATATTGCATTTTGCCTCATGCTTTTAAGGCATTTTCCTTTCCGGTTTTCCGGCTTTTCCCGGCTTTCCCTGCCATTTTCCCTTGTTTCAACCAAAGTACTTCCAACAAAAAAGGAAACAGAACAGCTTAACAGCCGGCTCTGTTTCCTCCAATTTTATCCGTTACAGTAACAATCATTTTTTTCCCGATAACCATTCTACAATTTTACGCTGTGCATTCTCTCTATAAAAAAACACCTCGTATTCATTTCCTTTCTCGCTCAGCCGTTTCTCTGCCTCGATTCCGAATTCCCAGCCCCTGTCCGTCAGTCTTTTGCGGGGTATTCCGTTCACATAATATTCCTCAAAGTCCCCGTCTTCCATTAATTTCTGTTCAACCGACTTTATGGTCAGGCGTTTCATTGAGTCACCATCCCTCAGACTGTTAATCTGAGAAATAAAATCACTTAAGGATATCCGTTCTGAGTACGGGACCCGGGCTGCCAGTTCCCCGGTCATGGTAAAATCCGCCTTGCTTTTACCGGTCCTTTTCTTCTTGACCGTATTTATCTCTGCCGGCGTTTCCCTGGTCCGTTCATGTTCCTGGCCCCCATTTTCCCAGGCGGTCAGTGCTGTTTCCAATGACCAGTCATCAAATTCATCATCATCGCTGGTAAAATACAAATCATCGCCTTCAAAAAACATCTCATCTTCTATATGGTTGTTTTCCATATGATTTGCACGATTGCTCTTTTCGGCATGCTTCTTATCTTTATGACTGTTTCCAGCCCCTATTTTATCCATCTCCGCCTGCACGCAGGCCAAAAAACGCTCCCCATACTTTTCATACTTAAATTCTCCCACGCCTGAAACATCCAGCATTTCCGCTTTCGTAGCCGGCTTCACAATGCACATATGCGTCAATGTCTTATCTGAGAATACGATGTATGGCGGTACCTTTTCTTCCTTTGCAATCTCTGTACGGACAGCGCGCAGCTTTTCAAACAGCGTCTCGTCTGCTTCCGTAAACTCTGTTCCACCCAGTCCGGACAGACCCGCTGCTCCGGCAGAAAGCCCCTTCCTGCCCTTTCTTCCTTTTCCTGCACTTCCATCAGCCACTTTGGCAGGATGCTCTGCCTCCCTGGCCATCTTCATGGCAACCGGCTCGCCGTCTTCCAGAACACCCTTTGACCTTCCGGTCAATCTCACAATCGCATACTCATCGTTTGTCACTGCCAGATATCCGCTCAGCATCAGATGGTTCATGACCTGGCGCAGCTTATAGGCGGGTACCTTTGACAGTTCTCCATAATGAGGGTTCTCATCCATCCTGTAATTGCGTATCTTGACTGTATTGGCGCCGTGGACCGTATCAATAATCACATTAATACCATATCTCTGCCTGCAGCTCTCCACACATCCCATCAGTATCCGCGAGATATCCGTCACATCCACTGTCTCAAACTGACTCAGGCAGTTGGAGCAGTTCCCGCAGTAATTGCTTCCATATTCCCCAAAATATCTCAGTATGTAATCCCGCAGGCATTCATTTGTAAAACAGTAAAATGTCATTTTCCGCAGGCGTTCCCGGTCCCGCTCCATAACAATTTCCCGGGTTATGGGGTCTAGTGCCTCGTTGTCCTGGTTATGGTCGATAAAGAACTGATTGGTCACAACATCCTGGCCGCCATACAAAAGGATGCACTCCGACGGCTCGCCATCCCTTCCTGCCCTGCCTGCTTCCTGGTAATATGATTCCATATTCTTCGGCATATTATAATGCACCACAAATCTGACATTGGACTTGTCTATTCCCATGCCAAAGGCATTGGTGGCAACCATGATTTGGGCACGGTCATAGATAAAATCCTCCTGGTTATGCCTGCGCTCACTGTCGCTTAAGCCCGCGTGATACCGTGTAACGGAAAATCCCTCCCTTATCAGCTGTCCGCAGATTTCCTCCACCACTTTTCTGGTCAGGCAGTATATGATGCCGCTTTCTCCCTTATGGCGTTCCAGGTAATTTACCATGGTTGCATATTTATCCTTAGGGGACTGTACGCCAAAGTAGAGATTGGGGCGGTTAAAGCCAGTGGTCATAACCTGTGGATTCCTGAGCATGAGGATATCAATGATGTCATCCCGCACTTCCGCTGTGGCGGTGGCTGTAAATGCGCTTACAACAGGCCTGACCGGAAGCTGGTTGATGAAATCCACTATTTTCAGATAACTGGGCCTGAAATCCTGGCCCCACTGGGATACACAATGGGCCTCGTCCACAGCTACCATGGATATCTTCACCTGGCTGCTCAGGGCAAACCGGAGGAAATCCTCAGACATCAGACGCTCAGGCGCAACGTAGATAATCGGATATCTGCCTGCCCTGGCCAGGTCCAATACCTTATAATACTGCGCCGCGGTCAGTGAACTGTTAATATAGGCAGCCAGGATTCCCACCTGGTTTAAATTGCTTACCTGGTCCTTCATCAGGGAAATAAGCGGTGAAATAACCAGGGTGATTCCCTCCATCATAAGGGCCGGGATTTGATAACACAGGGATTTTCCTGCCCCTGTGGGCATAACCCCCAATACGTCCCTTCCCTCCAGAATGCTTTGAATCAGCACATCCTGCCCGTCCCTGAACGTGTCATAGCCAAAATACTGTTTTAATATCTCATACTGCGTCATAATCAAACTCCTCTTTGCTGCTCCGGTATAAAAGGCCGCATCCGTCCCTGTTCCCGGCGTTTAGCGCCAGTCTTATCTTCAGCTGTGCTTTAAAACCATGGAAAAATGGCGAATACGCCCAGCAGCGGACCTGCTGCCTAAAGCAGATTAAACCGATAAAACATTCAGATGTAGTTTATTATAACAAATCCATTCTGATAAAACAATGGTGAATTATATACTGGTTGGTCAAAGGAATAATGATATATAGCTTATCTCGGTATTTCTTACAACAATCCCCCTGTATTTACTTTAAGCTCACCTCCCGGTCCCCCGGTACACCAAATCAACCGCCATACCAAAACCAGCTGATGCCAAAATTGAGAAAATAATAAAAACACAAATTTCTTCACCAGTCTTCCCGCATCATCCTTTTAGAAAATGACGCGGCAATGGGAATGGTTCCGTACATGTAAAGAGGGTTGGTCTTACCGATTAACCTTATCAATCAGCCACCCATCATCCCGAATCATCTTTTACTGCTCCGGGCCGTTCAGCACCTCCGGGCCATATACTGCCTGTATGCCTCCATACCCTTTTTCAGCCGTTCCATTCCATCCTTCGCCCTAGCCCTGGGACAGGCAATATTCATGCGGAGGAATTGGCTTCCAGGGCCTCCGTACGCAGCCCCTGCCGACAGATAGAGTCCTGCCTCTCTGCGCAGAAAATAACATAATTCCGTGGTATCCCCCGTGATTTTACTGCAGTCCAGCCAAAGAAGATAGGTTGCCCGGGCCCGGACCAGCCTTATATCGGTCAACTCCTGTTCCAGAAATCCAAGGACCATTTTCCGGTTCTCTGCCAGATAGCATCTGAGCGCGTCCAGCCATGCCTCTCCCCGGGTAAAGGCAGCAATAGCGGCATCCACGGCAAAGGCATTGGGCTCCGCCACCTCATCTGTATTCAGCGCCCTGTCCATCTTATGCCTTAGGGTTTCATCGGGCACAACCACTGCCGCTGTCTGCAATCCGGCCAGATTAAATGCCTTTGTGGGGGCGATGCATGTAACACTGTTTCCGGCACATTCCTCTGATACTGAGGCAAAGGGTATGTACTGGTATCCCGGCTCTGTCAAATCACAGTGGATTTCATCTGAAATCACCGTGACATGGTTTGCTGCGCATAGTTCTCCGATACGGCCCAGTTCCTCCCTGGTCCATATGGTTCCCGTGGGATTGTGTGGATTGCAGAGAATCATCATGGTTGTCTGAGGGTCCTTAAGCTTTGTTTCCAGGTCCCCCCAGTCTATCCTGTAGCTCTCATTTTCATACAGGAGCCGGTTTTCCACCAGCCGGTTATGGCTGTCCTCCATTCATCCGGCACTATGGTATATCCAAAAATTCCATGCTCTGCCCGCCGCTTAAGAGCCTCTGTTATTTCCGGCGCTGTCTCAAAATCCATATCAGCCACCCACATGGGCAGCTCATGCACGGCAGCATCCCATTTCAGGGAATAGCTGCCGCGGCGGTCTGTCATTCTGTCAAAATCATAGTTCATCCTACACTGCCTCCTTAAGCGTCTGAGTCTGAATGACGGTTTTCGTCACATCCACCTTATCAGCCTCCATTATCAGCTCCTTAATATTACCGGCCTGTATTTTTCCTCCCATGGGGTTTAATACACTGTCAATGGTATTGCTCACCTGGACATCCACAGTGGAGTATTCAAAGGCCAGCGTGGTATTCAGCAGACGGCAGTTCTTCATCACCAGGTTATCAATGTAGCACATGCCCTGATTGCTCTCAATGGTGCAGTTGATAAGGGTGAGGTTTTTTGCATTCCAGCCTAAATATTCACCGGATATAAAGGAGTCATAGACCGTTACATTCTCGCTGTTCCAGAATGCATCCTTGGACAGCATTCTGGCATTGTGGATTTCCACATTTTTCACCCCGTCAAAGGAATAATTTCCTGTCAGCCGGAACCCGTCAATCACCATGTTGCTGCTGTTCATGGCATAATAATCACCTTTCGCAATGACATGGTTCATTTCAACCCGGTCGCAGTTCCACAGGGTCTCGCCTGCGTTCGGCATGGTTACCCCGGAAAGCTTGATGCCGTTAGTCCTTCGGAATGTTTTAGGAGCATCAATGGTACAATTTTTCATGGAAATATTTTCAGTGTACCAGATTCCGGCGCGTCCCATCTCAAACAGCACGCAGTCCTCCATCTGAATGTCACGGCTGTACCACAGCGGATACTTCCATTTGAACATGCTGCCGTACAATTCAATATTGCGGCTCTCTTTTAATGGGGATTCCCCATCTGCAAAGGTTGTATCGTAAATTTTCAAATCGCTCCCCTGGAATAATGCTCTCTCCCCTGTTAAAAATTTCTGTGTAATTACCCTCATTTTACCGTTCCTTTCTTTCAATACCATTCTGAACCGGCTGACATTCCAGACAGCCGGTTCCTGTCCTTGTTGCTCTGTCTTTTTCCTTGTTACTCTGTCTTTTCATGTGGTAAACCAGATAGTCCAGACAGTCGATTTTCTTCTCATTTTCATGAACCTCATTCAGCAGGGACTTTCTGTGTGTTTCCAGCAGTTTAAACTGTTTTTGCTTTTCTCCTGCCGCTTCCAGCTCCATGAACTGTTCCACGGTCGTTCCATCACATCCTGCATCCTTCAGATTCCGGACCAGGGTATTGATTTTGCCTTTGTCATCTGCCATAACCTCACCTCTCTTACATTCATTATAGGTTACAGCATATGGAATATCAAATGCCTATATTAAATATTATTTTATGCTTATAAGGCATGGATAACCAAGCATTTTAACCCTTTTAATCCGCTTGGATAATCCGCTTTATTATCATTCTTTTTAGTTATGTCTGCATATTCAAAATAACTATTTGCTATTTTACTTCAAATCCGATAGGATACATTTGAAACGGTCATGACCTTCCTATCAACCAAACCATATGAGGAGGAATACACAAATGGATGCAGTGAAAAAATCCGTTACTGTTTTATTGACTTTTACAATGGCTGCCTTCTGTACAGCCTGCACTTCAAAAACAAATCCCCCAGCCTCCGGCACAGCCGCGCAGAATGAACGTGAAGATTACTATATTTTTGACTTAAATGAAGGAATTACAAGAACCGCTGTCGCATATACCAACCGTTACGGTATAACACTGTCCGGTGATTTGTACACTGCCAGGGATTTAGATACATCCCAATCCTACCCGGCCCTTGTAATCGGACCGCCCTATGGCGGCGTGAAAGAACAAGCCCCCGGTGTATATGCAAATGAACTTGCCGGACGCGGATTTGTTGTGTTGGCCTTTGACCCCTCTTTCAACGGCGAGAGCGGCGGTGAACCCAGGCATGTATCCTCTCCCGATATCTTTACGGAGGATTTCAGCGCCGGGGTGGACTTTCTGGGTACCCTTCCCTATGTGAACCGTGAAAAAATCGGTGCTGTCGGCATCTGCGGCAGCGGCGGCTTTGCCCTGAGTGCGGCCCAGACCGACACCCGCATCAAAGCAGTTGCCACTGCCAGCCTGGTAGACATCAGCAGTGCCGGCGCCGGACTTGATACAGCCTCCTGGAGCGCCATGGCAGACTCCTATTCACAGCAGCGGTGGGCGGATGTTGACAGCGGTGTTCCCCAATATATTCCTACTTTTCCGGAGGAAACAGCTGATTCCATCCCCGTGGGCATGGAGGGAATGGATGCAGAGTTCTACAGTTTCTATGGATTGAAACGGGGACATCATCCGCGCGCAAGAGCTAATTTCACCACTACCAGTTCCGGTGCTTTTATGAATTATCAGCTGCTAAATCATGTTGATATGATTTCCCCGCGTCCTGTTTTGCTGATTGCGGGTGAGAAAGCAATGACGCGCCCTTTAAGTGAAGCAGTCTTTGAGGCAGCCGGAAACGCAAAGGAATTTTATGTGGTTCCTGACGCCAACCATGTAGACCTCTACGATGATACCTCCAAAATCCCCTTTGACAAGCTGGAGGAATTTTTTAAAGAAAACATCTGACGGGAAGCAATCTTCAAACACACGCCAATACTTCAACCAGCCGGAAACCATAGTAGCAGTATCCGTAATTTCAGTATTACTCATATCAGATGCTTATATAGTGCAATCTTCCATACTTGACAGGCATATGAAAACAAACCTATAATAAAGGGGATAACATGTACCGCACATAAGAGACCGGAATACGGTCTCTATGTGCCCATAGCAAGGAGGTCCCACCTTGGACATTCGGGTCTTACGTTACTTTCTGGCTGTTACCAGAGAGGAAAGCATATCAGGAGCAGCGGAAGCTCTCCATATGACACAGCCCACGCTTTCCCGGCAGCTGATGGATTTGGAGGAGGAAATAGGCAAAAAACTGTTAATACGCGGAAACCGCAGAATTTCCCTCACCGAGGAGGGAATGCTCCTGCGCAAGCGGGCAACGGAGATTGTGGATTTGGTAGATAAGACGGAGGCGGAGCTTACAGCGCCGGATGAAGTCATCAGCGGTGATATTTACATTGGAGGCGGTGAAACCGACGCCATGCGTCTCATTGCCAGAATCGCCACGGATTTACAGAAGTCCTTCCCCCATATCCGCTATCACCTGTACAGCGGAAATGCAGACGATGTAACAGAACGGCTGGATAAGGGGCTTCTGGACTTCGGTATCCTCATTGAACCGGCTGACATGAAAAAATATGATTATATTCGCCTGCCCGCCACCGATATCTGGGGGCTTCTGATGCCAAAGGACTGCCCTCTGGCATCCCGCACCGTCATCCGGCCATCGGATGTTTTGGACCTTCCCATCATCACCTCCAATCAGACCATGGTGAGCAATGAGTTCTCCGGCTGGCTGGGTAAGGACTTTGAAAAGCTGAACATCGTTGCCAGCTACAATCTGGTATTTAATGCAGCCCTTATGGCAGAGGAAGGGCTGGGCTATGTCCTGACGCTTGACAGACTGGTGAATACCTCTGAAAACAGCCGTCTGTGCTTTCGTCCGTTATCCCCCAAAATGGAGGTCCACCTGGATATGGTGTGGAAAAAGTATCAGCTATTTTCCAGGGCTGCAGATTGTTTTCTGAGCAAGGCCCAGGAAATCTTTTATGGCAGCCTGTAGCATATTGTTTTTACTGCCTGCGTCAATCCACGGATACCAGTTCATATTTTCTGCTTCCCACGCCCATACTCTCCGCATGTTCCAGGGTATGGATTCCAGAAATTCATCCTGAGGCCGTTCCCCCAGGAAGTCAGCCATCTTTCCAGTCAGGTTACGCCCCAGAGCCTCATATACCTTTCTCATGCCCTCCGGGCTGATATCCAACGTGATATAAACTTTTGGTTTAGGCCAGCACGCTTCCACACCCAACGCCGAAAAGACAGGCCTTCACGGCCTGTCTTTCCTGCATAAGGCTGGGTTTACTGTTCAAACCGGATACCGTGGAGCCGGTAAACCTCGTCCAGACTCCGTATCTTGAGAATCAGGCTCTCACCTGTATCCAGATTCCTGATTTTCTCCATATCTTTTTCCGACAGCCTGAAATCATTTATCCTGTAATTCTGTTCAATGCGTTCCCTGTGGACAGACTTTGGTATTGCGATAACTTCTTCCTGCATAAGCCAGCACAGTACTACCTGAGCCGGTGTCTTTCCATAGGCTGTACCGATATCAGACAGAACCTCATGCCTGAATATATTATGATTGCCCTCTGCAAAAGGAGCCCAGGCCATAGTCCTTATACCATATCTCTCCATCATCTTCCGGAGTCCCTTTTGCTGACAGAACGGATGCATTTCCATCTGATTCACAGCCGGTACCATGTCATGGCTCAAAATCAGGTCTGCCAGACGGTCCTCCTGGAAATTGCAGACCCCGATTGCCTTAACCCGTCCCGCACGGTAAAGTTCCTCCATTGCCCGCCAGCTTCCATGGTAATCCCCGTAAGGCATATGGATGAGATATAAATCCAGATAATCCGTTTGCAGATTCTCCAATGTTTTCTCAAAGGATGCCATGGTTCTGTCATAGCCGGCATCCTGAATCCATACCTTTGAGACAAGAAACACTTCATTCCTGGCAATGCCGCTGTCCGCCACCGCCTGTCCCACTGCCCTCTCATTTCCATAACAGGCAGCCGTATCAATCATACGGTATCCTGTCTCCAGCGCACTCAGCACACTTTCCCTGCACTGCTCCTGGCTGGTAATCTGAAACACGCCGAATCCCAGCCGGGGCATCTCCGCCCCATGATTCAAATGTATTCTTTCCATCTTCGCACCTCGCCTGTTATTGCTAAATCCGTTACTCTCCATGGTCATTCCGGTTACTCCTATTCCAATACAGCGAATCCAATCTCGGCTAATCCAATCACAGCTATTCCAATTATAGCGGTCCCAGTCACAACGGTCCCAATCACAGCGGTTCCGCGGCAATCTCAATGGTTCCGCTTAAACTTTCAATTAAATCCTCTCCTGAAACCGCCTCTCCCAGTTCATACAGACTGCTGCCCCTGCCAAAATAGTCATAGAACATGACAACATCTCCCCAAGGTTCATAGTAGGCCAGTGTTCCCTTTTCAGCATCCGCCAGCGGTGTGTTCGCCGTATGAAGCTTTTGGGGAGGATAAAATACCTTCTCATTGGTGCTGAAATTTTCCACTTCCAGTGTCAGAGGAAGCTGCGCATATAAATCCTTTGCTGCCTGGCTGTCGTTCAGCCGGTAGACAATTGTATCCCCATCAGCAGATATGTAAATCATCATTTCCATTTCACCTTTCGTTTCAGTCTCTTCCCGATATTCGTCCGCCGTACCGGCTGTCTCACCTGGTCCATGCGCCTTCACACCCGGATTAACCGGCGCATCTGTCCCCGGCTGAACAGTTTCCCTCACGGCTGTTTCCCCCATGTCTGACAAACCATCGGCAGCCTCAGCCCGGCTTCCGCAGCCCCATGTGGATAAAACCAGCACAAGGGTGCATAAAAATGGTGCTGTTTTTCTCATTTTACTTCACCTGCCTTTTTCTTAAGCAATTCCCTCTGTTCCAATTTCCGGATAATATAGTCAATGCAGTCCACCCTTTTCTGGGTTTCATGTAAATCATTCATCAGGGACTGGCGCTGCCTGCTTAGAAGCCTTATCTGGTCCCTGGTACGGCTCTCCTGTCCATAAGCCAGAAACAGTTCTGTCATCCTGTCATCACACCCGCAGTCCTTAAGACATTGTACTGTCTCTTCTGCACAAACCTGGTATCCAATCATTTTTTTCACCCCTTTTCTGCTTCCTGCTTATATACTATAGCAGCTATTTTAAAATAGCAAATAGTTATATAGAATGAAATATCATAGTTTAAACGCATACTTTATCTGTACGGCATTGACCGCAATGCCTCTTTCCTGTTATGATGGAAGGAATGAAACGTCAACTCCCCAAAAGAGGTAATCCAATGATTGAAACACGACTGCTTTACTACTTTCTGGCCATAGCAAGGGAACAGAGTATCACAAAAGCGGCTGAAACCCTGCATATCACCCAGCCAACCCTATCCAAACAAATGATGGAATTAGAAGCTCAGCTTGGCAGGCAGCTTATAATACGCGGAAAGAAAAAAGTCACCCTGACGGAAGACGGAGCCTACCTAAGGGGCCAGGCCCAGGAAATGATGAACCTGATGGAAAAAACAGAATCCGCTTTTCACGGAGAGGAAGAATTGGTTACCGGCGACATCTATATGGGATGCGGTGAAACCCCTGCCATGGAATTCATTACACAAATCTTCCGTAAAATCCAGACCGACTATCCGCACATACATTTTCACATCCACAGCGGTGATGCCGACGCAGTGATGGAACGGTTAGACAAGGGACTGCTGGATATAGGGCTGCTGTTAGGGCCCATGCAGCATGAGAAATATGACTATATGAGCTTGGGTAAACGTGATATCTTCGGCCTGCTGATACCGCGGGACTGCCCGCTTGCAGAAAAACCGGCAGTCTCATTGGATGATTTGCAGGACATCCCCCTTATCTTTCCGGAACAGACCTACAGCGGCCACCAGCGGCTTGAATGGTTTGGAGCTGACTATGATTCCCTGAATATTGCGGCAACCTACAATCTGATTTACAATGCAACCTTCATGGTAGAGCAGGGAATCGGGTATGCGTTCTGTTTGGGAAATCTGGTAAATACAGAAGGAAACCGCAACCTGACCTTCCGCCCCTTTTCACCGCCCCTGACCGTGGACCTGTTCATTGTAACGAAAAAATACCAGACCTTTTCCCCTGCTGCGAAGGTGTTTTTGAACCGGCTGAGGGAAGAGCTGGGTAAATAAGGATGCCAATGCGTCTGCACTTCTTTTTTTACAACAAAAAACGGGCTGGACAAAACAGCTGATGAATCAGCCGTTCTGCAGCACAGCCCCTTTATCTGTGTATCACTCATGCTTCTGAAGCCTGCATCAAAGCCATCTTTGCATGAAGTCTTGTCTGGAACTGGTCAATGATAACTGCAAGTATGATAATCACACCCTTAATGACCTTCTGCCAGAATTCTGATACACCAATCATAATCATTCCGTCATTGATGACACCTATGACGAATGCTCCTATGATGGTTCCTCCTATGGTCCCGATTCCTCCTGACATGGAGGTCCCTCCCAGAACCACTGCTGATATGGCATTCATCTCCCATCCGTCTCCTGAGGAAGGATTGGCTGCGGTCAGTTGGGCAGTCGTTATAAGACCTACCACCGCTGCACATATGCCGGAAAACATGTACACCATGGTCATTACCCGGTTTACCTTGATTCCCGAGAGTTCTGAAGCTCTGCGGTTACCTCCTACGGAAAATATATGCCAGCCCAGGGGGGTGAACTTCAGAATGAGCATGGCAACAGCAGCTATGGCAAAAAACAGGAACACCACAACAGGAATTCCACCTGCTGAACTTCCAAGACGATTGAAACCTGTATTCCCCAGCACCTGTTCGCCCGCTATATTGGAATAAGTGGCGCCGTTGGTTCGCAGCATTGCCAGTCCTCGGGCAATGTTCATCATTCCAAGAGTAGCAATAAATGGGGCCACATTAAATTTTGTTATGATAGTTCCGTTTATCCACCCTAAAAATCCCCCCAACAGCATTGTAATAAAGATAATGGCCGGCACATCAAAGTACAGAGTCACCCCCAGCGCTTTTACAGGAAGTCCGTCAACGATAAGGCCGCCTGCAATCATACCAACCAACCCCACAATGGCACCCACAGACAGGTCAATACCGCCTGTAATAATAACATAGGTCATCCCCACCCCTATGATGCCGTATAATGCCACATGTTTTACAATTGTGATGATGCTTGAGACGCTCAGAAATGCCGGTGATTTAAAGCCAAAAAATAATATCAGCAAAATAAGCACAAAGAAGGTCCGGCCCCTCAGCAGGTTCATCACCAGTTTATTCTTATTCATCCTATTCATAACATTCACCGTACCTTTCAACCAGAATAATGATGTCCTCTATAAGAAGCCAGGACCAGATTGTCATTTGTGATTTCATCGCCTGTAAATTCTCCCGTCAAAGTTCCGTTGGAAATAACGATTATCCGGTCGGCAATCGCAATTATTTCATTCAGTTCAGAGGATATTACGATAGTGGACAGACCATTTTCAGCCATTCTCTGGACAATTTCAAACACCTCTGTCTTGGCGCCTATATCAATCCCTCTGCTGGGCTCATCTAAAAGGAATATTTTGGGTTCTGTCAGGAGTCCCTTTCCTATCACTACCTTTTGCTGATTGCCTCCTGAAAGAGAGAGAATAGGCAAATTTCTGTCTGAAACCTTAATCCGGATATCCTGAATCTGCCGGTGTACAGCCTCCTGTTCTTTTTTCAAATCTATAAAACCATATTTCCTCAGCCTCTTTACAACTGACAGGGATATATTCCGTCCAATGTCCAATGTCTGCACAAGCCCTTCCCTCTGCCGGTCCTCCGGCACAAGCGCAAAACCATTGTTTATCTGGGAGGAAATATCTTTTATATTAAGTATGTTTCCCTCAACTTTTATGGTTCCTGTATGTTCAGGCCGGAGTCCCATAAGACACTCAAAAATCTCAGTCCTTCCAGACCCTAAAAGGCCATATATACCTAAAACTTCTCCTTTTTTCAGTTTGAAAGTAATATCCTTTAGCAGATAACCTCCTCCCTGCTTTGGCAGGGTAAGCCCTTCCACCTCCAATATGTCCTGCGCATTGTCATAGTCCATCCGCCCCGTCTTTCGCTGGTAGCCTTTTTCCTTTCCCGTCATATACCTTATGATTTGTGGTATATCTATTTCATTTAAATCCTTGTGAGCCACCAGTCTGCCATTTCTGAAAATAGTCACATTATCACCAATGCGCATAATTTCTTCCAGACGGTGAGAAATATACACAATCGCAATGCCCGCTTTTAGCAAATCCCTCATAATGTCAAACAGAGCTTCCACCTCCTGGGCACTAAGAGAGGATGTAGGTTCATCCATAATGAGAATCCTCAGATTCTCCTGTGCCAGGTTCCTTGCTATTTCAATCATCTGCTGCTGACCCACGCGCAAATCCCGGACCAGCGTATCTGACTTAATAGGATATTTTAACTGCTCCAGAATCTTCTGCGCCTCGTCCATGTGCTTTCTGTTGTCCAATACCACTCTGGCTCTCGTATGTTCATTATTCATAAAAATGTTTTGATAAACGTTCAGATTCGGAAACAGGCTGAGTTCCTGATGGATGATGGCAATGCCATGGCTTCTGGCATCCGTGGTATCCTTAAACCTCACTTCTTTTCCATCCAATATGATTGAGCCGGCTGTAGGTGTTTCTATACCTGCTATGATTTTCATCAGGGTTGACTTACCAGCGCCATTTTCACCAATCAGTACATTCACTTTTCCTTTTTCTATGTCAAAAGAAACATTGTCCAGTGCCCTGGTACCCGGATATTCTTTTGTTATATTTTTTGCGCTTAAGATTGTGTCCCCCACGCCCACCGCCTCCTCTGTCATTCTTCCTCCAATAAAACAGGTGTTATCAGCAGCGTATCATCCTTTTCGTAAGTAAAACATCCGTAAAACCCGATTTTCTTTCCCCTAAGATGTTCTATATCAACCGGCTGAACCACGTGCTCCAGGATATATCTGTTAATTTCTTTTGACACCCGGGCAAACTCAATCTGGTCAGCATAATGATTGACATCCAGAAAGCTCAGGTAATCCCGGACGGTTGTCTTTTTAAATACCGGCCCAATCTGGATACATATACGTTCCTGACCATCATATCCGTCCAGCTTTACCTCCAGGTATCCGGCTTTCACCTCATCATGGACCTCCTCAACCGTTCCTGTCCCATAAACTGCATAATTCAATTCCCCGCTGTCTCCCATAGTAAAGCGGCCATATTCTCCTGCCAGCTTTTTTAAGTCCCCTTCTGAACGTTTCAGGAAATCCGCCAGTGCAACTGCCTGTTCCTTAACTTCCGGTACTGCCTGCGTATCCCAGAATCCCGGGACATCCAGAGATTCTTCAAACGCTACCTTTCCTGTAAGAGCGTCCTCCTCCCCCATTTTAACTACCTTGACGCATCCGGTAGCTGCCACCATGAAAGAACATAGTATGAAGTAAATATACAGACGTCTCATATCAATCTCCATTCCGCCGCCGATATCCGCGGCACCTGCCTCCTCTATTTCAGGACAGAGGCGCAATTATACGCCTCTGCCATTCTTCCTGTTCTCTTTTACTCCTCTGAATAAACAAACTGCTTTAAGTATTTTGCATTATCAGCTGTTATAGCCCGGCAGTCAATCAATTGTTTTTCCGAATCCAGCCCTGTGCTCCCTGTCTTCAGATAATCGTCCAAAATACCGACTGCCTGTTCTGCCATAAGCGCAGCCTGCTGAAGAGCGGTGGCAGTCATATCCCCGGCCATAATGGCGTCCCTGGCCTCATCAGAACCATCTACTGAAATAATAACCGCATCTGTTTTTCCGGCTGCTTTGCAGGCCGCTGCCGCCCCCAATGCCATAGGGTCATTTCCGCATATCACCCCTGAGATATCCGGATGCGCCTGAAGCATGGTTTCCATCTTTTCATAAGCAGTTGTCTGTTCCCAGTTTGCAGTCTCCTGAGCAACCATTTCAAGCCCATCATACTGGTCTATTACATCATGGAATCCCTGGGAACGAACGATACATGCTGTCTCTGTTTCCTTGCCCAGAAGTTCAGCGTACTTCCCTTCTTCTCCCATAGCCTCCACAAATACCTCTGCAACAGCCTGGGCCCCCTGGTAGTTATTAGATACAAGCTGGGCAATAGCCACTCCATCTGCCGCCAGCTCCCTGTCAATGATTACGGTGGGCACACCGGCCTCTCCGGCTTTTTTCACAGCTTCCACAGAACCTTCCGCGCCGGCATTATCCAGAATAATACCGGCCGCTTTATCAGCGATGGCTGTTTCTATAATCTCAGACTGTACTGTCAGGTCGTCATCATGGGAGACACATTTTACCTGGTATCCAAGTTTTTCAGCCGTTTCCTGAGCTACTCTGGCTTCGGTCTCAAACATGGGAGTGGCATAAGAGGCAGTTATTACATAAATCAAGTTAGAGCCGCTTCCCTTGGCCTGTCCCGTCTCCGATACATTCTCTGTTGTCTCATCTTCCTTTGAATCTCCCTCTGTGACTGCAGGAGCTGCTGACTCTTTCGATGCCCCGGTTGTTTCCTGTACCTGCTTTGCCGCACATCCGGATAAAACAGATGCAAATATAGCCATACTCAATATTACAGATATATGTTTCTTCATATTCTTCTCCTCCTCATTCAGAAGCCGGATTCCTTTGAATCATCCATTTTTCACCAATTACTTTATAACCCCAATGCCACAATGAAAACCACCTTTACCATATCCCCGGTGTAATTAATGCATTTATACCGTGTTTTTTCCGGCAGAAAAACATACTCTTTCTCATGTACTTCATATACGTCATGAACGTCCGGAAGCAGGAAAGTGACACATCCCTTCTCCACATAAAACACCGCATCACCTTCATGACTGTCATATTCCGTCTGCCGTGGCCCGACACCGCCGGCGGGAATCTGTAATACTCCCATATGCACACAATCGCTGCTGGCCCGGAAACTTAACAGAACAGGGGTCTTATCTCCGCTTACCACTTTCAATGAACTGTCGTCCGTAACCTTTGTAAATTCCCCGGTCCGCCTTGCTTCTTCCCAATCCACGGGAAAAGCGCCTAATTCATGGATTGTCATAGTCTACCTCCCAGCTCTTTCCTTATATTTATACCGCTTCATTTCCTTATCATAACTGAGGGGCGGGCCATTCTCGTCCCAAATCTTAGGGGCAATTACAAACAATATCAAAACATCTGTATTTGTAAAATTATAGGCTTTATGGGGTGCCCCCTTTGGCATAATAACCGATTCCCCCTGTGAGATTTCCACAACCTGTCCCAGTTCCGGGTTAAACATGGTAACAGACCCCTCCAATATGTAGTAAATCTCATCTCCTGCGTGGACATCCACCGGATTAAAAGTACTTCCTGGTGCCAGCCTGTATTCCCCTACGGTCATGTCTTCTGTACTAGCAATCAGGTAATTCAAATCACTGGATTCCGGGAACTCTTCTGTATAAATGAACAGTTTGAGTTTATCCCTCGTCAGATGAATCGGCCTCTTTTCAGAAGGCCTAAAGGGGAAATTACAGAAATATGGTGCGCGTTCAGACATAAAAATCCTCCCTTCGTAAATTAATTTAATATAATTTATAACTTTATAAATTAATTTTACTAAGGAAGGTCGTATTTGTCAATATTGTATGCTATTTTCTACATTTATATCAATTTGTTGTACATATTTTTGTTCTCAATGACGAGGGGCATGCCTCTAAATAGGTCTTTTTCTAAAATAAATTTATAAAATGTTAGCTACGGATTCCCTCTCCACCAATTCCACACAAACCTCTACTTTTACATAAGACTCAATGTGGTTGGCCATTTGGTCTATCTTATTAACCAAAAGCTCAATGGCCTCTCCGCCAAACCTGGTTCTGGGAATTCTGACAGTGGTAATGGAAGGTTCGGCCAGCATGCAAATTGGCCTGTCGTCAAATCCCACAATGGATATATCCTGTGGTATACGCATACCCGCCGCCTGCATGGCCTTCATGGCGCCATAGGCCACAAGGTCATTTTCAGTAAGAAAAGCTGTGGGAAGCTCAACCCGGCTGTTTAATACATTCTGCATTCCAAGACAAGCCGGCTGTTCAGGATAACCGATATCAAAACAATATCGTTCAGTGCCGGTGATACCAAACTTTGTCAAAGCCCGGAAATAACATTCCCTCCGCTCTGAAAAGCTGACGATATTAACTCCGCTACCCAGATATCCAATCTTTCTATGGCCCTTATCCACCAGTGATTTTACAAGTGCATATGTCCCCTGCTCGTTATTGACAGTGACTGAATTAATGTTCCTGTCCAGATAATAATTATCAAGAAGTACAATGGGAACCCCCAGCTCAAGGAAAGGATTTACGTCATCATCCAGCATCTCCGTAGCAAAAATAACATATCCCTTGCACCCGGCAGCTTTGATATATTCAATCTGGTCATCCATATTCGTTTTTCGTTTAACGTTAATGACAAGCAGCCGGTAACCACGCTGTTTTGCCGTGGACTCTAATCCGTTTAATATGAGAGGAAAAAAGGGGGACTGCTCCATAAGCTCTCCTCCTCTGGTATAAATAATAAAGCCTATGCTCTCCGCCGCCCCCTCCCACTCCTGGATTTTTGCAGCCGTACCTGCCTCATCACCAGTCTCAGGGGGGGCAAACATGTACTGCAGCCCCATCCCGCATATCTTATCCGTCAGTTCTTTTCTGGTTTTCTCGCTCAATCCCGCTTTGCGGTTCAGCACCAGGGATATGGTTGCCTGGGATACTCCCAGCATCTCAGCCAGTTCCTTTGCTCTTATTGCCATTTCTGCCCACCTCTTTACCGATTTATAAATTTATAGTAACATATTATAAAATATTTTACAATAATTTATAAATTATATTTACAAAAGACGCTTCCAGCAGCCAGCCGCTCCAGCAAAAAAGGTATCTCCCTGCAATCTTCTGCCATTAAGTCTCCGTCCCCAAACTCCTCCTCGTTTCCATACCCATACCTGCATCCGATGAATCCCGCCTGATTGGCCATTGCAGCCTCTCTGTCATAGAAACGGTCACCTACCATGCAGCACCAGTCCGCGCCTGTCCGGTCCATCAGTACACCCAGACTGTCTGCCTTATCCTCCTTATGGGTAAGGCCCTGTATATAATCAAAATACTCCCTTATAGCAAGCGTCCCCAGCACATCCTCTAATTCGTCTTCCTTTGCATTGGAACAGATTGCCACAACATATCCCTGTCTCTTCAGCTCCCCAAGCATCCCAGGCACTCCGGGATAGGTCTGCGCCCTCTCATGCATAAGAGGAATCCAATGCCTCTCCACTGCCCGGTAAAAGCGTCTGAAGGTTTCCTCGCTGTCATCTCCCAGAAAAAACATGCTGTCCTCCCGGAAGGGGGCGCCAAACCTGGAACGTATCACCCGCTCCGGGACATGGCCCGCCCCCAGCTCCTTAAGGGCCTCCTTATAAGCGGCTACTGCGTATGTATGGGTCATGTTCAGCGTCCCATCCAAATCAAATGCCACCAGTCTTGTCTTTTCCCTTGTTTTTCCACTTCTCCCTCTTTTAGAAAATTCCAATCCAGCACCCCGCAATGCAGATTACAAAAATGCCCAGTATAATGGCAATGGTCTTTACATTCCGGTTAAACAGCCAGACACAAAGGAAGGTGGCTCCCAGAGGAAGGAGTCCGGGAAAAATCTGGTCAAAGATGGACTGCAGGGTAGTCTCTGTGCCGGAAAGATTAAAGGTCAGGGAGGTCTGCAGCGTCACCATGGTTCCTATCATGGCTCCGATAACCGTAAGTCCCAGTATGGAGGCCCCGTAGGATAGCTTTTCAATCAGATGGTTTTCCGCTGAGTGTTCCAGGAATCTGGTTCCCATCTTGTAGCCGGCATTGCCGGTAATGTACTTGGTGAGAAAATGGATTGCCGTATACAGGAAGAAATACAGAAGCGCTCCCAGTATGCTGCCCTGCTGGGCAAAAGCAATGCCGATACCGGCAGTTATGACACGGAATGTACCCCAGAAAAAGGAGTCGCCTATACCGGACAAGGGTCCCATGAGTCCTACCTTCAGGTTATTGATGGACTCCTTGTCAAAGTTCTCCGTCCTGGCACATTCCTGCTCCATTGCAACAGAAAGGTCAATGACAAAAGGCGATACATGGGGCGTGATATTAAATGTCTCTGTGTGCCGGTGCAGCGCCTCGAAATAATCATCGTCCTCCGGATAAATCTTCCTCAGGGGCTTTTCCATGGAATACATGAATCCGTAGGCCATCATCTTATCAAAGGACCAGGAGGACTGCATGGTAAAGCTTCTCCAGAACACACTGCGCAAATCCTTCTTTGTTATGAGGGAAGTTTCTTTTGTCTCCTGCATTTAAAAATCCTCCTCTTCTTCAAACTTCAAATTTCCCACGGCAATCAGCGCCATACACAATCCGGCCACAGCAACTCCAATCACATCCATTTTAATGTACATGACCGCTATGAAACCCAGGAACAGATAGGGCATCAGCTTTTTATTGCCCATCATCTTAATCAGAAGCGCAAGTCCCACACAGGACAGCACGCCTGCCGCCACATCAAATCCATCCAGCACGACCTGAGGAATCAGCTTAATGACAGCATTGATGCTGCCCGCGCCAAAATACATGGCAAAGAACACCAAAAGCATGGACGGAACCCCCACCATCAGAGGCAGCGTAATGAGATGCCACATATTGGCTCTTCTTAAATTTCTCTGGGCCAGGGCCTTCTCAATCTGTTTTCCTCCCCAGCTGGCGCCTATGGCATAACAGCCGTTTCTCCACATCTGCAGGAATATGGACAGAGGCAGAGCCAATGCAACGGCTGTCCCCACGCCCTCCCCGCTTTGGATGGCAATGGCTGTCCCCAGTACGCTGGAGGCGTATACCTCCGGCGGGGTTGCACTTCCTACCATGATGGAGCCCATAAACATCAGTTCCAGCGTGGCGCCTATCATAATTCCGGCCTGGAAATCCCCCAGAATCAAACCCACGATAGGCGCGGTGAACAGCGGACGTCCCATCATGGATGCCCCAAATGTATATTCGTCAATGGCAGCTAAAAAGGCCACGATTGACACCAGTATTGCCTGAAGCATAATCCTTCTCCCTTCACTGTCTTCTAATCTAATTGATTTTCTCACATATGCGTTATATCAGTATTTCTGTCCCCTATATCAGCGTCATTGCGTCCGTCTCTTTATCCGTAGGCACTGCCCGGCATTCCACAACCGCCCCGGCCTGGGCCATGGCGAGGATATTCCGGACATCATGGTCATCTACAGCCAATGAATGGGTGATGATTCTGCGGTCCCCGGTCTTTTTCATATTGCCGAGATTAATGTGGTTCACATCCTTGACATTCTCCACCAGCCTCAGTGCATCATCCGTGTTGCCCACAATGACAAATACCTTATACTTATCCGTCTTGGTACCATTTAACAGGGCAATGGCATCCGGCACAGACTTTATGGAAAACTTGATTCCCGCCGGCGCTGCCAGCTTAAGGGTGGTGGCCCGCAGCTTATCAGCCGCCGCCTCGTCGTTTACAACCAGTATGCAGTCAGCCCCCAATGAATTGGTCCAGGCAAATGCCACCTGGCCATGTACCAGTCTCTCATCTACTCTTGTAATCTTAATCATGCGAAATCCTCCTCACTTTCTTCTGATACCTGCTTCATCAGGTCATTGATGAACACACACCCTTCCCTGGCTGCCTGTATACCCTGCTGAATCAATTCTTCTGTGTCCACGGCGCTTTCCAGCATGGGAACCATGGCCAGCAGCATAGGGGCATTTACACCTGCCAGGACGTAAACCCCCGGATGGGAGAGCTGCCCGGAGAAAGCATTGGCCACACTGCCGCCCAGCACATCTGTCAGGACAATCAGCTCATCCCCGTCTTCCATTTCCGCTACGGCAGAGGCCGCTTCCCTGTCCATATCAAAATCCGGGGTGGTATATGCGCTCAGGACACCTACCTTCTCATTTTCGCCCAGGACAAAATTCATGGTCTGCTTTAGTCCTCCGGCAAACTCACCGTGGGTTGCAATTAATATCTTTCTCATGGGGCACTCTCCTTTACCTGATTCATCATTCCGGTTATTAATATTCTACGGTCCTGTAATATCTGCGTATATCCAGGCTGTGGTCCTTCACATGTTCAAAATGGGCGCTGACACGCTCCAGCTGGGTGGACATTACCATGGGAGAGACATACTTCCTCATATCGGCGTCAATCCCCTCCAGAGGATAATCCTTTGTATCCCATACCTGCACCACATCGGAATACTTCCTGACGAAATTCTCTACCCTGTCAACCAGAGGACGCGTCTCGTCCTCCCCCTTAAAGAGCATAAAGCTCATGTTTTTATCCGTCATCTCCATTGTGCCGTGGAAAAATTCTGCTGCGTGGATGGATTTGGTGGGAATCCAGAGCATTTCCTCCAGAACGCACATGGCAAAGCAGTATGTCTCCCCCCATGTATTGCCGGCGCCCACACACATATGGAAGCCTGTGTCCTTATGCTTTCTGGCAAACGCAAGGGCTCTCTCATCATTCTGCTCCCGTACCCTTAACAGCACCTCCGGCATCTTCCCCAGTGTTTCCATGAACCGCTGGTACTCCGGAAATTCCCCGTTGCGCAGCATCAGCCTGGCTCCCAGGGCAAAAAACTGGATATGCAGCTCCTCTACCAGGTTATCATTGCAGGCCGCATTCTCAACCACATAATCAGATGCATCCGCCAGGGGTGTATTCCTGTCCCCCACAAACGAAATTACCGTGGCCCCCACGCTTCTGGCATACTCTGCCGCAGCAATGGTTTCTTTGGTAGTTCCTGATAATGAGGCTGTGATAAAAAGAGAATCCTTAGTCAGTGACCTGGGCTTTGCAGCCAGCAGCTCCGCCGCAATTTCATGATACCATACCAGTGCGGAATTTGTCTTCAGCATGTATGCCAGCGGACTGATGATTGCATAGGTGCCTCCCGTCCCAACCAAATAGATGTTTTTATATCCCAAATCACTCACCCTATCTGCAATCCTATTTATCTCATCTATCTGAGCGACTGCTCCATTCAATGTTTTTAAGAAATCCTCATTCTGAAAACCGTACATCATAATCCTCCTCTTACTTTGATAAACTGAATTTAACGTGTTTTATTGGATAGTGTTTGTACAAACCATATTGTGTTTTTACTATACCAACATCCTTACACTTTGTCAATACCATTTTTCATACCAATTCAATTTTATTTTATACAACATTGCATTTTACTGTTTCTTTTTTTCTAAAATATGATATAATGAGGCAGGGTGCATTTTCAGACCTGATAAAGAATAAAAAGAAGCCTGGCACGGAGGAAACGGATGCAGAGAAAACAGATACAGAAACAGACGAAATCAGAAGCATTTACCCAAACACTGAAAAGCAGTATCCAGGAAGGAATCTATCCCTATGGAACCGCCCTTCCTGCCGAGCGCGAGCTGGCTGAACATTTTGGACTTAACCGCTCAACTGTAAGGGCTGCCATCCAGACTCTGGTGGAGGAAGGATTATTGAAAAAGGTCCAGGGCAAAGGGACGTTTGTGATGCGCCATGCCCAGGATGATACGTATACCCATTTCAGGGGCATGGGCGAGCTGCTAAAAAACCATGGATACATCCCTTCCTCCAGGATTTTATATACCGGTCCCACAGCAGCCGGTTACAAGCTCTCCCGCCTGCTGCAGGTGGATGAAGACACGGTTTTATACCGCATCATGCGTCTGCGCCTTGGCAACGGACAGCCTGTATCCATTGAAAACACCTTTGTTCCCTATGAACTGATTCCTGATATAGAGGGAATTGATTTCCAAATATACTCCCTGTATGACGCATTTGCCATGAATTCCCTTCACATTGCCGATATACAGCAGGTTTTTTCCACCACCCGGGTGCGTAATTCCGAAGCAAAATACCTGAACACAGAAAACGGGACCCCCGTGGTATCCATTGCCATCACCTCTTCCAGCGAGGGAAACGGAATCATTGAGTACACAAATGCACTGGTACTTCCTGAGTTCTGCAAATTCTACTCAGACGGTGTCATCCAGGACAGCAAGCTCAATGTATACGCCCAATCCTTATAGACCAATGATGGGTTTTACGATACCAGAAGGATATCTCTCCAGAGCAGCATTTACGAACAGAAAGGTAAAACAGTATGCCGAAAGTTTTCAATCTTCTTAGTTATGACATTGCGGAATATATAGAACGATACATTCACGAACAGGGGCTGCAGCCCGGCGACCGCCTGCCCACGGAACGCGAGCTGGCAGCCCAGCTGGATATCACCCGCGTCAGCGTGCGCCAGGGATATCAGCGCCTGCTTGACCAGGGAGTTATCCGGTCGGAAAACGGTTATTATGTAAATCCGCCCAGAACAGACCGTTCCCTTATTGCCTATTGTTTTCCCTATGCAGATTCCTGTCTGCAGCCGGATGTATTTTCTGTAAAATCCACTGAATATATGCCGGATGCCATCCGCAATATCTGCAACAACATGCTGAATGCCGACCACAGCTCCCATCTCAGCATGAACCGTTTTATAGAATACCTGTCTGATATCCCCGTGGGAATCACTTATACGGCCCAGACCAGCTCGTCCATGCAGTCCTTCCCCGGACTGTTTTATGTCCGCTCCATGCCGGAGGGGTTAAAGCAGACCCAGTATATGCGGGTCCATACGCCCAGCCAGGAAGAATATGGGCTGTTAGAGCTGAGCGAACATGACAGCATGCTGATGCTGGTAAATGGTTTCCAGTACAAAGGCGCTCCCATTGCTGTCAGTGTTTCGCTCTGCGTGGGTACCAGGATGAATTTAATTGCCTCCATCACCATATGATGCCCTATGGCCCGGGGGACCGCCTTTTTCACATGGCCGGGAGGCCCTCCCTTTCCACCCGGTATTTAAAACCGCCCCGGAATATCCACAAAAGGAGTTGACAGCTATGAATATCCTGACCGCAGACGCATCCGACGCAGCGGAAATATACCGTATCATGACAGAGGCCCGTTCCCTTATGCCGGACCCCGGCTGGTACTGCACCGACTCAGAAAAATATATCCGGGCTCATATAGAGAACCCGGATACAGGCATTGCCTTTAAGGCAGTGGACCACGGTTGTCTGGCTGCTTTTTTCATCATTCATTATCCAGGCAATACCCCGGACAGCCTGGGGCATTACATGAAACTTGGCCGCGAAGACCTGGGCAGGGTAGTCCACATGGACTCCCTGGCTGTACGTCCGGACTTCAGGGGAAGGGGACTCCAGTCTCTGCTCATGGCCCATGGGGAACAATATCTGAACGCCACTCCCTATTGCCATCTGATGGGTACGGTCCATCCCGAAAACCGGTACAGCCTGAACAACTTTCTCAAGCTGGGATACCGTATTGTGGCTACCACGGAAAAATATGGGGGCCTTCCCCGCCATGTACTGTATAAATCCTTAAGCCAGCCCCCTTCTTTTGCCGGTTCCGGGAATAATCCGGCTCCTGTTTCTATATATTAAAGTAATTACTTCTGAAACAGGACCTATCCTTTATGAAAAACAGACTCAGAAGACTTCCCATCAAGAAGCTGTTACAGACCACCCTGCTGTTTGTCCTGGCCTTTTGTGCCGGCCGGCTGGCTGCCCAGGTAGTGGAATACAATCGTCCTCCCGAAGCAGTGACCACCTCAGCCGACGGCAACTGGGGACTCAGTTTTCCGGGCGAGGGCCAGATGCCCATAGGAAACGCTACCGCAGACTATCTGAAACAGTTCAATGCCTACTATGCCCAGAATACCCAGGATAAGGTCATCTACCTGACCTTTGACGCCGGCTATGAAAACGGAAACACGGCCGCCATCCTGGATGCCCTGAAAAAGCACAATGTACACGCCACCTTTTTCCTGGTGGGAAATTACCTTCAGACCAGCCCGGACCTGGTAAAACGAATGGTGGCCGAGGGCCACAATGTGGGAAACCACACCTTCCACCACCCGGATATGTCGAAAATCTCCACCAAAGAGGCCTTTGAAAAGGAACTGAACGACCTGGAAACCCTGTACCAGCAGACCACAGGCCAGCCCATGAAAAAGTATTACCGTCCGCCCCAGGGCAAATACAGTGAAAGCAACCTGAAAATGGCCAATGATATGGGCTATAAGACCTTTTTCTGGAGTCTGGCCTATGTGGACTGGTATGAGGATAAGCAGCCAACCAAAGAGGAAGCCTTCAAAAAGCTCCTGACCCGCATCCATCCCGGCGCCATTGTCCTGCTTCACAGCACATCTAAGACAAACGGGCAGATTCTGGATGAACTTCTGACCAAATGGGAGGAAATGGGGTATCATTTCGGAACCCTGGATGATTTGGCGGCAGCGGACCAGACCTAAAGCTCCATCCGGCCAGGCCGGATAAAAAACCTGGTTCTGTTAGAAAAATGCCGGAAAAATGCGCTTCACAAGCTGCATCTTCCGGCATTTCATACCTGCATTTTTCCATGGGTCCCGCCATTCCAAGTCCCGCCGGCCGCGCCGGCCTTAGTTCCACTGCCCACGCCAGTCTTAGTTCCACCGCCCGGGCCGTTCTTAAAACCTACAGCAGTTTTTCCTTCCATTCTGCTTCCTTAAATCCGGTGAGCACAAAGCCGTCTCCCACTGCCAGCGGCCTTTTCACCAGCATTCCGTCCGTGGCCAGAAGTGCCAGCTGTTCGTCCTCATCCATGGACGGCAGTTTGTCTTTCAGGGACATCTCCTTATAAATATTCCCGCTGGTATTAAAGAAACGCTTCAGCGGCAGTCCGCTTATCCCATACCATGTTTTCAATTCTTCCAGGGTGGGATTTTCCTCCTTAATGGGCCTTTCCTCATAGGCAATCCCATTGGCATCCAGCCATTTCAAAGCTTTCTGGCAGGTAGAGCATTTTTTGTAGCACAATACGGTAAGACTCATGTTTCATTCCTCCATCCATTCTATTTCCCTATTTTGCGGCAAACCCCAGCTCTTTGGCTGAACCGTCAAAACAGGATGTCTCTCCATTATAAGTAACCATATCCTCTGCTGAATATGTAAGCAGGGAAGAAGGATTTTCTTTCATCCATCCCCCGTTTTTTTCCTCACAGCCCCTTATATCATCTGACTGCGGCGCGTTAAATTCCACGATTCGGACATCATCCGGTTCCACGGCCATCTTTCCATCCGCCTTGATGGATGGCTTAAACTCCCCTCTGCCGTATGCCAGCACCGCTGCCCCGCCGCCTGCAGCCCTCATCTCTCCCTTAGATTCTTCCACTTTGAGTCTGCATGAACACAGACCGATTCCGGATTGGTGCGCAGCCGAAATCCTTCCTGAACTCCCGGCCAATTCCACCTCCGGACAGGATATCCCCGCATACATTCCCTTTACATCCAGCTGTCCGCCCTCCAGACGCAGGGCCGGCTGGCCGGCTCCATTTCCATCTCCCAGAATTCCTGCTGTTCCTGCTTCGATATCCAGGTTTCCCTTTCCCCGGATAACCAGAGTGCCTGATTGTATGCGTATGCCCGCGCCTTCTGACCGCAGCCAGCTGCCGCTGCCTTCCTTTAACTCAATGATTAAGTCCCCTGTTATATCAATGGCTGGCCGGGATGTGCCCGGGTTTTTCGCAGACAGGCTTCCCTCAGCTGCATCTTCTTCAACTGTATTTCCGTCAGCTGCGTTCCCCGCCCCTGCGCTCTCTATAACCGCATTATCCAATGTAAGGGTGTAAATATCCCTGGAGTTTCTCAGCCTCCACCCATCTCCCTCCACCATTTTCCCCCGCCCCGGAAGCTCCACCTTTCCTTCATCTCCAAGGGAAAGAGCTGTGAGAGGCACCTGCTCCCTGGACTGGGTCAGCCCAAATCTGGATGCCACATATATGCCTGCGCTGGATATAGCGGTGCAGAATACAATGATAAGGATAATGAACAGAACAGCCCGCACCGTCCTGCCCGCAAACCCTTTGGAAATCCTTTCCATATAGATATTTCCTCCTGTTACAGTTTCGTTTATTTTATCATAAAGTAATTTATTTTTCCATTACTTGTGATATCATAGGAGAAAAGTATGGTTGCAGACCATGCAGTAAGGAGGTTCTGTTTATGATAAATATTCTCTGCTTCGGCGACTCAAACACATTCGGGACCAACCCCAAGGGAGGGCGCCATGCCTGGAATACCCGCTGGCCCGGGCGTCTCCAGGTTCTTCTCGGACCTGAATATTATGTAATTGAGGAGGGCATGGGCGGACGTACAACAGTCTGGGATGACCCCCTGGAACCCGGACGCTGCGGCATCCAGGCCCTTCCCATGGCGCTCCAGAGCCACAAACCCCTGGACCTGGTTATACTGTTCCTGGGCACCAATGACTGCAAAGCACATTTTCACGCTTCACCCAAGGTCATAACCAAGGGAATGGAAAACCTGTGCCACACGGTACAGGGATTTGATTATGGGGAAGGTTATAAGAAGCCTAAGATTCTGGTCATATCCCCCATCCACATAGGAAACGATATGGAGCACTGCCCATATGCCAGCTTTGATGAGACGGCACCAGCCAAATCAATGGCCCTGGCGCCGCTCTACCAGGAGTTGGCCAGGACTGAGGGATGTCTCTTCCTGGATGCAGCTTCCCTGGCAGGCCCCAGCACCATAGACCAGCTCCATATGGACGCAAAAAACCATGGGGCGCTGGCCGAAGGGATTGCTGAGGTGGTAAAGGGGTATTTTGAACCGTAAAGGCAGATGCTGCCGCCTTAACACTGCAACAGCCAGCGCCAAAAGGCGCTGGCTGTTGCTATTCCACTAAATATCCAGGATTCCCGCTAATCATGGCCGCTATTTCCCCCACTGCAAATCCCATTTTCAGCAGATGCTGCCCATAATCCAATAACCCGTCATCCGGATATATACCATTGTCTTTTCCCAAGTCAGTGGTAATGATACACCGCTTGGCGCCTATGGTCCGAATCTCCAATGCCACCTTTTCCCAGGGAATGCATCCCTCTGCCGGAGATGTATAGGAATGTTCTATCCAGGCTCCCAATCGAACCAGCTCCTGCTGTTCCTCTGCTGTATAATGGGTAAATTCCCAGTCAGCGTGTGTTATAAGCAGCTTCCCAAATCCCCTCTTAGAAACTTCCCTGGCAAGGGCAAAGGTTTCCTTATGTGTAATATGGCCTGTGCCCAATACTAAATCATGGGACTGGACCACATCCAGCACTTCCTGCATCTCACGGCACAATTTACCCGATTCATCTATAAGACAGTAAGACGGCACCTTCCGTCCGGCATCCAGCATGGTTTTCTGCATATCAATATATTGAGGCAGATGTTTCAGATAATAATCCTGCTGCGAAGCAGCGTCAAAGGTGGGACACCATACAATCTTTGCCCCCATCCTGGCAGCTGTTTCCACAGCCAGGGGATTCAGCCCGCCCACCGATGCATTTAAAGTAATGGTCCCCACTGCGTTGCACTCCGGATAACAGGCCCGGACCGCAGCAGCCTGAAGACAGGTGGGGGCGTAGTGGGATTTAATGGCAAATCCCTTCATTCCTCTCCTTACTGCCCTCTCTGCCATCTCCAGCGCTGTCACGGAACGCGGTATGATGTCCGGACCGCAATGGATATGCAGGTCATAGGCATGTCTCAACAAATCAGCCATTTCGATGCCCCTCCCCTATGCAGATAATAATGACGGCAGGAATGTAACAATAGGCGGAAAAATAATACAGAGTATAAGCGCAATAAAGGAAGCTGCCAGGAAGGGAAGCACCCCCACCACTACCTCGCCAAAGGGCTGTTTGGTAATGCCCACCACAGTAAACAGGTTTGCGCCAAAGGGCGGTGTTACAAAACCAACAATCAGACTGATGCAGAATACCACGCCCAGATGAATCTCATTGATTCCCATTGCCAATCCAATTGGCACAAGGACCGGGGCCAGCATTACCACACTTGCCAGGCTCTCCATCAGACATCCGATGAACAGCAGTACAATGAGAAGAAGAACCCAGTACAGCGCCTGGCTGCCGCCCAGCATGGGCACCACGAAATTGGCAATCTTGGTAGGTATCTGAGTGGTGGAGAGTATCCAGCAAAACACGGATGCACCGGCAATCAGAAAGCATATCATGGCGGATGTCTCTATTGTCTTCTTAACTGCATCAATAAAGGATTTAACGGTGACCTTATGATAGACAAGGGCCAGTATAAAGCTGTAGACAACACCTACTGTGGCGGATTCAGTGGGTGTGAAGATACCTCCATAGATTCCCCCCAGTATGATGACCGGCAGCAGCAATGTGGGAAGCGCCTTCCAGGTAACCAAAAGCTGTTCCTTCATGGTATGCTTTTCCTGGTTGACCTTAAGCGGGAGCCTTCTTGTCCGGATTGTATTTGCAATGGCCAGACAGACAGCTATCAGGATTCCGGGAACAACACCGCCCATGAACATCTTTGTTATAGACACCCCCATGGTGGTTCCGTAGACAATCATTACAATGCTGGGCGGAATGATGGGGCCAAGGGCTCCGGCCATGGCAGTCAGTCCTGCCGCTGTCTTAGGCGGATAGCCATTCTCTATCATGGCCGGAATCAGGATAGAGCCAATGGCTGCCACGGTTGCCGGACCTGAACCAGATAATGCAGCAAAAATAGTACAGCAGATAATGGTTACAAGCCCCATGGCCCCTTTGAAGCCTCCGAACAGGGAGTACACCCAGTCAATCAAACGCTTTGAAAGACCGCAGCTCTCCATGATATAACCCATAAGCGTGAACAACGGAATCGCCAGAAGGGACGAGGAATCCAATCCCAACGCCAATTTCTGAGCCACTACCAGCAATGGCTTAAGGGAGGTTACCTGAAGAAATACCGTGCTGGACAGCAGGATGCAGAAGCCAATGGGCAGTCCGAAAAATATTAAAACCAACAAAAGGATAAACAGCAGCGCCCCCATCTATATCTCCCCCTTTCCATCCGAATATCCTGCAAGTATGCTCCATATGGATTCTATTTCATATATCAATATCAAAATTCCCAATATGGGCAGGGCGCCGTAGACAAGCCCGATTGGCAGTTTTAAGGCTGTGGATGTCTGACGCATGGTGACCTTGCACAGGGCCATTCCATATTTGGCAAGTATGATACCCATGTAAAAGATAAGTAAATGAATGGCCAAATTGTATATACGCTTTACATTTCCTGTCAATTTGCCTGAAAACAGGTCCACAACAGCATGTCCCCTGGATTTTACAAGGCATCCCGAGCCAATCAGATTAAACCAAAGGAAACAATATCTTGCGCATTCATCTGTCCAGGAAAATGTGCTGTTCAGCACATAACGGCTGAATACCTGGAGACCGCTGGCCACTATCATTACAATCACCAAAATGATGCAGACAGCAATCATAATACGGTATATCCATGTGCAGATTTTTCTATATGCCCTCAGCATAATCCCTCCCCCTTCTGTTCCCCAATTTTATCCGTCCTCTATTTTTCTATGAGACTCATGACCTTGTCATAGAAATCCGTTCCAATGGTATCCCTGTATGTATCGTATATCCCTGCATCTGAACAGGCCTTCTTCATGGCTTCCACGTCCACATCCTCGTCAATGGTCATTCCCTTTTCCTTTAACTGGTCAAGCACGTTCTGCTCCTGGCCTTCCTCCCATTTTCTCTGTTCTGCCGCAGCCTTATCGGCTGCCTCCTGTATTACCTTCTGCTGGTCTTCTGTCAGGCTGCTCCAAAGCGATTCTGAAATCATCAGAGGATTGGGGCTGTACAGATGTCTGGTCAGGGAAACATGGCTGCAGACTTCATAATATCCGTTGGCCAGCACCACTGCCGGCACTATCTCGAATCCGTCAATGGTTCCCTGCTGCAGGGATGTGAATACATCATTAAATGCAAGAGGCGTAGGGTTGGCATTCATGGCCTTGAAGGTGCTCAGATAAATATCACTCTCAGGTACCCTGATTTTCATTCCGCTGAAATCATCCAGGCTTGTGACCGCCTTATTGCTGATAACATCCCGGAATCCCCCCTGTCCATAAGCAAGTATCCTTACGCCGGACTCTTCTGCAAATTTGTCCATAAGCTGCTGTAATTCATCTGATTCCAGAACAGCATAGGCACTTTCATAATCATTGTATACATAGGGAAGATCCAATATGGAAAAAGCCGGGTCAAAGTTGCTGATAACCATGTTGGCAGTGGAGGCCATCTCAATGGTTCCGAGCTGCATTCCCTCTACCATGTCCCGTTCCCCTCCCAGTGAAGCGCTGGGGATTATCTCAATATCAATGCTGCCGTCAGAAAGTTCGGCCGCATACTGTTTAAACAAGGTGCACATCTTATGGTGGACGCTGTCCTCAGAGTCAGCCTCCGTATGTCCAACCTGGATTACAAGCTTTTCCGCTGTCCCTTCTGTTTCCGCTGCCTCAGCTTTTGTCCCTGCCTTCTGGGTTTCGCCGCCCGCGCCGGTACCGGCCTGCGAACCTCCGCATGCACATAAGGAACATGACATTATCATAGCCATGGCAGCAACCATATTTCTTCTTCTCATCCATTTACTCATCCTCATATTTCTTCTCCTTTCATTTACCCCAATTTTCCCCTGTTGCCCTATTACCATTTTGAATTGTTTGCAACATTTTCTCTAGTTAATTGTAGTGTGTATTTCATTTTGTACATTTAGTATATCCACTATAATTGCTGCTGTCAAGTGAAATATTATAGTATTTTTTTCACAATCCCCCTCCCCATGAAGTAAACACTACACATATGATTTCAAAAAAAGCACCCCACATCAATCAATGAATTAATGCGAGGCAGCTTATTGCTAAAACGTATCATTAACATCAGGCGCCGGCCGGATATCACGGCATGCGGAATTCTGTGGTCAATGCATCCCTCTCCTTGGCCCTGCTGCGGTATTCCCCGCTGTTTTTGCGGCACACCAATGTCACGATGTACTCCCCTATCATCTCCACTCCAATGGCGGAATTGAAAAAGCTCATATGGGATGTCTCCGCAATAAAGGATATATCAGAATACGGAATCATGGGGGCCAACGGGCTGTCTGTCACCACGCATATCCTGGCCTTGTGGGATTTGGCCACATTAATCAGAAACATGTCAATCTTATAGTATCTGGCAAATGAAAACAGGATAAAAATATCCTCCGGCCCAATATCCTGAAGTATCCCCATTGCTTCTGTTTCGTTATGGGGCAGTGTGACAACCTGGTTCACAGCAAAGCCCAGCAGACGCGCAAAATGGCCTGCCACCCCCATGCATCCGCGCAGTCCGATAATGTACTTGCGTTTGGACTGCAGTATCATATCCGTAAGCTGGTCATAGCTTTCCACCGGGTTCTGCCGAAAGCTCTTGGTAATATTATAATTCATCAGCTCCACAAATGTATCTGGTATATTCTGGTCATTAAACTTCCCGGACAGCACGTCAAACCGGTCAGACAGCTGCATATTCCGCACAGCTGCGCTGGCTTCCCCTGCCAGAGAATTATAGATGTCATTTTTCAAATCCGTAAATCCCTTGTATCCGATGGCTCTGGAAAAACGGATAATGGAAGCATCGCTGACCCCAATCTCCCTGGCCACGTCCATGGAAGACATATTTCCAATCCGTTCCTCATTTTTCAGAAAATAATCCGCTATCCTATGCTGCTGGTTTGTCAGCTTTGATTCCTTAAGCCGTTCCGCCAAGATTGTCATCCTGTCCCCTCCTCTGCAAATACTGTCCTGCTCGTTCCAGTATAGCATCCCAAAGATAGCTTTGTCTATTTCTTTGCGTGTCATACAGCACCTTTTTGTAATATTCACTACAATTTTTATATTGACAGTAGCGTTTTTCTCAGATATACTGTTTGTATCGATTGAAGTGCGCACAACATTTTATTGTTTTATATGTAGTACATAATTCAAATTTATAAGGAGGGACAACCATGCTTGTGTATCTTAGCGAGTATATCCATCCCGATGCAGTCAAACTGTTAAAGCAGCATGGAGAAATCACGGATACCTTTGACCGCATAGGGGAAATTGACGCCATCATACTCCGCACAGCTGACATAACCCGGGATATCATATCACAGGCCGGAAATCTGAAGGTAATTGTAAAACATGGTGTTGGATGTAATACCATTGATTTAGAAGCTGCAAAGGAATATAACATACCTGTCATCAACACCCCGAAAGCCAATACCAACTCTGTTGCTGAGCTGATAGTCGGACTGATACTCAATGTTTGCAGAAATATTGCATACTGTGATTCCAAAAGCCGCCATGAGGGTTTTGACCGGATTGCCCCTCCGGAAATGACAGGAATTGAATTGACCGGAAAAACCATCGGCCTTGTAGGTATGGGCAACATTGCCCTTCGTACAGGGGAAATCCTCAGAAACGGATTCGACACTGTGCTGGCGGGTTACGACCCCTATTGCACGGATGAACAGGCTGCGCAATATGGCATCCGCAAATACAATGACTTAAACGAAATGCTGGAGGTCTCGGACATCGTGAATATAAGCGTACCGCTGACGCCCTCTACCAGGAACCTGATTGCTGGTGATTCATTCCTGCATTTTAAAAAAAATGCGGTTCTGATTAATGCAGCCCGGGGAGGCATTGTAAATGAGGACGACTTATATGCCGCCTTAAAAAACAGACAGTTAAGGGCGGCTGCCTGTGACGCCTTTGTCAAGGAACCGCCTACCGGTGAAAACAAACTAATGGAATTAAATAATTTCTGTGCAACTCCCCACATTGGCGCCAATACCGAGGAAGCCCTTTACCGTATGGGCATGGAGGCCGTGGAAGCTGTGATAGGAGCCATTTCAGGAAATGTGACCAAGTACCGCGTGGTATAGAAAGAAAGGATGATTGATTATGAATAAAGTAGGATGTGTGATTGTAGAAGATTTTAAGCGGCCCGACAGGGCGCTGGTGGAAACGTTCAGGGGTGTGGCAGTAGCGAATCTGGACGACTGCATGAACCGCATATCGGCTGTCCATGAAGATATACGGCCTGTCAACAAGGGACAGCTCCTGGGAACTGCGTTTACGGTCAAGGTTCCCTCCGGCGACAATCTCATGTTTCATGCAGCCATGGACCTGGCCAAACCCGGGGATGTGATTGTCATTGACGCAGGCGGGGATACCCGCCGTTCCATCTTTGGCGAGCTGATGGTGACATACTGCCGGAAACGCGGTATAGCGGGCATCGTGGTAGACGGTTCTCTCCGCGACGTGGACGCCATGTCCCAGCTTACCGACTTTCCGGTATACGCCAGGGGCATTACGCCGGACGGTCCCTACAAAAACGGACCGGGTGAAATCAATACTCCCATTGTGTGCGGCGGACGGCTGGTAAATCCCGGGGATATTGTAATCGGAGACCAGGACGGCGTTCTCTTTATCAGACCCCAGGACGCACCTTGGCTGTTGGAAAAAGTCAGTCAGCTTCATGAAAATGAAATAAGGATTATCAGTGCCATAGAAAAGGACGGCACCTATATCCGCCCCTGGGTAAAGGAAAAATTAGAAAGCCTGGGAGCCCAGCGCATAAACTACGTTGAATATTAATCCGGTCCATTTCATATGAACCATGGCAGCCTTGCAATTCCACCTATAAGAGCGCCGGAAAACAAATTCCGTTTTCCGGCGTTTCTAATCTAATGTTTCTAAACTCATCCAAGCCAGCTGTTCTCCATCTCCTTAATTCTCCGGTACAGCTCCCGGTTCACCGGCACCTCCAGACCTGCTTTCTCTGCCCGGCGAATCACTGTACCGGCAAAAAATTCCACCTCTGAGGGCCTGCGGGCCAGTCCGTCCTGCCGCATGGAAGGCATTCCGCCGGGATTCAGGCTGTCTATCAGTTCAACGTAGTCGTCCAAATCCTCCATGGTTACACGGATTCCCTCTCTCTGGGCCAGGGCCACCACCTCTGCCATGGCAGCCTTCATCATCTGCCTGACCGGTCCCGGCTTTTGTACGGTTGCGTAGGTCCCTTCCGCCACCATAACGGCCTGGTTCACGCCCACATTCAGCATCCATTTGCACCAGAGCCTGCGCAGAATGTCCGGCTCCCTGGTATAGGGAAGCCCTGTACGCTCAAACAATTCCGTAACTGCATCCAGCATTCCCTCCTTCCAGGATTCCTCCCCGGGAATTCCAATGCATATCTGTCCCATATGGGAATAGGTCAGCTCATTTCCCATCTTCACGGCATCCATGCCCTGGGCCACGCAGTACAGCATGTGCTCCATTCCCAGCATCCCTCCTATGACGGCTTCGCTGGTAATACCATTGAGTACGGAAAGAATCACGGTATCCTTTCCCACCTGGTTCCTGGCCATTGGCACGGATGCCTCCAGCGCTGTGGCCTTCACGGCAAATATCAGAAGCTGAGCCGGCCCCCTGGGGTCCGGTTCATCCCCCGGACGGACAGAGAAGTTCCACTTTTTTCCATTACAGTATACCGGTGCGCTGCGGTAACGCTCCACCCGCTCCCGGTCCGCCAGAAATGCAACCTGCTCCACCCCCAGGGTTCTTGCAAAAAAATCCCCGTACAATACGCCCAGCGCACCCATTCCCACAATGGATACTCTTGTAATCCTGTCCATGGCTTTCCTCCAACTGATTAATAGAACCTGGCAATCTCCTCAACCATGTTACGCTTTGGCATCTGAGGGTCGGCTGCACCGTATCCAAGGGCAATGACCGACACCACCTCCTGGTCCTCACCGATGGAGAGCAGTTCTCTCAGCTTATCAGCATCCCTTATTCCCATAACCAGGGTGTCCAGGCCCAAATCCTTTGCCTTCAGCAGCAGGTTCTGGTTATGCATTCCCAAATCATAGCACCCCCAGCCGTTTCCCAGTTCATTGGAAGGGGTTCCGTCATTGTCATAGCCTGAACGGTTCTTAACAAAGGAGGCCACAATCAGCACCGGTGCGTCCTTGCAGTTTGTCTGGTTAAAGGACGGCAGACAGGTTTCCTTTACTGTTTTCAGCATGTCATCCGACATGACCACATAGTATCTGGCTGTCTGGGAATTCTTCCAGGACGGCGCAAAGACTGCTGCCTTAAGGACTTCCTCCACCTGCCCGCGGCTTACCTTCCTGTCCGGCTGATACTTTCTCATACTTCTTCTTTCCCTTAATACTGCATCTAATTCCATATGATATTCCTCCTATCCATTTTTTATAGATGGAAACCGCCTTTTAGAGCCACAAAATCAGCTGCCTCTGAAAGCCGTCTGTAGAACTGGGGGTAAAACCCTTCCCCGCCGCTGTAAGGAATTATGTAGAACTGCTTCAGCACATACATATCCACGGTTTTCCTCACATCCGGGTTCCCGTTTTCCTCCAGCCCTTTTTCCAGGTCCTTGAGAAAATAATGCCAGTCATTTACAAACTTCTCATATTCCTTTACATCCGGGGTATCTATCCACTTGCGGACCTTTACCTTGCTCCTGTTCTCCCTGCGGCATTCGTGGACCTGCAGGAAGTAACTGAAGGACCGGTTCTCATACAGCCTTCCCAGCGGGAAAAGACGGCAGAATCCCGGCCTGCAGGGGTGGATGCTGCATCTGCCCTCCCCGTCCAGGAAGGAACAGGCCTCATCCCTGCCCGCCATCCGCACGTTGGGCAGGATGATGCCATCCACCACATTCATCTCAAGAGGCCCGGCCAGAAGCTGTTCCGGGGTCATGCCCATGTTCACCGTAAGGCGGAACATATCCAGAGGGTCCAGTATAATGGACGTCCCCATTTTACGGCAGCAGGCAGAACAGCCTTCACAGCCCCCGCTGTCAGCCCTCACCATATCATTGATACCATATAATTTTCCGTCGGATATGTCCTCCAGACTGACCGCTCGTTCCATGATTTCCAATACTCCCTTTCCAGCAGTTTCCATATTATTTCTAACAGACAGTATACCACCCTTTCCCGTGTTCACGCAACCATGCTTTTACGGGCAGAGTACAGCTTGTTCACCCCTGGCGCACCTTATTCCCTTTCATTATTGGAACTGCGGCCCGGAGCCCGCAGAACTTCCTTTTCATAAAACCTGATATTGGCCTTGGTGATTCCTGCATTTTTACGTTCCGGCAAACAACAAAGAGGCAGAGGAATGACGCGCCTGGGGCGCGCATTTCCTCTGCCGTATGTTCTGTTTCTAATCCAGCCAGTCCCCGGCCCGGTTCTCCACACAGGGACGGTCCGGCAGGCTGTAGCGGTAGCATCTGCTGAATACCCCAATCTCTTCCAGGGTAGATACCATGCGGTACACGGTTGCCATACCGATGGTCGCGTCACGCTTTGCCGCCTCGTAATATATCTCTTTACAGCAGTTCCATTTTCCGCTCAGTATGACATCCAGAAGGACCATACGCTGTTTGGTCATACGTTTCCCCTGGCTCCTCAGTTCCTGGATGACCCGCTCCTTCTGCCACATGCGGGACTCCTCTCTTTGTTTCCATGGCATATCACATCAGCTCCTTTACTTTGCTGTCAGGCATTACCCCCTGCCCTTTGGACATTCCTCCGGCCTCTCTGGCGGAAAGCAATTCAAACATATGCTCCTGAGGCTTATATCATAATTTTATTTGCCATCTCCCTGCTGACTGCCACCCGCGATTCCCTGATATGTACAATCACATTGCCGTTATTCACAGACACTATGGTTACAGGAGTGCCTGGTGTGAATCCCATGCTCTTCAGATGACGGCGGATTTCTTCCTTGCCTCCCAGACGGGTGATGGATGCGGATTCACCGGTTCTTGCCATTGTCAAAGGCATTTTATACCCTCCTCCGTTAAGTAAGTTGTCGCTAACCCTGTTCTTTAAAATATGCAGCCGGAATCTCCTGCTTCCTGTTCTTTGCAGGAATCAGCACATCCTGACTGCATATATAGATTAGCATCAACTAACTTTCTTGTCAAGAATTTTTTACTGGCTCAGACGGTTTTTGTTTTGTTTTTCCGCTTATGACAGCGCGCCCTCTGGCCATCATCCCTTATCCTCCAGCTTAAGACCGGCCAGCGCCTTGGCGAATGCATTGTTAACCGGCTCCCCGGCTTCCTTATTCTGCTGGTTCAGATACCTGGCCACGTCCTTTTTTGTCACGCCTGCGCCTTCCTTTTTCCTGCGCTCCTCAAACGCCTTCAGCTTCTCCTTGTGGCCGCATTTGCACACAAATACCTGGGCGTCCCCCTTGCCCTTAAGCTCCATCTTCTTATGGCACACAGGGCATCTGGCATTGGAGGTACGTGAAAGAACCTCCCGGTGGCCGCACTCCCGGTCCTGGCACACCAGCATCTGCGTGTTCTTTCCCTTTACTGCCAGCATCCGTTTTCCGCATACAGGGCATTTTGTGTTGGTCAGGTTGTCATGGCGGAAAGAGCCTTCCCCTGTCTTAATCTGGCGAATCAGCTCCTGGGAATAGCCCCGGATATCCTTCATGAACGCTCCCCTTTTCAGGTTTCCTTTTGCAATGCCCGACAGCTTCATCTCCCAGTCCGCTGTCAGCTCCGGCTTCTTCAGGTCCTCAGGCACCAGCTCCAGAAGCTGCCTTGCCTTGGATGTAAGATAGATATCCTTGCCCCGCTTTTCAAGCAGAAAGCTGGAAAACAGTTTTTCTATGATATCAGCCCTGGTGGCAACGGTGCCCAGACCGCCTGTTTCGCCCAGGGTCTTTGCCATGGCCTTATCCTTTGTCTCCATATAGGCCACGGGATTTTCCATGGCTGAAAGCAGCGTTGCCTCATTAAAGGGAGCCGGCGGTTTTGTCTTACCCTCCGTCATCTTAAGGGACAGGCCCTTTAGCACATCCCCCCTTTTCAGGTCCGGCAGCTGCTGGTCCTTTACCTCAGTCTCATCCCCGTCTTCCCCGTCTTCCACAGCCGTGTCATAAGCAGCTTTCCATCCCTGGCTCTTTACAATCCTTCCCTTTGCAATAAACCGCTCGCCCCGGATATCCACCCCAAGGCTGGTTTCATCATATTCAAAAGGCGGATACAGGACGGCAAGAAACCTGCGGACCACCAAATCATAAATCCTGCGCTCATCAATGGTCATGTGGTCCAGCTGCACATACTGTTCCGTGGGAATGATAGCGTGATGGTCCGATACCTTGCTATTATCCACAAAAAAAGGCTTTGCCGGCAGGGGCTGGTTCACCAGGCGGCCGGCCAGGGCCTTATAAGGGCCGATGGCGCACGCCTTCAGCCGTTCCTTAAGGGTGGGAACAATATCCGCGCTCAGGTATCTGGAATCGGTTCTGGGGTAGGTCAGGACCTTATGGTTCTCGTAGAGGCGCTGCATGATGTTCAGCGTGTCTTTGGCAGAGTAATTAAACCGTTTATTGGCATCCCGCTGCAGCTCCGTCAGGTCATAGAGCAGGGGGGCGGATGTCTTTTTAGGCGTGCGCTTTACCTCAGCCACAACAGCCGGCTCCCCCTTAAGATTCTGGGCCAGGCCCTCTATCCGGCCGCGTTCAAAGGAACGGTGGCTGCCTGTGCTCACATCCTGCCATGTAAGGACCAGTCCGTCCGTTCTGGCCTGAAGACCAAAGTACGGCTGAGGCACAAAGGCACGTATCTGGGCCTCCCGCTTTGCTATCATAGCCAGGGTGGGGGTCTGGACGCGGCCGCAGGAGAGCTGGGCATTGTATTTGCATGTCAGGGCCCTGGTGGCATTGATGCCCACCAGCCAGTCCGCCTCTGCCCTGCACATGGCTGCATCATACAGACTATCGTATTCCCTGCCGTCTTTCAGGTTTGCAAATCCTTCCCGGATGGCTTTGTCTGTCACAGACGATATCCACAGACGGCGGATGGGTTTGCTGCATCCTGTCTTTTTCAGAATCAGCCGGGCTACCAATTCGCCTTCCCTTCCCGCATCAGTGGCAATGATGATATCCCCCACATCCCCGCGGTAAATCTGGGTCTTCACAGCCTGGTACTGTCTGGCAGTCTGCTTGATGACTTCCAGTTTAAATACCTCAGGCATCATGGGAAGGTCCTCCATCCTCCACTCCTTATACTTCTTATCATAATCCTCCGGGTCCGCCAGAGTCACCAGGTGGCCCAGCCCCCAGGTAACCACATAGCGTTCCCCCTCTATGGCGCCGTTTATATTCTTCCCGCATTTAAGAACCCGGGCAATGTCCCGGGCAACAGAAGGTTTTTCTGCTATTACAAGTGATTTCATCGATGTACTCCTTATCTTGATTTCTAACCGGTGTCTCTGCCGTCCTCTGTCAGGAACGTTTTCTGGCCGACACAATTAACATCATAGGCCTTCGCATCTCATCCCGCATACCGGGTATATGGAACATACTCTCCGGCGGCTGGGGCTCCACCACCTGGCAGAGTTCAAATCCATGGGTCAAAAGGGTGTTGAGGTACGTGGTCAGGGTACGGTGGTACTTAATCACTTCTTCCCCCAGGAAAACAGCCTTTCTTTTTCCCTCATAATAATAATTATCCACAGGAAAATGAAGGATATTTCCCTCCTCGTCATAATACCAATCCTGGGTTCCATAGGCAGTGAATACAGGATGCTCCACAGAAAACACAAAATATCCACCAGGCGCCAGCCCATCCCTCACTTTATCCACCACCTGGCTGAAGCTTTCCACATAGTGGAATGCCAGTGAACTCAGCACCACATCAAAGGATTCCTCTGGAAAATCAATATCCTCCATAGCGCATTCCACATACTGCACCCTGGAATCATTTGTCTTTTCCCTGGCCACCTCCAGCATCTTACCGGATATGTCCACACCCACGGCAGAGACAGCCCCCTGCTCCATGGCATAAATACAATGCCAGCCATACCCGCAGCCCAAATCCAGCACACGCTGCCCCCCAAAATCAGGCAGCAGCGCCTTCAGTGTCTCCCATTCGCCTGCTCCCGACAGTCCTTTTTTAGAACGCTCCATCTGGCTGTATTTTTCAAAAAATATTTCATTGTCATATTTATTCTCTTTCATCCTTATCTCCTTTTCCCCGCGGCATTTCCTTCATTCTAACATATTCCCTCTGGCATGTCACCGCTGTTTTCATTTCTTCATATAGTATACTGTACCCTGTTAATCCCCACCCCAAAGGAGGAATGACTATGAAATATTTACGGGGCGCAGCAGGTATTATCCTGTCCCTTATCTTTGCCGTGTGCTTCATATGCTCTCCTGCATTTGCGGCTTCCCGCCTGTACCATGGCATGGATGTCAGCAGCTGGCAGGGCGATATTGATTTCCATGCAGTCCGGGCAGCCGGTATCGAGGTGGTCTATATCCGGACCGGCGTGGGACCGGATTACGTGGATTCCCGCTTCCAGTCCAACTATGAAAACGCCCTGGATGCAGGCATGAAAATCGGCTACTATCACTATGTAACTGCCTCCAACACAATCCAGGCCAGGCAGCAGGCAGAATTCTTCTATTCCTTAATACAGGACAAGCAGATTGACTGCTATCCGGCCATGGATTTTGAATCCTTCCCAGGTCTGAGCCGCCAGGAAATCAACGCCATTGGCCTGGCTTTTATGGAAACCCTGGCCAGCCGCCTAGGATACGGTCCTGCCCTGTATACAGACTCCTACAACGCCGCCGCCCTGTGGAACAGCGGTTTCTCTTCCTACCCCCTGTGGGTAGCTGATTACGATGTAAACCAGCCCGAAAGTACGGGCCCATGGGATACCTGGGATGGATTCCAGTACTCGGACACCGGACAGGTGCCGGGAGTCAGCGGTAATGCGGACATGGATTTCTTCAAAGACTCCATGTTCATTGTCTCCCAGCCGCCTCAGCCGGAACCATCTCCCGGCGCCATAGGAGCCCTTCTCACTTACAAGGTGCAGGGAGGCGACACCCTGTGGGGTATCTCCAGAAGATTCCGCACCACGGTGGACCAGCTGGCTGAATTAAACCGCATTGCCAATCCCAATGTGATTTACACAGGACAGATACTGGAGATTCCGGATGCCCCGGGCACCATCATATACCGGGTAAAAAGCGGCGATACCCTCTCCGCCATTGCAAACCGGTTTGACACCAGCGTATCTGACCTGGCGTACACCAACGGCATAGCAAACCCCAACCTGATTTATGCGGGGCAGGTTCTTGTCATACCATAATGTCAAAAAAGGGATATCCTGAAAGCCTGCAGGCTCCGGGATATCCCCTTCTTTGCTGCTATCGGCCGTACCGCAGCTGATTCGTAATCAGATTTCCAACCGTATCCGCCAGCTGCCCCATCTCCCTGATTCTGGCAAAGCTGCTTCCGTATATCTTACGGGCGCCCTCCAGGTCGCTGTCCAGGCCGTAAAAGACAGCCATCACCCTGATTCCCTGCTTTTTAAGCTGCCTTACTTCCATTGCCGCATCCTCAATGCCCGCGTTCCCGGAATATGCCTTTCCCCGCACGGTCCCGGAAACAGGAGCCATCCTCTGTTCGTCGTTGGGGCTGGCGTCTGTCAGCACAATAAGGAGACGTTTCCCACAGGACGACTGTTGCGCCAGATGGCCCGCTGCCCTGAGGGCCAGGCCGTCCCGGTTCCACCCGGACGCCACATAGTCCAGGATTTCCCTGTTTTTCTCCGTCTCCCCATATCCGCGGAATATGCGCAGTACCGTATAATTCTCAATGGTGGAAAAGGAATACACCTGGACCGGTATCCTGCAGCGCGTCAGGCTCTCGGCAATGATATATCCCTGTGCCGCTATAACGGCTTCATGTCCCATACGGGACGCAGATGCATCCAGCATCAAATCCACGGAAACATTCAGCCGTTCTTCCTCTGAAATTTTCAGGAATACACGGTCATCCTTCAAATACACGGCCCGCCATACAGATTCCCCCAGCAATTTTCCCCTGCTGCTTTTCTCGGGAACAGGCTGCAAATCCACCAGAAGGGTATTTTGAAGCTGCTCCATCAGGCGCCGTATGCTGTTCTGATATTCTGACCGGTTCTTTTCAAACTGTTCCCTGTTCCTTTTTCGCTGCTGCGCGGCCTCCCACAGCTGTCTGGAGGCTTCCCCGCGGTCCGTAGCCTGCAGGAATTTCTCTCCTCTGGTAAAATGAAGGCCGCACATGCTGTGGCATCCCGTACAAAGCATGTGGCGGATGGCCTGATTCTGCCGCTCACCGTACATGGAAACGCCATAGCAGGCATCCAGATAGGAGCGTACCGCCTGTTCCCTCCGCTCCCCCGCTGCCTCCAGCCGAAAGCCAAAGCCCTTGGCGGTACGGGATGGCTTATTACGGGCCTTTCCGGATGGCTCCCCGCCGTCCGATGCCGGCTTGTGGGACCCCTGCCCATGTCCGGCAAGCGTATTCCTCACTATCACGCTGCGGGCAGGACGGATAAAACGGAAGGGCTTAATCATGTCTTTTATCCGCTTTCTGTTTTCTTTTCTCTTTTGTTCTGAACGGCAGTCAAAACGGAAGTATTCCCAAAGGATACCGGAAACACGCTCTATAATTTCACTGGTGTCAGCAGATGCATCAAAGGAAAGGCAGGACAGTATCCCCCGCTCCCAGGACATCACTCCTGGCTTTTGTCCCAGCACCAGACTGCCCCAGCCCGTCTGAAGGGACTGGACCAGCTTTTCCCGGGCCGACCACCTGGATTCCTCCAATACCCGGGCCCAGTATTCCCTGCGCAGCTCCGCCAGCACGGGACGTCCTTCCCGTTCTTTTTCATAGACGCTGCATTCCAGGCCAAGCCAGAGTATGGTATCGTAGATGTCCTGAAGAGCCGTACCCTGAAAAGCCCCAAACAGCTCAGACAATGCTCCGCCGTCATGCCACCTGTGGACATAACCGATAATGCTGTTGAGATAAAGGTCAGCCCTTCCGTACCGGTCAAAGGCCATGAACTCCGGCCGGAAGGAGTGGTCCTCTGCCGCGGTCCATATCATGTTAAGAGCCCGGCGCTCCTGGCCGTCATATTCCTGCATCTCCATATCAGTCTGCAAACAGCTTCTCCCTTTCCAGTTTTTTAGGAATCCTTGCCCTGATTAAATCCCGTACCAGGGTTTGTTCATACGGGTCAAAGGACTTGTTGGTAAGGCCCATATCCAGGGCAGCTCCCGCATCCAGTCCCTTCTCCATAAGACGGACAGCATCCAGGAGTCCTCTGAGGTCCAGGGGACGGGTGGAAAGCTGGGCGCTCCGGCATTTTCGCTCTATATCCAGGAACAGCTGGATAAACTGTCTGGCATAAGTTTTCTTTAGTCCGGGATACTCCCGGCCCATCAGCTTCTCCAGATTTTCCTCGGATATAGCAGGCATCTGCAGGCAGGAAAATCTGGAGGTCAGGGCCTCGTTCAGCTCCCTTGTACCTGCATACCCGTAATTCATGGTGGCAATGAAACGGGTCCCCTCATCCAGATGCACCACATTGTAGCCCGGCACATCCATGGTCCGTCTGAAATCCAGGATTCCATGGAGCACGGCCAGGGCTTCGTTTCTGGCCATGTTGATTTCATCCAGTACTCCAAATCCGCCGCTGATTCCGCAGCGGTACACGGGGCCCGGACGGAATACAACAGCCCCGTTTTCAAAGGTATCTGTTCCTATGAGACCGGACGCATCCATATTGACATGCAAGGAGATATCCCACACCGGCCTGCCAAAGGCCGCCGCCAGATTCTGGGCCAATATGTTTTTTCCCGTTGCCTTTGGCCCTGTGAGAAGCAGGTTCTGGCCGCACAGAAGGGCGGCAATGGCCTGCTCCCATACTTCCTTTCCATAATACAGGTAACGGGGTACGGGGATTCTGCCCCGGTCCTCCTCCCTGACCGGATGGGAGGCCCGGAATTCCATGATTCCCTGAATTAAGCTGCTGTTTATCTTTTCTTCTTTTAAGAATTTAATCACCGTTATGCCCTCTTCCTTTTTTTACAGTCTGATTGTAGCACAGAATCCACTTGTGGTGCGGATTTTCTGCGGTTTTGAGAAAATATTTTGGGCATCCGGGCTTTTTATTTATTTTACCGTCATCACAAACCGTTCCCGGTTATCCTTCACATTATACCTGTACTGCTCCTCCTCCGGCTGGGCAAACAGCACCTCAAAGCACCGGATGCCCCGCTTCCAGGATGCCTCATTGATGTAGACATCCATTCTTATTTCCACCGGATAGCCCATATCATAGCTGAACCGCACATCACGGAATTCATTGTTGATGCAGGTCTCAACCAGTTCCAGGGCAAGCGCCTCCTTATTGCGTATGTACAGTCTGTTTACAACAACGGTAATATGTTCCGCCCTCTTTCCATCCCAGGAAGAGGATATAGTATTTTTTACCGAAACTCCCCTTCCCCATTGCAGGTACATGCAAAGAGCCATAAGAACCAGTATGGCATGTCCCAGTCTTTTTCTCATTTTCCTTTTATCCCCCTCACCTATATCATTATACATATTGTACTTTAATACAGCTTATATTTCAATACATCCAGAGATATACTTATATACAAAGCTTATACGGAAAGGCGGGGATGATGTGCATATCGAGATTGATTTGGAAAATCTGCTGAAGAAACAAAACAAAAGTAAAAACCATGTATGTGAAAAATGCAATTTGCAGCGGACCCAGTTTAATAACTACTGCAAGAATAAGGTATCCCGCATCGACCTTACCATTCTGGCCAAGCTGTGTGAATGTCTGAAGTGCACTCCCAATGATATATTAAAGGTAATAAACGATAATGAAGAAGATGAATAGACCGCATGGAGCCGGTTCTTTCTGGACTTTGGGTATTACAAGAAAAAGTAGATACGAGAGTATCTACT